>OHNZ01000009.1_pt1 | contig 240680 bp, 207 predicted proteins | sample 1569761 | NCBI WGS metagenome assembly OHNZ01 (sample SAMEA3879562, study PRJEB24766) | human gut metagenome | biome: human-associated habitat; feature: feces | place: USA | collected 1985/1987
CCGTCAGCGTCAGCCTTGACCTTTTGGTTACTTTTGGGTCAAGCCAAAAGTGACATACCGATTTGGGTCAAGCCAAAAGTGACACGTTAGATCTCATCAGGCGACTCCGAATCCCCACCCCCAGCAGCCGGCTTCTTCGAGATATCCACGGTAGTCTCCCCAGCCTTCTCCGCACGGAGTACCGCTTGCTGAGCCTTGCGGGTAGCCACGGGCTGGAACTCCAGCCCGGCGAAGACATTCTTCAAGTCCTCGCCCGGTATATACTGGATACTAACCCCGGTGATGTTTGTAGATGTGAATTTCTCAAGACTCTCCGCACCCTCGTTGAGGATATGGAGCCGGAATTTACCCAGTTCGCCGAAATCCACCTGTTTCCCCTCTTGGAGGGCATCGAGCAGGTTCTCGACAGTGGAGATCAATACCGCCACCACATCCGCCCGGCTGACGGTGGTTTGCATGGATACCCGGCGGCTCAGCTGCTTGAGCGATAGCTCACCATTGATCTGTGCCGTGGCGTACGCTTTCGCCGGCTCGTCTTTCTTGATAGGGTTGGTCCGAAGGGACACGCTGTAATTTAAAGCCATAGATTTGATAATTAAAAATTGATAATTGAAAATTGAAAATGAAATCGATTTGTTTTCGATAACGAATGTACGACATTCGGTTTCCTCTGAAATGAATACCGCTGACAGCGGATGAATAAGGGAGATAAAAGAGGAGATATGCTGAAAAATAAACATCCGTATAGTTGTTCGTGTCGTATGTTTTAAGTATCTTTATACCAATAAGATAAATCTTAAAAATGCGAACGATATGCGAACAGGATATACACAAATCGACGAGTGGCCCGTGCGGCCCTATTCCAAGCGGGAGCTGGCCATGGCCTACGCCCCCGAGATCAGCCCCGTCTCGGCCCTGAACCGGCTGGCGGAATGGATGCGGTATAACGATCGGCTGACCCGGGAGCTTGGTGATACGGGCTACCGCCCGAGGCAACGGGTCTTCACCTCCCTCCAAGTGGAGCTGATCTTCCGTTACTTGGGTCGTCCTTGAGAGGAGATACCGCCACCCGTCGGTATAGGCGAGCGGCGATGCCGGTACTGGCATCAGACAACGCCAGTACTGGCGTAGGGCTGCGACGGTAGTGCTTACGGGCGATGACAGTAGTGGCATTTCCTTCATTCCTTCATTCCTTCGGGCGTCTCTCACGCACACACACGTGCGAGGAGAAAGCGTACTCGCCCCGTGCGGTCTTGATCAGTGTTCCCTTCTCCAGCATCCGTTTGAGGGAGGAGTCGAGTGTTTTCTCGGGTATGCCGTTCTTCGCTGCCTCCTCCACGGCCTGCCGACGGCAGAACATCATTGGGAGGGCATTGAATAAAGCCTGTTCAGGAGAGGTCTGGACAGGGATGGCCTCGGAGGTAGGCAGGAAGCCCAGCACGTAGCTCGAATGGCGGTAAAGAGGCTCTATGAGCGTGAGTACGGCTTGGAAATCCTCGTCGGTGACCCGTAGGTCCAGCTTGGGGACGATACCATCCTTGATATTCTCGATGGGGATCTCCGGGGCGGGGGAGAGACCGGGGGAATTGAAAATGGAAAATTGAGAATTGAAAATTTTTTGTTGGGGAGGGAGGAATTTCTCCAAGGCTCTTAACAGGGCTACTATGCTCAGGATCCGGCAGGTATTGATGGCGATACGGGCCACGGCGCTTCGCATGGAACCTCCATAGGCGTAACCGGCGTGGGAGAATAACTGGGCGAACCGTTGGTTGAACAGCTCTTTCTGTTTCTCGGATAGCCTTAGCTGGATCGTTTGGACCGATCCGTTGATCAGGTCCAGTACCTGTTTCCATTGTGTTCCCCATGTGGCGAAGCGTAGGCCGTAATCCTCGCCTTCCGAATCGAATTGGTCCATCCACTCATCGATAGGTGGCATGAAATAGAATAACTGGCGAGAGAACAGGCCGTTCTCCGCCGAGGGGATCAGCGGCTTTACTTGCGCCGGGGTTCCACTTAGCAATACGCTGAGATAAGACTCATCGCATTCCCGGTACTCATGATTGGTACGCCGGTTGAAGGCCAGTCGCTCATGGTCGTGGCATTTACGCAAGGTATCGCTCCAATGGCCGTGATCCGCTCCGATGGCGGTACTCACGGTATCAGCCTCGGTCTCGCAGATCAGCCCCACGCCGTCGGCCTCTATGAGGTTCTCTAAGATACCGGTACCCGAGTTATCGCCGGCTATGAGGAACATCTTGAGGGGCGGTTGTTCCGGCTCGGGCGTCTCGGAGCGTTTCTTGCCGAGTGAGTCCCATCGGTTCTTTTCCTCCCGATAATTCTTTAGGCTGTCTTTGTAGCGGGCCATCATCTCCTCGTGAATAGGTTCAGCTAGGCGCCTGACCCATGTCAAGGCTCCTTTTCCGGAGGCGGGAGGCGCTACGATGAAGGTTTGTAGGCATGGGTACATGTATTTTTGTCCGTATAACACCCGTACCCGCTTGTTCAAGGTGCCCCCGAGTACGGTGAATACTCCCAGCAGGAGTATGTCACGCTGGGCGATGGAGTTCCCGCAATCGATCATCTGCTTGATGAACGGGGGCCACGGATAATCCGGGAAAGCGGGTGGCAAGTCCTCACGTGCGTACGTATGTGCGTGTGTGGGTGTGAGAGGGGCTTGAAGGTTTGAAGGATTCTTGTTCTCCCTCGGGTATTGGCGGAAGGTGTCGGCCAGTTGCTTGTCCGTTTTTACGCCGGCAATCTCGGCCCAGTGGAAGACGGAGCCTAATCCGTTGCGCCCGTTGCCCGCTTTGAGGGCGTGGTCGTATAGCTTGTCCGCTTCTTCGTAGACGTATTTCTCGGACAGGCGGCAGATGCGATGAAAGAACGTCCTTCCCGCTTCCCCGCAATCGTTGGCGGTGGCGAAGGCGATCGGCATATACTCTTGGTAAGTGGGAGCGATGTTCGCCCCTTGGTGTTCGATGGCGGCGACAAGCCGCTCTAAATCTGATAATGGATTCATTTGATTTATAAGTTATAATTTATGATTTAAACTGTCAACTGTCATTTGTCAACTATCAACTCTCCCGCAGCTTAGCGGAGGGATCATGGCAGAGGAAACACGCCCGTGAGAGATCGGCGTTTGAGGCATCCGCATTCAATCCGTATTTCCATTTCAGGTATTCCCATGCCGATAGCCGTGCCTTATCAAAAGATTCCTCTATGGAAGCCTTGGGTGAGAGCCGGTAGGGGACGAGCAGTTTCACACCTGTGGTGCTTGGGCTGACGAAAGCTAGGTCCGGTCTCAGTTTATTATCGGCGAACAAGGTGTCTCGCCAGTGGAGGGTTTCCTCCGGCGAGGGGAGATGGTCGATATCGATGACAAACTCTCCGGAAAGGAATAACAGGCGGTCTTCCTTGCGATAGGAGAAGACCCCGGCCGGTGTGACGTATGGCAGTAAGTTTTGCTTCAGTTTGCGGAACCGTTTCTCGTCGCTCAAAGCGTCCTGTACGCTGAGCGTTCGTTCTTTCAACCATTCGTTGGAGGTGATATAGGTATGCAACTGTTTGACACTGGTCACGCCGCTCGGCACTTGATTGGAGATGGGGGCGTTGAAAAAGGACATGATACATTCTTTCATTAGCTCGTTTGATTTAAAGTTTAGGCTGGTAAAGGAAAGGTAAAAGAGTGAGAAAAAACGGTCCGGTAAGTTATTTGCACCTATCGGTAAGTTATTTGCGCATAAAAGTAATTCGGTGACAGGAAAAAGAAGAAGATATGAGTGAAGAGAAAGCGAGCCCGTGTGTGCTGCACATCCATGGCGAGAACATACAGGTGCTGCCCAACGCCATGTTTGCCATTCAATATATTTGCTTGGACCCGGGAGAAAAGCCGGAGGTCGTTTCGGAAAAAGACGTGAGGCCGGATCCGGAGCCGTGTGATTTATTAGCCTCCTATATCCAAGACGAGGAGGTGCGTCACGACTTCGTGAAGCGAATCGCCCAATGCCCGGATGTGGCCACCCTCTGCCAAACGGTGCTGACCGACCTTTTCAACGAGGTCTTTTGCGACTGCGTGGAACCGGCCAAACTGATCAAGAGCAAGGAATTCATCAACGCCATCATCCCCCTGCTCCCCTTCAAGCAAGGCAAGAGCTTGCGCAATATCCGGCGGGCGATTGTGAAGTATGTGCTGGGGGAAGGATGAGGGATATTTTTCAGTAGTAATTGGTTCTATATTCAATAAAATAATGTTTTTCGCTGAAAAGCTGATGAGGAATAAGACTGTATTGGTCAATTTCTCCTATTTGAGCATATTACAGATCTTTACGATCGTATTTCCGTTGCTTACATATCCTTATTTATTGCGTGTTATAGGGTTGGAGTTATATGGGGTACTCGTGTTTGCTCAGACCATTATATTTTATGTGTCGTTGGTGATAAATTTTGGATTTAATATGTCTGGAACGAGAAGTGTGGCTGTTTATAAAGGAGATAAGGAGAGATTGTCCCAAATAGTATCCTCCATTTATTTGTGTAAATTTATCCTTTGGCTTATTTGCCTTATCGTGTATTTATCGGTAATAAGTATATTTCCATTTTTTAAGAATTATTATTGGGTTTATGTTCTTTCTTTCCTATTGACATTCAATGAACTCTTATTACCTATCTGGTTCTTTCAAGGGATCGAGAGGATGAAGTATATCACGATTGTGAACTTGTCATCTCGTCTGTTATTTGTGGTCGCTATATTCTTGTTTGTCCATGACCATGAAGATTATCTGCTGGTACCGCTTTTGAATGGAATCGGTGCGATACTGGCGGGTTGCTTGTCTTTCTATATCGTGTTAGGGAAGGAGAAGATAAATTTGTCCTTGATTCCTGCAAGAGAGTTGATTTCTGCTTATAAGGAGAGCCTCTCTTTATTCGTTTCTATTCTTTCTACCCAGATCTATGTGAATGTGAACAAGTTGGTTATTGGTTCCTTCTTGGGTATGTCGGAGGTTTCTATCTATGATATGGCAGAGAAGGTTTCGCTTTTGATTAAGCTTCCTGCTTCCATGATGGGACAAGCGGTTTTCCCAAAGATTTCCCGTGAACGTAATGTATGTTTTGTTAACCGGATGATGTTCTTGGTGGCGGGGATCGTTTCACTGGCTTATGTCGTTCTATTTGTTTATAGCGGATGGATTGTGTATCTTTTCACGGGAGAATACATAGAAGTGGCGTCTCTAATTATTCGTCTGTTGGGGGTGTCTGCAATCTTAGTGTCCTTTAATAACTTCTTGGGAGGGAATCGTCTTATTCCGTTTGGCTACTCGTCCGTTTATATGCGAGTGATGGTGGCCAATTGCTTGTTCTTCTTAGCAAGTACTGGGCTGCTGTGGATGACGGAGAATATAAATATATATACGGTGACAGTGATGGCGGTAGCGGTGGAGGGATTCTGCTTGGTAACATTACTTTATAAAGATTGGCGTTTGAATTTACTCAAGTTATAGCAATGAATGCTATTTATTAAAAAGGTCGAATATACAGAGAAGCTTTCGTTTATTTCAATTATTGATCCTATATTACACTTATGCAACTATCAATTATTATCCCTGTATTCAACGTGAAGAATTATATCCGTAAATGTTTAGAGTCTGTACTTTCTATTACAGATTTGAGTTATGAGGTCATCCTTGTACAAGATATATATGCGGATGATTCATTGGAAGATATTTCTGATTTGTTGGATAATCCATTTGTACGTATATGTAATCAAAAGAATGCAGGCCTATCTGCTGCAAGGAATGCGGGTTTACTTTTAGCGAAAGGTGAGTATGTCTATTTTATGGATAGTGATGATTATATAGATTCGATTATTTTTTCAGATCTTTTTGTTCGTTATTATCGTTTAAGTCCAGATATATTGATTGGAGCTTTTAAGTATGTAGATGAAAATGGTAAAGATCTAGAGCAACGAAACAACCAACTTGTTTTTACTGCACAAGGGATATTTAAGGGGGAGGATTATTTATTACGATATTTGTCCTTTCCTATGGTCTGGCTGAATATTTATAAACGAGCTTTTTGGCTAGAAAATCAACTTGAGTTTAAAACTGGAATTTATTTCGAAGATAATGAATTAACTCCACGTGCATTGTATTTAGCTCAAAAAGTTTGTGTGACAGATATACCTTTCTATTATTATCGAATTCGATCAGGTTCATTAGCGCAACAGATATTTGGAAATAAAAAGTTGAAAGATAGTCTATTTGTCGCTAATTCATTATTGGATTTCTTTGATTGTAGGGTAAAGGAGGAGAGAATGCGGAGCTATTTTACAAAAAGAGCACTGTCTGTGTTTTTGGGAGCATTAGGCTTTTATCTTCAAAACCACTTTGTGAATAAAGAACAGGGTGAAGATATCAACCTGTTGTTGAATAGAGTCTCATTTTTGACAGATTTACCTTTTCATTTTAGGTTGATGTTGCTTTGCCATCGCATGAGTTTGTGGGGTATGTTGTATGTAGTAAAAAGACGGTATAAATATAAATACTTTCAATTATGAAAATTTTAATTACGGGTGGTGCCGGTTTTATAGGTTCCCATCTTTGTGACGCTCTTATCGAAAGAGGTCATAACCTTACGGTGGTAGATAATTTGGTACTGGGAAGGAAAGAAAACATATCTCACCTTTTAGAGAAAGTCGGTTTTGAGTTTATCGAGGAAGACTTGCTTCATACAGAGGCGATGAGAGAGATATTTAAGGATAGAAAGTTTGATATGGTATATCATTTAGCGGCTAACTCCGATATTCAAAAAGGAGGAAAAGATCCGCAGGTGGACTATGATCTAACATTTAACACGACTTTCCATGTGCTTCGGTATTTGAAAGAGTTTGGGATAAAAAAGTTCTTTTTTGCATCTACTTCTGCCATTTATGGTGAGACGAGTGATATTTTAAATGAGAATTATGGCCCTTTGTGTCCTGTGTCTAATTATGGTGCGGGTAAGTTGGCGAGCGAGGCATTTATTAGTGCATTTAGCTTCGCCTATCATATTCAGACTTGGATCACTCGTTTCCCTAATGTGGTAGGTGAGCGTTTCACTCATGGTGTGATTTATGATTTTATCCATAAACTACGGAAGAATCCGGCAGAGTTAGAAGTGTTGGGCAATGGCGAGCAGTATAAGCCTTATGTGTATGTGAAAGACTTGGTGGAAGGTATTCTTTACGTGATAGACCATGCTTCTGACGATTATAACGTATATATGTTGGGATCTGATAGCCGGACAAAGGTGAAAGAAATAGCTGCAATGGTAATAGAAGAGATGGGCTTGAACGCTGAGATTAAATATACCGGTGGTGATCGTGGATGGGTTGGTGACGTGCCCGAGTTCCGTTACGACTTGACCAAAGTAAATACGTTAGGCTGGAAAGCGGCTTATACGTCTAATGAATCTGTAAGATTAGCCATCCAAAAAGCTTTAGGAAAATGAAGGTGGTTGTAATAGCGGGTGGTCAAGGTACTCGTATCGCATCGGTGAATAGTGAAATTCCCAAGGCAATGATTCCTGTCGCAGGTAAGCCTATTTTGGAGTACGAGATTGAGATGGCTAAACGTTATGGTTATACGGACTTCTTGTTTATTATCGGTCACATGGGTGATCAGATAGAGCAGTATTTTGGGGATGGCTGTCAGTGGGGTGTGAGCATTGAGTATTTTATAGAGGAGAGACCTTTGGGTACGGCCGGTGCTTTGGGCTTATTGAGAGATAAGTTAACGGAAGATTTCTTTGTCTTTTATGGAGATACGGTGATGGACTTTGATATGGATGCTATGCTCAATTACCATAAGAGCAAGCGGGCGGATGCTACTCTTTTCCTTCATCCGAATGATCATCCCTATGACTCTGATATTGTTGAACTGGATTCAAGTGGACGTGTGTTACGTTTTTGTAACAAGCCTCATGCTGATGATTTCGTGAGCCATAATATGGTGAATGCCGCACTGTTTGTCTTCTCTCCGAAGGTTTTGGAGCAGATAGAGATAGGAACGAAGTCGCACATAGAGAAGCATGTACTTCCCGCTTGTTTGAATAAAGGGATGAACTTGTTCGGATACGTGTCTTTCGAATACATCAAGGATATGGGTACTCCCGATCGTTATTATTCCGTATGCGATGATGTGACGAGCGGGAAGGTGGGTCGCTTGAATAGGAGATATACACGACCTGCCATATTTCTGGATCGTGATGGGGTTATCTCTAAAGAAATGAACCTGCTTTGTAAACCTGAGCAAGTGGAACTGATAGAAGGAGTTGGAGAAGCCATTCGTTATATTAATGAGAAAGGGTATTTGGCGATTGTCGTGACCAATCAGCCGGTGATAGCCCGTAATCTTTGCAGATTGGAAGAGTTGGATTATATCCATGCAAAGTTGGAGACCCTATTAGGGCATGAGCAGGCCTATTTAAATGCTATCTATTATTGTCCGCATCATCCTGACGCTGGCTATCCGGAGGAACGGAAGGAGTACAAGATAAAATGCGCTTGTAGGAAACCTGCACCCGGAATGTTGTTGCAGGCAGCTAAGGATTGGAATATAGACATGGGCCAATCCTATATGATAGGTGACCGTTCCAGTGATGTGCAAGCAGGAGAGAACGCAGGTTGTAAAGCCTCTATCCAAATAGAGATGAACAAACCTTACGCCCTGTTAGACGCTTTGAAAACAATTATTTAAATAAACGTATTGTAATGATTATATCGAGGACCCCTTTTCGCATCTCATTTGCGGGTGGAGGCTCTGACCTCCCGTCGTTTTATCATCGAACGACGGGGGCTGTATTGAGTACCTCTATAGACAAATACATGTATATAGCTATCCATCCGTTCTTTGATCAGAAGAAGATTCAATTGAAATATTCTAAGACGGAATTAGTTGATTGTATAGATGATATCCATCATCCTATATTTCGAGAAGTATTGAAAATGTATCAGCTAAGTGGTGTAGACCTAAACTCCATAGCGGATATCCCGTCGGGAACCGGCCTGGGATCTAGCTCTGCTTTTACGGTAGGTCTGTTGAATGCGGTTCGGGCTTATTTGGGAAAAGCGACCAGCGGTGAGAAGTTAGGGCAGCTAGCCTGTGATGTGGAGATTCATAAGGTCGGTTCGCCTATCGGAAAGCAGGATCAATATGCGGCTGCTTGTGGAGGTCTTAATTTCATTAGCTTTTATGGGGATGAAACGGTAAACGTGGAGAAGATAATCATGGATCCCGGTAAGAAAAAGGAGCTGGAGGATAATCTGTTAATGGTCTTTGTAGGAGGAGAGCATTCTGCCAATGCTATTCTGAAAAGCCAATCGGCGGCTATTAGTGACGTTAGAAAGTTTGAGACTCAAAAAGAGATGGTTCAATTAGCATATCAACTTCGTTTCTCTTTAGAGAGCAATCAGCTTGATGATTTTGGCCGTATCCTGCATGAGGGATGGTTGATGAAGAAGTCGTTGGCCTCTGGTATCTCAACGGGTGTGGTAGATGAGATGTATGATAGGGGCATTCGTGCCGGAGCCTTGGGCGGTAAGTTGTTGGGTGCCGGAGGTGCGGGCTTTATCCTTTTCTATTGTCCGAAGGAGAGACAGGATGCTTTTAGGGCACGAATGAAGGGAATGAATGAGATGAGTTTTCATTTCGATGATTTTGGATCAAAGATAATTTATGTAGGAGATAAATTCAGTGATTAATATGATGGATTATACGCAAGAGATAACCGCTTATTTCGATAGACTTAAGGTTACGATCGATAAGATTAGTAAATCGGATTTAAGTGACTTGATGAATGTGTTGGTAGATGCCAAAGAGTCAGGGAAACAGATTTTCATAATGGGCAATGGTGGTTCATCCGCTACGGCCTCCCATTATGTGTGTGACTTTAATAAAGGCATTTCGATGAACCAAGATAAGAAGTTCAAATTCATTTGTTTGAACGATAACATCCCCTCTTTGATGGCCTATGCCAATGATTTGTCTTTTGAGGATATTTTTGTTGAGCAATTGAAAAACTTCTATAAAAAGGGAGATATTGTGATTGGAATTTCCGGGTCGGGCAATTCCATGAATGTGTTGAAAGCGATAGATTATGCGAATGAAAATGGAGGCGTAACAGTGGGCTTGACCGGGTATAGTGGGGGCAAGTTGATAGAAATGGCCCAACACAACGTACATATTCCTATTGATGATATGCAGATAGCGGAGGATTTGCATATGGTGCTAGACCATTGTATGATGAAGATTTTGAGTAATAATTGTTGGTAATATAATAAAAATGATCTATTCATGTCTGCGTAGTTTTGCTATAAAAAGATGGACTAGACTTATTCTATATATGCTTGTTTCTCTCTCTCTCTTGGCATTTGTATATTTAAGTGATAATATATCTGATAAGTTATTCTCTTTTTTATATGTTGCTGTTTTATTGTTATCAATCATATCTATTTGGTTTTATTCTCATAATAAAATAGGAATATTTATTATGTTTATGTTGTCTTTTTCTGTGTTTATAGGAGGACGATTTATTGCAAATGTATTAGGGTATGAAGGAGATGTTTTTTCTCCTACATCATTTTATGATTATAGTGTTGGATATTTAAGAAAGAGAGATTTGTTTTTATATGTTGTAGCTTTTGTTGTTTTTTCTACATTAGGATATTGCTTATATATATGTAGAGTAATTAAACCTATGATAGTCTTAAGTTCTTCTGCTATTTTTAGCTTGAAAGTAAGACGTATATCGAGTTTGTTGTTTCCTTTGTTTTGTATATTGATTTTGAAACATGCTTATTCTACACTAGTTGTCGCTTTGTCAGGTGGTTATTTGTCTCTTTTTATGGATCAAATAGAAGAGTATTCTCCAGGTGGTAAGTTTATGGATGTGATAATCTATTTTTTTCTTTCTATCTCAATTGTATTTGGAGATGTTTCTTTAAAAAAAAAATATCTAGTTCTTTTTTTTGTAAATTCTCTTGTTGATTTGTTTATAGGAACACGTACTGCTATGGCTTCTTTGTTTTTGTTCCTAATTTGGGTTTATTCATTAGAACATAAGGTAAATATTAAAAAACTTATAGTATATTCTTTTCTATCATTGATTATTTTGTTATATTTATTTTCTTATTCAATAAGAGTAGAGGAGTTTGATTTGTATTCTTACTCTTTTACTGATGTATTTGATACTGTCGTTTTTTTCTTTTATCAAAATGGAGTTTCTTTAATGGTTTTTGATGCATCTCGTTTAATTGATAGTTATCCAGCAATTGCATATATTCAGACATTCATTCCTGGAGCTACATGGTTTTGGGGACTGTTTGGAAATAGTATGCTTCCTCAAGATATTTCATTTTCATATCATTTGTGTCATGAGTTGAATCCAAATCTTTTTAATGAGGGATTTGGACTTGGATGGACTGTGCTATCTGATCTTTATTTATTGTCTTATAAAGGCAATCCTATCTTGTTTGCGGTATTATCTTTATTGGTAGGTATTACGCTTGCATTATTAGATAATTTATCTACAAAGTATCCATTTTATCTTTTTATATCTGTATTCATATTCATGAAGTGTATGATTCTTCCTCGTTCTAGTTTAGCTGCTGTTATACCTTTGTTTGCTTATGGGTATATTCTTTTTTTTGTTATGAAACAGTTTTTATATAGGCATATTAGATGAAATTTTATAGGTAAATTATATTGGTTGTTTTTATTGTAATTGTTTAGAGTTAATTTATTATTGGGAAAATAATATGAAAATATTATATGTGTCATCTGTAGTGAATCATCATCAAATATTTTTTGTTAAGGAATTGGAATATGTATTTCAAGGAAATGTATGGTATGCTGCGTTGGAAACTTATGAACAACGAAGAATGGTGATGAATTTCCCTGATTTTGAAAAAAAGTGGATTGTAAATATTGTTAAGAATAGATCTTTATTTGATTCTTTATTTATAGAAGCGGATGTGGTTTTATGCCATGACCGTAATTTTTATCTTCAGATGAAAGAGCGTTTGTCAAGAGGAAAATTAACATTCTATTTTTCGGAGCGTTGGTTTAAGGATCCTTATGGAAAAGTGCGTCTGTTTAACCCTCGGATGCTTAAGCTTTGGTATGAATTCTATCATATGTCTAAATATCCTAATTTCTTTTATTTAGCTCAAGGTAAATATGCTGCAGATGATTTTAAGTTTATGCGTATATGTTCTCACAGAATACTGAACTTTGGCTATTTCCCCTGTATCCAACAACATAATAAAGGGGAGTATCTATTGCCTCAAGGTAAAATAAATATACTTTGGTGTGGAAGGATGTTAAAATGTAAAAATGTCCCTGTTTTAGTGAAGTCTTTTATAAATATAGCTAAGATTAGAGCAAATGTTCATTTGACTATTGTAGGACAAGGAGAATGCGAGAAAATAGTATTACAACTTATCTCTGATTATGAAGATATTATTACTCATCGAAAATTTCTTCCAACAGATGAAGTGCGTTTTCTTATGAATCAGGCAGATATATATGTATTTCCGAGTAACGGAAGAGAAGGTTGGGGAGCTGTTATTAATGAGGCTATGGCTGAAGGTTGTGCTATAGTAGGAAGTAATCAAGCCGGTAGTGTAAAGACTATGATAAAAGACAAAGTAAACGGCTTGGTTTTATATCGTAATGATGTTGATGAAATAGAAGAGAAGCTTTTATATCTTATTGATAATCCAATAGAATTGAATCGCTTAAAATCTATGTCATTGGATAGTATACAAAAATGGTCTCCAGAGAATGTATGCTCTCGTTTTGTTCAGGTTGTGAATGCTATAAGCAATCATAAATCATTTGATTTATATCAGGAGGGACCTTTTAAATCTTTATAAATATGATTACTGTTAAGTTGTATCGTATAGGACATTTTTTTCATAAGTATGGTTTTGTGAAAGTCGCAAAATCTATTTCTTATTTGAATCGTGTCTTATTTGGAGGATGGATTCCTTCATCGGCGGAAATAGGTGAAAATTTTAAATGTGGCTATGGAGGAATAGGAGTAGTTATTCATAATGATACTAAAATAGGTAATAATTGTGTTATTGCGCAAAATGTAACCATAGGGAGAAAATTTCGTGATGAAAAAGTTCCTGTGATAGGAAATGATGTTTATATAGGTGCAAATTCAGTTGTTTTTGGTGAAATTACTATTGGCAATAATGTAATAATAGGTGCAGGTAGTATTGTTGATAAAGATGTTCCTGATAATTCAACAGTATTTGGAAATCCTATGAGAATAATAGAGTCAGATCGTAGGAAGAGATATTATGAATTGGATGTGAAGCGAAAGTGATAACTCTTTTTTTCTGTATACTCCATGCATATCTTGTTATATTATTCTACTCTTCGGAACTTGAGACCTCGCCAAATTCGTTATCAAGTCTGGTATAGGTTACGGGCATATATCCGGAAATATATGAATTTTCGATATGCGCTCTCTTTACCAAGAACAGGGTGTCCATTGTCTTTAAACCCTTTCATCCCTAAATATACGGGCTTGGATAGTGTTACGGGACGTTTCTCGTTCTTAGGTAAGGAATCCGCCTTCCAAGGATGGAACGATGAGAGTTTTGGCAAACTATGGTCCTATAATCTAAATTATATGGACTACCTTCATCAAAAAACCATACCTTTCGAACAGGCCGTTTGCTGGATCGATAAGTTTGTCGATGAGATAGAGGAAAACAGGAATGGTCTGGAACCTTATCCGATCGCTTTACGAGGTATCAATTGGATCAAGTTCCTGTCGAAATATCATCCTTATATTCCGGCAGAGAATAAGCGAGAATGGGACTCCTCCTTGTATGCCCAATATCAAATCTTACTGGATAATCTGGAATATCATCTTTTCGGGAATCACTTATTGGAAGACGCTTTCTCCTTGTTATGGGCCGGGCTTTATTTTAAGGATGAGTCGATCTATCAAAAGGCGAAAGACCTGTTATTTAAAGAGCTGGAAGAACAACTCCTTCCGGATGGCGCTCATTACGAGCAATCCCCGATGTATCATTGTATATTGTTGGATCGTTTGCTGGATTGCTATAATGTCTCTATGAATAATTTGCGGTTTATAAGGCAGGAAGGTCTGAATGAACGCTTACGGGAGAGGGCTAGTAGAATGTTGGGACATTTAGCCCCTGTCGTTTATAAGGATAATACGATACCTCTCCTGAATGATTCCGCTGAGGGAATCGCGCCTTCTCCGACTCAATTGTTTGCATACGCTAAGCGATTGGATATAGATTGGGAAAAGCTTCCGATGGGAGCGTGTGGCTATCGAAAATTGATGGCGGGCCATTGGGAGGCTATCGTGGATGTTGGGGATATAAGGGCCTCTTACCAGCCCGGCCATTCGCATGCGGATACATTAAATTATGAGTTGCGGATAGGGGGGAAACCTTTCGTGGTCGATACCGGGGTGTCTACGTATGATAAGACAGCCCGTAGGCAATACGAGCGTGGCACGGCGGCCCATAATACGGTGATGATAGGGGATAAGAACTCTAGCGAGGTATGGGGTGGCTTTCGTGTGGGGAGGCGGGCAAGGGTGACGCTTCTCAAAGATTCACCGAATGAGGTGGAGGCTTGGCATGATGGCTTTGGTTCCTTGGGTAAGCATCAGCGAAAATTTATGATCGATAAGGATCGTTTTAGGATAGAGGACTCTGTCTCAACTGGCGTGAAAGCCATAAGCTTGATCCATCTGGCTCCGGATGTGGAGATCATGTCTTGTTCACGGACTGAGATCGTGACGAATATCGCGGCGATAAGAGTGGCCGGCGCATCCTCTGTCGAGATTGTAGATGACCAAGTGTCATTTACGTATAACCGTTTTCACCTATCTAAGACAATTCGTATTCATTTTGTGAAGAGACTTTCTTATACAATAGGTTGATCGTTGTTGGACCATTCTTGATCTGCCTAATATCTTACTTAAAAAATAACACATATTTCTTATGAAAGCATGTTTCATGGGTTTGGGCTATATTGGCCTGCCCACGGCTATTATTGCCGCAAAGCACGGGGTGGAGATCGCCGGCGTGGATATCAACGCCCAGGTGGTGGAGGTTACCAACCAAGGGAAATTGCATATCATCGAGCCGGGTATGGAGGATATGTTGCGGGAGGTACTGGCCTCCGGACATTTCAAGGCGTACACCGAGCCTCAGGTGAGCGACGCTTATTTCATGGTGGTACCCACTCCCTTCAAGGGGGATCATGAGCCGGACGTATCGTTCGTTGAGTCGGCTACCCGTATGGTGCTTCCTTTGTTGAAGGAGGGGGATTTGTACGTGATCGAGTCTACCTCGCCGGTGGGGACGACCGAACGGATGGCTAGGTTGATTTTCTCGGAACGGCCGGAGCTGGAGGGCAAGATCTATATCGCTTATTGCCCGGAGCGGGTGCTTCCGGGTAACGTGATCCATGAGTTGGTGCATAACGACCGGGTCATCGGCGGCATGGACGAGGCCTCTACCCGCAAGGCGATGGAGTTCTACGGCCAGTTCGTGAAGGGTACGCTTCACCCAACGAATAGCAAGACGGCCGAGATGTGTAAATTGACCGAGAACTCAAGCCGGGACGTGCAGATCGCTTTCGCCAATGAGCTATCGTTTATCTGCGATAAAGCGGGAATCAATGTGTGGGAGCTGATCGATTTGGCGAACAGGCATCCCCGTGTGAATATCTTACAGCCGGGTTGCGGTGTTGGCGGTCATTGCATAGCGGTGGACCCTTACTTCATCACGGCGGAGTTTCCGATGGAGAGCCGTATGATCTCTACGGCTCGTGAGACGAATAACTACAAGGCATTTTGGTGCGCGGAGAAAGTGAGGAACGCCATGCTACGGTTTGAGCTGAGACACGGGCGCAAGCCGGCGGTAGCAATGATGGGCTTGGCTTTCAAGCCTGATATCGATGACTTACGCGAGTCTCCGGCCAAGGGAATAACGACGAAGGTGTTGCAATCGTGCAACAACGCTGATATCATGGTGGTGGAGCCGAACGTTTCGGAGCATAAGCTGTTTAAGTTGACCCCTTATAAGGAGGCATACGAGAAGGCGGATATAGTGGTTTTCTTGGTGAATCATAGGGAGTTTGCGGGGTTGAATTATCGGGATGACGTGGAGGTGCTGGACTTTTGCGGGACATTCAAGAAATAATCGTTCGCTAAATAGAAGAATACGCTGTAATGAGGAAAATAATGTTAGTCTTCGGGACCCGTCCCGAGGCGATCAAGATGGCTCCGCTGGTGAAGGAGTTCCAAAAATATCCGGAGTCGTTCGAGACCATCGTGTGCGTTACCGGACAGCATCGGGAAATGTTGGATCAAGTGTTAAAATTGTTCGAGATCACGCCGGATTATGATTTGAATATCATGAAGCAAGGTCAGGACTTATATGATGTGACCGCCCGTGTCCTTACCGGTATGCGTGACGTATTACGTGAGGCGACACCCGATGTCGTGCTGGTGCATGGGGATACCACCACGAGCACGGCGGCCGCCTTGGCCGCTTTCTACCAACAGATACCTGTAGGTCATATAGAGGCCGGCCTTCGTACCCACAATATCTATAGCCCGTGGCCGGAGGAGATGAACCGGCAGGTCACGGGACGTATCGCCACGTATAATTTCGCACCCACGCGGTTGAGCAAGCAAAACTTGATGCGAGAGGACGTGAGTCCGGACTCAATCTTGGTTACCGGCAATACGGTGATAGACGCCTTACGGCAAGTGGTGCGTAAGATAAAGACGGACGCTGAGCTGGACAAGGAGCTGGAAGGCGTGCTTTTACGCTCCGGGTATGATGTGAACCGTCTGGTTGAGGGTAAGAGACTGGTGTTGATCACGGGTCATCGCCGGGAGAACTTTGGTGATGGATTCATCCATATGTGTACCGCTATCAAGGACTTGACGAAGATGTATCCGATGGTGGATTTTGTCTATCCTATGCACTTGAATCCCAATGTGCGCAAGCCGATTCACGAGGTATTCGGCGGGGATTTATCTGATCTGGGTAATATGTTCTTCATTGAGCCATTGGAATATCTGTCGTTTGTCTATCTGATGGAGAAATCAACGATAGTGCTGACCGATAGCGGCGGTATCCAAGAGGAGGCTCCCGGCTTGGGCAAGCCCGTGTTGGTGATGCGTGATACGACCGAGCGTCCGGAGGCTCTCGCGGCAGGTACGGTGAAACTGGTCGGTACGGACTATGACAAGATCGTGAGCGAGGTCTCGGCGTTGCTTGATGATACGGCTTATTACGATGCGATGAGCAAGGCGGTCAATCCCTATGGCGATGGATTGGCTTGTGGAAGGATCGTGGAATTTTTGAACCGGAAGGAATGAGGGTCTTGATCGTTTCTCCCTCTTATCTTCCAGAGATCGGTGCGGCACCCTCACGCATTACGAACATGGCGGAAGGACTGTCCGGCTTAGGGATAAAGGTGGATGTGTTGACTTGCCTACCCAATTATCCCAAGGGACGTATCTTTGATGGATATAGGGGGGCTTTTTCCAAGACAGAGGATGTAAACGGGATAACGGTCTTCAGGTACTGGACGTATGCCTCGATCTCGAGGAGACCGTTGGTCCGTCTTGCCAGTATGTGCGCTTTCGCCACGACCCTTTGGTGTTTCGCTCTCAAGCGTAAGCGTATAAAATCTTATGATAAGGTGATCATCCAGACCCCTCCTGTTTTGGCGGCGGCCTCGGCCATGTTGCTTTTTCGTTGTTGCTACCGGAAAAAGGTGGTACTGAACGTCTCAGACCTTTGGCCATTGTCGGCCGTGGAGCTGGGGGCCATGAAAGAGGGGGGCGTTTATCATGGGGTGATGGGGCGTATCGAGCGTTTCCTTTATCGTAAGGCCACGGCCTGTCAAGGGCAGAGTAAGGAGATCGTGGATTATATAAAACGGTATGAGCCGGGCAAGGCCTCGTTCTTGTATCGGAATTTACAGCATCGTTTTGTTTTACCGAATCACCCCCCTTCTTCTCGGAAGCCTTTCAGGATCGTCTATGCCGGTTTGCTGGGCGTGGCGCAGAATATATTGGAGTTGATAGAGCGTATCGATTTTAAAGGGATGGGAGCGGAGCTTCATTTATTTGGAGGGGGCAATCAAGCCTTGGAGATAGAGGATTATGTGAGGACACATGATAAAGGGGTCTTTTATCATGGCTCTTTGCCCAAGGAACGGATGCGTGAGGAGCTTACACGTTACCATGCCTCCATTATCCCCTTGACGGTTCGTATAAGGGGGGCGGTACCTTCTAAATTATTTGATTTGCTGCCGTTAGGCGTTCCTATCTTGTTTTGTGGAGGCGGCGAGGGCGAGGAGATTGTAAAGGAGAATCAGTTGGGCCTTGTCTCGGCCCCCGGAGATTATGAGCGACTTTCTAAAAATATACGGGCCATGAGCCACTTGCCGGATGAGGAGTATCGACAGCTAAAAGCGAACTGCTTAAGATTATCCCAGACAACTTTCTGTTTTGAAAGGCAACTGGAGGCGTACAAACGTTTTTTATCGGCTTTCTAATTTCAGGATGAAATCCCTTAAACATTTTGCGGGGATGCCCTGTTATAGATATAGTAGTGTGTTTTTCATGGTATTAGATTTTTAGATTAGTAATTAGGTTGTTCATTCAGTTCGGGAGAATAGGATGTTGGTTTCTAAATATGAGAGCCGGAAAGGTGAGAATGATTTCTCTCGTTTCCGGCTATTCTTTTTTATTTAAAACTCGTCATTGGCGTAAAGACTCAATAGGTTTTTCAGCTCATAATCGAATATCTCGTCATCCTTGAAGAAGCGTTTCAATTCGATCTCGGCTGTCTCCGGTGAGTCTGATGCGTGTACGATATTCTCTTGTACGCTCATACTATAATCTCCCCGTATCGTACCGGGAGCGGCGTTTCTACCATTGGTAGCGCCGGCCAAGGTTCTTACTACATGTATGGCATCTACCCCTTCCCAGCAACATACAATTACCGGGCATACACTCATCGCGTCCTTGATCCGTTGGAAGAAAGGCTTTTCTTTTAGGTGGGCGTAATGCTCACTCAAGATCTCGTCAGTCAGCCAAACCATCTTCATGCCGGCCAGACGGAGTCCCTTCTTTTCGAAACGGGTTACGATTTCACCGATCAGCCCTCGCTGAACGGTACAAGGCTTTAAAATAACCAATGTTTTTTCCATAAGATTTATATTAAAAGATTAAACAAATGTTTGATGTCTTGAATACATGTTAACCTTGCGGCGTTTTATGAATGATAGAGGAATAAAGGATGAAATGTTTTTTAGGATATTTCAAGTATATTTCTATCTTATTCCTCCGCAAGTTAATGGGAATAAACAAATAAACGAGCGATAAGTCTGCTAAACTAAACTAATTTAACATACGTTAATTGTTGCTTGAGTTGTTAATCCTTCTGTATTCTTTTCCATTTTCGTGGAATTTCCGGATGAGTCTTGAGAAATTCCCTCAAGGTTTGCCGGTTTACTCCCAGTTTCTTGCTGATATATACTTTAGTCTTATGTTCTTTAATATACTGCAAGATCATCTCTTCCTTACCTTTTAGCTTACAGGTTTCCGGTCGCTCTCCTTTCGGACGGCCCAGTTTGGCACCTTGCACTTTTTTCCGAGCCAACGCTTCTTTCGTTCGTTGCGAAATCAGGTTGCGTTCAATTTCGGCGCTTAGGCTAAATGCGAATGCCAAGATTTTACTGTTAATGTTATTTCCGAGTTCGTAACCTTCCTTTACCGTAAATACAATGATGTCTCTTTCCATACATTGATGAAGGAAGCTCATAACTTGCATAAGATTACGTCCGAGACGTGACAGTTCCGTCGTGATCAGGATGTCGCCTTTACGTATTTGCTTTAATAATTTACCAAGTTGGCGATCGGCGATTACTTTTGTCCCGCTGATCGTCTCATCTACCCACCTGTCGATTCTCATGTTCCTCGATTTTGTGAATTTCTCAATCTCGAATCGCTGGTTTTCAGTAGTTTGTTTGTCTGTACTGACTCTTACATAACCGTATACCATATGTCCTATATTTAATTAAACAACAACCAAGATACTGGAAACGGATTGATTGATAGTGCGTTTTAGTAAAAACAAACTTTTTTATGGGTGTGTTAAAGAAGTTGAGTGGGCTTGAACTCCATACAAATTGTAATAAAAAGGGTTAATGGATATCCGTATAGAAAATTTAAGTTACTTTTGCTTTCGAAAAATAAGATGGAGTCTTAGAATGATCATGGGTATGAAAAAGTTATTGTCTTTACCTCCAAATTTGGTAGATTGTTTCCATGCGGTAGAGCATGTAAGTACAGAGGAATGGTTTTGCACCTCGGATCCGGTAGGCGCCCGCTTAGGGTCCGGGGGAGGAACAACTTGGTTGTTGGAGGCCTCCCGGCAAAAAGAGGCTCCGGATGTACCGACGGAAGAGTGGTTGGGACAGGAGAAGCGTATCTTGTTGCATGCCGGAGGGCAAAGCCGCCGTTTGCCCGGATATGCGCCATCCGGGAAAATATTGACTCCGATCCCTGTGTTTCGCTGGGCAAGAGGGCAGAGGTTATCCCAGAACTTATTGTCCTTGCAATTACCTCTTTATGAACGGATCATGAAAAAGGCACCGGAATCGCTTCATACCTTGATCGCTAGCGGTGACGTATATATCCGTGCTAACCAGCCTTTGCAGGAGATTCCTGAGGTAGATGTGGTTTGTTACGGTTTATGGGTCGAGCCTTCGTTGGCCAAGAATCACGGGGTTTTTGTATCGAGCCGTAAGTCTCCGGACACTCTGGACTTCATGCTACAGAAGCCTTCGTTGGAAACTTTGGGGGAATTGGCGGGTAGTCATTTATTCTTGATGGATATCGGTATCTGGCTGCTAAGCGACAAGGCGGTGCGGTTATTAATGAAACATTCCTATACCGAGGATGGCAAGGCGATGAAGGCGTATGATTTATATGCTGAGTTCGGGTTGGCCTTGGGGAAGAATCCACGTATCACGGACTCGGAGTTGAATCAGCTTTCAGTAGCGATTCTGCCGCTTCCGGGTGGAGAGTTCTATCATTATGGAACTAGCCGTGAGTTGATTTCCTCTACATTGGCGGTACAGAACTTAGTTAGGGATCAACGTGCGATCATGCAGCGTAAGGTGAAACCACATCCCGCCATGTTTGTGCAGAATGCGGTGTTACACCAGAAATTGACCGCTGAGAATTCGGAATTATGGATAGAGAATAGTTATATCGGTGAGAATTGGACGTTACGTGGCCAGCAAATTATAACGGGTGTTCCGGAGAATAATTGGAACTTATCTCTTCCGGAAGGTGTCTGTGTAGATGTTGTCCCGGTAGGGGAAGCTAATTGGGCGGCAAGGCCCTATGGTTTTAATGACTTGTTTAAAGGGGCCTTGTCTGATGTGTCTACCTTGTTTATGGGGAAACCTATCTTGACTTGGGCGATGGAGCGAGGGATCACCTTGGGAGGGAATGAGGATATACAAAACGCACCTTTGTTCCCTATTTGCCAAACCGTGGATGAGCTGGGAAAAGTGCTGCGCTGGATGATTACGGAGCCGGATAGAGAAGAGGGAAAGTTTATTTGGCTTTCCGCCCGAAAATTATCGGCGAATGATTTGTCCGATCAAGCGAATTTACGCCGTTTAGTAGCTCAGCGAGAAGTTTTCCGTAAAAAAGACTGGTCATTATTGGCCGCTAATCATGAGAAAAGTGTATTCTATCAATTGGATCTTTCGGATGCGGCGGAAAGCTTCGCCAAAGACAAGATTGTCTTACCGAAAGCTCTTTCCGAGGATAATCCGTTGATGAAAAGGATACATAATCATATGTTCCGCTCTCAGGTGATGAAGATCTTGGGGGAAACGTATAAGGAGGAGGAGCAAAAGGCTTTCGCTTTGTTGCGGGAGGGGCTGGTCGGTTCCGTCCTCGGAAGTAAGCAGCAGCCGTGTTTGAATGTCTATCGGGACCAGATCGTATGGGGACGTAGTCCGGTACGTATCGATTTGGCAGGTGGGTGGACAGATACGCCGCCCTATTGCTTATATGCGGGTGGAAACGTGGTGAACGTGGCGATCGAGTTAAACGGGCAACCACCGCTACAAGTCTATATCAAGCCTTCCGATACCCATAAGATTATCCTTCGCTCGATCGATCTGGGAGCGATGGAGGTTATCTCCTCATGGGACGAGCTTCGTGATTATAATAAGGTAGGATCGCCGTTTTCCATCCCGAAAGCGGCTTTGGCCTTGGCGGGATTTATCCCGGAATTCTCGGCGGAGGCTTATGCTTCTTTGGATGTCCAGTTGGAAGCTTTTGGTAGCGGGCTGGAGATTACCTTGTTGGCGGCGATACCGGCGGGTTCCGGTTTAGGCACTAGCTCGATCCTCGCAACTACTGTGTTGGGCGCTATCTCTGATTTTTGTGGCTTGGCTTGGGATAAGAATGAGATCGGAAACCGCACTTTGATTTTAGAACAATTACTGACTACCGGCGGGGGATGGCAAGATCAATACGGTGGCGTATTGCACGGTTTGAAACTCTTGCAAACGAACGAGGGTTTTAATCAGAATCCTTTGGTACGTTGGCTGCCGGAATACTTGTTTACTGATCCGGAATACCGGCCTTGTCATCTTCTTTATTATACGGGAATTACTCGTACGGCGAAAGATATTTTATCGGAAATCGTACGAGGTATGTTCTTGAATAGCGAGGCGCATTTAGGTCTTTTGTCCGAGATGAAAGCTCATGCGCTTGATATGTACGAGGCGATCCAATGCGGAGACTTCGTGACTTATGGTAAATTGGTCGGAAAGACTTGGGAGCAAAATAAGGCACTCGATTCCGGAACGAATCCGGCGGCGGTGGAAGCTATTATCTCCAAGATACAGGCTTATGCCTTGGGATATAAACTTCCGGGAGCAGGCGGTGGTGGTTACTTATATATCGTAGCGAAAGACCCGGGTGCGGCCCTGCAAATCCGAAAGATATTGACTCTTTCTCCACCCAATTCGAACGCCCGGTTCGTGGAGATGAGCTTGTCGAATAAGGGGCTTCAGATTAGTCGTTCGTAGGTTCGTGCCACGCCGGTATAGGCGAGGGCACACGCCAGTATAGGTGTTGGCTTACGCTGGTATAGATACAGGCCTATGCCTATACTGCTGAGGGGCGTTGCGTATATACGTGTGTATTTTTGCCTGTTTTGTTGCTAATTGGAATATATTGCATGTGTTTTGGAACATTTATATAAATGATCCTGTTGTACTTTTGCGGAGTTTAATGAGGTGTCAGATCTGATGGGGAAGAGAATTGTTTTTATATGGCTTTTATTGGCGTTCGCTTGGGTAGCGAAGAGCCAGAACTACATGATAAAAGGAATCGTGACTGATTCTATTACGGGAGAACCTTTGCCTTATGTGGCTGTGATTTTGAAGGGAACTACGATAGGTGCTACGACAGATCTGGATGGGGCTTTTACGCTCTCCTCTTCATCTAAGGTACGTACTTTACAGGTCTCTTATCTGGGTTATACGGAGAAAGAATTGAAATTCGTTCCGGGTAAAGCGGAACATTTGAAGATTCAGTTAGCTCCGACAAGTATTAATTTGTCGGAGGTGATTATCAAGCCGGGAAAGGAAAGATATCGAAAGAAGGATAATCCTGCGGTTACCTTTATCAAAAACGCTATCGCACGTCGGGAGAGCAACGATCCTCGTAATCATGATTATTTTCGGTATGATCAATACGAGAAGATGGTCTTCGCTATGAACGATTACCAACCGAAACCGAAAAAGGATGGAAAGGCGGGAAAGTTTGACTTCTTGACTGAGTTTATCGATACGTTGGAGGTGGGAAAGACGATCTTGCCGGTATCCGAACGTGAGAAAATCCAGACCGTTTATTACCGTAAAGACCCGAAGACGGAAAAGAGGGTCGTTCTAGCTACGAAAGCGGCTGGTGTGGATGAGGTCTTCTCACGAGACGGTATGCAACAGTTCTTGAATGAGGTATTCCGGGAAGTGAATATCTTCCAGAATGATATTCCTTTGTTCTTGAACCGTTTCGTTAGTCCTATGTCTACGATGGGGCCTAACTTCTATAAATATTATTTGCTAGACACGGTGGAGGTCGCCGGACAGAAGTGCGTGGATTTGGGTTTCGCTCCGTTTACTCCGGAGACGTTCGGTTTTACGGGACATCTTTTTATCACGTTGGATTCTACTTATTTCGTGCAGAAGGTTAAGTTGAATGTCCCGAAGAAGATCAACTTGAATTTTGTCGGTGGAATGACGATCGAGCAGACTTTCGACCGTGCCCCGGATGGGACTCGTATCATTACGAAAGATGATATCAACGTGGACTTCAAATTGACGGAGAAATCGAAAGGAATGTATGCCCGCCGTTTGAATATCTATTCAAATCAAGCGTTTGAGGGACCCGATGATCCTAAAGTATTCGAGGAGAGCGCACCTATTATTATACCGATGGAAGCTTATCGCCGTTCGGCGGATTTCTGGGAGGAGAATCGTCCTACTGAGGCGGGAACTCGCAAGCAGAATAACGTGGAGTTGCTAATGGCGAAACTTCGTTCCGTTCCTATTTTCTATGTGACGGAGAAGGTTGTTTCGATCCTTACCTCCGGTTATATCGCAACGAATAAGATTCCGGAGAAGAGCAAGTTCGAGTTTGGTCCGATGAACACCTATATCAGTGGTAACGCGATTGAGGGGGCCCGCTTCCGTGTTGGTGGAACCACGACAACGGCGTTCAGTAAACGTCTTTTCTTGGATGGTTATTTGGCTTATGGATCGAAAGACCGCAAGTTGAAATATGATGGTATCGTAGAATATTCTTTTATCGATAAGAAGGATTATCGGAAAGAATTTCCCGTGCATTCTATTCGGTTCGAGTACCTATATGATATTAACCAGTTAGGTCAGCAGTATATGTATACCAACAAGGATAATATGTTTTTGGCCTTGAAGCGGCAGAAAGATACGCGTGCCACCTATTTAAGGAATATGGAACTGACGTATTACCGTGAGCATTATAACGGCTGGGCTTATGGGGCGGTACTTCGTAATTTTAAGGAATACTCAACCGGTTACGCTGCGTTCGACCGTATCGGTCCGGATGGCCAGATCACGGCTACCGATTCCTACCGGATGTCGGAAGTGGAGTTTAAGTTCCGTTTCGCCCCGAATGAGAAATTCTATCAGACTCGTAATTACCGTTATCCGATTACGCTTGACGCACCGGTATTCACCTTGAACCATACGATGGCTTTCCAAGATGTATTAGGTAGTTCGTATGATTATCAGAAGACGGAGCTCGGTATTCAGAAACGCTTCTGGTTCTCTGCTTTCGGTTATGTGGATATTCTCGCTAAAGCAGGTAAAGTTTGGACAAAGGCCCCTTATCCTTTGTTGATCTTGCCGAACGCAAACTTGTCGTATTTGGTGCAACCGGAATCTTATACGAATATGAACGCGATGGAGTTCATCAATGATGAGTACGCTTCGTGGGATATTACTTATTTCATGAACGGAGCCTTATTGAACCGTATTCCGCTTATCAAGAAGTTAAAATGGAGAGAGGTCTTTTCTTTCCGAGGTATGTTCGGACACTTGACGGATAAGAATAATCCGTATATCGGTGAGCAAAATGAGGGCTTGTTCTTATTCCCGCAGGGCTCTTACCTGATGGACCCGTCTACTCCTTATATGGAGGCGGGTGTCGGTATCGAGAATATCTTTAAGTTCTTGCGTTTGGATTATGTATGGCGTTTGACCTATAAGGATCATCCGGGCATCCAGACAAAGGGTATACGTTTTATGATGAAGCTATCCTTCTAGGGCAAGTGTTATTTCCAGTCGCTGAACTCAAAACTTAATTGTTCCCAACGGTCTTTCGTATGAGCCTCCTCTTTTACGGGATTGGATACGGATAGGCCGATCAGTCGGATGGGATGCTCGGTATATTCCACTTCTTTCAGTAATTCCTTGGCCAAGGGAAGGATCTTATCTAAGGTTGTTAACTCTTCCGGACGGCTGAGGCTTCTCGTGATTTGGTTGAAATCGTGGAACTTGACCTTTAAGGTCAGTGTGTTTCCCTTGAATCCGGAACGTTCCAGCCTGCCGATAAGTTCGGTCGCTACGTGATAAAGCTCGATGATAACAGAGGATTTGCGGGAGATATCTTTTTCTAGCGTATGCTCGCAACCTACCGACTTCCGGATTCGTACCGCTTCTACGGGACGGTTGTCTATACCTCTGGCAAACTCATAATAAAGTATTCCCGCCTTTCCGAACTGGCGGGTAAGCATCTCCCCCGAACATTCCCGTAATTGCAGTCCGTTGTGGATACCGAGTGTATGCATTTTCCGGGCTGTTACGGGGCCTACTCCCCAAAAGGACTCAATGGGAAGACGTGCTATGAAATCGAGGGCTTGGCTTGGATGGATGGTGCATAATCCATTGGGCTTCCGATAATCCGAGGCTATTTTCGCTAGAAATTTGTTGTAGGAGACTCCCGCTGACGCTATCAGGTTCAAATTATCCCAGATCCGTTTCTTGATCTCCTTGGCGATATCTACAGCGAGAGAGATGCCTCGTTTATTATCAGTGACATCCAAAAAGGCTTCATCCAAGGAAAGCGGTTCTATGATATCCGTATAATCATGGAAGATCTCGTGGATCTGGCGTGAGACGGATTTATATACGTCCATCCTTCCGTGTACGAATATCAGGTTCGGGCATAAACGTTTGGCTTTTTGAGACGCCATGGCGGAACGTACCCCATATTTCCGGGCTTCGTAGCTAGCGGCAGCTACTACGCCTCGCTGCTCCGCATGCCCGACCGCTAGGGGTTTTCCTCGCAACTCCGGATTGTCTCGTTGTTCCACCGAGGCATAAAAGGCATCCATATCGATATGTATGATCTTTCTCAAGATAGCTCTTTTATTACTGGTATTTACGATAACCCTTCGTCTGTTTATGAAGCCGATAACCGCATTATAAGATCTCTACGGAGTTAATGACGATATTCTCGGTCGGACGATCTTGCTTGTTGGTCTTGGAGGACTGTATGGCGTCTACGACATCCATGCCTTCTACCACTTCGCCGTAAACCGTGTATTGATTGTCGAGGAACGGTACGCCACCTTCGTTCTTGTAAGCCTCACGGAGTTCCGGGTTTAACTTTACCTCGTCTTTCCGCTTCTCGGCCTCCAGCTCGGTCTTGCCAATCAAGGTATCACGAAGGATCGCCAGTTCTTCCTTGTTACCACTGCGATAGAATTCCATGATCTTAGGCTTGTTCTCGTTTTGCAGGCGGGCGAATATCTCTTGTTTCAGACGGCCTTCCAGTTGCTTTTCCATCTGGTTCAACTCTTGTTCCGAATACTTTTTCCCCGTTACGATATAGAATTGGGAGGCGGAAGAGGCCTTTTCCGGGTTCACTTCGTCTCCGGTACGTGCGGCGCAAAGGGCTCCTTTCTTATGGAAATATTTCGGGTAACGGAATTCGGCGGGAACGGTATAGCCCAGATCGCCCGCTCCCAGTTGCTTGTTCATCGGGGCATCCTTGGAAGTTACGTCACCTCCTTGTATCATGAAATCCTTGATCACACGGTGGAACAACAAGCCGTTATATTGCCCTTCTTTTACCAACTTGATAAAGTTATCACGATGTAATGGCGTGTCGTTATATAATTTCAGCTTTATATCTCCTTTGTTGGTGTGCATAAGCACCCTTGTCTCAGTTGCTTGATTTTCCATTTTATACTTATTTTTCTATGAGTTTCATTGACTTGATCTTTATGTTCTTCGTGGGTCTGTCATCGGCGTTCGTCTCGACGAACTGTATCTTATCCACGACTTTCATACCCTGTATAACCTCTCCGAACACCGTATAGTTCCCGTCCAGATGAGGCGTTCCGCCTTCCAGCATATAGGCTTCTTTTTGCTCCGGAGTAAACTCGATGCCTTTCTCCTTGGTCATCTTATCTAACTCCATCTCCGTAAAGAACTTTCCGGTCACGATATAGAATTGAGTCGCAGATGAGGCCTTCTCAGGATTTTCCTCATCCGGGGTACGTGCGGCACAGAGCATTCCCCGCTTATGGAAATATTTCGGATACACGAACTCGGCGGGGATGGTATAATCTAAATCTCCGTCGCCCAGATGCGCATCCAAAGGAGCGTCTTTCGAGTTGATATCGCCTCCTTGTATCATGAATTGCTTGATAACCCGATGGAACAATAATCCATCGTAACGGTGTTCTTTTACGTTCTTGATAAAATTATCCCTGTGCAACGGCGTGTCGTTGAACAGTTTCACCTTGATCTTACCCATATCCGTATCAATCAGCACCAATGTCTCAGTCTCTTGCGCATGCAGCGGGCATAGCGAAAGCATAAATACCGAAACAAACAACATCGTAAGAATCCGTCTCATATTTATTTCTATTAGTTTTAGATGGACAAAAATAAGAATAAATATCGATATCTATGATCAAAGGAATAGGTCTAAACATGATTTCTTTGGTAGGAAACCGTAATAGCGTTACAAACATCTGTAATATATGCACATCGTTTTATGTTGAATCTAGGTAATTTTGTCATAGAAATTTAAAACTCTAAATTCAATATACTATGAGAGCAAGTATCTTAGCTATTTTAATTTTAGGGGGGATTGTCTTAAACATAAAGGCTCAGTTTTCTTATAATGAAAAGGGTCAAGCCATCCCTCCTGCATCACAACCTTTCGGCAAAGAGGCTTTTGAGCCAACCGGGCATACGGTTATACGCTGGTTGGGGAACGCTGGCTTTCTGATTAATAGCCGTGGTACGTGTTTGATGGTCGATCCTATGTTGAGGGGATTTGATATGCCTTTGTTAATAAATATGCCGATCGCCCCTAAAGATGTTCCCCATTTGGATGCGGTATTGATTACTCATTGCGACAATGATCATTACAGTGTTCCTACTTGTACGGAAATGTCTTCTGTATGCCGGGAATATCATTCTACATTCTACGTGGATTCTTTGATGGAAACACAGGGTTTGAACTCTTTCGGACATCGTATCGGGGAGACTTTTAATGTCGGTCCGATTTCTATCAAGTTAACCCCGGCTTACCATACGTGGCAAAATGAGTATCCGGGATATACGCGTGAATTTAAGGTTGAAGATTATTGTGGTTTCCTCATGAAAACACCGGATGGCTTAATTTGGGCACCGGGAGATTCCCGCTTTCTTCCTGAGTTCTTGGAATTACCTGCCCCGGACGTGATTTTCTTTGATTTCTCGGATGATTCATGGCATATAGGATTGGAGGGAGCCATAAAGATCGCAAATGCTTATCCTAAAGCGCAGCTTCTCCTGTCTCATTGGGGAACGGTGGATGCTCCCAATATGAAACCATTTAATGCTGACCCTAAAATGCTAGAAGGGCGTATCCGTAATCCGGAACGTGTTCATGTCTTAGCCCCGGGAGAAGCTTTTGACCTTGTAGCTCTCAGCTCTAGCGAGGGTGAACAATGTGCCGAAACCTTGATTTTCCCTGCCGACGCAAAGGCTTCGTCGGAGTATAATACGGGGGATGTCTATGTCTCCTTGTTGAAGGAGTCAGGTAATACGATGATCGCACATTTTATATTCAAACCTTACAGTCGTAATTTCTGGCATTACCATCCGGATGCCGAGCAAACCTTGTTAGTACTTGATGGAGAAGGATATTATCAAGAGGAAGGAGGAGAGAAACGTGTGATCCGGAAAGGCGATGTGATCGTGACACCTCCTAATGTACGCCATTGGAATGGGGCGACACCGGGTAGCTCTATCGTATGTATGACCATTACGGAACATGCGATCGAGAATCATGCCGTACAACTTCGGGCTGTGACGGATAAGGAGTATAATTGACAGGTTCGGATGACAGGCTGGTGGAAACCTATTAATTGGCCGCTCTATATTCATTAGGCGTACAGCCTGCCATTTTTTTAAACCATCGACTGAAGTGCTGCGGATAAGGAAATCCTAACTCGCAGGAGATCTCGCTGATTGTCTTTTTAGTATTGTACACTCGTTCCTTGGCAATCTCCAGTGTTTTTTGCTGGATGTGTTTCAATGCCGATAAGCCAGTTTCCTTTTTCAGCAAATCGCTCAAATAGTTAGGGGACAAACAGAGTTTCTCCGCGCAATAGGGTACGGACGGTATCCCATATAGGGCTGGTTTTCCTGAATTGAAGTATTCGTTTAATAATGCCTCGAATCGGGCAAATGTGTCTTGGTTCGTATTCTCACGTGTGATGAACTGGCGGTCATAGAAACGTGTGCAATAATCCAAGAATAGCTTTATATTATCTGTTATCAATGATTTACTGTGCTTATCAATAGGGTATTGCAGTTCTTCCTTTATCCTTTCCATGCATTCGATCACCGTTTTGCGCTCTTGTCCCGAAAGGTGAAGGGCCTCATTCGCATAGTAAGAGAAGTAGGAGTAGTCCCTCATGATATGGGCCAATGGCGTTCCTCGTAAAAGCTCGGGGTGGAATACCAATACCCATCCTTCCGGTTGGTGTAATAATCCATCGTCTTCCGAACCCAATACTTGGCCCGGGGCAAGAAAGAGCATCGCTCCCTTTTGATAGTCGTATATACTTCGTCCATATTTCAGTTGCCCGCAGTCCGTGTCTTTCAGCAATATAGCATAAAGGTTATATAGCTTTCTGCAAAAGCGCAGGGGCTTTGCTTCACGTCCGTCGATAACGCTGACTAATGGATGTCTGGTTTCTATGCCGAAATAATCGTTGTATTGTTGTACTGTGTTGATATTCATTATCTCATTCATGGCTTAATCTCTTTAGTTTTCGCAAATGTACTTCTTTTCCTATGTTTTTGTCTTCCGAGCGATGAAATTGGTATATCTATCCGTATTTTTGGTACATGTCCGGATGTCGGAACATGGTATTTTTGCGACAAATAGATTATTTATTAAAAGATCATAAGTTATGAGAAAGTACAATGGAATAAATCGTCGGGGATTTTTAAGGTCGGCGATGCTGTCGGGAGCCGCGATGTGTGTTTCTTCTATATCCAATGAAATGGTAGCTAATGAGAGCCGGGATAAGCAAGAGCCCTTGGCTTTAGGTAGTAAGGTCGCGGCTGGAATTAGCGCAAAACGAACCTTAGGAAGCGGTACGGCTTCCATGGTCGTATCGGCTATTGGCTTCGGTTGTATGGGATTGAATTATCATCGCAGCCAGCATCCCGGCAAGAAGCAAGTAATCGCTTTGGTACATGAGGCCATCGATCGTGGCGTTACTTTGTTCGACACGGCAGAGAGCTATGGTTATCAAACGAATGAACGATTAGTTGGCGAAGCGTTGAAAGGTTATTCGGACCGGGTATTTGTAACTACTAAATTTGGGCATAAGTTTGTGGATGGCGTACAAATCAAGACAGAGGAAGATAGTTCTCCCAACAATATACGTAAGGTATGTGAGAATTCGCTTCGCAACCTTGGAGTAGAAACTCTCGGTATGTTTTACCAGCATCGTGCGGACCCGAACACTCCGATTGAGGTCGTCGCTGAGACTGTGAACGAATTGATCAGAGAAGGCAAGGTATTACATTTCGGGCTTTGTGAGGTGAATGCCGATACCATCCGCCGTGCCCATAGGATCTGCCCTGTTACGGCTATACAGAGTGAATACCATTTGATGCATCGTGCCGTGGAGGATAGCATATTGCCGTTGTGTGAGGAACTGGGTATTGGCTTTGTTCCTTATAGTCCGATAAATCGAGGCTTTTTGGGAGGCTTGATTAACGAGTATACTCGGTTTGATCCGGAAAACGACAATCGTCAAGATTTACCTCGTTTCCAACCGGAAGCTATCCGTGCCAATATGCGGATCGTGGAAGTGCTGAATGCTTTTGGGAGGACACGGGGGATCACGCCCGCGCAAGTTGCCTTGGCATGGTTAATGAATAAGAAACCTTGGATTGTAGCTATACCGGGGACTACGAAGCTGTCTCATCTGGAGGAGAATTTACGTGCTGCGGATATCATTTTCACCGCCGGTGAGATGAGGGAATTGGAGGATGCGGTTTCCGCTATCCCTGTAGTGGGAAGCCGTTATAACGCGTTACAAGAATCAAAAGTACAGAAATAGATTTAGCTATCGGAAATATGAGACCTGTTTTTATACTTAGTATCATTCTTTTGCTTGTTGGATGTAAACAGCGAGATGAGCGTGTCCTGATGGTGGATGAGCAAGGCAGCTTCGCTATTGGAGGTACGGTCTTGGTTGACTCATTAGGGCATACTTATCATGGCGACCATGCGTACGTATTTTATCAAAAGCCGGTCGGAGCGAGGAAATACCCATTGGTATTCGCCCATGGTGTAGGGCAGTTTTCTAAGACATGGGAAACCACACCCGACGGGCGTGAGGGCTTCCAGAATATTTTCTTACGTTGCGGGTTTAGTGTCTATCTTGTCGATCAGCCTCGTAGAGGGAACGCCGGTAGAGGTACGGAGAGCGTGACAATTTCCCCGGCGTTTGACGAGGAGGTTTGGTTTAACCGTTTTCGTGTAGGTATCTGGCCGGATTATTTTGAAGGAGTACAGTTTAAGCGGGATAAGGAAACCTTGGACCAATATTTTCGTCAAATGACGCCGACTATTGGCACGACGGATTTTGAGGTCTATTCGGATGCCTACGCCGCTTTGTTCGACAAGATAGGCCCGGGCGTATTTATTACCCATTCGCAAGGCGGGCCCGTTGGATGGAATACATTGCTTAAGACGAGAAACATTAAGGCTATCGCGTCATACGAACCGGGTGGAGCGGTTCCTTTTCCGGAAGGGCAATTGCCGGAGGAGGCTAAGTTTATTACGCTTTCCAAGAAAATGGAAGGCATTGAAGTACCTATGTCCGTATTCATGGAATATACCAAGGTCCCTATCGTCATTTATTATGGAGATAATTTACCCGAGACTGATGAGCGTCCGGAGTTATATGAATGGACACGCCGTTTGTACTTGATGAAGATATGGGCAAAAATGCTGAATGATCTGGGTGGGGATGTCACCGTTATTCATTTACCGGAGGTAGGATTACATGGCAATACCCATTTCCCTATGTCGGATTTAAATAATATAGAGGTCGCGGATTTGCTTTCTGAATGGTTACATACAAAAGCTTTGGACTAGGTCTTTTGGGTAATGGAAATATATATAGTATCGTTTTCATTAGGAGGTATTGATCTTTTCACAGGAGTGAAAAGATCGTATCACCCCCGTGAAAAGATCGTTTCACAGAGGTGAAAAGATCGCTTCACAAGGGTGATACGATAAAAGTCTTAGGCCACGGCTGTTACTTCCTGCTGAGGAATCAGCCATAAGAACCTTATAATCAGAATAATTTGCTTGGATACTCGCCTGCGTCTACCAAGGCTTGGATCTTATCCACAACGCCTTGACGATCCGCTGCGTAAGTTACGCCGAACCATTTGGAGGTTGTATCCAATACTTTCACACGGGCTGTTCCTTCCGTGATCAATTTATTTACCATCAACGGGATGAAATATTCACTCTTTAAATTACCCATGTTCGCTTTCAAGAACTCTTTGAAGAATTCCTCGGAATACTCGAAATAATCGGGAGTGAAGCCCCACATATTCATGGAGACCGGCGTGTTTTCTTCCAATACGACCTTCTTTCCGTTCTCGTCTACAAACTGGATATCTCCGTCGATACGTTCGATAGCGGTACGTTCCACGACGCCTGTCAGATAACCTTCCTCGTTCGTGGCGCAAACACCACGTGCCACGGAACCGCTCTCGCTCAACGTATTACCTACACGGTAGCCTACCATGCAATAATCATTCTTCTTGCCATCCATCTCAGACAATTGCTTGCCTAATACGGCGAAGCTGTCACGTCCGTAGAAATCATCGGCGTTGATTACGGCGAAAGGCTCATTGATAACCTTCTTGCCCATCAATACGGCATGGTTGGTTCCCCACGGTTTCTCACGTCCCTCCGGGCAAGTGAAGCCCTCCGGAAGATCGTTCAAGTCTTGGAATACGACTTCAACCGGGATATGGTTCTCATATTTGGAGATGATTTTCTCACGGAAGTCTTTCTCGAAAGATTTGCGGATAACGAATACAAGTTTACCGAACCCGCCACGAATAGCATCGAAAATAGAATAGTCCATGATGGTCTCGCCATTGGGACCTAGGCCGTCCAATTGTTTTAATCCTCCATAACGACTACCCATTCCGGCTGCCAATACAAATAATGTAGGTTTCATAATGCGTTTCTTTAATGTGTTTTTTAATTCTTCGGGCAAAGTTAATAATTATAGAAACATTGCCATGTTATTGTCCGTCTTTTTATAAAACTTCTAATACGACGATCGACATGGGAGGAAGGCTGACGCTTAACTTTCCCTTTTCCACCTTGGCTCCCTTGAAAACTTCCGGCTTGACCTTCTCCGGCGAATCGAATGTGTTATAGTCGTTTATGGAGGACGCTGTCAGGATACGCCCGTTCACGCTCTTTATCGTTACGTTTTGCAGGTCGATATGGATGTTCTCGCTTTGCCGGGGATCTACGTTTGCCAACGAGATATGGATTTTACCCTGCGAGTCCCGGGATGCGGAGGCGCTTACGACCGGCACTTCCCGGTTGTCTCTTACTTTCTCCTTGTCGCAGATTAGATCCATCGGCAAAAAGGTAGCGTCTTGATGAACCTTGTACATCTCGAACACATGGTAAGTGGGCGTAAGCACCATGTCCTTGCCTTTCGTGAGGATCATGGACTGCAATACATTGACAATCTGTGCGATATTGGTCATTTTCACTCGGTCCGTATATTTGTGGAAGACATGTAGGGTAAGAGCGGCCACGAAAGCGTCGCGCATCGTGTTTTGCTGGAACAGATGGCCGGGGATCGTACCGGGTTCCACATCCCACCAAGTGCCCCATTCGTCTACCATGAGGGCTATATTTTTCTTCGGGTCGTATTTATCCATGATAGCGATATGCTTTTTAACGACATCCTCTATCTCAAGGCATTTTCCTAAGGTCCAGTAATAATCCTCCGTGTTGAAATCGGTAGCGGAGCCTTTATTGTTCCAATCTCCTACTGTATAATAATGTAAAGAGATACCATCCATGCGTCCGCCGATTTGTTTCATCAGCGTCTCGGTCCAGTTGTAATCATAATCGCTGGCACCGCTGGCGATCTTGAACAAGACATTGCTATCATAGTTACGGCAATACGTAGAGTAACGACGGTAAAGGTCGGAATAATATTCCGGTCGCATACTGCCCCCGCATCCCCAACTCTCGTTCCCAACGCCGAAAAACTTGACTTTCCATGCCTTATCCCGGCCATTTTTCCGGCGTAGGTTGGCCATTGGGCTGTCTCCTTCCGAGGTCATGTATTCCACCCATTTAGCCATTTCCTCAACCGTACCGCTTCCCACGTTTCCGCTGATGTAAGGCTCACAACCTAATAACTCACATAGATTCAAGAACTCATGGGTTCCAAAACTATTATCCTCAATCGTCCCTCCCCAGTTATTATTCACCATTTTCGGGCGATTTTCCTTGGGGCCGATTCCATCCATCCAATGATATTCGTCGGCGAAGCAACCGCCCGGCCAACGTAAGTTCGGGATCTGTAGTTTCTTCAACGCGTTTAAGACATCCGTACGGTATCCTTGGGTATTAGGGATGTCGGACTCCGGCCCCACCCATAAGCCACCGTAGATACAACTCCCTAGATGTTCGGCGAATTGCCCGTAAATATGTTTACTGATCTGTTGGTTACCTTGCTCCGGATAAATACGGATATTCGCGTCTCGCTGAGCGAATAAGGGAAGGGCGATAAATGCCCAAACGCTGATTATTAGTTTCTTCATGATATAAATGATTTGTTGGCAAAGATACACTTATTCTTGAATACATGAATCCTTTTATCGTCCGAAAAACACGTACGTGTTTTCGTAAAAAGTCGTACATGTTTTAAAAGAAACACGTACATGTTTTTCTTTTGTGTATTTATCGTATCTTTGTAAGGTTTTAAGGCAAAAGACTAAACAAAATGAGAAAGAGAAAAATGTTTCCGTTTTTAGCGGCTGGGATAGTCGCTTTAGCGAGTTGTAACACTCCTCAGAAAGAGGTAGTGAAGATCGCTGCTATTAATCCTGCGAATATGGATACCACGGTTGCCGCAGGTACGGATTTTTATGAATACGCTTGTGGTGGATGGATAAAGAATAATCCATTGAAACCGGAATACGCTCGTTTCGGAACTTTCGACCAATTACTAGAGAATAACCAAGAACAGCTCCGGGTATTGATCGAGGAACTTAGCGCTACGCCCCATGAGGCGGGTAGTGTCGCCGGGAAGATCGGCGCTTTGTATGCGATGGGATTGGATAGCACGAAGTTGAATGCCGATGGAGTGGCTCCTATCAAAGAGGAACTGGCCGCTATCAATGCGCTGGCAACGAAATCGGATGTCTCTAAGATGGTGGCTACGCTTCATAAGGAAGGCATGGCTCCGTTCTTCGCTTTGTTCGTGGGCGCTGACGAGAAGAATAGTGCCATGAATATCGTCCAGCTGTATCAGGCTGGTATCGGAATGGGCGATCGGGATTATTATTTATTGGAAGATGAAGGCTCCGCCAAGATGCGTGATGCTTACAGGGCTTATATAAATAAATTATTTACATTGGCCGGCTCAAGTCCGGAGCAAGCGGATGCGGCGGTGGATGCCGTGATGAAAATAGAGAAGGCTATCGCTGAGATCTCTTATGGCCGTGAGGATTTGCGTGACTCCCAGAAAAACTATAATAAATTGCCTTACGAGGATTTCAAGAAAATAGAGTCTCCGTTGGATTGGGATGTATATTTTGAATCCATGGGATTAGCCGGGCTGAAAGAGTTGGACGCGAAGCAAATCAACTTCTATAAGGATATGAGTGAGGCTTTGCGGAATACGACGGTCGATGAGCAAAAATATTATTTGGCGTTTAATTTATTGAGCGCGGCGGCTCCATACCTAAGTGATGATTTTGTAGATGCTGATTTTGAGTTCTATGGAAAGGTAATGTCCGGAAAGCAGGAACAACAACCTCGTTGGAAGCGTTCGTTGAATACGGTAAACGGTGCGTTGGGCGAGGCCGTCGGCGAGATGTATGTAGAGAAATACTTCCCGGCTTCTTCCAAGGAAAAGATGTTAACGCTGGTGGGGAATTTGCAGACTGCTTTGAGCGAGCGGATCAACGGCTTGGAATGGATGAGCGATACGACTAAGGCGAAAGCGCAGGAGAAATTGGCCGCTTTTACGGTGAAAATAGGTTATCCGGACAAATGGCGTGATTATAGTGGCTTGGAGATCAAGGACGATTCTTATTGGGCGAATGTTCGCCGTTCTAACATCTTCGATATGGCCTATCAATTGGCGGACGTGGATAAGCCGGTCGATAAGTCTCGTTGGCATATGAATCCGCAGACCGTGAACGCTTATTACAATCCGACTACGAATGAGATCTGTTTCCCGGCCGCGATCCTTCAGCCTCCATTCTTTAATCCGGATGCCGACGATGCGGTGAACTATGGCGCTATCGGTGTGGTAATCGGCCATGAGATGACGCATGGATTCGATGATCAGGGACGTAACTACGATAAGGATGGTAATTTGATCGATTGGTGGACTGCCGAGGATGCTGTTCGTTTCAAGGAGCGTGCTGATAAATTGGTTGATCAATATGACCAGATTATCGTAATAGATACGCTTCATGCCAACGGACGTTTTACGTTGGGTGAGAATATCGCCGACCACGGAGGTTTGTTGGTCGCTCACCAAGCTTATTTGAATAGCTTGAAGGGCAAAGAGACTCCGGCCCCGATCGATGGCTTCACGAATGAGCAACGTTTCTTCTTGGGGTATGCGACGTTGTGGGGACAAAATATCCGTCCCGAGGAGATCCGTCGTCGTACCAAGATCGACCCGCATTCATTGGGAAAATGGCGTGTGAACGCTGCCTTGCGTAATATCGCCCCGTTCTATGCCGCTTTTGACATTAAAGAGGGCGATCCGATGTTTATGGCTCCGGCTGATCGGGTGGTTATCTGGTAATCCAAATACAGAGTTTATATAAGTGAGGGAAGTATGTCACGTCAAAAAGGCATACTTCCCTTTTTTCGTTTATCCCGATTTGGCGGTCTGATGCACTTTTCTTATTTTTGTTTGATTAAGAACGTTATACATGAAAATTTTATACCATGCGAAACTATATATCAATCGCCTTACTTCTCTTGGCATCTTCTGTTTTTGCGTATGATCCTCCCACGATGGGATGGAGCTCATGGAATACCTATCGAGTGAATATCAGCGACAAACTGATAATGAAACAAGCTGATGCGATGTCGCGGAATGGCTTGAAAGAGGTTGGATATAAATATATCAATATTGATGACGGGTATTTTGGGGGACGGGATGCGAGCGGGGAGTTAATCACTCATCCGGTCCGTTTTCCGAATGGCTTGAAGCAGACGGTAGATCATATCCATGCGTTAGGGTTTAAGGCGGGTATTTATTCCGATGCGGGCCGGAATACTTGCGGCTCCTTTTGGGATAAGGATTCTTTAGGGATCAATGTCGGCTTTTATGGGCACGATCGTCAGGACGCGGACTACTTCTTTAAGGAAATAGGATTCGATTTTATTAAGATCGACTTTTGTGGCGGCGATGCCAAACAGAATTTCGATCAATTAGGTCTGGATGAGCAAGAGCGATTCACGGCGATCCATAATGCGATACTAGCTACCGGCCGTAAAGATGTGCGTATGAATGTATGTCGTTGGAATTTTCCCGGTACGTGGGTGCATGACGTTGCCTTCTCATGGCGTATCTCGCAAGATATAAATCCTAGCTGGGAGTCCGTGAAGAATATTATCCGGCAGAATCTATATTTGTCCGCTTATGCGAGCGAAGGAAAATATAATGATATGGATATGCTTGAGATCGGCCGTGGAATGAGTGAGGAAGAAGATAAAACTCATTTTGGAATGTGGTGTATTATGAGCTCCCCTTTATTGATTGGCTGTGATCTGACTACCATCTCTGAGAAAGCTTTGCGGCTATTGAAAAACGAGGAACTGATAGCGTTAAATCAAGACGTACTAGGCTTGCAAGCTTATGTCGTTAAGCAAATGGATGGAGTGTATATCTTGACAAAGGATCTGGAAGAAGTGAATGGGAATACATGCGCTGTTGCCGTCTATAACTCTACGGATGAGGAACGGACTATTCATCTGGATTTTGCCGATTTCTATTTGCGGGGTGACGTGAGTGTACGGGACTTATTTGAAAGGAGAGATCTTGGAAAGTACAAGGATCGGGATTTTTCCGTAACCATACCTGCTCATGGGACACGTATTTTCCGTCTGGATGGACTGGAAAGGGGAGAACGGACGATTTATGAGGCGGAATGTGCTTGGTTACAAGACTATCAAGAAATAAGAAATCACAAAGCGTTTGAAACGGCGATTTATGAGGATGACGGAAATTGTTCTGGAGGTGCGAAGGTTACGGGATTAGGTAATCGTGATAGCAATTATCTGGAATGGCATAATGTATACAGTCGTGAGGGAGGTTTATACTTGATGTCCGTGGATTATCAGTGTGCGGAGAATCGAGAATTAATTTGTCAAGTTAATGGAGTTGTCGTAAAAAATGTAGAGGCTCATCCTGCGCATGAGGTCGCTAGCGAGCAAATAGAGATCCGTCTGAAACCCGGGATGAATCGCATACGCTTATCGAATGGAAACTCATGGATGCCCGATATCGATCGTATGGTTTTACAAAAGAAGTGATTGCCGGCTACGTGCTTGAGGGAATTTTCATTCTTCTATATTCTTGAGGTGTCATTCCCGTATGCTGCCTGAAATATTTGTTGAAAAAAGACAGGTTGTTAAAGCCTAAAGAGAAAGCGATCTCTTTTACGGTTAAGTCTGTCGATCTTAATTGTGCCTTGGCATCCATCGTGATAATGGAGGAAATGATTTCCAAGGGAGTAAGTCCGATCGCTTTCTTAATAGTCGTGCAGAAATGAGGTAACGACAAATTTAATTGAGCGGCGTAAAAAGAAACGCTGTGCTCGGTGGTATAATGCTCTACGACAAGTTGGATAAACTTACGGTAAATCTCATTGGTGCGCGTACGGATTCCATTTGTCCAATGGCTATGATTTTTATATAACTCAGCCGTTCCTTGCATGAATATCGTGAGATAAGCGATGACTAGGTTTTTATTTACCATAGAATAAGACGGGGATAAGGATTGCGCACGTATCAATAAACGGTATCCGTCAATATATAATTGAGCTACAGATTCTTCCAGCGGCATGATCGGATGTTCCGTGATAACGGGAAGAAAGCTCATGGTTGATTTAATAAAATTGATGTTTGTCATAAACTCCGAAGAGAATCCGGCGAAATAGAAACGTGCGTCGTCCGATATTTCATGGAACTGGATAAAATTGCTGGGCACTAAGGTCACGAAATCATATTTGTTAATCGTATACTTCGCTAGATTGATAGAAGCCTGCACGGAACCTTCTACACAAAGGAGAAACAAACCTGCCTTTATCTTATGAGGCAGCTTGCTGTATTTGTTTAGCGTCTCTTTTGTGATACGATCTCCGACGATAAAATCGTTCGTGATATCGAATGTGAGCATTTCCTTTTCCATATCTAATCGGTAATTCGTCTCAAATATAGGAATTAATAAATACTTATTATTCAAGATAATAAAAATAGAACATAGAAACGAAAGAATGGATATTGATTCCCTAATATTTAAGGGCGAACTTTACAAATGACTACTAATCGTAGGAAAGAGGAAACAAAAAGAATATAGTTCGTTTACTAGAAAAGTATTTTGATTATGGAAAAAGGAAGAATTGGACTAAACGCAGGAAAAGTGTGGCATGCGCTAAACGAGGTAAATGAAATATCTACGCAAGAGTTAAGCCGTAAATTGTCTTTAAGTATTGAGGACCTAGCCTTGGCTATTGGCTGGTTGGCTAGAGAAAACAATATTTATATCACAAGAAAGAATGGTTTGTTGTATGTCAGCAATGGCATCAAATCCAATATGTACTATTAAAAGGAAACAAAAAAAGGCTATCCATCACGGACAGCCAATCTTCATTGTTAACCTTAAATCTAATACCATGAAAAACACAGTGCAAATATAGAGGTTTTATGTTATGTAGCATAACGAATAGTTTGGAAATCTCATTTACTTAACGTGATTTAACAAAATCATGTTCTAAAACATATCTTTTGAGACATAATTCATAAACACAAGCGTTACTTTTATCTATTACCACCTTTACTTGACTTTTAAATCAAGTAAAGGATGGTAATTTAAGTAATGCCTTATTCGGCTAGTAGAATGATATGTTTCGTTAAGTCATTAAACTTGATAAAATAGGTACCGGCGGAAACCTTTACATTATCACCTCCGTCAAATTTGGCGAATTGTCCTTGTTTATCGTTCCATAAACTATTGCTGCCACCGAAGCTTACGGCCCAGTCATGATCCGCACGTAATTTCAAACCGCCATCGGACGGAATCTCTATTTTCTCGCCGATCCAGATGTGCTTGTCGTAACTAGCCTGTTGTAAATCTAGATCACCACCCCAATCATTGAAGTCTCCAATCAGGGAGATTTGTTTGTATTCGGTTGTCGCTCCGGTATAAGGTTCGATGCTGTATTTGTTACCAGCCAAGTCTAACGTGATCGTATAATAGCCATCCTGCGTGAAGCCTTCGATATTACCGCTACCGCCGTCATTGCTTAATGCTCCGTCGCTGTCGTAACCCCATTGAATGCCCCAATCACCCGGGGTTTGAATGATCTTGAATGCGCTACCGGCTTTTACGAAACCCGTGTAAGTGAATAACATATTATTAACATCGTCGTCGGCGAATATACGCATCGATGGGTCGTTATTGTTCCATCCGTTGTCGAATATGTCACCCACGAAATAAACTTGGGTACGGGCGCCACTATATGGAGTGATCGCCATGTTTACCGTGTTCGAATAAAGTTCGGGAACACTGTCGTTAATAAATGCTTTAAGACGGAAGTCCACATTATAAGCTACGGTGGGATTAACCATTCCCAGATTGTTCATGGCATCATTCAGCTCGAATGTCTTGATCAAGACTTTTTCGCCGGAACCGGTAGTCGGCAGCGACTCGAATTTCTCGAATTCAGTTCCTCCTTCACAGACTTGTACGGTATACGTTACACCTGCCGCGAAACCGTAATCCGGTTGTTCACAGGTAAAAATATCGATGATACTACTGGCATTTTCCGGCATTAAAGTATATGAGCTATTATTCGGAGCATTGAGGGTAAAAGATATATTATTACCTTCTGAGTCCTTTAGGTCATTGATAACCGGATCTTTATCGTCCGTGCAGGCAGAAAAAGCACAGATGCCCGCAAACACGATGGATAATATATTGACTTTATTCATAATTGTTACTTATTAATAGGTTTTACGATTAATAACCCGGATTTTGTTTCAAGTTACTGTTTGCCACGAGTTGGGTCGAAGGAATCGGTAACAATGAGAAGTGACTGGAGATTGAAGTACCTCCCGCTGTCTCGCCTTTCCAATCCCAAGTATAATTGGAGGTGAACTTATTGTAGCGGATCAAATCCGTACGGCGTTGCGCCTCAAAATAGAACTCACGGGCCTTCTCATCAAGCACAAAATCCAAAGTAAGATCGGTTGCCGTAATTTCCGTGGCTTTCGCTCTTTTCCGTAGCTGGTTAATAGCGCTTAAAGCGGCTTGTTTATCGCCTCCTGCCCGTAATGTGGCTTCGGCGAAGGTCAGATTAGCCTCGGCTAAACGGAACAATGGGAAATCCATATCCGGGAACTGCTGATTCGGATCGTGACCGATTTGTCCGGATTTCGTGATATTCTTGAATTTAGTTACAGAATAACCTTCTGTAAACTCGGTCGGCTTATTGATCTCGAATGTACGGTCTGTAGTCCAGAAAGAGGCACGTGTATCAGCTGTTTTCGATAAGTCTCCGTCAGAAGCGAACTTTTTCACCAATGCCATGCGGGCACGGTTACCACCCCATGCTTCTTTAGTCCCGAAATCATCTAGTGCGTTCATGTCACCACTGATAAAGCTGGCGATAAAGAACAATCCGGACCAAGAGCGGGTCTGTACGCCATCATAACAAATCGGCAGGATCATCTCGGGAGAGGTGTTGTTATCTGCAAGGAAATTATCTCCATAATTAGGAGCCAGAGAGAAACCGGCGTCCATGACTTTCTTTGCGTATTCAGCGGCGGCAGACCATTGAGGGGTACCTGTATATACTTCCGCGTTCAGATATAAGCGGGAAAGTAGCATCCATACGGCGGCTTGATCGGCACGTCCATATACATTTGCACGGGGGGCCTTCATTTGTGGCTCGATTTCTTTCAACTCTTTCTCTATATAGGTATAGAGATTCGCCCGGGTAATCCGTTCGGGAACATAGGTACCGATACCCGTGTTTTCATCAACGAACGGAACATTGCCATATAAATCAATCAAATAATAATAATCCAAGGCACGGATAAAACGAACTTCAGCACGCTGTGTAAGACTTTCCTCGTCATCCTTGCCCTCTGTCTGTATTAAGAAGTTATTACACTGAGCGATTTGGATGTACAGACGGTTGAACATATTCAATACCACACCGTTCGAGGCGGTAAACTTAGCGAAGTTCAAGGGATATACATCCACGTCGCCAGACCAAGCGCAAATCGCCTCGTCCGTAGGAAGCTCATTTAGGTTGAATAGCATACGCATCAAACCCGACGCTCCCTCATCCGTGTCGGCGATATCTCCTTGTCCGTCGGGACCTTTATTTCCTGTGATGGCTAATCCCGCATAGATCTTGGCGAAATTGGCGTTCTGATCGAACTCTACGTTTAGGTTCGGATCGATAGGCGTAACATCGAGATCACCTAGGCAAGAGGTGAAGTTTACGCTGAAAACCAGCGATAAAGCCGGTATTATATATTTAAAGAATTTCGTATTCATATAGATATCCTGATTTAAAATTAGAAGTTAAGACTTACACCGAGTATACCTACCAATGGGCGAGGATATACGTTCTTATCGATACCGAAGGTTTTATCAGCTGCGTTCGCTACCTCCGGATCCAATCCTTTATATTTCGTGATAACAAAAGGATTCTGTACGGTTCCGTAGATACGTCCGCCCAATACGCCGAATAATTTGTTGAAAGAGTAACCCAACGTGATATTATCGCAGCGTAAGAAGGATGCGTTTTGTACATAATAATCGGACAATACGTTCATGTTCTGGAAATTCGTATCGAAAGCGGATAGCGGACGGTTGGATAGATAGCCTTTATTGTTAATACTACCTTCACTTAATGCCGCATTGGATGAGGCTACATTATTATATACATAGTTCCCGAGGTTGGAACGAAGTGAGAAACTGAAATCCCATGCTTTCCATACCAATTTAGAAGTAAAGCCCATCGTTACATCGGCCGCCGGTTTATGGCAGAAATAACGGTCCTCGTCATTGATCACGCCATCTCCGTTGCGGTCCACGTATAATCCTTCGATCGGATTACCCTGTTGATCATATACCTGCTCGTATACATAGAATGAGTTCGCCGGGTGATTCACACCTTGTGCCTGTATCATGGTCCCGGTACCACCTTCTACGGTTCCTGTCAATACGATGGATGAGGCGTCATCCTGTGCGGTTAGCTTGGTAATCTCGTTGTTGTTCCAAGCGACATTAAAGCCTAGATCCCATTTCCAATCAGGGGTTGAGATTGCTTTAGCGTTGATGGAGAACTCAACACCTTGATTTCTCAAAGAACCGATATTGCTGACGATACGGTTCTTGAAGTTTGTTCCGGCCGGTACGTCGATCACATTGATCAAGTCCTTAGTTTCCCTGTAATAATAATCCAAGGATGAAGTGATACGGTTATCTAAGAATCCGAAGTCGAATCCGGCGTTCCAAGTAGTAGTCTCCTCCCATTTCAAGTTCGGGTTGTAACCGTCGGGACGGGCGATAGGAACAAATTGGTCGCCAAATTGATAGTAGGCTCCGTCTTGTCCCGCGAAATAAGTCGCCATATACGGGTAGTCTCCTTGCGAGATATCCTGTTGACCGGTAATACCATAACCCAAGCGTAGTTTTAAATCTGATACAGCGTCCACGTCTTTCATAAAGCCCTCTTCCTTGATCTTCCATCCTAAAGCCACGGAAGGAAACAATCCCCAACGGTTGTCTTTAGAGAAGCGGGAAGTGCCATCGTTACGTAAGGTAGCGGTGATAAGATAGCGATTCATGAATGAATAATTGACACGTCCGAAGAAAGAGATCAAATAACTTTCTGTCTTGAAAATATAAGAAGTCGGGTTATCTCCGTTCAAGTTATTGTATGCGTTCTCTGTGGAACGATGGAAATGTTGCCAAGAGTAACCAGCCATGATATCAAAATGATGCTTTTCATTGAAATCCTTAGCGTATTGCAAATAAAAATCCAATAGGTGATTGTATTTGTCGATCGTCTCATAACCTGTTTTGCCGTTATCCACGTAACCTAATGGAGATTCTTTCGGATAGTAAATGTCTTGTGTACCGGTAGCCATATCCATACCTAAATTCAAGTTCGCACGTAATTCGGGAAGGAAATGGAATTTATAATCAACTTGGATATTACCGACCAAGTTTTTAGAATTAGCCTCTTCTTTTTTCTGTTGAAGCATCGCTACCGGGTTTTTTGTAGCGATTGAGATAAATTCACCGGCATTTTCCCAAGCGAAATAACCTCCGTATTTACTGTTGCCGTTCATGACTGGTTGAGTCGGGTCGAATGCGATTGCCGCTCCGATAGCTCCCGTATCGGCGAAACGATTATTTGAGATCATTCCCTTGGCGTTGAAGTTAATATTTAAATGATCTTCGAAGAAACTGGGAGCTAGGTTTACAGATCCAGTATAACGTTCGAACTTAGAGGTTTTCAATATACCATTTTGGTTTGTATATCCGACGGATACACGATAAGGCATATTATTCAAGCCTCCGGATACCGTGATATTATGATCGGTTCCCACTGCTGTACGGAAGATCTCTTTCTGCCAATCCGTATTTTCTTTTCCTAATAACTTAACGGCGCTTGATTCCGCCCCAAAACGATCCGTTACGAAATTACGATATTCGTCAGCTCCCATAACATCGATTGATTTGGTCTTCGTGCTGATAGAAACGTTTCCATCGTACGTAACCCGTGGGCGGGAGCCTTTCTCACCTTTCTTAGTGGTGATAAGAATCACACCGTTAGAGGCACGCGAACCATAGATCGCTGTGGCGGATGCATCTTTTAATACGGTGAATGTTGCGATATCGTTCGGGTTGATCGTACTCAACGGGTTGGATACCCCTTTGATACCGTCATTGTCGATCGGAAGTCCATCGATAACGATCAGCGGGTTGTTGCTGGCCGATAAGGAAGAACCACCACGGATGCGGATACTGGCTCCCGAACCCGGAGCTCCACCGTCAGTCGTGATATTTACACCGGCGATTTTACCGTTGATCATATCGGTTGCGGTAGTGGTCAAACCCCGGTTCATCTTATCTGGCTTAATGGCCGTCACGGAACCGGTAGCGTCATCTTTCTTCACCGTACCATAACCGATTACGACAATCTCGTCCAATACTTCCGTATCTTCTTGTAATACGACAATTAAATTACTTTGTCCTTGGTTGATAATGTCTTGTGATTTGTAGCCTATGTAAGAAATACCGATCGTACTTCCTTTAGGCGCCGAGAGCATAAAGTTACCGTCGAAATCGGTAACAGTTCCATTCGTAGTTCCTTTTTCAAGGATACTAGCCCCGATGATGGGTTCACCTTTCGCGTCTTTCACGTTGCCTTTGATCGTGACGTCTTGTGCGAAAACATTGCAGGAGAGAAACAATCCTATCAAGATAGATAAGATTACTCTTGCGTCGCAAGAATACATTTTTTGTTTCATGCATTAGACAGTTTAAGATTAATACTCTATTATATTTATTGAATTTTAGCCATAGTATATGAATGCAAATGTATGTTTATCAAACCTCTCATGTTGTTAAAATGTTTGTCGATACCCCTATAAATTTACGCAAACGTTCTCGCAAACGTTTGCATTATATGACCTAAATACATATCTTTGATTTTATAAAAAAGAGAACCATGAAAAAGCGTCAAATCACGATAAAGGATATAGCGAAAGCCTTGCATATTTCCCCGTCAACAGTCTCTCGGTCCTTGGCTGATCATCCGGATATCAGCCAAGAAACCAAGAATATAGTGAATGCTTACGCTCGTGAACATAAATATAAGCCCAATGCCTTAGCCTTGAGTTTACGGACAAATAATACGAAAACAATCGGTGTTATTTTACCGCAGATCGTACATTATTTCTTTTCTTCTGTTTTATCCGGTATAGAAGATGAGGCGGAAAAGGGAGGGTATCGTGTTATTATTTGTCAAAGTAATGAGAATTATGAGAAAGAAGTAAAAGGTGCGCAAGCTTTATTGGAAGCACGTGTTTGCGGTGTCTTGGCTTCTGTCGCTAAAACGACGACGATCTACAATCATTTTCAAGAACTAATCGATAGCGATATACCCTTGGTGTTTTTCGATCGTATATGCACGGGGATCTTGACAGACCGGGTGGTCGTTGATGATTATGCCGGGGTTTGCTCCGCTGTTGAGTACCTGATTCGTACCGGTTGTCGGCGAATCGCCTTTTTCGGATCTCCTTCTCATTTAGCGATCTCTAATAATCGTAGGATGGGGTATGAGGATGCTTTGCGTAAAAATGGATTACCGGTAGATAAAGAGTTAATCAAGATTTGTGATAATTATACCGAGGCGCTTCGGTTGACCCCGGAATTATTGTCGTTACCCAATCGTCCGGATGCGTTCTTCGCCGTAAATGATGAGACCGCTATTGGGGTGCTGAATGTTGTAAAGGCCAAGGGATTGAGGATACCCGATGAGGTTTCGATTTGTGGGTTTACGAATAATAGCTTAGCGGAAGTTAGCGATCCCCTGCTGACCTCCGTGGATCAACATGGTTATGAGTTGGGAGCTATCGCTATGCGTTTGCTGATAGAACGTTTGAATGGCGTACGTGACGGGGATCGTATCGTGAGCAAGATTATCAAGACAAATCTGGTGGTGAGACAGTCTACCCGTTAAAAAAGTGGCTTCCGAAAACGTTTGCTTTACTTCTTTGCATGAATTTGAATAGGGACGACGTCCTGTTTCGGAATAATTCCGTATGTTTGTCACCAAACAAATAAATACCTTAAAAAACATAATTCTCATGAAAACAAAACCATTTTTGAGTTTTTGGCAAATTTGGAATCTAACTTTCGGTTTCTTGGGCATTCAATTCGGTTTCGCCCTTCAGAACGCAAATTCAAGTAGAATACTTCAAACCTATGGAGCGGATGTAGAGCAACTATCCTTATTTTGGTTAGCGGCTCCGCTGACAGGTATGATCATACAACCTATCATTGGTCATTATTCCGACCAAACATGGTGCCGTTTAGGACGTCGGCGTCCGTTTTTTCTGGTAGGAGCTATCTTTACGACGATTGCCTTGATATTGATGCCGAATGCGGGATTGTTCTTGTCACCCGGTACAGAGACGGCTATTTTATCTCCCGTATTGATTGGTGCGGGTATGTTGATGATCATGGATGCTTCCATCAATGTAACGATGGAGCCTTTCCGTGCCTTGGTAGGGGATATGCTACCCGATGAGCAGCATACGACTGGCTTCTCGATCCAGACTTTCTTGATCGGCATCGGTGCTGTCGTTGGTTCCTTGTTGCCGAGTATTATGAATAAGGTGTTTGGTTTATCTAATACGGCGGTTGCTGGTGAGGTTGCCGATAATGTTAAATTCGCCTTTTATGCCGGTGCGGCGATTTTATTAGCGAGCGTATTATGGACAATTTTTAAGACAAAGGAATATTCCCCGGAAGAGATGGCTGAGTTTCGGCTTTCCGGTGGTGAGGTCATTGAAAAAAGGCGGGATAGCAATGGTTTTATGGAGATCATGCATGATATTTTTCATATGCCTAAAATAATGTTACAGTTAGGTTTATGCCAGTTTTTCGCTTGGTTTGCCTTGTATTCCATGTGGGTTTATTCTACGCCTGCTATCGCTGAACATGTATATGGGGCAACAGATCCTGCTTCCGCCGAATATGCGATGGCTGGCGATAAGGTAGGTGAGTTATTCAGTATCTATAATTTTGTGGCGATGTTATTCGCTTTATTATTGATCCCGATTGCCCGTCATTTAGGTCGGAAAATGACTCATGCCCTCTGTTTATGCCTAGGAGGGGCAGGGCTGGTTTCTCTCTATTTGTTGAATAGCACAGGAATGATGGTCTTTTCCATGATTGGCATCGGTATAGCGTGGGCAAGTATATTGGCGATGCCTTATGCTATTCTTTCCGATAGTCTTCCCGCTGATAAGATGGGTACTTATATGGGTATATTTAATTTCTTTATAACGATACCTCAGATCACGAATGGAATCATTCATGGATGGATTGTACGTAATGTTTATCATGGGCATGCCGTGTTCGCTTTGTTAACGGGAGGTGTTTTCTTGTTTTTCGCCGCTGCCGCAGTTAGTCTTGTCAAAGAGAAAAAGTTCAGTCGAAAAGTGTAAGGTATATAAGTCCGGTTTCCTGTTGTCAAGCGTAAAAACGCTATACCCAAGTCAAACAGCAAGTTATTATAATGTAGGTAGAAAAACGTATCTCAGATAATCCCGGGTCACCCCGGGACAACAACAGGAAACCAATGGACTAACTACTAAAAGGCTTCTTCCTCTTCCTTTTGGCGTGATCCTATGACGCGAAGAACTAACATCGCTACCGTAATCACACCGAGGGATCCCATGGTTACGTTTTTAGTAACCTCATTGTCAAATGTTGTAGTTCCGACTAATACCAATACGATAAATGAAACCATCATGATTGCATCAGCCAAATCTTTATTTATTCTCATGATCTTCTTATTTTTTTAGGATTCGATAATTGTTGTATTTTATTATTCTTTTTCCAAGACTTCCTCTTCCGATGACGTCCCGGTACTACTCAGTCCTTTCATTATGCCATATAGACCAACACATAGAGTGCCCATAACTACTACTAATTTAATATAGTCGTTAGGGATGATAGAACTGCATGCGAATACACAACCTGCGATTGTTAGAAGAACATAAAGATATATACGTATTTTACCTGATTTATTAGTTGTCATAATTGTAGTTTTTAATTGTTTATAATAATGTAAATGGGCAATAACTCCCCGGAAATATTGATTTAATAAATGCAATATTCCTGCCGATAAGACATATCAATGACTTACCGAAAGATACAAATATGAAACAATTAAAAACTAAATAATGAGTTTTCGTAGGGCAAAGACATGCTCTCCCATACGACACAGAAGTGTGGATAAATTTATGATCTGATAAGTGGATATATGTTGAGATACTCTATGAAGTTGATTTACTCCTCTCAAACGCATGTCTTGAAGGGATTTCTCCATATTTTTCCATATCCGTATTTCGATAGTGTTGTTTGTCGTTTGTGAAATCCTGCGGGGAGTTAAGCAGTTGCTGCTTTTCAGCTCGTTACTTAATACTTCGAAACGACGTTGGGCATCTGCCGTGTTTTTTTCTTTCATAACGGCCTCTTTAGTCGCAGACATAACCTCATCCATACTCTTTGTTCCTTCTTCGGGAGCAAACAGCATGAAGCTAATCAACAGACCTAATATGAATAGAAAATTCTTCATGGCGCAAATATACAAGTATTTCTTTAGATAATAACAACAGTATATGTTATTTGTTTTTTATTTTTGTAGTTATTTTAAGAATAAAACAATAGAATGGAGAATAACAGATCGAGAATTCAAGCTTGGTTAGAGGCGGCACGTCCGAAAACGTTGCCGGCATCATTTAGTCCGGTATTAGTTGGGTGTGCGCTGGCTTACAGGGATGGAGTATTTAAATTGGCTCCGGCGATCCTTTGTGTTTTGGTGGCTTTACTTGCCCAGATAGCCAGTAATTTTGCCAATGATTATTTTGATTTTAAGAAGGGGGCGGATAAGGAGGACCGGTTAGGCCCGGAGCGAGCGGTGGCTTCCGGTTGGATAACTCCTAAGGCAATGCTATGGGGGACTTTTATCACGTTGGGGCTTTCTTGTCTATGTGGCTGTTTCTTGTTGTTCTTTGCCGGCTGGGAGCTCATCGGTGTAGGAATTGCTATTGCGATTTGTGTCTTGGCTTATTCAGCAGGGCCATTTCCTTTGGCTTATAACGGGCTGGGGGATGTGTGTGTCGTATTGTTTTATGGGATTATTCCGGTTTGTTTTACGTATTATGTACAAGCATTATCGTTTTCCTTATTGTCATTCTTGCTTTCGTTGTCATTGGGGCTGTTGTCCGCTAATATTTTGATCGTGAATAATTACCGGGATTATGAGCAAGATAAGGCGGCTCGTAAACGGACTACGATTGTGCTATTCGGGCGTACGTTCGGGTTGGTAACTTATTTGCTGAACGGTATATTGGCTTTTTTGATCACGCTGCCTTTATTGATGGATGCCTCACCTTGGCTTGTTTGTTTATTCGCGGCTTTTAGCGTGCTGTTTGCCGCCACATGGCTGGAGATGAAACAGTATCAAGGCCGTGAGCTTAATAGAACTTTAGGGCATACGGCACGGAATGTATTTATCTATGCCGTGTTGCTTTCAGTTGTATTGTTATTTGGTTCTTAAGATGTGCCGTGCTTTGAACAATCGCTTGGCCTCATGGAGATTTTTCTGTATGTATTTGGACAGGATAATCAATGTAACCGCTACGATAATCAGTAAGATTCCTAAAGCGAGGTGAGGGGTGAAAGGCTCTCCAAAGACTAAAACACCTACGCAGACGGCTGTCACGGGTTCTGTTGCTCCCAGTACGGAAGTTAGGGTGGAACCGATATGGTGTACGGCTTGTACCAATGTAATGTTAGATACTACGGTTGGCAAGAAGGCTAATAAGACGAGGTTAATAAAAGAGGGCAGGTCTGGAATGGGTTGGATTCCTGTTCCTGCCTGTGCTTTTATGAAAAATAAAGAGGTACTGACGATAAATACATAGAACGTAAGTTTTCGTCCCGGCATATCATGTACCCTCGATTTATTGACGGTGACGATATAGAGGGCATAAGCGACGGCGGAAAGTAATACGATGATTACGCCTAGCCCGTTTAATCGCATCTCTCCTCCATCAATGGATAGACGGGCTACTCCACAAATAGCGAGCCCAATCGCCAAGAGCGTAATCCATGATGTTTTTTCTTTGAATACAAACAGCATGAATAGGGTTACGAATATCGGATAGGTGAAATGTAGAGTCGTGGCGATTCCCGCCGCCATAAAATTATAGCCCCAAAACAGGAACATTGCCGAGCCTGTATAAAAAGCACCCAATAAAATCAATATCGGTAGGTTTCGCATCTCTGTTCTGAAAGATTCCTTTTTTGCTAGAAGCATACCCGATAAGGCGATGGCCGCGAATAAGAAACGATAGAACAATATCGAATCAAACCGCATACCCTTCTCCATAAGAGGCAATGTAAACAAAGGGATTAAACCGAATGTAACAGAAGTCGCTATTCCATAAGCGAAACCTTTTAGATTATTATTCATATTATACTTTTTGATAAAATGACCGCAAACATACAAAAAAGTCTTGAAATCTTGAAAACAACCTTCTCCTGTCGCTTGTTTTTATCAAAAATGATGTTTATGAGATATTTCTTTATTTTATTTGCGATTGCCGGCTTGCTTATTAATCCTTCCGCTGCAGAGGCTTGCACCGGTATTACCTTAAAAAGCAAGGACAGTACGACTATTGTAGCACGTACGATAGAATGGGGTGGAAGTAATTTGAACAGCCAGTATGTCGTGGTTCCAAGAGGATACACCGAACGATCGTATACCCCGGATGGGGTTGATGGAATGACTTTCACGGCACGTTATGGATATGTGGGCTTGGCAGTGGAGCAAAAGGAATTTATCGCCGAAGGACTCAATGAGGTTGGGTTATCGGCTGGATTGTTTTATTTTCCAAAGTACGGTGAATATGAGAAATATAATGCCGCAGTTCGGGATAAAAGTATCTCTGATCTGCAATTAGTGTCTTGGTTGTTGGGGGAATGTTCAAATGTAGAAGAGGTGAAAGAGGCTGTTAAGAAAGTGCATGTTATCAATATAGATCCCCGTGCGTCTACCGTTCATTGGCGGTTTGCCGAGCCGTCGGGACGTCAACTGGTTCTTGAGATTATTAAGGGTGAGCTACACTTCTATGAGAATACGTTAGGAGTTCTGACTAATTCTCCCAGTTTCGAGTGGCATCTGACGAACCTGAATAATTATGTTAATCTTTTCCCGGGTACGGCCCCCAATCAACAATTAGGAAATATCGAGTTGTCTTCATTTGGTGCGGGAAGCGGTTTCCTTGGGATTCCGGGCGACGTAACTCCACCGTCACGTTTCGTTCGTGCGGCTTTTTACCAAGCTTCGGCCCCACAACAAGAAACCGCATTGGAAACGGTCTTCCAGTGTTTCCAGATATTGAATAATTTTGATATTCCCGTAGGGATCGAATTCCCATTAGGGCAAGTACCTTGCGATATACCGAGCGCTACTCAATGGACTTCGGTTACGGATATGCGAAACCATGTGATTTATTACCGTACGATGTACAATAGCGTTATTCGGAATATAGATTTACGTTCCATTGATTTCTCCACGGTTCGTTATCGTGCGGTATCCATGGATGGGACGAAGCGACAAGCGGTTGAAACGATCAAAATAGAATAGGGCAGTGAGCTCTTTGGGGGATATCTCGTAAGTCAATAGGATAGGTGATAAAACTCAATGGAATAGGAAACATAACTCAATGGATTACGTTCCCTATTCTATTGGGTTTCGATTGATGATCTAAATCTTATAATAGTAATCCGGCCGCAACTTCCTCCGCAACTGCGTCACCTTTTAGTACAGATACTAAAGCTAGGCCAAAATTGAATACCAAGCCCGGTCCTCTACCGGTTACCACATTTCCATCTACCTCGACAGCCTCGCCTGTTACGGTGGCACCAATCAATTTCGGTTCGAACCCGGGGTAGCAAGTGGCTTTGCGACCTTTTAACAAACCTAGACCGCCTAATACCATCGGAGCTGCGCAGATAGCCGCTACGATACGTCCTTCACGGTATTGTTGTAATAAGACTTCTTTCACCGGTTCCGAATTGTTCAAGTTGGATGCTCCGGGCATGCCTCCGGGTAAGATCAAGGCATCAGCATCCGAAAGATCGATTTCGGTAAATGTGGCGTCAGCCGTATATTCCATATTGTGAGCGCCAATCACTTTACGGTCGTCTGTGATGGAGACTGTTTTCGTGTCTATACCTCCGCGACGCAAAATGTCTACGGTTCCCGTGGCTTCCATTTCCTCGAAGCCATTCGCTAAGAATACGATCGCTTTCTTCATAAGATTCAATTATTTAAATTTGTACACGTAAGTAATAGTACCACTCTGGTTATTAGCGCCGCTGATACTGTTGAACTTCGCCTTTCGAGCCGCGTCCAAAGCGCTTTTACGCATGGAGGCGTTGTCGATATTAGTTCCCCGGCCTACCTCGGCAAATATAACGTTGCCTTTCGGATCTACGGTTATATTGATAACAATACGCCCCTCCTCTTGGATCGTGTAAGCGGGACGAGGGAGACCTCCGGCACCAATGGAACGGCCGTTCAAATTAAATGATCCGTAACCGCCTACGCCTTCATTCGCCCCATGATCAGAGTTACCGAACGGACTTCCTTGGTTACCGGTTCCGCTTTCAGCGTCGCCTTGGCTGTTACCCTCGGCGTTTCCCATACCAAAAGCTCCGGCCACCTTGTTGCTAATGGCTTGTTCCTTCTTGCGGCGTTCCTCGGCCAGACGTTTCTTCTCGGCTTCTTCCCGGCGGATACGTTCTTTCTCCTCCTCTTCTTTCCGTTTCTTCTCAGCCTCTTGTTTCTTGCGTTTCTCTTCCTCATTCTTCTTTTTAGCGTCCTCAAGGGCTACGCTTTCCTCGATATCTTGAGTGATGAGTTCCTGCTTGGGCGTTTCCACTTGCGGCTCCGGTACGGGAGGAGGGGGAGTGGTCGTTTCCTGAGGCGGTTCTTGCCCGGTATACTTAGGCTCGAACATTCCGGCGGCGGCATCTACATTCCCGAAATTAACGAGTACACCTCCGTCTTCATCCGGTACCTCGGTTTTCAATACGGTAAACCAAAGTATCAGTAGAATGACACCGTGAAAAGCAACGGTACCGATCAAACTGTATATGTCATCCTTATTCAGTCTCATATCTGTTATTTCTGCGGACGGGTGGCAAGCACCATCTTGAATTTATTCTCGTTCGCTATATTCAGTATCTTTACAATCTCTTTGTAAGGCACGGTCTCGTCGGCATATAAGGCGACGAACATCTCCGGTTCCTTCGCGTAACTATCTTGCAAGAAAGGAGTGATCTCATCAAATGAGACCTGTACCTCTTTTTGCTTTCCAAATGCCACGTAGTAATTCAAGTTCGCGTCTATCGTTACCCTCGTAAGAGGTTTCGCCGCTGTTTGCTTTTGCGCTTGCGGCAAGGTAACCTTGATGGCGTTCGGGATTACTACGGTAGAGGTAACCATGAAGAAGATCAGCAAGAGGAATATGACGTCGGTCATAGAGGCCATGCTGAACGCTTCGTTTACCTTTGTTCTTCTTTTTAGAGCCATAATTTTTTATAATTGAAAATTGAAAATGGAGAATTGAAAATTAAATAGAGGAGAGTTGGCTCATTTTTAATTTTCAATTCTCCATTTTCAATTAATTAGCCGGTTCATTTAATAAATCCATGAATTCCATCGTACGAGCCTCCATCTTGTTCACGACGTTATCTACTTGAGATACCAGATAGTTGTACGCGAACAATGTAATAATACCAACAACCAGACCACCAACAGTTGTTACCAAGGCCTCATAGATACCACCGGATAATAGGGAGACATCAACATTGGTGCCTGCGTTTGCCATATCGAAGAAAGCACGTACCATACCGGTTACCGTCCCAAGGAAACCAAGCATGGGAGCTCCGGCGGCGGTCGTCGCGATCAAGGGGAAACCTTTTTCCAGTTTAGCGATCTCCAAATTTCCGACATTCTCGATCGCTACGAGTACATCGTTCATCGGACGGCCCAAACGGGTAATACCTTTCTCGATCATACGGGCGGAAGGCGTGTTGGTGCTCCTGCATAAATTGAGAGCCGAGTCCACTTTTCCCTCGTGAATATAGTCTTTGATACGATTCATGAACGTCTCGTCTTCTTTTCCCGCACGGCGAATGATGATCAGACGTTGAACAAAAATATAAATAGCCATCAGAGAGAGCAGTAACAATACCACCATAATCCAACCTCCCTTAAAGGCAAGGTCTATCACATTGATTTCCGCTTCCGTAGGAAGGGTTACAGCCGTTAAATCCGGCATTTGATCTGCCGCCTGAGAGCCCACGGCCTGTAGTGAAAGTAAAATACTCATCGTTTCGAATTATGAATTATAATTTATGATTTATAACTATAAACTGTCACTTGTCAACTATTCAAGCATGCCTTGTATAAAGCGATCGTCTCTTGCAAACCATGGTAGAGCGCATCACAAATCAAGGCATGGCCGATAGAAACCTCCTCCAGCCAAGGGATATTCTTGTTGAAGAAAGCCAGATTTTCTAAGTTCAAATCGTGTCCGGCATTTACGCCTAATCCTAAGTTTTTAGCTAATTGCGCGGCCTCGACAAAAGGAGCGATCGCTTTGTCACGATCTTCCGGATAATAGGTCGCATAAGGTTCCGTATATAATTCAATACGGTCCGTACCTGTTTTCGCCGCTAGCTCGATATTCGCCAAGTCTGTTCCGACGAAGATGGATGTACGGATTCCTTGTGAGGTAAAGGTGTCTACCAATTCGCTTAAGTAATCGAAATTGTCCTTTACGTTCCAACCTGAGTTCGACGTGATGGCATCCGGAGCGTCCGGAACCAGTGTGACTTGGGTCGGTTTTACCTTCAATACCAAGTCGATGAATTTATCACAAGGATAGCCTTCTATGTTAAATTCTGTCCGGATAAGAGGTTTTAGTCCATAAACATCGCTATAGCGTATGTGTCGTTCATCCGGACGGGGATGAACCGTAATTCCTTGTGCCCCGAATAATTCACAGTCTTGCGCCACTTTCAGCACGTTTGGCATATTGCCACCTCTCGCATTACGAATAGTAGCAACCTTGTTAATGTTTACACTTAAATTTGTCATTGTATATCGTATATCTTTTTTCTTTCATTACATTTGCACAAAAGTATCGGCAAATTTAGCAGGATTTAGGGAATTAACAGAATAATGTTGGTGAAAGATTTCATAACAAAGGAAATTCCGGTGTTAAAAAGTTTTGACACAGCGGAATATGCGTTGGCGTTAATGGAGGATTTTAAACTCAAGCATCTTCCGTTATTGAGTGATAGCGCATACCAGTGTTTAGTGTCGGAAAAAGACTTATTGGCGCTGCCGGATCCTTCGGCTACGATCGGTGAGCCGGTTTTATTCGCTCCGGCGATTTCGGAAAATGGACATTTACATGAAGCGTTGGCAATGATAACCCGATATGGATTGAGCCTGTTGCCTGTGGTTTCCGTGGACGGAACTTATTTGGGGGCGATTACCCGGGATCGTTTGGTGGATGCTTTATCCGAGCTATGTAATGCGGAGGCGGCTGGAAGCGTGATCGTATTGGAAATGATGCCACAGGATTATTCATTAACGGATATCGCCCGTTTGGTAGAGGCGAATAATGCCCATGTCCTTAATTTGCTATCCCATCAAGATAAAGATACGGGCCGTCTGCTTATAACCCTTAAGATCGATTTGGAAGATGCCTCTCCCGTGATCCGTAGTTTCGAGCGTTTCAATTATACGGTGCTTTATCATTTTATGGAGAAGGGGATGGTGGATGATATGTTGCGGCAGCGGATGAATGAGTTATTACATTATATGAATATGTAAAGTAAGGAGCGTAGAATGAAAGTTGGAATATTTGGAAGTGAATATCAGATCGAGAGACAGAATCTGATTAAACGCCTGTTTGAGAAGCTTCGTGAACAAGAGGCTGATATTTATGTGGACAGCCCTTTTTATACATTCCTTACCGATGCTTTTGGTTTTGAGCCAGTGGTGAGCGGGCTATTAGTGGGTGATGAGTTTGATCTGGATATAGCCCTTAGCGTGGGAGGAGATGGTACGTTCCTTCGTACGGCGGCCCGGGTAAATAAACAGGATATCCCTATTTTAGGCATTAATACCGGACGGCTGGGTTTCCTTGCGGATGTCAGCAGTAATGAGGTTGAGGATACGCTGGATGAGATTTTTAAGAATTACTATAAGGTAGAGGAACGAACCCTCTTGCGTTTATATACGGAAGACCGTGCGTTTCACGGATATAATTATGCCTTGAACGAGATCGCCGTGCTGAAGCGTGATAGTTCCTCGATGATTACGATTCATACATTCTTGAATGGGGAATATCTGACTTCCTATCAGGCGGATGGTTTGGTAGTGGCTACACCTACCGGTTCCACAGCCTATTCGATGAGCGTAAATGGGCCGATTATCGTCCCACAAAGTAATAGCATTGTCTTGAGTCCGGTCGCTCCGCATTCCTTGAACGTGCGTCCGTTGGTGATTCCGGATTCAGATATAATAACGCTTCGGGTAGAGAGCCGGAATAAATATTTTCTGATCTCTTTGGATGGACGTTCGGAAATATTCCCGGCAGGTATCGAATTAAAGATGAGCAAGGCCGATTATACGACGAAAGTCATCAAACGCTATAACCATACTTTTTATCAGACGCTTCGGGAAAAATTAATGTGGGGGGCAGATGTGCGAATGAAATAATATTGTGTGCGTCCAGTCTTTGTCCAAATAGTAGCGGATAGTATTGTATTTTGTAAGCTGTTGATAAATAGACTTTTCCGTATGGATAAACTGAGCGTATCTTATGGATTTTGTCCAGTTTTTCTATTATGGGGTAAAAAATAGGGGGTATTCGATGTCCAGCTATGTCCTCTATTTGTCCAGTGCCCTTTTTTGACACACGCTTTTTAACTCTTTACTTTTGTCGGCAGATTAAATCTAGCTTAATGGAAGTATTTTCAATTATTATTCCTGTCTACAATCGTCCGGAGGAGATAGACGATTTATTAAACAGCCTTACCCGGCAGACATATGTACATTTTGAGGTTATCGTAGTGGACGACGGTTCTTCTATACCTTGTGAGCCCATAGTCAATGCCTATAATGACCGCTTGAGGATTCGCTATTTCTATATAGAGAATTCAGGTCCAGGCTTGGCTCGCAATCAAGGGGTACGTTATGCGGAAGGAGAGATCGTGATTGTCTTGGATTCGGATTGTATCGTTCCGGCCAGCTATCTGGAACAAGTACACGAGTCCTTGATGCGTTATAAGGTGGATGCCTTTGGTGGTGCCGACAGGGCGCATTCTTCTTTTTCCGCTATACAGAAAGCGGTCAATTACTCGATGACTTCTTTTTTTACGACAGGAGGGATCCGAGGAAGCCGGAGGCATTTAGATGCATTCTATCCCCGGAGTTTTAATATGGGAATGCGGAAAGAGGTGTATGAAGCCTTGGGTGGTTTCTCTGATATGCGTTATGGAGAGGATATAGATTTTAGTATCCGGATTTTTGCGGCAGGCTATAAATGCCGTTATTTTCCGGGCGCTTGGGTCTATCATAAGCGAAGAACAAATTTCGTCCAGTTTTTCCGGCAAGTATGGCATTCGGGGTACGCTAGGATTATCTTGTACCAGAAGTACCCGGAATCATTGAAATGGGTACATTGCCTGCCGGCCTTATTTGTGGTAGGTCTGCTGGGGGTATGTATTTCCGCTTTTTTCGTTCCAAAGGTATGGGGGCTATTGTTATTTTATATTTCGCTGATCTTTTTTGACGCTTTAGTGAGAAATAAGAACGGAATCGTTGCGTTGTTATCTATCATAGCGGCTTTTGTCCAATTGATCGGATATGGGACAGGCTTTTTGGAAGCGATTTGGAGAGAGGGAATTCTAAGAAAGAAGTATTAAGATAATAAATACTATTTATATGAAGTTTGCGCTGCACACATCTACTGCCATAAGCTCGGTTCTAAAGGAGCCGGAGCATTTCTATGTAGATATTTATTATCTGATCATTTTAATCATCGTCGCTTTTACCCTGCTTCTGTTATCTTTTTTGCGTTATCACCTTTATAAGACAAAAAAGGAGAAAGAACTGAGAGAAATAGCGAGTCTTGTGGATAAAAATGAAATCTTGATACAACGTTATAGTCGTGAGATGTCGCACATCAAGGAGCAATTGGAAGCGAAGGAGAAATGTTTGAAGGAATACCAGCATGCGGCTCAGTGGAAAGCGCATCGTGACGTGGAATCCTTGATCAAGGAAAAGGAGCGTTTGGCGAAGTGTTTGCTGGAATAGTTGGATACGTTCAAGAAGCTGAAGATACTTTCTAAATCGGAAACGATATTGCCGGATTCAGATTGGAGAAACTTGATCGAGATCGTAAATACTCTTTATGATGATTTTATAAGTCGTTTACGTGTCGCTTATCCGGATTTGACGGAGGATGCCATTCGTTTTTGTTGCTTGATCAAATTGCGGCTAACTTCGGCGGAGCTGATGTCAGTCTTGAATGTGACGAAGGATGCTATCTATAAACGCAAATTTCGTTTGAAAAAAGAATTGATGCCAGATGATGATACTCGTTCCCTCGACGATTTCTTGGGAAGCTATTAGATCTGAACGAATAGTTTTCTTGTTAATAACTATGTTTTAGGGCATGATTTCGTTAAATCGAGTTAAGCAAATGAATTTTGCAAATAATTCAGTATGCTACATAACATAAAACCACCTATATTTGTACTGTGTTTTTCATGGTATTAGATTTAAGGTTAACAATTGAGATTGGCTGTCCGTGACGGATAGCCTTTTTTTGTATAGAGGCATGAATACACGAATTTTTGAGAACACTGCTTAAGCGCCCCTTTCCGAGGGTAACATCCATACTTTCAAAGTAAGCTAATTTCATCGGCAAAGTAAGTTAACTTGCTTTGGTATTTCAGTTAACTTACTTTGTCAATGAAGCTAACTGTATTTTTATGATCTTTTTCGGTTATTCTTTGTCTGTTTCGATTTTGTATACAATTGATGTGTTTTTGTACGCTTTTAGTTTAGTTATACATTTAATAGTCAATTTTTTATTATATAATTTTGTCTTGTGTTTTTTTATGATTTCCTTGGTTAGCTGTTAGCACCAATTGATATATAAGGTTTGATGGCTAATAGAAGAGGGGGTAAGGAAAGAAAAATATCAAACGAATATACTTGGGATCTTAACGGGCAGAACAAAATATAATATTATTCTGTTGATTGTTGTTGGAGGTAAGATTTCGTATTCCCTTAATTTATAAGAGTATATGCAAGAGAATAGGTATAATACATGTGATCGTTTTTTAGGCGGATTAGAAAAAGACTTTATTATTACGGAACAGATTGAAGATAGTCCATTGACTTCAGAGCCTTCTTTTTTGGATTACGGGATAATAGCAGTATGTAATAGAGGTAGTGCGATCATTCATTTGCTTGAAAATAAGCATGTATGGAATAAGAATGAATTGATTTTCTTATTTCCGAGACAGTTATGCTCAATGCGGAACGTGAGTGAGGACTTCTCGGCGAAGTTTATCATCATACCACATGTACTACATGGGGATGTATTAAGTTCCTTACGTCATTTTGATCCGGGATTTCATTTTTTCGTGAAGGATCATTTTTACTATAATATAGAGGATAATAATGGTATTGAGCGTTTTCAATCATTTTGCAAATTGATAGAGAATGAGCTTGAGCGGTATCGGGGTAATGGGCTTCTGAGGGAGCGGATTATATGTTACTTGGGGATTTTTTACATGGATGTTTACGACTATTATGTGAAAGTGCGTAAGAAAATCCCTTTCAGGACTAGTTTGAGAAAAGAGCAATTGATCTATGATTTCTGTAGTCTCGTGGCAGAGAATTTCAAGAATCACAAGAATGTCGGATTTTATGCGGATAAATTGAATATAACGACAACTTATTTAAGTGCGATCATGAATGAAAGGTGTGGCATTTCAGCCAAGGAGTTTTTATCTATCTATATAGTGCTAGAGGTAAAGTCGTTGCTACGTGACTCTCGATTAAATATACAGGAGATCGCTATATTGACTAATTTTCCGTCTCAATCGACATTGAATCGCTTTTTTCGTCAACGGACGGGAATGACTCTTTCTCAATATCGAAAACATATATTTTCAACATAATTATGTTTGATTTTCATATTATTTCTATAACTTTAAACCTCTGCTGCAATCGTTATTATAGTTCATTTGTTGTATAAATAATAGAGGAGATTGCTTGATTGATTTAAAGTTGGGAATTAGTGGTTATAATTTAATATGACGATGGGACAATGTAATAAAATGCTAGAGGAAATGAGCTTTAATGCCCTATTCCAGAAATTACCTGTTGGAATTGAAGTTTATGACGAGAGGGGGCAGCTAGTGGATCTCAATAGGACGGACGAGAATTTGTTCGCTATAAGCCGGAAGGATATTATGGGAATAAATCTTTTCGAGAATCCTAATTTTCCAGAGGACAAGATCGCTCGTCTGAAACAGGGAGAAATGGTTGTGTTCGATTGTAATTATGAATTTGATAATATACAAACGAATGAGTACTATAACATAGACCCAAAAAAGGAAGGTACAAATTTACGTCTGTCTATTAAATGTGTGCCGTTGAAAGGAGAGGCTGAAGATATCTGTGGATATGTACTAATGTTTACGGATGAGACGGAAGAATATCAAAAGTCGGAGAAAGTAGAGGAACTGTTCACGAAGTTGAAAACGGTTATGCGTTGCAGTGATTCCTTGCTGTGGGAATATGATGTTAAAACCGATAAGATGCATATCGATCTGGATTTACGTGTTTTAGGTAATAAATCCAGATTGAGAGCAAGTAACTTGACAACGAAAAAAGATTTTTGTGAGATCGTACATCCGGAAGATCGGGAAAGGGTACTTGTACAAGGCTTTGAAAAGATTGTTACGGGTGAGATCGGTGAATATAGTATTCAATACCGACAGCTTTTTGAGGGGCAATATGTTTGGGTGAGAGCGTATGCGTACCCTTATAAATATGATGAGGCGGGAAGACCAGCGAAAATCCTTTATTACTTGATGGACATAACGGATGAGATCGCCATGCAAGATAAATTGCGCTGGGTGGAACGAGAGCGTCAACGGAAAGAATATGAGTTAGCTAAGGCTAAAGAGGCGAATCGGCTTAAGTCTATGTTCTTGGCGAATATGAGTCATGAGATCCGTACGCCTTTAAATGCTATTGTTGGTTTCGCGAATATACTGGCAGAGACCAAGGAGATAGAGGAGGAGGAACGAGAGTTTTATGTGGATATCATTGACAAGAATAGTGAATTGCTTCTGCAATTGATTGAGGATATCCTTGATTTCTCAAAGATTGAGGCGGGAACCTTTGACATTACGAAGAGAAATTTTGATTTTAAGGAGATCTGTGAGGAAACCTATGCGGTACATGCCTTGAAGATTCCGAAAAACGTTCGATTTGTTTTCGATCGGGGCTCACAACCCGTGACTGTTTTCTCAGATCCGAAACGAGTCGTACAGGTTATTTCTAATTTCTTGACAAATGCGATTAAGTTTACTTCGGAAGGTGAGATCAAATTAGCCTATAAGGTATCGAATGATGAAATACGAGTTTCGGTCTCGGATACGGGAATGGGAATCTCGGAGGAAGATTGTAGAACTATATTCGATCGCTTTGTTAAGTTGAACGCTTGCAAACAAGGTACCGGATTAGGATTGGCGATTTGCAAAAATATTATCGAGAAACTAGGGGGACGAATCGGGGTAGAATCTACATTGGGAGTAGGTTCCACTTTTTGGTTTACCTTGCCTTTGAAGGAGATTAAAGAGAATGAACCTAAGTTCTAAGGGAATATATATTATTTTACGGATATGTTTTAAAGCATGGTTTTGTTAAATCTGGTTAAGTAAATGAGAATTGCAAATAAAACATTATGCTACATAACATAAAACCTCTATATTTGCACTGTGTTTTTCATGGTATTAGATTTAAGGTTAACAATTGAGATTGGCTGTCCGTGATGGATAGCCTTTTTTGTTTCAAAAAATTATAACCATGAGATTTTAGGAGTGTAGCTGAAGGTTTTTTCGTAAATTTGCGCTCCGTTTGTAATACTAGATCCTGTATTTAAGTGTATGAAAAGAGTATTCTGTCCAAAATGTGATAATCAGTTGTCTTTTGATGAGACCAAATATCCGGAAGGGAAGGTATTAGCCTTCGTCTGTCCGCAGTGTGGAGCGCAATTTAAGATTAAATTGGGCCGAAAGGTGGTGAAGACGGCTACCGGTGAGGAAAAAGAGGTGAAGGAACCGGATTTCTCTTGTGGTTATATTACCATTATCGAGAATGGTTTTGCTTTTAAGCAAGATCTACCATTAGTGATGGGAGATAATGTGATTGGTCGCCGTAATAAGGATACGGAAGGTGTAGATGTCCCTATTATCACGAGCGATCCAAGTATGGGGCGTAAGCATTGTGTGATTAATGTAAAGAAAGACACTAATGGCAAGTTCGTTTATATGGTGCGTGACTTTCCTAGCTTGACCGGGACTTTTGTGAAAAATGTATTGGTCGGTAAAAAAGAACAAGTACGTATCGGGGAAGGTTCGATCGTAACGATTGGCGCTACTACTTTTATCTTACATTCGGCGAACGAGGGAGAAGAAGAGGAATAAATATAAAAAACTTCAGAGGCTGTTCCCGTTTATGATCTCGATCTTTAACTTCGGGTCGGAATGATGGCAGATAAGGGATTTTGGCGTTTGTTTTGGGAGTGAGTTATAAGATATATGCTCATTCCGGGATACAGCTCTGAAGTATCACTGAGAAAACAAGGCTCATAGGTATTAAGATTAAGCCGATTAACATAAAGAAATGAAAAGAACCGAAAGAATAGTTGTATTAACTATGGTTAAAATAGGCTCTTAGGGTTTGTTTTTCTAGAAATTAGCTAACTTTTTGTGTGGTTTTTAAAATGTTAATGAGCATGAGGTTAAATAGAAATATGGACAGTCATGGAGCAGGTTCCTAAACAGCAGCCGGTAAATAAAACAGCATTCCGGGTATTGGTGGCGTTAAGCGTTACGCATTGTTTGAATGATTCGTTGCAATCCGTTATCTCGGCGGTTTATCCACTTTTCAAGGATGATTTAGCGTTGAGCTTCGCCCAAATCGGGTTGATTACGCTTGTTTATCAATTATCCGCTTCTGTTTTCCAGCCTATAACCGGTTTGGTTTTTGATAAGCGTCCCGTGGCTTGGTCGTTACCTATTGGTATGAGTTTTACGTTGGTCGGCTTGTTGAATCTCGCTTTTTCCTCTACGCTCCATTGGGTCTTGATCTCCGTATTCTTGATAGGTATCGGGTCTTCGGTTTTGCATCCGGAAGCGTCCCGGATTACCTCGCTAGCGTCGGGAGGGCGTAGGGGATTGGCACAATCGCTTTTTCAAGTGGGTGGTAATTTGGGCGGATCGTTAGGTCCGCTACTGGTTGCTTTATTGGTGGCGCCTTATGGACGGACTCATATCGCTTTGTTTTCTATACTGGCATTCGTCGCTATTTTGGTGATGATTCCTATCTGCCGTTGGTATAAGGCGTATTTGAGTCGGGTGAAATGGCAGAAGAAGTCGGGTGAGACGCATGTGGAGATGCCTCTTTCTTTGGGAAAAACAGTCTTTTCGATCTCGATATTGCTGACCTTGATTTTCTCTAAATATATCTATATGGCTAGTTTGAATAGCTACTATACCTTTTACTTGATCCATAAATTCGGGGTGAGTGTACAGACTTCGCAGATCTGTTTGTTCGTCTTCCTGATTGCTACGGCCATGGGAACCTTGGCGGGTGGTCCTATCGGTGATAAGATAGGACGGAAATATGTGATTTGGGGATCGATTCTAGGGGCAGCCCCATTTAGCTTGTTGATGCCGCATGTGGGATTCGCTTGGACGATCGTGCTTAGTTTTTGCGTGGGTTTGGTCTTATCATCGGCGTTCCCGGCTATTTTGTTGTATGCGCAAGAGTTGCTTCCTTATAAATTAGGTCTTATCTCGGGACTTTTCTTTGGATTTGCTTTCGGTGTGGCGGGTATAGCCTCGGCCGTATTAGGAAATATGGCGGATCATTATGGAATAGAGGCTGTCTACAACGTATGTGGCTTCATGCCACTTTTAGGACTGGTTACTTGGTTCCTTCCCAACTTGAAAAAGAAGTAAAAACAATCCTCCCTTTTTCGCTGTTATTACTCCAACTGAACGTCAATTACTAAATGAGTTTATGGTGAGTAATATAGTATCTTACAGTATTCTTTTGCTGTATCTTCTTCCATGCGCTTCATGGAGCCAAGGGAACGATGTGGATTTAAGCTTGGAACAATCTCTCGACCTGCTTCATAAGGAAAATAAAAGCTTGAAAATAGCCGGGAAAGAAGTGGAATGGGCTCGGAATGAGCATCAAAAGCTAAACGCTTTTTGGTATCCGTCGGTGAACGCCGCGGGTGCTTTCGTACATATGTCGAATCCGATAGAGGTACGGCAGTCGCTGAGTAAATATACGGAACCGGCGAAGGAGTTTGTCCATAATTATATCCCGGATAATGAGTTGATCATGTCGGTATTGGATAAGATCGGGCAAGGTACTTTCTCGCTTCCGCTGATCTCCCAAAACATCACTTCTATAGACGCTACGGTGACGTGGCCTGTTTTCACGGGAGGAAAACGTATCTACGCGAACAAGATCGGAAAGACGATGGTCTCTATAGCGGAGGTGAATAGGAATCAAGTGGATGCCAACCAACAATCCTTATTGATCGAGGCTTATTTCGGGCTTCGTCTGGGACAAAGTGTGGTGGACGTAAAAACGGAAGTGTACAATTCTTTGAAAACCCATTATGACCAAGCCCTTAAATTAGAGCAAAACGGGATGATCAATCGGGCCGAGCGTCTGTTCGCTCAGGTAAGTATGGACGAGGCGAAACGAGAACTGGAATCGGCCCGTAAGGATTTAGCGGTCGCTCAACAGGCGTTTAAAAGCTTGATTAATATGGAGGAGGGGAGTGACGTACGTACCACGACTCCTTTATTCATTAATGAGGCGCTTCCTCCGGCTCAATACTTCAAGGATCTGGTTCCGATGAATAATTATATAGTCAATCAATTGAAATTGCAGCAGGTTGTAGCCGATAATCAACTAAAGATCGGCCGGTCCGCTTATGTCCCGAATATCGCTTTATTCGGCAAACAGACTTTGTACGCTGATGGACTGGATAAATATTTGTTGCCTCGTACGATGGTGGGAGTTGGTTTTACGTGGAATATTTTTGATGGCTTGAACCGGGAGAAAACCATCCGGCAGGCAAAGATCGCTAGTCAGTCGCTTCGTTTGGGTAAGGAGAAGGCGATTACGGATCTGGAGGTCGGTATCGATAAATTCTACAGCCAGCTACAAAATGCCTTGGATAACGTAAAGGCTTTGGATACGACGATCGAGATGAGCCGGGAACTGGTCCGGGTGCGGAAGAAATCCTTCCAAGAGGGAATGGCTACTTCTACGGAGGTAGTCGATGCCGAGGTTATGCTGGCGAAGGTGAAGACCGCTTTTCTTTTGGCTTATTATCAGTATGATGTAGCCTTGATTAATCTGCTGTCTGTCTGCGGTACGCCGGAGCAGTTCCACCAATACAAGATGGAGGGAAAGACCGAGGAGCTTTTGGGGAATTGAAAATTGAGAATTGAAAATTGAAAATTTAGGAGTTATGGATAAAACTAAGAGATATTTGAGTGTGGCCTTCGTCGCAGTCTTGGCGATTGTTATAGTTGTCTCGTTGATCGGGATGATCTTGTTGAAAAAGAAGCCGGTGATCTTGCAAGGGCAGATCGAGGCAACGGAAATACGTATCTCCGGCAAGTTACCGGGGCGTATCGATACCTTTCTGGTAAAAGAGGGACAGAATGTACGCCAAGGCGATACCTTGGTCGTCATCAATAGTCCGGAGGCGTTGGCTAAATATCAACAGGTGAACGCCATGGAGAACATAGCGAAGTATCAGCACCAGAAAGTGGATGAGGGTACACGAAAGCAAATCATCGCTTCCTTGCAACAATTGTGGAATAAATCCAAATCGGATTTACAATTGGCGAAGATTACCTATGATCGGGTCAATGCCTTGTATAAAGATAGCGTGGTAACCTCACAGCGTAAAGATGAGGTGGAGGCCATGTATAAAGCGGCTGAGGCCGCCGAACGTGCCGCTTATAGCCAATATCAAATGGCGGTAGACGGGGCGCAGATACAAGATAAGGAGAGCGCCCGCTCGTTGGTGACGGCGGCGCAAGGAACCGTGGAGGAGGTGGCGGCTCTCTTACAGGACGCTCGGTTGACGGCTCCGGAATCCGGACAAATCTCAGCTATTTTCCCGAAACGGGGAGAGTTGGTTGGGGCCGGGATGCCAATCATGAACTTAGTCGTATTAGATGACGTGCATGTGGTATTGAACGTACGTGAGGATCGTTTGCCTTTATTTAAGATGGGAGGAACGTTTGTCGCCGATGTACCGGCGATCGATCAGAAGGATATTGAGTTCAAGATCAATTATATCAGTCCGTTGGGCAGTTTCGCTACTTGGAAGTCTACCAAGCAGACAGGTAGCTATGACTTGCGGACCTTCGAGATACATGCCTTACCGGTGGAGAAGGTGGAGGGATTGCGTCCCGGTATGTCCGTACTCTATCAACTCCCTTGATACTATCCAGTTGTAGAGACGGAGCGTGCCCCGTCTCTACAACTAAATAATTTATTGTCGCTATGCTAAAGAAGAGTCCTTTCTATATGGTTTTACGTCGGGAACTGGATCGCATGGTTTCCCGGAGGTTATACTTCGGGGTGTGTATCGTGCTGCCTCTGTTCTGTATATTCTTCATGTCTACGATTTTCGGAAGCGGGCAGATGGAGAATATACCGATAGCGGTAGTAGACCAAGACAACACCTCCATGTCCCGGGAGATCGTCCGGCAGGTAGAGGCGGTACCGACTTTCCGGGTAACCCGGCATTATACGGATCAAGAAACCGCTCGCCGTGCTACCCAAGCAAAAGAAATCTACGGTTATCTAGTGATCCCCAATCAGTTTGAGGCGGATGCCACGGCGGGGCGTGACGCTACTTTATCGTATTATTACCACTATGCCTTGTTGAGTGTGGGCGGTGAGGTACGTGGGGCCTTCGAGACCCTGCTGCGTACGCTTTCGCTCGCCCCGGTGGTTGTGCAAGCTACGGCGATGGGGCTGGGGGAGAATCAGATAACCACCTTCCTATTACCGGTACGATCCAGTAGCCACCCGCTGTTCAACCCGGATCTGGATTATTCCGTTTATCTGAGCAATCCTTTTTTCTTTGTCTTTTTCCAAGTGATCATTTTGCTGGTTACGGTGTACGCTATCGGTAGCGAGATCAAGTTCCGGACAGGCGATGAGTGGCTGGAGGCGGCACGGATGAATATGTTCGTGGCGGTGGTGGGCAAGCTGCTCCCTTATACGATTATCTTTTGTATCATGAGCGTCTTCGCTAACTATATCATGTTCGGGGTCATGCATATTCCTTTCGCTTGCGGTTTCTGGCCATTGAACTTGACGGCGATCTTGTTCGTGGTCGCTACGCAAGCGTTGGCGGTATTCCTGTTCTCGTTGTTTCCCGCTATAGCGATCGTGATTAGCGTGGTGTCTATGGTCGGTTCGCTGGGGGCTACTTTATGCGGCGTTACTTTCCCGGTCGATTCCATGTACGCTCCCGTACATTACGCCTCGTACCTGTTTCCGGTACGGCATTTCGTGGAGATCAACCAGAACTTATTGTATGGCGATTACGGATTTCCTTATACATGGGTAAACGTAAGTTCGTTGTTTGCGTTTATGTTATTGGCATTGGTGCTGTTGCCACATTTGAAAACCGCTATTTTAAGTCATAAATATGAGAACATCCGATAATATGAAAGGAACCTTGGCGGATATCGCTTCCTTGGTCAAGGACGAGTTTAAGACGATCTCCACGAGCTACGCTATCTTGCTCGTCTTGGTAGGAGGTATATTTCTCTATGGCCTGCTGTATAATTATATGTATGCCCCGGATCTGGTGCGTAACGCCCCGGTGGTAGTCGTCGATGACTCAAAGACCGACTTGAGCCGGGAGTACATCCGTTTACTGAACGCCACTCCGCAAGTCTCGGTAATCGCCGATGGTTTGGATTACGCTGAGGCGCAGGAGTGGATGAAGGAGGGGGATGCCGTAGGAATCTTGTATCTTCCCTCTGATTTCGAGACCCGGGTGGCACGAGGGAATGAGTCCCTGTTTATCATGTACCAGACGACAAGCGCCTTCCTATATTATATGGCGATGCAGGAGGCTTCTAGCGGTGCCATGTTGGCGTTGAACGATCGGTATCGTCCGGAGATGTTGGTGTTCTTGCCCCAGCAAGACGCTTCCAAGATCGTTTCGGCGCAACCCATATCAGTGGTCGGGACGGCGTTGTATAATTTTACGGAAGGATATGGAACCTATTTGATCCCGGCGGTATTGATCGTCATTATGTTCCAGACCTTGTTGATGGTGATCGGTATGATAAGCGGGGAAGAGCGGGATTCGGGTACCATCGTTCGTTTCGCCTCCGAGGGATTATCCTTTGGCCGGATCGCTAGGGTGATAATCAGCAAGACCTTTGTGTATTGCGTATTGTATACGATTTTCGCTTTGTTCTTGTTGGGCTTGATACCGCTATTGTTTGGCCTGCCGGATATCGGTAATTATCTGAACACCTTGATCCTGCTGATACCTTTCTTGCTGGCTACCAGCTTCTTTGGGCTGGCCGCCTCTTATTTCTTTACGGACTCGGAGGCTCCGTTATTGATGATCGCTTTCTTCTCGGTAGGCTTGATCTTCCTTTCCGGAGTCTCTTATCCCTTGGAATTGATGCCTTGGTATTGGCAAATGGCCCATTATATCATTCCGGCGGCTCCCGCTACGCTGGCCTATGTACAGCTCAACTCGATGGGAGCGTCGATTGAGCAAGTCGGTGTGGAGTACGTGACGTTGTGGGTGCAAAGCGTCGTTTATTTCCTCTTGGCTTGCTGGGTGTACCGGCGGAATATCTTAAAGGCGAGCCGTGCCTTGTCGTCATTGTAGCTCCCGTATCCTCACGTCGATGCCGCTACCTTTCAAGGCGTCTTTCAACTCGCCGATCTTCGTATTCCCGTAATGGTAAGGGTATAAGATTTTAGGCGAGAACATCCGGGCCGCTTTCGCCGCTTGCGGGACGGTCATGGTATAAGGCTGGTTGACGGGAAGGAAAGCGATATCGATGTCTTTCAGGTCTTTCATCTCCGGGATGTCTTCCGTATCGCCGGCTATATAGACTCTTAGTCCGTCGAACGTGAGGATATAGCCATTATCCCGGTGGCGGGGGTGATATTTATCCCGGCCGGGCGTGGTGTTATAGGCGGGGACGGCCTCTATCTTCATATAGCTGATGGAGGTATCCGTATCGCCGTTTTTTAGGACCTTCCCTTTTCCCAGCTTCTTTTGGCTGTTCTCGTTGGCGATGATTTCCGTACCGCTTTTCTCGACGGCTTGTATCGCTTTCGGGTCCAGATGGTCGCCATGCTCGTGGGTGATCAAGATGATATCGGCTTTCGGGAAAGTCGTATAATCGGCGTATTCGGAGACAGGATCTACCTGTATCGAATGATTGTCGTACGTAAGCATCAGGCTGCCGTGCTTGATGAACGTGATGGTCAGTTCTTTTCCGCTCTTGGTCTTGAAAGAATCCGAGGCGAAGTTACTAGCGGAGGCTAAGCTCGCCATGAATAAACTACACATAAGCATACATGATTTTAGTCTCATAATCTCGCGGTTTTTTTAGTGTTTCCGCGAATATACTCATAATAGATTAATTCCCTAATTTGTTCGCCTATCCGGTATAAATATTTACATTTGCGACGTATATTCTGATAACATGAAAACGAAATGAGAAGAATTGTTCTGTTGATTACGATTTGTTGCCAAGTATTTTGGGTGGCGGCGCAAAAGAAAGCGCCCAAATGGATGGATAAGCAACGAAAGGCGGTGGTTACCGTCACTACTTATGGAAAAGATAACCAGAAGAAAGCGTCCGGTACGGGATTTTTCATTACCGAGACCGGTGAGGCGTTGTCCGGCTATTCCTTGTTTAAGGACGCAGCGAGGGCGACCGTGACCGACGCCGACGGAAAAGAATATCCGGTAAGCCGCATCTTGGGGGCTGATGAATTATATGATGTGATCAAGTTCAAGGTAGAGGTTCCGAAGAAAGCTGTGTTCTTGCCGATCGCCCGTGAGCCGATCTCGCAAGGAGTTATCGCTTATCTGATGCCTTACTCGACCGGTAAGATCACGAAGTTCGGGGAAGGACCGGTCTCGGAGGTCAGTAAGTTGAAGGAGCCGTTCAGCTATTATAAATTGTCGATGGCGCTGGAGAGCGGGCAGGTAAACGCTCCTGTATTGACGGCGGACGGCGAGGTGTTCGGCTTGGCGCAGGAAGATGCGTCGGGGAAGAAAGAAGATTCCTATGCGGTCTCGGCGGGATACGCGAATAGCCTGACGATCCAGTCGGCGGACGCCTTTAATTCCACCTATAGCCGGATTGGTATCCGGAAGGCGTGGCCGTCGGACGTGAGCCAAGCGCAGGTTTCCTTATATCTGATGGCAAGCTCGCAAGACCCAAAGACGTATCTGGCTACCTTGAATGATTTCATCGCCACTTTCCCGGATTCTCCCGACGGGTATTTGAACCGTGCCAATCATTACGCTTACCACCGTGCGGATCTGGCTCCTACGGAGGCCGAGCAGGGGGCTTGTCTGGATAAGGCGTTGGAAGATATAAACACGGCTTCCCGCTTCAGCGAGCGGAAAGGGGATGTCTGGTTCAACCGAGCCAAGCTGATCTACGGCGTGGCCGCTGCGGATACGACCTTGAATAAGGAGCAGTGGACCGTCGATGCCGCTACCGAGGCGATACAAAAAGCGATCGGGGAGGAGGACTTGCCGGTCTATCGCCAATTGGAAGGGGACATCCATTTTTATAAAGGAGATTTCGAGCGGGCGTTCGATGATTATATGAAGGTGAACGATAGCGATATGGCATCCTCTACCTCTTGGTATTGGGCGGCGAAGGCGAAGGCGAATATCCGGGGCGCTAACTTCGGGGATATCATCGCCTTGCTGGATAGCGCCATCGCCAAATGCGGCAACCCGCCAACGAACGAGGCCGCTCCCTATATCTTGGAACGGGTGGATCTCCGCTTGAAACTGATGCAATACAAGGAGGCCGTGGACGATTATGATTTATACTACGATCTCTTGAAAGGACAGGTCGGCGACCGCTTCTTCTATTACCGCGAGCAAGCGAAGTTCCGCATGAACGATTTCCCCGGCGCCTTGGCCGATATCCAATCCGCGATCCGCTTGAATCCGGGCGACCCGACTTATCCGGCGGAGGAAGCGTCCGTATATATCCGTATGGAAAACTATGATCAGGCGTTGAGGAGCTTAGAGAATGCCTTGCGGATCGCTCCGGATTTCGCCTCTTGCTACCGTCTGCGAGGCATCTGCTACGTCCGTCAGGGTAAGAAGGCGGAAGCGTGCGAGGCTTTCAACAAGGCGAAGGAGTTGGGTGATCCTGTCGTGGACAAATTAATAAAGGAACATTGTAAGTGACGAGATATCCGGGCAGGTATGCACGTCCGTATCTACCCAGCTGTACGTCCGTATCTGTCCGGTTGCAAGTCCGTATCTGTCCGGTTGCAGGTCCGTATCTGTCCGGTTGCACGTCCGTATCTGTCCGGTTGCACGTCCGTATCTGTCCGGTTGCACGTCCGTATCTACCCGGTTGCAGGTCCGTATCTGTCCGGTTGCAGGTCCGTATCTGCGCGGTTGCAGGTCCGTATCTGCGCGGTTGCAGGAATGTATCTGCCCGGATGTAAGGCACCGCTTATCTCCCTATGAACTTCTTGAACGCCTCTACCTTGTCGTTCAATATCAATTCCTCCGGAAATCGTGTCTCTTGCAATAACTCGTAGATATGATCGTACCGGGCTATATCGAAAGATATATGCGCGTCGCTACCTAAAATCACAGGAACCTCGTATTTCTTGCATAGGCGCAAGATCGTGAGGTTATTATCCCGGGCGGTGAGTTTCTTGCGGACCGGGTTGAGAGAGCTGTTGTTGATCTCCAGCAACGTGTGATGCTCTTTGGACGCTAATACGATAGGCTCGAAATCCACCTCGGCCGTGCCGTCTCCCGGGTGGCTGATGATGTGGACATGCGGGTTGCGGATCGCCCCGATCATCGCCTCCGTATTCTGCTCGACCGTTCCCGGTTTGTAGCAAAGCGAGTGGATGCCCGCTATCCGGATATCCAGCATCGGGAAGTACTCCTCGCCCAGATCGATCGTACCCTTATAATCGATGATGTTCAATTCCGCTCCGAGCAATAACTCGACACCGTATATCCGGCGGGGAACCACGTGCAGGTTGCGGAAGTAAATCGGGGAGCACGTCCCCGGTATGCCGGGGGCATGCTCTGTTATACCTAGTAACTTCAATCCTTTCTCGGAGGCGGCCGCTGCCATTTCTTGCAGGGTGCTAAAGGCATGCCCACTGGCTACCGTATGGGTATGCACGTCAAGTAACGTCTTCATAAATTCGTCTTTAACCTACCCGCGAAGGTAGTTATTATTTGGTGGATACCCAATTCCCGGATAAAATAAGCGTCGTGCGAGATCAGCAAGATCGTGCCCCTGTACGCACGGACCATGGAGGTGATAATCTCGATGCTTTGGATGTCGAGATTATTGGTCGGCTCATCTAGGATAAACAGGTCCGGAGTCTGGTTACTGATCATCAAGCAACAGAATGCCAACCTCATTTTCTCGCCTCCGCTCAGCTTCCCGCAGCTCTTCTCCCACGTGTCGTGCGGGAAGAGGAAACGGTTTAGCAATGTCTTGATCTCGTGCTCTTGGAAATGACGCTCGTTGAAGGCTTGCGCTTGCTCGTACACCGTCCGGTCGTTCCGGACGATCGAGTATTCTTGGTCGATATAGATAGAGGAGAAATCCGCACGGATCAAGGAACCGCTACGAGGCGGTAACTGGCCGGTAATCAACTTCAGCAAAGTCGTCTTGCCTGAACCGTTATCGCCTTGTATCAGCCACCGTTCCCCACTCTTGATCTGGAAGCTCATCGGGGAGGGCCATAGATCGCCGGCCTCGGCGTAACCGAAATTGATCTCCTTGGCGGTAACCAATATCTTGCCTTCGTGTAAGCCGGATGCGCTGAAATCCAGTTTCATGCCTTGAAGGTCGGGTAGGGAGGAGCGCATTTGCTTTAGCTCGTTGGCAAGGTTCTCCATCTTGTCCTCGTGAACCTCTTTTAGTTTGGAGGCGCTTTTCTCGGCGTTCTCCTTCAAGGCGCCCATCATGATCTTGGGGATTCCTTTCTGGATGCTTTGTTTCTTTCCCCGGGATTCATGCTTTTGTTTTCGCTCGGCTACCTCACGGGTGGTTTTCCTGACCCTGCGAAGCTCTTTCTCCTTCGCTTCCAGTTTCTCTTGCATGGAAGCCTGTTCCTGTTCTTTTTGTTCCTTGTAGAAATCATAATTACCCCCGTAAAGGGTGATCCCCCCGACGGATAATTCCGCTATGGAAGATAATAGGTTCAATAAGGTACGATCGTGGCTGACGACCAGCAAGGTGATACGGCAAGACGTGATGAAATCGTATAACTTCTCCCGGCTACGCCTATCCAGATGGTTGGTCGGCTCATCCAATAGCAGGATCGAGGGTTGGTGGATCTCGATTCCGGAGAGGAAAACCTTGGTTTTCTCGCCTCCGCTTAATGTGCGCATCGGTTGGGAGAGGAGGATATGCTCCAAACCCCAAGCGTGCAGGGCGGCGAGGCTCCGTTCCTCGATCGTCCAGTCATCCGCCAGCGTATTGAAATTAGAGAGGGAGGCGTCGCCCTCAGTGATCGCCCGCAAGGCTTCTAGTTTCCCGTCGATACGTAGGGCCTGAGCCACCGTCTGGTTATCATATTGCCCGAAATGCTGGGGTACGTAATAGGGTGGGGTCGGATAGATAATCTCCCCTTCCTGCGCTTGCAAGGTTCCAGCCAAGATACGGAGGAAAGTAGATTTTCCCGATCCGTTGTTCCCGACTAAGGCTACCTTTTGCCCCTTGTTGATCGTTAAGTCGATCCCCTTGAATAAGACTTGGTTGTCCGGATGTATATACGTGATTTTTTGCGCTACGATACTCATAGTGTGAACTGATTTAAAATGTGAGATACTAAAATGGATAAGAAATACCGATGATGATCGGTTTCACGATAGCCTCGAATCTGTCGTCACGAAATCAGCCCTATACGGATAGAGGGCTTTCCGGATGGAAAGAACGACATCTTGAGATAAATTAAGCGGCTATTCTCATTGGAGTAATTATATAGTTATATAGGGACGCAAAGGTAGGAATAGTTTTGGGTTTAGGCAAATGAGTATATACTTTCATGTACAAAAGGGTATGCTTTTGCCCTTGAAAGTATATACTTATGGGGATAAAGCCTAGAATTTCTTTGTTTGCTTCAGGATATAGAACTTGGCTAAGTCGCCCGTGATGGGTTGCTTCTGCTGGTCCAGCATTTTCAGTTGGCCTTCCTCTACCTTATAATACGTGATGTCTCCCCCTTCTTGTTTCGTTGTCAAGACGTTACCGTCCAGCGTGTAAGTTCCTTTATCATTAAAAATACCGTCTTTCTCGTCAATATATTCGGAGCGGAGGGTAAAGGTTTTATCCTTGTTCAATGTCAAGGTCGTTTTAATACCCGGCGAGCTGGCGGCCGGTAATGTCCCTTCGTAAACGCCCCAGTAATCCAAGGAGGTCTCTGCGTTGTGCATATCCGGTACTTGGGCGGTTTCCTGCTTGTTCTTGTCTGTTTGCGTGGCGTCTGCCTTTGGGTTGCCGCTACAGCTGAATAGAGCTGCGGCTACCGCTACTACTAATACATATTTTTTCATGTCATTCAATTGAATTATAAGTTCTCGTTATTTAAAACCAGTTTGTGGATTGTTTTGTTGCGTACCGATATTCAAATAATAAGGATTGTGTCTGGGTTCCATCTGGCAAAAAAGCATTATCTTTGTGTTGTAAAACATAGATAACATTTTTATTCGTAAGATTATGTCATTACCAAACGATCCGATGATGCTATTCAGCTTCATCAATATGAAACTTCGTGACAATTATTCTTCCCTCGACGATTTATGCGAGGATTTGCAAGTGAACAAGAAATCCCTTCTTACAAAGCTTAAAGACGCTGGTTTTGAATACAGCCCGGAGCATAATAAGTTCTGGTGATCGGGAGTGATCCTAGCCCGGTAAACCTATGAGATTCGAACCATAAGTCAATGACTTACGTATCGTAATCCATTGACTTACGATGCGTAATCCAATGGATCGCATACCCCGGTCGACAAGGTTGTCTCCATCAAGTCTCACTCGATATAGTTCTTGACGATCTCTTTCCGGTCCGTATACTTCGGGTACTTGAAAGCCGGTATGCCGAGTGCCATGATCGCTTGTATCTTGCCGTCGATCCCTAGCGTCTTGGCGAGCGTATCTTTTCCTTCCTGCCGGATGGCGGTGAGCACAAAGCCCATATAGATCTGGCTTACCCCAAGCGATTGCGCCATCAAGGAGGCGTTTTGATAAGCGAGGTTAGCGTCCTCACTTCCGAATCGGTTGGACTTCGGTGTATGGATCAGTAGCAGGGCGGTGGCTTTCCGGAGAATCGGGTCTTTACCCGCCTTGTGTTCCTCTTTCAACCGATTGAATACCGGTACGTATTTATAGACATCCTTCATAAACGGCTTGACCACACATTTCACGACGGGATTCAATAATAGCTTCGCCAAGGAGTCGAACACGCCTATCGTATAATCGCTCACCTGCCGTAGCTTTTGCGGATCGGTGACGACGGTAAACGAAAGGCTTTGGGAGTTTGTCGCCGTCGGTGCGCAATGAGCGGCCTCCACGATCTTGTCCAGCATCTCCTTGGGTACGGGCCTCGAGGTCAATGTCCGGTTGGAACGGCGTGACTTGATCAGCAACATCACCTGATCCGGCGTAGGCATCTGGCTGTAATCGATCGTATGCGTTTTCTCCGGCGGGAATTCGCTGTGCGACACGGAGCCCGTCGGACATACGTCCACGCAATGCCCGCAAACGATGCAGCTTTCCACACATACCAGCCCGATCGTCTCTCCGGCCCTTTCTTGCGTGAATATATCCGAAGGGCATACCCGTACGCATTTCCCGCATTTGATACAACTCTCTTGGTCTATGTTTAGTGTCATCCTTTTCCTCCTTTTGATAAGTAAAATAAAAACTCCTGCAACCATCAAGATTACAGGAGTCTATATATAAACAATTATTTTATTGTTTAGTTGATTACTTCTTCATAGCTTCCTCGATAGCAACGGCTACAGCAACCGTAGCACCTACCATCGGGTTGTTACCCATACCCAAGAAGCCCATCATTTCTACGTGAGCAGGAACAGATGAAGAACCAGCGAACTGAGCGTCACCGTGCATACGGCCCATTGTGTCGGTCATACCATAAGAAGCAGGACCAGCGGCCATGTTGTCCGGGTGCAAAGTACGGCCCGTACCACCACCAGAAGCAACAGAGAAATACGGGTGACCGTTCTCCATACATTCTTTCTTATAAGTACCGGCTACCGGGTGTTGGAAACGAGTCGGGTTCGTAGAGTTACCCGTGATGGATACGTCTACACCTTCCTTACGCATGATAGCTACACCCTCACGAACGTCGTCAGCGCCGTAGCACTTAACTTTCGCACGAAGACCGTTAGAGTAAGCTTTCTCCTCGATAACGTTCACCTCACCTGTCATGTAGTCGAACTGAGTCTGTACATACGTGAAACCGTTGATACGAGAGATGATCTTAGCGGCATCCTTACCTAAACCGTTCAAGATAACACGCAAAGGCTCTTTACGAACCTTGTTTGCCATCTCGGCGATCTTGATAGCGCCCTCAGCTGCGGCGAAAGACTCGTGTCCAGCCAAGAAAGCGAAACACTTCGTCTCTTCGCGAAGCAAACGAGCGGCCAAGTTACCGTGGCCGATACCCACCTTACGGTCATCCGCAACAGAACCAGCGATACAGAATGCCTGCAAACCGATACCGATAGCCTCGGCAGCCTCGGCAGCGTTCGTACAACCTTTCTTGATAGCGATAGCGGCACCTACTACGTAAGCCCAGCAAGCGTTCTCGAAACAAATCGGTTGAGTTTCCTTACACATTGTATAAGGGTCGATACCTTTAGCATCGCAGATAGCCTTTGCGTCTTCGATACCGTTGATACCATATTCGTTTAATACCGCGTTGATATGATCAATACGACGGTCATAACTTTCAAATAAAGCCATATTATTTTTTTACTTTTTAAAATTCTTATTTACTAGGAATAAAGATATCAGAAAGTTGAAAACCAATACACCGCCACAACAAGCCACGTAAAACGCCAACCACGGTTTCTCCGGCTTCATCACGAAATACGTGATAAGCGTAGCCACAGCCGTGATAACACTCAGCCCGATGAGGACACGTGTAAATGTTTTCTTATTCATTACGAGGATCGATATATTTTACAGCTTCTTTGAAACGACCGTAAGAGCCTTTCGCCTTTTCCAGTGCCTCGTTAGCGTCCATACCCTTCTTAACCATATCCATGAATTTACCCAAGTGGATGAATTCATAACCGATTACTTCGTCATCAGCGTCTAATGCCATGCGCGTGCAATATCCCTCGGCCATCTCCAAGTAGCGGGGACCTTTAGCCAATGTACCGAACATCGTACCCACTTGGCTACGCAAACCTTTACCAAGGTCTTCCAAGCCAGCGCCTACAGGCAGACCTCCCTCTGAGAAAGCGGACTGTGTACGACCGTAAACGATCTGCAAGAACAACTCGCGCATAGCGGTGTTGATAGCGTCACAAACAAGGTCTGTGTTCAATGCTTCCAAAAGAGTTTTACCCGGAAGGATCTCAGAAGCCATAGCAGCTGAGTGAGTCATACCGGAACAACCGATTGTCTCTACAAGAGCCTCTTGGATGATTCCTTCTTTAACGTTTAATGTCAGCTTACATCCACCTTGTTTCGGTGCGCACCAACCGATACCGTGAGTCAAACCAGAGATATCAGTGATCTGAGTTGCTCTAACCCACTTTCCTTCTTCAGGAATCGGAGCGCACTGGTGGTTAGCTCCCTTCTTTACAACACACATGTGTTGAACTTCATGTGAATAAATCATAATCGCTAATTTATTATATTAAAGTGTAATAAAACCTTATGCTAATTTTATAGTAATATCGCTTTCTCTAAAGATCGCACAAAGATAAATTTTTTAATCCAGCCATGCAAGAGGCGGGAAAGGTTTAAGGCTCGATGATATTAAAATAAGCGTCCGGAGCCTCAAAAGTGGAGAATAGCTCTTTTAGGCTTTCAAGTTTCCCGGTTACCGATAACTTATGGTTTTGCAGATTTGCCGCTATACTCTCCGGCTGCATGAGGCTTGCGTAGATGACTTGTTTGTCTCCTTCCAAAGTTACGGTAGGGGCCGGATGGAGCCGGCCGATGCGGTTCGATAAAGCGCCGTTCTTTAAGATCAAGGTGGCCTGTTCGTTTGTGTCGGTTAAGATAATATTTATTATTAAGTCTTTATCGGCCGCTTTTTCTCCATTTATTTGGATAGCGAGCAAATCGAATAGCATTTCGGGACTTAGGTTCTGGGACATACGTGCCCGGTTTGAGTTGGCCTTGCCTTTACCAGCGATGCCTTCGGTCAGTTCCATAGCTCCGGTCAGGTAGAAATTACGCCACGGGCCGCTTTCCGCTTGGTAGCCCAATTGGGCATACGTGTCCGCAAGTAATTGGCGGGCGGGTTTATGCTTTGGATTAGCGAAAACGAGATGGTTCAGCAAAGTAGCCGTCCAACGGTATTCTCCTTGATTGTATGCCTCTCGCGCCTTTTTCATTACCTCGTCCTCTCCTCCGATAGCCTCTACGTATTTTTTACCTTCTTCTACCGGCGGGAGTGGGTTCAGATGGGCGGGGATGCCGTCGAACCAGCCGAAATACATTTGATATTGGGCTTTTACGTTATGGCTAACGGTTCCATAATATCCCCGGTTGGCGAACTCGTTGGCGATAGAGCTTGGTAATTTAATCATCTCCGCTATTTCTCGAGGTGTATATCCTTGGTTGGCGAGGTGAAGTGTCTGGTCGTGTAAGTAGCGATATAGATCTCGCTGCTTTTCCCAGTAAGCGACGATGTTCTTATTGCCCCAAGTCGGCCAATGGTGGGTAGAGAAGGATACCTCTACCTGATCGCCGCACTCCGTGATCGCCCGGTCGATATATTTGCTCCATAATTGGCCGTTCCGGACCTTCGCCCCTCGTAAGGTCAGCAGGTTGTGCAGGGTACGGTTGATTTCCTCGGCTACGCAGAAAGCTTTCATCTCAGGGAAGTACATCATGATTTCCGAGGGAGCCTCGGCGCCGGGTACGGACATGAATACGATCTCGACACCATCAATTCGTAAAGTCTCGCCCTCCTCGGATATCTCACGGGTAGGAGGGACCAAGCCCGTAGTTCCTGCCGCGGTAGTTTGTCCTAAACCAGTACCTATATTTCCTTTCTCATTTTTAGGTAGACTGCGGCCATACATATAGGTCGCTCTTCGCCCCATGGCTACACCCGCCATCAGGTTCTCGCTGACGGCATCTTCAAAGAAACCCTTGGGGCCAATGATCTCGATCGCTTCGGGCTTATTGGGGGCGTTCTCCAATATGGCGTCTATTCCCGCGAAATGGTCCACATGAGGATGCGTATAGATAACCGCCTTGACCGGAAGATCTTCTACATGTTTCTTCAGAAGATTATAACCTGCTAGGGCCGTCTCTTTCGAGAGCAATACATCTATGACGATCCAACCGTTATCGCTACGGATAAACGTCATATTCGCGAGGTCGAATCCTCGTATCTGGTATATTTTACCGGGTAATACCTCAAATAAGCCGTGTATGCGGTTGAGTTGCCCTTGTCGCCAAAGACTAGGGTTGGCGGATGCCGGAGCCTCTTGACGCAGGAAATCCCAGACGGTTAATCCATACACCTCTTTTCCTGTCTCGTCGATAATGGAAGGTTCGTCTATCGTGGCGATAAAGCCACGGGTAGCGTCTTCAAAATCTTGTTTGTTATCAAATGGGAGTGATTTCACCATTTGTTCGTTAGCCTCTTTCGTAAACATTGAAGGTTCCGTGTTTTGCGCATATACGAACAAGTGACTGGTAGAGATAAATAAAAGTAAGAACTGTTTTCTAATCTTCATGTTTTTGTGGTTTAAGCGGTTCGCCGTTCAGTAAGATATCGTAGGTAATCGGGCCTATCTTTTTCATCATAAGTCCTACGCCACAGTATTTTTCCTGTGAAAGGCGAATCGCTTTCTCTATTTTGGCGGCGTCCCCGATGTTCCCGTCGATATGGTATGTAGCGTGGAATGCGGTATATACCATCGGGATCGTATCCGAAGTCTCTGCGGTTACGTCGATAGAGATTTTGTCGAAACGTACTCTCATTTTAAGGAAAAGGGAGATTACGTCCATTGCGCTGCATCCGGCCAAGGCGACCAGCATTAAAGCCTTAGGACGGGGGCCTTCATTATTACCCCCGTTCTCGGCTGTTGTGTCGATCGTAACCTTATGGCCGTCCAGCAAGGTCTCGAAAGTCGAGTCCTTCGTCCAGTTTAACGTGATTTGGGCGGACATATCGTGTTATTGTTATTATTATTTCAATATTTCTTGAAGTTTAGCGTCGATCTCCTCGCCATGTAGGTTCTTGGCGATGATCGTTCCGTCCTTATCCACCAATACGGTGTGAGGGATGCTGTTTACCCCGTATAGTTGAGCACCGGAGTTTTTCCAGCCTTGCAAGTCGGAGAGTTGGGGCCATGTGATATTTAGGTCCTTTACGCCTTTCGCCCATGCGTCAGCCTTGCTATCCAAGGAGATACCGACGATCTCGAAACCTTTGTTCTTGTATTTCTTGTAAGCGGCTACCAAATTTGGCATATCCCGGCGGCAAGGAGGACACCAGCTTGCCCAAAAGTCGATCAACACGATGTTCTTGCCATTGCCTACGAACTCGGATAGCTTGTGCGTCTTACCGTTCGGGTCGGCCATCTCGAAGTCCACGAACTTCTTGCCTACGGCTACGGTTTTCAGTACATCTAGGTGAGCCATGAGCTTATCGATGTTTGGAACGGCCTTGAAAGCGGAGTCCGCCTTGGCGATAATCTCGTTCTGGGCCGCCTCGTCCAAGCTATAACGGAAATCGTATAATAACTTGGCGGCGGATTGCTTGGTCGTATTATTCAATATGTAAGTCTTGACGGCATCGGTTACCTTTTGGTCGATCTCGTCATATTTCTTCTCGGCGGCGCTTACGACTTCCTTATCCTCTGATTTCATGTCGGCGGAAAGCTTCTCCAGATTCGCACGCAAAGTCTTCATTTGTGCTTGCAGGGCTTTCAATCCGTCATTCTCCGGTGTTCCAGAAACGGCGGAAGCTGCCTCATCAAGAATAGCCTGTAATTTACCATTTTCCAATACGAATATGCTTGTGAAAGGGGCGTTCTCGCCGGAAGCGGCACGTTTGGGTTCCACGACATCCTCGGCGAAGGCAAGCTTGCGTAAGGCGGGGGCGTTCTGTGTTCCCTTGAACGTGAACGTGCCGTTCTGCACCAATGCGCTATCCATTGGGGCGGCGTCTTGTACGCCATATTCATACAGGTAAACGTATTTTCCGTTTAGATCGGTGTTCGCTACGGTACCGTTGATCTCGTAACCCGGTTTTTCGCTGCATGCGGCTAGGAGCAGGGCTGATGCGGCAAGAATAAGATACTTTTTCATTTTGTATTCGTGTATTAAGTAATGTATATGAGATATAAACTTCGCAAATATACGAAGTCTTTTGTGATAATCGGGCGCAAACCGATGAATAGTTTGCACCCGATTTGGATATATATAGATGATGTTAAAAGGGGCGTATCTTATGGGTTGTATTTTGCGAATTGGAAATAACAAGATTGCAAATAAGGGAGTTGTGCGCATATTTGGTTGTATGTTCCTCCTATCTGCCAAGTTCCTTGGAAATCGAATCCGGAATATAAAGTCTTTTCGCTTTCGTCTCCTTTACGGCTATCTGGCAGGGTTGCGGTTGCTGCGAAATCTTTTCCCGTATCCTTTACTAAATAGCTCGACTTCATGTTTTTATCGGTAAGATACCCGGCAAGGGCATTCCCATAGTCCACTTTTGCGGCGTTTATGACGAAGTGGCAATTTGCGTCTTTTCCCATATTTCCGACAATACCTCCCCTGTAATCTCTCCTTCCCCAGGATGTTGAGTGCTTTTGCCCTGTGACAGTTCCTTGGTTATAACAATCTGTTATGTTCCAATTGCCTGCTTTCGTATGTTCGATGCTACCGATAAGACCACCTATACCGCCATTTTCTTTTTCAGAGTCTCTGGAGAGATCTATATTTCCCCAGTTACAACAACAATTAACCCATGGAATACTACAGTTTGCGTATCCTAAAATTCCACCTGCGCCCCAATAGTCTTTACTTGCTGTGACATGTCCGTGATTTACGGAGTTATGGATCTGCACATTCATCGAAGAGTAGCCAACGATACCACCTATGGCATCGTTTTTATCCCATCTTCCTTTTTTACCGCTGATATCTCCGTAATTTGCGGAGTGATAAATTTTAAGTACGCTTGTTCCCGAAATGTACCCAATAATACCACCTATTCTATAATTAGCGGTTAAATTTTTGAGATTTACGACTTTTCTCAATGTAATGTTTGAGGAACAGTCTGCATGTCCGATTATACCTCCTATACCATCTCCGACATCATTAATGGAAGTATAATTCACCAAATTCTCGTAGTTGCACGCTTTGTTGTTGGATAAATATCCGATGATTCCACCCAACGAATAGGCTTCGCTATAACTTCCGTTGTTAAATACGCCACAATTGGCTGCGCAGTTGTAGACGGTTGTGTTATTTACGCTTCCGGCGATTCCACCGACGTATCGATTGCCACATAAAGAAGGAGTGACATAGAAGCCATCTATACTTGAATTATCTACGCTTCCCGCTATACCACCTATGTATTGGGCACTAGAACTCTTGTCGTCAGAATTGATTTTACCTGCGAAGAATGGCGTATTGTCCTTATTGGTTATCACATCGGTATCGCTGAAGTTTGGCTTATAGTCTCCTTTGAGATTCGTTGATACAATTATTCCGGAGAAACCTCCTAATCCACTGTTTCCTCTAATAGACATTAAAGGGCTTAATTGTACTTTTTGTGTATTTACATTAATTGTTCCACCGTTTTCCAATGAACCGGCGAAACCTCCCGCATACTGATTGGCCTTTATGTTTGCGATGTTTAAATTTATTTTGGCGGAATTGTTAAATTCTATCTTTGTTTGTTGCGCTTGGCCTAAAACACCCCCCGCATATTTGCCAGAAGAAGTGATAGGGGATGTGATTGTGGATTCCCCGATTAATTTTAAAATGATATTACCTTGTTTTGCGGATGATAAACCGATTAGTCCTCCTATCTTACTTTCTCCTTTAATAGGTTGATCTCCTTGAGATCCCGTAGATTTGTTATAAGTGTCTATGCTTAGCGTGAAAGAACTCGTTGAAGATACATACAACTTCCCAATCAATCCTCCCACTTCATCGTGTCCATCAATAGGTAGATTAATCGTGATATTATTTAAAGAGGAAGAATTGGTCATATAGAATTCTCCTATCAATCCTCCGGTACGATTATTTCCTGTGATGATCTTCATATTCGGATCATCGGTGGTGTGTGTCAATTTAATGTTATTGGCGGATATTGTACCATACAATTTACCGATTAAACCTCCTGTATTATCTTTTCCGGTTAATATGCCGAAGGGAGAGGATGTTGTTATATTATTGATATCCATTTGTACGCTTTCGGCCCATCCAACCAATCCTCCGACATAAGATCCGTTATCAACGAAGGTTACATAGAATTTAGTATCATTGATCGTGAGGTGGCCTTGTTTGTTGCCTGCTTTTTCCGCATAGCCAATCAGCCCTCCGATTTTATCTTTTCCCATATTAATCGTACCACGTACCTCCACGTTCTCTATACGTATCTCCCCTTGTGCTACTCCTGCAAGAAGACCGCATTTGGAGCCTGGACTTTGGATATTCGCACCCATAAGGGTAAGGTTACGGATGATGGCTCCGTCAAGGAGCGTGGAAAATAGGCCAACTGATTCTTCCGTGGAACTTCCAGTGAACGCCATACCCTGTATTTGTTTCGAGTTTCCATCGTATATGCCGGCAAAGGGGGCGCATTTATAACCATTTCCTTGGTAAAGACAGTCGGTGACAGGCGCTAAAATATCGGCTACCTGTTTAAAATATTGGTTTTTACCATGGCTACTGTCATACATAAGGAGCTGCTGTACCATATATGCGAAGTCCTCGGTGGACGTGATCAAATAGGGATGATCTACTGTGCCTTCTCCTTGCAATTGGTCATATTTATGTACAGTGGCAAGTACAGCGCTTACCATTTGCTCTTGGAACGTAAGGCGATAACCTTGAGGGTATAAATTTCCTTCCATTTCGCTCCGTATCCACATTATATAATCCCCGTCGGCGATTTCTTGATTGTTCGGGATATAGATTTCGCAAGTGAGATTTCCCGAAAGGAATCTTAAGTTTCCCTCGAAATCGAGAGTGCTATTGTCACTCAATGACGTGAGTTGTAGGTATATGATTCCGTCCTTATTGATGATTTCACTATTCTCTTGGGGCAAAGTAAAGGAGCTGACCGAATGGTCGCCGTTTTCTTTCAAGGAAGAACCGATGCTGTTTCTCCGCATATCGTCATCTGAACAACTTCCGGCCAGCGATAAGATGAACAGGTATAGAAGTAAGTGCCAGATAGGCTTATTAATCGTTTTCATATTTGCTTGTTTTTATAATTGGGGTTCTTTGTATTGCATCTCAGATTGATAAGGAACCGGGAAGTAGCCCAGTCCTGTGTAGGGAATCTTCCAAAGTCTTTGGAAATCCCAGCCTTGGAATGTGGAAGTGGTCGATAATTGTGGCAGGGTTAAGCCGGTGGCGCCATGGATATTTCTATTTTCGATCGTATTTTCTAGGCAATAGTTATCTTCAAATCGGCTTAGTGCATTACCCGTATAGGCGAAATTTTTCCACTGGCTACCGATATTCAGGCATTTTTTTACGACAGCTTGCTTTTCCGGACTTCCTACCGTAGCTCCTCCTATTTTATTGCCATCGCTTCCGTTTAGGCAATCCGATATCAGGCAACCTTCATCAAAATGTCCGATGAGTCCTCCGTTGTAATCGCCGTACGGGCCTGTTTTCGCCCTAATGTTTCCGAAGCTGACACATTGGCTGATTACCACAGCATTTTCTTGGAAATCGTCCGCTATAGCTGTTATGGAGTTTGCGTATCCGACCACACTGACGACCACACCGGCCGCGGCGATTATCGTGCTGACACCACCTGTGGCAACGAATCCGGCGACAAAAGCGGCTGTGCTGGCTATAAAACATACCCCGTCTGCCAAGGTATGGATGATCTTTTCTGTTTTCTTGATATCCAGTATTTGATTATAGCGAAGATTTCTTTTGTAATTCATTGCGTCACGGAAATCCTCATGGTTTTTGCCGGTCTCATACCAAGCAATCACTTTTTTCCTGTATTCGTTCATGAATTGATCGATCATTCGCCCATATTGAAGATTGGGTGTGCTAAACTGAAGAGCTGATAATTTATTTCGCAGTATATTATCCATATCTGTTTCCAGTTTTTCCATCCCCTTGGTGACTAATCCACTAAGCGAAGTTGTGTAGTCCTTTCGTTGCATTGGACGGAAAAGGTCGGCCATTTCTTTTCCCAATGAATAGGCACTGATACTTTCCATTACTGCGTCGTGTGACGTGATTAGATTGTTAAGGATCGTCGTTCCCGCATCAGCGATACCGACAACGGTATTAAAAACTGAAAGGCCAAGCTCGATAGTGGCGAATATGGCGGAGCGTTTCTCGGCCTCTGTCCATTCCCTTGAATCGCCGACTTCTCCGATTAATCCGGCGATATACCCATTTCCTTCTACATCTGCTAAGTTAGCGCAATAGTTCATGGATAGGCAACCTCCTGCGATACCGGCCATCCCTCCGATATATGTACTCCCCGAGATCTTGCCCATATTCACATTTAACGCCAATGATCCGCTTTGTATTTGTCCGGTCATGCCGCCACTGAACCGTGAGGCAGATACAGTTCCGAAATTGATTGTGTTGGTGATACTGGATAATGGGGTAGCCCCGATTATGCCACCGGCATAGTAGCCATCTGCTGTTACCTTTCCTTCATTGTAAGATTTGTAAGTTCCTAATTGTGCTTCACCGCATAGTCCGCCTACATTCTCTTTTCCGTTGACTCTGCCCTTATTAGAGCAATATCCTATAAATGTATTATTATATGTTGCCGGATTAAGAATGACTAAAGTACTTCCTATGATCCCTCCAACACCTCTCTGGCCATTTACGCTCCCCTCGTTCCGGCAGGTTATGATTGAGCTGATTCCGCTTCCGCCGACGATACCTCCGGTACCCATGAAACCAGATAATCGATCAGGTTTGTGTGAGTGTGTGCCGCCTTTTACCTGCGATTTGTTCGTGCAGAGATAGACGTATAAGGAATCAGCGTAGCCGACAATTCCTCCTGCGTTCATGTAATATGCCTCTACCTTGCCTTTTTCGTTACTGGAGTTGGTGATTTGTGTTGTCGAAAGTACGTTGGCCCCGCCAAGAATACCGCCTACGGCTATAGCTCCTTGTACGGTATTATCGTCTACTTTGCATGAATCGATCCATAATTTAGTGTTTGGATCTACGGAACCTACAATTCCACCGATTCCCATACCGTCCCCTTGACTTTGGATGGTCGATGATTTTACCGTGCATCCCTTGATAAAGGTTGGATCTTGTCCGCTTCCCGATGTGACGATCGCTCCAGCTATGGCGGATACGGCACAATAGCCGGTGATGTCTGCGTTTTGGATTGTCAGGTCCATGATGACAGCCTTGTTTACGTATCCGAACAAGCTGGCGGCAATCTTGTTTGGATCTTTGAGGGTCATGTTCTTTATCGAGTATCCGTTCCCGTAATAATATCCGGTAAATGGATAAGTCGCGGATTGCCCGATCTGGTACCAATTTCCCTCCCAGCCGCATTTGTCGTTATAGCCGGTCATGTCAATATTGTTTTGTTGGGAATAACAAGTGGAAGAGGACACATATCGGTTGGATATCCCGGTTCTGATCTTATTCAAGTCATCATTTGATCCGATCAGATAAGGATCATCGGGGGTACCGGCTCCGTAAAGTTTCATATTGGAGTTATAGGTGCTTTCTATCCGGATACCATCCGGGGTTATGTTTATCTGGCAACATAATCCGAATTGGCGTTTCAGTCCGTCGATTTCCGGACAATCCGATTTCACGGTATATTCCATATAGAGTAATTGGTATTTACCCTCTTTCAGTCCCTTTTCCATGATGAAATGGGATATTCCAGAAATCCGTTGGTGCTTAGCCTTTCGTTCGATAATACTTCCGTCTGGTACCTTGATATAGAAAGCTAGTTCTCCATACGTGAAGTCCTCGGTTTCATTTGAAAACTTGATTTGATCATGAACCCCTTCATACGTATCGTTTGTATTTGGGGGTAATTCCGGTGTTATTTTATCATCCGAACATCCGGCAAGGATGATAAAGAAAAAGTATAGGAAAAAATAATTTGTCTTCATAATATAAATTTGTTTCTAGAATTATCATGCCATCCATAATATTTTCTCGGTACTTCTCAGAGAGACCTTGAAATTTCCCAATCTTCCAGCTTTACGTTATAGCTATGGGAATGCTTGCTACCTTGTATAGTTTGTCAATCCTCTATGGGGCATATTTTGCGAACTGGAAATAACATTTTCCTGAATGCAAGTAGGGTAGCATTTTATTCTCCGAGCTATATGTGCCACCCAGAACCCAGACCGGTTGCCGGTTTGGATCATGATCTCCCGTGAAGTCGAATCCTTGGTAAATATTTTTATCTTCTCTGATTGGTAGAGGGATAGACGTTGCCCCAAAGTCTTTGCCTGTACCGGGCGAGATATAGATATGTGTCAGGTTATTCTTGTTGCCGTATCCGACACCTGCGTTTCCAAAGCGGACATAGCCCCCGTTTACGGCCCGGTAACATCTCCCGTGGCTTCCGAGGTTTCCTACGATCCCTCCCCGATAGTCGGTACCAAGCGTGCTGGTCGCTTTTTGCTGTCCGTTGATTTCTCCCATATTGTAGCAATCCAGTACGTAACTGTCGTCGTTATCGTTAGCCTTTTCTATGCTACCCACGATACCTCCAATGCCATGGCTGTCTTCTTTATCTTTCGGATAGTCTATATTTGCCCGGTTACAGCAGTAACGGACATGTGCTCCCCCTTGCTTCACATACCCCAAGATACCTCCTGCTCCATAATACTTGGCATTCCTGTTTATGGTGATATTTCCGTGGTTAACGGATTTATAAATTGTAATGGCATCCTCGGCGGCACCGGCTATACCGCCCACTCCGCATTCTTTATCTCCTGCGATACCTTGGATTGAGCCGAAATTAGCCGCGTCATAAACCTCTATGTCTTTTCCTGAAGTTTTCCCTATGATACCGCCTACGTTATTTGTGGCTGATATCTTACCTAAATTCACGACTTTATTGATCTTTACGCTAGTTCCTGCTACCATACTCCCGAAAATGCCTCCGATATAATTGGATCCTGAGGAGATATTACTGTAATTTACTAGATTGGAAAACTCACAGTGGGATGAGCACGATGCTTGTCCGATAATTCCTCCTACCATAATGGCGCTATTATTCCCATTATTAAATGTTTCTGTTTTCACGCCACAATCTGATATTTGAGTATCGCTCGCATATCCGATGATTCCTCCGACAGTACTTCTGCCGTAAATGGAAAGTTGCGTGAAGAGTCTTCTGAGGGTAGATTTATCGGCATATCCGACAATTCCTCCAATAGAAGCGGCATTTTCTCGATAGGGTTTTTCCGAATTTATGTTACCCGGGAAAATAGGTCGTGGAATCTTGCTCACGATTACGTTCGTGGTACTGAATTCGGGGGTATAGGTTCCTGTCAACGTCCCATTATATAATTTTCCGATGATTCCTCCTACGTTATTTCCTCCTTTTATTTTGATGTTGGGATTAATCACCAATATTTCCGGATCCAAAAGAATTTCTTTCCCCGGTTCTTGGTAAGATAAGGCTCCGGCTAAAGTGCCACAAATCCCTGAAGAAGCTTCAAGGGATTCATTATCCATATACAATCGTGAGGCCGGGGTAAATTGTATTTGGGTATCATCTAAAGAACCGAAAATACCTCCTATAACAGACTGCCCGGTTATCGAGGCATGAAACAAGGATTCCCCTTTAAGCTCTATCGTAAATGCGTTAGCGTGTGTTTTGTGGGAATATCCGATCATTCCACCCACATAACTACCCCCTTGGATTTGAGACCGATTTGCCGGATTGGACAACTGGAAGTTCTCGATGGCGATGAGGATATTGGTAGGGGTTTCCGACCGGATCTGACCGATCAATCCGCCGACATAGGAGCTACCTTTGATCGGCATGTCGATGGTTATGTCTTTGAAATTGGATGCCGCCTGTAAGAATGCCTCACCGATCAATCCGCCTACGTTCTGGTTTCCGGATATCGGGAAATCGTTTAAGGTGGTATGTTGCAGCTTAATTTTTCTGGCATCGATTTGACCATATAATTTCCCGATCAGACCGGCCACATGATTATTCCCTCTCAAGTTTTTGAAAATCCCGTCGCTACTGATATCCTCCACTTGAATGGAAGCGTTCTCGGCCCAGCCGATCAACGCTCCGATATAAGAGCTGCCGGATTCCGAGAATGAGACGCCCAATCGCACATTCCGGATACTGATTTGTGCCAACGACTGGGCGTTGCCCTCGATATAGCCTATTAAACCGCCAACCTTATCCTTCGTGGACTTGATATTCCCGTTTAAGGTTATATTCTCGATTCGTATATTTCCGTTAGCTACTCCCGCAAGCAATCCGCAACAATTCCCCGGATACTCTATATCCGCTCCTTCTATATCAAGATTCCGGATCACTGCCCCGTCGTGTAAAATGGAGAAAAGCCCGATTGCGTCGCTTTGCTCTCCGCCGTTCGTCCCGAGATAGGTTAGGTTTAGTATCTTATGGGAATCGCCGTCGTAGTTTCCCGCGAACGGGGCGCTTTTATAAGCGTTGCCTTGATACAGGCAATTGGGGATAGGAGCTTTGATGTCGGCTATTTGCTTGAAGAATTGCCCGTATCCGTAATTACGGTCGTACGTGGCTAATTGAGACACGAGATAGGCGAAATCGTTGGTGGAAGTAATCAGATAAGGATTTTCTTCCGTACCTTCGCCATTCAGCATCTCGTAAATATATTTAGTATCACGTACCATACTGACCATCTTGTCACGGAATGTCAGATGATAGCTTAGTGGATAGACGCTGCCTTCTTCATCGAATTTTAACCAAAGTATATAGTCTCCATCTTCTAATACCAGATTATTGGGGATAAACATTTCACAGGAAAGAATCCCCGCGTTTTTCCGGATCTTACCTTCCATGAGCTGTATGGAGTTATCGCTCAGCGATCTCAACTGGAAAAAGATCTGTTCTCTCGTATCTTGTATGGGAGTTTTGCCTTCCGGCAAGGAGAACGTGCTTATTAGATGAGATTCTGTCTCTTGCAAGGTCGATCCGCAGTCGTTTCGTATGATGTCATCGTCTGCGCATCCGCCGAGCAAGATGATAAGCATGCATGCGCATATATTCCATATTGTTTTAGTGTATGTTTTCATGTTTGTTCGTTTATTTATAAATTAGGTTTATCAAATTGCATCTCGGATTTCTTAGGGATCGGAAAGCTGCCTGTTTCGTTGGATGGTATTTCCCATTTTACATCAAAGTCCCATCCAGTAAAGGTCTTTTCCGACTTTAAGTCTTGTAAGCTGAATATGTTCATAATCACAGGATTCGGTTGCTCTACAGTGCCCAGCATGCAGTAATTCCCAAAATAAGAGACGGATGCGGGAGGTGCGAAAAGATACCAATTCTCCCCGACATTCAAGTTCCTGCCTACCCTTACGTTTGGATTGACAACTCCAATTAGGGCATTGGCTCTTTTATTTGAGCGTCCCATATTTATACAATCGGAGATAAGGCAGCTTTGCTGAAGTTGGCCTACCAAGCCTCCGCTGCTATATTGGCCAATCTCTCCGGCGTTCAAGCATTGTGTGATAACGACGGAGTTTTCCACGAAATCATCAAGAGTGGCCGAAACCGAATTGCCGAAACTGACTAACGCTAGCGCACCTCCCATCAAGGCTACAGCGGGAACACCTTCGGGGAAAGTGATAACTGTAACAAAAAGCAAGGCTGAATTGACCGCGCAACAAACACCACTGACAACCGTATGTAGAACTTCTTCGTTTTTTTTGCTTTTAAGGATCTGTTTGGAGAGCAACCCTCTCTTATAATTCATCGCGTCACTATAAATCTGGTGGTTTGCCCCACTTTCAAACCATTCTGTTAATGCCTTTCGATTAGACATGAACCTATTTGTCATATCTTTGCTCCTCAGTTTGATGCTTGCGAACGATAGGTTATCTATTTTATTGGCCAGTTTCGTGTCCATGTCTGATTCCAACATGGCGATATCATGGGTAATGACACCTTTCAGCCTCTCTGTTTCTATAATCTCCGGATGACCGTGTGAAATAAGCCCGAATACGCTAAAACCTTCTGATAAAATATCGATATCATTTAAGACGAGGCTAAGTACTGTAAGGGCGCAGTTAACAAGGATTTCTCCGCTTTCTCCCACGATTTTAGCGAAAGGGACAAATCCGACAAGAGTAGACGCCAGCTCGAATGTGGCAAACCCCAAGGATACGCCATCCATGATCGTCCATTTCTTTGCGTCGCCTACCTCGCCGATCATACCACCGAGGTATGAGGAGCCTGATATCGGCGCGAAATTGGAACAATAGTTCATGGCAAGCGTATTCCCTGCCCTTCCTATCATACCACCGGCATATTCATGGTAGGAGGCTACTTCCCCTAGATTCGTGTTAATACCCAACGAGCCGGCAAGGATGGAACCGGCTATTCCTCCGCTATAAGAGGAGGCGATTACTTTATTGAAATTCGCCGTGTTGGTGATGGAGGCCAAGGGAGCGAATCCTAAAATTCCACCAGCGAAGGATGAATTAGCCTCGATCATACCTTCATTATACGATTTATAAGCGCCAAGTTGCGCCTCACCGCATAATCCTCCTATATAACTGTCGCCGTTTATATTCCCCGAGTTCGAGCAAAAACCGATAAACGTGTTATTATAATAAGTTCTCGGCTGGGTAGTTACCAGTGTGCTTCCGATAATTCCCCCTACGCCCCTGCTTCCTTGCACCGTCCCGCTGTTTCGGCTGGAAATGATGGTGCTCAATCCGCTTCCTCCGGCGATCCCGCCCGTTCCTACATTATATATAGAATTGGCAGGAAGGTTTCCGGGAGGAGCGGTTGTGGATGCGGCACCTTTGATAGTGCCATTATTGCTACATGAATATACATAGAGCGTATCGGCGTACCCAACGATTCCTCCGGCACAATTGTAAGATGCGGTTACCTTGGTATTCCGGTTGTGGGAGTTCGTGATTTGTGTCATTGAGTACACTGTTCCTCCGCCAAGGATTCCTCCTACGGCAATCGCCCCGTTTATAGTGCAATCCTCTACCGAGCAGGAATCTATCCAGAGATTTACGTTCGGGTCTACCATGCCGGCGATCCCGCCTATGGCCATGCCGTCCGTGACTACGCCATCGCTACGGCTTTCGATGGTGGATTTTTTTACTACGCACCCTTTTATAAATGTCTTATTGATGCTTCCCCCCTTGGTGGTAACGGCTCCTACGATAGCCGATAGCGCTCCATAGCCGGTTATGGTGGCTTTCTCGATGGTGAGATTCGAGATGATGGCTTGATTTACGAAGCCGAACAAACTAGCGCCCACGGCGTTTTTATCTAACATTTTCAAATCCCGGATCGTATAGCCGTTGCCGTCATAATAGCCCGTGAAAGGATAACTGGCTGATAATCCGATCTGGTACCAGTTGCCCTCCCAGCCGCATTGGTCATTATAGTTGGCCATGCTAATGTCATTTTGTTGTTCGAAGCAGGTGGAGGAATTAACAAGGTTACCATTGTTGTGGAAGTTGAGGATCGCTTCTTGTATCTTCGCCAAATCATCGGCAGAGGTTATCCGGTACGGATCTTCCGGCGTACCGTTCCCATACAGGCCGATTCGCTCGTCACGGTTGGTTTCGGTGGAGATCCCATTCTCACTGACGGTAATGTAGCACCCCATGCCGAACTCCCCATTCCGCCCGTCAATGTCCGGGCAATCCGATTGGATGGTATATTCCATATATAGTAGCTGGTATTTACCCTCCTTCAGCCCTTTTTCCATAGTGAATAGGGAAGTCCCGGATAATCGCCGGTGCTTGGCTTTCCGTTGGATAATGTTCCCGTCGGGAGTCTTGATGTGGAAAGTCAGGTCTCCATACGTGAAATCTTCGGTTTCTTTCGTGAAACTGATCAGATCGTGTACTCCTTCATAGGTGTCCTCTGTGGAGGCCGGGATATCCGGAATGTTTTTGTCATCCGAACATCCCATCAGAATCAAAAGAAAGAAAAGGAGAAAAAAATAATTTGTCTTCATATATAGCTTGTTTTTAGGATTAACAGATATCGTTTCAATATGCGAATAGTAATCCTAAAAGCTGTCCGTGTGGCGCAAAACATTTGTCCGTGTGGCGCAAGTTTTTGAAATATAGTATTTTAATTTTCTTTTTCTTTCTCCGCAAGTTTTCGATATTCGTTAGGAGACAGGCCATAGCTCTGTCGGAAAAGGCGGTAAAATACCGAGCGGGAAGCGAACCCGGAGTCATAGCATATTTGATCGATCGAGAGGGCGGAGGGAGAGGAGAGCAGTTCGGCGGCATGCTTTAGACGAAAGTCATAAATATATTCGCGGACGGTCATATTCCCGCTGTAAGTACGTACGGCTTCCATCAAGTAGGTACGGTTGGTCCCCAAACGTTGTGCCAGATCATCCCGGTTCAAGGTGGGATCGGTGTATAGCTTTTCTTTTTCCAATAACTCGTTCAAGTTTATGAATAAACGTAATTCCCGGGAAAGATCGTTCTCGGGTATTTGCTTAATGGTTTCCACCGCCTTATTCTCCTGCCGGATCTGTTCCTGTATACGTCTGTAAAGCACTTGATTCTTTGCTTTTAGACATTGGGAATAAATGATATATCCCGCTAGCAAAAGGACAAGGAGCAAGCAACCGGTAAAGGCGGCGAACATCCAGTTCCTTGCGTATTGCCTCTCTTGGTTGAGCCGGTCTACCTCGTAAATAGTCCGTAGTTGATCCATCCGAGAGGCGATATCCAACCGGTTTACCGAGTCTTTCACCTGTATATACGTATGATAGAGCGATATACAGGACCGGGGATCTCCGGAATGAGCCAGAAGTTCCGCTTTCTTCAACAAATCGTCCATATAGAAAGATAGGTCACCCTCATGAGCAGCTAACAGGATATCCATATCCTTGATAGCCCCTTGGTAATCTCCTGTCATTTCCCGTAATTCTCGGCGAGCTTCGTAAAAATGCTCATAGGCGTTGGCCGGGATTTGGGGATGAATAAACCGGACTGCCTCATCCAACAATCGTCTCGCCTCTTTTATTTGCCCTTTCTTTAGGAAAGAGAAGGCTTGGAGAGAGCGGGAGGTGACAGGATAATGTCCGGTAGGATCCACTTTCCCATGCTCGTCCCTCCAGTTGACGAGGGCGGCATAGCTGTTGGCGTAACGGGATATGCGTTCCGTGTCGTTTACCTTCAGGGCGGTCATGAAGAGCCATTCGTAAAGAACGGCCGAGATGTAGAGTACTTGGTTCTCGCCATTCTCGTAAGTGGGGCATATAGCGATCCCTTTTTCCAGCGAGGTGAGGGCTTGGTCGTACAAGCCGAGTTTATAATACATGCTGCCTTGTACCTGCAAGGCCATCGTCATGCCTACCGGTTGTTTAACCTGTTGCGCCGTCTCGAACATGGCTGTGGCTTCCTCACGGGCCTCGTCGAACCGTCTTTGCTTGAACAATCCGGATATATAAGTATTATAGGTGGAGAAGTAGAAACTGTATTGCTTGGCATCCAATATAAAAGGAAGGCTTTCCTGCGCCTCGATGATAGCCGAATCCACGGAGTAGAAATTAAAGAGGCATTGTATACGATTCAATCTTGATTGACAGATAGCCGGAGTATCGCACTGGTCGATAGCGTCGTTGAGCGTAGCGTCCCAGTCGGCGATATCGTTGGTGGACATGGCTATACGCATCAGTAGATCATGCTTATCCTTACCCTCACAGGTGGCAGCCAATTGCCGTAAGGAATCTGTGGGGGGATATCCTTGACCTTGTATCTCGTTATGAGACGAGATCAAGCAGATAAGCGATAATAGGAGTGCAAGAGGGCTTTTTCGCATCGAATCTTGTGATTAACTAACGTTAATAGAAGATGTAAATATACGAAGTCTTTTGTGATAATTAGGTGCAAATTGATGAATAGTTTACTCTATTGTGCCATCGAAGTAGCCTACAGAGTAAACGGATTAAAAAAATACAATAAAGCATTTGTTTGAAATAATTTGTAACTTGCTTATAATTAGATGGATATAAATTATGATAGAGATTTGAGTAAAACACGTACATGTTTTCGAAAAAACATGTACGTGTTTCTTGAAAATTACGTACGTGTTTTTGGAAAGACACGACCGGGTAAAAAAACAGCCAAGTAAAATATACAATAAGCTACCTGTTTTCTCGTGTTCACTTCATGGTGACACACCCTCTTCTTGTTGAAGGTTGACTATGTCTCCAATGAAAATCTGTCCAATTTATTGAAATAAGTGGAGTTTTATGTACTTTTGAGGACTAAACAACGGATGATCGAGACAATGACATTTAAAGAAGTACTTCAAAGATTCCGTACCGAATCTTTTACCGAAAGAGAAAAAGGAGCGAAGTTTGAGAAACTGATAAAGAAATGGTTCCAAACGGACCCCCGCTATGCGGATAAACTACAGGAGGTTTGGCTTTGGGAGGAATTTCCGGGGAAAAAGGATTTCGGAGGGAAAGATCTAGGTATAGACTTGGTGGCGAAAACTGATTTGGGTGATTATTGGGCCATCCAGTGTAAATGCTATGACGAGAAGGCCGTCATAAGCAAGGCGGTCGTAGACACCTTTATATCCACCGCTCATCGTGCGTTTATAGATGATTTAACCTTGAAGACCACGTATTTCAGTAACCTGATCTGGGTTTCTACCACCTTGCGCTGGGGAGCGAATGCGGAAGAGACGTTGAAAGGTCAAGACATTTCGGTGACTCGTATCAATATGCATGAGTTGGAGGCTTCTCCGGTTGATTGGGATAAACTCTTGAAAGGGGATACGGGAAATGCGGCTTTACGGGAAGGTAAACAGCCTCGCAAGCATCAGTTGGAAGCGATGAAAGCGGCTCATGAATATTTCAGGGTACATGACCGGGGAAAACTAATCATGGCTTGTGGAACGGGAAAAACGTACACCTCCTTGGAGATCATAGAGCAAGAGACCGGAGGCAAGGGATTGATTTTATTCATGGTCCCCAGTATCGCTCTTTTAGGACAATCGCTGAATGCTTGGATGACAGATACGAAGTACAGGATGAAGGCTGTTTGTATTTGCTCGGATTCCAAGGCTTCCAAAAGGAACGATTTCGATAATGACGAGACGAGTATCATCGATAACCCATTGCCCGCCACAACAAATATCAACTCTATAAAACGGCAATTATTAGGCTATAAGGATACGGACGGACTGGTTGTCGTATTCTCCACCTATCAAAGTATAGATGTCTTGGCCGAGGCGCAGCGAGCGCTATTGGAGGCTGATCCGTCTTATGGCATATTCGATTATATCGTTTGCGACGAGGCGCATCGGACAACCGGTTTTAAGCAAAAAGGTCGTGATGAGAGTCATTTTACTAAAATACATAACAATGACTTGATCCGGGGGAAAAAGCGTCTTTACATGACGGCTACTCCACGTTATTATAATGACAATGCCAAGGCGACGGCTAAAGACAAGGATTTAGTGTTGTGGAGCATGAATAACCCGGACTATTATGGCGAGGAGTTTTTCCGGATCGGATTCGGACGTGCCGTGCGTGAGGGACTGCTGACGGACTATAAGGTATTGGTGCTGACGATTAGCGAGGATGATATCCCGGATTCTATCCTAGAGGATGTCAAGGATAAACAACAAAAGGAAATAAAGATGGACGACGCCAGTAAGCTGATCGGTTGCATCAATGGCTTATCCAAACGCATAAAAGGAGATAAGGGGGTTACGAAGGAAGCGGACCCGGTATTAATGCGGCGGGCCGTGGCGTTTTGCTCGACAATTAATCCGAGTGAGCGGGGGAGTGGTATTTCTTCCAAGGGGTTTGCCGCCGTGATGCCTACGATGGTGAGAAAATATAAGGAATCCTTGTCGGAGGAAGCACGGGAAGAGGTCGTGGATATCGAGGTTCAACATATCGACGGGGGGATGAATGCCGCTACACGGGAGGAGAAGATCGCTTGGCTGAAGGAGGAGACCGGCAATCCGAACGAGTGCCGTATTCTATCGAACGTGCGTTGCTTGTCCGAAGGGGTGGATGTGCCGGCTTTGGACGCTGTTCTTTTTGTAGCCGCCCGTAATAGCGAGGTGGATGTCGTGCAGAGCGTGGGGCGTGTGATGCGTACGTTCCACAAGGGGGCTACGGATGAGAAGAAATATGGTTATATCATTGTCCCGGTAGTCGTTCCGGTGGATGTGGAGCCGGAGAAGGCGATGGAGGATAACGAGCGTTTTTCCGTGGTCTGGAAAATCTTGAATGCCTTGCGTGCCCACGACGATGAGTTTAACGCTACGGTCAATAAGATACATTTGAATAAGGTGAAGCCTCCCAAGGTGGTTGTCGCCGGGATACCGCAAGGCTCGGGCCGGATGCACGGGAAGGATTGGATGCCCGATCCGCAGGATCAACAGACGGGGGCGACCGAGCTAAGTAATGAGGAGATCGCTCGCCAGTTGGAACTTCGTTTCGGTTCTTTGCAAGATGGGATCTACGCGAAGATGGTCGAGAAGGTCGGAGATCGCCTGTATTGGGAGAACTGGGCGAGGGAGATCGGTTTGATCGCCCAGAAATTTATAGAGCGCATCGCCCGTGTCGTGAAAGAGGGATTACACAAAGAGGCTTTCGTTGAATTCTTGAATGGCTTGCAAAAGAACTTGAACCCTTCCATTGACGAGGGACAAGCGGTGGAGATGCTGGCGCAGCATATGATTACACGTCCGGTATTCGATGCCTTGTTTAAGGACTATCAGTTTGTCAAGAATAATGCGGTCAGCCGTAGTATGCAACGTATGTTGGAGCTACTGGAGAGCGAGGCCATGGAAAAGGATACGGAGGTATTGAATAAATTCTATGAGAACGTGCGCATGAACGTGGGCGATATTGACAATCTGGAAGGAAAGCAGATGCTTATCAAAAATCTGTATGAGAAGTTCTTCAAGGGTGCTTTCCCGAAGACCGTGGATAAGCTGGGTATCGTTTATACACCCGTGGAATGCGTGGATTTTATTATTCATTCCGTTGACGATATCTTGCGCAAGGAATTTGATTGCAGCCTTTCGGATGAGAATGTACATATCTTAGATCCTTTCACGGGGACGGGTACTTTCATTACCCGTTTGTTACAAAGCGGTTTGATCCGTCCGGAAGATCTGGAACGTAAATATAAGAATGAGATTCATTGCAATGAGTTGGTCTTGCTCGCTTATTATATCGCTGATGTCAATATCGAGAGCGTCTTTCATAGTCTCGTAAAGCGAGATACTTATTTGCCGTTCGAGGGCATTTGCTTAACGGACACTTTCCATACAACCGAGAACGAGGAGAATGTCTTGGATCAGACTTGGTTTCCCGAGAATGCGGCGAATGTGGATAAGCAAAAGAAAGCTCCGGTACGGGTTATAATGGGTAATCCTCCGTACTCGGTCGGACAGAAATCGGCGAATGATAATGCGCAGAATTTGAGTTACGCTCATTTGGATAAACGGATTGCCGAGACGTATGCCAAAGCCGCTCAAGCGACTAATAAGAACTCTCTTTATGATAGTTATATTAAGGCGTTTCGTTGGGCGAGTGATCGTATTGCGGATTGCAAGGATGGGGGTGTGGTAGCTTTCATTAGTAATGGGGCTTGGATTGATGGAAATGCTCAAGAAGGATTTAGGAAATGTCTTGAGGATGAATATTCGAGTGTATATGTGTTTAATTTAAGGGGAAACCAACGTACGAGTGGTGAGTTGTCTCGTAAAGAAGGCGGTAAAATATTTGGTTCAGGTTCTCGTACGCCTATATCAATCACCTTCTTAATAAAGAACCCGAAAAAGAAAGGGAAAGCGACGATTTATTATCATGATATTGGTGATTATTTATCTCGTGAGCAGAAGCTTAAAAAGATAAGTGAGTTTGGTTCCGTTGATTCTAGTAAATTACAGTGGGAGATTGTTGCTCCGAATGAGAAAGGGGATTGGATTAATCAGAGAGGGGATGTGTTTGATTCTTTGATACTTTTGGGTGATAAGGATAATAAAGCTAATAAGCAGACTCTATTTAATGCTGTTTATGCAAGAGGCATAGGTTCTTCCCGCGATTCATGGGCTTATAACTATTCGAGACAAAAAATGCTTGAGTCAATGAAACGATCAAATGAGTTTTATAATGAGCAAAGATTAAAATATCAAGAGTATAAAAGGTATAATCCGAATATTGATGTTGTGAGTTTTATTGACAATGACCCATTAAAAATAAGTTGGAGTAGAGCTTATAGACAAGATGTAGAAAAAAATAGAGAGCATTTTTATGATGTTAAATATGCCTCTATAGGGTTGTATCGCCCATTTTCAAAGCAAAATTTATATTTTGATAAGACTGTTTTAAATGATGTAGGACCTGTTTTTTATATGTTTCCGACTTCTATTCATCAGAATTTAGTGATTTGCGTGAAAGGAATCGGAGACAAAGATTTCTCTTGTTTAATTGCTGATTGCATTCCTGATCTTCAAGTTATTTTTAATGGTCAATGCTTCCCTCTCTACTGGTACGAAGAAAACAAGAACAAGCAGCAAACCTTGTCCTTATTCGATACCGAATCAAGCGATGATTACATCCGTCGAGACGGAATCACCGACTGGATACTGAAAGAAGTCCGTACCCGTTTCGGTAATGCCCGGAAGATCACGAAAGAAACCATCTTCTACTATGTGTATGGCTTGCTTCATTCCCCGAAATACCGGGAAGCCTTCGCGGCCGATCTGAAGAAATCCTTACCACGTATCCCGATCGTGGAAGATATAGACGCTTTCCTCGATTTCTCCTATGCGGGTAAGCAACTGGCTAATCTGCATCTGAATTATGAGGAAATACCTGCGTATGAGGGCGTGACTGTCATTGGCGACAGGCAAAAGGAGGAGGCCCCGGATGGTCGTATGATTGCCGGAACTACGGATCTATATGCGATCAAGGTGGATTATAAATACTATGAGGTAGAGAAAATGCGATTCCCGAAAAAGGGGCAAAAGGATACGATTATCTACAACAGCTCGATTCGTATAGAGAACATACCCGATGAGGCGTATGAGTACATCGTGAACGGTAAATCCGCTATCGAATGGATCATGGAGCGCTATCAAGTGAAAACCGATCCAAGTAGCTTGATCAAGAACGATCCGAATGACTGGAGCCGTGAGCATGATAACCCCCGTTATATCTTGGACTTGCTACTCTCCGTAATCAACGTGAGCGTACAAACCATGGAGATAGTCAAAAAGTTACCGGATTTAAAGTTGGAATAAGAAAATAGTAAAAGGGGCTTCTTGTGAGGAATTGATATTTATTATTTTATAATCTAGAGATACACCTAGGGATAAAGCTTGCATGCATATAAAGTCTTTATGTAAAGGAGCTAAAAAGGTGTGTTTATACGATAAAGTATTATGTATTTGGGGCGGACGATGAAGGAGTTGACCTATGTTGTCAGACCTGTTTTAGGAAATCGGCTTGTAAAGTGTTAATCATTCCTTCGGAACCAATTTTAGGGTGATTTTTCAATTAACATATTCCCCTTCTCTTTTATTAATACGGATTTTTTTCCTTATATTCGCGTCACTTTTGAACACGTATCAAATAATTTCTAAATAAATCAATTAAGAAATGACAAAGAGTGCATTACAAATCGCAAGAGCAGCTTACCAACCGAAGGTACCCGCTGCGTTGAAAGGTGCAGTGAAAGCCGTTGACGGCGAGTATACTCAATCAGTAGCCGATCAGGAAGAAATCAAGAAATTGTTCCCGAACACTTACGGAATGCCGATCGTTACATTCGAGAAGAGTAACGAGGAGAAGGCTATGCCTGTCATGAACGTTGGTGTGATCCTTTCCGGTGGTCAGGCTCCCGGTGGTCACAACGTGATCGCTGGTTTGTTCGACGGTATCAAGGCTCACAACGCAGATTCTCGTCTGTATGGTTTCATCTTGGGCCCGGGCGGTTTGATCGATCATAAATATATGGAATTGACGGCTGATATTATCGACGAGTACCGTAACACGGGCGGCTTCGATATGATCGGTTCCGGTCGTACGAAATTAGAGACGAAAGAGCAATTCGATAAAGGTCTTCAGATCTTGAAAGAGCTTGATATCAAGGCTTTGGTTATTATCGGTGGTGACGATTCTAACACGAACGCTTGCGTATTGGCCGAGTATTACAAGGCTATCGGCGCCGGCGTACAGGTAATCGGTTGCCCGAAGACGATCGACGGTGACTTGAAGAACGCCCAGATCGAGACCTCTTTCGGTTTCGACACGGCTTGTAAGGTCTACTCCGAGGTAATCGGTAACATCCAACGTGACTGTAACTCCGCCCAGAAATACTGGCACTTCATCAAATTGATGGGTCGCTCCGCTTCTCATATCGCTTTGGAGTGCGCTTTGCAGACTCAACCGAACGTTTGTATCATCTCCGAGGAGGTTGAGGAGAAGAATATGTCTTTGGACGATATCGTTACTTACGTGGCTGGTATCGTGGCTAAGCGTGCCGCCGAGGGTAACAACTTCGGTACGGTATTGATCCCTGAGGGCTTGATCGAGTTCGTTCCGGCTATGAAGCGCTTGATTGCCGAGTTGAACGACTTCTTGGCTAAGCACGATGCTGAGTTCAAGATGATCAAGAAGAGCGAGCAACGTGCTTATATCATCAGCAAGTTGACGAAGGAGAACTCTGATCTGTACGCTTCTCTTCCGGAGGGCGTAGCTCGTCAGCTGTCTTTGGACCGTGACCCGCACGGAAACGTACAGGTTTCTTTGATCGAGACCGAGAAGTTATTGTCCGAGATGGTTGGCAAGAAATTGGCTGAGTGGAAAGCCGAGGGCAAGTACGTAGGCAAGTTCGCCGCACAACACCACTTCTTCGGTTACGAGGGTCGTTGCGCCGCTCCTTCTAACTACGACGCAGACTACTGCTACTCTTTGGGTTACACGGCATCTTGCTTGATCGCCGCCGGTAAGACGGGTTATATGTCTTCCGTACGTAACACGACCGCTCCCGCTGATCAATGGATCGCCGGTGGTATCCCTGTTACTATGATGATGAACATGGAGAAACGTCATGGCGAGATGAAGCCGGTTATCCAGAAGGCTTTGGTTAAGCTTGACGGCGCTCCTTTCAAGGCATTCGCCGCAAACCGTGACGAGTGGGCTTTGACTACTAGCTACGTATACCCGGGCCCGATCCAGTACTTCGGTCCGACGGAGGTTTGCGACCAGCCGACTAAGACTTTGCAGTTGGAGCAAGCTTAATACAGACTTATACATTATATAATATATAAGCTAGGGAGGATGTCATTTATTTGGCATCCTCTTTTTATTTACATACATTTGCCACGAGATCTTAAACCTAAAAATAAATCTTTATAACACATGGATTCCATGAAAAAGAAAATCGCCTATCTATTGCTCCTTTTGATGCTGATACCTGTCGGCTCGTTCGCCAAGGAGAAACGTACGTTCGAGATCAAGGACGGTCATTTTTATGTAAACGGGAAGGTAACCCCGATCCTCTCGGGTGAGATGCATTACCCTCGTATCCCCCACCAATATTGGCGGCATCGCCTTCGGATGATGCGAGCGATGGGCTTGAATACGGTCGCTACCTATGTCTTCTGGAACCTGCACGAGACGGAACCGGGTAAATGGGATTTCGAGGGAGACAAGAATCTGGCCGAGTATATCCGGATAGCGGGAGAGGAGGGATTGATGGTGATCCTCCGTCCCGGCCCGTACGTATGCGCCGAGTGGGAGTTCGGCGGTTATCCGTGGTGGTTGCAGAATATACCGGGCATGGAGATCCGCCGGGATAACCCGGAGTTCTTGAAACGCACGAAGCTTTATATCGATAAGCTTTACGAGCAGGTCGGCGACTTGCAGGTGTCGAAAGGCGGCCCTATCATCATGGTGCAGGCCGAGAACGAGTTCGGCTCTTACGTGGCGCAACGTAAGGATATCCCCTTGGAGGAGCATCGCCGCTACAACGCCAAGATCAAGCGGCAATTGGCGGACGCCGGTTTCAACGTGCCTCTGTTCACCTCGGACGGAAGCTGGTTGTTCGAGGGCGGTTCCACCCCGGGAGCGTTGCCTACGGCGAACGGGGAGAGCAACGTGGAGAACTTGAAAAAGGTGGTGAACGAGTATCACGGGGGAGTAGGCCCGTATATGGTAGCCGAGTTTTATCCCGGTTGGCTGATGCACTGGGCGGAACCATTCCCCGATATAAGCGATTCCGGCATAGCGAGGCAGACGGAGACGTACCTCCAAAACGATGTCTCTTTCAATTTCTATATGGTTCATGGCGGTACGAATTTCGGCTTCACCAGTGGCGCCAATTACGACAAGAAGCATGATATCCAGCCGGACTTGACCAGCTACGACTACGACGCCCCGATCAGTGAGGCGGGTTGGGTGACCCCGAAGTTCGACTCGATCCGCAACGTGATCCGGAAATACGTCACCTATGACGTCCCCGAGGCTCCGGCCCCTATACCGCTGATCGAGATCCCGTCGATCTCCTTGACGAAGGTAGCCGATGTGTTGGCCTTGGCGAAAGAAGGGGAACCGGTAGCGTCTCCGACACCTCTCACGTTCGAGCAATTGAACCAAGGATACGGCTACGTCTTGTACTCAACCCATTTCAACCAACCCCTGAAAGGCCGTCTGGAGATACCGGGCTTGCGTGATTACGCTACGATCTACGTGGATGGCGAGCGTGTCGGCGAGTTAAACCGTTGTTTCAACCAATATGCGATGGAGATCGATATCCCGTTCAACGCTACCTTGGACATCTTGGTGGAGAACATGGGGCGTATCAATTATGGCGAGGAGATCGTCCGCAATACGAAGGGGATCATCAGCCCGGTCAAGATTAACGGCAGCGAGATATCGGACTGGAAGATGTACAAGCTCCCGATGGACCGGATGCCGGCTTTGGCCTCCGGCGAACCTTATGTCTATAAGAATGGCTCGCCCGAGGTAGCGGCGTTAGGGAATAAGCCGGTTCTCTACGAGGGAACCTTCCACCTGTCCGATACCGGCGATACGTTTATCGATATGGAGGATTGGGGAAAGGGCATTATTTTCATCAATGGTATCAATATCGGTCGCTATTGGTACGCCGGCCCTCAGCAAACGCTTTACATACCGGGCGTATGGCTGAACAAAGGAGAGAATAAAATCGTTATTTATGAGCAGCTGAATAATGACCGGAAGTCGAGCGTACGGACGGTCAAGACTCCTGTCTTGACAAAACTAAAGAAAATTACAGCCATGGAGAAAAAGAATCGTTTGATGGATAAAGCGGTAAGCCCGTTTAGCGTGGATGAGACGATGCGGCGGATCGAGGAGATTATCAAGTCTCAAGGAGGTTCCGTGTTCGCCGTGTTCGATCATGGGCGAAACGCTAGCGAGGTAGGGATGAAGCTGCCTCCGAATAAGGTGATCGTCTTCGGCTCACCGAAAGTCGGGACTTTATTGATGCAGCAAGATCCATCTATCTCTTTGGAGCTGCCGCTACGTATCTCCGTTTGGGAAGATGCGGACGGCAAGGTTTGGATCGGTTCCCCGAATCTGGAGACGATCGCCTCCGAATACGGGATGGAAAACAGCGGCGTCATCGAGAAGATGCAAGAGGCCGTAACGAATATCGTGAGTAAATCGATAGCCGGCAGCCGGTAAGGCTTATGGATCTAATGCGATAAGAGCTTAGGAGGATGTCGGTAAAACGGCGTCCTCTTTTGTTTTATATGGCCCAAGAGACTCGTTTACCGTGCTGTAGATTGATAATAAGGTTTAAAAGTCTTCGGAAAAATTAGGAATAGATTGTATTTTTTTATGCGGTTTTTAACATATTGTTGATTCTTGTGAAGGTGTCTTTTTGTTAACAAGAATAAGCCTTATTGGGTCTATAATAGCTATTTGTACGAACACATATCCGCAAGTTCAAGGGAATGTGAAAAAAATATGCATACTATTGTTGTTTATTAAGAATAATAATTTATATTTGTACCCGTATCCGAAGAGTGGATATAATTATTAATGTTAACCTATTTTTGTGTTATGATGAACAAACAGTTGGCTTTTGTTAAAAGCGGGCTGGGTTTGGCACTTTGTTTCCTTATGGTCGGTGCGGGTGTAACCCCTCCAATCCACGCGTCTAACGCGAATGTGTCCATCTCCCAACAAGCTAAGAAAGTTACCGGTACGGTAACTGACGCAAAGGGTGAACCCCTTTTGGGTGTAAATGTTGTAGTAAAAGGTACTACAAACGGTACGATTACCGACCTTGACGGTAAGTATTCCTTGGAAGTTGAGCCCAACTCCATTTTAGTCGTTTCCTACATTGGTTATGTATCTCAGCAAATTCCTGCTTCGGGAGAAGTGGTAAATGTGACATTGAAAGAAGATACGCAAAACCTTGATGAGGTCGTAGTAGTAGGTTACGGTACGCAGCAGAAGAAAGATATCACAGGCTCCGTGGCGGTAGTCGATACGAAAGACCTTTTGGCATCTTCCGGATCTTCCGCTACCCAGCAGTTGCAAGGTAAGGCTGCCGGTGTATATATCGGTCAGACCGGTTCTCCGGGTTCTCCTTCAATGGTTCGTATTCGTGGTATCAATACGGTTAATGATAACGGCCCATTATACGTAATTGACGGCGTGTCAACACGTAATCAGGATCTAAGTACTTTGAATCCGAACGATATTGAGAGTATGCAGGTATTGAAGGATGCCTCTTCTGCCGCTATCTATGGTGCGCAGGCTGCGAACGGTGTTATCTTGATCACGACGAAGAAAGGTACGAAGAGCGGGCAACCGAGATTAACGTACGACGGTTATATTGGTGTCCAGAAGACGGGTAAGAAATATGACGTGTTGAATTCTATGGATCGCTTGAACCTAGATTGGGAGGCGCAGAAGAATAATATTGCTATGCGTGATATCGGAGGTTATCCAAGTAATCCTCAATTTGGTACGGGGGATAGACCTTCTATCCCGAATTACTTGACACAATCAGGTGCTCAGGGTTCTACTACAATAGATCCGAGCGACTATGATTATCCTACTACAACTTACGCACCATTCTCAGATACGGACTGGTGGGATGAGTTAGATCGTGCCGCCATGATTCAAAATCACCAGATCGGCTTGTCCGGTGGTACGGAAAAGGGACAGTATAACTTAAGCGCAAACTATTTCAAACAAGACGGTACGGTAATTGATTCTTACTATCAGCGTTATCAAGTGCGTGCGAATACCTCTTTCAATGTACGTGACTGGTTACGTGTGGGTGAGAACTTAACGTATGCTTTCACGAAAGATAATGGCTTGAGTGCGAATGGAGCGGAATCTAATCCTTATTCGTGGACATATCGTGCTTCTCCTTGGGTTCCGGTATATGATATCGCAGGTAATTTCGCTGGATCAAAGTTCTCCGGTACGGGTAACTTCCAGAATCCGATAGCCAATCAAGTCCGTAATAAGGACAACTATTATACTCGCAACCGTATCTTTGGTAACTTATGGGCTGAGGCGGATATTTTCAAGGACTTGACATTCCGTACGAACTTCGGTATCGACTATACGAACCGGTATTATTATCGCATGGAAAAGAAAAATCCGGAGTTCTCAGAGTCTATGGGACAGAATAACTTTGAGGAACAAAGTGAGTTTAATTATCGTTGGGTATGGACGAATACGTTGACCTATAACAAGACTTTTAATGATATCCATAAACTTACCGTTCTGTTGGGTACGGAGGCTATCCGTGACGGTCTGGGACGCAAGTTGACCGGTCGTCGTTACAATTATTTGTTTGAGGATAATACGAATAGTTGGGTGCTGAATATGGGTGAGAATAACAACCAGCGTTTGGCGAATTCCGAATATAAGGGTGAGTTTGCTTTGTTTGGCTTGTTCGGCCGTGTAGATTATTCTTTCAATGATAAATACCTGTTCACAGGTATCATCCGTCGGGATGGTGTATCTCGTTTCTCAAAATCTAATCGTTATGGTGTGTTCCCATCCGCTTCTTTAGGTTGGCGTATTTCCCAAGAGGATTTCATGGAAAGTACGAGAGATTGGTTGGACGATTTGAAGTTGCGTGTCGGTTATGGACAGACAGGAAACTCTGAGGTTCCTCGTATTACGAACTATGCTATGGAACTTGCAACTTACCCGAAACGTTCTGACTACGATTTGAACGGACAGAATAATTCTACTACAACAGGTTTCATCTTGGATAAATATGGAAACGAGGATACCAAGTGGGAGTCTACAGAGATGTGGAACGTCGGTGTGGACGCTACTTTATTAAATGGTAAATTCAGTATTGGCGCAGAGTGGTATTGGAAGAAGACAACGGATATGTTGATCGAGGCTCAATATTCAGCGTTTGCTAACCCGGAGATCAAGAAACCATATATCAATTTCGGTGATATCAAGAATACGGGTGTCGATTTGAACTTGAATTATAGAGATTCAAAAGGAGATTGGTCTTGGGACGTAAGTTTGAACCTTTCCCATTATAAGAACGAGGTACTGCGTATCTCGGAGTCGGATGATGCCTCCTTGTGGGGAGCGGGAACTCGCTTGGATGGAAACGTGACCCGTACGACGAAAGGACATGCTATCTCTGAGTTCTATGGTTACAAGGTGAATGGTTTCTATGAGAACGTTGACGAGGTTTTGGCCTTGCCGCCTCTAGGACAATCCGGATTGAACGCTGAGTCCGCCAAGGCTTGGGTCGGTAAATTTAAGTTTGATGATGTGGATAAGGATGGTAAGTTGACGGAAAGAGACCGTACATTCATCGGTTCTCCCCATCCTGATTTGATCGCTGGCTTAAACGCTACGGTTACTTGGAAAAACTGGGACTTCACGATGTTCTGGTATTCAACTATCGGCAATGACCTGTTTAACAATACGAAATATTTTACGGACTTCTGGATGTTCAACGGTAACAAGTCTGAGCGTATGCGTGATCAATCTTGGACTCCCGGTGCTGATAATAGCAATGCCATTTTGCCGATCTTGGATTCGAACGATGGTTATTCTGGTAAATTCTCGAACTCTTATTACGTAGAGAATGCTTCGTTCTTGCGTTTGAAGAATGTGGTTTTGGGTTATACGCTTCCGAAGAGCGTGTTATCTAAGGTGGGTATCCAAAACTTACGTTTGTATGTACAAGCCGAGAATTTGCTGACTATTACCGGTTACTCTGGATTGGATCCGGAATATACGAATGCGGATATGGGCAAAGAAAGTGGAGGAGACCTACAGAGAGGTGTTGATATGGGTGGATGGCCTTCAACGATGCGTTTCTTGTTCGGTGTAAATTTCGCTTTCTAATGTTTAGGGATTTGATTAACTTTTAAAATGAATTTTATTATGAAACACAACAAATATATATTAGCGTTGGCTTTTGCCAGTATGCTGACTTTAGGGTCTTGTGGCGATGATTTCTTGGGAAAGGAGCCGCAAGGAGTTTTGACCCCGGAGGCTTTGGCGAATGCTCAAGGTGTGGAGTTGCTGGTTACTAGTGCTTATGCGGGTTTAGCCTCTCCTGTGGAAGGATACGATCCCTATCAAGCTTCTCCGTTTAACTGGGTATGGGGTGGTATTTATGGGGGTGATGCCAACAAGGGATCAGACCCTAACGACCAATCTACGGTGAATGAGATAGAATTGTATAATACATTGTCGACCAATGGCTATATCAAGCAAAAATGGGTTTGGGTGTATCAAATGAGCAAACGTGTTAACTTGGCTCTTCAGGTCTTGGAAAATGCGGAGGATATGAAGGAAGAAATTCGCCAAATGCGTAAAGGCGAGTTGAAATTCTTACGAGCCTTGGCTTATTTCGAGGGAATGCGTGTGTTTGGTGTTTATCTCCCCTATATTGATGAGACTAATCAAGAGAATGACCCAAAGGTGCATAATGACAAAGATATCTATAGCTTGGTCGTTGCCGACGTGGATGATGCTATAGCGAATTTATCGGATGATCCTAAGGTTGTTGGTGAGGTTGGCCGGGCGAATAAATCCGCAGCGAAGGCTTTGAAGGCTAAGATCTTGATGTGGCATGGTGATTTGGCGGAAGCGCAACCTATCTTAGCGGATGTGTTGACAAATGGTGTTACGTCTAAGGGTATGGCTTATGGACTGGAAGATGATCTGGACAATAACTTCAATGCTTTGACAGAAAATGGTAAGGAATCCGTTTTTGCGGTACAATACTCAAATGCGGCAGAGAATATGGGTGGTGCTCCCTTCTGTTTAGCTTATCCGCATAATACAGGTCCCGGTGGATGTTGTGGTTTCTACCAGCCTTCTTTTGAGTTGGTGAATTCGTTCCAAGTAGATGCGAATGGCCTTCCTTACTTGAACGGTGAATATCGTACGAAGAAGAGTGTATCAGTTCGTAACTCCGATAGTTCCCAAGATGCTGTGCTAGCCGTTAACGATAATAACATTGCGGTCGATCCTCGATTGGATTTTGCTGTAGGTCGTTTTGGTATTCCTTATAAGGATTGGGGATTCCCAGAGAATGGTTGGGTACGAGATGCTACGAATGGCGGTATCTTCATGCCGAAAAAGCATGTATATAGCAAGGCTGAGGATGCGGCTGGTATGAAAGCGTTATATGGTGGTTGGGCACCGGGTTCTGCTATGAACTTGCAATATTTAAGTGTTCGTGACTTGACTTTATTATATGCTGAATGCTTGGCTAACGCTGGGAATCTGAAAGGTGCGATGGAGCAGGTTAACAAGATTCGTCGTCGTGCGGCTTTGGATGTTAATATTGTTAAGTTAGATGATGGGACTCCAGCCGCTAATTATAAGATTGCCGAATATCCTTCTTCACATGCCGCATTCTCAAACAAAGATGTTTGTATCAAGGCGATTCGTATGGAGCGTAAGTTAGAGTTGGCTATGGAAGGTGAGCGCTGGTTCGATTTGTCCCGTTGGGGTGGTGATGTGATGGCTAGTGAGTTGAAAGCCTATGTGGACTATGAGAAACAGTATATCTCTAAGTTTGCGGGAGCTTCTTATCTGTCATCGAAAAAGACAATGTTGCCCGTTCCTGACGATGAGATCTTGACTTTGGGTACAGATCCGGAAACAGGTACTCCGTACTTGGTACAGCCGGAAGCTTGGAGAAACTAAAGGTTTATGGCGATAAGGAAGGCTGGGTACTTCCTTATCGTTTTTATTTTGAATGGTGCTTACAGATTCTTGCTCTTAAAGAGTTTGTCTTCTTATATTTTAGAATTCTTTTTTATTGAAACTCAATTAAATTTTAAAATTATGAAGAAGTTATTATGCTGTTTTATTATTTTGTGCCTTTCTGTGTGTTCTTTTTCTACAATTCAAGCTGTAGAAGTGGAAAACGATAATGTAGATATAATGGCAGTTGCTGCTGCTATGTATATTAAGGGGGAAACTTCTTTGAAGTTTAGTGGTGGTTACGCAGGGTCGTCTTACCAACTGTTCAATGCTCCTAGTGGTGCTGAATTTAGATGGAGTATTGTAGGTTCTGGGAATTGTTATTGTTATCCGAATGGTGATTATTGTTCGATTAACGTATATTCTCCGGGTTCTTATCGACTAGTTTGTGATGTATATGTTAATGGAGTTAGGGTAGATGGAGTGACAACTTATATAACGGTTATGCCATAGAAGAGTTTGTCTTGAATAATTGATGGTTATATGTTCTTTTATAACCACAAAAGGAATAGATGGTTTAATAAAAGTTAAAGGGTATGCATCACGGCATACCCTTTTTGCTTGAAGAAAATAGTATTCTTCAAATTCCCATTTCCTCTAATAACCCCAGTACTTCAAGAGGCACCCTGCGCACCCCGCTATAAGGAGGGTGTAGCCGGAGATACCCAGCCAGTCCGCCCCGGGGGGCGGTGGGGAGGAGGGGTGCCGTCGTGGCGGAAGAGCGTCAGCGAGGCGCCGATCGCCGCTAGCGTCACCTCCGTCTCCCGCATGAGGAGGGAGAGGAGGGCTAGCAGGAGAAGGAGCAGCGCCGGTAGCGTCTGTCGTTTCGGGAACAGGGGGATGCTGCGGGAAGATGACCCGGAGGAGCGCCGTGAGGCAACGGAGGATGAGTTCAAGGTATTTCATTTTAGTTGACAGTTGATGATAGGGACGGCATCTGCCCGCCCTTTTGATTAACGATTGATAGTTGCGAGCTGATTTTTCGGCAAAGCTGGACGATCAGCTTACGATAGGCTTCCCGGTTGTCGCCGTTCACCTCGCTGATGTAGGGGCTGTAGGCGATCTCCTTGGCGAAGGCCGTAGGATTGGCGCTCATGTCGGCCGCCCGGGGATAGGCCGAGCGAAGCAGGCGGCAGTAATCCATGAACGAGCACTTATCGTCCGGGTAGATCCGGAAACGTAGCGAGCGGGGCGACAGCTCCGTCCACCGGCCGGTCCACCATACGTTGGGCAGCCCGTAGGCCGTGATGCCGAAAAAGTTATGATACTCCCGGCAGAGCGTACTCTCGCCCCAACCCGTCTCGATGGCCGCCTGCGCCAAGATCACCACCGGATCGATCCGGAACGCCCGCCCGGCCTCCCCAGCCAGCGGAGCGTATTCACGTATAAAAACAGAAATCTCCATACCACTTAATTTTCAATTTTCAATTCTCAATTCTCAATTTTCAATTCCCTAAATCTCGTCCGGGCTCTCGGAATCGCCCCCGCCACCTCCCGGGGTCACCTCTCCGTTCGAGTACTCGGTGTACTCACGGAGCTTGGCCGTCAGCTTAAGCGAGGCGCTGGAGAGGTTGCCCGTGGCACGGGCACGGAGGCGTACGCCGATGATATTGCCTTGCGTGGAGAAATCCTCCGGCGTGACGGCCCCCTTCGAGCGGATACCCACGCTGAAGATGCCGAGGTCGTCTATCTTCACGTTCTTGCCGTCCATCAGCAGCTCCTTGATACAATTCACCATGTCCTTCAGCATGCCGTGGATGGCGCCGGTGGAGAAGGGGGTGTTGTGGGTGGACATGTGCTCGGCCAAGGCGGCGATGTCTACCGTCTCCTCGCATACGGCACGGGCGTACCACTTGTTGAAGGTTGTCACGTTCTTCTCGTTCTTGTTTTGATACTTCTTGTAGCGGATCATAATGTGTTGTTTTTTAATGTTGATACAAAGATACGGCAGGGCGTGGGGGCTTTGTCGCTTTGGGTGACTTAGGGTGATTTCGGGTGAATTATTTCTCCGGAAAATGATGGATATATGCCGGAGATTCACTATCTTTAGGATATGGAAACGACATTCAAGATACGAGCATACGGGCGGATGGAGCTGGCCGAGGTCTACCTGCCCGACCTGCATCCCCGCTCGGCCCACCGCAAGCTGCAACATTGGATAACGATCTATCCCGGCCTGCCCGGTCGCCTCCTCTCGCTGGGTTATCACGAGGGCGAGCGGGTCTATTCGCCCGCCATGGTGCGGGCCATCATCGAGTCGCTCGGCGAGCCGTGAGAGCCGGATGGTATCCGGGTGGAATAGGGGCGCTAAGTCAATGGAACGCAAGACGGATTCCATTGACTTAGCGACCGCATCCCATTGGTTTTCCGGTCATGTTTCTTAATCCCGACGAATATCGGTGCCGGGGTTAGGGCGCAAAAGGCGCATCTTTACGTGCCTATATAAAACTTTTCTTGTAAATATATTTTTTCATCACACTGCTATAGTGTGATATATATTTATTTTTTTGTAAAATGTTTTTCCAGACACTGTTTTTTGCGCCTTTTGCGCCCTGCTCATTTTAGAAAGTCAGTTTTTATTCCGGCTTATCTTCTTGACCCTTAAAGATATCATTCTCCTTTTGGGCTCTATCCTCTTCCTCTTGCCTAGGGCGCAAAAAATTGGCTTTTACCTGTTCCGAGGTGATCTCGGCGACCTCAAACAGTAGTTTTCCTCTAGTTTTCGTGAGCTTAAAACCGTGTTTTTTCAGCACCTTGCTCAACGTAACTATATTGGAACGTGTCGGCGTGATACGTGTAAATACACTTAGTTTCGTCATAATATCGCTCGCCGTAAGATACTGTGGCGTGTCGAAACGCTCCGGTTTGCGGAAATAGGTGAAGAATAATTCCTCCTCGGGGCTTCGCTGGCGGAAGGTCTCGTTGTTCTCGTTGATCTTCCGGATGTCTTCGCCGGAGAACCAGTATTTCTCGCCCCGGCGGAAGAGGGCGAGAGCTTGGGCGTAGATGTCGGCGTGTCGCACGGGCGACTGGTAATCGATCCGTGTGGCCTCGAAGCAGAGGAAGCGGCGAGACTCGTTATCGTCCGGCAGCGATTGCAAGTCGTTCACCGTGGCGGCGAAGGAGGCGTGGCGTATCTGCGTCTCGGCATAGTGTCCGTACGGGCGGCGCAGGTAGATGACCCCGGTGGAGGTGAGCGCCTTGAGGCGGTTCAGATCGGCGTAGCTCTGGCCGGACATCTCGTCGATGACGATCAAGAGGCAGTCCACCATCATCTGCGGGAAACCCTTGCTATACGGATTGACATTGCCCGTGAAAAGATAGTCCCGCAGCTCGGGCGGCACGAGGTTCCGCAGCCACGAGGTCTTGCCCAGCCCCTGCCCGCCGGCCAGCAGCAGGATGGTATGGTTTTCCACGCCTAGCTCCATGGAGCCGGCCACTTGCGCGATAAGCCAGCGCTTGAGGCAACCCCGCCAGAAGGCGGGCCGGGTGGTGTCCACGGTATCGGCCAGCTGCCCGATCCAGTCCGTCACCCCGTCCCACGGGGCCAGCCCCTCGAAATACGAGCGGAAAGGGTGGAACGTCTCGCTGAAGTCCGACATCAGTATGGCCCGGATGTCGTTATGCGAGCAGTAGTGGCCGTCCTTCAGGAGACTCCGCCAGAGCGAGTTCACCCAGTAGTCGGTCACCGGCTTGAAGACCGGCTTTTGGCCGTTCCGCTTTTTCTTCGAGGCCACCTCCACGTACCCCCTCACGCCGTTCTTGCGGGTGAGGAAACGCTCGGATATATAGGCCTCCACGGCGACCACGTCCAGCGGGCCCCCGCCCTTTTTCCGGGAGGTGGCGGCGCTCGTCTCGGCGGCGTGCTCCTCCACGTGGCTGTAGGCGCTCTCGATGGCGGCGAGGCGTTCCTCCGCCGGCAAGTCGGCGAAGGCGGTAGCGGCGTAAGCCTCCATCTCGGCCCGCTTCACGCCCAGCCGGTTCGCCCGTGCGGCCATGACGAAGATGAAGTTATTACGGTTGCCCTCGGCGTAGGCGCCTTTCCGCTCGGCGGTCCGGCGTGCCTTCTCCAGTGGCGAGGCCACCTTCCTTTCCTTCGCCCCGGGAGCCGTCTCGCTAACCTCCTCCTTCCAAGTAAGGGGTAGCGGGGCGAGGCCCTCCGGTAGCTCGCCGGTACCCTCCAGCCAAGGGCGGTAGGCAGGCGAGAAGTATAGGGCGGGATCGTCCGATACGAAGCAAAGCCGCCCGATGTCGCTGCCCGAGGTATCCAGCTCCACGCCGAGCCGGGCGGCGTACCAACGGCTCATGGCTTCATAGACCCTCCGGTGATTACCCGGCGTGGCGGTCTCGTCCGTGGCGGCGTAGGCGATGAGTTTCGCCCCGTCGCCGCTGGGACTGCGGAAATACGCCACGGTGTAGGGCGCTTCCGTGGCGAGCGGGGTGATACGCTCCAGCTCCCGTTCCCCTACGTGGTCGATGTCGAGTACCACCAATTGGTTATAGCGGGTGATGTGAGGGTCGAGGCGTTTCCCGGAGTAGGTGGCCTGTGGGGTGAAAGCGGGCAGTTTTTTCTTTAGTTTGGCGGCCAGTTCCTTATCGCCCGACGCTAGCGCCTCCCGCGTCTCGTCGATGAACTGCTTGTACGTTCCTCTTTGGATGTTTTCCAGTACGCCCGCTAGCGAGGCGTCTCCCTTGTATCGTCCGAAAAGGGCGAATAATGACGTGTTTATCATACTATATTTTTAAGTGATAAAAAAAGAGCCAGTGTCTCTGGCTTGATGGCGCTAAGGTAGGGAGGCGCTTTGGGACGCCTCCCAAGTTTTAACTTTTGTTGTGAAAAACGGGAAGCTTGTTATTCATGCGCTTTCCCGTATTCCTCCTGCGCCGTCGAGAGGATGCTCCGGAAGCTCCTTGGCTCCGGGCAGCCGTTGGGGTGTATCTCGAACACCTCGTCCAGCGCCCGTATCATGGCTTCCCGGTTCGTCTGCCCGTTCACCCGGAACCGTTGGTCATCGAGGATGGGCAGCGTCAGCCGCACGAAGTCTTTCACGGAGCCCGTGTAGATGATCTTCTCCCGTTTAACCAGATCCTCCTCCGGCTGGTAGTCTTTAAACAACTTATGCGCCCCTTTCGCGTCTTTTTTCAAGTCCACCCATGCCTTTTGGGCATTTTCCAAACTATCCAGCAGCTTTCTCACGCTTGTTTCCGCTTCTCGGAAACTGATTTTTTTTCATATATGATTAATTGTTAAAGTTAAAAACGTCGCAAAGGTACATTATCCGCGTGATAATTCCTCGGAAGTTGTTGCTTTGCCGGATATATATGCTTATATTTGTAATTACTCATAAAAACAAAGATCGCTATGATAATAAAGAAGATTCCTTACGGACTGACGGATTTTGAGAGGATTAGGAAAGAGCCGTATTATTATGTGGATAAGACTCATTATATCGAGTGGTTGGAGGAATCTGCCAATTTCTTCTTCTTGATCCGCCCGAGGCGTTTTGGAAAGTCTTTGTTTATCAACATGCTTAGATGGTATTACGATATCTATAGGCGGGATCGTTTCAAGGAAATCTTCGAGGGGCTGTATATCGGTTCGCATCCTACGGCGGAGCAAGGGAAATACCTTGTGCTCGATTTTAATTTCGCTGGCGTGAATCCGGACCCGGATCGATTGCTGGCCTCGTTCAATGATAATTGCTCGATGCGTTTCGATCTTTTCGCCGGGCTTTACGGACATATGTTCAATCCCGGTTTCGCCAGTGAATTGAAAAGACTCAAGAATGCGGACGAGAAATTGAACTACCTGATCGGGCAGGCTACGTTGCTGGATCTTCCGATCTACCTGTTCATCGATGAGTATGATAATTTCACGAACGCCATACTCGCCAATGTGGGGAATGAGCATTACCGTAAATTGACACATGGCACGGGGTTCTTCCGCTATTTCTTTAATAAGCTGAAAGAAGGTGCCACGGGAAACGGACCGATCAAGCGTATGTTCATCACGGGAGTCTCTCCGGTCACCATGGATGACGTGACAAGTGGATTCAATATCGGTGCCAATATGAGCACCGATCCCCGGTTTAACGGGATTATCGGGTTTAGCGAGCGGGAGGTACGTGATATGTTGTCTTATTATAAAGACGTGGATATGCTGGCCGGAGAGGTAGATGAGGTGATCGGCGTGATGAAGCCATGGTACGATAATTACTGTTTCTCGAGAGATTCGCTCCACGAGCCGATGTATAACTCGGATATGGTGCTGTATTTCCTGAATCATTATCTTCCGTTGAAAAAAGTTCCGGAGAACATGATCGATAACAACATCCGTACGGATTATAATAAGCTCCGTCATTTGATTCGCTTGGACAAGAAAATGGGCATGAACGCCTCTATCATCCAAGACATCGTGACGAATGGCGAGACCGTAGGTACCATCAAGACGGCTTTCCCCGCCGAGGATCTGGCAAAACCGGATAATTTTAAGAGCCTGCTCTATTATTTCGGGCTGCTTACCATACGGGGTACTAAATGGGGGAGTACCCTATTGGCGATCCCTAACTTGACGGTTCGTGAGCAGTTGTACTCCTATTTGGTGGAGGCTTACCGGAGCGCCGATTTATTTTCCCTCGAGATGGATCGGCTGGGGATGCTCGTGGCTAGCATGGCCTACGAGGGAAACTGGAAACCTGTCTTTGAGTACTTCGCCTCTGAATTGAAGCGACAAAGCTCTATCCGTGAGTTTATCGAGGGTGAGGCGCACGTAAAGGGCTTTTTGTTGGCTTACTTGGGCTTGACCCGTACTTATATAATTCATCCGGAGTATGAGGCGAATAAGGGATATGCGGACTTCTACATGATGCCCGATTTGTTGCATCAACCGGAAATCGTCTATAGTTATATCGTAGAGGTAAAATATGCCCGTCGTGACGCCTCCACCCCGGAGATAGAATCGCTGAGGACTGAGGCTGCCGGGCAATTGAAACGTTATGCCGAAGATCCTAAAGTGAGAGAGACGAAGGGAAATACGAAACTTCGCCTGATAACACTGATATTTAAAGGCTGGGATTTGGTGGCTTGTGATTGAATGCCTATATTTGGCATGAAACTTTAAATCTGTATCTTATGAGAAAGCTTCTGGGGTTTTTATGCGTATGCGCGTTGGCTATCGTTACGGCTAGGGCACAAGATGCGGTGGATGACTATGTCTCTTCCGCCGCCGGCCAATCCGTGATCTACCATGGGAAGGAGCAATTAAAATATCCCACCTCGATAAGAAATCACCCCTATTTGAAGAGCGAGAAATACGTACCCGGGGATCTTAGCTTCGAAGGCATTCTCTACAAGGACGTGAAAATGCGCTTAGACCTGTACAAGAATGAGTTATTACTGTTCTCTCCGGACAATCGCTATAATATCGTCTTGCCGAGCGATCGGGTAGACTACGCTGAGTTTCATGGGTACCATATCTTCTACAGGTATCCGGATGAGCGGTCGGGCAACCTGCCGGAAGGTTATTACCTACGGTTGTATGAAGGGAAGTGTACCGTGCTGGGGAAATGGTCTTGTATATTATCTAAAACGATAAAAGATATGCAGGTCGATGAATCCTTCGATCAGTCCGTAAAATATTATATCCGGAAGGAGGGTGTTTACTATACCGTGAGGAGCAAAGGCTCCGTGTTGAAGGTCCTCAAGTCCAAGAAAAAAGAGCTGGCCCGGTATATCAAGCGGCGAAAGCTGGATTTCAAGCACGCTCCCGAGGAAGCCATCGTAGCCGTGGTGAGACAGTATGAACAGTTAAACGAGATCCCATGAGAAAGAGCCTATATATCGGTATGGTAATGTGCCTGCTGTCCGGCTGGACGGCGAGGGCGCAGCGGACGGTCGATCTGGATTTCCGGCAAGTAACCTTAAATGTCGTGTTCGACGCTATCGAGCGGCAGACCGGACAGCCCGTCTACCGGCAACCCTTGGAGACGGACTCCATGGTCGTTAGCGTACACAGTGAGAAGGAAGAGCCCTTGGTGGCGTTGCGGCGTGCGTTGGAGGGAACTCCCTTCCAAGTATCCTCGTATGGCGGCGCCTTCTTTGTGTTGAGAGATAACACCTTGATGACCTCCCTGCCCGAGAACTTCTTCCTGCGGGAGAAGCGGAGAGAGGGCGATGGCGACGAGGAAGGCTCCGGTATCTCCCTGATGGCGGGCCGGAAGCAGCAGAAGGCTACCTCGGAGAACAAGGTTTACGAGATCGGCGACGCCTCGGGCAAGGCGGCGGACCGGGTCACGGTGACCGGCAATATCAGCGATTTCAAGACCGGCGAGCCGATGGTGGGCGTGGCCGTATTCGTGAAGGACCCGATGATCGGGGCTACTACCGACGCTTACGGCTATTATACGCTGCGCCTCCCTCCCGGACGGCACGAGCTGTACATACAAGGCATGGGCATGAAGGACACCCGGCGGCAGATCATGCTCCATTCCGACGGCAAGCTGGATATAGAGCTGGAGGAACAGGTCTACACCTTGAAGGAGGTCACGATCTCCTCCGAGAAGATCGCCAACGTGCGGAATACGACGATGGGCGTGGAACGCCTGAAGGTGAAGGATATAAAGAATATCCCGATGGCGTTCGGCGAGGTGGATATCATGAAGGTAGTCATGTCGCTCCCCGGCGTGAAGGCGGTGGGCGAGGCCTCTAGCGGCTTTAACGTGAGGGGCGGGGCGACGGACCAGAACTTGATTCTCTTCAACGACGGGACGGTCTATAACCCGACCCACCTGTTCGGCTTCTTCTCCGTCTTCAACCCCGACGTGGTGAAGGACATGGAGCTGTACAAGAGCAGCATCCCCGCCAAGTATGGCGGACGTATCTCCTCGGTACTCGACATCAACAGCCGGGAGGGTAACAAGAAGGAGTTCAAGGGATCGGCGAGCATCGGCTTGCTGACCAGCCGCCTTACCTTGGAGGGGCCTCTCTTCTCCGAGAAGACCTCCTTTATCGTGGGCGGACGTACCACTTACTCGGACTGGATCTTGAAGAAACTCCCCGAGAAGAGCGGCTATAAGGATGGCAACGCCGGTTTTTACGACCTGAACGCCACGATCAACCATAAGTTCGACGAGCGGAACAACCTCTATCTGAATGGCTACTACAGCCACGACCGTTTCCGCTTTAACGCGGATGAGCGGTATGCCTACGAGAATGCCAACGCCTCGGTGAAATGGAGGCATATCTTCTCGGATCGTTTCACGGGAGTCCTCACTGCCGGCTACGACCATTATGGCTACAATACCCGTAATACGGATAACCCGGTGAATGCTTATTCCCTCGCTTTCCGTATCGACCAGATGTACGGGAAGATGGACTTCACGCATTACCTAAGCGATAAGCATACGCTGGATTTCGGTGCCAGCTCGCTGTTTTACGACTTGGAGCCGGGGAAATACCTTCCCTATGGAGGGGAGTCGTTGGTGAAGGAGGACCGGATGGAGAAGGAGAAAGCGGTGGAGTCCGCTATCTATGTGGGCGATCGTTGGGATATCACCTCCCAACTCTCCTTGAACGTGGGGGGCCGTTATTCCATGTTTAACGTATTGGGGCCCCGTACCTATAATCTCTATGCCGACGACCAACTGCCTTCCTTGGCTACCGTGACGGGTACGGTGGATAAGACCGGGGCGTTCAAGACTTACCACGGGCCGGAGTTCCGGGTATCCGCCCGTTATGCCTTTACCGAGGACTTCTCTGTGAAGGCCGGCTTTAATACGATGCGCCAGAATATCCATAAGCTATCCAATACGACCATCATGTCGCCCACGGATACGTGGAAGTTGAGCGACGCTAACATCAAGCCGCAGACGGGTATGCAAGTGGCCGCCGGGCTATACCGGAATTTCTTGAACAATACGATCGAGGTCTCCTTGGAGGGATATTACAAGACGATGAAGGATTGCCTAGATTACCGGAACGGCGCCGAGCTGCTGATGAACCACCACATCGAGACGGACGTGCTGAGGACCGAGGGGCGTGCCTATGGCGTGGAGCTGATGGTGAAGAAAACGCAAGGGAAGTTGAACGGCTGGGTAAGCTATACCTACTCTCGCACGCAACTGCGGCAGAACGACCCGATGATCGTCACTCCCGTGAACAAGGGGGATTGGTACGCCGCCGATTTCGATAAGCCGCACGACTTGAAGTTCGTGGGTAACTATAAGTTCACGCATCGTTTCAGCTTCTCGCTGAATTGCGACTATAGCACGGGACGGCCGATCACCTTGCCGGTCTCCAAATATCATTACGGGGGCGGGGAGTTTGTCTACTATTCGGACCGTAATCAATACCGCATCCCGGACTTTTTCCGGATGGACGCCTCGTTCAACATCGAGCCGAGCCACCACCTGACGTTGCTCACGCATAGCACGATCTCTTTCGGAGTCTATAACCTGACGGGGCGAAAGAACGCCTACTCGGTGTATTATATATCGGAGAACGGGAAATTAAAGGGATATAAGATGGCGATATTCGGGGTGCCTATCCCGTTTGTCTCTTATAATATTAAATTTTAGGGGGGAGTTGAGATGAGGAAAGAAGCGAAGATAAAAGATTCTATAAAAGGCTTTCATTGGTGGCTGGGGGCTTTGCTGTTGTTATTGTCCGCCTGTGTCACGGATTACGAGCCGAAGGGTTTGGAGCAGGTACGGGATTTGTTGGTCGTGGATGGTATCATCACGAATGGCGAGACTACGATAAAGCTCCGGAGAAGCGTGGGCCTGACCGACGATTTCACGGAGGATGAGTTCGTGAATAACGCCAAGGTGGTGGTGGAGCGTGAGGATGGAGCTGTTTTCACTTGCGCTAATTCTTCCGGGAAGGGAGAGTATAAGGTGGATATGGGAGAGCTGGACCCGGGTAGCCGGTACCGGCTACATATCTCGCTGGATGGGCTGGAGTATGAGTCGGACTATCTGGGACCGGAGATAACGCCTCCGATCGACTCTATCTCCTTGCTGAAGAAGGGGCCGGGAGAGGAGGTCCGTCTCTGTGTGTCTACGCATAATGCCCCGGATCGATCCTCTTATTTCCGCTGGATGTATAAGGAGAATTGGGAGGTGAAGGCGGAGATCTTTATGGCCGCCGAGAAAATGGGTAATACGGTCGTAATATATGATTTACTTACATCGAATAATTGGTATTATTGCTGGGGGAAGGACAGCTCGAAGGTGATCTCCCTAGGCAGTTCCGACAGGCTGACGCAGAACGTGATCGCTAACAAAAGTATCGCCTCGTATCATCCCAGCGATCGCCGTTTCTCGATGTTGTATCATGCGGAGGTGGAACAATATGCGTTGCACCGGGAGGCTTACGACTACTATTTTAATTTGCAGAAGAACATAGAGGAGTCTGGTAGCTTGTTTGCCCCTATTCCTTCCGAGATGAAAGGGAATATCCGCTGCGTGACGGACCCGGAGGTTCCGGTGATCGGTTTCGTGGAAGTAGCGACAGTGACTCGCCTCAAGCGTTTCTTTCCGGAGATAGAGAAGGTATATGAGGCCGAGGTTACGGGCTGCGCAAGCACGATCGTACAGGGATCGGAATATGATAATAATCCGGATTATGGATATGTTTCCTATAATCCGATGAATGCGGCGAGTAATACGTATGCGCTGAAACGTTGTATGGATTGCGGCCGTTTTGGTTCGAAACAGAAGCCCTCTTGGTGGCCTACCAGTCATTTATAATTTAGTTGCTATGGAGAAGTCTATGATAAAACAATGTATCTTGTCGCTCCTCTGCCTCTTATGGGCGGGGCAAACGGTTCTCGCAGGGGAATTGCGAGAGCGGGTTTATCTGCAAACGGATAAGCAATTTTATCTGTCGGGCGAGCTTGTATGGATGAAATTCATTGCCACGGATTTGGACCAACGGTTGTCCGACGTGAGCAAGGTCGGGTATGTGGAGCTTCTGGATAGCGCCTCGGCGGTCGTGCAAGCCCGACTCGTGCTGGAGAAGGGGGTAGGGAATGGTTGCCTGCAATTGCCGTCTACCTTGCCGACCGGAAACTATCGGCTGGTTGCCTATACCCGTTATATGCGGAACGAGGGGGAGGAGGTCTTCTTTGAGAAGCCGCTGACGGTGGTGAACACCTTCGTGACGAACGAGGCCCTGCTGACGGATACTTTATTGCCCGCTTACTCTTTTACGAGGCGAGAGGGCCCGGTTTCCGTATCACCGGACCGTATGACCTATGATACCCGTTCAGGGGGGGAGATCCGGATAAACGGCTTGCCCCCGGATCTACAGACCCTATCGGTCTCTATCGCCGGGATTGACTTGTATAAACCTTCCGCCCGGAGCGGTATCGTTGATTGGAAACAAAACATGCCTACTACGGGATCATCGCCTGCCGATCGTAAATTCTTGGCGGAATACGAGGGGCCGATCCTGACGGGGAAAGTGATCGATCTGTCTACGGGCGAACCTTCGTCTAAAGAGGCGGTGAGGCCTTTATTGGGCTTTTCCGGGGGGGAGATCCGCCTTTTCGGGGGGCAACTGGGCGCTGCCGGGGAGGTGACTTTCTTTACGAAACATATATCTGGGACGCACGAGATCGTGACGGTGGCTTTATCCCCTTCCTCCTCTCGCTACCGGGTGGACATCGAATCTCCTTACGCTACGCATCCGGAGAAGGAGCTTCCCGCCTTGAGATTGAATCCCGCTTGGCAAGATGAGTTGGTGAAGCGGAGCGTGGGGCTACAGGTGTTGCATGCTTACCGGTCTGATTCCTTGGTTCGGGAAAAAGCGGAGAAGCCTTGGTTCCAGTGGCAACCGGATTGGAGTTATCTTTTGGATGAGTACACCCGTTTCACGACGATGGAGGAAGTCGTGATCGAGTTTATCCCCGGCCTCCGCTTCCGTAAGATGGATGGGGTTCGCCGGTTGGCGGTCCTGACCGAGGAGCGGATCGGGTATACGATCGGTAACTCATTGGTTTTATTGGATGGTATCCCCATCACCGATCACGAGATCATTTTTAAGTACGATCCCCTAAAAATCCGGAAGATCGATGTGTATAAAGGTAAGTACGTATTCGGTGGGCAGATATTCGACGGTATCGCCTCCTTCTCCTCTTACGAGCATAATTACCCGGGTCTGGTAGTCGATAACTCCACCCAGTTCTTTGATTATGAGGGCACGCAAGCCCAGCGCATCTTCTATATGCCCGCTTACCGGACAGAGACCGAGAAGCGATCTCCCGTTCCGGATTTCCGCCATACCTTACTTTGGCGACCCGATATCCGGCCAAACGGCGAGTCCTCTATATCCATCCCCTTTACCACCTCCGACCTGACCGGTGATTTCACCATCACCATCGAAGGTCTGACCCAAACCGGCGAGGCCCTCTATGCGACGGAACAATTTCAGGTAAAATAGCGTGCGGTATGGATTATTCTATTTATCTTTGTAACCTTACTATGGGAAATTAAATCGGATTGAAGATTATGGGAACATTGGAATTGAAATTATCATTGATACAACGGCTCAGTCTCATAAATGATGATGATTTGTTACATCGTATCAAGAGCTTGATTGATAGGATGGAGGAAAGGCAAGCCCTTCGCTTCTCGCCGGAAGTAAAGGTTGCCATAAAGCATGCGCGAGAAGATATCTCGGAGGGGCGTTTTATTGAAGATGAAGGACTGGATAGATATATGGAGCGATGGGTAAACGAAAGTTGATTTGGTCTCAATCAGCTTTGAATGATATGACCGAAATTTTTGACTATTATAATAAACGTAATAAGAGTAAAACGTACAGCACTAAATTATTAGGAGAGTTTAGGGCGATAATGCGTTTAATCCTTGTCTTCTCCTCGTATGGGGATCAAGACAGAGGATGAGAATATCCGTTATGTGCTATCTGGTAACTATGCCTTATTTTATGAAATCAAGTCTTGTACAATAGAGGTCTTGATTGTTTGGGATTGCAGACAAAGTCCCGGGCGGTTGGAGATGTGCATCCGTCAACGTCGTTGATATGAAATAAAAACAATTCAAGATATCCTCATTCTCATCTTAAATCCGTACTTTTGGCGAAAAATCAGATTTGAAGATGAGAAGTTTCGCTAGTGACAACAATTCCGGCGTGCATCCCCGGGTAATGGATGCGATCATCAAGGCAAATGATAATCATGCGGTTGGATATGGTGATGATCCTTGGACAGAGGCCGCTACGAGTAAGATACAAGAAGTGTTCGGCAAGGATGCTTCTCCTTTTTTCGTGTTTAACGGGACGGGGGCGAACTCCGTGGCCCTGCAAGCCGTAACCCGTCCGTTTAATAGCATCCTGTGCGCCGAGACCGCCCATATCAACGTAGACGAATGTGGTGCTCCCGCACGGATGACCGGTTGCGCCATCGTCACGATCCCTACGACGGACGGTAAGCTGACACCGGAATTGATCCGTCCCCATCTGAAGAACTTCGGGGTTTGCCACCATTCGCAACCCAAGGCCGTTTATATCTCCCAAGTATCGGAATTAGGTACGATCTATACGATAGAGGAAGTGAAAGCGATCGCCGATCTCTTACATTCGTACGATATGTATCTGCATATGGACGGAGCACGCTTGGCGAACGCCTGCGCTTACCTGAATTGCACGATGCGCCAAGTGACCGTAGACGCAGGCGTGGATATCTTGAGCTTCGGAGGCACGAAAAACGGTATGATGATGGGAGAGGCCGTGGTCTCGTTCCGCCCGGAGATCACGGAGAACCTGCGATTTTACCGAAAGCAATCCGCTCAGCTAGCCTCGAAGCTACGTTATCTCTCCGCCCAGTTCATCCCTTATCTGGAAAATAACCTCTGGCTGGAGAACGCCATGAAAGCGAATATCAGTGCCGCCAAGCTAGCGGACGTGCTACGACAGTACCCGGAGATTCATTTTACGCAGAAGATTGAGTCCAACCAGCTCTTCTTCACGATCCCTGCCGAGGCGTTGAGGAAGTTGCAAGATAAATATTTCTTCTATATGTGGAACGAGGAGATCAACGAGGCCCGTCTCGTTACCTCTTGGGATACTTCCGGCGAGGATATCGCTGAGTTCGAGCAGTCATTGAAAGAGATATTCGGTTAAGGTATAGATATAAAATGAATATAAACATTAGATCGAATCCTATGAGGAAATGGTTTATTTGGGCGATCGTCCTGATCGGATGCTTGCCCATAAATAAGGCATTGGCACAGCAAAGCGGCGATGCCGAGCGGAATACGTTGCGTATCATGAGCTATAATATCCGCAACGGAAGGGGCATGGATGAGGTGACGGACCTCGAGCGTATAGCGGAGGCTATACGTAAGGTAGCCCCCGATGTAGTCGCCGTACAGGAGGTAGATAGCGTGACCGGAAGAAGCGGCGGGATCGACGTGCTCCGGACACTGGGAGAACGCACCCTGATGTTCCCTACCTACGCCCCGGCCATCGACTTTGATGGCGGTAAATACGGAGTAGGTATGCTGAGCAAGGAGAAGCCGGTGAGCTACCGCTATATCGCCCTTCCCGGACGGGAGGAGGAACGGGTCTTGCTATGGGTCGAGTTTGAGAGATATATCTTCTGCTGCACGCACCTTTCCTTGACGCCGGAAGACCGGATGCTTTCCTTGCCGATCCTTCGGCGGGAAGCCGCTTTCGCGCATAAGCCCCTGTTTATCGCCGGGGATTGGAACGCTACGGCGCATTCCCCCTTTATCACGGAAATCAGCAAGGATTTTCTACTGTTGAGCAATCCTAAACAGGCTACATTCCCGGCTTTCACGCCGGATAGCTGTTTGGACTATATAGCGGGTTATGTAAAGAATGGACAGCCCTTTACCCGTTTGTCCGCATGGGTTCCCGAAGAGGCGGTGGCATCGGATCATCGCCCGGTCGTAACGGAGGTTCGCTTGAAGGCCAGGCCGGAAGAGATCTTTTATGCGGCGCCCTATCTGCAAAATCCTACGGAGGGCGGCATAACGGTGATGTGGCAGACCCGTGTCCCTACGTATAGTTGGGTAGAATACGGTACGGACACGCTGAATTTGAAGAAGGCCCGCACCATCGTGGACGGTCAAGTGATATGCAACGGCTTGCATAATAAGATTCGGCTGACGGACCTACGACCGGGGCAAACCTATTACTACCGGGTATGCTCGCAGGAAATCATGCTTTACCAAGCCTATAAGAAAGAGTTTGGCGAGACGGCGGTATCCCCGTTCTACACTTTCAAGGTCCCTTCCGCATCCCAAAAGGATTTCACGGCCTTGATCTTTAACGACCTGCATAAGCATATCCCGACCCTAGACGCCTTATACGGGCAAGTGCGTGATATCCCTTATGATTTCGTGGTATTTAACGGGGATTGTATAGACGATCCCGCCAATGAGAAAGAAGCTTTGTATCATTTGGCTTATTTATGCGGGAAGGTGGGCGCCAGTCATGTACCCGCTTTCTTCCTTAGAGGCAACCACGAGATACGCAACGCTTACTCGATCGGCCTGCGTGCCTTGTTTGACTATGTGGGCGATAAGACGTATGGGGCGTTCAACTGGGGAGATACCCGTTTCGTCATGCTGGATTGCGGCGAGGATAAACCGGATAGCACATGGGTGTATTATGGCCTGAACGATTTCACCGGTCTCCGGAAAGATCAAGTGAATTTCCTCTCGAAAGAATTGAGCGGCAAGGAGTTTAAGCAAGCCTCGAAGCGGGTTTTATTGAACCATATCCCTATCTACGGAAACGGGGATGCCTATGAGCCTTGTCCGGAGCTTTGGGGAAGCCTGTTGGCGAAAGCCCCTTTCAACGTGAATATATCCGCCCATACGCATCAATACGCCTTCCACCCGAAAGACTCGTTGGGAAACAACTTCCCGGTGATCGTAGGCGGGGGGTATAAGCTCGATTCGGCTACGGTGATGGTATTGCGGAAGAAAGGAGACGAGATGAGTGTACGAGTGTTGAACGCAAAAGGGGAGACCTTATTAGACTTGAAACTATAAGAGACAGGATGAATACGGATTTGATTTACGGGATCGATGACCGTCCGCCTTTGAAAGAGACGCTTTTTGCCGCCATCCAGCATCTGCTGGCTATTTTCGTGGCGATCATAACACCTCCCTTGATTATCGCCGGGGCGCTGAAACTGGATCTGGAGACGACCGGCTTCTTGGTTTCCATGGCCCTGTTCGCCTCCGGGGTATCCACATTCGTTCAATGTCGTAAATTAGGACCGGTCGGGGCGGGGCTGCTATGTATCCAAGGCACCAGCTTCTCGTTTATCGGCCCGATTATCACGGCTGGTTTGGCGGGAGGGCTTCCCCTTATTTTCGGCGTTTGTATCGCCGCCTCTCCGGTAGAGATGATCGTGAGCCGTACTTTTAAGTATCTGCGCTCGGTGATTACTCCCTTGGTATCGGGTATCGTGGTGTTGCTCATCGGCTTGAGCCTGATCAAGGTAGGAGTGGTCGCTTGCGGCGGTGGGTATACGGCTATGGATAACGGTACGTTCGGTAGTTTGCGTAATATCGGGGTAGCTGTGTGCGTCTTGTTGAGTGTCTTGTTCTTCAATCGTTGTAAGAACAAGTACTTGCGGATGAGTTCCATCGTACTGGGGTTGTGTATCGGTTACGCGATCGCTTTCGCCATGGGAATGGTGGATATGGAGGCTGTCTCCTCGCAGAGTTTGAGAGGGTTTAATATCCCGGTTCCCTTCAAATATGGATTGGATTTTAATATCTCTTCATTCGTGGCGATCGCCTTGATCTATCTGATCACGGCGATCGAGGCTACGGGGGATATTACGGCCAACTCGATGATATCGGGGAAATCGATCGAGGGAGAAGGCTACCTGAGGCGAGTCTCCGGCGGGGTGCTGGCGGATGGGGTGAACTCATTTATCTCCGGAATTTTCAACTCTTTCCCGAACTCTATCTTCGCCCAGAATAACGGGATCATCCAGCTGACGGGAGTCGCCAGCCGGTACGTGGGGTATTATATCGCGGGTATGCTGATCCTGTTGGGATTATTCCCGGTTGTCGGCGTTATCTTCTCCTTGATGCCCGATCCGGTGCTGGGAGGAGCTACCCTGCTGATGTTCGGTACGGTGGCGGCAGCAGGTATCCGTATTATCGCCGCCCAAGATATCAACCGGAAGGCCACGTTGGTGTTGGCGGTTAGTTTGTCCTTGGGGTTGGGGGTGGAGCTGATGCCGGATATTCTAGGGGCCGCTCCTCAAGTGATCCGTGGCATTTTCTCCTCCGGCATAACGACGGGTGGCTTGACGGCCATTCTGGCGAATTTATTTATACGTGTAAAAGAAGATCAAACAGAATAACAAATTATGGAATTATTGAAGCAACGCATCTTGCAAGACGGCCGCTGTTATCCCGGCGGTATCCTTAAAGTGGATAGTTTTATCAACCATCAAATGGACCCGATGTTGATGTATAAGATCGCCGAGGAATTTATCCGTCGTTTTCAAGATCGTAAGATAAACAAGATCGTGACCATCGAGGCGAGCGGTATCGCCCCGGCCATTATGGTGGGTTATATCATGCAGTTGCCGGTGGTCTTCGTAAAGAAGAAGAAACCGAAGACGATGGAGAACATGCTCTCTACCGTGGTCCATTCCTTCACGAAGGATCGTGACTATACGGTATGTATCAGCAATAACTTCTTAACTCCGGAGGATCATATCCTGTTTATCGATGATTTCTTGGCTTACGGAAACGCCGCCATGGGAATGGTCGAGTTGGCGGAGCAATCGGGAGCCGTGATCGAGGGTATGGGTTTTATTATAGAGAAGGCGTTTCAAGATGGCGGGAACCTGCTGCGTGAAAAGGGCATACGTGTGGAGAGCCTCGCCATTATCGATAATCTGGATGATTGTAAGATAACGGTTCGTTAAAGGAAAAGATATGGATGAGAGAATAAAAGAAAAGTTGATTAACCGTGCGAAGACGAATCCTTATGTGAATTTTCTGGGGATCGACTTCACGGTTATCGAGGAAGGTCGTGTAGAGGCGCATATGCCCTTGCATGACGAGCAGAGACAATATAGCGGCGTGACGCATGGGGGTGTCTTGGCTGCTTTGGCGGATACGATCGCCGGTTTCGCCGCCTATACGATGACCCCGCTGGAGAAAGACGTGCTGACGGCAGAGTTGAAAATGTCTTTCTTACGGGCCGCTTGGGGTAATGAGCTGATCGCCAAGGGTACCGTGATCAAGGCGGGACGGAATATACATTTTTGTGAGTGCGAGATTTATTGCGACGATAAGTTGGTGAGCAAATCTTCCGGCACCTTTTGTGTGGTCCATCCCCAAGTATAGAAAAGATGTTACTTATTTATCAATATCATGAAGACTTCAAATGTAAAAAGAATCCTTTGCGGCTGCCTGTTGTTCGCCGCTACGTGGCCGGCATTCAGCCAGCCTGCCACGAATCCCCGCCTGATCATCCGTGCGGATGACATGGGGTCGTTCCGTTCCGCCAATATAGCGTGTATGGAAGGGTATAAGAATGGGGTGGAGACCTGTATAGAGGTTATGGTTGTCACCTCGTGGTTCCCCGAGGCCGCCCGGCTGTTGAGGGAGAACCCGGGGATAGATGTCGGGCTTCACCTGACGTTTACCAGCGAATGGGATAACGTGAAATGGCGTCCGCTGACGCATTGTCCCAGCTTGACCGATAGCAATGGCTATTTCTTGCCGATGATGTCTCCGAATTCCGCCTACCCGGGTCTGGCCATTCTGGAGAATACATGGAGCTTGGCCGAGATCGAGCAGGAGGCTCGGGCCCAGATAGAGATGGCCTTGAAGAACATTCCCCAGATCAGCCATATCTCCGGCCATATGGGATCGACCGGTTTCGATCCGGAGGTGGTGAAGCTGATGCGCCGCTTGTCCGAGGAATATCATCTGCCGGTCGTGGATCGGGTAGAGGCGATGCAGGAATATGATTTCACCTATTCCGGATATGACGGGCCCTCCAAGACCCCGGCCGAGAAGGAGGCCAGTTTTATCCGGATGCTGGATAAGTTGGAACCCGGCAAACGCTATATGTTCTTGGATCACCCGGTCTTGGATAACGAGGAGATGAAAACCGTCGGGCATATCGGCTACGAGAACGTGGCGATGGACCGTCAAGGCGTGACCGATCTTTTTACCAGTCCGAAGGTAAAGCAAGCCTTGAAGGATAAGAACATAGACTTGATCAGTTATAACGATCTGACCAAGGAGCTTCCTCGTGCGGAAGCCTCGAAAACCTTGGATAAGGCGTTCGGCAATTATCTGCGGGCGGTGAAAAAGGCGGATCAAGACTTGCATAGTATCATGATCCTCCAGCATGGAAAGGTTGTAAAGGAGCAATGGCTGGGTGAGGGCGACCGCCATACGCCGCATGTCTTGAACTCCGTTAGCAAGACCTTTACGGCTACGGCTATCGGTTTCGCCGTCGCGGAGGGTAAATTGAAGGTCACGGACAAGGTGATCTCCTTCTTCCCCGACCAATTACCGGCCGAGGTAAGCCCTTACTTGAAAGAGCTGGAGATACGTCACCTATTGACCATGTCCTCCGGCCATGATGTCGATCCCACCGCTTTAGTACGGCAGAAGGGGAACGAGAAGGCCGATTGGGCAAAGCTCTTCCTCTCGGCGCCGTTGGTACATAAACCGGGAACCTATTTCGTATACAACAGCCTCGGCACGTATATGCTTTCCGCTATCATCCAGAAGGTGACGGGGGAGAAGGTGATCAATTATCTCTATCCCCGCCTGTTCCGTCCGCTGGGTATCGTCGGCGCTACTTGGGAAGAGAGTCCCCAAGGCGTCAATTGCGGTGGTTGGGGTTTGTATCTCAAGACCGAGGATCTAGCGAAAATGGGTCAGTTTTTCCTGCAAAAGGGAAAATGGAACGATAAGCAATTGCTTCCCGAAAGCTGGATAGAGGAAGCCACCACCTCCAAAATAGCCTCTTTGCCCGCCGGTATGAGACCGGAGAACTTGAAGATGAAACCGAAAGATAGCGACTGGTTGCAAGGCTACGGTTACCAGATGTGGCGTTGCCGCCATAACGCCGTTCGTGCCGATGGAGCCAATGGACAATACATTATTATATTGCCCGAGCAAGATGCGGTAATCGCCATGACTGCGAATATCGTCGATATGCAGGCCGAGATCAACTTGATATGGAAATATATCTTGCCTGCCTTGAGATAGGAACTGTAGGACCTACGTCCGGGAAACCAATAAGAGCCCCCGGACGTAAGCCTATGACTTGTTGGGCGTAAGCGAATGGTTTGCGGTACGTAAGTCAATGGATTACGGGAAAAACTCAATGATTCCCACCCCGTAAACCATTGGGTTACGAAAAAAGAAAAGCCTTCTGGTCACAGACCGGAAGGCTTTTCTTAGTTGCGGAGGCAAGACTCGAACTTACGACCTTTGGGTTATGAGCCCAACGAGCTACCACTGCTCCACTCCGCGATATAGTTGCTATCATTTCTTGATTGCGAGTGCAAAGGTAGGGATATTTTCTTACAAAACAAATTTATTGCAAGTTTTTTTTAATATACTTGGTAGATACGATCTTTTTTAAGTACTTTGCGCACAGTTTTAATCAAAATGTGCAATACAATGCCGATGACAGTTTCTAAAACACGTGACATGTTGGTGGATGTGGCCAGACAATTGTTTGCCCGCATGGGGGTTGATAACACAACGATGAACGATATTGCACAGGCATCTCGTAAGGGGAGACGTACGCTTTATACGTATTTCAAAAGTAAGAACGAGATCTATTTGGCGGTAGTGGAGTCGGAGCTGGATCAGCTTCATAAGATGCTGGTGGACGTGGCCAGCAAGGATCTGCCGGCGGACGAGAAGCTGCTGACGTTTATCTATAGCCGCTTGGACGCTGTAAAGGCGTTGGTGTTTCGGAACGGTACGTTGCGGGCTACCTTCTTCCGTGATATATGGCGGGTGGAGAAGGTACGCAAGAGCTTCGACCTTCGGGAAGTGGAGATCATTAAGGGAATATTGGACGATGGCGTGAAGGAAGGTGTATTCAGCATGCCGGACACGGACATTACCGCCCTCGTGCTCCATCATGCCTTGAAAGGACTGGAGGTGCCCTATATCCGGGGGATCATGGGTGATAATATCAGCCAGCGGATTAAACGTAGAGACAATGTGATGAATTTAATATTCAACGGAATAAAGATTAAGTAAATCAAAGACACTAAGGAATGTTTATTAATGCGACAGGGTTTTATGTGCCTGAAGAACGGGTAGATAACCAACATTTTCTTGAATTGAGCGGGTTGACAAGTGAGTGGATTGAGCAACGGACGGGAATTCATACCCGCTCGAAAGCGAAAGAGGGGGAGAATATCAATACCATGAGCCTTGAGGCCGTGAAGGACGCTCTTCCCAAATTGCCTTACGATATCACGGAGGTAGACTTGATCGTCTCCGCTTCGTATTCTCCCTATGATACGGTTGCGACGGCCGCGCATACGGTTCAACATGAGTATACTATCGCTGACGCGAAAGCTTTATATCTATCCTCGGCTTGTTCTTCTTTCTTGAACGCCTTGGAGGTTGTGGAGGGATATTTCGCCATGGGGAAGGCTTCCAAGGCTTTGGTGCTTTCCGCTGATAAGAACTCCGCTTATTATAATGAGACAGACCCGAAGGCGGGCCATTTATGGGGTGATGCCGCTGCCGCTTTCTTTATCTCCAAGGAGCGGATCGGTGAGGGCGACGCTGAGATCGTAGAGGTCTACACGCAAGGTCTCGGCCATTTGTCGAAAGCGATGGAGGCGGTTCACTTGCGTCCTCGTGACGGCGGTATCTTGATGCCGGAGGGGCGTGACGTATTTATCCAAGCTTGTACCTATATGCCTAAGAATGTCCTTCATTTGTTGGAGAAGAACGGTTATACGCTGGATAACCTTACTTATTTCATCGGCCATCAGGCGAATATGCGTATCATGGCGAATATCGCCAAGCAATTGAACTTGCCGGACGAGAAATTTTTGCACAATATCGAGGAGCTGGGAAATACGGGTTCCGTAAGCTCGGCCTTGGTATATGCCCAGAACGATAAGAATTTCAAGAAAGACGACTTGATCGCTATCACGGTATTCGGCGGTGGCTATTCGACGGGAGCTTGCTTGATTAAACATTGATATTAAAAAATTTGAGTAATATGAAACTATTAGAAGGTAAAGTGGCTGTCGTAACGGGTGCCGCTCGTGGTATTGGTAAGGCTATCGCCTTGAAGTTCGCCCAAGAGGGCGCTAACATCGCTTTCACGGATCTGGTGATCGATGAGAATGGCTTGGCTACACAGGCTGAGATCGAGGCTTTGGGCGTAAAGGCGAAAGGATACGCTTCTAACGCCGCTAACTTTGAAGAGACTCATAACGTGGTGGCCGAGATCGTGAAGGATTTCGGACGTATCGATATCTTGGTGAACAACGCCGGTATCACGAAAGACGGCTTGATGATGCGTATGAGCGAGGGACAATGGGACGCTGTGTTGAACGTGAACTTGAAGTCCGCTTTCAACTTTATCCACGCTTGTACCCCGGTCATGATGAAGCAACGTGCGGGTAGCATTATCAATATGTCTTCTGTCGTAGGTGTCCATGGTAACGCCGGACAAGCTAACTACTCCGCTTCCAAGGCCGGTATGATCGGCTTGGCTAAGTCTGTCGCTCAGGAGTTGGGTTCTCGTGGCATCCGTGCGAACGCTATCGCCCCGGGATTCATCATCACGGATATGACCGCTCAGCTGTCTGACGAGGTACGTGCCGAGTGGTGCAAGAAGATTCCTTTGCGCCGTGGTGGAACGGTCGAGGATGTGGCTAATATCGCTACCTTCTTGGCTTCGGATATGTCTTCTTATGTATCCGGACAGGTTATTCAGGTTGACGGCGGTATGAACATGTAATATGGAGGTTATTTACGAGGATAATCATATTATAGCGGTAGATAAGACCTGCCGTGAGATCGTGCAAGGCGACAAGACGGGCGATAAGCCTCTCTCGGAGATGCTGAAGGCATGGCTGAAGAAGAAGTATTGCAAGCCCGGTAACGTCTTTGTCGGTGTCACGCACCGTCTGGATCGTCCGGTGAGCGGGGTCGTGATTTTCGCCAAGACGAGCAAGGCCCTCTCTCGCTTGAACGAGATGTTTCGTGTCGGTGAGGTGCGCAAGACGTATTGGGCGATCGTCAAGAACCGTCCCCCGCAGGATGAGGGTGAGTTGGTGGATTGGCTGGTGCGGAACGAGAAGCAAAATAAGAGTTACGCTTACGATACCGAGCGGCCGAATGCCAAGAAAGCCATCCTGCGTTATAAATTGATCGCCCATTCGGATCATTATTATCTGTTGGAGATCGATTTGAAGACGGGGCGGCACCATCAGATCCGCTGTCAGTTGGCGAAGATGGGATGTCCGATCAAGGGAGATCTGAAATATGGTTTCGATCGTTCCAATAAGGATGGAGGCATTAGCTTGCACGCACGTAGTGCGGAGTTTATCCATCCGGTTTCAAAAGAGAACGTGCGAATTGTCGCTCCCGTACCGGACGATAATTTGTGGAAAGCGTTGTCGGTTGATCAATAAGATAATAGATGAAGATCTGGTATCTGTGAAATCCTTTCGGATGGAAAAAGCATTTCATTCGAAGGGATTTTTATTTTTAAGTGTAGACTTTCCCGGCTGGTTGTGGATTTATTCCCCAGTTGGATATGCCCTAATTTTAGTATAAATGTTAACATAAACGCTATACGGTTTGTTATTAAGTGAAGTAACGTTAATTATCGATGTCCTCGAGAAAAATGGAATGATTCTTTCTTTCTTAAATGACAAATGTGACATAAGTAATTTATATAGGTAGAATGAGCAAGAAAAGATTGGCAAAAGTACAGGTTATCTTGATAGCCCTTGTAGTAGCGATGACGGGTTGCCACCATAAGGAAGAGCAGCAATTGCCCATCGTGATCGTAGACAAACCCTCAAAAGAAGACGTGCAGATTTATGGTGAGTACGTGGGACGTATCCGTGCCGCCAGCTTTGTCGAGGTACATGCCCGTGTGGAGGGATTCCTAGAGAAAATGTTGTTTGAGGAAGGTAAACGGGTGAAGCAGAATGAGCCCCTGTTTATGATTAATCCCGATAAATATCGTGCTAGGGTAGAGAAGGCGAAAGCCCAACTGAAGAAAAGCCAAGCCCAAGCGGCCAAGGCCCGGCGTGATGTGGAACGCCTGAAACCGTTGTACGAGCAACACGCCGCCAGCCAGCTGGATTTGGATAACGCCACGGCCGCTCTGGAAGACGCCGAGGCGAATATCGCCATGAGCAAGGCGGATCTGGATCAAGCGGAGATGGAGTTGAGCTATACGGTAGTGACCTCGCCGCTGTCCGGGTATATCAGTGAGCGTTTCGTGGATGTGGGCGCTTTGGTGGGCCCGGGTGTCAATTCGAAATTGGCGGCTGTCGTGAAGAGCGACACGGTATTGGTCGATTTTAAGATGACCGCCTTGGATTACCTGCGTGCCGAGCGTCGTAACGTGAAGTTTGGCGAGCGGGATACGACCCGTTCGTGGCAGCCTACCGTGACGGTTACCTTAGCGGACGACTCTGAATACCCGGTAAAAGGTATCGTGGACTTCGCCGATCCGCTGGTGGACCCGAAGACCGGTACGTTTGGCGTTCGTGCGGAACTATCCAACCCGAACCAGAAATTATTGCCCGGACAGTTCACGAAAGTGAAGCTCCTGCTGGATGTCCGAGAGCGTTCGATCGTCGTTCCCCGGAAAGCCCTCTCGATCGAGAAAGGAGGTGCGTTCATATATATCATCCGTAGGGACGATATCGCCGAGAAGCGTTTCGTGCAGACCGGCCCGGAGATCGGCAACAAGGTCGTGATCGAACGGGGCTTGGGCGAGAACGAGCGAGTGGTGGTAGAGGGTTATCATAAATTGGTGCCGGGCGTGAAGGTACATGCGGTAGAGGCCGGCGACGAGAAGGCTATCCAAGCGCTTAGAGAGGAGGAAGAACAATGAAACCGGGATTCTTTATAGACCGTCCTGTCTTTTCGACCGTCTTATCGATCCTGATCGTGATTGTCGGAATCATCGGACTGGCATTGTTGCCTGTGGACCAGTATCCGCAGATTACGCCCCCCGTGGTGAAGATCAGCGCCACGTATCCGGGAGCGAGCGCCCTGACAGTGTCTCAAGCGGTCGCTACCCCGATCGAGCAGGAGCTGAACGGTACGCCCGGCATGATTTATATGCAAAGTAGTAGCTCGAACTCGGGTAGCTTGAATATTACGGTGACCTTCGATGTATCCGCCGATGCGGACTTGGCGGCTGTCGAGATCCAGAACCGTGTGAAACTGGCCGAGAGTCGTTTGCCCGCCGAGGTGATCCAGAATGGTATCACGATCGAGAAGCAGGCACCCAGCCAGCTGATGACCTTGAGCTTGATGTCCGACGATCCGAAGTTCGACGAGATTTATCTGAGTAACTTCGCCACGATCAACGTGTTGGACGTATTGCGCCGTATCCCGGGCGTAGGCCGTGTATCGAATATCGGTAGCCGTTATTACGGTATGCAGATCTGGGTATATCCGGATCGGTTGGCTAATATGGGATTGACGGTAAAGGACTTGCAGGATGCCTTGAAAGACCAGAACCGGGAATCGGCGGCGGGCGAGCTGGGTAAGCAACCTGTGCTGGACGTGGATGTCACCTTGCCTATCACGGCCCCGGGACGTTTGTCCACCGTGAAGGAGTTTGAGGATATCGTGGTGCGGGCGAACCCGGATGGCTCGATCGTCCGGATGAGCGACGTGGCCCGGGTATCGCTGGAGGCTTCCTCGTATTCTACGGAGAGTGGGATCAACGGGAAGAACGCCGCTATCTTGGGTATCTATATGTTGCCGGGAGCGAACGCTCTGGAGGTCGCCACGAAGGTGAAAGAGGCGATGAAGGATATCAGCAAGAACTTCCCGGAGGGCTTGGAGTATAATTTCCCGTTCGATATGACGGAGTATATCTCCCAATCCGTGCATGAGGTGTATAAGACCTTGTTCGAGGCCCTCTTCTTGGTCGTTCTCGTGGTGTTCCTCTCGTTGCAGAATTGGCGTGCGGCCTTGATCCCGACGATCGCTGTCCCGATCTCCTTGATCGGAACGTTCGGTTTTATGTTGATCTTCGGCTTCTCGTTGAATATGCTTACCTTGCTGGGATTGATCTTGGCGATCGGTATCGTGGTGGACGACGCTATCGTGGTGGTGGAGAACGTGGAGCGTATCATGGCCGAGGAGCGTGTGACCGCCCGTGAGGCTACGCATAAGGCGATGCGGGAATTATCCGGCGCCTTGATCGCTACCTCCATGGTATTGGCCGCCGTGTTCGTGCCGGTGAGTTTCTTGGGAGGTATCACGGGGCAGTTGTACCGTCAGTTCTCCGTCACGATCGTGGTTTCCGTGTTGCTGTCCACGGTAGTGGCCTTGACGTTGAGCCCGGCGATGTGCGCCATCATCTTGCGTCCGTCTCATAAGAAGAAAGCGTTTATTTTCCGTAAGATCAATCTGTGGTTGGCGAAAGGAAATAAGAAATATACGAAGTTGTTGCGTATCTCCATCGCTAATCCCCGCCGTATCTTGGCAGGGTTTGGGATGGTACTGGTGGCTATCTTCGTCTTGAACCGGGTGTTGCCTACCAGCTTTATCCCGGAGGAGGATCAAGGATTCTTCACCGTAGAGCTGGAGATGCCCGAGGGTACTACCTTGGAGCGTACACGTGCCGTGACAGACCGTGCGATCGAGTTCCTCGACCATCATCCGGCCGTGGCCTACGTACAGAACGTAACCGGTAGCAGTCCCCGTGTCGGTACGAACCAAGGGCGTGCCACGCTGACGGTGATCCTGAAACCGTGGGAAGAGCGTAAATCCTCCGGTATGAAGGTAGAGGACGTGATGGCCGATGCCCGCCGGGAATTCTATTATTACCCCGAGGCTAAGTCGTATGTGAACCGTCCGCCGGTAATCCCGGGCTTGGGCGAGAGCGGTGGTCTGGAAATGCAGTTGGAGGCTAGGGGAGACGCTAGCTGGGATAATTTGGTAAGCGCCACGGATACCTTCCTGTATTACGCCTCGCGAGCGCCGGAGCTTCAAGGTGTGTCTTCCGCTATGCAGAGCGAGATCCCGCAGTTGTATTTCGACGTGGATCGTGACCGGGCGAAGTTCCTCGGCATCCCTTTGTCCGATATCTTCTCGACCATGAAAGCTTATCTAGGCTCCGTGTACGTGAACGACTTCAATATGTTTAACCGTATTTACCGTGTATATATCCAAGCGGAGGCGCCTTACCGGGCTACCCGGGATAATCTGGACTTGTTCTTCGTGCGCAGCAAGGACGGGGCGATGGTTCCCTTGACCGCCTTGGGCACGACCCAATATACGACCGGCCCGGGAACGATCAAGCGTTTCAATATGTTCACCACGGCCTCGATCAACGCTGTAGCCGCCCCGGGATATAGTACGGGCGAGGCGATGGCGGCGATGGAACGGATCGCTAGGGAGCATCTGCCCGAGAATATCGGTCTGGAGTGGAGCGGTCTTTCCTATCAGGAGAAACAGGCCGGCGGGCAGACGGGATTTGTCTTGGCGTTGGTATTCTTGTTTGTCTTCTTGTTCTTGGCGGCTCAGTATGAGAGCTGGATCGTGCCGATCGCCGTATTGCTTTCCTTGCCGGTCGCCACGTTGGGTGCCTACTTGGGTATCTGGGTGACGGGGTTGGAGAACGATATCTATTTCCAGATCGGTCTGGTAACCCTGATCGGTTTGGCGGCGAAGAACGCTATCTTGATCGTTGAGTTCGCCAAGGTGCAGGTAGATAACGGGGTAGATGTGGTGAAAGCCGCTATCCATGCCGCTCAGATGCGTTTCCGCCCGATCTTGATGACCTCGTTGGCTTTCGTGTTGGGTATGCTTCCGATGGTGTTGGCTAGCGGGCCGGGCTCAGCTTCCCGCCATAGTATCGGTACGGGCGTGTTCTTCGGTATGCTGGTGGCGATTACGGTAGGTATCGTGTTGGTTCCCTTCTTCTTCGTCTTGATCTATAAGATAAAGGGAAAGATGCGGATGGAACGTATCGCTCAAAAGAAAGAAGTGGTAACCTCTATTTTAAAGAGACACAAAAACGGAAAATTATGATGACAAAGAATTTCTATATAGCCGCTTTCGTCGTTTCTATGCTGGCGTTCTCTTCCTGCAAGATCGGAAAGCGGTACGCACGTCCGGAGTTGAACCTGCCGGACCGGATCGAGGCTTATACGGATACGACCGATACGGCGTCCGTGGAGAATATCCCTTGGGAGAGCCTTTACGCCGATGAGACCTTGAAAGATTTGATCAAAAAGGCTCTGGATAATAATAAGGATATGAAGATCGCCGCCGCCAAGGTGAAGGAGATGATCGCCGCCAAACGGATCTCTTTCGCGAATATGCTGCCGGAGGTGGGTGCGAATATCTATGCGCAAAAGGAACGCTTGAACTATGGAGGGGATGATCCGAAGCCCGATCCGGAGTTTGGGGCGAAGTTGACTTTGTCTTGGGAATTGGATTTATGGGGTAACCTCCGCTGGGCGAACGAGGCTACCATCGCTTCCTATATGCAGACCGTGGAGGGGCAGCGTGCCTTGCGATTGACCATCATCGCCGAGGTAGCCGCCAATTATTATCAACTTTGCGCCTTGGACCAAGAGTTGTCGATCGTACAACAAACCTTGGACGCACGTCGTGAGGGTGTCCGCTTGGCGAAGCTTCGCTATGAGGGCGGACTTACTTCCGAGACGGCTTACAACCAAGCCCAAGTGGAGTTGGCCCGTACCGAGACCTTGATCCCCTCGCTGGAGCGTCAGATCAAGATCAAGGAAAGCGACCTCAGCATGTTGTTGGGCGAGTATACGGATGATATCCCCCGTGGCCTTTCCTTGAGCGACCAACACCTGCCGGATGCCTTACCGATCGGCTTACCGTCTTCTTTGCTGGAGCGCCGGCCGGATATGCGTCAAGCGGAGTTTAAGCTTCGGGCGGCGAACGCTCAGGTGGGTGTGGCGCAAACGGACTTATTCCCGAAGATCCGTTTGACAAGTAATTACGGTTTCGAGAGCGATGAGTTAAGCAGTATCTTGAAGAGTCCGGCAGGTTTTATTGCCGGAAGCCTGTTGCAGCCGATCTTCGCCATGGGGAAGAACAAGGCGAAAGTGAAAGCGGCGAAGGCTCGTTACGAGCAAGAGGTCTATAGTTACGAGAAGAGCGTATTAGGCGCTTTCAAGGAGGTGAACAACGCTATCGTGACCGTCCGCAAGGTGAAGGAGATCCGTGCTTCCCGCATGAATCTGGAAGCCTCCGCCAGTAAATATCTGGAACTCGCCCAACTGCAATACATCAACGGTGTCATCAGCTACATGGACGTATTGGATGCCCAGCGTGGTTTGCTGGACGCCCAGATCGGTTTGAACAATGCCGTGCTGGATGAGTTGCTGTCGGTGGTATACCTGTATAAGGCTTTAGGGGGAGGTTTCTAATCCTTATACCTAAAGCAGATATATGGATATCAATTTATAAACCAATGGAACCCATCCTATAACTCAATGGAATACGAACAAGATCCCATTGAGTTATAGGATGGGTTCCATTGGTTTTCTTATTTATAATAACCATTAAATAGTGAGATATTTACGAATTTTTCGAACAAATCTTTGCGTAGCCATTAAAAATTCCCTATATTGCACAGGGTGAATGTTATTTGCCTTTATCCTTAAATTTAAACTAAAAGAAAAGACTATTATGAGACAGAGCTTGATAGCGGCGGGAATGTTTTTATTAACGGGAGGTATGGTTGGTTGCGGTACCTCTTCTACCCAAGAGAAAGAGGATCTTATCGTGGTGGACGTATCGAAAGATTATCCCAAAAAGGAACTGATCTTGCAAGATCTTTTTGATGTGGAATATATTCCGTTGGAGACGACGGACGAGTTCGTGACGCTAGGCTGGTTGCAGGCGATTGGGAAGGATGTGATGATCATACGAAATATGTGGGCCGTCGATGGTGATATCTTTATTTATGACCGGAAAGGTAAGGCTATTCGGCATATCAATCGGAAAGGGCAGGGGAACGAGGAGTATGCCGCAACGAGCGGTGTCTATCTGGATGACGAGAAAGGGGAGATATTCGTGGGGAATAGGGCCGATGGCAGTGTGCTGGTCTATGATTTGTACGGCAATTTCAAGCGACGTTTTAAGTTCAATGGGGACGGGTTTGCGGATTTTAGCGCTTTTTATTCCCTGTATGATTTCGACAATGAGCATTTCATCGTCCAGGATTCCAATAGTGGACGCACATTCAATTTCACGACCAAGGAGGAGGACTTGGAGCCTAGAAATCTGTTCCAGCTCATATCCAAGCAAGACGGGAGCGTCTCGAAAGAGATAGAGATTCCTTTTGAGAAAAAGGTGTCGCAAGTATTGTTCGACGAAAAGGGCATAGGTATGGTTAATAACCCTTGTATCGTCCCTTACGGGGATCGTTGGCTACTTACGGAGCCATCTTGCGATACGGTCTACACCTATTCGCCCGCTGATGGATTAAAGCCCTTTATCGTAAGGACTCCCTCTATTCAATCCATGAGCCCGGAGATCTTTCTTTTCCCGGGTGTGGTTACGGATCGCTATTGTTTTATGCAGACCGTAAAGAAAGAATTGAACTTGGCGATGATGGATACCTACTATCGGTTGATGAGAACCGATTTGGTGTACGATAGGGAGACAAAGGAAGTATCTGAGTATGTCCTGTATAACGATGATTTCACGAAAGAAGTACCGATCGCCAATCTCGTGGACGAGATTTTCGACCTCACGGTCTTCAATAACGACGAGATCGCCTTCACGTGGCGGATAAATACCCCCGAACTTGTCGAGGCCTATCAAGAAGGACACCTCAAAGGCAAGTTAAAGGAGATCGCCGCGGGTATGCACGAGGAGGATAACCCCGTGATCATGGTGGCGAAGTATAAGCGATAATGAGAAAATTCTCATTATCTTTGCGCTCATATAATAATCAGAGATAGAAAATGCCATTAAATTTACAAAAGAACTTACCGGCTATCGAGCTGCTGAAGAAGGAACACATCTTCGTGATGGATTCCTTGCGCGCGTCGGAGCAGGATATCCGCCCCCTTCGGGTAGTCGTATTGAATTTGATGCCCCTTAAGATAACGACCGAGACGGACTTGGTTCGCCTCCTCAGTAATACACCCCTGCAAGTGGAACTTGATTTCATGAAGATCAAGGGACATACGCCGAAGAATACGCCCATCGAGCATATGCAGGAATTTTATAAGGATTTCGATGAGATGGCGGATGATTTCTACGACGGGATGATCGTGACGGGCGCTCCCGTGGAGCAGATGCCTTTCGAGGAAGTTAGTTATTGGGAGGAGATCACGCAGATATTCGATTGGGCCCGTACGCATGTTACCTCCACGCTCTATATCTGCTGGGCGGCGCAAGCGGGGCTATACCATTTCTATGGGGTGCCTAAATATGATTTGCCGGCCAAGATGTTCGGTGTCTTCCGTCATTCGCTCCGGGAACCGTTTGTTCCGATCTTCCGGGGGTTCGATGACGAGTTCTTCGTGCCTCATAGCCGTCATACCGAGATTCGCCGGGAGGATATCATGAAGGTGCCCGAGCTCACCTTATTGTCCGAGAGCGAGGAATCCGGCGTCTATATGGCGATGGCTCGTGGCGGACGGGAATTCTTCATCACCGGCCATTCCGAGTATTCGCCCTATACGCTGAATGATGAGTATATGCGTGATTTGGGGAAGGGATTGCCCATCAACAAGCCTCGTAATTATTACCGGAACAACGATCCGGCGCAAGGCCCGGTGGTACGTTGGCGGGGGCACGCGAACCTGCTGTTCACTAATTGGCTGAACTATTACGTATACCAAGAGACCCCGTTCCGCCGGGAAGATATCAAAAAACTAGGAAGCTTGTAAATGAGAAAAGAACCCCGTTCGATAGAACTGTTATCTCCCGCTAAGGATCTGATTTGCGGCAGGGAGGCGATTAACCATGGTGCCGATGCCGTGTATATCGGTGCCCCGAAGTTTGGAGCCCGTGCCGCCGCTGGTAATACGCTGGACGATATACGGCAGCTTTGCGATTACGCCCATCTCTATTCGGCTCGTATTTACGTGGCCTTGAACACTATCTTGAAAGAAGAGGAGCTGGCAGAGGCCGAGCAAATGATCTGGCAACTTTACGAGGCCGGGGCGGATGCCTTGATCGTTCAAGACATGGGTATCACCCAGTTGAACCTTCCGCCTATCCCCTTGCACGCCAGTACGCAAACGGATAACCGTACGCCGGAGAAGGTGAGATTCCTGCAAGAGGTAGGTTTCACGCAAGTCGTATTGGCGAGGGAGCTATCGCTGAACCAGATACGGGAGATCGCCGAGCGAACGACCGTGCCTCTGGAGGTCTTCGTACACGGGGCGCTGTGCGTAAGCTATAGCGGCCAGTGTTACCTGAGTGCCGCCTTGAGCGGACGAAGCGCCAACCGGGGGGAATGCGCCCAGTATTGCCGCCTGCCTTATAGCTTGATCGACGCGGACGGGAAGGAGATCGTATCGGGTAAGCATCTCTTATCCTTGAAGGACATGAACCGGGGCGAATACTTGGAGGAGTTGTTGGATGCCGGTGTCTCTTCCTTGAAGATCGAGGGTCGTTTGAAGGATGTATCTTACGTGAAAAACGTAACGGCTTGGTACCGGAAGAAACTGGACGCTATCTTGGCCCGTCGGCCGGAATACCGTCGTGCCTCGGCCGGGCATAGCACTTACACGTTCGAACCTGTGGCGGAGAAAAGCTTCAACCGGGGTTTCACGCCTTTCTTATGGAAGGAGCGCACGAAGGATATCACCAGCTTTGATACGCCTAAGTCCTTGGGGGAGCCGGTGGGTACGGTGAAGGAACTGAAAGGAAACTCTTTCACGATCGCCGGACTGAAACAATTGAATAACGGAGACGGGCTTACCTTCTTCAACGAGAAAGGGGAGTTGGAGGGCTTCCGGGTAAACCGTGTGGAGGCGAACCGGATCTTTACGTTGGATCGCCCGGCGATCCGTCCGAAGATGCCTTTGTACCGGAATTTCGATCAAGAGTTTGATAAACTGCTATCCAAGCCATCCGCCGAGCGGAAGCTCTCTGTCCGGATGGAATTTCAAGATAACGCCTTTGGCTTCACGTTAAGTATGACAGACGAGACAGGAGCCCGTATCATGCTTACCCAGCCGTTCGAGAAAGAACCGGCCCGGCGGGATCAAGCGGAGAATATCCGTACCCAGCTCTCTAAGTTGGGAAATACGCCTTTTGAGGCGGTGGAGGTCACCGTGGCGATGTCCGATAACTGGTTTGTCCCTTCTTCTTTATTGGCCGAGATGCGTAGGCAAGGGGTGGAGAGGCTTATCTCTACCCGGCGGATTCGTTACCGCAGGGAAGAGGCTCGTCCGGTAAAGCCGTGTGTAGGCGAGACTCTGGAAATCCCTTTCCCAGAGAAATGTCTGACCTATTTAGGGAATGTCTCCAATAGCAAGGCTGGTGCCTTTTATAAGGCACATGGCGTGACTGCCGTGGAAGACGCTTTCGAGTTGTCTCCCCGGAAGGATGTCCCTTTGATGTTCACGAAACATTGCCTGCGGTACAGTATGGGATGGTGCCCTACTTACCAGAAGCAGAAGTCTCCCTATAAGGAGCCTTACTTCCTGCGCTATAAGGAAACGCTCTTGCGTTTGCGCTTCGACTGCAAGAATTGCCAGATGTTGATCTATGCGGAGGAATAACGGGCTTTGTAACTACTTAATCCGATAAATAAAACAGGTATGAAACGACAAATTTTCTCGCTGTTCCTGCTCTTGCTCACGTTGGTAGCTTGTGGGGATAAGCCTTTGGACCCGAATAAACCCGTATATGTGAAAATCAAGACGACGATGGGAGACGTCACCGTCCTGCTATACGACGATACGCCTCTTCACCGGGATAACTTCATCAAGCTTTGCCAGTCGAACGAGTATGAGGGTATGCTTTTCCACCGTGTTATCAAGGAGTTTGTCGTGCAAGGTGGTGATCCGGAGAGTAAGGCGCATGAGCCGGGTGCCTTGTATGGGGATGGCGATGGTGGTTATACCGTTCCCGCCGAGATATTACCCAATCATTTTAATAAGAAAGGCGCTTTGATCGACGCAAAAGAGATCGATGCCGTGAATCCGGAACGTGCCTCCGCCGGTACGCAGTTCTGTTTTGTGCAAGGGAAAGTCTTGGACGACAAGGAGCTTGCGGAGAAAGAGGCTCGTATCAATGAGATCCGCCGCAACTGGTTGTACTATAAATTCCGGGATGAGCTGAAAAAGCAAGATCCTTCCTTGGCCGCCGATTCCTTGGAGAATGAGTTACATGCCCGTGCGTCCATCTTGGTGGAAGATACGTTGGCGGTATTAGGCCCGGTAGTGATCCCGGCCGAACGGCGTGAGATTTATAAGACGATCGGTGGCGTTCCGCATCTGGATGGCTCGGTAACGATCTTTGGCGAGGTAGTGGAAGGCTTCGATATCGTAGAGAAGATCTCCGTGGTAAAGACGGATAAGAACGATCGTCCTTTACACGACGTGATGATTAAATCGACGAAGGTTTTCCAGAAATAATAACAATGCCCATTGTAAGCTCCTTATAATGGGCATCGTAAGGTCTTTACAATGGGCATCGTAAACACTTTAGAATGGGCATTGTTAAAACCATCGGATAGCTCTTGTTATACGAGGCTGATCGCTAGCTTGTTATACTAAAAGTATCATCGATCATATTTGGCTCTCGAGCCATTCCAGATACTTCTTTACTCCCTCCGTATCTTCCGCCTCGGGGCTCCAAGGCGCTAGGTTCTCCGGTGCTAGCGGTGCGAACGGCCCTTGCTTTATCTCATAAATAACCGATCCGGATTCCAGTACCAGAAGCCCGTGCCATGTTCCGGCCTTGATCTCCGCTCCATAAGCACCTTCCTTTGGATTCAGTATCGTTTTCTCCGTGATATTCCCTTCCTCGTCAAACAAGAATACCGCTACCTTTCCACGTAGCAACAAGAAGATCTCGTCTTTCGCCGGATTTAAATGCCGGTGCGGACGCAAATACGTACCGGGCTCCATGGCATTCAGTAACCGATTGATCGGATCATCCAATCTCTCATGGAAATTATAGTTCATTCGCAGGCGGGGAGACTGCAAGGCTTTGGCCTGGGTCTCGTCGAGTAATTGTTCGTTGATTATCTTCATCTCTGTATCTTATTGTATTTCTGAGCCACGAATATACGAAATATTTATTGGTCAATGCTTGATATTGCGTATCTTTGCGCCTTGATCATACATATTCTTGAGTCTGAAAATTAAATATTTATGTTATTTAATTCCATAGAGTTCCTTATATTCCTGCCATTGGTTTTCTTTGGTTACTGGTTTGCTTTCAAGTCTTTGCGGTGGCAAAATCTATTTGTGGTAGCTGTTAGTTACCTGTTCTACGGATGGTGGGACTGGCGCTTTTTGCTGCTGATCCTGTTTACGTCGTTATGCAGTTACTTGAGTGGAGTCTATTTGGAGAAATGCGCTGGCAACCGGTCGGTCCAAAAGTGGATAAGTGCCGGTAATATTTTACTGAACCTTTCGATCTTGGGTGTATTTAAGTACTTTGATTTTTTTACCGAGAATTTGGTAAATGTCCTTCACCTATTGGGCTGGGATGCCGATTACGTGACGTTGAATATCTTGCTCCCTGTCGGGATCAGCTTTTATACGTTTCAGGCTTTGAGCTATACGATTGATGTTTACCAAGGTAAAATCAAGGCGACTCATGATATCGTGGCATTCTTCGCTTATATCAGTTTCTTCCCCCAATTAGTGGCGGGCCCGATAGAACGGGCTACCCATTTGTTGCCTCAGTTTCTCCGGCCTCGTAATTTCGATTGTGATCTGGCGTTGGATGGTATACGCCAGATGCTTTGGGGATTTTTCAAGAAAGTGGTGGTTGCCGATAACTGCGCTTTGTTCGTGAACGGTGTGTTTGAGAATTACCAGACGTTGGATGGGAGTACCTTGTTTCTGGGGGCTTTCTTCTTTACGATACAGATTTACGGGGATTTTTCCGGATACTCGGATATAGCGATCGGCTGTGCCCGGTTATTTGGCATAGACCTTATGCAGAACTTTAAGTATCCTTATTTCTCTCGGGATATAGCGGAGTTTTGGCGGCGTTGGCATATATCGTTGACGACTTGGTTCCGGGATTATATCTATATACCGCTAGGGGGGAGCCGGGCCGGAAAATGGAAGAGCTTCCGGAATACCCTTGTTATTTTCTTGGTAAGTGGATTCTGGCATGGGGCTAACTGGACGTTTGTGGCATGGGGAGCGTATCATGCGTTGTTGTTTCTGCCATTGCTATTGTTGGGTCAAAATAGGAGGTATAGAGATTCCGTGGCGGAAAACAGTTTCCTTCCCTCTGTGAAGGAATTGACACAGATGGGAGTTACGTTTCTACTGGTCTTATTGGGATGGATTCTGTTCCGGTCGGAAGATATATCTCAAGCGGCTGTGTACCTCGAGCGGATGTTCAATGCCTCATTATTCTCGGCTCCTCAACTTGTGGGCTTGGGATTCGGGCAACTCCTGCTGAAGAAATGTTTCTTTTTCACGGCTCTTATGTTCATTGTGGAATGGATCGGCCGAAAACAAGCGCATGGGTTGATGATAGAGGACCTGAGCCTTCCGGTTCGGTATGTTATCTATACGGTATTGCTGATTATCATCTATGGTTTCGACGCCAGTAATCCACAAGGTTTCATTTATTTTCAATTCTGATAAGTATGAGAAGGTTCTTTATAGCTATATTCCGGTATTTAGGGGTGGTAGGATGTTTAGGGTTGCTTAGTTGTCTGTTGATCCGCTCCTATTTTCATATAAGCGTACCCAGCCTCAAGAGTGATCCGGAAGTAGAGGTATTGATTTTGGGAGATTCCCATCCTTTACATTCGATATCCGCCGATATGCTGGGGAAATCGAGGAATGACGCTAAATCCAGTGAGAATTATTTCAATACCTATATCGATTTATGCTTGAAAGCGCCTTACCTTCCCCATTTGAAAACCGTGATATTGGGGTTTGGTTATCACACGTTTACCGTGGCCGATGATTCCTATCAGGATGAGTTTCCTGCCTATATGTCTATTTATCCCCATCTGAAGGAGCGGGAGGATTTGCGACCCTTGGTACAGGAGGCTGTTTCGCCGGTAACCCGTAAGGAGGTCATGTATTCATATGAGTTTGGCGTTCCGTTCAAGAATTGCGTAGCTGAGATTAAAAGGAATGTGATCGAGCGTATTTTCACAGGGGCGACCGGGGGAACACTAGACGTTATTATCGATCGTCATTACTATGATGATAAGGGTGCTTATTTATTGCCATCCTCATTTCAACAAGAGATGTTGGGGCGAATCGTAGAGGAATGTAAGAAGCGGGATCTGTCTCTTATTTTGTACAATGCCCCTGTTTCCACGGAATATATGGAACGGGTTCCTTCGAGTTATCGAGAATTGACGGATTCTTTGGCTCGGGAATACGTGGATGATAAAACGGTCTTTTATTTGAATTATACGGCTGTACCGTTACCTGATTCTTGCTATAGGGACGCTGATCATTTGAATGAAATCGGTATCCATAGATTTACCCCGTTGTTAAAAGATACCTTGACTTGTTTGGGGGTAATTTCGGAATAGTTTTCGTATATTTGTAGAATAAACGATCGAATTAAATATACCACATGAAAGGAAACCCGCTTTATATCCTGCTTTGGCTATTCCTTATTCTTTGCTTTGCCTGTTCGCCCGGTAAAAAAGAAAAGAAATATGTCATCGGTGTATCTCAATGCTCGATGACGGATATTTGGCGTCAATCCATGATACGTGATATGGAAGTAGAGGCTTTAAATCATCCGGAGATCGAGTTGGTCGTAATGGATGCTAGTCAGGATAATGATACTCAGATCAGCCAGATAAAAGGTTTTATCAAGAAAAAGGTGGATTTGCTGATTATATCGTCGAATGAGACCGAGCCTGTTACGCCTGTCGCTGTTGAGGCGTACAGGGCTGGTATTCCCACTATCATATTGGACCGGAAAATTAATAGCGATGAATATACGACGTATATTGGAGCGGATAATTACGAGATCGGTCGCTCGATCGGAATGTACATCAGCTCCTTGATCAAGGGGGAGACAACGATTTTAGAGATATGGGGACGGAGAGGCTCTTCCTCCGCTACAGAAAGACATCAAGGTTTTGTCGATGCGATGTCTATTGATCCGAATGTGAAAATCCGGGAGTTGGATGGGTATTGGTACAGGAAGAATGCCTATGAGGAAGTCTTGAAGCTGGATTCCATAGAGGATGTCGATATCGTTTTCGCTCATAATGATATGATGGCCTTAGGGGCCCGTGAGGCGATTGAGGAGCGAGATTCGTCGCTGGTGAGGCACGTGGAATTTATAGGCGTGGATGGACTCTTGGGAGGAGGCTTAGGCGTGGAGGCGGTTGCGCAGGGTAAGTTGGATGCCTCTTTTTATTATCCGACAGGTGGTGGGGTGGCTATTAAGGTAGCATGGCAGATCTTAAGCGGACAAGCTTATACGAAAAAGTATGCGTTAAGCACCGCTATGATCGATAAGACCAACGCCGGTACCCTTTATTTACAATCAGACCGGTTGGTAGAATATCAACGCCAGATCGAGAAACAGCGTGCGAATTTGTCGCAATTGCTCTCGAAATATAACTTTCTTTATAGTTCCTTGATTATTATCTTGATATTGGCGCTTTTGTTGGGTGGTTCCGCTATTTACACGGTTTATATTAATCGTAAAGTGCGCCAGAAGAATCATTTGTTGAATGAGAGAAATCGTTTGGTACAACAACAGAAAGAGGAACTCTCGGTAGCGAACCAGCGTATCGAGCAAGTCACGACACAGAAATTGCAGTTCTTTACGAATGTATCTCACGAGATAAAGACTCCTTTGACCTTGATTCTAGGGCCTCTGAACAAGATGGCGCAAGATGCCCCGGCAGGCGCTTTCGCGGATGATATCCGCATCGTTAAGAAGAATGCGGAACGCTTGAAACGTGTGATCGACCAATTGCTGGATTTCCGGAAGATAGAGAATAATAAGATGGGATTGCGGGTTACTAAGATGGATTTGGTCTTTTTAATCCAAGAGGTGAAATCTTATTTTAATACTCTGGCCCAGAGTAAGCGAATTGATTATACCTTCCTGCATGAAATGGATTCTCTTTTTGTTTGGGTGGATACGGACAAAATGGAGAAGATATTAACGAACTTGCTTTCGAACGCTTTTAAGTTTACCCCGGAGCAGGGGAAGATTACGATTCGTTTGCGGGAGGAGGAGACGGAGGTTGTCTTATCGGTGGAAGATAATGGAGAGGGTATTCCCCCGGAAAACCTAGCCTCCGTATTCGAGCGCTTTTTTACAAGCGGGCAAAGCTATGCTCCGGGAACGGGTATCGGACTGCATCTGACACGGGAATTTGTCCTTATGCATAAAGGCTCGATCCACGTGGAAAGCGAGCAAGGCGAACGGACAGTGTTTACCGTTCAGATCCCGAAAGGTAAATCTCATTTTGATGAATCTTGTGTCTTTCTGTCGAATGCGACAGAATCGTCCTCTGGTGTAGCGCATTTGGATATATCCCAAGTTCAAGAAACGTTGAATAAGAAATATGATTATATGATCTTGATCGTTGAGGATGATTGGGATATTCGCGCTTATTTACAGCATGAGTTGTCCGGGAATTTTAATGTACTTGTAGCGGAGAATGGTGCCAAGGCCTTGGATATTCTATTGAAGGAAAATGTATCACTGGTCGTCAGTGACGTGATGATGCCGGAGATGAATGGCTTCGAGCTTTGCCGCCGGGTTAAGTCGGATATGGCCCTCAGTCATATCCCGGTAATCTTGCTTACGGCTCTTTCGGATGACAGTCAACGCTTGTATGGATTTGAGGGGGGAGCGGATGAATATATCCAGAAACCGTTCAATATCGAGATCGTGAAATTACGTATCATTAAATTGTTGGAAGAACGTAATCGTTTGCGAGAGGTTTTCTTGAAAGAGTCTCAATCGCCTGCGGGACTTTCCATCGAGACAAAAGGGAAGGTAGAGAGTCTGGATGATTTGTTTATGCGTAAGTTTATCGCTTTGATAGAGGAGAATTATAGCGATCCCGATTTCAGTATAGAGAAAGGCAGTGAGAAACTGGGCCTGTCTCGTGTGCATTTATATCGAAAGGTGAAGGAGTTGTCCGGGATTACCCCTACGGACTTTTTGCGTAACTATCGTTTGAAAAAGGCATCCGCCCTATTGAAGCAGCGATCCGGAACGATTAGCGAGGTTGCTTATGCCACGGGATTCGGCTCGCCGGCCTATTTCTCCAAATGCTTTAAAGCGGTTTATAATATAACGCCAACCGAGTTTATAGAGTCTTTGTAAGGATGCTGCTTGTACAGATGTTACATACGGGTAACGTCTGTTATTGTCCCTTGAAAATAAATCTTTTATGTAACTTGTGTGATTTATCTTGTAGCTATAGTTATCGTTGTATTTATAACGATGATATACTTTTGCGGTGTCGATAAGTACGAAAGTTGTTTTTAATAGAAAGACCATGGAACAGGTGACTGAATCAAGACGTAAACCAATTGTCGTTGGGATTGGAGAATTATTATGGGATATGCTTCCTTCCGGGAAAAAGGCTGGGGGGGCCCCGATTAATTTTGTCTATCATGCGTCTTGCCTAGGTGCTGAGGGATATGCTATCAGCGCTGTCGGAGATGATGAGTTGGGTAAAGAGATCGTTGATGAGTTGGATAAGAATCATATCCAGCATTTGATCGAGAAAGTGCCTTACCCGACGGGAACCGTTCAGGTAGAGTTACGAGAAGGTATCCCTACTTATACGATTCATGAGCGAGTGGCTTGGGATCATATATCGCCTACATCCGATGCGATTGATTTGGCGGAGAAAGCGGACGCTATTTGTTTCGGTACATTGGCCCAGCGTTCCCGTCAGTCTCGGGAGACGATACAAGCGATCTCATCGTTTGCGCCGAAAGACGCTTATCGTTTGCTGGATATCAATCTTCGCCAGCGATACTATGATAAGGAGTTGATCGAGGAGTCTTTGTACTTAGCGAATGTGTTGAAGGTGAATGATGAGGAGTTTAACGTTCTTCGGGACTTATTCGGCTTGAATGGAACTGAGAGGGAAGTGGCTTTATGGTTTATTGAGAAATACGGCCTTCGGATGTTTGTCTTGACTGCGGGGAGCTCCCATAGTACGATTTATACGAGAGAGGAGATCTCTACGTTGCCCACGCCGGAGGTCACGGTGGCGGATACGGTCGGGGCGGGGGATGCTTTTTCGGGGGCTCTAATCATTTCGCTCTTAAAGGGGAAGTCCTTAAGCGAGGCCCATCATTTCGCTGTAAAGACAGCGGCTTTCGTTTGTACGAAAGAAGGTGCGTGGCCGGTTTATGAAGAGTAATTCGTTTATATCATATGTGTTTAGATGTTTTGAGTTTATACAATTTCGAATAGGTATTACGTTTTTAAGGTAAAAAGGTTGTTAGGATATAAGAAGAGAAAGGCAAAAAGAAAAAGATGGTTTTTGTTTTAGGTTAAGTTAGATTAGATTGGTGAAAAGTGGCTCGGCTGTTGAAGTCGGGCTATTTTTATGTCCTTATGTTTCCTTCAAATAGAATGGTCTCGATAACCTGCAAGATTCTTCTTACAGGCTAACGAGACCTTCCGCTTTTATCTTTTCTGATAGCTTACAATTAATAAGCTCTCTCCAATAACCAAGCATCTTGGAAGTTAGGAGCGTATTTCGCCTTGATGGCGTCACGGCTATCGGCGGCGTCCGCTTTATTGTCGAAGCTAGCGACGATCACACGCAACATCCCTTGCTCGTTCTCGCCCAACACTGCGTTGTAACCATCATTCTGCATACGTTCTTTTAATGCGTAAGCGTTTGTCTTATTCTTGAAACTACCGACAACAACGCTATAACGTTTCAGACGGCTAGCGTCCTCGCCTTGAGCGGCGTTGATTTTTTCCGTACGAGTGGTAGCCGTAGAGGTTCTGGGTTTTGAGACAGGAGCGACCTCAACAACTTCTTCCTCTTGTTCTACAACCTCAACAGGAGCCGTCGACTCTTTTTCTTTGGCCTGTTCGTAAGCAGCCTTGTACGCGCTCTGTTTAGGTTTACATGAGCCGAGTGCTAATACCATACATACAGCGGCTCCAAATAACCAAATCTTATTCATACTGTTCAGTTCTTATAATTAGTAACGCGAAGATATAAATTATATTTAGTACTTTCGCACTCAAATTGTAATATATTATAACGGCATGAATAAATCTATCGGAACAATGATTATGGCAACATCTCTACTGTTAGGTGCTTGCAATCCGGCTACGGATGTGAACGTGAAGGAGACCGGTGATAAGAACCTTATCGGGAAGTCGGACATCCGGATCAAAGACGGTCGCATGACCCCGGAAGCTTTGTGGGCCATGGGACGTATCGGCGGTATGAACGTATCTCCGGACGGGAAAAAAGTGGTGTATACGGTGGCGTATTATAGCGTACCGGAAAACAAGAGCAACCGTGAGGTCTTCGTGATGAACGCTGACGGATCGGATAATAAGCAAATCACGAAAACCGGATTCGCTGAGAACGAGGCCGTATGGATCAAAGGAGGAACCAAGATCGCTTTCTTATGTAACGAGAGTGGTAGCAGCCAGCTTTGGGAAATGAATCCGGATGGGACGGACCGTAAGCGACTTTCCGATTATGATAAGGATATCGAGGGTTTCGCTTTCTCTCCCGATGAGAAAAAGGTCTTGTTTATCTCGCAAGTGAAAACCGTGAATAGTACCGCTGATAAATATCCGGATTTGGATAAGGCGACAGGTGTTATCATTACGGATTTAATGTACAAGCATTGGGATGAGTGGGTGACTACCGCTCCGCATCCTTTTGTCGCCGATTTCGATGGCAAATCGATCAGCAATCCTGTGGATGTAATGGAGGGCGAGTTGTTTGAGAGCCCGATGAAGCCGTTTGGCGGTATCGAGCAATTGGCTTGGAACACTACCTCGGACAAGATTGCCTATACCAGCCGCAAAAAGACGGGTAAAGAATATGCGATCTCTACGAATTCGGATATTTATGTATATGATCTGAATACGAAGCAAACGACCAATATAACGGAAGAGAACAAGGGATATGATACGAATCCCACCTATTCTCCGGACGGAAAGAGTATCGCTTGGCTAAGTATGGAACGTGATGGTTACGAGGCGGATCAAAATCGCTTGATGGTAATGAATCTGGAGACGGGTGAGAAAACATTCGTAAGCAAGGATTTTGACTCCAACGTGGATTCTTATTGCTGGAGCGCTGATTGCAAGCGTATCTATTTCACGGGCGTTTGGCATGGCGAGTCGCAGGTTTATCAGATAGACTTGGCGAATGGCAATAAGATTACCCTGCTGACCGAAGGTATGTACGATTACGCCTCTGTCGCTCTTCTGGGCGATAAGCTGATCGCTCAACGTCATTCCATGAGCATGGGAGACGAGATCTATTCGATCGATTTGACAGGGGATCATACGGTAACTCAACTTACGTTTGAAAACAAACATATTTACGACCAGCTTACGATGGGTAAGGTAGAGGAACGTTGGATGAAGACGACGGATGGCAAGCAGATGCTAACGTGGGTTATCTATCCGCCTCAGTTCGATCCGAATAAGAAGTATCCTACCTTGTTGTTCTGTGAGGGTGGCCCGCAAAGCCCTGTGAGCCAGTTCTGGTCTTACCGTTGGAATTTCCAGATCATGGCGGCTAATGACTATATTATCGTGGCACCGAACCGTCGGGGTCTTCCCGGATTTGGCTTGGAATGGAATGAGGCTGTCAGCGGCGATTATGGCGGACAATGCATGAAAGACTATTTCACCGCTATTGACGAGGTAGCCAAGGAACCGTATGTAAATAAGGATCGCTTGGGTTGTGTAGGCGCCAGCTTCGGTGGATTCTCCGTATATTGGTTGGCAGGTCATCATGATAAACGTTTCAAGGCGTTTATCGCCCACGATGGTATCTTTAATATGGAAATGCAGTATCTGGAAACGGAAGAGATGTGGTTCGCCAATTGGGATATGGGTGGAGCGTACTGGGAAAAGCAGAACGCTACGGCTCAGCGTACATTCGCGAACTCTCCGCATAAGTTCGTGGACAAATGGGATACGCCTATCCTTTGTATCCATGGAGAGAAGGATTACCGGATCTTGGCTAATCAAGGAATGGCAGCGTTTAACGCCGCGGTTCTTCGGGGGGTACCGGCCGAGTTGCTGATTTATCCGGATGAGAACCATTGGGTATTGAAACCCCAGAATGGCGTTCTATGGCAACGTACATTCTTTGAGTGGTTGGATATGTGGTTGAAGAAATAAAATTTGAAGGCCGTCCCCAAAGTATATAGCTTTGATGGACGGCCTTCTTTTCTCAACGCAATAACAAACTAAGCGATAGTAATATCCTTATCCAAATAAATATCTTGAATTGAATGAAGTAACTCCACGCCGTCTTTCATCGGACGTTGGAACGCCTTTCTTCCGCTAATCAGCCCCATGCCACCCGCACGTTTGTTTATGACAGCGGTGACGACAGCGTCTTTAAGATCTGAGGCGCCATGAGATTCTCCGCCGGAGTTGATAAGCCCGACACGTCCCATATAATTATTGGCTACTTGGTAACGGCAGAGGTCGATCGGATGTTCTGTCGTTAACTCTGTGTACATCTTTTGATCGATCTTCCCGAAATTGATAGCGGTGAAACCTCCGTTGTTCTCCGGTAGCTTCTGCTTGATGATATCGGCCTTGATCGTGACGCCAAGGTGATTAGCCTGTCCGGTCAAATCGGCTGCCGCGGAATAGTCGATGCCATCCTTTTTAAAAGAGCTGTTTCGTAAATAGCACCATAATACGGTCGCCATACCTAGTTCATGGGCATACTCGAATGCGTCGGCAATCTCGACTAGCTGACGTCGGCTTTGCTCTGATCCGAAATAGATCGTGGCCCCTACAGCTACGGCGCCCATATTCCATGCTTCCTTCACCGTGCCGAATAAGATTTGATTGTAAGAATTCGGATAAGTAAGAAGCTCATTATGATTTAGTTTTACCAAGAATGGAATCTTATGGGCATATTTTCGTGCGACTGACCCTAGTATGCCGAACGTAGAAGCGACTGCGTTGCAACCACCCTCGATCGCTAATTTTACGATATTCTCCGGATCGAAATAAATGGGGTTTGGAGCGAAGGAAGACCCTGCGGTATGCTCGATATCTTGATCTACCGGGAGGATAGAAACATATCCGGTGTTAGCTAATCTTCCGTGCCCCAACAAGGTTTGCAGACTATTGAGAGTCTGTATGTTTCTATCTGAATTGCCCCACACATCGTCCACGCAAGTGGGTGATGGAAGATGAAGCAGCGATTTATCAATAGTCTTACATACGTGATTTAAATAATAATCACTTTTGTCTCCTAATAAACTAATAATCTTTGATGTATCCATATAAATAAATATTTACTTAGTAAACAATCGCTGTCAAAAATAAGTTCCATAGTTTTTATCGATTAACACATAGAATTAATCTATCGATGAATTATGGTAGTATCGGATAGTTTAGTTAATTTTGTGCCATACAACCAATAAAAATTTTGCGATATATGAAAAAGAAATGGATTTGCACAGTATGTGGTTATGTACACGAAGGTGATGAGGCTCCTGAGTTCTGCCCTCAATGTAAACAACCAAAAAGCAAATTTAAAGAATTAGTAGAGACAGAAGGTGCGTTACAATTCGTTGACGAACATGTACTAGGTGTTGCTAAAGGTGTAGACCCAGTGATTTTGGAAGGTCTGAACGCTCACTTTATGGGAGAATGTACCGAAGTTGGTATGTATTTGGCCATGAGCCGTCAAGCAGACCGTGAGGGTTATCCTGAGGTAGCTGAGGCATTCAAGCGTTACGCTTGGGAAGAGGCTGAGCACGCTGCTAAGTTTGCGGAGCTTCTTGGCGACGTAGTTTGGGATACGAAGACTAACTTGAAAAAGCGTATGGAAGCTGAGGCTGGCGCATGCGAGGACAAGAAACGTATCGCTACATTGGCTAAACAACAGAATTTGGATGCGATCCATGATACCGTACATGAGATGTGCAAAGACGAGGCACGTCATGGCAAAGGATTTGAAGGTTTATATAATCGTTATTTCAAGTAATTTAGAGGTATTAGTTATATGTTTTAAAGAGGGGCGTTCTGTGAAGAATGCCCTTTTTTGTATTTGATAAAGTAATTTTAGCCTTTCAAGAGAATAACGATACTATATTTTATGTACTTTTGTACACGTCAACCACAAGGAAAGATGCCGGAGTGGTCGAACGGGCCGCACTCGAAATGCGGTGAGCGGGTAACCGCTCCCTGGGTTCGAATCCCAGTCTTTCCGCTTGATTATTAGCTCTTTGTTGTAATGATACTGTAGGGGATTTGTTCATTTTAGCCTCCTTACATACCTATTCATACAAGCTTTTTTTGCATGAATAGCATAAATGATTTACAAATAGTTTACAGTAAAAAATTATGGCATATTTCAAAATTTGCGTACGAGCTAAGAGAAAAGACAATACGTATCCTGTTTATATTCGTGTAACCCATCACGGACAGGTAGGATATATAAAAACAGATAAAGTCTGCAAGGCTAAGTCTGTTCGGAAGGGTGAGGTAATAGATAATTACATCATCAAGGATATTTCTATTCTTATTGACGGGTATATGTCCCGGCTTAATCGTGAAGATATACAATGTTGGGATATCAGAAAGATACTGGACTTCTTGAGGAGGGATTCTAGCGCACCTTCTTTTTCTGAATTTTGTGAGGGGTTTACCTCTAAGATGGATAACGAGGGAAGAGAATCCACGTCGATAAATTATAAGCTTGCGTTAAGGCGCTTGGAGGAATATATGGGGAAAGACGACATTCTCTTCTCTGATCTTACATCGTCTATATTCAAGGAGTGGATAGATTCGATGAAAGATAGCTTGTACAAGAAACATGGCTATCCGAAGCGGATCAAGACAATGTTTATGGCTGGATGCGAGCGGTATAATAATTATGATACCGGCGAGATGCTTATACGGAATAACCCGTTTAGGGGAGTGAGGGTACCTAGACCTACAGTTCCAGAGAAAAGGGCATTGGACATTAGAACCGTTCGAGATTTTTTTGCGGTATCCGCGGAGTATGGATCAAGAGCTGATCGTGCTAGGGATGTGTGCGAGATCGTTTTTTGTCTTGCCGGAATTAACACCGCTGACCTGTATTATATGGAAAAAGAGAACCTTAGAGACGGAAAGATGTGTTACTGCAGACGTAAGACTACTAATAGGAGGGATGACAAGGCGTATATAGAGATAGCCGTACCAGATAGGCTATCTCATTTGCTTGAGAAATATGCTGGAGAAAAAAGGCTGTTTAACTTCTGTGAGACTTATGGATCAAGTAAGAATTTCAATAAATGTATAAATGAGGGAATAAGTGATATAACAAGAAAAAACGACCTTCCTCATATTTCTGTCTATTCGTTTCGGCATAGTTGGGCTACATTCGCTCAAAACGATTTCGATGCAAGTTTGGATTTAGTAGGCTTTTGCCTTAACCATGCTTCTTCCCATAGGGTGACATCTGGGTATGTTAAGACCGATTTTAGCGTTATCGACCGCTTGAATGCCAAGATTCTTGATTATGTATTTGAAGAAAAAAACGAAAAAAAGATGGAAATAATTTGCGGATTAAAAAAATGACTCTATCTTTGTCGTTGAAATAGCGAGTTGGATTTTAGACGAAAGTTTGAGATCCAACTTTTTGTGTTTATATGTGTTTGGTCTCTTATTTCTGTAAACTTCCATAAAACAAAGACTTACCGGGTGCCTTCAAAAAAACAGGCACTATGACGATTTCTATTTCTAAAACAGCGCTGCTATCAAGATTGCAGCTTTTGGCGAAGATCATACCCGCCAAATCATCCACGCCGATCCTTTGTCATTTCTTGTTTGAGACGAGGGAAGGCCGGTTATTCATCACCGGATCAAATAGCGAGGGCCGGATAACCACCAGCCTTGAGTGCATCTTCGACGAGGAGATATCTATTTGTGTCCCGACTTCCTTATTAGAAGGACTGAGGAACCTGCCCGAGCAACCAATTGATATAATCATCAACAAGGATACCCGTGAGATAAGGATCAAGTACCATGGTGGAAAGTTCGAGGTGGTGGGTTATGACCCATCTACCTATCCGGGAAAAAGATCGATCGAGGTCTTGGACTCTGTGTCATTGAGCGCGGAGGATTTATTCAATGGGATATCCAAGGTCATAAATTTGGCCGGGAATGATGATATCCGTCCGGTCCTAAGCTCTGTCTTTATTGAGACGGAACCGGAGACCGTATGCTTTGTCGGTGCGGACGGGCATGGCATGGGATTCTTGAGAAAGGGCAATGATAGACAGGTTGGCAAGATCTCAGTTATAATCAGCCGTCCTATAGCCTCGGTATTGAAGGCGATACTTCCGGCTTCCTCCGATAACATGGAAATGAGGGTCGGTGCGGATTGGTCCGATGTCATACTCAATGACTATGAGATATCGTTCCGGAATGTGGAGGGGAGATATCCTAATTGGAAAGCTGTGGTACCCAAGGCGAATAAGCTGGAACTGCTTGTTGACACCGGACAACTGATCGGGGCTATTAAAAGGACATCGGTGTTCTCCAATAAGGCCTCATGCCTTATCGTCTTGAGGATCATTCGTGATAAGTTGACCGTATTCGCCCAAGACATAGATTTCTCGACTTCCGCGGAGGAAACGTTGGAGGTCGATTTTAACGGGAATGAGTTCTCGATCGGGATTAAGGGATCGTTGCTTCTTGAGATACTCTCATGTATCGATGACGGGCGTACGAGGCTTTCCTTTAGCGAGCCTAACCGTGCTATCTTGATAACTCCGGAGAACCAATCCGGGAACGAGGAACTTACCTATTTATTAATGCCCATGACAATCCAGTAAGTTATGAAAGAGTTCAAAGATACAATTCAGAAATATTTACAGGAGAGGGCGGCGGAAGATCTTCTGTTTGCCCCGAGACTTGCCAATCCTAAAAAGAGTATAGACGAGTGTTGTCGTTATATCTTGGGAGAGGCCCGTAAGCGTGGAACCTCTGTCGTGATGAGTGATACGGAGGTTTTTGGTATGGCCGTACATTATTATGATGAAGAGAATATTGAGGTCGGAAAAGTTCCTGTCAGTAGCTCCGTTTCTTCTTCCCATAAAGTAGAACTTACGGAGGAAGAAAAGAACGCTGCCCGTCAGGCGGCCATCAAAAGGTTGACCGAAGAGCAATATCGATCGCTCAAAAAGAGGCCGGCCAAGAAGAAGGTTGATGAGAGTGTCCAACAAATGAGCCTGTTTTGATATGAAGCCGAGAACGAGATTGGAAAAGTTGGTGGCGGGATTGAGCGAAAAGCTTCCCGCCATCACAAAGGCGCAGGAGGAATGGGCCAAGGAACACGTGTTCGACCATGTAGCTTACAAATGTAAGAATGAGTTGTGGTGCTCTGAATGTGGCGAGATATGGGTTAATACGGGTAATAGTAAATTGGGTGACAAGACCGAATGCCCTTATTGCCACCATCAATTAGATGTAAAGGTCAGCAGAAAGCAGAAGAACCATGAGGAGGCGTATATGTCCATCCTGCAAGTGAGAGGCGGGTTTCAGGTGATCCGGCATATACTATGTTGGAAAAACGCCCGTAGGGGAACTTCTCCGGTGTATTATGATTTTACTGAAGTTGTTCAAGAATGGATTCGTGAAGACGGAAAACGTACGATCATAGCCCGTCCAATAAATATGGGACGTAACGGATTTGCGTATAGTTCCCCTCTTAGTATCAAGGGTGAATATGGAAGTAACCCATATAATTATTACGGTGATTTATATGCGATATTTGGAGAGCTTTATCCAAGGAAAGAATTACTTCCGGAATTGAAAAAACGGGGACTGAATCGACTGTTCCCGGATGTAACTCCGTCTAAGTTGATACGTGACCTTTTGAAAGGAGGTAATGACGCGGAACTATGCCTCAAGACCGGGCAAATATCCATGCTGAAGCACATGTATAGAAACGGCTTTTCCCAGCTTCGTTATAAGCCATCATTCAATATTTGCAACCGTAACCATTATATTATCAAGGATGCGTCCCTCTGGGAAGACTATATGTCTTTATTGGCTTATTTCGGTAAAGACTTGCGTAATGCCCATTATGTATGTCCTAAGAACTTGAAGGTCGCGCACGATAGGCTATTGGCAAAGAAAGATGCCCGTGAAGCCAAGTTGAGACAGGATAGGGATCGTGTGGAAGCTATCCGTAGGCGTGAAAAGCTCATGAAGGATATAGCCGGCTTCTACGAACGGATGGAAAAGTTTTTCGGAATGAAAATCACGGATGGTAACATAGTCATTTGCCCGTTGGAGAGTATTACCCAGTTTTATCAAGAAGGCAAGGCTATGCATCACTGCGTGTATAAACTCGGATATTACAATCGGCCGGATCGTTTGATACTGTCAGCAAAGGACACCGGTGGCAAACGTATCGAGACGATAGAGGTGAATTTGAAGACGCTGAATATCGTCCAGTCTCGGGCCGTTTGCAATGGCGTAAGTGAGTTTCACGACCAGATAGTAAAACTGGTGAAGAAGAATATGAACCTGATTCGTCAGAAAATGATAGCGTAAAAATGCCAAGAATTAGAACTATAGTACCGGAATTTTGGGAAGATGAAAGGTTTTCGAACGTATCTCTTCCGGCTTGTCTGCTTTATATAGGCATGAAAAACTTTGCTGATGATAGCGGTGTCATTTTAGCTAATGAGACTATCATTAAGTCGAAAGTCTTTCCTGCCCGCGAAGATATTCGTAAGCAGCAGGTTTCTGGATGGCTGCAAGAGCTGATTGAAAACTCTATCCTTGTACCTTTTACATTCGAGAACAAAAGCTACTACGTGATGGACTTTTCCAGTGAGCGCATCGACAAACCGCAAAAGTCGAAAATTCCGGCAGAAGTGATAGAAAACGTTCTTTCGGGCAAAAATAGAAGCAATCCGGGAACATTCGAGAATATTCCCGAACAATCGGGAACAATCGAGAATCCTCCTGCTGGAAAGGAGAGTAAAGGAGAGGATTGGAAAGGAGAGGAGGGTTATACGCGCGTAGGCACGCGCAACCCTGACCCCGAACCGGAGAAACCCAAGAATGAGAATTTTGAAAAGTTCAAGCAATGGATTGCTGCGAATGCTCCTAGTGTGGCTAAACTGAAAGAGCCGTTTACGGAAGAACAATTCGAACGGATAAAGCGAGATTTCCCGCTTCAGTTAATCCAGGACACTCTTGTCTCGATGCACAATTATCGAGAGCTGCTCAAAAAATACGTTAGTGCGAACCTCACGTTCCGCAAGTGGGCGAAGCGTGATTTAGAAAAAATGCAGTATGAATCAGGAACAAGCAATACAACTCATATCGGAAATAGATCAAACAACCGGCGTACTTCCTCCGGAACTGATGCCGAAAACAAGAGAATCGAGCGTGAGCGTTTGGGGCGTCTTGCCGATGCCATATTACAACAGTCTGCGGCCCAAAACAGTAAATGACGTGTTTGATAGCCCAAGCTGCTCTATAGCGGTTATGAACAAAGAATTTGGAGAGACGCATCTTCGTGGATTTATGGTAAAAGTCTTGAATGATTTGGTAGATTTTTTCAATGTAGGGAAATCGATCGGAGCAGTACAAGTCGCACAAACAGTTGATCTGATTATTGATGAATACTATTTCTTTAAGCCTGATGATTTCAAGCTATGTTTTAATCGGGCGAAAAAGGGATTGTATGGGAAGGTTTATGATCGGATAGACGGGGCTGTTATTTTAGAATGGCTTGGCCGGTATGAGAAAGAAAGGGGTTCCATAGCCATGGATGATAGTATCAATAATTCCAAAAGCTGGGATATACCGGAAGGTGATAGGACTTCTAAAACATTGGAACAAGCGTACCATGAGTTTAGGAAGTATGATTTTGAACGAAAATATAAGGTGTGAATATTTAAAAACAAGGAACTATAATGCAAGAAAATAAAATACAGGTCGGTAATACTGAACAGGTTTTACTATCAAAAAAGAACTGTCACCGTGCATTAAAAGTGGTGAATATAGCGAACCCAGAACAGGGTGAATGGCTTTTTAACTGGAGAGGTGAAAAGTTGAGTGATAATTTAATGCGTTGCGACTATGCGCATACTGCAGTCCGTATTTCCGATAATGAGGCGGTTGTTATTAATGACAAAGACTTAGGTCTTTGGTCGGTTGTAGAGTGGAAATATGAGGTAAACCTTGAGGAGTTTTGGAAATGCGCTTGCGATGCTTTTTATGCTACAAGTTTCAGTCCGGAGGAACGTGGATCGTATCACATACGCATGTACGAAGAAGAGCTCAATGATGATATAAAAACAATGCCGGAAGAAGAAAGAGAGCGATATATTGCTAAGTACAAAGAATGGGTTCAAATATTGTTCAATAAGCATTCTCGTATAATGAGCGCCATGATAACAGGGCCAGCCCGTTTTCCGTCAAGACGAAATGAGAAAATGAATAATTACTATGACAATGCTGTCAATGAATTTAGAGCGTGGAGAGAAAAAGTGCTCAAGTCGATAGCTCGAAGGATAGAGGAGGCAAAACCGGAAGATCAGAAAGCGGAGGAAGAGTGGATGCGTGTAAAGAGGATGATCGATGAGCATTTTTTGCCAACCAATTTGTATAATAAGCTGGAAACGATTGCGAGAAACGGAAAGGTCGATTTGATAAACAAAGCGATTGAATATGTCAGATCCTTAAACGAAAGTCGGGTAAAACCAATCTTTACCAATCGTCACAAATTTTGGAAACTCGCTGAACTTGCAAATCAATCTATCTCAAAACAGGCAGAAAAAGAGAACCAAAAAGATGTGGAAATACTTTTTGATGGTGGCCGGGTAATTAAGAATTACTCCGAAGATAGAGTTCAGATAGTTTTTGATACAAAACCACGGCCTGATGTTATTTCAAATCTCAAACATAACGGTTTTCGTTGGTCACCCCGTTTTTCGGCATGGCAACGCCAATTGACGAATAATGCTTATTATGCTGTTTCTCGTGTAATTCCTATTACTATTGAACAATTGATGAAAGAAGAAAACAAATGAACATTGGTTTATTGGCAGTTGACAGAGAGAAAGCCAAACGAGAGGCATATAAGAAGCTATGTTATAACTTCGAGTATAAGTTTGGCTCCAATATTCCCCATTGTGTGTTAAGGTCTGGGGTATGTGATGAGGATTGCGAATACATGAAAGTTTTTACTATAAAAAGGTATGAATATAGATACTGAATTTAACGTAGGAGATAGTGTATGTTATCTGATCGGGGATAATATTATCCATACAACTATAAGCAAAATAATCATCGAAATATCCTATGCTGATGATATTTTCCTTATGGTTTATAAGCTGTCAGATGGACTTAGTGTACCCAGAAACAATTATCCTAAATGGGATAAAAGACTTTTTAAAGACAAAGAGAGTTTGATAAAATATTTATCTGAATCATAACTAAGAAGAACTGAGCATAATGGATGTAAATGTAATATATAACTCGGAATGTCGATTAGGACTAAAATGTCTACCGGAAAATAGCGTAAACTGTTGTATTACATCACCTCCATATTACGGTTTGCGTGATTATGGAAATGATGAACAGATAGGGCTTGAAGCTACACCGGAAGAATATATTGGGAAGTTGGTTGAAGTGTTCCGGGAAGTTCGGCGGGTGTTAACGAATGATGGTACTCTGTGGGTGAATATTGGTGATAGCTATGCCGGTTCCATGAAAGGTGCTGCACAGTTTCCGGACAATGCAATGAATTATAAGCAAGGTACGAACCGGGGGACACTTGGTAAGGCAACGTTGGTAAAACAATGCACAAACTGCAAACCTAAAGATTTGATAGGTATTCCTTGGATGCTGGCCTTTGCTCTTAGGGCTGATGGTTGGTATTTGCGTCAAGATATTATTTGGAGCAAACCTAATCCGATGCCGGAGAGTGTTAGGGACCGTTGTACTAAATCTCACGAATATATCTTCCTATTGAGTAAATCCCGGTTGTACTACTTTGATGCAGATGCGATAAAAGTTCCGGCAAGAGAGTCTACAATGCGTAGAATAAGGCAAGATGTCGATAACCAGGTAGGATCCTCTCGTACTCTGAAAGCTAACAGAAATATGAAAGCCGTTATTGGTGGCCGCAAAAGAAATTTTTCTGATATGACGGAAGATGACCCCATGTATCGAGCCAGTACGAATCGTGAGTATGAATATACGGACAAAGCAAATAAACGTTCTGTCTGGGTAGTGAGTACATCGGCCTTCCATGATGCTCATTTTGCAGTGTTTCCCCCAGCTCTCATTGTTGACTGTATAAAAGCAGGATGCCCGGAAGATGGCGTTGTTCTTGACCCTTTTATGGGTTCCGGTACAACGGCAATCGTTTCCCGGAAATTGAACCGCAATTATATAGGATTTGAGATAAACAAAGACTATGTGCGGTTGGCTGAAAATAGAATGAAAAAAGAGTTAGGAATATTTCAATAATAAAAATAGCTGAGATATGGAAATGCGTAAAGTTGTGTTGGATGAAAACATTATCCCGCCTATGATGCATCCCTGGGGGAAAGCATGGAAACAACTGGACAGAAATAATCTGGTACTTGATGACAAATATGCCATGATGTATAGACGGGATTTTGAGATGCTGCCAGATTATACCGGTTCGGAACCGACCGGCAAGTATAACGGTAAAATGTGGAAGGCTCAGTATGTTTCTCGTGATAATCGCAAATGGTATTTGTGTTGGTGTCATGATGAAAATACGGTATCACAGGAGATATACATCTCGTATAGAGAGATTTTGATAATTGATTAAAAATTAAAAAGAAATGAATATACTTGATTTACCATTAAAGGCTATATGGTATGATATGATAGAATCCGGTGAGAAAAAAGAGGAGTATCGAGAACATAATAGCTATTGGGCTAAAAGATTTTATGTTTGCTATGATAAAAACACGGATTGCAGAATCTATATTCCCGAAAAGTGTAAATATTGTTGTAAGCCTTCCTTTAAGCTTTATGATGCTGTTCGTTTTCGTTACGGATATACAAAACGAACTATGTTATTCAAATTGAATAGCATTTCTATTGGCAAAGGTCGTTCGGAATGGGGTGCGCCAGATTATAAAGTTTTTATTTTGAAATTAGGCAATCGGATTAACTAATAACTAAAAAGAAAGGAGCTATCTAAAAACAACAGATAGCTCCACAAAAGATTATTTGTTATGTCCTGGGGCGTGTCGCTTAGCGGATTTTTCACCTGTGATCTTTTTAGCTTGTCCTGGTGGAATAGTCTTAACCTTGTTTGGTTTGGATTTCACATGAACATGTGTTGCACAAGATGAGAAACTAAGTCCCATAGCAATAATGAAAATTGCAAGTAAATATTTTGCTTTCATAAGAAATGATTTAATATTAATAGAATACAAATATATAATAATTGAAGGGGTAAATAGCTCAAATCTCGTAAAAAAGTCCTTGGTGATCTTGAGGACTTTCTTCATGCCCTTTATATCTTATATGAAACTAAGATATGAAAACGCAAAAATGTATAGCCTGTGGCCGAGAAACGGTTTCTGTGATCAAAACAGAAGAAGGCCATATCTGTTATAACTGCTATTCTGATAAAAAGATCCCTCCTAAATCAAAACAGCATCATGACAACGAAGAAGCTCGGATTCAGTCGGAGTTTTTCAATAAGGTTCCTTTATTCTTCCCGAACCTACCGGATCGGCTCCTTTTTGCAGTCCCGAACGGTGGTAGCCGGCATAAAATAGAAGCGGCTAATATGAAGCGCCAAGGCGTTAAACGAGGTGTAGCTGATGTGATCCTTCAGATACCGAAAAAGGGGTATGCTTCCCTTTGTTTGGAGTTCAAGACATCGACGGGAAAACAATCTCCCGATCAAAAAGAATACCAACGCCAAGTTGAAATGGCAGGTAGTAAGTATGTGATTGTTCGGAGCGTGGAACAGGCTATCCGGGAATTGCAACTGTATTTGTGTTAATTGATTACCCCTGTTATATTTTAGAATAAAAGTTATGACAGAATTGAAGTATGACCCTCGGAATTATCGCATCCACACAGATAAGAATAAACGGCTTATTAAAAAGAGCCTGGAGGACTGCGGAACGGGTCGTTCTATTCTATTGGATAAGAACGATGTTATTATTGCCGGAAATGGCGTTTATGAGCAGGCTTTGGAACTTGGGTTAAAGGTTCGGGTTGTAGAGTCTGACGGGAATGAACTGATAGCGATCAGGAGAACGGATTTGTCTACAGAAGATGAAAAAAGAAAGCTTTTGGCTTTAGCTGATAACCATACATCGGACACTTCTATGTTCGATTTTGCAGCCGTAGTTGAAGATTTCGACATCGATGAGCTTGGTGATTGGGAGTTGGAGCTTCCATTTGATGATATACCAACTGATGTGGATCGTTTTTTTGAGGGAGCAGATAAGGTGGAGAATAAGAGAAAGACGATGGTTTGCCCTCATTGCGGAAAGGAAATAGAGCTATGATCTTATATCTTGCCGGTTATAAACCTTGTGCCAAACGATGGAACCTTGACACGAAAGATATCTATCTCTTAAGTTCTTTTTGGGAGCATAAATCGGGACATTATGGTGGTTATGTCTGTCAAGAGAAACATATTCTTGATAGCGGTGCGTTTTCAGCCTTTTCCGGAAAGAATAACAGTTTTGATTGGGATGGCTATGTCAAGAAATATGCTGACTTTGTTCTGAAAAATAACATTCAACGCTTCTTTGAGCTGGATATAGATGTTGTTGTAGGGCTGGAGAAGGTCGAGTATTACCGTAAATATTTGGAAGATCGTACAGGGCGGCGGCCTATTCCTGTTTGGCATGCAAGCCGGGGGAAGGATTATTTTATTCGGATGTGTGAAGATTATCCCTATGTTGCGATCGGTACGACCTCTGCGATGGAAGAGGGTAGGCGGATAAGAGGTAATCCCATGATATTAAAATGGTTTATCGATCAAGCTCACTCTGTCGGTACCCGTATTCATGGGCTTGGATTTACAGATACGATATTTCTTCCTTTTTTGAAGTTTGATAGCGTTGATAGTACGACTTGGTTGTCCGGTTCCAGATTTGGGCAGATTTATTTCTTCAATGGCAAGCAAATGATATATCGTAATCCTCCCCAAGGGATGAGGGCTAAGAATCATGATTTATCGAATAGACACAATTTTAATGAGTGGATAAAATTTCAAAGGTATGCGGAACGATACTTATAACAAGAAAATCCTTCTGTATTCAGGAGGTATGGATAGTTGGTTGATAGACAAACTCTGGAAACCGGATATAAGGCTTTATGTCGATATGAATACCCGTTATTCAAAAGAAGAAATGAAGCGTCTTCCGGATGATACCATCATTGAGAGATTGGATTTATCAAAGTGGGAACGTGAAGATAAGATTATCCCTCTAAGGAATATGTATTTGATCGGTATTGCGACGAACTATGGCGATGAAATCTGTTTGGGAGCGACAGCCGGTGACCGTGTTCTTGATAAATCGCCTGTATTTGCCGAGTTGTATGAGGACTTACTCGGCTATCTCTACCAAAAACAACATTGGACCGAGAAACGAACGATCAAGATAAACTTGGACTATAAAGCATATACCAAGACTGAGTTGTTGAAGCAATATATAGCTCAAGGAGGTAATATTAGTGAAGCGTTTAGTTCATCGTTCAGTTGTTATGCTCCTGTTGATGGGCACGAATGTTGGAACTGTAAACCGTGTTTCCGTAAATTTATTGCTTTTGCGTTGAACGGATATCCGTTTTCCATGGATGTAATCGGCAGGAATATATCTTATATGAAACATGAAATACTTCCTTTGATCGAATCTGGCGAGTATGGCCGGAAACGGGAGGAGGAAGAGATAAGACAGGTATTAACTCTTTATCGATAAAAATCGTATGTATACAGTAAGGAAGCGTCTAGAGATATCGGCGTCTCATCGTCTGAGTCTCTCTTATGCGAGTAAGTGTGAGAACTTGCATGGGCATAACTGGATCGTAATCGTTTGGTGCAGGTCTAAACAGTTGAATCCAGATGGTATGGTTGTCGACTTTGCCCATGTCAAGCGAATGATCCAGGAGAAACTAGATCATAAGAACTTGAATGAGGTATTATCGTTTAATCCGACAGCGGAAAATATAGCGAAGTGGATCTGTGACCAGATACCTCAATGTTTTAAGGTGATGGTTCAGGAATCAGAGAATAATATAGCGTGGTATGAAGAAGATAAATGAAATTTTTTACAGCATTCAAGGTGAAGGCTACTTTACTGGTACGCCAGCTGTTTTTGTTCGCTTCTCTGGATGTAACTTGAGGTGCCCGTTCTGTGATACGGAACACAAAGAAGGCAAGATGTTAAGTGATGATGAGATTATTGCGGAAATAAGGCGTTATCCGGCTTTGCATGTCGTATTGACAGGCGGAGAGCCTTGTATGCAGGTTACATATGATTTGGTTGATAAGATCAAGGCCACTGGCCGATTTGTTCAGATTGAGACAAATGGAACTTTGGTTCCACCTGTAAATATAGACTGGATTACGTGTTCCCCAAAAGAGGGCGGTAAAACAGTCGTGATCAACCCTAATGAACTGAAGGTAGTCTATACCGGACAGGATATGTCACAATATGATAAATATTCAGCGGGAGTATATTATTTGCAGCCTTGTTCCGGCCGGAATACGAAGGAAGTTATTAACTATATTAAAGAGCATCCGAAATGGAAGTTAAGCTTACAAACACACAAGATATTGAATGTGCGATAAGAACGATCCTTTCTTTTATAGGCGAGGATCCTTGCAGGGAGGGATTGAGGGGAACGCCGGATCGTATCATAAGAATGTGGGGAGAGATCTTTCGTGGATATGATCTGTCACAAGTGCCTAAAATAACGGTCTTCCCAAATGGCGTGGATGGCCTTTCTTGTGATAGTGTTATCGCAGATTCAGGTGGATTTTATTCAATGTGTGAACATCATATGATGCCTTTCTTTGGGAAGTATTGGTTTGCTTATATACCCAATCCGAAAGGTAAGATACTAGGCATATCGAAAGTTGGTCGTGTCGTTGATTATTGTGCGGCACGGTTACAGGTACAAGAGCGATTAGCGAAAGATATCATCGTGATGCTCCAAGAAGCGTTAGGTTCGGAATATCCACCTTTGGCGATGGGTATCGTATTGGAAGGGGAACACTTGTGTAAGTCGATGCGTGGTGTAAAGAAAGAAGGTAAAATGCGTTCTTCTTTCTATTTTGATAATGGAAGTTTACCTGAATTGAGGGCAGAATTGTCCCGATTCGTTAGTTTTGGTTAATTATGACAGAGAAGAATGAAGTAAAAAAGAAAAGTAGGGGGCGTAAATCTGAATATAGAGAAGAATATGCAGAGCAGGCTCTAAAGCTTTGTTTGTTAGGTGCAACAGATAAAGAAATAGCCGAGTTCTTCTCTGTCTCAGAACAAACGCTTAATAGTTGGAAGAAGAAGTTCCCTCAATTTCTTGAGTCCTTAAAAAAGGGAAAGGCTGTCGCTGATGCTAATGTCGCTTCGAGACTTTACAGTCGTGCGATTGGCTACGATGCCAAGGCAACGAAGTTCGCTACCAATGAGGGCCGGATTACGGATAAAGTAGAGTATATCGAGCATTATCCTCCGGATACGACAGCCGCTATTTTTTGGTTGAAGAACCGGCAGCCGGCTAAGTGGCGTGATAAGAAAGAGGTCGAGAACCTTGTTAAGCTGGGTGATGAATTGGAATCGATGTCGGATGAAGAATTAGAAGCAATTATCCGTGGCGAAAAGGAGTAAAAGAGACATATTAATCAGGCAAGCAAAGGCAGCTACCATATTGCGTAAGCGGGAGGCTCGGAATGATTTCTGGGCCTACTGTTTATATCATGACCCCAAGTTCTTCGCTAAGCGTCTGTTCTTGAAGAAGGTGGCTGATGCTTTCACTCGTGTATATGAATCGTATGTGTCGGGTGTTATTCGCCGGTTGGCTGTTTCTATGCCTCCACGTGCGGGAAAATCTTACATCTCGTCTTTGTTCATATCGTGGATGCTCGGCCATTTTCCGGAAGAATCGGTCATGCGTAACTGCTGTTCCGATACGCTGTATAACAAGCTGTCGTATGACACGCGCGATATTGTCCGCTCTTCCCGGTTCAAAGAGATATTCCCGGATGTGCAATTGCGAGGGGATAAGCAGAACGTTCATGGTTGGAGTTTGGACACTGCCCGGCAGGTAAGTTACTTCGGGGCTGGTGTAGGCGGTACGGTAATCGGTTTCGGTGCATCTATGTTGGCCATGACCGACGACTTGTATAAGAGTTTGGAAGATGCACTATCTGACACCAATAACGAAAAGGTCTGGTCTTGGAAGCAGGGAACACATGATTCCCGTATCGAGGGAAACTGTTGTTCGATCGACATCGGTACCCGCTGGTCGGCTACGGACGTTCTTGGTCGTATGGAGGAAATGGGGAAGTATGACGAGATTATCCGTATCGCCGCATTGGATGAGAACGATTGTTCTTTCTGTGAGGATGTGCATACAACGGAGTATTATCACGAATTGCGGGAGGAAACGGACGATTCCATTTGGTGTGCCGAGTATATGCAAGATCCAATCGAGGCAATCGGGTTGTTGTTCCTGAAATCGGAGCTTAACCGATTTAAATTGGCTGATATTGAGGGCAAGCAACCGGACGGTGTTATCGGAGCTACCGATGTGGCTGACGAGGGAGACGATGATTTCTGTGCTCCGATTGCCAAGGTATTCGGTACGAAGTATTTCATTACCGATGTTTTGTTTACGAAGGATAATGTAGAGATTACCGAACCGAAGTTGGTTTCCTTGATCCTTGATACCCGTTGCGATAATATGCGTATCGAGAGTAACAACGGTGGTCGCATATTCGCTCTTAATGTTCGTAAGGCCGTGAAGTCAAAGAACGAGAAATGTATCATTCAGGCGAAACCGACAACAGCCAATAAGGATACACGTATCTTGTTGAAGTCTGGTTGGATTAAGAAACATTGTTATTTCTTGGAAGAAGGCGAGTATAAGAAAGGTTCGGATTATGACCGGTTTATGAAAGCTTTGACCAGCTATAAGAAAGAGGGGGGTAACAAGCATGATGATGCGCCGGATGGTATGACAATACTTGCCGAGAATGTAGAGTTTATTGGGTTGTGCAAGGCTAACTCTGTACGTCGGGTAGCAAGAGGACGATAATTGGCAAAATGAAAGTGTTTTTCTGATATTTGTGACACGTGTTAGATAAAATCCCGATATTTTTCTGCCACATACTTGCGTTTTGATATGTGTTCTTGGTTTTTACATTTCAAAGTGAACTTGTCTATACTGGTCGTATTGACAGCGAAAAACTATTTGCTTTTATATTTTAGCATAAAACAATTATGCCAAATATAAGTGAAATTCTTGCGAATGAGGATTTTGGACAGGTAATCAGTACGTTATGTGTCGATACGATTGAATACCGGGAACCAAGAGAATATTACAGAGAATACCACGGTGAGCGCCGGCGACGTAAAACCTCTGTCGGCTGGCGTGAACCGAAACGACTGAAGGTTTATTCGGAGACATTGAAAGATAAGAACGGGGAGCCGTTACGGCTGGAAGACAAGATTGTCGATGTGGCCCGTATCGTTACCAACTTTCCAAAGAAGGAGGTACGGACCTCTGTCGCTTTCCTGTTTGGCGGGCAAATGACGATTACAGGAACGGATCAGAACGATGGTTTTCTGGAGTTCAAGCGTGTATGGGAACGCCGATTGAAAATGCAATCCGTCTTGAAGTCGTTCGCCCGTAAGGTGCTTTCTGAAAGTAAGGCTGCTCTTGTGTTCTATCCGTATACCTCCAAAGGATTAGACGGCAAATTGATTACGGAGTTGAAGGTTAAGACGCTTTCTGTTCCTCGTAATGCAAATACCTTTTCTGAGTTTTATCCTCATTTTGATGATAACGACGATTTGGATGCTTTTATTCATCGTTACCAGATAAATTCTAACGGCATGCTCCGGAATAGTTGTACTATCTGGACAGCCGATAAGATTATAATAGCTACCGATGAGATGGGTGGCTGGGTAATAAAAGAGGTTCCCAATCTATTCGGAAAGATTCCGGTCGTGTATGCAGATGTTTTCCAACCGGAATGGGACGAGGTTGCCGGTATCATGGATGCGCGGGAAATGCGTTTATCCCGTATGGCCGACACTAACGACTACTTTGCGGAACCAATCTTGAAAACGTATGGCGATTCCGATTTACCTTCTAAGGAAACAACCGGGAAAGACCTTAATTTCCCCATTAAGGTCGATGAAGTATCCGGCAAGGAATATCATGGCGATGCCGATTATTTGACATGGACTGGCTCCCAGCCATCTGTAGATAAAGAATTGGAAGAAACGAAAAACGAACAATTTGCTGGTACATCTACGCCGGATCTTTCTTTTGATAACTTGAAAGGCATTGGCAACCTGTCCGGTGTCGCTCGTAAATTCATGCTGATGGATGCAACTATCAAGGCGAGTGAGAACATGGAAACATTCGGTCCGGTGGTTCAGCGTTGCGTGTCGGTCGTGTTGGCTGGGATATGCAATATTACCAACATCAAGTACCGTCCTCAATTGGTGAACAACCTGATCGATGTGGAATTTGGTTCCATTTTGCCGGAAGATTTGGCTGAAACCTTGCAAACACTCTCTGTTGCCAATGGAGGCAAACCGATTAACGCTCAGCGCACGGTTACGGCTCATTCTCCGCTAACAGAAGACTTGGACGAAGAAATGAAGCTGATGGAGGAAGAGGAAGATACAGCAGCGCAACGCAATAATATGATCGGCTTAACAATGGGATATGGAGAATGAAAGAACTATCATTTCATGAGCGACAATTCCTGCAATGTCTGTTCCGGCAACAAGGTAGCATAAAGTATTCGTTTGACGAGTTTGTCCGTAGGGTAGGACCTCTTCTGGCTAAATGGTCGGATCATGGCGGTGACCGTGTATGGATAGGCAACGCTACCATAGAGAAGCAAATCGAACGTCTGTTGGATGACCTGCATACGCAGCTCGTAAGCAATATATCCAATACAGTTACCGATGTATGGAATTTAGGCAATAGGAAAGCGGATGAACTGGTAACAGGTTATATCAAGGATATGGCCATATCCAGTACGTTGAAGGATAAGATGTTTTCCAGAAGTGCAGATGCGCTGAATACCCTGTTGAAACGTAAGGATGAATTTGGTAAAACCATATCCTCCCGTGTCTGGGATATAACGGACGGAGCTATGGATAATCTGGAGTATTATCTTTCTTCGGGTTTGTCTTCCGGCCGTCCGGCTGCGTTGATCAGCCAAGATATACGGCAATTACTAAACGAACCCAACCGTCGTTTCCGCCGTGTAAGGGACGCGAATGGCAAATTGGTCCCATCCCAGCCGATGAAAGATTATCATCCGGGGCAGGGTATTTATCGTTCATCTTATAAAAACGCCCTTCGACTAGCAGCAACGAAAACAAACGAGGCTTTTCGAACTGCCGATTATGAACGTTGGCAGAATATGGACTTCGTGACCGGTATAGAAGTGGAACGTTCGCCGACGAATCACGGTCCGTGTCCCGTGTGTGACGCCAAGGCTGGCCAATATCCGAAGGATTTCAAGTTTACAGGATGGCACCCGTTTTGTATTTGTATAGCTACGCCGATTATGATGGAGCATGAGGAGTTCGCTGAATGGTTGCTTCATTAAAGAAAATGAGGGCAACGGGGATTCTGTAGTAAAGTGGCAGTTTACAGAATACACCCGATGCCCTCTAAATTGTTTACTCAATTGCCACGTAATATCTCTATTATACTTTCGCTTTTTGTGCCTGTAGTTTCGAATTTAACTTCTCAGCCTCCTTTTGCATGTTCTCGGAAGCGTGCTTGATGTAGTATAGCATTCCTTCGGTTCTTCCTATCTCTCGACCGGAATTGAAAGCGGCTTGCAGTTCTGGAGTGGAGTACTTGCCCATTTCGGAGGGTTGGGCCGTCCTTTTGCCGTTACTATTGTTGGCGGCATTGGATTTGTTGGAATTGATAGACATAATAAATATAATTAAAAAGGTATTTGTGCCTTTCCTGCTGTCTATCACATTCCAACGGATGCTGTGGTTCTATTACGGTTCCACACAGGGGTACACAAATACCTAATATTATTATACAATTAATGTACGGGCATAAAATATGCTCGGCTTTGTTTATGCGAGCGAATTTTACCCGCATCCGTTAGTTAAATATGATAGACACCGCAAAGATGAGCACTAATTCTGAATTGTGCAAGGAAAAATTTCCCCTCCCTTATATTTTAAACAGAAAACTCTTATGACAATTTTAGATTTAATCAAGGCGGCATGTAAGACGAAAGGCGTGCCGGAGAAGTATGCGGAACGTATTCAGAAAACGTTCAAGATTGAGAAAGCCGAGGGGATGGAGGCTTTCGTGGACCTGTTCAAGGATAATATTCTTCCGGCAATCCAAGAAGCGGAGAATGAAGCTAAGACTACGGCTGAAACGGCCGCTGTCGCCGCTTATGAAGCTAAGCATGGGTTGAAGGATGGTAAACCGGTAGAAGATCCGGATAAGAACAAGAAAACGGAAGAAGAGCTGTTGAAGGATCTTAGCCCGGAACTGAAAGCTTATCTGGAAAGTATGAGGAAGAGCGTCGATGATATGGCTAAGAAGGTGGGTGATTCCATTACCAACTCGGCAAACGAGGCTAAGAAAGAAACAGTCCGTAAGCAGTTGAAAGATGCTGGTCTTCCGGATAACTGGCTGGGACGTGTGGACTTGGCTTCGGAAACCTCTATCGAGGATCAAATCAAGGCGCTTTCCGAAGAGTTTACCGGAATCCAGCAAAAGGCGATCGATGATGCCGTGGCCCGTGGTGATTACGCTCCCGGTTCCGTGAATCTTCCGGAGCGTTCCGAGGCGGATTGGGCGAAGCTGATGGATCAGGATGCCGACAAGAGCGCAAATAATCCCGGTGTGGTGAACCTGGGTATTGAATAATCCAAGAAAAGTGTAACGTTATGTACAGAAAAAGAGAAAGAGAATTCCAGTATCCTCCCGGAATTGAAAAGATTATTGAGGATGTGATCGGCGGTGGGACGATTGACCGCCGGAATTTGCGGAACGCTTTGTTCAATGGCAAGTCGTTGGACGAACTGCCTCCGATCGTGATCGTGGTGAAAGATCCGGAAACGGGATTGTATCATGTGTTGAAAACAGCGTTGGTTTCAGAAGCGGCCGCTGCCGATGCGATAGCGTATAAGGTAACCAAGAATCATCTGTTTGGTGTGGGTGACTTCGTGACGATTGGTGGAGCTTTGACAGGCGCGTCCGATAAGATCACGGCTATTGATAAGAGTAATGCGGAGTTTGATACGATCACGTTGGAAGCGACTATCGGTGCTGCCGCAAAAGGTCAGGTATTGGTTCAGGCTAAAGACAAACAGGCTGCGAAAGCCGCCAAGTTGCCTTATGATGGCGAATTGGTTGTCACGATGAATAAAGTCGACTTGACTGTAGCCAACCAGCAGTCCGGGTTATTGGTAAGAGGTACGGTAAACGAATCCTGTATGCCGTTCCCGGTAGATAAGGACTTGAAGGTATTAATGTCGTTTATCCGTTTTGTGTAATCCATTAAAATCAGATATATGGAAAGAAGTTTAATTAAGCAAGTGAATAAAAAGAACATGGCGGCCCGTTTGAATACCCGTCATGTGAAACCGGTTGTCTTCCCGAACTTCTTCGGGGTGAAAAGAAAGACCTCGTTGAAGTGGGAGACTCTGACCGGTGAGAAAGGCGCTCCGGTAATGGCAGACGTGATCTCTTTCGACGCTTCCGCACCGCAGAAGACCCGTGAGGTGATCAGCAAGCTGTCCGGCGATATCCCGAAGACAGCCGTCAAGCGTGGCATGAACGAGAGCGATTACAACGAGTATAAGCAATTGGAACGTGATGCGCAAGGTGACGCGGACCAGTTGGCATTGTTGAATCTGGCTTTCAAGGATCAGGATTTCGTGTATAACTCCGTTCGTGCCCGTTTCGAATGGTGGTGTATGCAGCTCATGAGCCGTGCGGGTTTCCATTTGTCGGCAAAGAACAATGGCGGTGTCGTTACGGCTGAGTTTGTCGGTTGCGGTATGCCGAAGAAGAACCAGCGTAAATCTACTACGGACTGGAGTAACGCTACAACGGCCAATGGATTGCAGGATATTGAGGATACGGTTGTGGCCGCTTCTGCCGAAGGGGTGACGATCCGTTACGTTGTAATGCATGTGGCTGATTTCTCTTTGCTAAAGAAACAGAAATCCACGTTCGACACGTTAAAGGCATGGGTTAATTCGTCCTCCAAGATATTGGTGACAAAGAATCTCATCAACGAGTATCTGGCCGAGCAGGAGATCCCGGTGAAGATCATTACCGTGAACCCGGCTGTCCGTATCGAGGATAGTGCCCATCGTCGTAAGACGATCAATCCTTGGGAGCGTAAGCGTGTATGCTTCTTGGAGGATTTGAAGGTGGGTGACATTCAGCATGGGCCGATCGCCGCCGAGTCTTCCGCTACCTTGCAGAAAATCGCTCTCATGGTTAAGCAGGATTGGATCTTGGTAACCAAATGGTCTGAGCTGGAACCGTTCAAGGAATGGACGAAAGCGGAAGCGAACGCTATTCCTGTCGTGAATGATCCGGATGCCATGTTCATCATGAAAGTGGATGGGAAGGATTGGAACGCTTCCGAGGATACCGAGGGTACGGATGATATCCCGGCGACATTCTTGGGTGAAACCGTCGAACCGGAGGATCAAACGATTCAGGATACTGAAAACGGAGAATAACAATTATGGCTAAGACGATTCGAGATACGATACTCGCTTATCCCGGTCTGGCTGACTGTGAAGATTTTTTGGATAACGTCGTTTTGCCGGGACGCGGTTTTGAAGGTACAGAAGATAGTAAGACGATCGATATCCGAAAACAAAAGCTGGTGGCCGCCGACCTTTATTCCATGGTCGGCGGTCTGCCGGACTTCACGGAAAACAAGCTCTCTATCACGTATCCCCGTGCATGGTATGACGCTACGGCGAAACGACTATACCGGGAGGGAGGAGAACCTGAGAAAGCGGAATTGATAGGCAATAAGATCGAGGTACCCAAAGGAAGGGCGAGAAACAGATGGTAAAGCGATATTCACATACTGCGATAGTGACGATTCAATCCTGTCAATTGGTCAAAGGGGAATGGGTTGCCGGTAAACTGACGGAAATAGAGGTCACTGGGCAATACTACCCGTCCAATAGTGGACAGCAGTTGAAGTGGAACGTCGATGGAAGAGAGTTCATCGTGCATGGTGAGTTTTCGACCAAAGCCCGTCCTGTGGAAAACGCGAAGCATATCCGGATTGACAGTATCGCTCTCGATGTGGATATCATTAGCTGGGAACCGTTTCAGACTCACTCTGTAATCTATGTGTAGTTTATGGCAAGGAAAGGTGTTTTGATTCCAATGTGGAGTGATAGGGAAGTAGGGCGTTGGTTCGATTACTATGTGGATCGGGCGGAAGAGCGGATATACAAGTTATTACAACGTGCCGGGGAAGAGTTCGTGAAGATCGCTCGAAAAAAAGGGAACTATCAGGATCATACCGGTAACCTCCGTAGCTCAATCGGTTATGTGATCGTTAAGGATGGCGATATATTGACCGAGAACTATGAGCAATCCACGGAAGGAACGGATAAACAGACCGGTATCAGGGAAGCGAAACGTTTGGTTTCCGAGCTGATCCCTCTTTATAAAAGGGGCTGGGTATTGATTGGTGTAGCCGCTATGCCTTATGCCAAGTATGTGGAAGCAATCGAAAATCTGGATGTTATCTCTGTCGCCACGGAACATGCCGAGGATTGGATCAAGAAACAGAGTCGAACGTTATTTGATAAACTCGCTGAGAAAGGATATTGAACATGGCAGATCAGTTTGATATAGTGGATATCGTATATAATGCGGTTGAGCCGGCGAGTACGGGCTTTATCCTGTATAAGGATCAATCCGGCGATGGCGAGAAAAGAAATCATATCACGATCCGCTCTCTGGCCTTGAATGGGAAAGATTATGTCAACAAGGGATCGATAAATATCAATATCTTCGTCAAGAGACCCTCGAAAGGCGTATCGGATCGACAGTTGATGATAGAGACCGTACGAGGCGTGAGGTTCGTGTTGCGGGATATCAAGCCGCCGTTGGGGATGTATTGGAAATCTCGGATCGTCTGGTCTGAGCCTATGGGCGAGGCCAAGGATGGCTTCGATTGTACGAATATTAGATTAGAGGTTATAACAGAATTAGATTAGTGATATGGAAAGAAGTTTAGCGCTGGATGTGGCGTATTTAGGAGTTGCGGAACCCGGGGATGGCGTGGCCGGTACCGAGTTCACCCAATGCGTTGACGTGGATACGGTGACGTTCAATTTCTCGGACGCCAAGGAGCTTAGTTTTACGTCCATGGGACATGAGGATCCTTGGGCGGTGGTGAGTCGGAAAGGAGATCCTTCCAGTATAGAGTTCACTATCCCTTCTCCCACGAGCGACGAGATGAAAATGTTTTGCGGGGGAACCGTTTCCGGTGATAAATGGGAGGCTCCCTTGTCTACGCCCTCGATATTGAAGACGATCAGGCTACAGAGCCTACCGTACCAAGGTAAGTTCACGGAATATGTCTTTGTCAAGTGCTCTGTGTTCGGGAAGATCAGCCAAGCCCCGGATAAGGAGAATTGCGATCTCTTATTGGTAAAGGCCACGATCATGACACCGGTATCTGCGGCTGGCAAACAAGCGCCCCGTATAGCAGGGCGGTGAAGGCCGTATCGGAAGACACGGAATGATGTTTTTTGTTTAGGTTGTCTAGAGCCTCGGTTTTTGCCGGGGCTCTTATATTTTAGAGGAAAATCATGAGCGTAAAGCGAGCACTACAGATTGAGAGCGACGTGGTGACAAGTCGGTCAGTCGTGATTCCTTTCGAGTTCAAGCCGGAGACGATCCCGGCGGGTAAGAACGTTGGTGATAGTATCGTTATCACCCCGATCACGGTAAGGACCGGGTTTAGGATACGGCCGTTACTCTTGCGGATTGACAAGGCGGACAAGGATGCTATCGTGGCTCATAAGGATGTTACGTTTGATAGTGTACTGTCGGAGTTGATGGCGAAATATGACGAGTTGATCTTTGAGATCGTATGTTTGGGTATCCATAACAAGAAAGGGGACATGCCCGCTTGGTTCCGGGAGGTACTGAAGGATAATTGTACATGGGAAGACCTGTATATCCTTTTGAACGCTATTCTCTTTCGTCTGGGTTGTAACCCTTTTTCTCGTACTATCATAGCTTTGGAAGCTGTGAGCCCGTTAAGCGAAGAGGAGATAATAGCCCTTCAAGAAAACAACGAGACTTGGGTAGGTCGGAGCCGGTGACGCAAAGTAGCTTCATGTTCCTTGTACTATGTAACGAGGCGTTCGGGTATACGCATGAGCGGACATTGGACAGCGATCTGGCGCTTGTCATGTCCATGCTACGGGAACATGGTTACTTGGTGAACGACCGGAACAAATCACTGCTCATGGACGATGATGAATCCGGGGATAATCATGGCGAGTGGGTCGAGGTAATCGATTTCGATACGGGAAAAAAGAAAAGGGTTCGAAGAATGAGCCCGGTATGATATATATTACTTTGCGTAGAGAACGTTTGTCATAGTGATTTTGGTTGTAAAAAAACCGACGAACCGTGAGGCTGGTCGGTTTTTGTTCTCTGTAAATGTGTCAAGATCTTCAGAGTGTCTGCTCGATAACCAGAGCGGTGTCTTCTAGCGAAAAGTAATTGGGTAACGCTCCGGATGGATTATGCTGTCAATCTCAAGATCCACATCAATTGCGTCCCAACGCAACGAATCCTCGTCCGGCATGGTCACGTCCAATACATCCGATACTTTTGCATTTCTGAACCAAGGGTATCTGTCATACGATAGATAATATTCCTTCCCTCCTACGAAAAGGAGGATACCGCGTGCATTAATCATTGTTACTCCCACAGGGGGTGTTCCATTCATTTTTTTATTATATCGAGGCCGGACAAGCTGCATGAGAATATTCGTTGATATCTATAAGATGGATATTCAAAACATCTTCAATATCAAAAAGAGTGCTGGTTGTAAAGTTGTGGTCTCCTCTTAACCATTTGGATATCTCAGAGGGACGTTTACACATTTTCTCGGCAAATTCCTTTTGGGATAGACCTTTCCTTTTGATACCTTCTGCAATTTTTACAGCAAGCATCATACGTCTTTCCATGTTCTTGGCTCTTTTCTTATCTATATTGCTAAGTACAGTGTCTAAAATAGATGTGTTATTCATATTTATTCCTCCTTCAATTTTAAATTACCTAAGAAAAATCCATTATCGTTGAGATGTATATCTTTGTTTTTAATAGCTTTTGATATGATTTTGGATATTTGAATCACCATTTCAGCTTCTTTTTTTAAGGCGGGACTTTCTTGATAAGCTCTAATGTTTTTGGGCTTATATCCTCCACCTCCAACAATGATAGCAACGTTAGCAAATCGAATACAATAGATTCTTAATTTTTTATCAGGACTATCAAATAGGGCGCAGACACCATCACCGGGTTTCCCTTCGTTTAGCTTGAAAAAATGTTCGGCTGCCCCAGTTTTTGTAGCCATAATTTTCAATTTAGATACGATATCTTCTATTTCGGTTGGGTATTCAGAATAGTTGTTCTGAAGAAATTGTTCAAAAACGCTCTGATCCTCTTGATTGAGAATGACAGAATATATTTGAGTCTTCTTTCCTGACAGTTGCTTTATTTTGACAATCTCAAGTTCCACGATGAATTTTTTTCTTTTTACAAAAGAACGAAGAAAAAGCGACAAGGCAAAAGAAAATGTCGAAAAAGATAACTTATAAGTGAATTTTTAACGGTTGACAGTCTCACATGAAAGGCTATCCTATATTTTACCATAAACGCATTATGGGAATCAGAAATAGAGAGGGCAGTCTGTACATGGCTACCGGGATCGACAACTCCGGCTTGTACGAAGGAAAACGCGAGGCTATGGGAATTATCAAGACTCTGGCAAGCGATATCACCTCTTTTGATATATTTGGCGGTATCGGTATCAGTGCGGCGACGGCGTTTGCGCAAGCGGCCAAGAGCTCGTATGAGTTTGAGAAGGAATTTCGCAAGAACATGCTGGAAGTGGCGACCATTTCCACTCAAGTAACGGATGATATGACCGGTTTCATGAATCAGGTCATGTCCATAACCCAAGAGATACCGATCAAGGCTCCGGAGGCCGCCAAGGCGTTATATAGCATTGTTTCCGCCGGACATGACGGGGCGGATGGCATGAATATCCTAGAAGTTTCGGCTAAAGCTGCCGTGGGAGGGCTTACGGAAACCGAGACGGCAGCTGATGCTATTACAACGATCCTGAATGCTTATAAGATGTCTGCGGAGGAAGCCGGTACGGTCTCGGACCAGCTTTTTACAACCGTCCGGTTGGGTAAGACTACATTTGGCGAATTGGGAGCCTCCATAGCCCAAGTTGCTCCTATTGCGGCTGCGTATGGGATTAGTATCGACCAAGTGTTGGGTGCTGTCGCTTCATTGACCAAGCAAGGAACGCCGACGGCGCAGGCTATGACACAGATCCGTGCCGCTATCCAAGGAACCGCCGGAGAACTTGGAGACGCCGCTTTCCAAGGTCGTACTTTCCAAGAGGCATTACAATTGATTTATGAGAAGGCTGGTGGTTCCGCTTCCAAGATGAAGGAAATGCTTGGCACGGATGAAGGCCTGGCCGCTACACTGGCTTTGACTGGAAAGAATGCAAAGGCGGCAGCAAATGATTTGGGAGAGTTGCAGGGCTCCTTGGGTGCGACAGAGGCTGCGTTTGAGAAGATGGCTGACGCCGCCGATAATCAGCTCACGTTGTTGGCGAATAATGTACAGGCTTATTTGCGCCCAATGGGAGAGAGGATATTGAAAGAGGTGTCAGATATCGCCAAGGCGTTTAATGAGGCTTTTGAGAACAATGATATCGAGGGGACGATATCGAGGGTTGAGGCATTGGTGAAAAATGCGGCGGGAGCGTTTCTTTCTTATAAAACAGCTATTTTGTTGGTTCAAGTGGCGCAACGATCTTATATCAAGACATCAGCTTTGAGCAGACTGGCGACGATTCAGCATACGACCGCAACCGCGCTGCTTACAGGTGCTTTGAAAAAACAGGCTGTCGCAATGTTGGCCGCCGGAAAAGCTGCCCTTGCGAATCCGTATGTCTTGGCCGTGGCGGGTGTTACGGCCCTTGGGTATGCGATCTTCAAGCTCGCGACACAGGCGACGGCATCAGAGAAGGCGTTGGATTCCCATAACAAGAGGGTCGCAGAGATGAAGGACTGGATAGAAGGCATGAGATCTCAAACGGATGAACTATTGAATGCTTTGCGCGACGATAACAAGTCCATGTTACAGAAAGTGGAGGCATACGAGAAATTACAAGCCCTCTATCCGGATGAACTGAAAAATCTATCCTTGCAAAAGTTCATGTTGATGGATATGACGGAGGCTAATAAGATGCTTTCTAAATCGATAGATGAGCGAACCATGGCCCAACAGCGCGCTACCGTAAACTCCATAGAGGATGAAATTGCAAAAAATAACCATCGAATCTCCCAGCTAGACAAGAAAAGTTGGATTGATACCAGCTTTTCGGAGGCATTTGAGTTACGTCGTTTACGAAAACGGAACGAGCAGTTGAAGATTGAGCATGATAAAGCGGTTGAGATAGTCGTACAAGGATTGAAGGCTCGTACGAAGGCGGAGGCGTTAGCTAGTAGCCAACAAGAGGAGGAAAAGGCGAAAATAGCTACACCTATTGATAAAAAGGAACTAGAAAAGCGAAAAAAGCTTCAAGACGAACTCCTATCCCTCCGCCGGCAGAACCAGCAATCCGAGATCGATCTGATGAAAGAAGGCTCCGCAAAGAAGATCGCCCAGATAAACCTAGACTATGACAATGAGATCGCCGCCATACTTACCAAGGAAAAAGAGTGGAAAGACGCTCAAGGCGGCAAACTGACTAAGGAACAGACCGTGGAGATTCGTACAGCCTTGGTGAACTCATACGTCAAACGGGAGCGATCGACCTCTAATGTGAATAAGGAACAACTGGAGGAAGAGAAACGTGCCATGAACGAGTATCTGAAAGAATACGGTTCTTATCTTGATAAGAGAGATGCTATCACGGCTCTTTATAACGAGAAGATAGCCAAGGCTACGACGGAAGGCGAGCGTAAGTCCCTTTCCGAGGCCATGAAAAGGGAACTGTCTGATCTCGACATAGAGGCGAGCAAGACGACTTCCGCTATCAGTCGGTTGTTCGGTGACATGAAAGACAAGACCCTCTCCGAGTTGGAGGCCATCAACCGGAAGGGGCGTGAAGCCTTGGAGTTCTTGAAAAGCGGTGTCTGGGATGAGAGCAAGGGCAAGGATTTCGGTATCACGAAAGAGACGTTTGAACTGTGGAGTAAATCACCCGATAAACTAAAAGATATCTCGGACGCACTCAAGGAGAACAAGGAAGCCGCGGACAAGTTGCGCCCGGCATACGAGAAGGTCGCCAAAGGTCTGAAAGGCGTATTTGAGGCTGGTAACGATACGAAAAAGCTGCGACAGGCAATTGACGATATAGAGGAAGGGCTTGGCGAAATCATGCGGTCCGGGCAATTCCTCTCTGATACTTTCTCGAAACTCGGGGATTCGTTCGGTGGTGCGTTCGGTGAGATAGCCGAAGGCTTGAATGTGGCCATGGACGCGGTCAATTCCGCCATGGACGGGGCGAAAGCCGGTGCGATGTTCGGGCCGATCGGTGCGTCTGCCGGTGCCGCTATCGGGGTGGTCACATCCCTTGCCTCCTCTATCGCCAAGATCCATGACAAGAAGAACGAGAGTCGTATCCAGCGTTTGCAGGATCAGATCGACACGTTGGACAAGTCGTACGATAAGCTGGGCAGGTCCATCGAGAAAGCCTATTCCAAGGATGCCTCCAAGCTTATCGACCAGCAGAATAAGCTATTGGAACAGCAAAAAGTGCTTATCCAAAACCAGATCAAGGAGGAGGAGGACAAGAAGAAAACCGACAATGACCGCATCAAGGAGTGGCGGGACCAGATAGACGAGATCAATAACACCATAGCGGATAATAAGGAGGCCGGCAAGGACGCCATTTTCGGTAGTGACATAAAATCGGCGATCGACGATTTCGCCAACGCTTACGCCGACGCGTGGGCCGCCGGGGAGGACAAGGCGCGATCGGCCAAGGATCTCGTGAGGAAGATGATAAGGAACATGGTCACGGAGTCGATCAAGGCCGCCGCATCCGATCCCATGAAAGAGATCCGGGAGAAACTGCTCGAGTTCTGGTCCGACGATTATATCAGCGACTGGGAACAGGATTATCTGGATCGGAAGGCGCAGGAGCTGGCCGACGACCTCGACCGTAAGTTTGGTTGGGCCGACAAATATTTCAATACCGGTAACGCGGTAGAGGAGGACGACGGGCGTACGGCCTCGTCCAAAGGTGTTGGTTCCATCTCCCAGGACTCCGCGGATGTTATAGACGGTAAGATGTCGACCCAACTTATATTTTTAGATAGGACGTTGGTGCAAGTGACGGGTATAGCCGACCAGATGCGCTTCATCTACGACCTCCAGACAAGGGGCTGGAAGAACGTGGAGGCGATCAAGGACCTGTCCGGGAAGGTGTCGGAGAACACGGCCAAGGTAGCGGAGATCTCCGGACGTATAGAGGCCCTATCCGAGAAGATAGAGGCGAATACCAAGTCGGCGGCCTCCGGTATAAAGACTATTAACGACAAGGGTATATTAATGAGATCAAGATAATGATGGAGACGGTTAACGACATAATCAAATCGGCCCTCTCGCTCGGGGCATGCAGTGGTTCTAACGGGGTGACGGACTGGAGAAGCCTCGTGTGGCTGTTCTTCAGCCCGCAGGGGCGTGAGTTTTGCGCGGAGAATGATTTCCCGTCGTTAGACATGTTCCGTGGCATGGCCGGTCACGTGATGCCCTACGGGGTGTACGTTGACTCCGGCCACGTGTACGTAACCAATCCCGGCAATATCGCCGTGATAGGTGATACGGATGCGGTGATAACGATAGACGATAACGAGCGTGTTCACAAGGTGATCCTCATGCACGGCGGCAAGGCTAGGGTCGTGGCGAGCGACTACGCCGTGATCCTGCTGGTGAATATCGGGGGAGAGGTTGAGATAAACAAGGATAATACCGTGGTGATCTTATGAGGGGTGAGTTATACATAGACAACCGAGACGCCTACACCGATTTCGGCGTATGGATCACGGAGGGAGGTTACGACGGCCTTCTCCCGTTCCCCGAGCTGGTGGAACCGGATAGGAACGACTGGCCGGACGAGGACGGCATAGAGCCGGACTTGGAAAAGCCCACCTTGAAACCACGGGAGCTCAACATCACGTTCGTCCGCAGCGTGGACGGAAGATCCGCCGGCGCTCTCGTCGAGCACCTATCGAAGTCCGGGTATCACCTCTTCCGTATCCCCTCGCTGGGCAGGGAGTGGAGCTTGCGACTCATCCAGAGCCCGGCATATGAGGATTGGGACACGTTGGAGGCCTTCACGTTACGGTTCGCCGAGGATCAGCCCGTAAGACCCTCGTTCATGGCGATCCCGGAGGGTAGAGCGTATGTTCCTCCATCCGAGTACGAGCTGGACGGCGTACCCTTGGATCGATACGGCGTGATGGTGACGGAGGGCCGGGACGAGATCATGAGATCTCCGACCGTGAAGACTAACCTGTCCCGTACGGTACTGGACGTTGACGGTAGGATCTACGATGCCGGCAAGGTGGTGTATAATAGCAAGGAGGTCACTCTTAAATGCTGTCTCATCGCCGGCTCAATGACGACATTCTGGAGTTGTTACGACGCCCTGTTGGATGCCTTGATCCAGCCGGGCGAGCGTTCGCTGTACGTGGATTACAACGTGGAGGAATACCCCTGCTACTACAAGAGGACGTCCGGCTGGAAGCTTGAGAGCCTCCGGGGGCGTATGGTGGTGACATTCAACCTCACGCTGGAGTTCACGGTGTTCCGGATGGATGGTATCGATTACCTGCTGGCTACCGAGGCCGGGGAACTGGTGGTCACGGAGGATGGGGAGTATTACATAGACTTGAACATATATGCCGATTAAGAAAAAGAAAATATCAGAACTCACGCTGGCTGACAGCCTTACCGGTCTGTACACGATCGGTTGCAAGATCATAGACGGCATACAAACCAGCGTGAAGGTGAGCCTCGGAACCATCCAGACGGCTTACGAGAACATGCTCACGGAGATCTCCAACGCCCGTGCCGCCACTAAGGCGGCCAATACGGCGGCCTCCAACGCCAACACCGCCAAGCTGAACGCCGAGGCGGCCACGTCAAAGGCCAATACGGCCACGGCGAACGCCATCACCGCGACAGGGAACGCCAATACCGCAACCGGTAAGGCTAATACCGCAGCTGATTTAGCCAATAAAGCCGCGGCTAACGCTAATGCCGCTCACGATGGGTTAGAGAAGATCAAGGAAGATACCGAAATCGCAACTAAAAACGCAAATGACGCGGCGAAATTGGCGAATGAGAAAGCTTCTTACGCCAACACGCAGGGTAACTTCGCCAAGACACAGGGTGACCGCGCGCAAGAGCTGGCCGACCACCCGTGGAAGGTTGGCGATAACGGCAACTGGTGGAAATGGGATCTGGATGGGGACAGGTATGTCGATACGGGCATCCTCGCTAAGGGAGGCGTCTTGTACCCGACCTTCACGATCAACCCCGCCGACATGACGCTGGTGATGTCCTACGAGGACGAGGTGTCACCAAACCTTGTCAAGCTCAACCAAGAGACCGGTGAGCTGTATTTGAACGTATGACCAAAAAAAGGAAGGAGGAATTATAATGAGTCAGATAGTATTGGGGAAGGTGGCGTTCGTCGATAAGGGCGTTTATGCCACGGCGAGTACGTACAACACCTTCGATTTCGTCGTCACGGATGATAGCTGCTACCTCTGTGTCAAGGACGGAAACAAGAACCACCCCTTGACCGATACGGCTTGGTGGAAATGTATCGCCCGTGGTACGCAGGCAACGGAAGCGGCCAAGACCGCCCTTGCGGAGGCGAATAAGGCTATCGAGGCCACGAGGAACGCTATCTCTGCTGCGGGTTTGGCTAACGCTAAAGCGTTGGAGGCTGGGAAACAGGCTGATTTGGCCGGTCGAGCATCTGATGAGGCTTTGGCTGCCGCTGTCGAGGCTGAGGCGATGATTTCCGAGGGCAATGCGCAGATCGCTTCCATGAAAGCGGCCGAGCAATCGTTGATGAGTCAAGCGCTTCTTGCCCCTACCCGTATGGAGCTGAAATATGTCAAGAGGATAACGTTAGGGAATGCCGTCGCCCAGAAGATAGCCGTGAGTCTTTTTCCAGCTTATGTATTACCTAATGTGATATTTCAACAGGCGTTTTATTCCGGTGATGCGTTGTACGTGGACCCACGTGGAAACTTGACTGTCCGTAAGACCGGCACGGCCACGATCCACGTTATCCCATCGCATAACACCTCGTTGTCCCAAACGATAGTCATTGAGGTTACTGCCCCGGTCATTCGTAAGGCCGGTAGCGTGATGAGATTTTTATCCGGTAGCCGGATACGAAAGGTATAATTGTCTAACATTTTAATATACAGAATCATGTCATTAACAACAGCAGAGGAGGAGAAGGTACGCGCTATCATCACGGCCTTCGATAACGGCAAGACGATCGACCAGCTGCCCTTGGCCGACACGAGCCAGCCCTCCAAGTATTTGATCGAGGGAGTGTCCAAGGAAACGGGCGAGTCGGTTAAGATCCCTTTCGCCGACGCGGTATCGATCGTGAACAAGCACGTCGCTATCCGTCGCTGGAAACGTGGTCAGGGCACGCCAGTCGGCGAGGCTTACGGTAATATCGATTTCCTGCGGGATCTTCCCTCCGTGATCGGTCTGGGCTGCTACCTCGTGTCCGTTGACCGTAGCCGGCGTAAGCTTGACCCGACGAACCACCGTCGTTTCGCCGACGGCAGTCCCGCTGCCTTGGACGGCACGATGGGCGATTACCTGTGGTGCTGGAACGTCCACTACTACTCTTGGTGGGTTGACTCCACCTATTATTACGAGGCTGTCAGCCCGACCCCGATCGAGGGTCATTTGAACTATTACATCCCGGCCGGGGGTACGTCGGCCTTGGGAGCCGGCGTCATGGACCGTACGAGCGGCACGTTGGTCTCCGTCGTCAGTGACGATCCCCGTTATCGTGGCGGGAACAACGACGCGACGAGGGACGGGAAGCACAACACGCAGCTAGGCATGGTTGCCACGAACATGAACGCCGCGGCTTTCGGCACGGCCGCCCGCAAGAAGGGTGAGGGCTGGGAATCCGGCTGGTTCGTCGCGAACAGCGTCGTCGGTTATCTCTACCGCCTTATCATGGGTACCCGTGATTGCCAGTCCGCGTTGAACCCGGTAAAGGACTCCAATGGCCTATATCAGGGCGGTACCGGTAAGGGAGTTACGGAATGGTCTTGGGATCCTTGGTCGAGCCATAACGGTGGTTATCCGATTATTCCGACGAGCGTAGGGATCGAGTTGGGGGACTCGGTCGGCGTGAGCGACTACGCCGTGAAGGGCTCGGACGGTGGTACCGTCCACCAAGCGCACGTCCCTTGCTTCCTAGGCTTGAAGAACTTCTACGGGCATATCGGTCTGATCGAGCGTGGCGCTTTGATAAACAAGCTGTCCGACGGTAGCGGAGATTATTATGTCGCCCCGTCCCTTTACTCGGCTTTCAACATCAACTCGATCGAGGGTCTGATAAAGGCTGCGAAGGTTCCTAAGAACGATCCCAGTGGCTGGAAATATATCACTGAGCTCAGTATGCAGAATCTATGCTCCGCCCCGACTGTCGCCTCCGGCAGCTCCAGCACCTATTATTGCGACGGTTGGTATAACGACAACGCTATTTCCGGCCTTCGCTGTCCGTTCCGTCGTGGTCATGCGTACTACGGTGCTAATGCTGGCTTAGCGTGCCTCAATGGTAGCATTGCGGTCTCGAGCGCTAGCGTGTACTGGTCGTCGCCCCTCTGCTATTTTGCAGAGGACGTAAGCCCCGTGCCCGTGCAGTACTAGCGTTCATTGTGTTCGGGTGTCCATCGTGTCCATTAGGGTGCGAAGCGCCCGAGCACCCAAGGCACGTAAGTGCCGCATCTTAGTTCTTTGACATGTTGTTTCCGTTCCTGTTTTATTTTTCCCGCCGTAAGGCGGTCGCACTTGAAAAATTAAATATTACATTTGTGCCGCCTATTGATTGGGCGGGTTGTCTTCTCTGACGTCCTGTTCCGGCCTTCGCTGTCCGTTCCGTCGTGGTCATGCGAACAACGGTGCTAATGCTGGCTTAGCGTACCTCAATGGTAACAATGCGGTCTCGAACGCTAACGTGAACTGGTCGTCGCCCCTAGGATACGCCGCTGATTTATTCAGTAAGAAGAAGTGGAGGAGAGACCCTGTCACTGGACAAAAAATCAAGGCTAAGGGTATAGTCCCGGTAGGTTGATAAACCGACGGCTCATGACCTGATGGCGATTGCAGACACTGGACACTAAAAGACACTTGGGACACCATGAGGAGAAAAGGTGACTTTTCCGGGGATATAGCCCGGAAAGAAAACTATTACAAGGCTTTTGATCATGCCAGCAAGAACAAGCATGGCAAAAAGGCCATAACAAAGTTCGAGGCGGACTTGGAAAAGAACCTTTCCGATCTCCTATACTCTTTTGAAAACGGGACGTTCGTAACCTCCCCGTATCGTTTCATGACCGTCCATGAGCCGAAAAAACGTCTTATCGGGATGCTCCCTTTTCCGGATCATGTCCAGCACTGGGCGATGCTCAATGAGGTGGAGGATTATTTTACGAGATCCTTCTCCGCGTATACCTACGGAGGGGTGAGAGGACGCGGTCCCCACGCCTACATGAGGATGATCCGGAAGGTCTTAAGAAAATATCCGGAACGTACCACCGACTATCTCCTGTGCGATATCCACCACTTCTATCCGACCGTCAATCACCCGGTACTGAAAAGCCAGCTCAGGACACGTATCAAGGATAATCATTTATTGCGAAGGCTTGATGAGATCATTGACAGCGTCGAGGGGGATACCGGTATGTTTCCCGGCACGAAGCTGGCGCAGTTCTTCTCGCTTGTCTATCTTTATCTTTTCGATCACGATTTGAAGCGGTGCTTCCATGTCGGGGAATGCCCTGCTTTGGTTGAGTACTACACGAAAAGGTATATCGAGGAAAGTATCGCAACGGCCAAAACAGAACATGATTATGAGGAGTTATCCAAAGGGATCCAATATCTCTCGGACAGGTTCAAGGGATATCTGAACCGTCTGGATTTCTGCTACCGTCTCGCCGATGATGTCCTGATACTGCATGAGGACACCGTATTCTTGCACCTTGTCATCGAGTGGATCGGTCTTTATTACGCTAACGAGCTTAGGATCGGTCTTAACCCGAGATGGAAGATCGGGCACGTGACGGACGGTGTCGATACGGGGGGATACGTGCATTTCCCGGATCACGTCCGTGTCCGGAAACGTAACAAGGTGGCTCTCTGCCGCCAGATAGCGAGATTGAGAAAGAAGGGTTTGCCGGACGAGGAGATAAGGAAGAGTGCCTCTTCCCGTATAGGCTTCATTCAACACGCTGATACGAGTAATCTATTAAATAAATTAGGAATGGAAACACCAAGGAAAAGACTGGGACAGGTGATAAGGAATAAAAAAAGTCCGTGGGAGGATCTCCCGGCCGACCGGAAAATGAGATTCGAGGATATACTTTATGATACCCGAATACCGGAGGACCGGAGAGGCCCCGAGGAGGACAGGCTGATCGAGTTGATCGATTATAAGATTGAGGATAGCAAGATCGAGAGAAACGAGGACGGCACGCCAAAGAAGTGCCTCGCCATACGTTTCCGATGGAAAGGCGAGGAGCGTTACGCTTTCACCGGTTCCGCCGTCTTGATTGATCAGGCGCTCACGGACTTCTCTCACGAGGACTTGCCGGTGGATACCGTGATAAAGGTGCTCACCAACAAGTTCGGTAAGAAATTTTTCAGGTTCACTTGACCCGTAGGGATCGCTCTTGGCCGATCCTCCCGGGTCGGCTAAAAAACATTTAAATATATGGAGACAAGAGCGATTTACACGGAGAGAAAGACATTCGTAAAATACGATGACAACCATTACCTGCTATACCTGAACGAGGAGGTCCTGGAGAACCACGTTTCGGAGGGCCACGGGGGCGAACCGGAACCGGAGCCCCGCGTGGCTTACGCCTATACCGGCACGTGCGAGGATGGCGGTACGCTGATAGAGGCCGCGGATGCCACGTACGAGCGGTTCGTGTCCGGGCTCGTACGCACGAGATATTCCGCTGACAGGGTGGAGGCGATCACCCTCAATAAATTAGGTTCGGATAATGAGAGAAAGGCCGAGTTTGAGGCCGAGTTCGCCTGTCTGGAACGTTACCGTAACGACTGCAAGGCGAGGGTACGTGCCTTGCTGGGTATGCCCGAAAGCGTCTCGAACACTCTTTAAATACCGTTCGAGATGCGTATCTATGATAAGACGGGCGAGGTATTGCTTGACATCCCGGTGGACGATGACAGCTATCGTTACCGGGCGATAGCGCAAGCGAAGAAGGTGGAGCTGCGTTACTCCCTAGTGGATCACGTGGAGCTGCCTACCGGGGCGTATATCGAGTATCAGGGGGAAAGGTACACGCTGTGGTACCCTTCGGATTTCAAGAAGGAGGGCACGAGGGTCTTCGACTATACCGTCACCTTCGGCGGCAACGAGGAGATCCTGAAAAAATATAAGTACAAGCTGTTGTCCGACAAGCCGTACAAGCTCAAGTTCGTCATGACGGCCACGCCGGGGATGTTCATGGAGCTGCTGGTGGACAACCTCAATCTCTATGATTCCGGCTGGACGGTCGGCACGGTGATCGAGGCCCCGGAGAAACTGTTGTCGTTCAACCATGAGAAATGCTGGGCTGTATTGGGGCGTTTGGCCGAGGAGTTCGACACGGAGTTCGAGATCGTGGGCAAAACTATCAACCTCCGCAAGGTGGAGTACTTCAAGGATGCCCCGGTCGCTCTCAGCTATGGCAAGGGAAACGGTTTCCTTCCGGGTGTAGGTCGTGCGAACCAAGGCGACAACCTCCCCGTGGAGATATTGTACGTGCAAGGCGGTGAGCGGAATATCGATTACTCGGCCTATGGCAGCCAGACCTTGCTGCTCCCCAAGTCGCAGGAGCTTTCCTATCAAGGCAGACGCTACAAGACCGACAAGGACGGGATGTATGTCACTCGTGCGGACAGGCCCCTTTCCTCTTATAATGAGGACAGCTACGATGCCAGCGATATATATCCATCCAGGGTTGGCACGGTGAGCGAGACCGACACGGAGCCGGGCGAGGACACGGACGGGAACGATGTCACGTTCTACAACTTCTATGACTCATCGGTTCCCGCCAACCTCAATTTCGAGGATTGCCTAATCGCCGGTCAGACCATGACGGTTATTTTCCAGACAGGCCGTCTGGCGGGCCGTGAGTTCGACGTAAAGTACATACATGACGGCCGTAAGTTCGAGATCATCTCGTCCGAGCAGGATGGCATGACGCTGCCGAACGCCTCCCTGTATCCGGAGGTCGGCGACAAGTACGCCATTTTCAACATATCCCTTCCCGCCGCCTACGTGTGCGACAACGCCACCAAGACCGGGGCGAGCTGGGACATGTTCCGGGAGGCGGTACGCTGCCTTTACGAGCGTGAGGAGCGGCAATTCACGTTCATCGGAGAGCTGGACGGCATATGGGCCAAGAAGAATTGGTTGGCGATCGGCGCCAAGCTGGTACCCGGCGGTTATGTCGATTTCAGCGACCCGCAATTCCAGCCGGACGGCATCCTGATCCGGATCACCGGGGTGAGGGATTACATCAACAGGCCCCACAGCCCGGAGCTTGAGCTATCCAATACGTCGGTAGGCGGTTTCCTGTCCGATGAGTTGGGCAAGCTGGAGAGCGAGGAGGTCGTTAATGACAAGAGGTATAAGGAGGCGTTACAGTTTACCAAGCGCCGTTACCGTGACGCTATCGAGGCGCAAGAGATGCTGGAAGTGGCCTTCGATAATTACTCCAAGGGCATAGACCCGATATGGGTACGTACCATGTCGCTCTTGGTGGGTGATGAGTCCCTGCAATTCCGTTTCGTCAACAGCAAGACCGCTCCTGTGACCGTCATGCCCGATTTCAGGTATGATGACAACACCGGGGTGTTTACCGCCCCGGCTTTGATCTTGCAGCACATGACGCTGGGCATCAGTGATATCAAGGAGTCCCATAAGCCTTCCGAATACCAGTATTGGGATATGGGGGCGTATACGAGTCCCTACTTGGGGGATTACGGGAAACTCTATCTCTATGCGAAGTGCGGCAAGAGCGGTGGGAAGGGGACGTTCGAGATGTCCGGGAGCCCTCATAAGTTCGAGGAGGATGGGTACTATTATTTCTTGACCGGTTTATTGGGCAGCCAGTTTGACGGGGCCCGTTCCTTCGTTACCGTGTACGGTTTCACGGAGATACTCCCCGGCCGGGTGACGGTGGATAGGATTGTCTCGACGGATGGTAATACCTATTTCATACTGAATAAGGGGGATGGCTCTGGCGAGTTTCATGGGCGTATGGTCTTTACCGCCGGTTCGGGGCTGAAAAACCTTGATGAGTGGCCGGAATTGGATCAGTCTATCAAGGAGGCCAAGAAATCCGTGGAGGACCTGAACTATTACGTGGACGGGGCGTTCAAGGATGGTATAGTCACGGAGACGGAGGCCGTAGCGATCGAGAAATACCTGAATACGGTCAATGTTTCCAAGGCCGAGGTCGAGGCCACTTATAAAAAATTATATGAGAATACCTATCTCTCCGGCCCGGCCAAGACCGGGCTTTTGAACGCGAAGGTGACATTGTTCGGGGCGATTGACAACCTATTGTCCTCCATCAATACCGCTATCGTTGACGGCAAGGCGACAGAGGCCGAGAAAAAAGACGTTGACGCCAAGTTCACGGCCTTCAATACCGCCATGTCCTCTTTTAACACAGCCGTAGAGGCCGCAAACAAGGCTATTCAAGATACGCTGAAAGGGTATTCAGATACAGCCATGAAAAAGGCGCAGGACGCTCTTAGCGAGGCGGAAAATGCCAGTAACGCTGCCAATAACGCCCAAGGATCGGCTAACGATGCCCAGAGCATGGCCAATGACAAGGCGAAGGTGTTCTACCAATCCACGGCCCCGAGATCGGGAATGCGGAAGAACGATCTTTGGGTAGACGGCGTGAATATCTATCGCTATAATGGTGAAGGGTGGGTTTTCGCCTCCGAGTACGACTGCACGATTACCGAGATCAATGGCGGCCTCGTGTCCACGGGGGCGATAGCGTTCGGTAATACCGGGGGCATGGCCGCTAGCGGTACCGTAAGGATATGGTCCGGAGGGAACTCCGGGGCGAACGGGGAGCCTCCCGCTTCCCCGACATTCAAGGTGCTCAGTGACGGCAAGGTATATGGCAGCAACTCCATCATGTGCATGAACCGTAATTACGAGGTCTCATGCGGTTTCGCCAGTGACGGTAATAGCGGTGGCGATATCTCGAACCTTGATCCGGGATCTGTCCGTATATGGGTCGGCAGCACTTACGAGCGAAGGGATGAAGCCCCTTTCCGGGTCGGGCTAAGCGGTTTGGTGGCCGCTAGCGGGTTGATGCTCTCCAAGCGACATTATATGTATAACGGGGCGTTGGCCATCCACAACGACGGACAAGTCACGCTAAGATCGGTAGATACTGATAATGGTGGTAACCACCTGCGTAATGTCATAATGCAGACGTATCCGAATTACGTGAACTCGGTACTTGATCTGACCGATATATTAGACTCCGCTACGGCGATGAGTGTCCCGCCTATCTTGACATTGAGATGTGGGCGTTCCGCTTATACCAATTATCCGAGGATATGGATTAATTGCGTGCATAAGGCTGGTTGGGGTTCCGCTTTCCGGGTCGAGTCCCGGTATTTTAATGACGATGGTGCCATGGAGAGAACTGTCATTAATGTCGGCTCCATGATGACACACGTGCAATTGGGGGCGTTAAGCTCTTCGCCCGAGCTATATCCTGTTTACTATGATAACAAAACAGGTTATTTATGTATGAAATACTAATAAAAAAATAACAGATATGAAATTGACATTGAAAGACAGGGTATTAATACTCAATAACGTGCTGCCGATGTACGACAATCGCAAAAATATCGGCTTGAAAATATCTATCTCCGTCAAGGTCCAGCTATTGGATTCGGAGCGGAAGGAAGTGGTTATGACCCCTGTTGGTAACGGGGAATACGAGATCTCGTTCAAGACCGTGGACGCCATGACAGGGGTCAAGTCCTTTGATTTCACGGACGATGAGTTATGGTACCTGAAACAGCGGGTGGATTACCTTGATCGGCAGGGGATGTTCTCCGCCGAGACGATCGATTCTTATTCCAAGATACTCGACCAGCCTTTTTCCGGGGAGGAATACCAAGATAGATGGAATGAGCTAAAGGGAATAGATCCTATCGCTTAACGGGATATAAGCCTTTATCGGGGGCGGGCAAATAAAAGCCCCCGTATATATTAAAAGAAAACGAGTTATGGGAGTTGATTTGAATACGATATTGGCGATAATCGGTGCGATGGGCGGGATCGAGGGGATAAAATGGGGCATCCGTGCGTGGGCGAACCGTAAGACGAACGCCCGTATAGCGGACGCTCAAGCTGACGTGGAGGAGTTCAAGGCCCTGCGTGAGTATAACGAGTTCTTGCAAAAGCAGTTGTCTGAGAAGGAGGAACGGTTCGTTGAGCAGACCGGACGGCTCCGGCAGGTGCAGGACGAGCTTTTCACCTTAAAAGAGAGCTACTCGGACGTGAAGATAGAACTGGCTTTAAAAAGGTGCGAGAAAAAGAAATGCGGCGATCGTGAGCCGCAGAACGGTTATTAATGAGGGAGGATAAGGAATGAGAAATAGTAGTCTGCCCAGAGGGTTGAGAAACAACAACCCCGGGAACATCAGAAAGAATAGCGATGTCTTCCAAGGAGAGAAGACAAGCTCAGACAAAGAGTTCAAGCAATTTAAATCGATGGCATACGGTTACAGGGCGATCTTCAAGATCCTGTCTAACTATTACCGGAACTATAAGCTGGATACGATCCGCAAGATGATAGGAAGATGGGCTCCGCCGAAGGAGAACCATACGGAAAAGTACATCCAATTTGTATCTGACTACGCTGGAATCCCGGCTGACGATCCGATCAATATTAACAACCGAGAACAGATGATTCGGATTGTGGCAGGGATGAGCCAATTTGAGAATGGGAGAGAGGCTGATATGTCAGATGTTATTGCGGGGTGGAATTTATTATGAGAACGGGAATGATTTGCGGGATGCTGGCGATAGCCGGTATCCTCACCCTGTCCGGGTGCCGGACCAAGATTCAGCCTGTCGCTATCGAGAATCGTATAGACTCGATCTATATAGACAAGTTGGTACCTTACCCCATGCCAACTGATAGTGCCTCTATCCGTGCGTTGATGGAATGCGATGAGAACGGTAAGGTAGTCCTTCGTTGGCTGGACATGGCCAACACCAAGAACGTTGAGCTTATGTTTGCTTTGGATAGCCTCGGTAACGTGATCGCCAATATGAGGATTCCCCGGGATACGTTATATCTTCCGTCAAAGGAGATATACGTAGATAGGAGAGTAGAGGTTCCGATTCCTGTGGAGAAGGAACTATCTAAGTGGGAGTCCATAAAGATAGAGGCAGGAGGGTGGGCGATAGGCTTGTTATCCGGACTGGCCGTGATTGGTATCGGCTATGTAGTACGATGGCCGGCTTATAAAAAGATATGAAAATCCCCGACATGAGGATTTCCATATCGGGAATAGTAGTGTTTTTCATGGTATTAGTGTTTTAGGTTTTCAGCCGCTCTATCTGTGAAGGTGGGGCGTTTTGCACTTTCTAATGAATTTGCATAAAAAAATAAATTTGCCTTTCTTTGTCGAAAGATAAATAGGATATGGCGGTTTTTTATCTTAGAAGAATATTACGTACAAATCAAGAGGGCTATAATGATTTAGCAATGTTGCTTCATCAGATTATACAATCGGATGATGCTGAAATATATGTTAGTTTTGCTAAAACTATATGGTTTGAAGCCAATTTATGTGCGGTTTTAGGTGCTATGATTAGGATTTTAGAGGATAATTATTTCTATGAGATCAAATTAGTAGACATGTCTATTGCCATCCGTAATATTCTTCGACGCAATGGATTTATTGGCGAGATAGATTATTCTGCTATTGACTTTAGCAAAGAGACAGTGGTTACATTTCAACAGTTTGCAACTAATCATGATACCGCATTTAATAATTATTTAGTCAGGGAACTCTTAGTTAAAAAAGATTTCCCTAAGCATAGTAGTCTATTAGGGAAAAGAATATGTACCAGTATATTTGAGGTCTTTGAAAATGCAAGAACGCATGGTAAATGCCAATGGATACATACTTGTGGGCAATATTATCCACATAAGCAACCTGCTCGTTTTGATATAACAGTTGTTGATGTGGGGAGAACTATCCAAAAGAATGTCAATGATTTTTTCGAAGGAAGATCTTTTTTTTCTGCCTCTGAAGCGATAGAATGGGCTATACAATATGGTCATACAACAAAGACAGATCAAACCGGAGGCTTAGGATTAGATTTGTTAAAAGAGTTTGTAAAGCTGAACAAGGGTCGAATTCAAATTGTTTCGGCTACAGGTTATTGGGAGTTTATAGAGGGGCGAACAAGTATATCTAAAATAGATTATTCTTTTCCCGGAACGATAGTGACCATAGAATTTAATTTTGATGATACTGCATTTTATATGTTAAAAGAGGAGTGTGATGTATCTTTAGATAATATATTTTAATATATTTGCGACATGAATACAAATCCTATAGAATTAAAAATATCAGATTATACAGCCACAAATTTAGCAGTGGCGGCAGATGAAGGGGAAAAGGTATATCAATTGATAAGAAGGATGCTGCTTGATTATCAAATTGTTATATTGGATTTCTCTGATATTGCATTATTGACTACTGCCTATTTAAATGGAGCTATAGGACAGCTATACAAGGATTACTCGAGCAGTGAATTAGGAAAGCGCTTGAAGTTGAAGAATGTGAGTCAAGATGATTTAGTTCTTTTTAAGAAAGTGACAAACCGTGCAAAGGAGTTCTATAAGAATGAAGAGACTTTTGGTCAAACTGTTCAAAATGTGATTGATGGAGAGTAATAATATACAGGATTTGAGTAAATATAGGATATCTTCTGCAGATTGTTTTTTTTTAGACAACAATGTGTGGATGTTCCTTTTTTGTCCAATAGGTAATTATAAGGTCCATAAACAAAAGGCTTATTCACGGTTTGTCGCAGATATAATCGCACATAGAGCAACTATTTATATTAATAGTATGGTTCTATCTGAATTTGCAAATACATATCTTCGATTGGATTTTCAACTTTGGAAAAAACAATCAGTGAATATAAGGGCTGACTATAAAAAAGATTATTTGAAATCAAACCAATTCTTGTCTACAGTCCAATCAGTGCAATCTTCAATGAGGAACATTCTTAAACTAGCAGTTCGCATGCCGGATAATTTTAATGCGGTAAATTTGGACAATATCTTCAACTATTTTTTGAAGATTGATTTTAATGACAGCTATTTTATCGAATATTGTAGATCTTGTGGTAAAAGTATGGTCTTTGTGTCTGATGATAAGGATTTTAGTAAGATAGATTGTGGTAGTGTAAAAATATTGACAATTTGATTTTTTATGTTTTCCCCCATCTTGATCCTCCCTTCCAAAATAATTCCCTACATTTGGGAAATCCTTAAAAGTAATCACTATGGCAAAAGATCCTACACCCTCACAGGTTGCGACCAATGCGTTGCAGGGAATTCCTTTCGGTTCTATTATCGGAAGCCCCTTGAAAGCATGTACAGAGGCTCAAGCAGAACAAGCGGATACTACTGCTGAGTTCATGAAAGAGGCTGGGCTTGATCTGGATAAAGATGCGAAAGAGAAAGAATAGTTTGAATCCTTAAATCAAATGATCATGAAAGCGGAGAGACAACACAAAGAGTGTGCTTCACGGGTATTGCAACCGTCGAAAGGAGGCGGTGGGCATATTGTTGATAATAGACCAGCAGAAATTACTCAACGAAAATTGATCAATGACGTTTCTTCTGATATTAATGACAAAAATATCGTACAATGTTTTAAAACAATACAATTAGTGATTGACCCAGAGCTAGTCGCTAAATTAAAGGAGAAGTCAATTATGTTTACTGAAGAAGATCTAGAGTTCACCATTTCAGCTCCCGCAGGAATAACAACAGAAGCAGGTGTAGTATTTTTAGAAAAGGGGAACACAAAATCAGGCTATGAACATTTAAAGAAACACTTACATGATTTTCAAGATTATGGAATTGTAGAATCTAATTTTGCCGATTTACTTGAAGCGACTTTGTCTAAATCTCCTGATTCAACAGAGCCTGGTAATAAAGGAGGGGTAGTTGCTAAGTATTTTATGAGTCTTGGTAAGGGGAATTTTATGCTAAATATTGTTGTAGCGTCAAATGGATACATAATTACAGCTTTTCCTGGTGAATCAAATGCAAATGATTATTACCAAAAGCTTAGGCAAGATCCGGAAATATTTATTCGTTATGGTGGCTTAGCTGGCTATGAAGCAGGGCATTAATGAAAAATAACGATTGAAGGCTTGAACATTCTTTTCTTCAAAAATCACTCTCAATCACACAAGCTTCCATCCTCCCAACAGGAAAAGGCCATAGCAATCCTGCGATATCGGGGACTGTAAAATAAACTGTGTCATGCGTTAATTCTCACTGAAACTCGTCGGTCGAGTGCAATATAGTTTAAGGTTAAAACGTCCATCCTCTTTTAGAGGATGGACGTTTTTAGGCAATTGTCTATGTTTTATTTGATACTAAATATTTTTTGCATACTTTTGAGAGTACAAAATTCAAACTCAACAAAATATGGAAATCAGTATAGATAATGAATCTAAAAGATTTTTTAGATTCTTGCAAGAAGAAAATAATGACAATATTATTTTTTCAGGAATATATGGTATTGGAAAATCTTTCTTTATTAATGATTTTTTTAATAAAAAGCATACAGATAAATATATAACCTTGTTTCTTACACCTGTGAATTACTCAGTTGCAAGTAATGAAGATATATTTGAATATATAAAGATAGATGTTTTATTTCAACTATTGAATAAAGTTTCTTGTGACTTAAAAAATGTTCAGATATCTAACTCTGTTGCAACTTATTATTATATAAAAAATAATTTAAATACACTTATAGGAAATATATTATCCTCAATAGAAAAAGTATGTCTTAAAACTGATATTATTCCACAGCTTATAAAATTGAAAAAGAATATTCAAGAATTTCAAAAGAAAGAATCTACACAAGAAGATAAAGAAGTGGAATCTTTTATACAAGATATAATACAACGACAAGGTTCTATTTATGAGAGAAATATTGTTACGCAAATAATTCAATCTTTAATTACTAATGCAAAAAAAGAGGAAAAGAAAGAGATCGTTTTAGTAATAGATGATTTAGATCGAATAGATCCGGAACATATTTTTAGGATACTTAATATTCTTTCTGTACATGATGATTTCTGTTGCACTAAGGAACATAAATTTAAAATAGATAAGACTATTCTTGTATGCGATGTTGAAAATATTAGGAGAATATTCCATGCTAAATATGGATCAGATGTAGATTTTTCTGGATATATTGATAAGTTTTATAGTAAGGAAGTTTTTCATTTTCATAATGAAGACGAGATACAAAAGTGTATCGCAGATCAAATTTTGAAGATAAAAAGTAAAACTGGTGATTTTCAAGATGATAGGTATGCGTATAAAGGTCTGGAGTTTATATTGCAATATCTAATTAAATATGGATATGTAAATATTCGTACTCTTGAAAGATTTATGTTTGATTATAGTATAGAGGATAAAACTGTAAGATTTAATGATATGGTATTTGCTGTGGTTAATTCACCAGCATTAATTGTATTTGAATTTCTAAAACGAGTTTTAGGCTCTTCGGAGAATTTGCGATCTAAATTATCAGGAATTTCCTTTAATAAAATATATGGGAATTGCGATTATGTAGATATTTTAGAACTATTTATAATATTTGCTGATCTACCTAATAGTCTTTTAGGAAATGAAAAACAGGAAAACAGCTATAAGGGTATAAGATATATAATAGGTGCGAATAAGAGAAATTTAATAGCGAATATAGACTATGAAAAACTGAGCAATTATAGAGTAGATTGTTTTAGTTTTTTATATGATGCATATCTAAATTATGAAAAATATTTTATGTAGTAGTATTATTAAAATGTTTTATTATGAAATATTCTATGATTCTCTTATTCACTACAAAAGAGGTAGAGGAAGAAATCTCAAATTAAGTATGAACGAAATATCGGGGATTGATATTGTCTGGTTATCAATCCCCAACATTTACAACAGCAACCTCCCTTCCCTCTTCTCCATCACCGCCTTAAAAACGCTTTTGTAAATCTCATACAACTCCTTCCTACTTTCCGGCCCCGGCCAATCAGCAAAGGACTCTCCAGCAAAGAATTTCCAAGCAAAGATCCGTTTGGCTTTTTCGGATAAGCCCAACTGATTGATGATATCCCGGATATCCTGCATTCGTTTTGAGATATACTCCGGGCGGTCTATGCTATCGTCGGGTTCATCGATGATATTTAGCCTTCGCCAGTCAACGTTTTCATCTACCGGGATAGGCTTGTATTTATGCCGGTAGGGAGCTGTGTCGGATGTGGCGTTTAATCTGATCGAACGCATGATATACCAGTCAAGTTCGGTATATTTACCTTGCTTGGCTTCCATAAGCCGGGAGAGGTGTTCCAGAGGCTTTTGAAGTAGCATACACATTACCTCGTTCAATACGTCAATAGCTTCACTACTCATTCCGGCAAGTGAGCAGTGATACTTAGCGTAATCCAGCCACCTGTCGTAACGTTTCTCAATATATTTATTCAATGCCTCACTTGCCATAGTTGTCTTTATTTGATATATTTGTTGCATGCTGTAATGGGGTGGCGCTGTGAGGCGCTGCCTTTTTATTTATTCTCTTTGTTAGTCTTTATCTCTCGCTATAAAAATGTTATCTTTAACCTTCTTTTTTATTCTTAGCCCAATCGATAATGTATTCAATACCTGCGTTGAATCCTTTGCTGTAACCATCTTTATATTCATGATTTGATATTCCATGATAGTAAGCCGAGCCGAAGCACAAGGCGAAACCAATGGCTATCAATACCATCCCTGTTCCAAAGTATGGATAAGCTAGGGATATATGGAATGGCTTGAACTGGATCGATATTCCAGACGTGAGAATGAATATTAGCGAGATCATTCCGATTATTAACAATGATATTTTAAGCATCTGAACCTCCTTTGTTTACATTGTGCTACATATTCTTTAATCTTGTTTGACTTTTATAATCCTTACATCCATAAGCGGCGAGATTAATGGCGTGCGTACCTATTCCTTGTCCGGAGAAGCATGGATAACGGATACATCTTACGCATTTCCTTCGTGGATATTTATTAGCGTCCTCCCGTTCTTTCAAGCGGTTGATCCCTATGTATTCCTCTGCCATGATTATTCCTCCTCCTCGGTCTCGTCGAATATCCGGGCCATCATATCGACGATGTTTGTTTGTATATTGTCCTCCGCTCCAAGCACGGCGTTGCTTATATGCTTTTTCTCCTCGATGATCCTGTAGAGTTTCTGGTCGATGGTCTTGCGGCCAAGCAGGTAATAGCAATTCACGGAGTCCTTTTGGCCGATACGATGCGCCCGGCTCTCGGCTTGGTCGCAATCTGCGTATGTCCACGGTAGCTCGATAAAAGCGACATTGCTTGACGCTGTCAACGTGATACCCGCCGCCGCGGCCTTGATGGAGCAGATGATGACGTCCGTCTTGGGATTCCGTTGGAAAGCGTCTATAGACGCTTGTTTTTGTTGCATATCCTGCCGTCCGGTGACACACACCGCCGAGGGAAACGCCTGTAGGAGCCGGTCTACGATCTCATGCAGGTTGCAGAAGAGGATGATCTTCTTTCCGTTCTCCCGAAAATCCTTCACGAAATCGATCACCTCTCTCAACTTACCCCGGGCCGTTATGTCCTTCAATATGCCGATTCGTACCATGACCTCGCCTTTCAGCGATTTTTGTACCTTCTCATCATCGGCCTCCTTGTATCGTCTCAGATAATCCACCAAGTCACGCTCGGCGTCTTGGTATTCCTTGCGGTTGGTGATCTCGCAGGTCACGATCTGCCGTACCTTGTCGGGTAATTGAGTCAGCACCTTGGATTTTTCCCTCCGGAAGAAACAATGCTTCCAGAGCATGAAATTGAGCTCTTTCAAGTTCGAGGCCCCGTGCGGCCCGGAGCAATAGCGGCTCGTGAAATATTTCCAGCCTCCGAGATCGTTCATCCGGTCCATGATAGCGAGTTGGCATATAAGGTCGTTGGGCTTGTTTACGACAGGGGTACCGGTCAACAGGATGATCCACTCTTTCCCGGCGGTGATACCTTTGCAAAACTTGCTTTGTTGGGTAGCCGTTGATTTTACCTTATGGGATTCGTCAATGATCACGCTCTTGAATAACTTGATCGTATTATGGAACTCTACGTCTTTCAGCGTCCATTTCTCCGATTTGTTGATTCGGCGTACGAAATACTTCCGTAGGCTCTCGTAGTTCACGATGAACACATGGTTCATGCCCGTTTGCCAGAAGAATGGCCATGAGGTTCGTACCGAATCGGTCAATACCATGGCTTTCTTGTCCGTGAACTTGTGCCATTCACGTTGCCAGTTGATCTTGACCGTATTGGGGCAGATTACGAGACAGGGGAAAGCATCAGCTTTGTTGATGGTAGCGATGCTCTCTAATGTCTTGCCGAGGCCCATGTCGTCCCCATTGATAAACCGTTTTAGTTGTAAGCCTCGTGCGATTCCTTGCAGTTGATAGGGGTAAGGTTGTATCTTTAGGCCATGATCCTCGTCCAACTCGGGCATGTCCGGTATTTGATAGGCTATGTCCTCGTCGGTCTTAGACTCGTACCCTCCCCAGTTGACGGGTTCGAAGTGCCTCACGTAATAGGTGAGCTGGTCTAGCTCCGCCTTGCACTTATTGTTGGCCGGGATCATCCACGCTCCGGTAGACTTGTCCCACCAGCGGACGCTGACGGCTGTCTTTAGCTTGTCAACGACCTGCTGGCGGTACCTGTCAAACCTTACCGCATAGCATTGTCCCTTTTCCGTGTTTTGTAAAGTGATTTGCATAACGGTTGTTTTTATTATTAGTTAGGCGAACTCGTCGAAGGCTTTCACCTCCTCGGCGATCTCCTTGATCTGCTCTTTTTTCTTCCGTCCCCGTTTCTTAGGCTTCTCTTCCTTCTCGCCCGTGATATCCGATTCCTCCGGGGTATCGAAATCGAAGGATTCTTGCTTGATGCCATATTTACCTTCGAACAGATAAGCGTCCACCTCGTAGCTACATCTACCGATGGCCTCTTTCAACTCGGCTCCGTAAAGGTACCCGTCGCCGGACTCGTCCTCATATTTGGTGAACGGGACGGAGAGGTTAAGGATCTGCCCGCTTTTCAGGAGCTTTTGCGCTTGGATTGATACGCCGGCTGATTCATCATTACCGCCTTTACTGTATCCGGTGACGATGATATTCTTTAGCTTCTCGTTCAAGTCATCGTCGGAAGGATTGGCGACATTGACCAATGTAGCCTCGTACATCTCACAGATTTTCACTACGTGTGGCTTAAGCCGGTTCAACGCGTACAGTAGATCGGGGTGGATAAACTGCTCCGATTCCTTTAGGATGTTGTTCTTGTAGTTCGCTTCCACGAACTTTTCCGTATACTCCGCCGTGAGCTGGTTGTTCTTGATCTTCACTTTCTGGATCTCGTACACGGGTTGCTCTTTTACTAATTCTTCCATGCTCTTTTAAAATTTAGGATTGTTATAACTCTGAGGCGCTAAGGCCATTTCAGCTTTCGCCTTGCTAATTATCGTGCGACACCATTCCAATTGGTGGGTCGCGGTCCGGTTCAATCTATCACACCAGTCGACTAGGTATTGCTCATCCTTGCACAGGCTGTCGATGATAGCGTTTACGGCCTTTGAGGTTGCTCCGGCCCGTGAAGCGGTTTCCCGTAATGTGTCGAATACTTCCGATTTCTTTTTCACGTTCAGATGGTATTTGGCATCTGCTAACAGTTTCCCGGTCCGGGCGATATAGACGGCAAGGTCGTTTCCACGTAGGACAGCTTCTTGTACGTCTTCGCTCATTGTGATATTCAGGAAGGCATCTATGGCGGCCAGTTCCTCGGATATCTTGTCTGTCGGTGTGATATTGAGATTCATGATTTTTATTTTAAGATATAATCGTTGCCACAGTTGCCGCAATGATATACGTTGAATGTATCTCCCGTATGCGTCTGTAATTTCTTTACGAGTACGGGAGCTCCGCATATAGGGCATTTCTTTACCAGCCTGTACTTTAGCCAGCCGATTAGGATTAAAATTAGACTCTTCATACTATTAGCTTATTAGCATCCACCACCGGAAGGCTAGCTCTTCGTACTTTTCTTTGCCACGTTTATATAAAGTGCCATCTTTTTTTATAGTGGCTTTGAAAATTTGTTGATTCTTTTTGCTTATTGCAACAATAAAATCTTGTTTACTTCCAGCAATATCCATATACCAAGCTCTTGAGCGATCCCAGTCGAAAAAATCTATGGCTTCATTAAATTGTTTTTGAGAAGAAGCAAAAGTTGTTTTTAAATCTCCTCCAAACCCCATTGCTGAAAACCAGAAATCCCATTTGCAACGAGTGTCAAGTGTGTATTCAAAATTGCCGTATTGAAATTTTTGATTTTTATTTACCATAAATTTCTGTTTATCGGATTGTTCCAATGCATACTTAATGAGCGGATCGTGTCGGGCTTCCATACGGAGTGACTTGATCATGGCTTGTGCCAGTTCCCAATCCTCGCCGGAATACAATACATCGTCTACCATGCGCTTATCATATCTGACCCTTTCCGGTTCGGTAATCATCGCGTCGATCAGGCTACCGAACTTGAAAGCCTTCTCCTTATCCCCGTATTGCGTACGGGGATAGAGGAGGTTCTTTAGTTCTGTCAGGTCTGAGTTGCTGACCTCAGACCGTTGGTAATACGTATCTTGCATCTTCTTCCTTGAGTTTTAAGTATTCAATGACCGCAAAGTCAAATTCAAAATCGTAAGTGTTATCCATCAGCCACCGGAACCATTTGCGGCCCTCTTCCGTATCGAGGATCTTTTTTAGGTTACTCGGTGTACGCCTGTATTTCCCGAAGTTTATCCATGAGGACAGATATAGCTTTCTCATATCATTTGGCTATTACGTCATCGACATATCTCACGAAAGCGGACTGGATTCGCTCACCGTCCTTATTCACGACCTTCTCGCAGTAGGAGATCATCTTCTTGTGGATCTTCTCAAGATCCTCCATGCTCATGTTGATACCCTCACGCATGAACCACATCTGGTATACCTGCATGAATCCTTGTGGATTGGTGACTTGGATCTTTTTCTTGATCTTCGCCTTGGTAGGGGTAGGAGACATACTGGCGGCGCTGAAATCGAATGCTGCCTGTACTTCCGCGGTGGCTTTCTCTGCCTCCGCCTTGGCTCTCGCTTCCTCTTCCTTGCGCTTGCGTTCCAGTTCGGCCTTTTGACGTTCCTCCGCCTCTTTCCGTTTGCGCTCCTCCTCCAGCCGTGCCGCCTCGATTGCGTTGGTCTTGCGAATTTCCTCTTGCTCCTCCAGTTGTTTCCGGAGGGATGGGAGGCGGTCGACCAAGGATTGTTTCAGTCCCTCGATCTCGAAAGCGTATCGATCGGAATATTCTTTTTTCTTTAGGATGGCTATCTCGTTCTTGATCGCTTTGCGGGTCTCACCGTCCATATAGAATGTCTGTTTATTATCAACGACGTTTTTCACGAAATCCGTCCATGAGAAACCGGTGCTTGTTTGCGTGATCTGCCGGCATACGTCCCCATACGTGGCTAGGGAGGCACGATTGAAAATCCCGTTCAAGGCGTTGATATGCTTCTCGACGTAGGCGGCGTACGTGGTATCAAGCAAGACCGTTATGTCGGCCCGGTATTGGGCTTTCTCGTTCTCCGCCAACTGTTTTTGCCGGGCCTCTTCCTCACGGCGTTTTTGCTCTTCCAGCTTCTTGGCGGCGTATTTGTTACGCTCCATCTGTAGCAGATAAGGGATGGTTCCCTTGGATTTGGCGTCTATGGAACCCTCTAGTGTCGTGAAACGTTTGGATATAGCCGTTAGCATTTGGGTTAACGGCTTCCGGCGGTTGTTCATGTTCTCTACGGTCTTCTTTGACTTCGCAAGGTATTCTTGTACCGCAGTGTCGATCTCGTCCGTGCCGATACCTCCATTTCCCTCAATCGTGTCCAAGAGGGTTTTCCCTGCGTTCGTGCAAGCTGAGACCGACGCCTCATTGCGGGCGAGAATATCCGGGGCTGTCTGTAAGATGCTAATGACCTCGTTAGCCTTGAAAGGTAAATTGTTATTCTGTGTATCCATGTCGATAAAATTTTGAATGTTGATATTGAACTCTTAAAATCCGGCTTCTTCATCTTCTTGTGATATTTGGGCTGTTATACCAGATACGGGTACCGGTTCCGCTTGCGGTTGCTCTCCGAATCCTTGTAAAGGATTTTCCGATTGGGGCTGGAGGGCTTGCGGTTGCTGTCCGGCTTGATTGGGCTGGATAACGGTTGTTTCTTCCAGTCCGTAGTCGATCTCTTGCGGTTCCTCCTGTGTCTCGAATGAGGAGAACTGTCCCGTGCGTACCTTGGGATATCCGTCGAAAGCGTGCTTGATAAGCTTGCTTTCCAAGAATCCCGGATCAATACCTCCTTCGCTAGAGGTATAAAGGGCATTGGCCTTCCCTTCTTTCTGCCGGGTTTGCGGGTTCCATTTCTGGTTGTTCTTAAAGCTGTACGCTTCCAATCGCTTGATATCGCCTTCCATCATCCAGTGCCAGTCCACGGTACCGTCGGAGCGTACGATACGTAAGAAACCACCTATCACCTTGTTGGACTTTCGGGGGCATGCCGCTTGGTAGGTCACGGTCTTTACGCCGTCGATCAACCCGGGGGAGAAGGTATCGCCCTCATAGCAAACCACGGGATTATCCACGTAACGGACTTGTCCGGCACGTTGCCGCATGACTAACTCGCCATATCCGGTGATGGAGAGATAAGCACGTAGTTCGTAGATATCGCTACTGTTGTTATCCTTATAGCCGGTCTTCGTGCTACGGGGAAGAATATAACAGTGCGGTCGTCCTGTCGGGTTAAGTGACAGGCCGTTGACCGCTATATCCAAAAAGCATCCATAGAGGGATAATGGTGTGCATTTTTGCAGTTCCGGCTTGTCTTGTAAGATCTTCCGGAAGTTGAATTTCTCTTTCTCGTAGATTTGCGCTCCTTGGGCGGTACCCCAGATCGCGTTATACATTTGGATGAACTTTTGTTCTACCCTGTTATCTTCCGCTATCATGAGCGGGTTTAGCTGATTCAACTCAGCTACTTTGATCTGAATTAGATTCGACATGATGTTATGTTTTTAAATGTTAGTTACCAATGTTTAGCTATCATGTAAGCCATTGCCGCACATCCGGACGTCGTGATGATATGCAGGAAATGTCCTAGGCAAATAGCCACGATTCCAAGTATGGCGAGCGTTCCGAAAAGGATGTAAAATCCCCACCTCACCGCTTGGGCGAGTTTCCAGTAATCTGTTTTCATACGTCAATGATTTATTAGCAATGCGGTTTACCGTCCGTGAAATAGCGAGTTGGATGGGTATCGTAAACTTCCTTTTGCAACGCCTTGCCAAGGTGCCTTGCTATGTTAATGATTCATTTAATAGTCGTATGGATCCAGGGCGCACTTATACAGGTTTTCCAGCCTGTACTCGATTTTGCCCGGTCGCTTGTAACGTTGTAGCCTACCTTCCGAGACCCATCTTTCCACGTTCTGCCTCCCGAAACGGAGGTGCGCTTCCTTTTGCCCGATAAATTCCCGGATACCTGCTTGCATCCTTGTGATTTGCCAAGCAAGGTATTCGATCTCGATCTTTCGTAAAGAAGGTATGCTTTGATAGGTGTTTTCGGTTAGCATGATTATTCGCCCTTAAATAGATTCTTTTCGTTCGCGTATCGCATGAACTCCGCCATGGAGTGTATTGAGAGTTTCCGGAAAACGTTCTTCCGGTGGTTCTTTACGGTGTGGGACGAGATGAAAAGCGTTTCTGCGATCTCTTCGTCTTTCTTGCCATAGTAGCAAAGCTCCATCACCCGAAGCTGGCTGTCTGATAATGTACTGTTGAACTTCGGTTCACAGATTTTCTTAAACCCGTCACATTCTCCTCGTAGAGGGCAGCCGACAAACTCGAATTTGAAATTCCAGTTCTCATCCACGTCTATCATGTTATCGTACAGCCCGAAGTTGCATTTGATAAACCTACGTACAGCCAAGAAATCCCGGTAGCATTTATTCCCGTCGTAGCGGGCGTAATACTTGCGGAGTGCCGCATAAGCCTCCGGATAGAACTCTTCCAAAATCTCAAGGAAACTTTGAATGAAATCCGTATCGGACTCTTTCAGTTGGCGTTCCGGCTGTCCCTGCTCTTTGATAGTTACTTCGCCGGAGGGGGTGGTATAGAATTCTATTGCGCGCATACCTTATCCTCCTTTGGGAATAACTCACTGGCAGGAATGCCAAGTTCTCTTTCTATCACTTCTTGGGCTAACGCATCCGGTTGGTAGACTCCCGCTACCCAACATCTGACGGCCGATTCAGATCGTTTGGTAATGGTAGCTATCTTTTGGATGAAAGCCTTCTTGGGCGGCGTGTTGTCCATGGAGAAGTAGATCTCTCTGAACGAACGAGCACCAGTCTCATGACCTTGTAGGTTTAATTTTTCCATTTTTGCCTCCTTACATTATTATATATGTTCTAATTTCTTTACCTTTGACAGTGTATTAATGATTACAGGTGCAAATATAAAACATGTTTGATTTATTTCAAATAAAAAATCAAACATTTTTGTATTCAAATCAAACTTTTTTTATTATGTTAGAGTTGCCTCCTATAAATCAAAGGATTAAAGATCTTATAAATGAAGAAGCAAATGGCAATAAAACTGCTTTTGCTAAGATGCTGGGTTATTCTAGTTCTCAGAAAATCAATAGATTGTTTATTGTTGATGAACGGAATAATAAATATCCTACCCCTTCTTCTACTATATTGTCTGACATATCAAACAGGTTTGATGTTGATCCGAGCTGGTTGATGACAGGAGAAGGGAATAAAAAGAAAGTTGTAGAAGCTATACCTATAGATGTAAACTGTATTTTAAATGTGCCTCTTGTGAATCAATATGCTTATGCTGGTTATCTGTGTGGCTATGCGGATGCCGAATATATAGAAACTTTACCTACAATTCCTTTTATTGTTGATCATGAAGCTCATGGCCATTATATAGCTTTTGAAGTTAGAGGGGATAGTATGAACGATGGAACGGAAGAAAGTTATTTAGAAGGTGATCGTCTATTGTGTCGTGAGATTAAGCGTGAACTGTGGATTGATTCAAAATTGCATATTCGAAAATGGGATTTTGTCATTGTTCATAAAGAAGGCGTGCTTATAAAAAGGATAGTGGAACATAATGTAGAGAATGGAACTATAACTGTGCATTCTTTAAACCCGATATATCCAGATAAGGTAATTTCTTTAGCCGAAGTATACCAGATATTTAATGTTATTGAGTTCTTGAGGCCGAGAAGAAGGTAAGTTTAGTATAAGAATCAGTTTAAAACTAAGTATTGATATGGAAGAGTATATGTATATAGCAGCGATTGTCGGATGTGTTTTTGGCATTTTACAGATAATTCTTTTTATCAAGCTGTGGATAATGACAAACGATATTCGTAAGATTAAAAACAAATATCTTGGAGAAGATAATGGAAGTGCTAAATCTGAGGTTATGGATCAAGTAAAGGTAACAGACGATACTTCAATACGTATTGTAAGTATATTGTTTACAATAGCTTCATTACTGGGAGTTTATTATGTACCTATGTTGATTGGTATAGCGATAGTCGTGATTGATGTTATTCTATTGGTCTATGCCTTTACAAGGAAATAATTGAACTATAAATTGTAGACTATGAATGATCTTAAGAATATCGATGATGTCATATTTTGGCGAACAAAGAGTAATATTATACTTACTCAATATGCTATGAAAGATAGAAAAGTGGGACGTTTCGTAAGAGCTCGTTATTATAATAATATTAAATCTTTCACAAGTGATCCGACTGATAGGGATATTATAGAAGAACATCTAATTAGGGAAAAATGGTTGAAAAGATCTGATGACAATAAGCGATCTATATCGATTACAGAAGAAGGTCTCTGTGTGCTTAGGACCGGACTTATTGAAACAGAGGTTAGAGCTATGTTAAATAACTATATTATGGTTGCGTTTTCTATTGCGGCTTTTGTGATTTCTGTATTAGCTTTTATTAGTAAAAATTGAATCATAGATATGAGGAATTGTTGGGTTTCAATATTGGCATTGGTGATGTCTGTTATAGCGCTAATGTTGTCATATCGAGTTGCTCCTATTGATTTTAAGGATTATTGGGGTTTTGTGCTTGGAGTACAAAGCCTATTAGTTACAATATTAATAGGTTGGCAAATACTGAATGTGTTTGAGGTCAAAAGACAAATAGAAGACTTTAATGAAACTATTAGTAAACTAAAAAAAGAGAATGAAAATATAATTCACGACAAAATTAGCGATTATGATCTGACTGTAAGTGCATTGTTTCAACAGTTAGAAGGTATTCGTCAATTTAATAGTGGACATGGGAAAGATGCTTTGGCTTTTTTCATGAAATCTTTAAAGTTGTTGAATGCAGCGTCTGATAAAACTCCTATAGATGGGCTTGTGAGTTACATTTTTGGCATAAAATCCGAAAAGTTATATGTATCTCCAATAAGTAAAGAAGACGTTGATTTATATCTCCAAATTATATCAAATTGTACGTCGGAGAAGAAACCGGAACTTTTGAAATATGTGATGTCTTTGCCTGTGAGTGAAAAAAATGATAACTAAACTATTAAATTGTAGATTATGAAAGAAAATTATGATAGATCAGTTAAGCTTCGTTGTATAACATGTGGTGATGATTCTTCTTTTGAACCTAATGAAGATAGGACATATATAAAATGTATTCGTTGTGGCAGAGAGTATTTTTTGAGGATATGACGAAGTAGTAGAATTGAATCAAGAATTGATAGATCAAGAACTTGAAGACGTAAAAAGAGAAGTAGTTGCAGATATAAAAAGATATTTCAATGTTTGTGGATTGTGAAGCTGCATGTGGTTGCGGATGTGATATTGTAAATAAGAAATATTAGATTGGATACAATGAACAAAAAAGAACGTTGGATAATATATCCATTCCTTATCATATTGATAATTGTTGCTTTTACTGCACTATGCCAAGAGCATCCTAGAATTGGAGGGTTTGATTATCTCGGTTTTATTATGGGAATTCTTTCATTCCTTTTGGCGATATTGGCTGTTATGTTCGGATATAATATTCTTGATATTAAAGGACGTATAAAAGAGAATGTAGAGAAAGAATTTGAAGGTGTAAAATTAGACATAGAAAAGTTGCAATCGGAAGTCTTGTTTTTAAGGAGTAAGGTTGTTGTGAGGAAGATATTTGTAAAAGGTAACATTGTTATAGAAACAAAAAAATTTAAATGTAAAGACTTAATTGCTTATGCAAAAGATGTCCACATGTTAAATGCCGAGATAATAGACGAAGATTTAATAATTAAAGATAGTTCTGATTTTGATCCGAATGCTGAATATTATGCTTCTGGTGATATAATATCGCATGTAGTATGTGATGATGAATAAGTCGGTAGAATTTTAGGACGATTTAAATAGGATAGGTATGGAAAATGAGCTTTCAATATTAATTTCTTGGTTAATTTCTTTTATTGGAATTGGAGTCACTGCTTTGTTGGGTATTAATATATGGACATCATTGAGTATTGATAAACGGATTGAAGTTATTGTTAAAAAGGAGGTTGAAAGTTTAAAGGAGCAGAACGTGGAGTTAAGAGATCAGTTGAAAAATTATTCTTTGGCGATTAGTGAAAGATCTGTTGGAGATGAATATATGAGAATGGGAATAACAGGAGATGCGATATTCAATTATCTAAATAGTTTAGAGTACTCAATAGTGGCGCAAGATAAAAGTCTTATTTCTGAGAACTTAGATAGCTGCTTAAGCATAATCAAAGAGTCTCCAGCTATAGCTCATTGTGAAACGACAATGGAGAATCTTGAAAATATTAAAGAGATACTGATGCAGATCCATGATGAACGTTCTTATGAGCTATATTCTTATTTCGTTTCTTCTTCCAAGAACGAAAATGATCTATCTCTTCAGGAATCACTATCAAAAGAAAAAAACGAAGAAGGCAATATAAGATAAATAATCCAATCAGTATTGTGCTGGTTGTAGCTATAATAAGTAAGATCCGATTTAATAAATACATAATCATTTAATTGATTTAATATAAAATATAAATCGATGGAAGATAAAGACAAAATAATAACCTCACTCCGGAAACAGCTCAAAGATGCTATTAGCCGGTGTAATGCCTTGGAGCAGGAAAATGCTCTATTGTCATACCAACTAGAGAAGAGGAAGAAGGAATGTCCGGAATCACGTTAAGGATAGACAAAGGCAAGTCTCCCGTTTTTACCGAGATCATGAGTTTGCTTCAAGCTTTCCCCGGATTAAAGGAATGCAAGAGGCATTATTCGGTAAGGCTAACGGAAGAGGATATTTTCCGGTTCCGGAATGAGCTGGAGCGGATCATGCAACTCTTGCCTCATTTGAGCGAAAAGGAGTGGTTCGAAATTCCGAGGTATGGGACGGACGAATGGGCTAACTGGATGATAGACCTGCATCAAAAAAGACGACTATAAATGTCGTTTTTACTATGTATTTACAGTATCTGTTGTAACAAATTGATAATCAAATTGTATTATCCGCACTCGAAATGCGGTGAGCGGGTAACCGCTCCCTGGGTTCGAATCCCAGTCTTTCCGCTTGATAACTATAACTTATTCACGCAGAATACTAAATGAAGCATATCGATATTGCGATAATGTTTTATGAAATTTGCGATTTCCCTCATATCGTTTCTTAGTGCTACTTTTTGAGAGGGGATATTTGTGTCCCGTATGATGGAGTATACTTTGTCGAAGTTAAGGATATTGAAGGCGTATTCCTTACAAGCTATGGCGGCTTCGGTAGCATAACCTTTATGCCAGTATTCCGCCCTAAGCAAATAACCGATCTCCGGAACCTGTTGACCATTGAATTCTTGATAGGTGAGACCACATTGACCGATAAGCTCTCCGCTGTCTTTCTCTATCATCCCCCATAAACCAAAACCATCGTTTTGATACCTCCTTAATTGCTTATCAAGCCATTCTTGTACCTCTTTTTTACTGAACGCTCCCTCGTAAGCGTACATTACAATCGGATCTTGTAAAAGCTTACAGATATTATTAAAATCATCTTGTTTTAATTCCCTTAATAGGAGTCGCTTTGTCTCTAATATCATCTCTTTCATACGATATTTCTTTTTGTCTTCTCAAATTGTTGGATGACTAGTTAGAATATATCGCTCAAGGAATACCGGAGTTGATCCATCATCAACGGCACTTCCGCCTCCTCGATTCCCGCTACAAGAAGATCGGGAATATCTTGATTGAACTGCTCTTGGAACTTCGAGAAATCACCGGACTCTTTCTCCACGGCTTTTTTATAAAAAGCAAGCGCTCCCTTGATATTCTGTAATGCCCATTCCGTATGTCCCGCATTCAAGAAATCTTGGGTGTTGGGTTGATTATCCATGATCTTTTTGTAATAATTACGGGCCTGATCGTATTTACCGGTCAAGAAAGAACACCAAGCTATTGGACGCCAAGCCTTCGTACTTTTATTGTCCAGATAATCTACCTTGAAATAATATTTCAGCGCCTCATTATAATTCTTGAGTTCAAGATGGCAGTGGCCGATACATATTTGGATCGATAAATCATCCGGATTGAAAGCCTCGTAACGATGATAGTATTTCAACGCTTCTTCCGGTTGCTTTAAGGTACGGTAACAACCGGCGATCCGGCGAATAACCCATTTACTGTCTGGATTGATAAGATCCGCATGTAAATAAGCCTCCAAGGCGCCTTGTATATCGCCATTCATTTGTTTGCAGTAACCGATTTTCTGGAATAAGATATCACTTTCTTGATTTGCGTCGGATAAGCGATTGTAGATCGTGAGCGCGTCGAGGAAGTAATTCTTCCGGAGATAATACTCCGCTATAGTTGTCAAACTTTCCTCATCACTGACGTAAGGCTGCAAAATTGGCAGGTTATGAAAGTCTAGCGCAGATGTAAATATGTCATCAAAATCCAGATGTCCCGGATAAAGTTTGAAGAAACGATACAAGTCCTGTATGTACTGTCCGGATATGATTTCCAGTTTTCCCCGTTTACTGATTAATTCCTCCTTTGTTTGCTGAATCATCTCGGAGGCTTGACTACCAAACTGTCCCATCATCATTTGACGGGCTTGATCCGGCAATTGCATCATACTGAAATATAAGGAATATTTATCGGAATTACACATGAATGCCGCAAGAGTCATGGAATCTAGCATATCCTTTTCCGTTTGATTCTTGCTCAACTGATTGCCAAAAGCGGAATGCTCGGTCGTGAATGGCATGAACCAGTTACCCAGTTCCCGGAAAAAGGGGAAATGCTTTAGATGCACGAAAGTAGAGTGCATTACGTCCGCGCCTTCTTGTTGCAGTTCGCTGAACTCCTCCATTTTCTTCCCTAAGGAACTGTTCGATAACATATTCTGCCACTCCGGATTCATCTCGTTTCCGAGAAGTTCCGGATTGATATCCTTTAAGTTTATCTTTTGACTGATTTTAGGGCCTAGCTTGATCATCTCCGGAATGATCTCGTCTTGTAGCTTACGGGTGATCTTCTCTGTCTCACGGGCTAGGATAAAACGAAGGGTAATCGTGCGGATCGCTTTCGTGAAATTAGGAAATCCCTCGGATAAAGCCGCTAGCCGATCCGCTATCTGCGGATATAACGCCGTACGTTTTCTATAGGTATAGAGTGTCAAGAGAATCCCGATCAACGCGCGGTAACGAATCTCATCTTCTTGGAGATTGGCCGCATCGAATAATAATAGCAGTTTCTCCTTATCGAAAGCGGCTTGCAATCCCAACATTAATGCCGATACGATTTGGCTACCAATGATAAAAGGCAACTCTTGGTCATTCAATAGGTTCCTGATGGAGGCTATTTCTTCCTTATTGAGAGGATTTGAGGTCCAGATCTTATTGAACAATAGGATCGTGGCGGATTCGATTTGCTGCTGCTCCGTAATGGTTCCGGTCGGAGTCTCTATCTTCACCAAAGAGGCGTTTCTCAAGACCTTGTGGAGCTGGTCATAGTTGGTAAGCTCCTTTTGCATCATTCGCCTACGGCTATAATAGGAGAGAGGCGAATCTACCGATAAGGCCTTGTGCTTCACTATATCCGCGAACTCATAGCTGGATGCGATCAAGTTGTTGTATATCTGGTCTTGCATCGGATCTTTAGCCCCCTCGATCCGGTATCGCAACATATATTTATAAGTATCTTGTAGCTCGTTCAACCTGTCTTGGAATGAGTACTCACGTATTCCCGCTATTAAACCTTGGAGAAAATCGAACGCATTCTTTAGCTCCTTTTCGTCTAATGAACCGATAATTCGGTTGTATGCTTTATTTATTTCTTGTATTGTCATATACTATTAACAACAAATGGTATGCCAAAAGTATAGTATTTAGGCTAAATTTCCTATCTTCGCGTACCTAAAAATAAATTTAGCAGATGAAGAATATCCGCAATTTCTGTATTATTGCTCATATTGACCATGGGAAAAGTACCTTGGCAGACCGTTTGCTTGAGTATACCAAGACAGTAGAAGGTAAAGACATGCAAGCTCAAGTCCTTGACGACATGGATTTAGAGCGTGAGCGTGGTATTACGATCAAGAGCCATGCGATCCAGATGAAGTATAATTATAAGGGTGAAGAATATATACTGAACCTGATCGATACTCCGGGACACGTGGACTTCTCGTATGAGGTTTCCCGTTCTATCGCCGCCTGCGAGGGTGCGTTGCTGATCGTGGACGCGGCCCAAGGTATTCAGGCGCAAACCATCTCTAACCTGTATATGGCGATAGAGAATGACTTAGAGATTATTCCGGTGATGAACAAGATCGACCTGCCTAGCGCCATGCCGGAGGAGGTAGAGGACCAGATCGTGGAACTGTTGGGCTGCCCTCGTGAGGATATCTTACGGGCGAGCGGAAAGACAGGCGAGGGAGTGACTGAGATCTTGAATACGATCGTGGAGAAGGTCCCGGCCCCGAAAGGTGATCCGGAGGCCCCGTTGCAGTGTTTGATTTTTGACTCCGTCTTTAATCCGTTCCGTGGTATTATCGCTTACTTCAAGGTGGTAAACGGCGTGATCCGTAAAGGTGACCATGTGAAGTTTATCGCTACAGGAAAAGAGTATGACGCTGATGAGGTAGGTATATTGAAATTAGATATGTGCCCCCGTGAGGAGATCCGGACGGGAGACGTAGGATATATCATTTCCGGTATCAAGACGTCCCGGGAGGTGCGTGTCGGTGATACGATCACTCATGTGTCTCGCCCGGCTAAAGACGCGATCGCAGGCTTTGAGGAGGTGAAGCCGATGGTCTTCGCTGGCGTCTATCCGATCGATAGCGAGGATTTCGAGAACCTTCGCGCTTCATTGGAGAAATTGCAGTTGAACGACGCTTCCTTGACTTTCCAGCCGGAGAGTTCCGCCGCGTTGGGTTTTGGGTTCCGTTGCGGTTTCTTGGGCTTGTTGCATATGGAGATTGTTCAGGAGCGTTTGGATCGTGAGTTCAATATGGATGTGATAACTACTGTACCGAACGTTTCTTATATCGTGCATACAAAGAAAGGGGAGGAGATCGAGGTACATAATCCGGGAGGCTTGCCGGACCCGACTTTGATTGATCATATCGACGAGCCGTTTATCCGTGCTTCCGTGATCACGAACACTACCTATATCGGCCCGATCATGACACTCTGTCTGGGTAAGCGTGGCATCCTGCTTAAGCAAGAATATATTTCAGGTGATCGTGTCGAGATTCATTATGACTTGCCGTTGGGCGAGATCGTAATCGACTTTTATGATAAGTTGAAGAGTATTTCAAAAGGGTACGCTTCTTTCGATTACCATTTACATGATTTCCGTCCCAGTAAGTTGGCTAAATTAGATATCCTGTTGAACGGTGAGCCGGTAGACGCTTTGTCTACATTGACGCACGTGGATAATAGCGTTACTTTCGGACGTCGTATGTGCGAGAAACTGAAAGAGTTGATCCCCCGCCAGCAATTCGATATCGCTATCCAAGCGGCGATAGGCGCTAAGATTATCGCTCGTGAGACAATTAAGGCTGTCCGTAAAGACGTGACGGCGAAATGTTATGGAGGCGATATCTCCCGTAAGCGTAAATTGCTGGAAAAACAGAAAGAGGGAAAGAAACGAATGAAGCAGATCGGTACGGTAGAAGTTCCGCAAAAAGCGTTCTTGGCCGTATTGAAGCTGGATTAGAAAGTCAATGGAATCCGTTCGCTAACTCAATGGATTTATAAAGAAAAGTCAATGGATTCTGTAACGGATTCCATTGACTTTTTTTATATAAATGGGTCACTTCTCGTTCACGAGCCGTATCCCGCCATCTTCCAGCGTGATAAGATGTTGCTTATAGAGTGCCCCGATCGCTTGTTTGAAAGCTTTCTTGCTACAGCGGAATAAGGAATAGATCACGTCCGGATCGCTCTTGTCGTGTACCGGGATGTATCCCCCTTGTGTTTTCATCGCTTCCAGAATGACGCCGGCGATCCCCTCTACCTTTTGGTAGCCTTGCGGCGTTAGGCTTACGTCTATCTTATCATCCTCACGTACCTCTTTTATATAGCCTTTCAGATGCTCACCTTTCTCAAGACGCTGGAATACCTCATTATAATAGATCAATCCCCAATGCTGGTTATTGATGATCACCTTATAGCCAAGATCCGTCTCATCGGCTACCAATAACTGAACCTCTTGATTCTGCTCGTAATCGATAGGGGTATTGTTCAAGAACTTCTCGATACGTGCGGATGCCATGATACGTCCTGTCACATGATCCAACCGGACGTAGACTAAGTACCATTTTCCCTCTCTCATCGGCATTTTCTGCTCCTTGAAAGGAACGAGCAAATCTTTCATGATACCCCATTCCAGAAATGCGCCGGCATTATTCACGTCTTTTACTTCCATGAACTGGAACTCCCCGACCGTTGCCAGAGGACGTGCGGTAGTAGCGATCAACCTCCCTTCATTATCATGATAAATAAACACCTCGACCTCATCCCCGGGTTTCACGTTTTTAGGTACGTAACGAGTCGGCAACAAGATCTCCACCCCGTTACCTCCATCCAGATAAACCCCAAAGTCAAGGTCTTTCACTATTTTCAGCGTGTTGTATTTTCCTATCTCAACCATATGTTTTTGTTTTGTCACAAACTTACGCAATAATCATGAAAAAGCGGTAAAAACAACTATAATTTTGATTTAGCATGCAGCAATATCTAGACAATTGCATCGTTATAGAAGTATCTTTGGACTTACGGGTGCTTTATGCCTTTGAGTTCAACTAAAAATTGTATATTTGCATCTTATTTGAAGAAAACAAAGATTATGAGAATTAAATTAATATCAGTAGTGATATTGTTTGTCTTGTTGCTAGGGGCTTGTTCCGCACCTAAAGACGTAGTGTATTTGCAAGGAGTAGATACTTTGACTCCAGAACAGATTAGTCAAATGAATCAAACTTATACGTCTCGTATCAGTAAAGATGATTTACTGGCGATATCTGTTACAGCTCCGGATCCGTCCGTGACGACGCCATTTAATCCCCCTGTTTTCGCGTATGCGCAGCAAGGTGACCAACCTATCGCTGCCTCTCAATCAATGTATACTTATCTTGTTGATTCGGATGGTAACATAAATTTCCCAGTATTAGGGAAGATTCATGTCGCAGGTTTATCAAAACAAGAACTGTGTGATGAGCTACAAAGTAAATTGTCAAAATACATAGAAAACCCATTGGTTAACGTGCAGATTACAAATTATAGAATTACGGTAATGGGAGAGGTAAATCGTCCCGGTACTTTTACTATAAAGAATGATCGAATCTCTATTTTAGATGCGTTTGGGTATGTTGGAGATTTGGCGATTACAGCCAATAGGAAGAATATTTTGCTGATAAGAGATAATGATGGGCAAAAAGAATTTGTTCGTATGGATATAACTGATCCTTCGCTATTTACATCTCCCTATTTTTATTTAAGGCAAAATGACGTTATTTATGTTGAGCCCAATTTGGCAAAGCAGCGTAATTCTCGATTTAGTCAAAGCAAACAGTATAATATAACTGTGTTCTCCTCGATAATTAGTGCGATTTCTGTTATTTCTTCGATGGTAATCACGATTATTAATATTAAGAAGTAATTGTTTAGCTATGGATTCAACAAATATAGGAAATGAGACTATAAGTTTAAAGTCTATTCTAATAGGGTATCTGAGGCACTGGAGATTATTTCTAGGCACTTTTGTTATATCTCTAATACCAGCTGTATTATATTTGATTTATTATCCGACAACTTACGAAATAATGGCTCGTTTTAAAGTTCAAGATGATACTTCCATGTCCTCAGGAAATATGTCTTTGGGAGATGCGGCAGGTTTGATGAAATCTTTTGGTTTGAGTGGAGGAGGTAGTGCGGGTATTGTTATTGATGATGAATTAGCGGTGTTAAAATCTCATACTTTATGGTATGAGGTTGTTTCAAAATTAGGCTTAAATGCAGAGTATGTTGAACCGTTAACTTGGAAATATAAACAGTATGTAAATACCCCTTTTCTGATGGTTGCAGATTCTAGTACATTGAAATCTCAAGAGGAAACAATAGAGTTTTATGTCCGGGAAGATCGTGAGGGAAAAATAAAGATCGAAGGGAAGACAAAAAGTCAGAAGCGGTCTTATGAGTTTTCTTCATTACCTGCGATCGTTGAATTCGGTGATAATCGGTTTGTCCTAAGTTATGGAACTAACCATAAATTGGGAGAAAGCATGAAACTTTATATAACCATGAGGCCGGCTGGTTTTGTTGGAGATGATTTTGCGCAGGATATAGAAATTGAGACTTACTCAGATAATTCAAATGTTATAGAATGTACTTTGAGGGAATATGAGAAAAAACGAGGCATTGACGTTTTAAACGCATTAATGTTTGAATATAATAATCGTGCCGATTCAATAAATAATAAAGAAGCTCGTGCTACAATACAGTTTTTGGATGAGCGAATCAATAAGGTAATATCGGATTTAGCTAATGCTGAACGATCTATAGAGATCTATAAGAAAAATAACCAAATGACTGACTTGACAGCCGATGTGCAATTTTATGTGGATCAAATGAAAGAGATCCAAACGAAAATTGTTGAGATGGAGGCTCAAGGGCATGCTATTAGATTTATGGAAGACTTCGTGCAAAATCCTGCTAATAAGTATAATTTGGTACCCGTATTGATGAATGTCCAAGAAGGAGAGAAAGGCGGTTCCATAACTACTTATAATGAGTTGTTGGTAAATCGTCAGCGAATGTTGCAAAACTCGAAAGAGGACAACCCTTTATTTACTGTGATGGATAAGCAATTAGATCAAATGCGTAAGAGTGTTGCCCTTACGATCAAGAATGCGCAAGAAAGCCTGAATTTGACATTGAAAGATCTCAAGTCTAAGGAGAAGGCTATTTTGGATAAAATGGGTAACGTTCCAACTCAAGAACGAGAATTCATGAATTATAAGCGTGATCAAGAGATTGCTCAAGGTGTTTATTTGATATTATTACAAAAACGAGAAGAGGCATTATTGAAATTAAATAAAAGTATGAATAGGGCATTGATTGTTGATGAGGCATTTGTGAAGAGTACACCCGTGGCCCCTCGTAAACTATATGCTGCTCTCGCCGTGTTTTTATTGACAATTGTGGTTCCTGTCGTATATTTATTCTGTAAAGAGCAACTTATAGAACTAAAAAGAGAATACGATAAAACAAGGAAACAAGCTGGCGTGATATAATGGATACTGATATATATATATGTTCTAAGCCATTGCAATATTTTAATGTAAGAAATATTGGATATGGAAATGCATCTTCAAAAAAGGTTCTAATTATTTTAGGACATTTTAGGGATGCGGAATTGTTCTTTCATCAAGTTAAGACATTTGATGATACATGGAATGATATATTATATTTCAAAGATTTGTTTCATTTGGATTTATATTTGTTTTTTCACCCAGTAAATACGTTGTTCGTAGAGGTAGATGCTTCTTTTGTTTATGGAATATTTTTTAAGCTATCCCGATTTAAACGAATGTATATGTTTGAAGAAGGATTCGGAAGCTACAGAAGAGATCGTTTTGATAATTCAAAAGGCTTGAAGAATATAATAAATAAGCTTACGGGTGTTGGTGACCATATTGGTTTTTCAAAGTTTCTTACGGGGCAGTTTCTTTATTTGCCGGATTTGTATAGGTCTCAGTTCCCAGGATATTCAAAATCTTTGAAATCATTCCAGAAGCCCTTTGTTAAGAGGTTAAGGGAAGAATTACCATTGTTTTTGAATTTTTCTACGGGATATGAAGAATTTTTATCTGTGAAAAATAAATCGGTTGGAATTTATTTAACTAATCATCAAATTAATGTAAACATATTGAAAACTCTGGATAAAGAGAAAAATGATTTTGATTATGTTTATGTGAAATTGCATCCTCATATAAAAAAAACAGAGGATTTGTATCAATATGGATTAAAAATAGTACAATCAAACATAATGGTTGAGTTTTTAATTCTAATCTTGTTGGATAATGGAAATAAACTTTCTGTTTTTCATGAAAATAGTACATCAGTGATTTGGTTTCAGGATCGTATTATTAATAAAAATATGGGACAACCATTTGAAGAGTATGATATTGTAGCTTCTTATATACAATCGAAGGAGTTATAGAATAGATATAAATAGAAGTAATATGTTAAATGAAAAGTCTGTTTTAATTACTGGAGGAACAGGTTCTTTTGGTAAAAAATTCGTGGAGACAATCCTTCGTGATTATCCTCAAGTGAAAAGAATTGTTATTTATTCACGTGACGAGTTGAAACAGTTTGAGCTGAAGCAAAAATACCCTGCGTCAAAGTATCCTCAATTACGTTTCTTTATTGGAGACGTCCGGGATGGAGAACGTTTGGAACGTGCTTGCGAAGGCATAGATGTAATTATTCATGCTGCGGCTATTAAGCAAGTGGATACGGCCGAATATAATCCGGATGAATGCATAAAGACAAATGTACATGGAGCTCAAAATGTGATTAATGCAGCCTTGCGTACAAAAGTAAAGCATGTTGTGGCTTTATCTACGGATAAGGCTTGTGCTCCGATTAATTTATATGGGGCTACAAAGCTGACTTCTGATAAGTTGTTTGTTGCCGCAAATAATATTAGTGGTCCGCGGGATATCAAGTTTTCAGTGGTCCGTTATGGCAATGTTATGGGATCAAGGGGCTCTGTTATTCCTTTTTTCATTAACAAGAGAGATTCAGGTGCGGTAGAGTTACCTATTACGAATATGAAGATGACTCGTTTCAATATTTCGTTAGAAGCGGGAGTTGCTTTGGTCATGTTCGCTATCGGTCATCATTTAGGAGGTGAGATTTTTATTCCTAAGATTCCATCTTATCGAATAGTGGATGTTGCGAAGGCTATTGCGCCTAACCTTCCATTGGTGGAGGTCGGTATACGCCCCGGGGAAAAATTGCATGAGGAAATGATTACGGTCACGGATGCCATGAATACTATAGATCTAGGTCCTTATTATGCGATCTTGCCCTCTGTTGCGTTTAATCATAAATATGAAGACTATGTAAATCATCATAATGCGGTTAAGGTTCCAGAGGGATTCCATTATAGTTCTGATACGAATACGGAATGGGAGACTGTAGAGTCTATGCGGGAAAAAATAAAGAAATATGTAGATCCTAATTTTGAGATAAAATGATTACTAAACCTATTCCTTATGGACGTCAGCATATTACGGATGAGGATATTCAATGTGTAATAGATGCCTTAAAGTCGGATTATTTAACTCAAGGACCAAAAATAAAAGAATTTGAGGAGGCTTTTGCCTCTTATGTCGGCTGTAAATATGCTATAGCAGTTAATAATGCTACGGCGGCTCTTCATTTAGCGGCTACGGCACTTGATGTGAATCCGGGTGATAAAGTGATTGTAACTCCTTTGACTTTTGCGGCTAGTGCTAATTGTATTCGCTATCGGGGAGGCGAGGTTGTCTTCTGTGATGTAGAAGAAGATACCTATTTGATGGATATAAAGAAATTAAGCCGTTTATTGTCGCAATCTCCTAAAGGCACTTATAAAGGAATTGTTTTGGTAGATTTTGCGGGTTATCCAGCCAATTTGGAGGCCTTTCGTCAATTGGCGGATGAGTACGGCTTATGGATTATAGAAGATGCTTGTCATGCGCCAGGTGGATATTTTATTGATAGTAAAGGTGAGAAGCAGCTATGTGGCAATGGGAACTTTGCGGATGTTAGTGTTTTTTCGTTTCATCCGGTAAAACATATTGCGACTGGCGAGGGGGGGATGGCTACGACAAATTGTAAGGAATTATATGAAAAACTTTGTCTATACCGTACACACGGCATTACCAAGAACCCGGCACTTTTACACGAGAACCATGGTGGCTGGTATTATGAGATGCAGGAGCTTGGATATAATTATCGAATTACTGATTTTCAGGCAGCTTTAGGGATATCTCAATTGAAAAGAGCCGATATGGGATTAGCACGGCGGCAAGAGATTGCCCGGCGATATAGGGAAGGTCTTTCCGATCTGAAGGGGGTTAAGCTTCCTTTTGTATCGGATCAGGTCTTTCATGCCTATCATTTATTTATAATCCAAGTGGAGGACAGATTAGGATTATATGATTATTTGCATAAAAGTAATATTTATGCGCAAGTTCATTATGTTCCTTTGCATCTGACCCCTTATTATAAGCAATTAGGAAATAAAGAAGGCGATCAACCTGTAATGGAGGAATACTATAAGCATTGTTTGAGTCTGCCGATGTATCCGACATTGACGGATGAAGAACAGGAATATGTAATTGTGAAGATCAAAGAATTCCTTTCTTAAAAAGAAATTGTAAGATGAACCAAAAAAATCCTGCGGTAAGTATTGTTATCCCAGTATTTAACGTGGAAAAATACATTGGGAAATGTTTGGATTCATTGATATCCCAAACATTGCATAACATTGAGATTATCTGTGTGAATGATTGTTCTACTGATAAATCATTAGATATACTTCGGGATTATGAGGCAAAGGATAATCGTATTGTTGTTATTGATTTACCTCGGAATATAAAACAAGGGGGAGCCCGTAATGCCGGGATAAAAAAAGCGAGGGCTCCTTTCCTTGGTTTTGTTGATAGTGACGATTGGGTTTCTCTTGATATGTATGAAAATCTCTATACATTAGCGGTTACGCATGATGCGGAAATGGTTTGTGGTGACTATTTTCAGTATTATAGTGAACAAGATATTCGTTTACGGATTAACTGTAAGCCTGAATGGTTTTCATTGCCTGAACATGAGAGAAATAAGCGTTTTATTGAAGGTGAATGTCGGATTTGGACTAATATAATCAAAAAAGAAGTCTTTATCAGAAATAAAATAGAATTTCCTGAGGAGTTATTCTATGAAGATAATGCGATTGTAACTGCTCTATATTTGAGCGCGAGAAAGATCGTGAAGGATACCCATCCTTATTATTATTATCGTTGTAATAATATTTCTACGACTCGGAGTATTAATAACTATCGCTTTTTTGACCGTTTGAAGACTTCTAAAATGTTTTTGGATAATATGCGTAGATTAGGTATCTATGAGATATATCCGGAAGAAGTAGAGTTTCGATTTACTGAGCTTTTTTATGTAAACTCAATTCTAGGCGCCATATCACAGTTTGATCCTCCTGAGAAAAAGTATGTGAATCAAATCAAGCGGGAGATGGAAGAGATATTTCCTTGTTTCATGAAGAATAGTTATTACAAGACAAAAGTTCCATTGAAACTTCGTATATTGCTTCGTGCTATTTATTTTCAGACTGATTTGGGCATAAGCTTGTATCAGATTTTGGTTAAATTAAGATCATAAAAATAACGAAAAAATGAAATGTTTGGCAATAATACCAGCACGAGGAGGTAGTAAACGGATTCCTCATAAAAATATAAAACCTTTTTTGGGCAGACCGATAATAGCATATTCAATAGAGGCCGCTCTTGGTACCGGACTGTTTGAGGAGGTGATGGTTTCGACGGATGATGTGGAAATCGCCGAGATAGCCCGTCAAGAAGGGGCTTCTGTCCCTTTTCTGCGTTCTATGGAAAATGCTAATGACTATGCTACATTGGCGGATGTATTGGTCGAGGTTATCAATGCCTATAAAGGGAGAGGGTATGAGTTTGACTTGATCTGTTGTTTGCTTCCAACAGCCCCATTGATTTCTTCCGAGGATGTTCGTTCTGCTTATGATCAGTTAGTTATGTCTACCTTTGATTCTATCTGTCCGGTGGTCGCTTTCTCATATCCGATACTGCGTTCTTTATCGATAGATGAAAAAGGAAATTTAAACATGAATTGGCCAGAGTATAGATTTAGCCGGAGTCAAGATTTGCGCCCCGCCTATCATGATAGTGGTACGTTTTATTGGATAAAGACCTCTTCTCTATTAAAAGATAAAAAATTGCTAAGTGAGAATGGCACGGCGATTGTTCTGGATGAGTTTCGTGTACAAGATATTGATACGGATACAGATTGGGCTTTAGCGGAGATGAAATATAAACTACTTCATATGAGTTGATATGAGAGTTCTGATTTTAACTGAGGGATATTCGCACACAGGCTATGGGCATATTTCCCGTTGTACGGCTATTGCCCAAGTATTTCGGGAGAGAAACGCAAATGTAACCTTTATTGTAAATGGGGATGAGAGTGTAAAAAACTTAGTACAATCTTATCCTCTGTTTGTCTTTAATTGGTTGGAGAACACGGAACGTTTGCTTGAGTATCTATCTCAAGATGACATAATAGTTATTGATTCCTATTTGGCAGGAAAAGGACTTTATACCGAAATAAGACAGCGGGTAAAGGTCGCTGCCTATTTAGATGATTTTAATCGTTTGGAATATCCGGAGGGAATCATCATAAATGGGACGGTCGGTGCGGAATTGATACCCTATAAACGGAATTTTGGACAACATTATTTGTTAGGAAAAGATTTTGTGATTTTACGTGAGGCATTTAAAGACTTATGTGGTCATAGAGAAATCCGGGAGAAAGTAAAGACCGTCCTAATAACTTTCGGAGGAAGTGATCCTTTAAATCTAACGCCAAAAATTTTGGAGAAGTTGACGAACTGCTATGCTAATTTGAGGAAAATCGTTATCTTAGGGCCAGCATTTTCTCATAAGGCAGAAATAGAGAGGATGGCGGATGATAATACGGTTATATACCGTAATGTGGAGGCTGAAGTGATGAGAGATTTGATGTTAGCTGCGGATTTTGCGATCTCTGCGGCTGGACAGACGATAAACGAATTGGCGATAACAGGTCTGCCATCCGTTATCTTTAAGGTGGCTGAAAACCAAGGTAACAATATTGCGGGGTGGAAGAATATTGGCTTTGTCGATGAATTTATTGATGCCACAAAAGATTGGCATATAGATGATCTGGATAAGATTATATTAAAATTTGAGAACTCCGAATATCGGCGGGAGATTTTTTGTCGGGGGATAAGTCAAATCGATGGAAAAGGGGCTCATCGGATTATGAAAGCTGTAATCCGGATGTTTTATGAGATGAATATGGATATGAGATTGGCTAAAGAAGAAGACTTACTACCTCTGTTCGAGCTTACGAATGATCGGATGGTACGGCAAAATTCTTTTTCGACCCATGCTATATCATTGGATGAACATAGAAATTGGTTTTATGCGACCTTAAAGAATAGAGCGAGAAGACTATTTGTCTTTTACGAGAAAGAGAAATTAATTGGACAAGTCCGTTTCGATATTGAGGAAAATAACAGTGCGGTGATTAGTATAAGTATTGGAGCTAACTACAGAGGATTTGGACTTGCTCCTTGCTTATTGGAAAAGGCTTTGAGACATTTCCATGACCGTGAAAGGCAAATAAGTAAGATTTACGCATATGTGAAAACCGAGAATATGGCTTCAAGATATGCGTTTATTCGTGCTGGTTTTAAGGATTGTGTTAGTGATAATAAACATGCGTTGAAGTATTGTTATGTGTATGGAAACTAATTTATTCGAATATTTTGGTCTTGATCGGGAAGATTCCGATCGGGTATTTATTATAGCGGAAATGTCTGCGAATCATAATCATGATTTCAACATCGCCGTAGAGACCGTGAAAGCAGCCAAGGCTGCTGGTGCGGATGCCATCAAATTTCAAACCTATACGGCGGATACTCTTACATTAGATTGTGATAATGCTTATTTTCAAATAAAGCAAGATACTTTATGGGATGGAACTACATTGTATAAATTATATCAGAACGCCTTTACCCCTTGGGAATGGCAACCTGAATTAAAACATATTGCGGAAGAGGAAGGTCTGATTTGTTTCTCATCTCCGTTTGACAAAACATCTGTGGATTTCTTGGAGGCTATGGATGTTCCGGCATATAAGATCGCTAGCTTTGAGATTACGGATATTCCTTTGATCGAGTATGTGGCCTCAAAGATGAAACCAGTCATAATATCAACGGGAATAGCTACTTATGAGGATATTGAGGGGGCGATAGCCGCTTGCAAAAGAGTCGGTAATGATCAGATTGCCTTATTGAAATGTACATCTTCTTATCCGGCTCCTGTGGCGCTTGCGAACTTAAGGACGATTCCCGATATGAGAGAGCGTTTCAAACTTCCTGTAGGACTTTCAGATCATACGATGTCTAGTTCGGTGGCGATAGCCTCGGTTGCGTTGGGTGCTCGAATTCTCGAGAAGCATTTTATTTTGGATCGGGGTATTGGAGGACCGGATGCGGCTTTTTCTATGAATAAGGAGGAGTTCTCCGAAATGGTTCGATGTGTAAGAGAAGTCGAGATGGCATTGGGAAAGCCAACCTATGAGTTGACTGAAAAGGTGAGGAATAACAGGAAGTTTGCCCGTTCCTTATTTGTCGCTCAAGATATGTATGCTGGTGATACAGTAACAGAAGAAAATGTTCGTTCTGTTAGACCCTCTGATGGTCTATCGCCTAAGTATTTACCGGATATATTGGGCAAAAAGGTGAAATGTGATATAAAAAAAGGAGAACCTTTCAAGCGGGAGTATTTATCAGATGATTAACTAAAGTTAAAATATATGCTTTATGAAACACCATCTACTTTTATTTATTATGGTATTTTTATTTCCTTTTATGGCTTGTGGTGATGATGAGCTAAAGGAAATATATAACCCGAATTTGCTTCGCAGTACGTCTATTGACGATAGTAGCCTACATTTGGCTTTTCCTGCCATTGCGGGGAATAAGGATCGAAGTAAGATTATCGTGGTTTATAGAGAAGGTTCGAGCCACGTTAGTTTTGATAGTAAGTTAATACAGATGGAGAGTTTCGATAAAGGAAAAACATGGGTTAACAGGAAGGTTATATTTGCTCCAGTTAAAGGGCATGACGTGAGGGATCCTCAGCTTTTAGTATTACCTAATAACGGTATACTTTGCCGTTTCTTTGAAAGAGAATCGGAGACGGAATCCATTGTGAAAAGCATTTGTTCGGAGAATTGGGGTATTTTCTATGGATCGCCTGTTTTATTTCCTTTTCCAAAAGACGAGACATTTGCGGCAGCCCGTGGGAATATGGTTATAATAGATGATGTAATTTATGCGGTATGTTATAATCGTTGGGCTGTTACATGGTTGGAAAAATCGGAAGACTTTGGGAGGAGTTGGGAGGTTGTATCTTGGTTAGATGAGCGTCTGTGGACAAATCAAATAGAATGTGGACGTATTAATGAGGCCTCGCTGGGGTATTATGATGGGAAAATGTACGTTGTGGGTCGTCAACAGTCAGAGAATGGAGACAATCGTCTTGAGATTGGAGTTAGTGAGGATTTGGGGGTGACTTGGACATGGAGTTTTTTACCGATAGAAGGGCATGCTCCTTCTTTAACTCCTTATAAGGATGCTTTTATACTAACTTACCGGAATGTTAAGGACTCCAATCGTGGTAAATATAGTTTTGATACGGTACTTCTTAAAGATGGGAAGTTGGCTAGTAATCCTGCTAGTCTTTTTGAAAGCGATAATTTTGATGTCGGCTACGGAGATGTTCTTACTTTACCAAATAGTTTCTTGGTTTGCTGTTATCAACCGGGCTCTATCCGTTGTTATGAACTGAAATATGATGTTTTCAATTATAGATGATATGGATAAGAGAGAAAGGGATTATTCGATTGATTTTGTGAAGGGAGTTGCCATTCTCTTTGTGATATTGTTGCACAATATGCCAAATGAATCTATTTACTCAATTGCTTACATTGGGCAGGCTGTTCCTTTATTTTTATTGGTGTCATCTTATTTGACTTATGGTGGTTTTCAGCGAAAAGGTTTCAACGGTTATTTCTCTGCTAGGAATGTGAAGAAGATGTTAGATCGTGTTTTTCTCCCATTCTTTCTCTTAATTTTTTCTCAATGTGCAATCTTTTATCTTCTTAAAGGTGGAGTAGATTGGCAGCGGCTTTATATGCAAGGTGGCTTTGGTCCAGGATCCTATTATCCATGGATCTATTTACAGTGTTGGCTGATATTACCTTTTGTTATTTTTCTGGTTAATTGTCTTTCTTTTAGGAGGTCTTTTGTGTTATTTGTTGGGATTTGTGCTTTGGGTGAATGGTTTACCTGTGTATTTCATGTGCCGGATAATGTTTATAGACTTCTTTTTTATCGATATTTATTTCTTTTGTATTTAGGCTGTGTTATTTTGAAGTTTAAAATAAAGTTGAACGTTTGGGTTTGTCGATTAGCTCTTATAGCCTTGTTCTTGGCTATTTTAGAGATATATACTTCTGTGGATTTGATGCCATATCTTACGAACCAATGGAAAGGATATCATTGGGTTGATTATTTTTATACTTTATTTGTGTTTTTCTTGCTGGTGAAACTATATAATTATATAATGAAGTCACGACTATCTGTTTTCTTTGTAAAATTGGGTAATTACTCATATGAAGTGTTTCTTTTCCAGATGTTGGTGTTTAGTTTGATTAGTGAGAAAAGATTTTTCTTTATCGAGAATGAGGTATTTAGAAACATAGTATATGTGTTGACAACTATTGTATTTTCTATTGTTCCTGTACTTGTTTATAAGGAGTACATAAAGAAATTGTATGTTAGATGACCAAATTGCAGAAAATGAAAATAATTATTAAAATGATGTGCTTATTCTTCTTGTTGGCATGTACTAAAGATGAAATAAATACATTTGAAGGAGCGATTCCTTTTTATAAGGAAGGTATATCCAATTTAAGATCGGATATATTAGATAAAAAGGATGGTGTTCAAAATAGTCTGTTTACTTTTAGCTCAAACGTCTATGCGGATGAACTATCCCAAGAAGTAATTATTCGTATATTATCAGATGATATAGATTTATCGGTAGGAAAAGATTTAGGATTTATGAATATTTATAAGGAACGAGTGGATATTTATAAATCCAATAAGGATTATCAAGCTGCCTTAAATGAGTCTCTTCCTTTGTCCTTTACACTTAATAAGGATATGTTATATTCGATAGGTTTTGATAAAAGGGAAGATAGTGTTTCTTTTTTTATAAGGGAGATAGAGGCTGACAAAAACGTACTAAAGGAATTTAAGCGGACTTATTCTGCGCAAAAGGATCCTTATCAACTTTTGATGTGGGGGAAACCTTTCTTTGCGGTGAGGCGTGGTGAAGTAAAGCTCTTAGATTCATGGATAACAGCTCCTTTTCATAACCCTGTATTGAGTATTTTTGGAGACTCTTTTGTAGAGGGGACAATGTTACTTATTAATGGTATAGATCGAAAATATCGTTGGAGTTCAATGCTTACTTCTGTATTGGGAAAAGAACGATGTTTGGTAGATGGTAAAGGAGGTGAGATGATGTCTGATGAATTTATTAATCGATTTAAGATAGAAAATTCTTGGTATAAAACTAAGTACGTTATTTTAGCCTTAGGTACAAATAATTACCTTGATGTTGAGAAATATAAGAAATATATGTTACAAGCTATATCTATTTTAAGAAATAATGGACAAATCCCGGTTTTACTCACAGTCACTCCTCGTAAGGATCGTGACTATGAGCCTGTTAAACTAATAAATGACTGGATTAAAAGTATGAATATTAAATATATAGATATGCATGAGGCTGTGACAAAAGAAAATGATCCAACCCAATGGAGAGATGGTTATTTATTTTATGACGGTATACATCCAACTCCGAATGGATATAAAGCAATGTATGAGCAAGTCTTGAAGGATTTACCAGAAATCTTTAAAGAAGATCATTTAAGTATGTCATACCAAAATTCATAACTCCTTATTATATTGGGGATATAACAACTTACTAAAAAAGAGCCATTCATGGTTAGTACATCTGCATATCCTATGTCCATGTCCATATTACTATATAAAGTAACAGGGGTAGAAGCTATTTGGCCATTTTTCCAAAAAGCGAGATCTAAAGAATAGCCAGAAGCTGTAACATTTGCTTTATTCTTTTTGACATGATACAGATTTACTTCACACGCAATTAACAATTAAAAGAACGTGTGTAAGATGTCAAACAAAGCAAGAGAACGTAAAAGTTACAGCCAGGATTTCAAGCTCCGTATGCTGAAGGAGTATTATGAGAGTGGCTCAACCAAGTACAGCCTATGTAAGAAATATTCGGTTGATTACGTGACATTCAGTCGCTGGGAACGTTATTTTGAGTCAAAAACGCTATCTTTACCGTCCGATCTGACAGAGTTAGAGCATCAGGTATATATGGCACGAAAGAAATCCGAATCATCCAAGGCGACCGGTCCCCAAACGGAGAGCGAGAGGCTCCGGGAGGAGAACTTGCGCCTACGCAAGGCGTTGGCCTACTCAGAGTTGCGCAATGAGGCTCTGCATGAGCTTCTTAAGATCGGTCGGGAACAATATGGCATCGACCTGCTAAAAAAAGCTGGCGCCAAGCGGTAGACAACCTTCGGCTCAGGCATCCCAAGGAATCGATCGGTAGCCTGAGCGGGCTGTTTGGCAAGACGAGAGAAGGTTATTACTCCGTGAGCAAGGAGAAACGCATGCGCAGGGAATTGTCAGAGAAAGAGATACTTGACACCGTGAGGGATATCCGGCATGAGGCTCCGGGCATCGGGGCGTACAAGCTGTACCTGATGCTCAAGGAACTCTATCCGGACGGGATGCGTGGCCGGGATTGGTTCTACGGGCTGATGCATGAGTCACACCTGATGCTGAAGCTCGGGAAGCGCCGTCACACGACAAGCTCCAACCATCCTTACAGGAAGTACAAGAACATGATCAAGGGATTGACCGTCAACAGGATCAACCAATTGTGGGTGGCCGACATCACCTATATCGACACCGATGAGGGCGTGGCCTACCTGCATCTCCTGACGGACGCGTTCACGCATGAGATCATAGGCTGGGTCCTTTCCGACAGCCTAGTCGCCTCCAACACGGTGACGGCTCTGGAGATGGGTATCTCGCACGTGTCACCCCTAGGGTTCGATGGACTGATCCACCACTCCGACCGCGGCGTTCAATATTGTTGTAATCAATATATTGA
>OHNZ01000016.1_pt1 | contig 197641 bp, 183 predicted proteins | sample 1569761 | NCBI WGS metagenome assembly OHNZ01 (sample SAMEA3879562, study PRJEB24766) | human gut metagenome | biome: human-associated habitat; feature: feces | place: USA | collected 1985/1987
TTTTTCAAAGTTTCGTTTTTCGGAACAACGAAAAACTCCACAATGTAAAACAGGGCCTTGCCCTAACAACAAAAAAGAGTCATGGCTGCCGCTCCGACATGGGGAACGGCAGCCATGACTTTTTACCGGATCGTTTCTTTTTCCTGTCTCTCATTTCTGTCTATATTCAAAATAGTCTCTACTGTATGCCGAGCAGTCAGGTACTCCTGCATCTCTTTTTTGACCTGACGGTACTCTGCATATTCCTGTTTTTTCTGAATCATCAGCTGATTAAATTCTTCATGGAGCGACTGACGGGATGGAAGCCTTTTACCCTCCAGTTGGTCAAACGCCTGCTTTGCCGCTTTGTGAAGAAAGATTTCTTCACGATGCTCCTCCAGAAATTTTTTACTGTAACCTGACTTGCGGTAATCCACATAAATCTGTCTGGTCTTAAAATAATTGTTGATATGCGTCTGCAATGCTTTAATCTCCACCATTCTTTTTTCTGCGTTCTTGATGGAATCCGTAAGTTCAGAAAAACGGGAGGACAGTTTATCTGTTAAAGCTGTTAGATCTTCATAGCTGTTTATTCCTTTTTCCTTCAAAAGACATACCGTTCTGGCTGCTTCTTTTCGATTATATTTCTTTGCCCATTTCTCGTAGCCCGCTGTTTTGCCTTCCGCCATTTTAGATTGAATATCAATAAGAAGATGAAACTGCCTCTGCTCTGGAGCGTTAGTAGAAGTCCCTTGTGTCTGATACAGACTTTTCCCGGCAATAACAGCCCGAAGTTCTTCTTCACTATAACCTTCCCCAAGAGAACGAAGTCGAATAAAGCGTTTTTGATTCCAGCCTCTAAATGCCGGCTGTTTCCCTTCCTTAAAGACAAATCCTCTGACTGCAAGAAGCTGAATAAATTCCTCAAAGTTTTTTGGTTTTTCTCTCAGGACAAGATCAATCGCTTCACACAGTTCATCCCGATGTGTCCTTTTCTTCGGAAAAACAGTACGCTTAATTCGCTCTTTATAAGGCTTTGGTGTAATGACAGATAAACCATGCTCCAGGCAGACCATATCACTCAATTTTTGTATAGCAAGTCCTGAACGAATGAAATCTCTGAATTTTTTGGTACAATCAAGGGAAGTGGAATTATAAATAATATGATTATGGATGTGTACTTTATCAATATGAGTGGCAACAATGAACGCATAGTTTCCCTTTGTCCAACGCATTGCGGTTTCGTAACCAACCTGATTTGCTTCCTCTGGTGTAATCTCCCCAGGCTTAAATGATTGCCGTATCTGATAAGCAATGACATTATTTTTCTGCTGTCTGCCCGTAATGTGCTGATACTGTCTTTTGGATAAAAGAAATTCTTCGTCGGCAGTTTTCGGATCACACTCATAGGAGCTGATAAATTCTCCATCATTAGTTTTCTCTGCATTTTGTGAGTAATCAGTACGGTCAGCCAAACACTGAGCTACCGTCTTTCCCTTATTTACATGAAGGGCAATCAGCCTTGTTGCTGCCATTCGCATCCCATCCTTTCCAAAAGAAAAAAGCCACCGCAGGTGACTTCATCTTCAACTATTTATGACCTTATGAACATTCCAAGAGCATTTCCTATATTCTCCGCCTTAACGACTGACCACACCAACAGAAAGAGAAATAAATACACTGCCATTCCCATTCCAATCAGAATTGCCAGTGAGGTCCACATGGCTTTGACGATACAGTAAATCGCACACCCACCAATAATCAAGAGCAAGAATCCTATCGCATAGGAAATAATATTGGTAATCATATTTCCAAGAATCCAAATTGCTTTTACAAGCAACAGAACCGGAAGTGCAAATATCTTCAAAATCATCTTCATAGAGACAGCCCCCTTTCTTTGTAACTATATTGTATAAGGCAATTTACAATAACGCAACGATGTCAACCCTTATGTAAAATCGAAAGGACACAAAGGCTTTTATCACCTATGCGTCCTTTTCTGACATTACTCTACAAACTGAAATTTTACTTATCCAATAATTTCAAAAATCGCTTATCATTCATCTGTTCATTCGTGATATAGTTACCATCTAAGAACAATGCGTATGTTGTAATTGGTGTCGGAGCGTTTTGTGCTTCCTCTTTACTCTGTAAATGAATTGCTTTGAATTGTATTGTTTTTTCTTTTGCAATCTCCTCAATTACAGGAACATACTTCGCATTAAACGGGCATTGACTTGTATAGTATAAAACATAACCCATTTCTTCAGTATGGGGATGTTTCGCACATTCTTTAAATTGTGGTAATATTACATTTTCTACAAACGGTAAATACCATAATTGAATACCATTATCAGCTTCATCACAAACTTGAAATCCCTTATACTTCAGAAATTTAGGGTCAGCTAAAAATGGTTTCTTTTTTGCTGCTGCTAAAATACACAATCCCTTTTTTCCTTTGTTTTTACTATCCTCAATACAAGCATTTAATAAATCTGATGAATAACCATTTCCCTTAAATGAACCTGCAACCCATAGACAATCAATATACATATATTCTTCTGCCAAAATTGGATTCCACGCATTTTCAGCAGGGATATATTCAATAAAACATTTTCCTCTTTCTGTACTTTTGAGAAAAACTAAACCATCCTCAAATCGTTCCGACAACCATGCTTTTTTTGAAGATACTTGAATATCTTTGTTATTAGAAATTGCACAACATATATGCTCTTTTTCAATATTTTCGTTTGTAACCTTAATATATTCCATTATATAAAGCCTCCACAATTTCTTTAATAATATTGTAATGTATCAGTGTGAATAATTCAAGAAATGAAAAAATTGTTTTCTATGTAAAGCCGCAGCTGAAACTGCGACTTCTCGACAAGTAGTTGGGAACTACTGGATCGAAGCCAGCCTGACAAGAACTTCTTTCATATCCGTCCAGATTTCTTCCAATCGTTCTTGCAGATCATTGATGTCAGCCTGATAAATACTGCCGGTCTCATTCGCTCGTTTGGCATACTGATTCAAATTGTTGCTACATCGTCTCAGAAGTGAAACCAGAACTTTCACATCCTGCAAGTCCAAATTGATGCAATAGCCATCCAATGCCATCTTTCTAAGATATGCAGCCATACTGCGGATACCAAGCTCATCCATTTTCTGATGAATTCTCTCGACTTCCTCTTTTGATGCAAGGAAATGAACATCTCTATCACGCTTTGCCATCACAACACCTCCTCATAAACATCCGAGCGTTTTACCGGTGGAATCTGCTCAGACTTGGATTTCAAATCTGCCAATACAGAAGGTCTTTCTGTGTTATGCTCTCCTCGACTTTCAACTGTGTCCTCCATATTCAATGCAGCATCCAACTCTGCCAGTCGATGACTTTTAGCTGTCAGCTCAGCTTCCTGTGGGAATGGTTTTCCCAGTTCAGCCTTTGCTGCTTCCTGCTGATTATAAAGATTACTAAGTTGTTCCTCCGCTTTTTCCATTCGCTCAGGAATACCGGCAATAGCATTATCCAAACGGATCAGATTACCTCTGCCGTCTGTACCAAGTGATACCCTATGGCTCATTGCTCCTTTCAGTACCACATCAAACTCCTGCCGAAAACTATCGAATGAAAGTTCCATCTGAAAACCACGATAACTGCCGATGGAAGTTGGCTCTGTTGTTTTTGCCTCCTTACACACCGCAAGAATTGCTTCGCCAGCTTCCTGCTTATCCGCATAGTGTTTGCCCTTAATGTCGATACCGCAAAAACCTTCTGGAATCTGCGGATGAGCTTCAACCATTTCCAAGTCTTTTTCAAATCCACGAATATAGCCTGTATATTGCTCAATCTGAGCCGGGAAATATTTTAACAGCTTGTCTTCCATTCGATACTGCTGGCTTTGATGATCGGCTTTCAGCACTTTCAGTCTTGCCACCTCAATATCCAGATCCATTTTCTCTTTAATTAAAGGATTTCCCGCACATAATGCCTTGATTTCCGCATAAGACAACGCCTGCTCATCTACATCATCACAGGAGCGAACCGGAGATTTGCTGGTCATAATCTGAGAAATAAATTTCTGCTTATTCTCAAGTGTCTGATACAAGTACGCATCAAAGGTTCCCTCCGTCACATACTGATATACCTGAACTTCCTTATTTTGATTACCCTGACGAATGATACGTCCGTTTCTCTGTGTCATATCCGCAGGTCGCCAGCCAACATCCAGATGATGAACTGCAACCAGTTTGTCCTGTACATTGGTTCCAGCTCCCATCTTCTGCGTACTTCCAAGTAGTACACGAGTCTGTCCGGTACGCACTTTTGCAAAAAGTTCTTTTTTCTTTGCTTCCGTATCTGCATCATGAATAAAAGCAATTTCATCAGACGGCACACCGGCAGCAAGAAGTTTTCCTCTAATGTCGTCATACACATTGAATGTCCCGTCATTTTTCGGTGTCGAAAAATCACAAAACACCAACTGTGTCAATTTATCTTTCTGTCCCTCCTGCCAGATACGAAGAACATTGCCTACACAAGCATTGAGCTTACTTCCCGGATCATCAGGAAGCAGCGGATTCATCAGCCGCTGATCCAGACCAATTTTTCTTCCGTCCGTCGTTATTTTCAGCATATTATCTACCGAAGGATCAACGATACCGGAATGAACTGCCGCTGCTCGCTCTGACAGCTCTGCAACCATATCTTTCTGAAAATCAGAAGGCTGCACAACCACTGTTTCAAATTTTGCATCCGGCACAGGCAAGTGAAGCTGATCCGATGTCTTTATATCCGCCACTTCCTTGAACATATTCATCAGCTCCGGCAAATTAAAGAACTTTGAAAATCTTGTTCTTGCACGATACCCTGTGCCTTCAGGAGCAAGCTCGATTGCTGTCGCTGTTTCTCCAAATGTGGATGCCCAACAGTCAAAGTGAGTCAGATTTTTCTTCTGAAGTGTCCCATACTGAAGATAACGCATAACGGTATAAAGCTCTGTCATGGAGTTGCTTACTGGAGTACCCGTTGCAAAAACAACCCCTCTCCCACCGGTAAGCTCATCCATATAGCGGCACTTCATAAACATATCAGAAGATTTCTGAGCCTCGGAAGTGGACAATCCCGCTACATTTCTCATTTTGGTATAAAGAAATAAATTTTTGAACGCATGGCTTTCATCTACAAATAACCTGTCTACGCCAAGCTGTTCAAACGTAATCACATCATCCTTTCTGTCTGCCGCAAGGAGTTTATCCAGTCTTGTTTCCAATGATTTTCTGGTTTTCTCCATTTGCTTGATTGTAAAATTTTCGCCTCGCTGAGCTTTCAGTTCTGCGATTGCTTCCTCGATCTCATCAATCTGTTCTCTTAACTGCCGTTCCTGCCTTTCCGCAGATAACGGGATACGCTCAAACTGACTGTGACCGATAATAACTGCATCATAATCTCCGGTTGCTATGCGGGCACAGAACTTCTTACGATTTGCCGTTTCAAAGTCCTTTTTCGTTGCTACCAGCAGATTTGCACTCGGATATAATCTCAAAAATTCATTTGCCCACTGTAAAGTCAGGTGGTTCGGCACAACAAACATTGATTTCTGGCACAATCCCAGACGCTTGCTCTCCATTGCGGAAGCTGCCATTTCAAAGGTTTTCCCAGCCCCGACTTCGTGTGCAAGCAACGTATTTCCCCCATAAAGTACATGAGCGATGGCATTCTTCTGATGCTCACGGAGGGTAATATCAGGATTCATACCGCCAAAACGAATATGGCTGCCGTCATACTCACGAGGTCTGGTGGAATTAAACAATTCATTGTATTTTGTGACCAGAGCTTCACGCCGATGCGGTTCTTTCCATATCCAGTCCTGAAAAGCATCCTTTATCGCCTGCTGTTTCTGCTGTGCGAGCGTTGTCTCCTTTTTATTCAGGACACGCTTCTGCTTTCCATCCGCATCCTCTACCGTATCATAGATACGAATATCTTTCAGATTCAGTGTTTCTTCCAGAATGCGGTACGCATTGGCTCTGTCCGTTCCATAAGTTGTATATGCTGCCACATCATTGTAGCTCGGAGAACTTTTCCCATTGATACGCCATTCTGCCGTCATTTCAGAAAATTTAACTTCAATGGCTCGACGCAGATAATACGGCGTTTCAAAAGTTTCCTGCATAAATTGCTGAATATATCCCGGTTCAATCCATGTCGCACCCAGACGGACATCTATTTCAGATGCGTCCAGATCTTTAGGCTGAGCTTTTTCAAGTGCCTCTACATTGATACGAAACGCAGGATTTTTATCAGCTGCAAACTGTGCAATTCGCAGTTTACTTCTCACATCTCCAGAAAGATACTCATCCGCCGTCTGCCAGCCTTTTTCCATTGCTTCAGAAGCCATTGGATTCTTAAAAATAACCCCTTTCAGTTCTTCCGTAATACGCTCATATTCCTCCGGTGTTCCAAGCAATTCTGCCATATACGGCAGATCTACACAGCCATGCTCTCCAATGGAAATTGCAAGTGCCTCGGAAGGCGTATCTACACTGGTTACTCTGCGTTCCGGTTTAATCGTTCTCTTGCTAAACATATCGGCTTTACTTTTCAGATTCCCATCTTCATCCACATTTTCCAGAGAACAAAGAAGATAATACGAAGAATCTTCCGAAAAAGCCTGTCCGTTAGCTCTGTTATTGATTAAACCATGCTTTGCAGCAAACGCATCATACGCTGTATTCAGTTCCTCCTGCTTTTCCTTAATCATTTCATCCGGGAAGTCCTCAAGCTGATATTCAATCAGCTGATTGACAATTCGACGAAGCTCCACCATACCGATTACACGCTCTTTTGCCTTGTCGTTCAGATCCATTCGACGCATAACCGAATTTTCTCGAAAATAAACTTCCCCATCTACAACCGCATAGGAGAAGTTCTTAACATCCGGATCAGCGGGAATTACATTTTCCTGCGTTCCTTTTTCTGTTTCACTAAGTTTTACAGGCTGGTATTTCCCGCCAATATGAGTAACAGCTTCCTTGAGCAGCTCTGCCAGATCTACATCCGGGAACGGACGAACAGTAAGGTCATCCTTGCCATATTGCGTACTTTCCATAGCAAGCTCACCCAAAATCATTTCCGGATGATCTACAAAATAACTGTTCATGGTATGTCCTTCTTCTGTGCGGTTCAAATGCACCCAATCAGGAACAATGTCAATGGGATGATCACGCTTCTGAAGAAAAATAATATCAGAAACCACCTCCGCCCCCGCATTCTTCTTAAATGCGTCATTCGGCAATCGGATAGCCCCAAGAAATTCTGCTCTTTGTGCCAGATATTTACGGGCATCTGTGTTTTTGGAATCCATGGTATAGCGGCTGGTTACAAAAGCAACTACACCTCCCGGTCTTATCTGATCCAACGTTTTGGCAAAGAAATAATTGTGGATTGAAAATCCCAGCTTATCATACGGCTTGTCTGACACCTTATAGTTTCCAAACGGCACATTACCCACAGCCAAATCATAAAAATCTCTGCGATCTGTTGTCTCAAAACCCGCAACGGTAATATCTGCATCAGGATAAAGTTTCTGAGCAATGCGACCGGAAATAGAATCAAGCTCTACGCCATACAAACGGCTGTCACGCATACTTTCAGGAATCAAACCAAAGAAATTCCCAACTCCCATAGCCGGTTCCAGTATATTTCCTGTCTCAAATCCCATCTGCCCGATTGCATCGTAAATGGAACGAATGACCGTAGGACTGGTATAATGGGCATTCAATGTTGAACTTCTTGCCGCAGCATATTCTTCCTCTGAAAGCAGATTTTTGAGTGTCCTGTATTCTTCTGCCCAAGCGTCCTTATTCGGATCAAAGGCATCCGAAAGACCGCCCCAGCCGACATAATTCGATAAAATCTCCTGTTCTTGCGGTGTAGCATCCCTTCTCTCTGCCTCTACCTGAAACAAAGTACGAATTGCAGCTATATTTCGTGAAAACTTCTGTTTTGAACCACCCTCTCCAAGGTTATCATCCGTAATACGATAATTTTCCGCATGGATTTCCGGTTGCTTATCTTTTTCCGAAAGCTGCTTTTCAATTTTATTGATAATGTCATGCACTTCCGCATTATTCCAGCTATCCACCTTGATATAATCCTGGATGATACAATCCTGACCTTCTTTGCACTGGATAAAATCTAAACTTCCAGGCAGCGGTGTTCCAGTATTCACTGCTCCAAGAGCTTTCGTCTGCGTGTCAGGCAACTCCTGATATGCTCTTATAGCATCTTCAAGAGAACCGTATTCCTTAACCTCTAATGCCCCCTGTTTTTTCAAGTCATCAACCACATAGAAATGGTCAATGTAATGATCGGGAGCAACTTCGACGCAAGTTGCGTCGAAGTCAAGCTGCTTTTCCTTAATCTTCTCTAAGTGTGCTTGTGCATCTTCCTCCTTTTCAAAGGTCTGCACATTTCCATCGGCTTCAACATAGTAATCTTCTCTCGCCCTGTCATAAACAGCAAAATCATTCCCCTTTTCAAACGCATCCGAGGTTTCCGTCACAATAAAGCGTTCTTCGCCCTTGTCCAGCAGAACACGTTCTATATCCTCATCGGTATAGTCAATCAGATCGCTAAAATCTAATCTTTCCAATTCAAATTCAATGAATTTCTGCAAGGAATCGTATTCCCTGGTATCAATCAATACATCATTCAGATAACGTTCAATCTTATAATTTTCTAAATCGGCATAAATCTGAATGGGTATTTCCTCATCTGTGACTGTGGTAAAGCCTATTCCAATTTTGCTCAAGTTACTGAAATCCGCCGGAGACTCGTATTCTTGCATACAAAATTCGTCAATCAGCTCTTTCGCCTGCTCTAATTCGGCATTGATCTCCTCTTTTGCTTCAAACATTCTCTGATGCTGTTCCTTTGCTTCAGGAGACAGATAACGGTCATTTTTTACAAGATCAGCAATTCGGGCAGCAACCTGCATCCAGGACAATTTTACTTCTTCACACCCGCTTTTCTTATAACGAATCCCTTTTGCATCATGATCCTGAGAACTGTTCTGCGAACCTGAAAGAGCATGGGAGTGACCTCCCGTTCCGTACTCCCTTTTCAGAAATTCAACACATTCTTTCTGATTATGGGATTCAAGAAAATATTCGTAAATACGCCCATTCCCTCCTGAAAAGCCACTTCCGCCTGTCAAGTCCTCATTGATTTCATCGTCTGTAATAAAATCTCCCACCACCGGCATATCCATCATTTCAGACCGATATTCTCTGCGAGGAAGTTCCAGTTCTCTAAGCCGTTCCATAATTCGATCAAATCTGTGGTAATGGAAACGCATTAAGGAGCGATCCTCCCTGTAAGAATTCAAAAATTCTGCATACTGCTGTGTCAATACAGAACAAAACTCCGGATCTTCAAGCCGTTTGGTCAATTCCTCGGTCTGCTTTGGAAAACTTGAAAAATATTCATAATCAATAGCACTCAGATAATTCCTATCAGTCCCTATTTCACTCATATCGTGACAAAGATTCCAGAGAGAAACTGCTATCTGATGTCTTTCATGCTGTGGTGCTTCTGCAAGTTCCACATTCGTTGCAAATTTGCCTTCATCCAAAAGCTGTCCAATACGGCTGGCAGCCTCCGACCAGCTAATGAGCTGTGCATTTTTGCTATATCGGGCAGAACGACCGGAAGCCATGTGAATCCCGTCCTCCGCATACCAGACAGAAATGCTGCGTCCATTCTCCTTGATACCATAACCGCCATGATAAGTTTCTCTCAAAAAATCCGCCAATTCTTCGACTGGCTTTTGTTTCATAAACTCCGCAGCAACTTCCATACGGCTATCCATGCGATTACTTCCCAGCATCAGAAAATGATCTATTTCTTCCTGAGAAAAAGAAAAAGCAGAGAACTTTTTGCTCTCTGCTTCATCTATCATACTAATCTGTTCATTCTCTGTAAGGAAGAAATTGAAACTCAGCTGTTGATAAGCTCCTGCATCACTACTTCCTCTGCCTGTGCTTTCAGACTGTTCATGTGCTGTGTCCATCCCATCTGGTCGGTCGCTTTGTCCGGTGCCGGGTTCTGTTTCAGATACTCGCTCATCAGCTGTTCCACTCTGCGGCTCGCTGTCTCGTCGATTTCCTGAAGGTGCGGAAATAACTGTTCCGTCAGAATCAGGTCGCTGAGCAGCGTTGTGTTGTTCTCCTGTAAAAATGCTCTCCGCATCCTGCCGTACTTGCCCAGCGGCTTCGTATCCGGATGCTCCAGTTTCAAGTCCGGAATCAGCACTTCTCCTACCTGTGTGTAAGTCATTTCGCTCATCATAATTTTTGCTCCTTTCCTGTCTCAGGCTTTGATTATATTCGTTGATTGCAATTTCGATTTCCTTAAACATTCTGCCCGAAAGAATACTGACCGCATTTCCAAGGGCATTTACCGTCTGCCTGGTATTGAACTCAAAAACATGGAAAAAATCTTCCATTTCAAAGTAGTCATCCGGTGTGTCGGTAATTCTGGAATACATACTGTAAGTGATACTGTTTGCTACCGCCTGCCGGAAAGCCACTTCGATGTTATGTTCATCATAACCCTCAAGGAAACTATTGGCAACGATGTCGAGAATGGACTTTTTGTTGTCCTGCCAATATTCAACAGCCAGCTGTTCTGCAATTTTCTCTAACTGCATCTCCATTGTGCCTTCTGCTTTTACGCCAAACGCATTTTCCATTCTCCTCTGAATCACTTCTCTATGCTGAGACTCCAGATTCCAGAGTTCCTCCAGAGAACGAGAACTGCGATGACTTCCGGTATCTGACACATCAAAAACATACCGCAGGTACGGCTTGTCCCGATCCATCACAAACAGGGCAATTCCTTTTGAACCTCGCTTTACATAGCGGTTCTTTTCTTCCCGCCATGCATCATACTCTTTACACAGCGTTGCATCCGGGCGTTGGGAGTAAATCATAATCTGTTCTGGGTAAGTAAACCCATAATTGCGTCCCATCGTGTTCAGAAAAGAAGTCCAGTTATCCCTGTTTGCCGTAATCTTGCTGATTGTGTGTGCCGCCATCCCGGAATAAAATTTTTCTTTAGCGTTCATTTCTGCCCTCCTCGCTAAATATCTGGGTAAAAATCAAGCTGCATAAATTCTTCATCCGTAATCTGTTCTAATTTTTTCAGTACGGACTCCGCCAAATTACGCAGCTTTCTTTCTCTACTGTTTAGTTGCAATTTCATACTCTCTAATTCTGCAATCAGTCCTAATCGACTTCCTGGACTATAAAGCATCATCAGCATTTGTTCTTCTTTGGAAAACCGAATCATTCCTACTCCCTTTCCGGAGGATGTTTAGAAGATCTATGCGGTAAATCAACCACTGTTTTTTCCTTCAGCTGCTCTAAAACCGATACCCTTTCTTCGGTTACAGAAGCCTTACCGTTATTGATTACACCGTCAATCATACCGTAGTCATCCTCCATAGCCATTTCTGCATTTTTCAAATAATTCTCCGGCTTCACAAAGTCTGGAAGCTCTGTAAAACCAATCGAATCCACATAATGAAAAGATACCATACCAGCCGTTTTCAACGCTACGATGTCACTGACTGACAGGCTATGACCATGAAAATCAGAGGGACGATCCATGTTAAACTTTTCATACAGTCCTTCCAACATGATTACCTGATCAGTGTACGGAGGAAGGTGGTCTGTATAAACCACCTCATAATGATCGAATACAGGCTCCTTTCCCTGTCGCTTCAACGCCGCCATGGATTCAAAACGCTCCATGACTGTATCCTCTGTGCGACGAAGCTGGAGAATAGCATAAGCATCTGTGCTACTGTCCAGAAAAGCCATCAGCTTATCCTGTGGTGCATCATTTCCATATACTTCATTCCATCTTTCGATTTTTTCCTGAGACATTCTCATTCCTCCTTACTCAAACTCCATGGAAAAACTGCATTTCCCATTCTCATCCACATTCATTCGCACCGTAGCATCATACTTCTTTCCTTTTTTCGATGTGCATCCTTTCAGTTTAACCTTGCCGGATGAAAGCAGCTGCTTTGCTACCGTCGCATTCATGCTCTTTCCAATCGCATTGAAGAAATAATCATTCTTCCATAATGCAAATTTGCACTCCCGATTGGAACAGGAAAAAGTTTTTGCTCTCTCAATTACAGATTTTCCGCACACCGGACATTTTCCAAAAGAAACCGTATCTTTCGGAAGCAAAATCTCCGCACCGACAGCTTTCTCATAGGTTTTAATCAAAGATGACACCATCTCCATAATCTCCCGCATGAAATTCTCTGCCGTATAGTCTTTTTTCTCGATTAAAAGCAATTTTTCTTCCCAATCCGCTGTCATGGAAGCCGACTGGATCTGCTCCGGCATAACCGTAACTAGGGCTGTCCCTTTATGCGTAGGGATAAGATATTTTACTTTTTTATCTCCCTGACGCTCTAAAAAGCCGACACGAACCAGTTTTTCAATAATACCTGCACGAGTTGCCGGTGTACCCAGACCTTTCCGCTCAACATCTTCCGGCATTTCATTTGCTCCTGCATTTTCCATGCTCTGGAGCAGCGTATCTTCTGTGAAATGCTTTGGAGGAGTGGTTTTCCCTTCTTTGATTTCCATACCAATAACCGTAAGCTCTGCATTGTCTGAAACATCCGGCAGTTTTTGTTCTTTCCCTTCCTTTTTCGAGGTTTCATTTTTTCTGACAAGTGACTTCCATCCCTCATCCAGCACCGTTTTCCCTTTTGCTGAGAACAATTTCCCGCCGCACTCCAATTCAATAACCGTCTCTGCATACCGATACGGAGTCCCAACAGCAACATACAAACGAGTGGCTACCAGCTGTAAAATTGCCAGTTCCCCTTTCGGAAGCTCGGAAAGATTGCAATTCTGCACTTCTCTGGTCGGAATAATTGCATGATGATCCGTTACTTTCTTGCTGTTAATAACTGATACCGCATTGACAGAAATTTTCTCTGCTCCCTCCGCAGGCAGGCTCTTATAAACACTCTGAATCAGTCCTGGAAGCATTTCCTCCATATCCTCTGTCAAATAGCGGCTGTCTGTACGAGGATAAGTCAACAGTTTCTTTTCATACAGCGATTGAGCATAGTCCAATGTCTGTTTTGCCGTATATCCCAGCACACGATTGGCATCTCTCTGTAAACTGGTCAGGTCATATAATGCCGGTGGCTTTTCCAGCTTCTCTTTACGCTCTGATTTCTTCACGATTGCGACTTTATCCTTGCAGACATTACAAAGAGCCTCTGCCTCCTGCTTTTTTTGCATTCTTTCACTGGTGCCAGTAAAACCATTCAATACCAGCTGAACCGTATAAAACGGCTCGGCACGAAAAGCAGAGATTGCAGCTTCACGCATAACTACCATTGCAAGAGTCGGCGTCATTACTCGACCAATGTTCAGGGTTTGCCCGTAAAGGGTTGAAAAAAGTCGAGTAGCGTTAATACCGACAATCCAGTCGGCTCGCTCTCGACATAAAGCTGCTTCATATAAAGTGTCATATTCAAATCCTGACCTGAGATTTTCAAATCCTTCTCTAATAGCGGAATCTTCCATGGAAGAAATCCAAAGCCGCTCAAATGGCTTCCTGCATCCGGCTTTGTGATACACAAGGCGGAAAATCAGTTCTCCCTCCCGACCGGCATCCGTTGCACACACAAGACTTGTTACATCTTCCCTTGCCATCAGTTTTTTCAGAATCCCAAACTGCTTTTTCGTACCGGGCGATACCTCATACTTCCATTCATCGGGAAAAATAGGCAGATCAGCATAATTCCACTTTCCATATCTGGCATCATAGACCTCCGGCTGTGCCAGTTCTACCAGATGTCCAACACACCAGCTGACAATATAACCATTTCCCTCCAGATAACCGTCCTCTCGCTTATTTGCTCCCAGAACCTTTGACAAGCTCTGTGCGACCGACGGCTTCTCAGCTAAAACCAACTTCATTTGCATCTTCTCCTTTCAAAAAAATAAGCAGCCTCATACGTTTTGTACAAGACTGCTATGTAGTAAATTTAGTCCACTTAAAATATAATGTTCTTTAATCTTCTTCTGAATAATCGCAATTAGAACATTCCCAACGATCATAACCATCAAAATGTAAGCACCCACCACATTCAGGACAAGGGCGAATTTCTTCGTCATCTTCTTCTAATTCGCCAGAACAATAAGGACAATGAACATATTCTGATTCATCATATACTTTGTCACAATATGGACACATCTGCATAATTTTTACCTCCCTATTTACCATAGTTTCTAAAATCTTCTTCAGATTCGTAAATATCATCTGAAGATATACTATTCTTATGACCACATTCTGTACATTTCCATGTGTATTTGTGATCATCGAATCCCGGTTGATCATTTAAGTATGCATTGCATCTGTCACAATACCAATCTATATCAGGAAATCTAGCACCCATTATCTTCGCCTCCTTCCTCTATATGTTTTGAATCATACTTATTGATTTTCTCAATAAGTTCTGATTTAACTGCATCTATCTCATTTTCTTTTAATTGTTTACGAGATTTTATTATATTAATTATTTTAGCAGTTCCAACAGTTACCAGCGAAGCTCCTAACGCAGAAACAACTATCCAAGGTAACATTTCACTTCTACCTTTTTGTCTATTTACTTTTTCTAAAAAATCAATATATGCTTCTGGTCCTCCAGCTTCTTTTGCTACTTTCGATAGTTCCGCATAATTCCACTTTTTCAAAATAATCTACCTCCTAATCTTCAACTTCGTCATAACATTTATAATCCCCGAAAACAGCTATTGCATCAGCAATAAAACTGCAACCTTCAATGCCAAAATTTTGTTCATTGAAGCGAGCAATATCGCCAGACTTATAATTCGATGATTCAAATCGTACAAACTGATCAATAGTCATTTCAGCAAATTCAGATGAATTTTCCCTTTTGTTTTCATACATCATTTTTACCAATAGTTGTACCTCTGGATGTGAACTCCCCATGCTTCTCCTTTTAAGAATTTCTTTTGGTAAAATATAAGATCCAAAAAATATTTCTGGGCAATTCTGTATTTGTTCAAGCAAATAAAATATTTTACCAATATCGCTTTTTTCAAATTCATCAGAAGACAATGTCAAATATTTATCTGTTAACTCCAGAAAAAAATTCTGATTTTTATCTCCGTCAAGGTTCCATTCGTTAAATGATTTTTCATAAAAATCCTCGAACTTAATACTTCCCATTTCTTTAGGTCTTGAAGGAAATCTTCCTGTTAATTTAATTGTCCTTGCATATCCAAGATGTCTATCAATTTTTTCCTTTTTTTCTTGCAATTCTTTTACTTTTTTCTCTAAAGAAGCTTCAAAATCAAAGTTCTCATCATTTGCAAGTTTTTCTATTTCTGATAATGTAAATCCCATTCCTTGAAGCACCCTAATTGCCCAAATGCGATCAATATCTTCGTTCGAGTAATCTCGATATTTCCCATTGTTTTTTGGCATTAAACCTTTTTCTTCAAATATTCTTAGTGCTTTTCGTGATACACCAAGATTTTCTTCAACCCATTTCACTCTGTATCCCATATTTGCACCTCCCATATTTGTATTGTAAAACATTGTCCTTAGGGCAAGTCAAGGCTTTTTTATTTTATTTAATTAATATCTTTGGGGATAAGTTTTATTTTTCCTATTTGTCTATCAATTCTAAGTTTCCTATTTTCTTTCAATCTCATTTTCAATAAATTGATTTGCAATTTCAAAAGCCTTTACACGCCTTTTGGCTAGCGTGATTTGTGACTTATATCGCTCCGGATTATCCTTTGATTCCAGAGTTTTTATCGTTTCCCTTAATTTATGTTGGATTGAATCAATTTGTCGCTTTGCTTCAATCAACTCCTCCTTTGTGTACTCCATTTTTATCTCCTGCACTTTCAAATCCTTCTGTTGATCTAATACTAATACAAAGTTCCTGTATATCCATCAGATCCCTCCTTCATATAACATTCCAGAAGTTTTCCTGATTCAATCATTTCCAAAACATATTCCGTACCCGTTGCAAGCTCCTTTGTCTTAAATTCATCCACCGGAATCCAATACACCTGTCCCTCTCTTGAACCTTTGATTTCTCCCTGAAATTCCTGTGCTTTATAAATAAACACCATATTGTGAACTCCCGCTTTGTGCCAATGATAAACACCGCACAGCTGCGGATTTTTAATTTCTAAGCCTGTTTCTTCCAAGACCTCACGAATAACAGATTCTTGAAAAATTTCTCCTTTTTCTATATGTCCTCCAGGAAATGTTGTTCCTAAATAATTACCAGTAACCTTATCCAGTGCAAGAACGCTTTCTTTCCCATCAAAAATCACGCACATATTCATAAGACACATTTTTTCAGTACGATCCTGCTTTTGCCCCTGCAACGATTTCCGTACTCTCTTATGAATATCTGCTCGTTTCTTTTTGTAATGTCTTAGCACTTCTCCATAAGGAATCCATATTTCCGCTTTCTCTATCCTTTCATAAACCCGATCTACAACTTCAGGAATGTGTTTATCATCAGGAAATACTGATTTTTTCAAGTAATAATCTCTCGTTTCCTGAAAGATCCATTCTGCAATTTTCTCTTTTTGTTTTAATTTCAACTGGGCGTACTTTTTATCTGTTTGAAGCAACTGCCCATCTACCATTACATGATTTTTCTTTGACAACCCTATTTTCACATCCTTTTTCCCAATCTATCCATAATTATATCATGCCGTATTTCAAAAAACCATCTATATGTAAGGCAACCCAAAGGTCGCCCACAGGCATCACGCCCATTTTTCATTATACGAGTTCATTATCCTCCCCATCTTCGTCAATATCATCCTCGCCAGAGGCTTCTTCCTCATCTTCGATATAGCCATAATCCTCCTCGTCATCTACATAGTCTGCATCCGGATCAGGCTTTTCTGCTTCCTTCTCTTTTTTCTTTTCCTGCATTTTTTTGAAAATAAAGAAACCACCTCCCGCAATCAACACAATCAGAGACAGCACAGCCGGAATCATATTGACTTTAGGTTTTTCAGGCTCCGCCGATTCAACAGCTTCCGGTACAGGCTCAGTTACTTTCGGTTCTGGAACAGGTGCTTCTTCTGGCTTCGTGTATTCTGCAACTTCTTTTTCATCCATCAAATTCAGCAAATCTGCTTCATCTACCTGGTTCAGGAAATGCACTGTCTGCTCTCCCTTATCATCTCTGTCAATGATGATATAGAAGTAATTCCCGTTCTTCGTAACCATCGTAATGAACTGTTTTCCAACATCTGACTGTTTCCCCTCATCATCTACCAACGTCATATTCCCGTCCGGTGTGAGAGGTTTCATTGCTTCTGGTGCTGGCTCTGTCTCAGGCTTCTTTTCTTCTGCCACAGGTTCTTCTTTTGCGGCGTTCTCATCCACATAGGCAAATGCCGTAGTCGAAAATGCTCCAAAACACATCATACACGCTAAAAATGCTGCTCCAAATCTCTTAATTTTCATTCTGTTTTTCCTCCTCATTCATACTTTTGATAATTTCAGGCTTGGGAATCATATCCGAAGCAAACATACGGAGAAGCTCACCCAACTGATCTGGATTCAAATTCGCTGCATGAACCAAATCATGAATTTCCGTATTTTCTTCCTCCTGGTATCTGCGTTCCAAATCTTTCACTTTTGCATCCCACTCTGCCCTTTTCTTTCGGGCTTTTTCAAGTTCAGCACCGAGTTTATCAAGTTTTGCACTCATTTCTGCTACACCTCCTCAACGGACTCTGCCAAAACAATAAAAATGCTGCTGCCAGTAATTTGTTTCAATCGAAGCATAGGAAATCGGATTTCCGCAATGGATCATCATCCCATTGCCTACATAAATTCCGACGTGCGATGCACCGGCGGTATTATAAGTTCCTTGAAAGAAAATCAAATCCCCCGGTTTTGCCGAACTCTTAGGAATAATATCACAGCATCCCATCAGTCCATTCGCCGTCTGTCTGCCCACGCTCCAGCCATTTCCACAATGGTTAAGCACCCACGACACAAACCCCGAACAGTCAAACGAAGTAGACGGACTGCTACCTCCCCATACATACGGGTATCCCAGATACTTCTCTGCCTCACGAACCATATTGGCAAATCGTGTATCTGTTAAGGCTTCACCGGGAATATCATAATCCGTATATTCGCCCCCTGGTGTTGCATAAATGTCATCCCCAAAAATGTCCGGACGGTTTCCTCTGGTTTCAAGCAATACTTCGTATCGCTCCATTTCATCTTCACTTAGTCCAGCACCAGTAATCACATTGTGCAAACCTCTGTTTCGCAGCTTCACATTCAGAATATAATACTCGTACTCCACTTCCACCTCGTACTCATATTCTTCCTCATACGTTTCGCCGGTTTCCGAATCAGTGTGGGTTGATGTGCCTGTTCTCGTCTCTGTCCGGGTTCTGATTTCCACTTCTTCCGTCAAAGTCAGCTCATATTGCTGTTCAAACAGCCATTGCAAAGTGCTTTGTACTTCTGAACGGGTATAATCCTCGAATTTCACAGTCAGATACGCTGCAAGCTCATAGGGATTGTGATTGATTTCATCAAGCTCATAACGGTATTCATCATAGCCGCTGTGTGTCTGCTCAATTTGATCAATTTCACGCCGTAAATCCGCTTCCAGAGCCTTATAGTCATCATCAGCACCAATAATATCCTCATCCTCTGCGGTAAACGAAGTTCCCAAAACAGTCTGCATACCGCCCTGGAACATAGCTCCACAAGAAGAAAACATACTGGATACGATCATAAACAGCACTCCGCCTATCAGAACAATCAAAATAGCTTTTGAATGTGTCGTACAAAACTCTGCTGCCTTTTCCGTTACAGTTTTTGCACTCTTAGCTGCCTTTTCTGTTCCTTTTGCCGTTGCTGCCGTACCTTTTATAGTATCCTTACCGGCTTTCGCTGCTGCATATTCTTTTTTGATTGCCTGCTTCTGTTTCCATCGGGAAATTACATTTGAACCTGGTTCCGGATTTTCCTTTTTGAATTTCTCATAAAGTGCATCCACATTCGCCTTGTCTGATTTTTCCAGCAGCTTGTCAGCTTTATCGTGAGCTTTCATTTTATGACTGTATCTGGCATAATCGACGGTATAGGCAGTGTTTTCCACCGCCTTCATCCCCTCCTGTGCCGACTGTACACCCACATTGTCATTCTCATACTCCGAAATAGACTGGTGTGCTTTTGCCAGAACAGATGCAGATGCCCCTCTTGTTACAACCTGTTTTGCTCTGGAAGGACGCTCCGAAACCTCCTCGAAAGTTGCTTTTTCAAAACGCAGCTTCGTCTTTCTTGAAGCAGAAGCGTCCCCCTCCATTTTCAGCTTTGTTGCCTTCTTTTGGGAAACCAATTTATCTGCCGCTTTTTCTGCTTTATCAGCAGTCTTTTCCGCATGAGCTGCGGCTTTCCTTACCTTAGAATCCGCAAGGTCATCTTCCGAAAAATGAAGGCGTGTCGGTTTCTTTGCCATGTCCTACGCCTCCTTTTCCGGTACAATCTCACTTAATTTTGTGGTCATAATACGGTAAAGTTCCGTATCTGTCGGGAATCTGTCAATAAACGGCAAAATAACATTTCCATAGAATAACAGTCCCTCTCCCTCGCCGGAGTTCGTCACATAAGACAACTGGTGCGGCGAGATGTTTAATCTCTGTGCCAGAATGTTTCTATCCTCGCTTGCCTGATTCAGCATATAGATAAAATCAGAGTTTTCAAGGATATTCGCAATCTCCGGAGAACGAAGCAGATCCTTCACATTCTGAGTGATACCTGTCGGCAAACCACCCCATTTACGAAAACGCTTCCAGATTTCCACAGAGTAGTTTGCTGTCTGCTCATCTCTCAAAAGCAAGTGAAACTCGTCGATATAATATCTTGTAGACTTTCCCTCATTTCTGTTGGCTGTTACTCGTCCCCACACCTGATCCTGAACAATCAGCATTCCGATTTTCTTCAGCTGATTTCCAAGTTCCTTGATGTCAAAACAGACAAGACGATTGTTAATGTCAACATTTGTTCTGTGATTAAAGAGTTTCAAAGAGCCTTTTACATAAATCTCCAATGCCGTCGCTACATGATGAGCTTCCTTTTCATCCTGCTTGAGAAGTGCATAATACAAATCCTCCAGAATCGGCATATTATCCGGCACAGGATTATCAAAATATTTCTGATAAATCTGATGCACACAGCGGTCAATAACCGTCTTTTCAATCGGCTGCAAACCATCTTTTCCGCCCATAATCAGTTCACAGAGCGAAAGGATAAAATCTGCTTTTAGTGCCACTGGATTATCGTCCTCCGAGTAATTCAGGTTGATGTCCATCGGATTGATATAGTTGGTACTGGAGGAACTGATTTTAACCACCTGACCGTCAAACTTATGAACCAGAGCTGAATACTCAGCCTCAGGATCACAGATAATAATGTCATCATCTGTTACAAGGAATGCATTGGTAATTTCTCTCTTTGCTGAAAAAGATTTACCGGAACCCGGCGTTCCAAGAATCATTCCATTCGGGTTTTTCAGTTTCTTTCTGTCCACCATAATCAGATTATTTGACAGGGCATTCAAACCATAATAAAGAGCTTCCGGTCCGGTCTGGAACAGCTCCTGCGTCGTGAACGGCACAAAAATAGCCGTAGAGCTGGTAGTCAGTCCACGACGAATCTCTATCAGGTTGTGTGCCAGCGGCAAGCTACTCATCAATCCCTGTTCCTGCTGAAAGTCCAGCCGTCTCAGATTACAGTTGTGTTTCTGGGCAATACTCTGTGCCTGAAATACATTGTTTTCCAGTTCCTGTTCAGTGCGACCAGTATTCATTACAAGGAAAGTCATCATAAACATTCTCTCATTCTGACTCTGTAATTCCTTCAGCAGAGCTTTTGCATCTTTTCCATAAGTGGCAAGATCGCTCGGAATTATATCCATGTCATATCCTGATCTGACCGCTTTTTTCTGTTCCTCAATCTTAGAACGGTCAAGCTCTGTAATCGTCCTCTTAATCGTCTTGATTGCCGCAGTCTGATCTACTGACTGAATGTGCATGGTTACAATCTGGGTAGACTCCATATCAAGAAAATCTGCAAGCATACGGTCGCTTAAGTCTGAAGCTATAATTTGCAGATAGGACATAGAGCCAAAAATATTCCCCATCTGGAACGTCCGGTTTCCCTTAAAAGCAAATGCGGTCGGAGCAATAAAGTCCTTCACAGACAATCCGGATTCCACAAGATACTTCCAGTCAAAGAGGAACTTATCATTATCTCCCATGTGGAACATCGAGTGCATCAGATGAAGCCTTTCTTTTCCATTCATCGTCGAAGCAATAACACCTAAGCGTCTGAAATTATTGAGCAGGTCATTTTCAATATGGTTCAATCTCGGTTTTGCCTGCCGCATCGAATCTGCTTCAATGCCAAATGTCAGATACTTTGTTTTTGTCAGACCGTTATTGCCCTGAGACAGCTGCTTTTTCAAAACCTGACTGTATTCTGCACGAGAGGAATTGAATTTATCTCTCCGAAATGGAATGCGGACACACTTTTCAAAGCTATCCGCATCCGTACTCAGGTTCATAAAAGACAATTCAAAATGAATAGAGCTGTCAAAGAAATTCAGGAAACTGCACCACTCATCAAAAATTGCTGTCTTATCTTCCTGCTGTGCCAGCTGATAGTTAATATCCTGAAACTGAATGGTTTTGGTGTAATAATTGTCCGTCACACGACAGATACCATCCTGAAACATTCTCTGAAATGGAATCGACTGCTGAGCCGTCTGCGGAATCCCATTGTCTTTCTTTGCTTTTTCCAGAACAGCCTTAATTTCTTTCTGCTGTTTCCGGCTGAGATTTGCGGGCATTTTTACATCTCTTGTCTGCTTTTTCTTTTTCCAGAAAAACAATCTGTTCTACCTCCTTTTCAAGTTCGTACTGACGCATCAGCACATCATAATAATTGTCCGTCCGATAAGGTCTGACCTTGGGACGAATAAATTTTGCCTGAATAAAATGTCCTGCAATCACTTCCAAAGGCTGACCGTCCTTTTCATACATTGCCAAAAAGAACAATGGAAGCATAATGATCATCATGATCAAAGTTGCAAGACTGACATTCCCAAAACTTTTTACCCAAAAGAATAACGGCACTCCGATGAGTGCCGCCATACCAAAACAAATCAGCTGTCTCCTGGTAAGATTGAAAAATGCCTTTGTTTTTACCCTCGTCAGGTCACGAGGTACTGGAATATATGCTGCCAACTACTTCACCTCCATTCCCGGCAACTCCACGCTATCAGGAGCTTCATTTCCCCAGACATCCCAACCTTCGGTTTTCTGTCTGGCAAACAGCTCTATGCGTGGCACATCCCCCATAAGGGCAACTATACGCTCCCTCGTCTCATCAGGTTTTTTGCTGTGCTGCTTAATCGGGGACATGATGATTTGATGGACGGCTCTGGACTGCCGTTTTGGACTGCCCTTCGTGGCAATAATGCGCACTTCCGCATTCGCTCTCGTCCAGTACCCCATCCCCCAGAACAGGGATGGCGTTTTCTTATTCTGTTTTACCCAGACAAAAGCAACGCTCTTATAAGTGAATCCCCATGCCTCAACTACATCCCATGCTTCCTTTAACAGCGGAAATGTAATCCACATGAACAAGGCACAGTCCTTGTCTGCCAGCTCCCCGACCGGCAAAGCCTTAATGTCATCAAGGCTCATAGTTGAGTAATGGCTTTCCGCAGAACGCCCCTTACCCTTTTGACTCCATACACGATAAGCCCATGGAGGATCTGCGTAAATGACACCGTACTTTTTCATACCTACCTCCTTAATGAGCTGAGAACACTGTCTTTGCAAGTGTTGAAGTCTTAAACAATGAGAAACACAGAAGAACGGTATATCCCATAACACCCCAGATTGATGCGATAATGTCATCAGAAAATGCTACCGACTGCACCAGCACCGCATATATTCCGACACATATCATAATCAGGAATCCCTGGAATCCAATCGCAAACAACGCTCTGAGATAATTTTGTCCCACGCTGCTCTGTTCCCTGTTTGCAAAAGTGGAAAACGGAATCGGAGCAAGACTGACCAGCAAATATATTTCTATCATCCTTCCGTAGACAATGATAAAAATGACGATTGCTAGTGCGGACATCGTAACCTGAACAATAAATGATTGCAGGAAAAGTCCAATCAGTGGACCTAAATCCATTCCCATAAGCGTATCTTCCATAGCTTCCAATGCTGACGCATCTATCGCTGTATCCCCAGAAATAATACCGGCACTGGCATTTACCACATTTTGTGCCACATCAAAAACTGCCATTGTAATGTTAAATGTGTTAGTGATAAGCAAGACCGCAGCAAAGGTTTTGAACACCCATTTGAAAAATATCCATGTTTCAAAATTTGCTAAGTTGTTATGGTCAATTATCATTTGAATCAACTCATAGCAGGCAATAAATGTTAAAATCAAACCCGCTATCGGGATAATCACTGATTCGGAGATGTTGCGTACCATGGCAAAGACTTCCGGCGAAAAACTCGCCGGTGTCCTGCCAACTGAGGTTGCAATCTCGCCAACTTGGTCATTGACCGATTCAAACATCCCCGACAGATTTCCCATAATGGCTGCTACAAGTACCTCTTTCAGCCAGTCTGTTATCTGTTGGATTATGCTGTCCAAAGGCGATTACCTCCTTTTCGATTATCCAAAAAGACCAGAAAGCAGCGGTACAAGCGTTGTGCCAATCAGGGCAACACCGCCGCCCGCCATTAACTGCTTCATCCCCTGAGACTTCGCACCAGGGTTGTCATTTCCGTATCCTTCAAGCAGATTGACTGCTCCCCAAATGCCAAGACCTGCACCAAGAGCTACCACGAGTGTCTGAAGAACGGTTACTGCACTGTTAAAAAATGCCATAAGATTTTCCTCCTTGTAATAAAAGTAATAGTGAAATGCCTTTGTCCCAGCTGTACACACCGGAAAATTGGGCATAAAAATAGTCAGTATTCTGGTGATCAGGCAGAACTCTGACTATGTATCAGACGACCTGAGCCGTCTGTAATCTTATTGACACTCATTTAATTCTTTGAATACATTCAGTTCAACATTCAACCTTGGTAAATTTGAATATCTCTTACTCTGAATCTCCCAATTCTGTGGGAGAAGATTTTTCTCTTTCAAGGCATCACATACTGTTTTGGCAGATAAATCCCCAAAATTCCGTACTCTATCCGATGAGCAGACAAATACAATCAAATCACGAACTGTTTTTATTCCTTTTTTATTCAACGGATTGTGGATTCTTGCCGGAAATTCAAACACATTAAAATCCTGATAATATAAGTGCGTTTTATCTGTAATACCGAATCTTTCTCGATAAGCCATTTCTTCTTTCTCCAGCTGTGAAGAAAGATATTCACTATTTCCCTCGTAACCATTTGCGATATAATACAACCATTCTTTGTTCATCCTATATTTTCTTAACGCCCGATCTATAATCTGTTTAATACGGTATTCTGTAACGCTGTATTTCTCTGCAATCGCCTTTCTGGTCATTCCCTCTACAAAATAATGCCGAAATATAATTTGTTCTCTTTCGGAAAGGATTGAAAACACATACTCAATCCCCTTATACTGATCCTCTGTCAAATCATCAAACTGCAAACAACAGTTAATTTCTCTGTTGATGTGTAGTGCATCTAAAATATTTTCCGGATAATTCTTTCTTTTTCCCATTTCAAAATCCTCCTAGTCCATAATTCATATAGTTGCTATATGTATGCGGGCAGCTTACGCTACCCGACCAGGTTATGATGCACTCAAACCCAGAAACATTAGATTTAACCGAAAAGACCGGTAAGCAAAGGTACAAGCGTTGTACCAATCAAAGCTACACCGCCGCCTGCCATCAACTGCTTCATCCCCTGAGACTTCGCACCAGGGTTATCATTGCCATACCCTTCCAGAAGATTGATTGCTCCCCAAATGCCAAGACCTGCACCAAGAGCTACCACAAGTGTCTGAAGAACAGTAACTGCATTGTTGAAAAATTCCATACATTTTCCTCCTCATTGAAATCATATTGATTTTTGTAAAAGAAAAAGCCCTCCATATTTCTCCGGTAACCGGACGGAAGGCTTTACATTGTGAACATTCTCTCCAGATATTCCTCAAGAGAAAGTTCCCCCTTATCGTATTTCTTACGTTCTACATCAAATCTGTCTAAGCACTCATATATATCACCACCACCTTTCATAAGAGACAGCCAGTACATTGACTGCAATAAATCGTCATAAGAACCACAAATTGTTTGAGAAAATACAGCAGGCGAAACTCTCAATATCTCCGACAGTTTCTTTACTGTTTCTTTCTTCGGTACTCGGTAATTCAGCTCATACTGTGCAATACGAACATCTGCTGAATTATCTGGATACCCCATCAATATTCCCAGTTCTCTCTGCGTCAGTTTCCGAAATTTCCGGATCAATTTTAGACGTTGACCAAACGAAGTGTCTTTAATCTGCCATAGCATTCTCACACCTCACTCCCTGCAAACGCTCGGTAAACAACCTCTCTTTTTGTTCTTCGTCTGCCGACAGCTTCATTAGGTGCAAGTTCCTCATAGGAAGCCTGAATTTTCTGCCTGCTTCTTCGGACTGTTTCAAATCCGGGGAAGCTGTGTTTATCCAGTTCGTGCAAAAATACCGGAACAGTCATAGCATAAATATTGATACCTCTCTGACTGGAGATGTTTTCCAAAACTTTCAAATACAAATAATTATCTGTGTTCCTCGCTCTCTCATCATCCTCCAAAATGTTCTTTACGAGAGCAGATACATTCTTTAATTCATTCATCAATCATCACTCCTCGGACTCTATCACTTCAAATTCATCATTTGCTTTGAGCTTCAATCTGTGACTGAGAAACTGTTCAATATTAAACTCATTTTTCTTATCGTAATCAGATGTCAGCTTGTAATTCGGATGCCGAGTCAAATCATACTTATCGGACATAAATGGTCGAACGCCCCGCAACTGGAGAATACACTTACTTCCATCCAGAACTGCCAGTTCGTCCACAGAAGCAAGGTCTTTCCCAAGTTTTTGATAATTTGTACCGTAAGAAGGACTATTCCCTCGTGTATCCGAAGTGTTGTAAGTGTCAATCGTTTCTTTTCCAAGTGCCTGATTCAGCTCTTTTAATGTGGTTGGTTCAGAACCTCCAAGGAATATTCTTGAATCCATATTGCCGATAATCGTATCTGCATTGTCCTTGTAAATTGCTTTCAGCTGCGACTGTGCCTGAAGTACCAGACAAGCGGATATTTCCCGGCTTCGGATTGTTGCTACCAGTTTTTCCAAATTCGGAATCTGACCTATATTGGCTGCTTCATCAACCAAGCAGCGAACATGAACCGGAAGCCTGCCGCCGTAGACATCATCTGCTTTTTCACAAAGTAGATTGAACAGCTGCGTATAAATCATGGAAATAAGAAAATTGAATGTGGCATCCGTATCTGACATAATCAAAAACAACGCCGTTTTCTTATCGCCAAGCGTATCCAGCTGCAATTCATCATAGGCTGTAACATCCCTGACCTCCTGAATATCAAAACAAGCCAGTCTTGCACCACAGCTAATAAGTATGCTCTTAGCTGTCTTACCTGCCGCCAGTTTATACTTCTTATACTGTCGGACAGCAAAGTGATTTGGCTTTTTCTTTTCCAGAGCCTCAAACATCAAATCCACCGGATTCTGGAACTCCTCATCATCCTCACGCACCTCCATGGCATTCAGGAACTCAATCAAGGTAGAAAAGTTCTGTTCCTCCACCGGAGCTTCGTAGTGGATATAGCCAATCAATGCACAGTACAAAAGAGTCTCCGCTTTCGTCCAAAATTCATCTCCTGCTTTTCCGTCCCCTTTTGTATTAGCGATCAGCGTTGTTACCAGCTTCAAAATATCCTTTTCGCTGTGAATATAGGCGAACGGATTATAATGCATGGATTTTTTGAAGTTGATTGTGTTAAAAATCTTGATGGCATATCCATTCTTCAGCAGGGCATTTCCGCATTCAATTACGATACTACCCTTCGGATCTGTGACCACATAAGAGCTGTGCATCTGGAGCAGGTTGGGCTTCAACCAAAATCTTGTTTTTCCTGAACCTGATCCACCGATAATCAACACATTTTTATTCCTCGCATTTGCCGGATTTTTCGGACGGTTACTCATCATCAAGCGTTCCGTTTTCGTTAAAATAATATTGTCCTGAAACTTAGGAGACATAAAAGGCTCAATATCCTTCGCAGTTCCCCAACGGGCAGAGCCATACTCTACATTGTGGCGAAACTTTTTAGCGTTTTTACCTTTCAAATAAACTGCCAATCGCAATGCAGCACCACAGCTTATACCTACCAGCAAATCAGCCGGATGAAAACTCGGCAATGGATTGGATAGTGCCGCAGTCAGGGCATGAAAAAAGCCGAGGAGTTTAGCAGACATATCTGCACCCTCGGCTAATCGCCACGCTTCGCCTAAATTTGTCGCAAATAATCCTACAATAAAGTAGGGAACATTCAAAATCAGGAGTCGCTTCGTTTTTTTACTCATCAAAGATCACGCTCCTGTCTCTTTTCTTTGATTTTTTTCGGGATAGAAGCAACCATCGCCTTAAACTTATTCAGCTGTTTCAGAACACTTGGCTTTTTCTCTTTATTCAAATCCCTTGCCATGTGTTCTTTCGTGATAGCATCCAAAGCATCTGCATCTTTGGAACGAACAAACACGAAATAACGGGGAGGATTGACAGACTTATCTTTTCTTACGGCAAAATCTATACCATATTTCCTGGCAAGTCGCTCAAAATCCTTCATTCCACTTTTGTCTATCTCAACATTTGTGGCTCCCTGATTCTGAGACAATAGCTGTTTTACAGACTGCTTTCCGTGTACTGCCGGATCTCTTACTTTCTGTGACTTTACCTTTTCACGATGCTGTGAGTATTTACGGAGTCCGGAAATGATAGATCTTGTTGTCAATTTTGCAGTACTGATTGCGAGATTTATCGTCCTATTTTCAACTTCTTCCTGCATTTTTATTGCCTCCTTTCCATAAAATGTGCAGGGATGGTGCATTTCTTTCTAAAGTAGAACCACCAGATGCTGGAAAAAATATTTCTTCATCGCTCCATCCCACGGCTCTTTTTCTTTATCGGTTTCTTATCCGGCAGATTCCATTCTTTCCGAAACTCTGCCACACCTTTAGGGTCAAATGCCTTCAACTTCTCCAGATCAAAGGCAACCGCAGAATATTTCCCATAACCGGACTGTACCTGATAGGGAAGCACCTTTCCCAATTTGTTCTCTTTGATGAATCTCAATAAGTCCTTGCTGATGTCACCGGAAATAAACGCCTCTCCGGGGTCCAGAGAATACCCAGGAAGGTTCACCGTCATATCTGCAAACGGTTCCGCCCCATCTTCTGTATGAGTAATCATGCCGATATAAAGCCGTTGATTATTCGCATACATCCCAAGTTGAAGCGATACAATTTCTTCCCCATATTCCCACTTGAAGGGAATTTTCTTTTCCTCATTCATAACGGATTCCTCCTATCGTATCTGTTCTTTATGGTCATAATGCAAATCTCCATTTCTGACCTTTGCATGACTGACAATTTTGATATGACCAAGTTCCTGATTTTTCAGAGATTTCTGATAGCCTTCTTCGTTCAGATATACTCTGGTTCGTTCGCCTTTCCAGCCAATTGGAGAATCATCAGTCAACACATCAAAAATAATCATGTGACGGGTATCATCTGCAAACCGGTTCAAATCCATATAGGAATGACCGGCATATTCTTTTGCACCCGCTTTCAGCCTCATTTCCTCCATCATTTCTCCAATGGTCTTTCTACTCTCCATGAAATTCCTCCTCGTACACTGAACCTCTGTCATGATTCTTTTTATTCATAATTTCCAAATTAAAAAGCGATTATTCACAAGCCTTACTGCTCATAAATAACCGCCTTGCCTAAAATCTCTGCAAACATACAGGTGTCATCCAATTCACAGATCAAATCCTCCGGTTCAAAGAAAATATCATTCTCGTTTTCAATATTACCGACATGACTGCGATATTCTGTAACACAATCTGCATTGTCATTACCTTTAACCAAAGTGCCAAGATAATGGACAACTGCAAATGTCATATCCTCAAGCAGCCATAACTCTGTACTGTAAATCAGATACATCCGTTCTGTTTCAATGATTTTCTCTAAAACTGAAAGCAAATTAACCGCCCTCTGATGAAAGAGCTTCTTCCCATGATAATCAATGCCGTCCCCTGCACTGCTTATAGCGTGATATTCATACACTGTATCCGCCTTGTCCGCAAATTCTTTTGCCAAACATTTAGAAGATATATCCTCTATTTCTTCCCCATAGTTTTCATACAGCATTTCAATCATTTCCGGATCAAACAAGTCAAAGAGCGTAATCAACGCATTTTCAATCTCTTTTGGTGTAAACATAAGATTTACCTTACCTTTCCATATTTCTCTCTCGTTTTTTCTGCCACTGTTCAAGCAGTTGAATAATCTTATCCTCCATCTGTTTACTCGTATAAGACTTAGGGAAATATTTTCTCAGGGAGTCCGTCTTGAAAGTAACTCGTTCCAGTTCCCCCTTTTTGATTTCATTCATAATCTTACACATGGCATCCAAAGTACACTCCCCCTCCTGTGCAAGCTTTTTGATTCTCTGTGCCTGAGATAAGGACGGAGCAGCCTGGGCAAAATCCATAGCCGACAGAAAATCTTTCTGTTCCTCTTTTGCAAGATACGAAAGTTCTACCGCAGGATTAAACTTAATTTCTCCCTTGTCTACCATATCCAAAAGTTCCGGTACAAGCTCTGTCAAGCGGATATACCGCCGCACTGTATCGCCGCTGATACCTTCTTTTTCTCCAACTGCATCATCACTTCTCGACTTCGCCGCAACTTGCGGCGAGGTTGCCTTTCCCTGATGTTTTATAGCCTGCATTTTCATTCGATAAGCAAATGCCCGCTCACTTGGCAACAGGGTTTCCCTTTGCAAATTGGAATCTACCATCAAAATAATTGCCGCATCATCATCCATTTCACGCACAATCGCTGGAAGTGTTTCCTTTCCGGCAAGCTCTGACGCATGATGCCGTCTGTGACCGGATATAATTTCATAACCACCGTCCGGATCTGGTCGGACAATCGCTGGCGTTAGGACACCAAAATCTCGAATACTTTCGACAGTTTTCGCCATTTCCTCATCATCAACCACTCGAAAAGGATGCCCCTCAAATGGGTGCAGCTCAGAAAGTGGAATCTCCTGAACGTGTTCCTGCTTTTCCTCCGTTCTGCTTTTTTCCGTAGAAAAAATATCATCGTATCCCTTCAAGCTGATGTTTACGCCTTTTTTCGGCATTATTCAACACCTCCTTCGTCAATACACGATAGGCGTCTGCTACCTTGCCTTTTGGATCGTGCTTAAAAATACTTTTCCCCTCGGCACTGATTTCCTCTGCCCTGACAGAGCGGGGAATATCAGTCTTATAAACTTTCAGCTTTCCACCATAACTTTCACGAATCAGACTGCTGATGTCCTTTGCATAATTGGTTCGATTATCTACCATCGTCAAAAGAATACCCTCAATTTTTAATTTAGGGTTAATCTGACGGCGAACCTTACTGATTGTCTGCAAAAGCTGTTCCAACCCTTTTGCCGGAAGATACTGAGCCTGTACCGGAATTAAAACGGTATCTGCCGCAGCTAATGCATTTACTGTCAGCATACCCAGAGAAGGCATACAGTCCAGCAAAATAAAATCATAGTTTTTCTTCATCGTATCCAAATACTGACGGAGGATTGTTTCTCTGCTCATGGCATTGACCAGCGAAACCTCCAATCCCGAAAGCTCAATATTGGAAGGTATCAAATCAATACCCTCTGGATGATGAAGAATGCCTTCTCCTGCCTCAATGTTCTGCTCCGTCATCACTTTTGCCATAAGGTCTGAAAGCGTAACTGGAAGTTCATCCGGCACAGGATAACCCAGGCTGATTGTCAGCGATGCCTGTGGATCTGTGTCTACTACCAGAACTTTTTTCCCTTCCATTGCTAATCCAATACCAAGATTTTCTGTTGTGGTGGTCTTTCCAGTCCCGCCCTTTTGGTTGACTACTGCCATAACTGTCGCTTTTTTTGCCACAGTCTTTTCCTCCTCTCTCTTTCAAATTTGCATTTCATTTCGATCACACCTCCTAAATCAATCCCGCTGCATGGTCATGACGATACAATGCGTCATAATGAGGACCAATCGTGAACGGGGCATTATATATCGCAGCAAGCAAATACTGTCTGACATTTCTAATTTCAGAAGTGGTTGACTTGTACGAATCCATTACAAACTTAATATGCTCCATATTCAGCTTCATAAAACTGTTTTTGACAATTTCAATCGGTTTATCATCGCTGGCTACACGAATCTGTTTACGTTTACTGATCATTACCTCAACAATAATTTGAAGAATTAAATCAAGAATATCATGGTCATAGGGATAGTCCGCCTTTAGGTAATCCATATACAGAGTTTCACAAAAATACTGATAATAACTCTGAAATTCACTTATCCCATCGTCATCCTCTCCTGCAAATTCGGAAGATAAGATAGGATTAGTATCACTAAATTCAGTATTATTTATATCAGTATTATTACTGTGTCCTTTTGACACCCCAAGAGATGTCAATTCGACATTTCCAGAAGTGTCATTTTGACACTCCAAGAAGTGTCTTTCCACATGTTCATTCCCTATAACTGTAAACTTCTTTACATAAATCAAATTCGGTTTACCAAGACCTTGCTTCTTTCTCCATATCAAATTCGCCTTATTCTCAAGCTCATCAAGAAGTTTTATTACTTTCTTATTTCCATATTTCAGAGCTTCCATGATACTCTCGACCTTGTAGATGATATAGACTCGTCCTTCTTTATCTACCCAGCCGTTTTTCTGTGATAAAGCCATCCGGTCAAGAAGCAAACCATAAAGCAGTTTTGCGTCTGCTGACAAATTCCAAAAGCGTTTGTTTGAAAACAGTAGCTTTGGTACTCTGTAAAAAGCATACTGTTCAGATTCTTCAATCTTAAAAAACTCATCATACACAGCTCATTCTCACCACCTACTTCCCATCTCAAGTTTTTTTCATTTCTTTGAGAATTTTTCTGGTACACCACCCTATACAATGATGATCTCTGCCATAAGGACATCCATCACATTCTGATTGAGCTTTTTCAGGAATATCTAACAGGTAGTAGCATTTATTTTCTCCAAGGCTACAAACCTCTTGTTTGTCACTCCAAAAATAACATTTCCTACAATCGCTGGGTTTGTCCTCAGCATATCTGCTTTTCCACACAACCACACCTCCCTGGTATTTTTCTATACAATTCCACTTTTACAATTCAGGCACATCTTTTTTAGGAGCTTTATGGCTCTTTGGTTCCGTCTCTTTGCAAATTTGCTTATTTGCCTTCAACTCGTCCAGCACAGATTTATGCTCTTGTGCTTTTTCCATTCGCTTCTCAAAATTTTCTGCCTGTTCAAATACTTTTGCATCAGCATCATAGTGATAAGCATTGTCTGTAAGTTTTTCTTCCGGTCTGATCTCTGCCGCATTGATCTGCGTAACCATTTCTTTCAGTTCCTTCGCTTTCATTCCGAAAGCATCAGAAATCAGCAACGTTTCATGAATGGATGATGGCAGAAGATAAAATCCGCCATCAAGCTGTTGTGCCGCTCTCTCCATAAAATCAGGATATGCAATCACAGATGCACCGTTAAAACGGCTCTCATTTGTTGCAACCCACAAGGCTGATTCCGGATTTTCAATCGATCCCATGAATCCATCGCTCATCTCGTAAATAATCTCGTCCATGTTCTTAATAGATACCGGCTCATTTTTCTGTGACATTTCTAAAGCGTCCTGATGAAGCTGTTCCTGAGTGATACCATAAAGTTCAAGCATCTGATTGGTAATCAGGATAGACGCCTGTCCACTGGATATTTCTCCTACCTGAAAGCGGTACACAACAGCCATATCCTCCATCATCTGGTGCGGCACATCCTTCAATTTGTCAGAGTTGTTTTTTGCTCCAACAATCTGTGCCGTAAGGTGTTGTTTCATGGATTCATAATCACTCAGCATACCAATATCAACATCCGGCACACTCGCAAATCCAGTTACAACTGCATCCGCAATCTCCTGTAAGACATTCTCATAAGATGAACCGTCCTGATACATTCCATAGAACTGTTCCAGGTTCACTGATGTGCTGATAGCAGAATCATCATGCTTGATTGAAACACCCGAATAAGATTGACCTTGCAGCTTGCTAACTTCTATCGGCTCAACCGTTACGTTGTGATATGAGTCAGATAAACTTTTAATCAAATCCGCCTGCACATTCTCTACAAACTTTTCATAATCCATTTTGAATCCTCCATTCTTTCTTTTTTGAGAATAAAAAAAGAGTGTCTACCCAGCTCCTTCTACGAAGCGAATAAACACTCTATGTATGATGTTCCTCTATGGAAAACCATTATTAAATTGTGATGTTCCTCTATAAAATCATTGTCTCCATGCTGATGTTCCTCTAGTATGAAAAGAGCATCCCGCCTGATGTGCCGGTGTTGGTCAGACACCAAAATATCGGTTCATTTTATGGGTAACTCGGAAAAAACCTTATTTCACGGGCTTTTTCGTGTTGTCCCTATTATCAATCACTCCCATTCCCTGAACAATACCGCCTGTGATCTCCAGAAGCTCAGGATCTGTCACATGGATCACAAAGCTTTTGTTTGTATCTTCATGGTTCATGTCAATCCTGGTAATTTCCGCGTCATATTCCTTTACGCTTCCATCCACACAGCAGAGAATGGACGCCGGTCCGACTTCCAGTTCCTGTTTATAAGCCACTTCTGTTTTTTTCACCGGAATTCCGGCTCTTCTGTCATAAAAAGAACCGTAAATACCATTTTTGCTGTTCGTGTCAACAGCGCCTATAATCTGGCCGGGTTCATAGCGTATGAGCCCGGAAAGTTCTCCCGGACTTCCGCTCTTTCCTTTCTGGATACCCAGGATCTCCGCCTGATATAACGCCCCTTTGCTGATATGAAGAAGCTCCCCTGTATCCACATCACTGATTCCATGACCCAGGGCGCCGTAACGGCCTTTTTCGTCCACGAAGGTGAGGGTTCCGATGCCCTGGGTATTGTCCCGTACCCAGATACCCAGCTTGTATTCTCCTCCGGCATCCTTTACAGGAGTCAGTGACACAGGAATTTTTTCTCCGTTTCTTATAACATCCAGAATCACATCCTCTCCGTCCAGAATTTCCAGATCCTCCATCAGTTCCTTTTTGTTGCTTACCTTCTGTTCATTAAATGCCACAATATAATCTCCGGGTCTGACAATATTTTTTGCCGGCTCCCTTGCAGTTCCTCCTTCACACAGGATCTCTCCTGTATCAATGATCAAAACGCCCTCTGTTTCCATATAAATTCCCACTGTACTTCCGCTTACATACACAGAACCGGCCTCTGCGGGAGTCACTTTGATATCCTTAAATGGTATCATTCCCAGAAGTCTGCAGGGCAGCAGATAACTGCCTTCTCCGGACACAGTGATCGCATCCTCAAATTCCAGCAGAGGATGCTCCAGAAGCTCCTGCACCTCATGGGCACTGCTCTCTGACACATGTATCTCATCAGGAACCTTGCGGTCCATATAACGGTATCCCAGCCAGCTCATAGCAAGTACATCCAGCCCGAGACACCAGAAAAGAAATTTTCTGTATCTTCCTCTTCTGTTCATTCTGTCACATCCTTTCGCATAATAAAAAAGAGAGAATAACCTCTTCTGTCATCCTCTCTTATTATGCGGTGAATATTTCTATTTCACTCTTGTATTTTTATGTACTTGTGCCAATTCTTTCATTTCCATTGCATTTTTGAGAACGGCCTCCGTGATCTCCGCTCCGCCCAGAAGTCTGGCAAGCTCACGAACCGATTCCCTTTCACCAAGGGGATGGATCTCTGTGATCGTCTCGCTTCCCTTCTGATGTTTTTCGATCTCAAAATGAGTGTCTGCCATTGCCGCGATCTGGGGAAGGTGCGTGATGCACAGAACCTGGTGACAGCTTCCGATGACAGCCATTTTTTCGGATACCTTCTGAGCCGTCCTTCCACTGATTCCTGTATCAATCTCATCAAAGATCAGTGTTTCAATCTGATCTCTGTCTGCAAGAATCGCTTTTATCGCCAGCATGATCCTGGACAGCTCACCGCCGGAAACGATCCTTCCCAGAGGCTTCACACTCTCGCCGGGATTTGTGGAGATTTCATATTCAATGCTGTCATAGCCGTTATCTGTAAACTCCTGCTTTCTCTGAAAATCAATCCGGAATTTTACATCAAGAAAGTTCAGATCCCTCAGACCTTCAATAATCTTTTCTGTTAATGTCTTACTGTAGTCTTTCCTGATTTCTGATAAAACATACGAATCTTTTTCCAGCTGCTCTTCTGCTTTTTTCAGATTTTGCCGGGCTTCCAGGAAATTTTCTTCATACCTGGCAAGCTTTTCCAATTTTTGCTGCTGTGTATTCTGATATTCCAGGATTTCCTCTATGGTACGTCCGTATTTTGCTTTCAGCCCGTTGATCTGATCCAGACGTTTTTCTGTCTCATAAAAGGTTTCATCATCAAAGCTTAAATCCTCCACATAGGAAGAAAGCTCTCTGTTAAAATCATTGAGAAGCCCGTCGATCTCCTGAAGAGTCTCTGCCATAGATTCCAGCTGCGTATCGTACTCTGTCACCCTTAAAAGCTCCCGTACTCCGGTTCCGACCGCCTCTCCGGCCCCCTGTCCGGAATCATACCCGGTAAGGCTGTGAACGCTCTGCAGGGTTTCCAGAATCAGCTTTCCATTGTTCAGCCTGCGGTAAAGCGTTTCCAGCTCCTCGTCTTCACCCGGCACTAAATGAGCCTTCTCAATCTCACTGATCTCAAATTCCAGAAATGCCTTTTCACGGTTTCTCTGTTCTTCATCTGTATCCAGTTCCTTCAGAGCCCGCATATATTTGCGGTATTCCTCATAGGACTGTCTGACCGCTTCCTTTGCCGGACGTATCTTTTCTCTTCCATATGCGTCCAGGATCTCCAGCTGTTTCTCCTGATACAAAAGAGACTGATGCTCATGCTGGCCGTGTATATCCAGAAGACATTCTGCCGCCGCCTTCATCTGGCCTACGGTACAGGTTTCACCATTGATCTTATTAATGCTTCTTCCATCCATAATCTTCCGCGAAAGAAGAACCTGTCCCTCTTCTGTAAAAATTCCAAGAGAATTGAGCGCCTGCTCTGCCTTTTTGTTTTCTACCTGGAACAAAAGCTCTACCAATGCACAGGAAGCTCCTGTGCGGATCATATCTCTGGCGGTACGTCCGCCAAGGATCAGCTGCATGGAACCAAGAAGAACCGACTTTCCTGCTCCTGTCTCTCCTGTAAGAATGTTAAGCCCCGGACCGAACTCTACCTCAATGTCCTCGATCAGAGCAAGATTTTTTACATGCAGATGAATTAACATTTTCTCGCCTTCCTATTTCTGCAATATACTTTTTAAACGTTCTGCCACACTGGAAGCCTCTTCCAGTGTTCTGGCCACGCACATGACCGTATCGTCGCCTGCAATACTTCCAAGAATTTCCTCCCAGTTCAGGGCATCCAGCGCAGCCGCTACCCCCATTGCCATGCCGGGAACCGTACGGATCACCAGAATGTTCTGGCCCTGATCAATGGTGAGAAGAGCGTCATGGAGCACTCTGGTATATTTTTCTCCCAGCTCTGTAGGAAGCTCCTGCAGGATCACATAGCGGGATTTTCCGTCTTTGCCTGTTACTTTCATCATTTTAAGGGCACGGATATCTCTTGACACCGTTGCCTGTGTGACCTTGAACCCTGCCTCGTTAAGGCGGGACGCAAGCTCTTCCTGCGTATCAATATCATACTGCTGGATCAGTTCTTTGATTTTTTCATGTCTTGCTACCTTCACAATATACCTCCGTCCGGTGCCTTAGTTATCGCGCATTTTCTGCCTCAGCACTTCTACAAAGCTTAAATGGTTCAGTTTCAGTATCCTGCAGCTTACTGAAGCCTTTTTTATGATAATTTTATCTCCTGTTACCATTGGGATCACCGTGTCTCCGTCAAAAGAAGCCAGACCTTTTTCCTCATTCTGCCTTCTTCCCTCACCAATCTCCACTGTGATCACATCCTCTGCCGGGAAAATAATACTTCTTGTATTCATGGTATGAGGCGCTATGGGTGTCATCAGAGTCATCGATGCATCCGGAGACACCACCGGTCCGCCGCAGGACAGACTGTAGCCCGTAGATCCCGTAGGCGTGGAAATAATGATACCGTCTGCATTATAAGAATTCAGATATTCATTATTTACATAATTTTTAAACCGGACCACCCTTAAGGGTCCCTCTCTGCAGATCACAATGTCATTAAGAGCAACATCCTCGCCAATAAGCTTTCCGTCTCTCCACACGCTTCCGGTAAGCATCATCCGCTCTTCGATCTCATAATCATCTGCCATCAGCTGATCCAGAGACGGATAAATGGAATTTTTGTCCACCTCTGCCAGAAATCCCAGAGTTCCCAGATTCATTCCCAGAAGCGGGATCTCTCTGTGGACCACATCTCTCGCCGCCTGAAGAAGGGTTCCGTCTCCGCCCAGTACAAGAATACACTGAGTTCCCTCAGGAATCAGATCCGGATCCGTGTAGTGGAATTTTCCTCTCTGCCTGCGTTCTGCCTGCTGTACCCTGCATTCTTTTCCATGAGAAGTAAGATAGGTCTCTATTTCTTCCGTCAGCTTAAAATCCCTGTCCTTGGCATCGTTTGTAATAATATAAAACCTGTCCATAGCATCCCTTCCCTAATCCAGCTGATCGTGAGCCTGGCGCACGATGTTCTCAGGCTCCACTTCCGGTGAGGAACCTGTAATAGTTCCCTCAGGCTGCTTTTTCAGATGAAGAAGATATTCAATATTCCCTTCCGGTCCCTTGATCGGTGAAAAAGAAAGGTGACGCGGTTCAAGGGCAATGGACTGCGCATATGCGATTACTTTTTCAATCACCTCAAGGTGTACTGCCGGATCCCGGACAACACCTTTTTTCCCCACCTTTTCTCTGCCCGCCTCAAACTGCGGCTTGATCAGGCACACGATCTCTCCATTCTCTGTAAGAAGATTTCTTACAGGAAGAAGAACCTTGGTAAGGGAAATAAAGGACACGTCAATGGAAGAAAAGTCCGCAGGCTCCTGAAGGTCTTCCGGAACCACATACCTGATGTTTGTTTTTTCCATACATACCACACGGGGATCATTGCGAAGCTTCCAGTCAAGCTGTCCATATCCCACATCAATAGAATAGACCTTTACTGCGCCGTTCTGAAGCATACAGTCTGTAAATCCTCCGGTGGAAGCTCCCACATCCATGCAGACCTTTCCGTCAAGAGTCACCTCAAAATGATTCATGGCTTTTTCCAGTTTCAGCCCTCCTCGGCTTACATAAGGAAGGGTATTTCCCCTTACCTCGATCTTAACCGTCTCCTGAAACATGGTTCCTGCCTTGTCTTCTTTCTGTCCGTCCACATACACATCCCCGGACATAATATATGCCTTTGCTTTTTCTCTGGATGGCGCCAGGGCCCGCTCCACCATCAAAAGGTCAAGTCGTTTCTTCATTTCTGCTCCTTATATCCGTCCTCTGCTGTTTTTTCTTCCTCTAATTCATTTTCTATGGCGCTGAAGATTTCTGCCGGAGACAGACCGATCTTAGCTCTCAGGCTGTCCACCTCTCCATGCTCCACAAAGCGGTTCCAGATAGCAATGGGAAGTACCCGTGTTTCCGGATGGCAGGCTTCCATATAAGCTGCCACATGTTCGCCAAAACCGCCGCTTTTTACATTTTCCTCTACTGTTACAAAAAGGCTGTGATCCTTTGCCAGCTCATCCAGAAGCCCGGTATCCAGAGGCTTGACAAACCTTGCGTTTACAAACGTTGGATTCTCTCCCTTGGCTTTCATTTCCCTGTATACCTGCTCACATACTGCAGTCATGCTTCCCACTGATAAAATCGCTGTTTTTTCTCCCCGGTAAAGAATCTCACTTTTTCCATACTGGACAGGACTCTGAAACTCTTCCAGCCCCTGATATGCGCCTCCCCTGGGATAACGGATCGCGCAGGGACCTGCCATATATGCGGAAAATTCCAGCATTTTTGACAGTTCCCAGGCATTTTTCGGAGCCATCACTGTCATATTGGGTATCATGGTCAGATAAGACAGATCAAAGCATCCCTGATGGGTTTCCCCGTCAGCTCCTACAAGTCCCGCCCGGTCAATGGCAAAAATCACGTGCAGGTTCTGCATGCACACGTCATGCACGATCTGATCCACTGCTCTCTGCAAAAAGGAGGAATAAATAGCCACTACCGGAATCATTCCGCCCAGAGCAAGGCCTGCTGCAAATGACACTGCATGCTCCTCTGCAATTCCCACATCAAAAAACCGGTCCGGAAATTCCTTTGCAAATCTTTTAAGCCCGGTTCCTTCCCGCATAGCCGCAGTAATACAAACCAGCTTTTTCTGCTCTTTGCCAAGAGCTGTCACTGTATCCGAAAAAACATCTGTATAGGTAAGGCTTTTCTTTGCTGACAAAGGCTTTCCTGTTTTTATGTCAAAAGGACCTGTACCGTGAAAACGGTCCGGGTGAACACAGGCAGGCGTATAGCCTCTGCCTTTTTCTGTAAGTACATGAACGATCACCGGTCCTTCTACCCGTTTTGCCTCATTAAACAGACGCATCATCTGGCGCATATTATGTCCGTCAACCGGCCCCAGATAAGTGATTCCCATATTTTCAAACAACATGCCCGGAATGATCAGCTGCTTGATGCTGCTTTTTGTTTTCCGCATGGTGTCCACAATAGCCGGTCCTATTTTCGGCACTTTTTTCAGTGTTTTTGTCACATTGATCTTCATTCCGGTATAGGACTCTGCTGTGCGCAGCGCACTTAAATAGGAAGACATTCCTCCTACGTTTTTTGATATGGACATATTATTGTCATTGAGCACAATAATAAAATTCGTTTTCAGCCCTGCCGCATTGTTCATGGCCTCATAAGCCATTCCGCCTGTCAGAGCGCCGTCGCCGATCACAGATACTACCCGGTAATTCTGTCCCAGAAGATCTCTGGCTCTTACGTATCCCAGACCTGCAGAAATAGAATTGGAGCTGTGACCTGCGTCAAAAGCGTCACAGTCGCTTTCTTTTCTTTTTGGAAAACCGCTCATGCCGCCTTCCTGCCTGAGTTTTGCAAAGCCGTCCTTTCTTCCGGTCAGGATCTTATGGGTATATGCCTGATGTCCCACGTCCCAGATGATCCGGTCCTGAGGAAGATCCAGCACATTATGAAGGGCAAGCGTCAGCTCCACAGCTCCCAGATTTGACGCAAGATGTCCTCCTGTACGGCTGACCGATTCTATTAAAAACTGTCTGATCTCTTCTGCCAGAAGCGGAAAATCCGCCAGCGCGATCTTGTGAATATCATTGGGCTTATTGATCTTTTCCAACATCCTTCGTGTCCCTCTCTTACTTCCTGCGCCCTGCCATTTCCCTGACCAGAGCCGTCAGGAATTCATTTTTTCTGTTCAGCTTTTCCAGAGAAGAAACCGCGCTTTCAGAAAGCGCTTCTACCTGTCGGGACGCCTCCTCTGTACCGAAAAGTGTCACATATGTAATCTTATTGTTCTTTTCGTCACTGTGAACCGGCTTGCCAAGCTCTTCGCTTGTAGAAGTCACATCAAGAATATCATCCCGGATCTGAAAAGCCAGTCCGATATCTGACGCGGCGCTTTCTACAAGAGCAAGCTCCTGTTCATCTGCACCGCCCAGAACTGCTCCTGCCATCATGGAGGCTTCCAGAAGAGCTGAGGTTTTGTGTTTGTAAATATAATCCAGCATTTCCTTGCTTAAAGGCTTGCCGTCATTTTCCACATCCACACTCTGGCCGCCCAGCATACCGGAAATCCCTGTCTTTTCTGCCATAATCCGAAGAGCCTGTATCACACGCGCATCTCCCGGAGCATGATCAAAAGCCCGGAACATGGTTTCATAAGCATAATTTAAAAGAGCTGCCCCTCCCAGGATTCCCATGGCTTCCCCATATACCCTGTGAGCAGTCAGACGCCCTCTCCTGTAATCATCATTATCAATTGCCGGAAGATCATCATGGATCAGAGAATGTGTATGAATCATCTCGATTCCTGCCATAAAAGGCTCTGCCAGAGCCTCGTCTCCGTCAAAAAGCCGGCAGCACTCCAGAAGAAGCACCGGGCGCAGACGCTTGCCTCCTGCACACATACTGTAATTCATTGTCTCTGCCATGGTTCTGGCAAAACCTTTTTCTTCTGGAAGCCAGCGGCGGATCACTTCTTCCGCATGATCCGTCCGTTTTTTCAGTTCATCCTTAAAATTCCCGTAATGTTCCATCTTCATCCATCTGGAGCATCTTTTTTTCTACTGTGTCCAGCTTTTCGCTGCAGTATTTTAAAAGCTCCATTCCTTCTTTATAAAAGCGGAACGAATCTTCCAGAGAGGTCTCGCTGTCCTCCAGCCTTTCTGCCAGTTCTCCCAGCTTTTCAAAGGCTTCCTCCAGGGTCTTCTCTTTTTGGAGATCCGTTTCCTGGTTAATCGTCTCTGTCATGTTTCCCATGTTTCCTTTCTGATTCCTGTAACCTCAGCTTCGATCACACCGTCTGTCACAGAAATTTCCATCCGGTCTCCCGGCTTTATGCCTACCGTTGTTTTGACTGCCCTGCCCCGGCTGTCCGCCACAAAAGCGTAGCCCTGGCTGAGCTTGCCAAGGGGCGAAAGTCCTTTATAGCGTTCCAGATAAAGCCCCAGCACATGACGTTTTTCCTGAAGCTTCCACTTCATCCCGTCTCTGAGGGCATCCTCATAATCCAGAAGAAGCTGTCTTCTTTCTCTCAGCCTGCTTTCCGGACTTAAATACTGAAATCTCATCTGAAGCTGATCCAGACGTAAACGCTCCAGATTCAGCTTTGCATTCATCCCCCGGTTCAGACGCTCACGGAAACCGGCGGCATTCTCAACCAGCTTCCCATACTGAGCCACAGCCAGCTCTGCTGCCGCTGACGGTGTAGGCGCTCTCAGATCCGCCACAAAATCCGCAATGGTAAAATCTGTTTCATGTCCTACCGCGGAGATCACAGGCGTTCTGCAGTCAAAAATAGCGCGGGCTACTTTTTCTTCATTAAAGGCCCAGAGATCCTCTATGGAACCTCCGCCTCTTCCAACGATCATTACATCCACGCCGGCTTCATCCAGCATACGGATACCCTTTACAATACTGTCCGCAGCTCCTTCTCCCTGTACCAGTGCCGGATAGAGGATGATCTGGACATACGGATTTCTTCTCAGAGAAATATTGCGGATATCCTGTATGGCCGCTCCTGCAGGCGCAGTTACCACACCCAGTCTTCGGATAAATTTCGGAATGGGCTGTTTATATTCCTGGGCAAACATTCCCATTTCTTCCAGTTCTCTTTTCAAAGCAAGAAAACGTTCGTACAGAACGCCTTCTCCTTCCTGGGTGATCTCCTTTGCATAAAGCTGATAACGTCCGTCCCTCTCGTAAACGTCCACAGCTCCGCCCACTACCACCTGATCTCCGTCTTTCATGCGGAATGCCAGTCCGCGCCTGTGTCCGGCAAACATCACGCAGGAAAGAACTCCTGTCTCATCTTTCAGAGAAAAATAAATATGTCCGCTTGGGTGATATTTACAGTTGGAAACCTCACCCTTTACATATACCTTTTTCAGGACAAAATCCTGAAGGAACATATTTTTTACATAGCGGTTGACCTGACCTACGGAATAAACTCTTTTCATTTTCAGTTCTTGCTTTCTTCAGATGACGGCTGTTCCTTTTTTTTCTGATTTTTGCTGGATCTGATAATGATCTTTGCCTGGTGGGAAGGACGATGTGTTCTGCGCACAGGACCGCCCTCTTTCTTTCCGCTTGCGATCTTTCCAAGGATTCCGTTTACAAAGGAACCGGAGTCTTCTCCGCCGAAAAGCTTGGCAAGCTCTACTGCCTCGTTGATGGCAACTCCTACCGGAATCTCCTCATCGAATTTCATCTCATAAAAAGCAAGACGGAGAGCAGTCAGGTCAACCCTGTTCATTCTGCTTGTTTTCCATCCCTGGCTGTATTCATTTAATTCCTGATCGATCTCTTCAATATGCGCAAGAATATCATCGTATTTCTTCTTCATGACAGCCTGCTCTTCTTCTGTCAGCTCCTCCAGACTGTCAAAGTAAAGAGAAAGCTGCTCCGGCATTTCTCCCTCTTCATTAAACTGTGTCATAAACAGCAGTTTGAAAATATGTTCTCTCTGTTCGTGTCTTCGCATAATTCCTCCTCATATAGAAAAAAGGAAAGGGTTACTTTCCTTTTTCGTTCTCCATATCTACACCAGCAATGCGGATATTTACATCTGCAACCTCAAGACCTGTCATATTCTCAATAGATGTCTTTACCTTGTCCTGAACCTTCCGGCTGACGTCCAGAATATTTTTTCCGAAATCAATATTCAGTGTCAGATCCACTGTGACAACGCCCTCCAGAACAGTAACCTTTACGCCCTTGGACAGGTTCTTCATTCCAAGCTTGCTTACCAGCTCATTTGTGATGTTTCCGCCCATGGATGCAACGCCCTCAACTTCTGTAGCCGCAAGTGCCGCAATGATCGTCACCACTTCATCTGCGATCTTTACTTCACCGATACCTCCTACATCCTGTATTTTATAGGTTGTTCTTTTTTCTGCCATAATAACTCCTCCTAAGGATTCAGAATCAGATACTCCGGTTAAGGAACAGACTTTTTCATGTTTCCTCTATCCCTGTTAATAAGCTTAGTATATCAAATTTTTACAGAAAATAAAAGCATTTATTATTTATTTCATTTTGTATCGGTTCTTCTGATAAAGTTTTTATTTACTGAACTCTGTCAGTACAAGATCCGGATTCCGGTCCTGAGTCATGCCCACGCTCCATGCATTTACAAACAGAAGCAGAGGATTTCCTTTCAGGTCTGTTACCTTTTTCATATCTGAGGTTCCTGTGATCTTTGCCACATCCACTTCATCCTTATTGGCGATCCACCGGATATGCTCATAAGGAAGATTTTCCAGACGGATTTCTACATTATATTCATTTTCCAGGCGGTATTTCAGAACATCAAACTGCAGGACACCCACAACGCCTACAATGATCTCTTCCATTCCTGTATTAAACTCCTGAAAGATCTGAATGGCACCCTCCTGGGCAATCTGATTGATTCCTTTTACAAACTGCTTTCTTTTCATGGTATCAATCTGACGGACACGGGCAAAATGCTCCGGCGCAAAGGTAGGGATCCCCTCAAAGGCAAACTTTCTTCCCGGTGAACAGATGGTATCTCCAATGGAAAAAATGCCCGGATCAAATACGCCGATAATATCTCCTGCATATGCCTCGTCAACCACATGACGGGATTCTGCCATCATCTGCTGTGGCTGCAGAAGGCGCATTTTTTTGTCTCCCTGTACATGATATACTTCCTGGGAAGCGTCAAACTTGCCGGAACAGATACGCATAAAGGCAATTCTGTCACGATGAGCCTTGTTCATATTTGCCTGGATCTTAAACACAAAGGCAGAAAAATCGTCAGACATAGGATCAATCTCTTCCTCATCTGCAATACGCGGAAGTGGAGAGGTTGTCATGGACAGGAAGTGCTCCAGAAAAGTCTCCACACCAAAGTTTGTCAGCGCAGATCCGAAAAATACCGGAGTCAGCTCACCTTTACTTACCAGCTCCTGATCAAAATCTGCGCTTGCTCCGTCAAGAAGCTCGATTTCTTCCATCAGCTGTTCCTTCTGATCAGGATCTACGATTTCATCAAGACGGGCATCATCAATGTCGATCTCCTCAATGATTCCCTCTTTTGTTCCTTTTTGTGTATCGGAAAAGGTCAGCACCTTATGGGTGTTTCTGTCATAAACGCCGCGGAATTTTTTTCCGGAACCAATAGGCCAGTTAATAGGGCAGGTCGCAATTCCCAGTTCCTTTTCGATCTCATCCAGAAGATCAAAGGTATCGTTTGCGTCTCTGTCCATTTTGTTGATAAATGTAAAAATCGGAATGTGGCGCATTACACAGACCTTGAACAGCTTTCTTGTCTGCGCCTCCACACCCTTGCTTCCGTCAATGACCATGACGGCGGAATCTGCTGCCATCAGGGTACGGTAGGTATCCTCCGAGAAATCCTGATGTCCCGGTGTATCCAGAATATTGATACAGTAGCCGTCATAATGGAACTGAAGCACAGAGGAGGTTACGGAAATACCTCTCTCCTTCTCGATCTCCATCCAGTCAGATACCGCATGGCGGGCAGTTGCCTTTCCCTTTACGCTTCCTGCCAGATTGATAGCGCCTCCATAAAGAAGGAATTTTTCTGTCAGTGTTGTCTTACCGGCATCCGGGTGGGAAATAATGGCAAAGGTTCTTCTTTTTTCTATCTCTTTCGCATACTTGGACACGTTTAAGCCTCCTGTTTTCTATTCATACAAACTCATAACATACTCACACATTCTAGTATACAAAAGCCTGCACTGTCAAGAGCAATCGGACAGGAAAAATCCCCTCTCCCTGCCGGAAGAGGGGCGCCTTTTTCTGTTCATCCGGATACCGGTCAGTCATAAATCCCTTCTGTCTGTATTACATACTCATCTGAAGCCTCTGCCGAAGTTTCCTGCTCCTCATAATCCTCTCCGGATTCCGATGCTTCCCCGGAATCTTCTGTTTCACTGATCTCCTCAGCCTCTCCGTTTGTTTCCTCCAGCTCCTCTTCACCTTCCGGGACAGCTTCTGCTTCATCGCTGCTCTGACTCAGAGGTGTGATCACAATATTTTCTGCTGCGATGCCGGTCTTTCTTTTTACAATATCCTCGATCTGCGCCCTCTGCGCATCCTCCAGAGCGCTGTCCGGCACTACAATATCCGCTGTCTCCCCGGTCAGATTCACAACCACATTCTCAAATCCTTTTGCTTCCAGAAGAAGCTCTGCCGCCGCTTCTTTTTCCGCAAGCTCAGTCATGGATACCATGGTATTGATGGCTTCCTGCTTTTTCTCCTCACTGATATCGGTATTTCCAATGATCTCCTGAAGCTCTGCCTTGTTCTGAGAGCGCACCTGCTCTCTGGAAAGCTTTGCCTGGGCTGCAAAATCAGAAGCTCCTGTAAGTACGGCTTCCCCGGGAGTTCCTGTAGTTGAAAGATCTCCCTGGCCATCTGCCCCGTTCTCATCCAGAAGGGCTGTTTCATCTGTCAGATCATACTCTACCTCCTCCAGAATACTGCTGCTGTCTGTACTGGCCTCTTTATCCTTAAATCCCAGATCTACATCCGCAAAATTCAGGTATCCGGCTACTGCGATCAGAATTGCCAGCGAGGTGATGATCACCTGATTCTTTTTCATAATTTTTTTCACTTTACTCTCCTCATTTCATTTTCATTATTTTTATTTTATGGGCTTCAATCTGAAATAATGCCATTACAGCCTGCTGAATATTCTGCACGGTAACAGAATTATCCGCCCCCTCTGCCGCAATCAGCACACCTGTCACTTCCGTGTTTTCCGTTCCGTAAAATCCCTGTTTTCCCTCTCCGGTCATCAGAAGTACCTGCACCTTTCCCACACCTTCTGTATTTTCCAGAATGGATTCCAGCTTTGCCTCCAGAAGTGTTCTGTCCCCCTCACAGCTTTCTGTATTTTCCGTAAGATCCTGCTTTTCCTCTGTCTGTTCCTTACTGTCTGATACCGGAAGCGCGATTACTGTCAGAAGCATTCCCAGAAGCAGAAGAACCATCCACTGCTGCCCCGTCATTTCTGTCAGTAAGGATCTTACAGTCCTTTTCTTCGATTCCGAAGCTCTTCCTGAGGTCATCCCGAATCCCCCTTTCCTGTTCCCGGGTCAGCTCCTGTTTCACAGTCAGTACTGCGGATATCCGCTCTCCTTCTATATGTACGGCAGTCTCAGAAGGATTTATTCCTGATTCTTTTAACAATTCTTCAATTTTAGAAGAAATCTCATTTTCGTATCCCTGTTTCAGATAAAAAGTCTGAAGCTCTTCTGCTTCCATCCTGTCCATCCTTTTCTGTTCCCGGTAAAAGGTATCTGCAAAGCCTTCCAGAAACTGCCCGCTTTTTCCAAATACAGCAAACACAGGCGTGCAGAGCATGTAAATCAGAAGAAGTCCCATAAACGAACGCACATAGCGTTCATATTTACGATCAGGAACCAGCTGAAGAACTGCTGTAAAAAACAGATAAAAAACTGCAAGACTTTTCATCCACTGGTAAATGTCCTCTCTCATACGCTGCCTCCCTGTATTCCTGCCATAATGATCAGAAAAGTCAGAATACAAAGAACCTCTGCTGTAAAAAGGATTTTCAGCAGGATCTCAAAGCCTTCTCCCATGGTAGACAGACATTCCACCATCCGCTTATCCGATACCGGCTGAGATACTGCTGCCAGAAACCGGTAAGTTAAAGACAGAATCCCATAATGGATCACAGGTCCTGCCCCGGCAGCCACTGTTGCCAGAAGGATAAGAACTCCAAGGCAGTTGCGTACAAGGACCGCACTGGTGATCACCAGCTCTGTTACCATGTTCACAGCATTTCCAACTCCCGGCAATGCTCCTGCCGCTTTTCCGATCACACTTCTTTTCAGAGAATCCATAACCGGAGCCACCAGCCCCCGGACAATCTGAAGCCCTGCTACAAGGCCCAGAAGAGTTTTTAACGCCCAGCTGACCACTGTTTTTAAGAATTCTGCAAGTTTTCCCAGCATTTCTTCTCTGGACAGATGATTTACCAGGCGCAGAAGAACATAAATCTCCGCCGCAGGTAAAAGAACATTCAGAAGGATCCACTGGATCAGCCACACCAGAAGAAGAACTCCTTCATAAAACACAGCTGCTGACAGAGCTCCGGAAGATGCCGCCACTGTCATAAAATATGCCGGAGACAGCGCCTTCATAAATTCCACGATCCATGAGATCGTATGATGCAGCGAACGTGTTTTTTCATAAAAAGAATCCATCAGAAGCGTAAACAGAAGAATATACACCACATAAAAGCTGACGTCACCCACCTGTCCGTTTTCAAACACGGCAGCAAAATTTGTGAACACTGCCGCAAGAATCACCAGCACCAGAATTTTTGCAAACAGCTCCCTCTCTCTCTCAAAACCGGAAAAAAAAAGACCGCGCAGAAATTCCTGCACTGTCTCTTTTGAAATCGCTTCTTCTCCGTTTATTAAATTCTTCAGAGCTTCCTGAAAAGAAAAGCTTTCTGTCCCCAGAAGTTCGTCCAGCATCCTCTGAACCTGGCTGAAATCAAGCTCCGAAAGAAGCTCCCCCTGGATCTGCTCTGCCGTATCAGCCTCTTCTGCCCCCTGTACGACTTTTGTTCCGCAAAAGATGATAAATGCGGTGCATAAAACAAAAATCCCAGTTTTATAAAGCCTCTTCATACAAAAAACTTCTGGATCGTATCCAGAAGCGCCATCAGCACAGGAATACTGAGAACCATAATAGACAGCTTACAGAACAGCTCAATCTGTCCTGCCGTTGCCTGATGCCCTGCATCTCTGCATATTCCTGCAGAAAACTGTCCGATGTAGGTAATACCGATCATTTTTATCAGCGTTGCCAGATAGCCTTCATCCAGAGGAAGGCTGTCTTTCAGCCGATCCACCGCTGAAAATATATACTCAATCTTTCCTGCTGCAAGCCCCAGGATCATAATCCCGATTCCCACAGTTACAAAAACAGCGTATTCCGGCTTTGTTCCTTTCAGAAAAAATCCAAGCATTACGCCGCATACACCAAGAAGAGAAATCTTTATAATATCCATGCTCCGCTCCTTCCGCATCTGCTCCGGCTACATAACAAAAAGAGTCTGTATACTTTCAAACAGATCGTATATATAGGGAACGATCCAGAAGAGAACCACCAGAAGTCCGGCAAGACTTACCAGAAACGCCTGCTCATCTCTGCCGCTGTGTTTCAGTATCTGAGAAAGAACAGAAACAAGGATTCCCACTGCCGCTATTTTAAAAATAATACCGACTTCCAAATCGTCCTCCTTTCCCAAGTTCTGCACAGTTTTCTTCCTACCACAAAAGCACTCCCAGAAAAATCCCTCCCAGGATCCCCAGATTCCGGCATAGTTTCTTTTTTTCCGGAAGCTGGCAGGCCAGAAAATCCAGTCTCCTGCACAGCTCTTCCTCAAAAATATCCAGCTGCCTTAGCTGCATTTCTCTGTCCAGATAGCCAAGCCTGTCTCCAAGAGAAGCGATCAGTTCCATTTCTTCTGCAGAAAAACCTGCGGTCCGGAACTCTTTTTTTGCACAGTCCCGGAAAATCTGTCCAAGGGTCTGTCCTTCCTGACCTTTCAGCCTGTCCGCAAGACTCTGAAGGAACTCCCGGTACATACCGTCAAACTTTTCTGAAATTTCCAGAAACGCCTCAGGAAAACAGCTATTGCCGCAGCGCACTGTCCCCTTTAAGCATGAGGTCAGCCACAGGAATTTTTTCAGATTCCGCTCTCTTTTTGTAAGCTCCATACTCTTTGCAGTCCCCATGCCGGTCCCTGCAATAAAAATCATGAGAATGCCTGCAAATTTCAGCATGGAACTCCCCTTCCGTCAAAAATCCCCCTGATAATGCCGGCTCTTTTTTCTTTTCCCAGAACAATATATCTGTCAAATACCCGCATTTTTTTCAGCCCTGCAAAAAAGGGTGTGGCAAGCACAGCTTCCACATTCTCTCCATGGGCAGTGGCGATCAGTCTGCACCCACTGTGGATCACCGCTTCCACTGCGCGGAAGTCCTCTTCCTTTCCAAGCTCATCCACTGCCACTACCGCCGGGGACATGGCTCGTATCAGCATCTGCATTCCCTGGGCTTTCGGACAGCAGTCCAGCACATCCGTTCTCATTCCCAGGTCATTCTGAGGGATGCCCTGATAGCAGCCTGCCAGCTCGCTTCTCTCATCCACCACGCCAACCGTAACACCCGGAATCTTTCCGAAGCCATTGCTGAGCTGTCGGATCACATCCCTTAAAAGTGTGGTTTTTCCACATCTGGGCGGTGAGATGATCAGTGTATGGGCTGTCCATTTTTCTTTTCGGATATAGGGCATTACAGCGTCTGCGCATCCTGGTATCTGATGAGCCAGACGCACATTGATACAGGAAATATATTTCATTCCCCTGATCCGGTCGCCATCCAGGATCACTTTTCCGGTAACCCCTACCCTGTGGCCTCCCTGTACGCTCATATATCCCTGGCGAAGTTCATCCTCATAGGCGTACAGCGAATACCCGCTTACGTATTCCAGTGTCTCCTTCAGATCCTCTCTTGTTACCACATACGGCTCCCTGCCCTTTGTTCTTAAAAAACATTCTCCTTTATCATAAGTAAGAAACAGCGGCCTTCCTGCCCGGAGACGGATCTCGTACAATCTGTCGTAATCGATCTCTGTCTGAACAAGAAGCCGCCGGATATTTCCGGCAAACAGATTCTGGATCTGACTGGCCTCCATTGTCCTCCCCCCTCTTTACACATAATATATGAGGACAATCTCTGTTTCATTACCGGATTTTACGGAAGGCTTATTTCCAGATGTTCCCATCTGAGCTCCAGAGGGTTTTCTGACCACACAGCTCCGCTGTATCCCGGCTCCATTTCCAGCAGCACAGAATTTCCTCTGTCCATTGGGATGGTACGGGGATCTCTGGAAAATCCCTCGCCTGTCCATTTCATATATGCTTCACGAAGCACCCACTGGTCATAAAAAGCTTCCTTTATGTGATCAGATTCCAGTATTTCCTGAAGCAGGGATATCGGCACCAGTTTCTGCAGGCCTTTTTCATAATCCAGTTCTCTGTGTTCCTGAATATCAATCCCCACTTCCTCGCCTGCAAGAACACAGACCACATACTTTCCGGAATGGCTGATGTTATAATGAATTTTCGGCTGTAACGTAAAAAACGGTTTCCCGTGCTCGCCTTTTGCCCTCGGCTCAAAAGCAAGCTTCCGTCCATACTCTTTCAGAAGCGCCTCTTCCAGAAGCTTTTCTCCTGTCATATGTCCCATGTTTTTGTGCTCATACTGCGGGGGAATCTCGGTAAAATAAATGACTGCTTTCATACTCCTGCCTCCTTTAAAAATCTGGACGGTTCTCTGTCCTTTTCGTACTGCCGCTTCACGTAACACAAGGTGAGCTTTTTTTTTGCCCTGGTCATACCAACATAAAACAGTCTCCGCTCTTCTTCCAGAGCCGGTTCAAGAACTGCCTTTTTGTAGGGAATACTTTCCTCATTTACATTCAGAATATAAACACGGTCAAATTCCAGGCCCTTTACCCCGTGCATGGTGGAGATCAGAACTCCCTCTGTGTCTTTTTCCTGCTTTTTTGCCTGTTCCTTCAGCCTCTCAGTGTAATCTTCTATGTAAGCTTCCCATTCTTCCAGGCTGTTTATTCCTCTGGCGCTTTCCAGAAGGCGATCCAGGATCTCGCTTAATTCCTCTGGTTTTATTTTACGATAACGTGCATATTCATGCAAGTATTCTTCATATCCCATACCTTTTCTGATAAAATTTATAGCCGCATAAGGGGGCAGTCCCTTCAGAATCCTGAGATGGGTTTCCAGGGTGGTGATCCTGTCGCACATCCAGTCCTTATTCTTATAAAATTCCTTCAGCTGCTCAAAGGACAGTTCATTTGAAATCGCCAGAGCCTCCCGGGAAAGATAACGGTTGGGACGGTTCATGATCTCCAGAAAATTTTTTCTGCAGTTCTGCCCGGCTGCCAGTCTCATATATGCCATCATATTTCTGCATATCCAGTGATGAAAAAGATTGGGCAGAGTTTCTTTCATGGCAAAAGGTACCTGACGCTCCATCAGAGCTCCCACAAGGCCTTCTGCCTCCTGATTTGTCCGGAGAAGTATTGCCGTATCCTTCAGATCATCGCCTGCATCCAGTCTCCTGCGCAGCTCACCGGTAATCTCCATATATTCTTCTCTGGGATTGGGAAATTCCAGAATACTTACCGGTTCACCCTCCGGATTGGGAGTGGACAGCTCTTTTTTAAAACGTGTTTTATTTTCTCCGATCACATTCATGGCTGATCCAAGGATTCTTTTTGTACACCGGTAGTTTACATTTAAGACCACCGTTTCTGCTTCCGGATAATCCTTTGTAAAATTCAGCATGATTTCCGGTCTTGCTCCCCGGAAGTGATAAATAGACTGATCGTCATCTCCTACGATAAACAGATTATTTTCAGGCTTTGCCAGAAGCCTGACGATATCATACTGAAGCTGATTGATGTCCTGAAATTCATCTACCAGAATATACCGGAATTTATTCTGCCAGGCTTGCAGAATATCCTGTCTCTGCTGAAACAGCTCATAGCAGTACAAAAGCATATCGTCAAAATCCAGCTTCCGCCTTGCCGTACATGCTTTCCGGTATCCCTGATATATCCGGCGGAACACCTCATCCGGACAGCAGGAAGAATAATAATGCTCCAGAGAAATCCGGTTTCCTTTTACCACACTGATCTCTTTTGCCAGTTCTCCGGTAAAATCGCCCTCTTCTGCAAGCTCTCCTGCCAGCTCCAGGGTAAGTTCTTTTAAAATACTATTCTTTTCTTCCTCTGACAGAATATTTGCCGCAGTAAATCCATATGCCTGTTTTAAAATAGCATAAAATACCCCGTGAAAGGTTCCAAACGTCACCGGGCTGTGCTCCTGTCCGGTAAATTTTAAAAACCGTTCCTTCATTTCTTTTGCCGCGGCCCTGGAAAATGTCACAACAAGAATGGAAGCCGGGGATATCCCACATTCTTTTGTCATATATGCAATTCGTTCTACTGTTACGGAGGTTTTCCCCGATCCGGGGCCTGCCAGAACCATCATGGGTCCTGACAGGTGGGCGATTGCCCGTTTCTGAGATGGATTACGTTTCATATAAGTCCGTTCTTAGCTGAGTTTTTCAATGGCTGCTTTTATGCGCTTCAGAGTTTCTTCCTTGCCAATGATCTCCATGATCTCAGTTGCTCCGGCAGGTGTCATCTGCTTGCCGGAAACTGCAGTACGGAGCGGCCACATAACATATCCGTTCTTGTAGCCCTTTTCTTTTACAAATTCGCTTAAAGAAGCAAACAGAGGATCATTTGTATAGTCCTCCTGAGCTTCAAGTACAGGAAGAACCTCTTTTAATACAGTAAGAGCAGTCTCTTCTGTTGTTTTCATTTTTTTGTGACAGTACATGGAGGAATCATACTCCGGAACTTCCTCAAAGAAGTCGATCAGAGCCGGAATATCCGGGAATACCTCGATTCGTGTCTGCACCATTCCTGCAATTTTATGGAAGTTATAATCTTTTTTCAGTACTTCCTTCATATAAGGCAGGGCTTTTTCATAAAAAGCTTCCGGATCCATTTTTTTGATATATTCGCCGTTCATCCAGCGCAGCTTCTGGATATCAAAAACAGCCGGTGATTTGCTGATGTGGTGATAGTCAAAGGCTTCCACAAGCTCCGGAAGAGAATAGATCTCTCTGTTTTCCTGAGGGCTCCAGCCAAGAAGGGCCACAAAGTTTACAATCGCCTCTGTCAGGAATCCCTGATCTACCAGATCCTCATAGGAGGAATGTCCGGAACGCTTGCTGAGCTTCTGATGTTCCTCGTTTGTAATAAGAGGACAGTGTACATAAACCGGGATTTCCCAGCCAAACGCCTCGTAAATACGATTGTATTTCGGCGCTGAGGAAAGGTACTCGTTTCCGCGGACCACATGGGTGATTCCCATCAGGTGATCGTCCACTACGTTTGCAAAATTATAAGTGGGATAACCGTCTGATTTAATCAGGATCAGATCTTCCATTTCCTCATTATTTACTGTGATATCTCCGTAAATCACATCATGGAAGGTAGTGGTTCCCTCTGTGGGCATATTAAACCGGATTACATGAGGCTCTCCTGCTGCAAGACGTCTCTCTACTTCTTCCTTAGGAAGATTCAGACAGCGCTTGTCATAAATGGAAATTTCTTTTCCTGCCACCACACGCTTCATAGATTCCAGCTCTTCCTGTCCGCAGAAACAGTAATAAGCGTCTCCCTGATCTACAAGCTTTTTTGCATATTCCAGATAAAGACCGGAAGCCTGACGCTCACTCTGTACATAAGGTCCTACGCCGCCGTCTTTATCCGGCCCCTCATCATGAAGCAGACCTGTCTTTTCCATGGTGCGGTAAATAATATCAACCGCGCCCTCCATATAGCGCTCCTGATCCGTATCCTCAATACGGAGGATAAAATCTCCCCCCTCATGTTTGGTGATCAGGTATGCGTATAATGCCGTACGCAGATTTCCCACATGCATTCTTCCTGTGGGGCTTGGCGCAAATCTTGTCCTTAACTTTGTCATAATCTCTCTCCTGTTTTTCTTTATACTATGAAATTCCCTGAGACATCTCTGCCTCAGGGAATTTAGCGCTGTCGTCCGATACACGGCAACCGTTTAACTCAATTATGCTTCGATGCCTCTGTTCTTCAGATATTCGATCACATCTCCTACGGTAGCAAGATCTGCAAGCTCCTCCGCAGGAATCTCAATATTGTACTCATCCTCCAGTGCCATTACAAGCTCAAAAAGATCCAGTGAATCTGCCCCCAGGTCATCCTTAAAAGAAGTTTCCAAATTAATCTCATTTTCATCACAGCTTAACTGCTCTGCGATCATTTTTTTCATTTCTTCTAACATTACTATCTTCTCCTTTATCAAATATGCTGCTTTGATGTGGAAAGTATATATTCTGTACATCTATTTGTCAATAGATTTCCACGATTTTCTCTTTTTCCGGACACTGTGTTCCGGGTATTTCCTATATATCCTGGAATTTTATCCGCCGGGCCACGCTTAGAGCCAGACCCATTTCTGTCATCAGGAACATAATTGAGGTACCTCCGTAACTGATAAACGGCAGCGTGACACCTGTATTTGGCATAAGGTTTAATACAACCGCAACATTAAAAATCACCTGCAGCGCAATATGGATAAAAATTCCGGTTACCATAAGACTTCCCAACAGATCGGAAGCATTCTGCGCAATAAAGAACAGCCGGTACAGAAGGTAAGCAAACATAAGAAGCAGCATAACGCCTCCTGCTATTCCCAGTTCCTCACACACAATAGAAAAAATCATATCATTCTGCGCCTCGGGAACACTTCCAAGCTTCTGGATGCTGTTTCCCAGACCTCTTCCCAGAAGTCCGCCGGAGCCTATGGCATACAGGGCCTGAAGAGTCTGATATCCCATTCCGTCTGCAAACTCTTCCGGACGGAGCCATACAAGAATTCGCCCGATTCGGAAATTTTCATTTGTTTCCGGGTCTACCGTAAGATACAGAAGCATTACAATTCCCGCCACAAGAACCACGCCCACCGCCGCAATGCTGAGAAACAGCTTTGTATTCGGATGAGCAATAAAAATAAGACCTGCGGTAATGCCGAAAATAATGATAGCCGTACTGAGATTGTCTGTTAAAAAATAAGCGCCGAAAGCAAGCACTCCTCCTGCTGCTGCCAGTATCATACAGCTTTTCAGGGTTTTTATCTGCCGCCCCATTTCTATGATCATGTAAGGCAGACACACGATCACTGCAATTTTTGCAATCTCCGCAGGCTGAAACTGAATTCCCACCTTCAGCCATCTTCTCGCTCCGTTTACCTCCTGCCCCAGTGGAGTAAACTTTACCAGAGCCATCAGAAACAGAGCAGATACATATAAGATCGTGGTAAATCTGCCAAGGATATGATAATCAATTTTTGATATTACAACTGCCGCAACAATACAGACAGCGCTGATCAGCGCCTGTTTCTTAAAAAAATACATGTCATCGCCGTACTTGACCTCTGCCATGTAGGAACTGGTACTGTACAGCATAATCAGCCCAAAGCAGGTAAGAAGAATGATCACTGCCAGAAGACTGTAGTCATAATAGTCTACCCGTTTCCGTCTTCCGTTTTTTTTCCTGCTGCGGCCGGACAGCTTTTTCTGCTGTGCTGGTCTTGCCATGAAAACACCTGTCTCTTTCTGTTTCAAACAAAAAATATGTATCAAGTGTTCCTATTATAGCAGAATCCTTTCTCCTGTGCAAGTTTTCCGGATTCCTCTGCCAGCCTGCAAAGCTGTCTGTTTTTCTCGTTCACTGGTCCGAACTCATTTACACAGCAGATCACCTGAGCACATTGTTCCATCGTCTTCACCGCTTTCTGATAGACTTCCTCCCGGATCAGAGAAAACGGCTGTTCCTCTATCACCTCCGCCGCCAGAGCCCGGGCCACTTCACAGTCCACATCATTTCCGTGAAGAATACCTGCTGCAAAAGGAATCCCCGCCCTCTGAAGCTTCCTGTATACCGGAATACCTGTACCGTTTCCTCCGATCACAAATACCTCCGGTTTTCCTTTTGGCTTTTCCATTTCCAGGCAGCCGAATGCTGCATTGTAGCTTCCTGTTGTAATCCCATAAAGATGATGCACATATTCAGAACTGAAGATTTCCTCCGGAGACCCGTATTTTTCTATTTTATCTCCATGAACACAGATCACGCAGTCAGAAATTTTCTGAGCCAGATCCAGTTCATGAAGAGACATCAGAACCGCTGTTTTTTTCCGAACTACCATATCTTTAAGAATTGCCAGCAGCTCAAGCTTGTGTCTGATATCAAGAAATGAAGTAGGCTCGTCCAGTACAATTACCTCCGGCTCCTGGCAGATAGCTCTTGCAAGAAGAATCCTCTGTCTCTGGCCGTCACTGACGGCGGTAAAATCCCTGTCCTTAAACTCCAGTGCATGAACCAGTTCCATTGCCTCATGAACCTTTTCCCAGTCTTCTTCTCCCAGAATTCCCAGTGTTCCCGTATATGGATAACGTCCTGTTGCCACAATATCCTCACATGTCATAAGCTCCGGCCGGATACGTTCTGTCATTACAACCGCCAGTCTTTTTGCCACATCCTTTCCGGACATGCGGCTCATCATTTCACCGTCCAGGTATACTGCCCCGCCAACCAGTTTCAGCTGCCGGGTCATACTTTTTAAAATCGTGGACTTTCCTGCTCCGTTAGGGCCGATCAGAGTAAGTATCTCCCCTTTTTTCAGACGGATCTCAATATCTTTGATCAGAGGCTTCCCGTCATAACCTACTGTCAGCTGCTCTGTTTGAATAAAATACTCTTCCATTATGCGGACCTCTTTCTCCGAATCATAATATAAATAACAACAGGTGCGCCAAACACCGCAGTTACCGAACTGATACTGAGTTCCGTAGGCGCAAAGGCTGTTCTTGCGATCAGATCACAGAAAAGACAGAATACTGCTCCTCCCAGAAAACAGGCCGGGATCACCAGAAGGGGCCGGGCTGTTTTTAATAAACTTTTTACCAGATGAGGCACCGCAATTCCCACAAAGGAAATCGGCCCTGCAAATGCAGTAACACAGGCTGATAAAATACTGGACAGAAGAATCAGCGCCACACGGAAAAGTTTAATATTTACGCCCATGTTCTGTGCATAGCCTTCCCCAAGCTGATAAGCGCTGATAGGTTTTGACATCAGAAATACCATCAGTACCGTCACTGCTGTCACAACTGCCATCATCCGCACATTTTCCCAGTTCATGCCGGAAAAGCTTCCCATGGACCAGTTATGAAGATTTACAATATTGGAATCATCTGCAAACGTGATCACAAAATCTGTAATGGCAGAACAGATATATCCGATCATAATGCCACTGATAATAAGAGCAGACATCTGTTTTACTTTTTTTGCAACAAGCAGTACAAAACCCATAGAGATCATAGAGCCCACAAAGGCGGCCAGAATCAGAACTGCCGAGGATGCAACCATGGATTTTCCCAAAAGAAAAATCATCACAAGAGAAACCACCAGTTTTGCTCCGGATGAAATTCCAAGAACAAAAGGACTGGCTATGGGATTACCGAAAAAAGTCTGTAAAAGGAAACCGGATACAGATAAAGCGCCTCCCAGGATAATGGCAGCCAGTATTCTGGGAAGCCTGATCTCCCAGACAATATTAAGAGCCGTGTCCTCTCCCTTTCTCAAAAACAGGATTTCCATAATCTCCTTTACAGAAATCTCAATACTTCCGGAATTAATATTCCACACTGTAAAACTCATCAGAAGCAGAGCCAGGAAGCCAAAGGCGATCCAGTATCTGAGATGTAGTTTCTTCCTCATATTTCTATCCTTCCTGCTTATTTATAAGAATCTGCGTCTTCATGACTTATTTCAGTCGGTGCATATAGGTCAGGGCGTCCAGCCTTTCATCTTCTGCTGTCAGCATGGCATGAATATCTTCGATCATGGTTCCCAGCCCCATGGTATCCTGAAAAAGGTTCTGTTCCGTACACCATACATTTCCGTTTTGCACTGCCTTGAAATCTTTAAGAAGCGAACTTTTTGCCAGAAGCTGGTCAATGGTTGTCAGCTCACCGTCAATGGTGCTGTTATAAATAATATAATCTGCATCTTTGGCTTTGGCATAAAATTCTTCCATCTGCATGTTCATGGTGGAAAGTGCGCTGTCATCTTCTCCAAGCTCGTCAAAAATATATTTTCCGCCTGCCAGCTCAATCATTTTCGCCACATAGTCATTGGATTTTCGCACATTTGCAGCTCCTACAGAATTAATATAAAAAAACGCCACTGTCTTTCCTGTATTTTTGCTGTTTTCCAGATTTTTCACCTTATCTGCCTGTTTTTCAAAAAGTTCCTGAGCCGGTTCTTCCTTATCCAGAAGCACTCCATACAGTTTCAGCCACTCTGTTCTTCCCAGGGGATGAGGCTCATAGCTGGAATGCTCCACAAGAACCGGAATTCCAAACTGTTCCAGCTTTTCCTTCACTTCAGGCATATGGTAGATCATGGTAGATTCCACAGCAAGCCCACAGTTTTTGCTTAGAATCAGTTCATAATCAGGAGCGCTGTATTTTCCTGCAAAAGAAATACTTCCATCCTCCAAAGCTTTTTTGGCCTCTTCAATATACCAGCCGTCTGCATCTGTGCCGGAAAGACTGATGTGATCCAACCCGTCCAGCGCGCAGAACAGATTCATGGCAGAGGTTGCCACAAGGTAAATATTCTGCACCGGCTGTTGAATAACTGCAATGGTTTCATCCAGGGATTCCGGCGCCTTTTTCCCTTCCGGCACAACCAGAAATCTGTCCTTATCTGCAATTGTGATCAGAGCATAGCCATCTTTATAATAATCTACAGAAAACTGTTCTGCATAATCAAGTTCCATGCTGTGATCGTAAACAAGTCCTGAAATTTCCAGCGGTTCCTTCTGGCTTTGAGATGCCTGGACCGGAAGAATACCTTCCATAAAAAGCATAATACTTACAATAAAACAGATTAAAATCCTTTTCATATTTATTCAGCCTTTTTTACAGATTCAGAATCAAACTGCAGGGTATAATCAATCTCATGGGGTTCGCTCATGGCTACTGTATCCGCCTTTACTTCAAGAGCAGTATCAAAGGCCTCCACAGGAATTTCAAATACAGAATTTCCCTCTGTATTCATCATTTCATATTTCTCCCCGTCCACAATCATATAATCATAGTTTGGACTGCTCCAGGTAATGACTGCCACAGCCTTCCCGTCTGAAATTTTCATTTCTGCCGGACTCTCTACAGAGGCCTTTCCTGAACCGCCTTCCAGCGCTACTTCCACCGTATAATCTCCATCTTCAAATTTCAGCTCCTCTGGAGTTTTTCCTTCTGCGAAGCCCTCTGTCTCTTCACTGTTCTCTGCCGGCTGAGGATCGGAAACACTTACCTTGTGATCGTACCACTTTCCTTTTTTTCCAAGAAGCGCCACATCAAATTCCTGGTCAAGAGCCGGTACCGGAATATCAAAGCCATATACCTCTTCTTTATATCCGTCGCTGTAAGTCACTTCATCTGTAGTGGGCTGCAGAAGCTCCGCCCCCTCTTTCTGTGCGTCCTCTGCAGTTCCGGCGAACAGGTTTACGATGCTTTTGGAAACAAGGCTGACATGAATGGTCATTTCCCCGTCCTTTACTGTCAGTATCCCCTTGCCGTCTTTTGCTTCATTCACATGAAACATGTTGCTGTCTGTATCAAAATCAGCTGTGTAAATACCGTCTTTCAGCTCATTCTCTATGGCTTCTTTACTTTCAGCAGCGGCTTCTGCAGATGTTTTTTCCTCTGCCATAACAGAACTGTAGCTTCCCATAGCTGCTGCTATACTCAGCATACAGAGGGCAATTACTGTTTTTCGTTTCATTTTATCAATCTCCTTTCAAAATAACTGCCCGGAAGTTCTGTAACATTCCGGGCAGATTTTTTATCCATATGGTTCTTATTCTTCTGCAGCTTCCGTTTCTGCCTCTGCTGTTTCAGCTTCTGCCGCCTCATCCTCTGTAGCTGCTTCTGTTCCAAGGGAATCAATTGCTGCTTTTGTATGATCCACATAAAGCTGTTTTACTGCATCGATTCTTCCCAGGCCGGCAATCTGAGCATCCACACTGTCAAAGCTGCCGGATGCTTCAAACATGGATTTCCAGGAATCTTCTTCACTTCCTGCCATATCATTATTTGCATGATCTCCGGCAACTACCATAAGCGGACGAAGGATTACTTTTTTATATCCTGCTTCTTTTACCTTTTCGATCACTGCTTCGCAGGCAGTATCTTCCGGCTCACCTTCTACAGTGCCGATAAATGCATTCTTAAATCCAAGCTCCTCCATCTGGGTCTGCATCTGGCTGTAGCTTACCTTTGCTGTATGGGAAGTTCCGTGGCCAAGAAATACAAATGCTGTGCCATCCTCTGCAGCTGCTTCCATACTGTCAAATCCTGCTTCCTGAACTGCCGCATCTGCAACTGCCTGAGCAACTGCTGCTTTATCTTCATTAATCACAGTTGCATCATCCCCAACCTCGCCAAGCATAGGCTCTGCAATTGCAACGGATTCAAATTTGTCCTGATACTGTTCAAGAACCTCTGCCATCTCGTCATATTCAGCTCCATGCATGAGATGTGTAGGCTGCACCACAAGATTCTTTACTCCATTTTCCACTGCGCGGTCAAGAGCCTGCTGCATATTGTCAATCACTTCCCCGTCTCTTGCCTGAACGTGGTTGATGATGATCTGAGCAGTAAATGCTCTTCTTACGGCCCAGTCCGGATAAGCTTCCTGCAAAGCGTCTTCAATTCCTTTAATGTCCTCAACACGGCTGTCGTTATAGGAGGTTCCAAAGCTTACTACCAGAAGCTCGTTCTCGCCAATCTCATCTGCATTGCGTGCATCATCTTTGGCAGCGTCTCCGGTGTCCAGTCCAAAGTAATCCGGGCTGGCATTCTCGCCTTCCACCAGCTCTTTCTGTGCATCGGTAAGGGCATCCCAGGCTTCTTTTGCAGCTTTACAGTCATCATCTGTTGTTTCTGTTCTTTCCTGAACATAAATTTTGTCGATCAGCGCTGCCACATTGTCTGCTGCCTGCTGATCTGCATCTGCGCTTTCTTCTCCTGCAGCTTCAGTTTCCTCAGCCGCAGCTTCTGTTGTTGTTTCTGTATCGGAAGCATAAATGCTGGAGGCTCCCATCATAGAAACAGTTGTTACAGTCATCAGTAATGCCAGTGCTTTTACAGTTTTGTTTTTCATGTTTTTATCCTCCTTTTTTACACTGTGCCGGAATCTGTCCGCTGTATGACAGTTTTCCGAAAAATGAATAAAAATGTACGGAGAAAAACTCTTCTGCAAAACACCGTGCCATTACCTGAATTTTTATATAAAAATAAAAAAACCCCTTACTCATGGTAAAAGGGCTGCTGACACAATTCGGTACAACCAATTACTCGTGATTTGGGACCCTCGTCCCCGTACCAATATCAGGCAGGTTTCCTGGCTTATAATTCCACATACAAAGCAGCCTTCCCAGTTTCCCAGTGGCTGTAAAAATACAAAATGCTTTGTACTCCTTAAATACAGTGACGAGATCGTGCAGGATTCTCACCTGCTTCCCTTTTAACCGGATAAAAATCCAGCACCTGATATTCTTTTTATTCAATTTTCTAAATCATATCACTTTTTTTCGACAAATACAAGCATCCATACAAAAAAATATGATAAAACAGAGCAATGGAAAACTGATTTTTCCATTGCTCTGCCGTAAATATTTTATTTCATGTATTTATTCAGCCAGGTATACACCTTATTCTGACGTCTTCTGTAAGCGCCAACCTGATTTCCTGTATCAGTTCTTAACGCTGCAAGAATATTGTCCAGATTTACCGGTCTTTTGGTTTTTGCAAGAACACGGGTTACTGCTCCATATCCTCCCTGATGCCGGATATTAATAAACATTCCTACTGATTTCGGTTCTGTAATCCCCAGGCTTCTTACTTCTTTTTCCATCTCTTCGATTTGAGTATACATTAACTGATCCTGACATTTAATTCCTGCCGATGAACTGATAATTTTTCCGATTCTTCCTAAATATGCTTTGTCGGAATATGTATTCCAGTTTTTATTTACTACATCTTTCCACAGTTTACCATCCTTATCATACTTGTTCCATGTTGCAGGACTTGAACTGTGAATCAGTTTCAGCAGACGCTGTGCTTCTGTTGCATACCATTGACCTGCCCCGATTGTAATTGCATGTTCTGCTCCGCTGTTCGTATATGGAAGAGTTACATCTGAATAATCCTGATTTCCATAAACATTTCCACCGGTCTCCACACCATAGAGGATTTTTTTCATAACTTCTTTCTGTGCAGAGTTATATACAGGATACTCTTTTCCCGGTGTCACTACCAGGTTACTTTCTATTACTTTGTTATTGATTTTGTAGGATGCAAGGTATTTCACATTGCCTCCGCCCAGTTTATATGGACGAACTGTATAAACATATTTCGTATCCGGCAGCACCGTTTTGTCTACATAAGAAGATTGATCTTTTGATAAAGTTATCATTGTCTTCCATTTTTCTCCGGATGCCTTTCGATATACAATATACCCGTCCGCTCTGGGCACATGGTTCCAGGATACGGTGATCTGCCTGCTGGAATTTGCCTGCGCCTGGATTTTAGGCATTTCCGGACGTGTAGCTCCTAAAACAGCATTATACTGGCTATAGACTTCTTTTCCATTTTCTTTACGGTAGGCACGAACCGCATACTGGTACTGCGTTGCAGATACAAGGTTCTGGTCCAGATAGCTGGAAACATTTTTCCCTACAGTTGCTATTCTTTTGTAAGACTGACCATTTTCTTTTCTGTAAACAGCATAACCGCTGGCAAGCCGCGACATATCCCACTGGATTCTGATAGAATATCTTCCGGCTTCCTGTATTTTAGTCGTAACTCTGCTTTTGGCAATTGTTGCCTGTAGCGTTTCCGCACTTACCGGAACTTCTGTGCAAAAAACAGTTGTAGCCAGCATGACTGCTGCCAGAAGCAATGCCGCGCATTTTTTTCCTATTGTTTTCATTCAATCCTTCCTTTCTCAAGATGAATTTCGAATGTGTTTCCTGCCGGCGGCTCTGATGCCCCAGCCCTTCTTTTCTATTCTACGGAAAGATTGAAAAAAAAGCAAGCGTTTTTTACGAAATATTATGATTTTGTTACATTTTTATTACTTTAGTGGTGCTGTTTCTAACAGGTTCCTGGTGTTTTTATCTCTCATCACCAACAAAGAACAACGCCATTGTACCCGGACCGGAGTGAGCGCCGATCACTGCTCCTACATAATTGATGATCTCTGTCTTTACCTGATATTTTTCTTTTATTTTACCTGACAGATACTGAGCCTCTTCCAGGCAGTCCCCATGACTGATAAACACTGTATCACAGGAAGAAGCATATGTTCCGATCTTTTTGTCCATCAGATCAGCCAGTTCCAGGAGAGATTTTTTGCGTCCTCTTACCTTTCCTATGGGGATCAGTTTTCCTTCTTCATCCACGTGAAGAATCGGCTTAATGTTCAGCATACCGCCCAGAACCGCTGTCGTCTTTGACACACGTCCGCCTCTGTACAGATGGTTCAGATCGTCTACTGTAAAAAGATGAACGATATTTTGCTTATGCTGCTCCGCCCATTCTGCCACGGCATCCAGATCCTGCCCCTCTTCCTTTTTCTTCTGTGCCAGATACACCAGAAGTCCCTGTCCCAGAGAAGCGCTGAGAGAATCTACAATAACGATCTTTCGCTCCGGATACTCTTCCATAAGCTCTTCTGCTGCAATCCGGCAGCTGTTGCAGGTTCCGCTCAGCCCGGAAGAAAAAGCAATATGCAAAATATCCTTTTCCTCTTTCAGATATGGTTCAAACAGTTCTTTTGCCTCTTCCGGGTTCACCTGCGCAGTGGTGGGCATGGAGCCAGCCCGCATTTTTTCATAAAATTCAGGTTCATCCATAAAGTTCTCATGAGTATAATGAACTCCATCTATTGTATAACTGAGATACATACAGCCTACTCCGTGTTCTCTGTAATAGCTCTCCGGCAGGTCTGCATTATTGTCTGTTGTGATCACATACTTTTTCATATTTTCCCCTCCATTTTTTTAATCATAACACCAGGCTGTCTCTGTATGCTCCGAAGTTTCCGGTGCTGCTTTCTGTTTTATCATACCATTACAGTTCGATATGTGCAACAAAAATGGAAAAGAACTGACAATACTTCCATATCATAGCAGACAAGTCCGCTTCAGACTCCCTCAATCCTCTGTCTGCGTTTACAGCAATATGGTCAAAGCACCTTCCGTAATAGCCCTTTGGGTAAATATCAGTTATCTGTTTCCAGTACCTTCAGAGCTTCCTGAAGCTGATTATCCTCCTGGTGAGTGATTTCCTCCTGATTGAGAAGCTCCGGATCCAGCTTTACCTCCACATCCGGTTTTATTCCCACCTCATTGATGGAATTTCCTTTTGGTGTGTAATAATCAGAGACTGTAAGCTTTACCGCGCTTCCGTCATTAAGAGGGCGAAGCTCCTGAACCACGCCTTTTCCATAAGTAACAGTGCCCACAATGGTGCCGATTCCATAATCCTGAACCGCTCCGGCAAAAATCTCCGAGGCGCTGGCGCTGTTTTCATTTACCAGTACTGCAAAAGGCATATCCAACGGTGTTTTTCCTTCTGATCTTTCCTCGCTGCGGTTTCCGTATTTATCTTCCGTATATACGATCAGACCTTCCGGAAGAATACTGTTTAATATTTCACATACAGAAGTCAGAAGACCTCCCGGATTTCCTCTGAGATCTACCACCAGCTTCTCCATTCCCTGATCTTTCAGATCAGAAAACGCTTTTTCATACTGATCCGGAGTAACGTCTGTAAACTGAGATATTCTGATATATCCTGTCTGATTCTCCAGCATCTCACTGAATACAGAGGGGAGTTCCACATCTGTGATCTCCACAGTCACCTCCATGGCATTCTCCACATTCTGTCTGTGAACGGTCAGCACCACTTTTTCCTTCCCGCTTCCCCGTATCATATCCACAACCTCTGAGACATCCTTTTCCGTAATGTCTGTACCGTCAATACCGCTGATAATATCTCCGGCCTTCAGACCGGCGTTGTCTCCCGGACCTTCTTCGTAACATTCCACAATCCGGACGCCCCCTCCTTCATTTTTCTGCATTGCAATACCAATTCCCACATAGGCGCCCATAGTGGAAGAATTTTCCTGCTGATATTCCTCTGCTGTGTAATATCTGGAATACACGTCTCCCAGTCCATATACAAGGCCTGTATAAAGCCCCTCTGCAAGTTTTTCCTGATCGACTTCACCTAAATATTCTTCGTCGATCAGATGCTCCAGATACTTCAGCTTTCCCACATGCTCCGATTCAGAAAGAACTCCGTCATACTGAGACCGGTATCCCAGGTATCCGCCTGCCCCCACTGCCAGAGAAAGTGCAACTCCTGTGGCAATTCCTTTTATATATTCCTTATTTTTCATTGATATCTCCGCCCCCTGTAAAAATAAACGGCACAATGCTCTCTTTCTTCTGAAAGATAAAGCCTTATGCCGCTTGTTCATTTCTCTTTATTTTCAAAACTCATTTCCGGATGCTGTCCGGACTTTTTATGTATACTGAATATTCCTGAATGCGTTTCCTTATACACGAAGATGTTTTCTCGTTGTCAGGAAGCTTCCGATCAGACCGATTCCGATTCCCAGCGCAAGGCCAATAGGAAGAAGCGTCATATAAATGTCTGTTACCGGAATAAACGCAACCACACCTGTCAGAACATTGAATTTTGTCAGTACATATTCCACTGCCGTGTTATATAAGAAATACAGCGCAACCAGAGGAATCGCCGCTCCCACGATTCCAAGTACCATACCTTCCATTACAAAAGGCGCCCGGACAAACCCATCTGTAGCTCCGATATATTTCATAATTCCGATTTCTTCCTTACGGACAGAGATACCAACGGAAACCGTATTGCTGATCAGGAAAACAGAGATCAGCAGAAGCACTGCGATAATCGCCATAGAAGCGTAGGAAACCAGACGGTTAAAGCTTCCCAGAGTCTTTGCCGCTTCCTCTGACTGATTTACCTCACGCACGTGATCCAGTCCCTGGATAAAGGCAGACAGCTCATTCTGTTTTTCAATCTGATTCATATAAACAGCATAGTTGGCAGAGTTTACAAGCGGGTTGTCGTCCCGGAATCCCTCTGCTGCCTCAGATCCCTGGAAATACTGATCTTTAAACTCGTTCCAGGCATCGTCTGCAGAAGTAAATACAATTTCCTGCACTTCCGGTCGCTGCCTGATCTGCTCTCCGATCGCATCAATCTGTTCCTGAGTTGTTCCCTCATCAAAAAATACCGTGATCGGCACTTCCTGTTCTACTTTATGAGCAATGTGATCCACATTATTTACAATAGAATAAAAAATACCTACAAGAAAGATGCATGCTGCCATTGTCAGAATTGACGCAATGGAAAACATCCAGTTTCTTTTTATATTTTTAACACCCTGTTTCAGGGTAAACCATATGGTACTAGGCCTCATGATATCCTCCTTCTTTCTCATCGCTGACGATGACGCCCTCATGCATGGTAACAACACGTTTTTTCATAGAGTTTACAATTTCTTTGTTATGTGTTACCACCAGCACAGTTGTTCCGCGCTCGTTGATCTCTGCCAGAAGATTCATGATCTCCTCAGCAGTCTGGGGATCAAGGTTTCCGGTAGGCTCATCTGCAAGGAGAATGTCCGGACGGTTTACAAGAGCTCTGGCAAGAGCCACTCTCTGCTGTTCTCCGCCGGAAAGCTCATCAGGATAGGATTTGTACTTTCCTGCAAGTCCAACCTCCATAAGCACCTCAGGAACACGTTTACGGATCACCTTTCCCGGTCTTCCGATAACGCGCTGGGCAAAAGCGACATTTTCATATACATTTCTGTCTTTCAGCAGACGGAAATCCTGGAATACAACCCCAAGCTTTCTGCGGTACTTGGCAACTCTGCTGTGCTTCATTGTTTCCAGACGTTCACCGCTGACGATCAGCTGACCGCTTGTACTGTCAAGCTCTTTCATCAGAAGCTTGATCAGTGTGGACTTACCGGAGCCACTGCTTCCTACTACAAACACGAACTCTCCTTTATCCACATGTAAGTTCGCATGGTTCACAGCCGGAAGGCCCTTTCCGTATGACTTACTTACATCAATCAGATCTATCATATGTTCCTCCTTTTAGAACAAACTACTGCTTTCTCTTCACAGAAAAATACTGCCATGGGATTCCGGCAGTATCAGTTTGCATCCCGCAAATAAGTGTTTTAATGTTTTTGTAACAATGTTGTAACATACTTCTCGATGAATTTCAAGTGTTTTTTAGAAATCCATGATATTTTCACAAAAATTTTATATTCCTGCAGTTATAAGAATTTTGAATACATTCTGAACAGTATAAACAGCAGGTATTTCTTCAGGGGTTTATTGTACAGGAAAGAATAAACGAATTCAAGATTTTCTTTCTGTTTTATCCCTGTTTTCCTCCTGCTGCAGATTCGATCCGGAATTTGCCCGTTTATGTTTTATCGCTAAAAATGGGGAGAACTCCGCAGAATCCTCCCCAACTGTTGACACAGAATCAAATGCTGACTGCTCACACGGTACTGTCCCGCACCGAAACGGACAATAACACCCGATGCCTCTGCGGCATCAGTATTCCAGTGTCTCCATATATTTCATATATCTTACAACCATCAGCGCAATTTTAAATGTGATGGCATCCTCAAACACTCTCAGATCAAGTCCTGTGCTTTTCTGAAGCTTATCAAGCCGGTATACCAGAGTATTTCTGTGAATATAAAGCTGTCTTGATGTCTCTGACACGTTCAGGCTGTTCTCAAAGAATTTGTCAATTGTGACAAGTGTCTCTTCATCAAAATCATCCGGAGACTTGTTTTCAAAGATCTCTTTGATGAACATTTTACACAGCGGTATCGGAAGCTGATAGATCAGTCTGCCGATTCCCAGAGAGCTGTATGCGATCACGTCCCTGTCGCCGAAAAAGATCTTGCCTACATCAAGAGCCATTCTTGCCTCTTTATAAGATCTGGAAACCTCTTTCAGCTCGCAGACAATTGTTCCGTACGCGATATGAGTACCGTTTTCCAGGCCGAAGCCCAGGGTATCAAGAATCGCATGAGCCAGCTTATCCATATCGCTGTAGCCTTCTCCGTCTTCAAGCTGTTTCACAATGATAATGCTTCTCTCATCCACTGCCGTAATAAAATCTTTTGTCTTTCCGCCGAAAAAGCTCTTTACCGCTTCCATTGCGTTGTGGTCTTTTTCCTGCTGAAGTTCCATGATCATAACAACGCGGCGCACATCCGCATCAATATGGAGCTTCTTGGCACGGTTGTAGATATCCACCAGCAAAAGATTATCAAGAAGAAGATTTTTGATAAAGCTATCCTTATCAAAACGCTCTTTATATGCAACGATCAGATTCTGTACCTGGAACGCTGCCAGCTTGCCAACCATATAAGTGTCCTCGTCGTCACCATGGGCAACCAGAATATATTCCAGCTGATAATCGTCGCACACCTTAAAATACTGAAAACCTTTTACAAGCTGACTGTCAGCCTGAGATTCTACAAATGCCTGCACATCTCCCGGCTGAACTGAAAAATCCGAAAATGTAGATGCCAGAACCTTTCCTTCTGTGTCTATAATACAAAACTCGATTCTGGATATTTCTTTTAACCCTTCCAGAGTATTCTGAAGTACCTGATTTGATATCATCTGCAAACATCCCTTCTCATGCATTCTGCATGTCTCTTCTTTTTCCCATAAAGAAACCTGTACATAAAGATATTTTAATACAATATCACCAAAAATAAAAGAGGAAATCGTAAATTTGTTACAAATTTTTAGGTGTTTTTTGTGTATTTTTCCTATCTTTCTATAAATCCTTCTCCATGAACCTCTCTTGCATCGCCTACGATCACGAATGCTTTGGGATCGATTTCGTCAATTTTTTCCTTCAGCTGAACCAGTTCCTTCTTTCCTACCACACAGTAAAGCATCAGCTTTTCCTGCCCGGAGTACATTCCTTTTGCAGAAATTCCCGTTACTCCACGGTCAAGATCATGAATGATCATTCTTGCAATGGCTTCCGGCTTATCTGTAATAATGTGCACTGCCTTTGAAAATTTCAGACCTTCGATCAGTCCGTCCGATACCTTTGTCACAAGATAAACGGCAATGATCGCATAAAGTCCCTTACGGATTCCGAACACGTACATACCCACCAGGACAATGGAGCCGTCAATAAACTGCATGATCTGGGCAATGGTGTAATGTCTCATGTATTTCTGGATAATGGCAGCAAGCATGTCCGTTCCTCCGGTTGTTCCTCCGCCCAGAAATACCATTCCGATTCCCACTCCGAGAATGATCCCGCCGTAAACAGAAGAAAGAAGAAGATCATCCGAAAGCTTCCACTCCGGAAGAACAGCCAGCCACATGGTAAGAGTCATATCTCCCACCAGCGCTTTTTTTACAAAGGAAAATCCTTTCAGTTTTGTTGCCAGAATAAAAAGAGGAATATTCAGACTCAGGTTTGTCAACCACAGAGGGACTCCGTTTTCCACAATTCCTCTGGTCCACTCCTTTACCAGAATGGCTGCTCCGGAAAAGCCTCCTGTGACCAGTCCGCACGCATCAAAGCATGCCTTAATCGCAGTTGCCATCAGTCCTGTACCCAGAAAAATAACCAGATACTCAAGCCATACAGATCTTTTTCCTGCCAGTTTCATATAAAAGCCTCCTCCTGTAGTGATATAACTCTAACGCGATAAAGCGTCCCTTATCCTAAAAGAACGGGAGACGGCCCATGCCGCTTCCCGCTCTTAGTCTGCCCTATTTCTGAGGCATATTTACAAATTTAATAAAATGATAGCTTTCAACAATCTGGAAATACTTGATAATTCTGGGATACAGAGGTTCGGCTGCCTCCCCGAATTCATCTTTTACCAGAAGCGCAATGTCTGTCACTGTACGTTTTCCGTCGATCAGGGGCCAGATAAAGCTTCCCTGAGCATCCAGATGGACTTTTGTAAAGCGCGGTTTGTTAAACACTGTCTGCGCGATCTTGTTCATGATCCCTGTGTTTTCCACTTCAAGGATCACTCTGTCCTTCAGATCTGTATGCCATTTCAGCGACTGATTTTTTTCCGGGATAAGATCCAGATAGTTGATCTGCATACCCTTATCTTTCTTTTTTCTCATCAGGCTTTTCTTTTATTCCATAAGGAGAATTTCAGAAGACCAAGGATCATCAGCGCCATGATCACAACGCCGCCAATATTTCCCAGGTTGATAAATGCAGGAATACTGATTCCGGCAACCGCAAGAATAGCCAGGAAAATACCTACAAGACCCTCTCCGGCGATCATACCAGCACAGTACAGAGTACCGTTGGTAACCTGAGATTCTTTTGTCTTGCTGTCAACTTTTTTGCGTCCATCCAGGAACATACGAACAACGCCACCGATCATGATGGTTGTGTTCAGATAAATCGGAAGGTAAAGACCAATTGCAAAAGGCATTACCGGAATTCTTAAGATTTCCAGGCCCAGAGCAAGGAATACACCTACAAATACAAGTGTCCATGGAAGGTCTCCGCCCATGATACCCTCAACGATCATCTTCATAAGGCCGGCCTGCGGAGCAGGAACCTCTGCGGTACCATATCCCCATGCAGCGTCAAGAAGATAAAGAACGCCGCCGATTGCAAGACCGGAAACAACAACACCGAGAAGCTCACCGATCTGCTGTGTCTTCGGTGTTGCGCCGAGAAGATATCCTGTTTTAAGGTCCTGAGAAGTATCACCTGCAATAGCAGCAATGATACAGATAACAGATCCGATAGCGATTGCGCCCTTCATTCCGTCGATACCAGTCTCGCCTGTTGCCTTGATGGCAAAGGTAGCAAGAAGCAGTGTGGCGATTGCCATACCGGATACCGGGTTGTTGGAGGAACCGATCATACCAACCATACGGGAGGAAACGGTTGCAAAGAAGAAACCGAATACTACGATCATCAGCGCACCCAGGAAGTTTACCGGGATTGCAGGAACAAACCAGATAATAAATACCATGGCAACGATTCCTGCAAGGATAACGCCCATAGGAAGGTCTTTCTCTGTTCTTAAAGTACCGCCGTTCTGAGCTCCTTTCATACTCTTCATGGAATCACGGAAAGTAGAAATGATCAGAGGCAGGGATTTAATAAGAGAAATGATACCGCCTGTTGCGATTGCTCCCGCGCCAATATATTTTACATAGTTTGACCAGATTGCTGCTGCTCCGCCATCTGCATAGAGCTGGGAAATTGTAACGCCGGCCTCTGCCGGATACAGAGAAATATCCGGTCCGAACAGACAGATCAGCGGAATGATCACCAGCCATCCTACGATGGAGCCTACAAACATGAAGGAAGCGATTCTCGGTCCAACGATATAGCCAACACCAAGAAGAGCCGGATATACTTCCATACCAATTTCGCCCTTAAAGGATTTAAAAGCAACTGCAACGTCTGCCGGGATTACCTTCAGACCGTCTACGATAAATTTGAATGCAGCGGCAATTCCCATACCGGAGAATACAGTAGCTGCATTGGAGCCGCCTTCTTCACCTGCAAGAAGTACGTCTGCACACGCAGTTCCTTCCGGATAAAGAAGAGTTGCATGCTCTTTTACGATCAGAGCATTACGAAGGGGTACCATAAAAAGTACGCCGAGTACACCGCCGCAAAGTGCGATCAGTGTGATTTCTACAAGGCCCGGTTTTTCAGTAAGGCCTTCTTCTGCCCACAGGAACAGGGCAGGCATTGTGAAGATCGCTCCTGCTGCAAGAGACTCACCTGCAGAACCGATGGTCTGAACCAGGTTGCTCTCCAGAATGGAGTTTTTCTTCATAATCACGCGTATAACACCCATGGAAATAACTGCTGCCGGAATGGAAGCAGATACTGTCATACCAACGCGAAGACCAAGATAAGCATTGGCTGCGCCGAATACAACTGCGAGGATCATACCCATGATTACGGATGTCACCGTCATTTCCGGTGTGATTTTTTCAGCCGGAACATACGGTTTGAACTCTTTGTTGTTCATTGATTTCCTCTCCCTTTATTTTTATTGCGAACCTTTCTTCATTATACTAATTTACGACAGTATATGCAAGTTGTTTTTATACGATAAATATACAGTTTTGTTCTATAAATATACATTTCAGTACCATTTTACAGATGAATCTGCAAAGAAAAACGCTGCTCTGCAGATAAATTCCTTACCTGCTTTGCAGCGCTTTTATGTTTGCTTATTTCAGAGAAAAGTCTTTCTCAGATATGCTTTATCTACCGAACTGCATATCGTTGTTTCCGGACTCTGTCTCCCACATTTCAAGCATGTTGATCGGGTCATTGTAGTCTGCCAGCCAGCCTTCACGGCAGAAGTCAAATTTACCCTGTTTTCTCTCGTCAAGGAATACAGACCACTCACGGGTCTCAACAGTTACATTGATACCCACTGCAGCCAGATCCTGCTGGATGGACTCACCGATCTTAACATTACCTTCTGCATCATTTGTCAGATATGTCATGTTGATCGGAGTATCAGCGGAAAGCATTCCGTTCTCATCAAATTTGTAACCGGCACCTTCAAGAAGCTTTCTTGCCTCTTCCAGGTTCTCCTCGTATGCGTTCGGATCAAAGTATCCCTTTACATCTTCCATCGGATATGTGTAAGCGTCGTCGTTTGTACGGAATTCTCCGCCGTTGCCGTCTAACATACCGGTTGGGATAAAGGTGTTTGCAACTTCCTGGTCAGCCTGTGCGATTGTGTCAACAATGTACTGACGGTCAATAAGAAGGTTGATTGCCTTTCTCATATCTGCAGCCTGCTGTACAGTTTTACCTTTGAACAGGTCACTGTTTACGTTAAAGCCTGCATAGTAGGTTCCCAGTGTAGGAATGTTGTGGTACTCTTCTTTTTCTTTTGCTGTTGCCATCATGTCTGTTGCGATTGTGTCGATAAACTGCAGGGAACCATCCTCAAATGCGTTCCAGATTGCTGTATCGTCTGCACTTAACATGAACTGAACTTTTTCAAGAGAAACTTCGTCTGCTCTGAAGTAGTTCGGGTTTTTCTCATAAGTCATGGACTCATTGTGTTTCCACTCTGTACATGTCATCGGACCGGAAGTAACAAATCCAGACTCAACGCACCATGCGCCCGGGTTTTCCTCAGCGCCTTCAGCTGCTTCCACACACTGCTGCGGAACCGGATAGAATGCCGGGAATGCGCACAGGTCAAGGAAGTATGCACACGGAGCTTTCAGTTTTACAGTAAATGTGTTGCCTGATCCTGCAATGTCAAGTGTATCGTCATCTTTTCTTGCAATGATATCAGCAAGGTAGGAATAGTCAGCACCTGTCTCAGGAGTAACAAGACGGTTCCAGCTGTATACAACATCCTCTGCGTTCAGCTCTTCGCCGTCAGACCATTTCAGTCCCTCTCTCAGAGTAAAGGTATAGGTAAGACCGTCCTCACTCATCTCATAGCTTTCTGCAAGCTCAGGAACAAGCTCTCCCTCTGCATCATAAGCATACAGTCCGGAGAAAGCAAGGATTGCAAGGCATGCGCCGTCTACTGAGGAGTTAAGAGCCGGGTCAAGCTTGTTTGGCTCAGATGCGATCTGAAGGCTTAAAGTATTGTCCGGAGTTTTTGCAAATCCGAAATATTTGAAGCCGAACAGGTTGGAGTAGATATTCTCTACATCTGTTTTCTGCATGTACACATCATTGTAATAATACAGCGGAATGATCGCCCATGTGTTCATCAGCTCGTCCTCTGCCTCATGCATCAGAGCTTCACGTTTAACCAGGTCTGTCTCTGTTCTGATCTCTGCGATCCGAGCGTCATAGTTCTCCCATGCCGGTGCCGCTTCGCTGGATGGTCCGTGCTCTTCAGAAGCATAAACAGTTGCCCCCCCTACGGTGGTCACTGCCATAGCTGCTGCAAGAGCAAGTGCTACGTGTTTCTTCTTCATAAAAAATTCCTCCTGTCTGGATTTTTATTTACAGCTTTCACTGCAGTTTATACAAACACCACACAAATCCTGCACGGTAATTGTATTCATATAAATTGTATGTCCTGATACCTGCTTTTATTTGTTAAAGCAGGCCACCATATGACCGTTTCCTCTGTCAGTCAGTGTCGGGCACTCCTTGGCACACCGTTCTGTTGCATATTTGCAGCGGGTACGGAATGCACATCCGGTAGGCATATGCAGAGGACTTGGCACATCTCCCTCAAGAATGATACGCTGACGTTCCTTTGCCATTTTCGGATCCGGATATGGAACCGCACTTAACAGAGACTGTGTATATGGGTGGATGGGAGATTCATTCAGATCATCTGCATCTGCGATCTCAACAATACGTCCCAGGTACATAACTGCGATACGGTCAGAAATATGATGAACAACCAGAAGATCGTGGGCAATAAAAAGATAAGCCACGCCCAGCTTCTCCTGAAGCTCTTCAAACATATTGATCACCTGCGCCTGGATGGAAACATCAAGGGCGCTGACCGCCTCGTCGCATACGATAAATCTCGGTTTTGTTGCAAGAGCTCTGGCAATACCGATACGCTGGCGCTGTCCGCCGCTGAACTCATGAGCGTAGCGGGTTGCATGCTCCGCATTTAAGCCAACCAGTTCCATCAGCTCCAGGATACGGTCGCGGCGCTCGCCTTTGCCGGAATACAGCTTATGTACGTCCAGAGGCTCTCCGATAATATCCTCTACAGTCATACGGGGATTCAGAGAAGAATAAGGATCCTGGAATACCATCTGCATCTCTTTACGCATATGGCCGATACTGTTTTTATCTACTCTTTCTCCGTCAAAAAACACATCGCCGGAGGTAGGAGTATACAGTCTCAGAAGAGAACGTCCTACAGTTGTTTTTCCGCATCCGGACTCTCCTACCAGACCCAGTGTTTCACCTGGCTTAATGTTAAAGGATACACCGTCAACTGCTTTGAGAGGCGTATTTTTCATAAAGCCTGTTTTAACAGGAAAATACTGTTTCAGGTTGTTGACCTCAACCAGATATTCGCTTTTATTTGTCACATTACTCATTGTTCTTTCCCTCCTGCTGCGCCTCCATCTGCTCCTTCACACTCATCCAGCAGGAAGCAAAATGTCCGTCAGGCATCTGGATTTCCGGCGGAATCTCCTCGATACAGATTTTCATCGCGTTTTCGCATCTCGGACAGAATGCACAGCCCTTTGGCATGTTCAGAAGGTTGATGGGAGTTCCCGGAATCGGGATCAGCTTCTCTCCCATACGGTCCACGCTTGGAATAGATTTCAGAAGTCCTTTTGTGTACTCATGAGCCGGACGGTAGAAAATATCCTCCGCTGTTCCTCGCTCACAGACACGGCCGCCGTACATAACAATGATCTCATCACACATGTCCGCAATAACGCCAAGGTCATGTGTTACCATGATAATTGCCATGCCCAGTTTTTTCTGCAGGCTCTGCATCAGTTCCAGGATCTGTGCCTGAATGGTTACGTCAAGGGCAGTGGTAGGCTCATCTGCGATCAGGATATCCGGTTCGCATGCCAGTGCCATGGCGATCATAACACGCTGACGCATACCGCCGGAAAGCTCGTATGGGTACTGCTTTACACGTTTCTCCGGCTCGTTGACGCCAACCAGGGTCAGCATCTCAATGGCGCGGTCCATTGCCACCTTGCCTTTGCGGTCTGTATGAAGCTCGATTGCTTCTTTTAACTGATTTCCAATAGTAAATACAGGATTCAGACTTGTCATCGGGTCCTGGAAAATAATAGAACAGCATTTTCCACGGAACTCTCTCATCTGCTTCTCTGAAAACTGTGTAATATCCTGGCCTTTATAAAGAACCTGGCCCTTTTTAATGCTTCCGTTCTTTTCCAGGATCTGCATAATGGAATATGCGGTAACACTTTTTCCGGAACCGGACTCTCCTACGATTCCCAGGATTTTGCCTCTGTCCAGATTAAAGGAAACACCGTTTACCGCCATAACCTCTCCTCTGTCAGTATGAAAAGAGGTATTTAAGTCTACGACTGAAAGTATATTCTCACTCATCTTAATCCCTCCTCAGTTTCGGGTCAAAGGCATCACGAAGGCCGTCGCCCAGTAAGTTAAATGCAAGTGTGATCAGGCAGATCATAATAGCCGGGAAGATCAGCTTATAAGGATAAGCAGTCAGACCCGCACGTCCTGCATTTGCCAGAGATCCAAGAGAAGGCATTGGAGCCTGTACGCCAAGTCCGATAAAGCTCAGGAAACTCTCTGTAAAGATCGCTGACGGAATCTGAAGAGCGCCTGATACAATAATTACACTGATACAGTTTGGAAGAATATGCTTGCGGATGATTCTTCCTGATTTTGCACCGCTGATCTTGGCTGCCAGCACGTATTCGTTCTGTTTGATAGTAAGGATCTGTCCACGGACCATACGCGCCATACCTGTCCAGTACAGAAGACCGAATACAATAAACAAAGAGATCATGTTCGGTCCCAGCTTCTGAAGGAATGGAATCGCGTCTACATTCAGCGTCTCACGGAGCACCACGGAAAGCAGGATTACCATGAGCATGTCAGGAAGGGAATATATGATATCCACAATACGCATCATGATCAGATCGACCTTTCCTCCAAAGTATCCCGAAATACTTCCGTACAGAACGCCGATGATAAGGACAATGATGCTGGCAAAAAGACCGACCGCCAGAGATACTCTTGTTCCGTAAATAACACGGACAAAGTAATCACGTCCCATTTCGTCTGTTCCCATAATATGAGGGAATACCTTACCGCCTTCCTCTATGTACTTCTGTTCCAGCTCTGAATACTGGAACGGCGCCATATTGGAAGCTGTTTTATCTCTTCTGCCATTTACAGCAATGATCTGAGAGTAGGAATAGGGCACTACATGAGGTACGATAAAGATCATTCCAACGATCAGAATCAGAACTATCAGGCTGCCCATAGCCAGCGGATTTCTTCTCAGCTTGCGGAATCCGTCTTTCCAGAAGGAAGTGGACTCGCTCATAACATCCTGCTGTTTTTTCTCTTCATCAGTTGCTTTTTCAAATTTTTTCAAATCAATCTGGAAGCTCAATGGCGACTTCTTCGGCATCTCATCCAGATTTTTACTGGTGTTATCCACTTAGTTTCCTCCTTAATCCAGTTTAATTCTCGGGTCGATCATCTTATATACGATATCAGTGATCAGGTTCATCGTTACCATCAGTACTGCCAGGAAAATCGTAGTTCCCATGATCAGAGGATAATCTCTGTTTGTAATGGCCTCTACGAATTTTGCGCCCAGACCGCCGATAGTAAAGATTTTTTCCACAACAAGGCTTCCTGTAAGAATAGATGCCGTCATGGGGCCTACATAGGTGATAACCGGAATCAGAGAATTCCTGAGCGTATGTTTAAAAATAGTCTTCAGCTGGGACACACCCTTTGCTCTGGCTGTGCGGACATAATCCTGTCCCAGAACATCCAGCATACTGCTCTTGGTCAAACGTGTGATATACGCCATGGGGTAAGCTGCCAGGGCAATTACCGGAAGAAGATAATTCTGATTGTCCGGACTCCACACAGGAACCCATTTCAGAGTCACACAGAATACCAGAAGCAGCAACGATCCGAACACGAAGCTTGGCAGCGACGTAAACAGGGTGGAAAAGAAAATGATCAGCCGGTCAGGAAGATGATTTCTTGTAAGCGCTGCAAGACTTCCGAAGATCAGACCCAGCACAAGGGCAGTAAGGATTGCCATTCCGCCAAGCTTTGCTGAAACCTTAAAGGATTCAAAAATTGTTGTCTTGATGTCTCGTCCTGTTTTTGCGGAAACACCGAAATCTCCATGAGCCAGGTTCTTCATATAGAGAACAAACTGCTCGCCTACCGGTTTGTCCAGATTAAATCTCTTCTCCAGTGCTTCTTTTACTTCCGGAGAAAGTGCTTTTTCACCGTCAAAAGGTCCGCCCGGAATGGCGTTCATGGCAAAGAATGTGATACCACAGACAATAAAAACGGTGACAATAGCGAGAAGAACTCGCTTTGTAACGTATTTTCCCACGTAAATACACTCCTTTTTGTTTTTTCTGACAATATCGAAGGGATGCGCTTTCATTTGTATAATTTAGGATTTCCTTATAAAAAAGTTCCTCTGTTTTCATTTTTTACCACTTTAATGTAAACATCTGTCCTCAGTTAGCGGACATTCATGGTAAAAAAAATAGAGCTCTTTCAGGTTCCTCTCTATCCCTTTATTGCATTTACACATTATATCTGATTTTACAGGATTATTCAACTGTTTTTTTGATGTTAGAATAAAAAATACGCAAAAAAATTACAGTTTTTCCCTCCATTCTATATATTTCCCACAAAAAACAACAGCCTGATACCTGTTATTATGCAGGATATCAGACTGTTACTCTGTTTCAAGCTGCTTCTTCAGATACCTTCCGACGATTCTGGAGAAGTTGCGGATGTCCCGGATATAGGCAAAATCCTTGCCAAAGATCTTCTTTTCCGTAGAAAGATCCTTTTCTTTCCCGGCAAACACTCCCAGCACACTGACGTCAAGATTCCTCAGTCTGCGGACTTCTGTGGCTGTATCTGAAATCGCGGTGTTTCCCCGGTAGGGCTGAGGATTTTTGGCATTGGGCCTGTTGACGATCACATCATAGGGCCGCCCGTCGCTGAGTACAATAAGGATCTTCTTTTCTTCCTGCCTCTGAAGAAGACTATGGCCCGCTGTTTTTATGGCAAGGCCGTCCCTGTTATTGGAAGAGGTCACGTAATTAAAAATATTCTCGTTTTCTGTTCTGGGATCATCATACTTACGGAATCTGTGCAGGATCGTATAATCCCAGAAGGTACAGAAACTCATAACTCTGTGAGGAATTTCCACATTGCTCAGAGCCTCGCTGATAATGTATGCCTGGATCGCCACCTCTCCCTGCCGGCTCATCTGGGAACCGCTGGCATCGATCAGCACATCCACCACAAAATCAGCAGCATCTGCTTTCAGTTCCCGCTGAAAGATTTTTGCATCGCTGCTTCTCCCGACTCGCCACAGTCTGGAGGGAACGATCATTCCTCTGTCCGAAAGCACGGTCTGAGTTTCTCCTCTCAGGGTAAGAGATTTACGGAGAGTATCTGTCAGCTCTGCTATATTATGTTTTACAATTCTGTGTTTGTCATGATACAGCCAGATATTTTTATTTCTCAGACGGACCGCATATTCATACTGGTAATTTCTTTTTACCGGATTTTTCAGGATTCCTTCTGTAAAATAAAGGCTGCAGTCTCCATGGATCCCCCTGCACATCAGATGGTTGATCCGCTTTTCTTCTGTATCAGTCAGATAGGTTCTTCCGTAATTCAGTTCCACATACGTATGAGCCTTTTCCAGCGCCTCCGGAGGAAGAACCGTTATTTTATGCTTTTTCCTGCGCTCTTCTTCCATGTTCTCTGTAACGGACCGGTCTTCAAGTCCGGTCATGGTTTCTGTCAGCTGCTCCATATAGCTTTCCAGAGCTTCTTCATACAGCTCTTCCGTGAGATAATCCTCCCAGGGATACTCTGTCAGTTCCTTCACACTGACATCCAGAACCTTTTCCAGACTTCCGTGAACCGCTTCAAAGGACGGATCCACCAGGCGATTATAGAGCTTATCCACAATCCGGATCAGTTCCATGGTGTTCTCTGCACCGGCTGCGCCTGCCACTGCGTCTGTCAGCTCCTGAAGCTTTTTTTCCGCCCGGAAGGAGCTTCCGTCCAGTCTTCTTCTCAGCACTGCCGCTCTCAGCCTCCCAAGCACATTACCCGGGGCGCACATCTGTTCAAATTCCTGTTCCAGAATATCCTCACAGGCCTTTCGCTGAATGGAGCGGATCCCGGGACGTTCCCGGCAGACTTTTTCTCCTACGGCTTCTTCAATACAAAGCTGGGCAAGCTGCGTCAGACACTGTTCATCCGCCTGAAGAAATACTTTTTTTACCAGGTACATTCCCATCATGTCCCTGTCGTAAAATCTGGCAAAAGCCCCCTGTTTGATGCCGTCATAAAGGGCAATGGCCTCTGATCTTAAAAACAGGGCCACATCCGGTTTCATTTCCAGTCCGTAATCTCCGCTGACAGTCCAGAGAAGATTTTTCAGTCTGTTTTCCAGTTCAAACCGGCTGTCATCCAGTTCCGTGGGAAGTTCCTTATTCATAGACATCCTCTTTTGTCCATTCGCGGGGAATACGGGTTCTCACTACATCCTCCACGATTTCTTTTTCAAAAACATCAAAGGTCTTATTGATCACACCCATCTGCACAGCCTGCCAGGGGGAAAGTCCCGTGTCCACGATCTTCATGGCTGCCAGAAGTCCTCTGAGATCCAGAGGCTTTGTGGAAATCTCACTGTTCAGAGCTTTTTTCTGAAGATCCAGAAATACACCGACAAACTGTTCTACGGCTGTCATTTTTGCATTTGGAAACATCTGATGAAAAATGAAATTCAGAGATTCCTCTGTCTGAGCCGGCATGTCAATTACCAGGAAACGGGAAACAAGGGCTTCGTTCAGTTCCTTTGTCCCAGCATATCCGTAGTTCATGGTTCCGATAAATCTGGCTGCCGGATGAAGTTCGATCCGGTCATAGCCCGGAACATCAATGGAACGGCGGTAATCAAGAGTCGCATGAAGTACGGATACCGCGTCATTTTTCGCCATATTGATCTCGTCCAGGATTCCGAAGCCGCCATATTCCGCGCACTGATAAATACTTCCTTTGCGAAGCTTTACCTCATTGTCGATAAATGTATCTGTTCCGATCAGATCACCGCTGTTGGTATTTACGTGAAAGGATACATTATAAGAAGGTCTGCCGAAAATATAGGCAAGATTTTCTGCCAGGATATTTTTTCCTGTTGCCTTCGGCCCTGTCAGAAGCAGGTTTTCGCCCCGGAGAAGGCCTGCAACAGCCATCTCCAGGATATCCTTTCCATAAAAGGGGATCGAGGGCTTCACGATTCTGTGAACAGCAGCCTCATCTGTAGTATATGTATTCCGAAACTCCTCTGCCTGACGGATCAGTTCCGGAGAAACCTGCTGCTCCTCCAGAAATCTCAGTTCTTCCATATTACACCTCAAAAATCAGATCACCGTAGGAAGGCATCGGCCACATTTCCTTGTCCACCAGCATTTCCAGTTCGTCTACTGGTCTGCGAAGCTCCTCCATGGCTGTCACTACTTTTTCTCTGCAGTATACAGCGCGTTCTCTTCCCTCCGGATACTCTCCGATATGAGATACCACCTCTGCCAGAGTCTCCATTGCCTGGTTTGTCTTTGCAAGACGTTCGGAGCATTTGGTGAGAAGTCCAAGCTGCACGCTGACGTCCACTGCCGCAGCTGCGCGGACTGCATTTACAGACTGAGCAAGCACTGTGGTATATTTGATCACTGCCGGAATGATCTGTTTGGTAACAATATCCAGCATGGTCTTTGCCTCAATGTTAATGGCTTTTGCATAAATCTCATACTGGATCTCCGCGCGGGATTCCAGCTCTGCCTTTGTAAATACATGGAAAGTTTCAAAAAGCTCTACAGCTTTGTCTGTAGTAAGAGCCGGAATGGCATCAACCATGGACGGAAGAATCGGAAGTCCCCGGCGTTTTGCCTCTTCCTCCCATTCCGGAGCGTAGCCGTTTCCGTTAAATACGATCCTCTGATGCTCTGTTGCATATTCCTTGATCAGATCATGGACAGCCAGATCAAAATCAGGAGCCGCCTCCAGACGGTCGCAGGCCTCTTTAAATGCCTGAGCTGCAATGGTATTTAAAACCACATTACATTCAGAAATAGAATCTCTGGAACCAACCATACGGAACTCAAATTTATTTCCTGTAAAGGCAAACGGTGAAGTTCTGTTTCTGTCAGTGGCGTCTTTCATAAAATCAGGAAGAGTTTTTACACCTGTGTGAAGCTTGCTTCCTTTTTTGCTGTGGGTTGCCATTCCTGTGCTGATCAGCTGATCCAGCACATCCTCCAGCTGCTCTCCCAGAAATACAGAGATAACAGCAGGCGGCGCCTCGTTTCCTCCCAGGCGGTGATCATTTCCCACATCTGCCGCAGATTCACGAAGAAGATCCGCATGAATATCCACAGCCTTCAGAATACAGGTGAGAACAAGAAGGAACTGGATATTCTCATGAGGTGTTTTGCCCGGCTCCAGAAGATTGATGCCGTCGTCTGTAGTCAGAGACCAGTTATTATGCTTACCGGAACCATTGACGCCTGCAAAGGGCTTCTCATGAAGCAGACAGCGCATACCATGACGGCTTGCCACTTTTTTAAGGATACGCATCATCATCTGATTGTGGTCAGCCGCAATATTGGCCGGGGCATAGATAGGAGCAAGCTCGTGCTGAGCCGGAGCCACTTCATTATGCTGGGTTTTTGCTGTGATTCCAAGCTTCCAGCACTCTTCATTGACTTCTTTCATATATGCGGAAACTCTCTGACGGATAGTTCCCAGATAATGATCGTCCATCTCCTGGCCCTTTGGCGGCATCGCGCCGAACAGCGTTCTGCCGGTGTAGGTCAGATCCTTTCTCTGAAGCCACTTTTCTTTATCTATAAGGAAATATTCCTGCTCTGCTCCTACAGACGGAGTTACTTTTTTGGATGTGGTATTTCCAAAAAGACGGATCAGTCTCAGAGCCTGTTTGTTTACTGCCTCCATGGAGCGGAGAAGAGGAGTTTTCTGATCCAGCGCCTCTCCGGTATAGGAACAGAAAGCGGTTGGGATGCACAGGGTACCGCCGGCTGCATCATGGCGCACAAAAGCAGGTGAGGTACAATCCCAGGCTGTATAACCTCTTGCCTCAAACGTTGCTCTCAGACCGCCGGAAGGAAAAGAAGACGCATCCGGCTCTCCTTTAATAAGCTCTTTGCCGGAAAAGCTTAAAAGAACCTTTCCGTTTTCCATGGGAGCAGTGATAAAAGCATCATGCTTTTCTGCAGTTACGCCTGTCAGAGGCTGAAACCAGTGACTGTAGTGAGTGGCTCCTTTTTCGATGGCCCACTCCTTCATTTCATGAGCAACTACATCCGCGATTTCCATAGATAGCTCTTTTCCTTCTTCTATGGTTTTTTTCAGCTCTTTATAGACTTTTTTCGGAAGTCTCTCCTGCATAACGGAATCATTGAACACATCGCATCCAAAGAGTTCTTTTACGTTAGTATAGTCTGACATTAGCTTTCTCCTTTATGTTTTCTGTTTTATTGGCTTAATTCTTTTTTGTGCTTTTTAAATACAGATTCAGTGCTTTATGCATATTTTCTATTTCTACGGACATGTGATTTCCTCCGAATTCACCGTCCAGCGTCCACGGAACTGCTTCCTCTGCCTCTATGGTGATCTTTCCTGTTTTAAATGAATGAACAAGATCTGTATTATCCTCAGCCATAACAAGAGCCGTCATGATCTCCTGAAGCTCCAGAGGGTTCTTGGGCTTTACGATCAGTGTCACTTCAAAAAGGCCGTCATTCATATCCACATTCTTGCCTGTAAGATTTTTAAAGCCTCCCACAGATCTGGAATTTGTGATCATTCCTACCATAAAATCATCTTCTACTTCAATTTCCTCTGATTTTACTTTCATATGATAGGATTTGATATCAAAAAGTCTTTTGACTCCTTCCAGAATATAAGCCACATGGCCCAGAACATTTTTCAGATCCTGATCCGTTTCATAGGATACGTCTGTAAAAAGTCCGAACGCTGCCACATAGGCAAAGGTCTGGCTGTTAAACCTTCCGATATCGCAGTGATACAGTTCTTCCTCCATGATCATGGAAGCAGCCTCTGTCATATTCTTCGGCATAAACAGGCTGTTGGCAAAATCATTGGTACTGCCGGCAGGGATATACCCAATGGGGACATCACTTTTTTTCTCCATGATCCCGGTCACAACCTCATCCAGCGTTCCGTCTCCTCCGCTGCATACGATGAGATCCACCTCATCAGCGTACTCCCTGGCCTGCTCGTAGGCGTCCTTTGCCTTCTGAGTGGAACGGATGATCACCTCATAATCATTCTTATTAAAAATATCAATAATATCCAGCAGATGGGTTTTGATCTTTCCCTTGCCTGCCTTGGGGTTAAAAACAAAGAGCATTTTCTTTCCCACAGTCCCATTCCCCTTTCGATTATTGTACTGGCCTGTAAACTCAGGCATATTCGTTTATTATGATACAACAAAATGGAAAAAATGCCTAGAGGAAATTTTATGCGGACGCCCTGTGACGGCTTCCCCGCCATCATCGGAAGCCATACCTGTCCCTTTGTTTTCAGCCTTTCTGATGGCCGGAAAAATAATCTCTCAGAACACAGATGCTTTCTTCCCGCATAACGCCGGCTGTCACTTCCGGTCTCCAGTGAGATCTTTCAAATACCAGTTCCGCACAGTCGTTCCCCTGCTCGCCCAGGATTTCGCAGAGATCTCTGTCGCTCGCCCCATATACCAGTCTTCCAAGCTTTACCCATACCATGGCTCCGCAGCACATAAAACAGGGCTCGCAGCTTGAGTACAGAGTGTAATCGCTTAAATCCGTAATCCCTGTTTCTTTACAAAAACGCCGGATCAGTCCTGCCTCCGCATGAAAAGTAGGGTCTGTGGCTGTATAGATCTGATTTTCATTGGTGTATACAGCTTCTCCGTCCTTTACAAGAACTGCGCCAAAAGGTTCGTTGCCGTGTTCCACTGCAAGCGCTGCAAGCTCAATGGCCTTTTTCATAAATACTTCATCTGTTGTCATAATATCTCCCCTTCTCTGTTCTCATTCTAACCATCAGTATTTTACCATAGCAGGAAAAAAGTTACTATAAAAAAACTTTTTTAGCATTTCTAAAAGTCTTTGTATATCACATAAATTTCCGAAAAAAATAAAAATAAATTTTTTTAAAAAAAGTGTTGACATTTGGATATATGTGTTATATACTAACGAAGTCGGTTGAGGGAAACGAAAAAACTTCCACTGAACAGACATCAGATATGGGGTCTTAGCTCAGCTGGGAGAGCATCTGCCTTACAAGCAGAGGGTCATAGGTTCGAGCCCTATAGGCCCCATAACAACCGAATAAACAGACATGGCGAGATAGCTCAGTTGGCTAGAGCATACGGTTCATACCCGTAGTGTCGAGGGTTCGAATCCCCCTCTCGCTACTGAAAATCCGGAACATAAAGTTCCGGATTTTTTGTTATACTTTCATCTTATATAAATTTTCCTTAGCGCTGCTTGTCCCAATATAAATCTCATATGGTATGTCTTTTTCTATCACAAAATCCTGTTTTCTTTCATTATAGTAAGCCATTTCTTTCAATGGACACACTAATTTTATTTTTTTCTTTTCTCCTGGCTTAAGTGTTACCTTTTGAAATCCTTTCAATATATATTCCGGTCTTTCCACTTCCGACTCTTCCGCGCCTACATACATCTGGACAACTTCACTTCCTACCATTTCTCCAGTATTTTGAACAGAAACGGTTGAATACAAATTTTCTGTATCTCTCCATGAACAAAATTCACTAATACAAAAGGTCGTATAGGATAAACCAAATCCAAATGGATAAGCCGGCTTCACTCCATTTTTATTTAAAAGAGTATAACCATGATAATATCCATATTGGATCTCATCTGTATCCCAGTCTATCTCCGGCAGATCCTTTTCACTTGAGGGAATTACAAAAGGCAGTTTTCCTTCTGGACTGATTTTTCCAAACAAAATTTCTGCCAGGGCTTTTCCGCCTTCCATTCCCGGGTAATAAGACATCAAAATCGCCCCCACCTGCTCTTCCCAAGTATTCACCATTATCATGCTTCCCCCCATAAGTACCACTATTGCATCCTGACGAACCTCTGCTACTGCAAAAATAATTCTGGTATCCCGTTCATCAAGTCCTAAATTGTTTATTCTGTCACCCCCTTTTTGCTCAACTGAACCCATACCAGAGTCATTGAAAACACATTCTCCTTCCCTGCGATAATCGTTACCGGCCACAATTACAACCACATCCCCTTCTTTGGCAAGCCGTCTGCAATGGGCTTTACTTTCTCCTGAATAATAGATAATATCCGCATTAGCTCCATACTCTGTAATCCCCCGAAGCAAACTAATAACATAAGGAGGATACACCTGACTGGAGCTGTGATCTCCCGTATTCTTATAATCTGCAAACACTCCAAGTACAATGATCTTTTTACGTTTTTTTGTGCAGTCAACAGGAAGAAGCTTTTTTTCATTTTTCAGCAAAGTAATTCCTTCCCGTGCACAAGTCAGCGCCAGTTTCCGATGAGCTTCATAATCACAGACCTCTCCCTTCTTTATGCTCTGTGCATTTATGAAATTCTGATGTGCAGAAAGAACACGGATAACTCTTAACGCCATATCATCAACAGTTTGCTGTGAAATGTATCCGTCTTTTACCTTTTGAAAAAGTTTTTCCCCAAAGAAATGAGTTACTGGCATTTCCATATCCAATCCGTTATTTACTGATTTCTCTGTGTCTCGAATCCCCCATATAAAATCACTGAGAACAAATCCATCAAAATCCCATTCCTTTTTTAGTATCTGTTTCAAAAGATAGGCATTTTCTCCACAATAGCCTCTCTGGTATCTGTTGTATGCACTCATAACCGCTCCTGCTCCCGCATCTATACATTTTTTAAAGTGGGGCAGAAAAACTTCTCTTTCTGTTCTTTTATCACAGGTTACCGATACCTTAAACCGGGAATTTTCCATAGAATTAAAAGCAAAATGCTTAACACAGGCAATTACGCCTTCTTTCTGCACACCTCTGACCATCGCACTGCCCATTTCTCCCAAAAGAAAAGAATCTTCTCCATATACCTCCTGGGCCCTCCCCCATCCAGGATGATAAGGAAGATTTACACATACTCCTCCAAAAAAATTCGCTCCTGCATCTATTACTTCCTGAGCCATTGCAGATCCCACCTTTTCTTCAAGCTCCGGATCAAATGTCGCGCCTCTCATACACGCAACAGGAAAACAGGTAGCCACATTCCGTCCACACACAACCCCTCTTGTTCCATCTGCAAAAAGCATGGGAGGAATTCCTTTTTCTTCTATACCTCCAGCCCGGTAGGGACTCTCATTATAGTGCATTTTTATTTTTCCGGTGATAGAACCACGAACCTCTGATTGAGTTTCTCTTCCGCTCAGCAAAAAAATTTTTTCTTCAAGAGTAAGTGCTTCAAGAATTTTTCTGGCTTTTTCTGCATACATCAACCGATATAATTTCCATTCCATAATTATCCTCTCAATATATTGTACAGACGTTCCCTTACTTCTGATATCTCATAGTCCAGATATCCTTTCAGCGTCTCATCATAGTTTTCCATATATCCTTTCTGGCGGAAAGCAATGGGTGTCAGCCCTGTTTCTTCCCTGAATATCCGATAAAATGTTTTTTTCAGAGCCAAACCCACATACATCCAGAATATAATTCACATTTTTTGAGGTATTCTTTAAAAGCGCCTTTGCTCGTTCTACTCTAAGACTATCCAGAAGCTCTTTCCCTGTCATTCCAAGAATATTTTTCACATTGCGATCAAGAGTTTTTCTGCTTAATCCCATTTCCCGACATACATGCTCCATAACACCTTCCTCTTCCATATGTTCTTCCAGAAAATCCAGGATCTTCACTATCATCTCCTGGTTACCATATGCTACCGGATCCTGATATCGTATATCATACACCACCTGATCAAACAAGTCTGCAACCAGAGTACAGACCTGCGCACGAATGCGAAATACCTGATGTCGGTCTTCACTAAGAGATTCATATACTAACTCTGCTATTTTCCTGTAAAAATAAAAAAACCCCGATTCCGGCTCCTCATCTGTCGTACTGTCAAGATAAAAACGAATTTCTTTTTTCCCTTCCGTTTCCTCTGCTGCAAACAGCTGCTGACTCATTTGGATAAACATACAAAGATTTTCCTGATTTTCAACTTCCCGTATGGCATGAATTACATTGGAATTTACCAGATACACATCCCCCTCTCTCAAACAAAAATTCCTGGATTCTGCCTGCATTGAAATGCAGCCTTTCAACACACCAATCAATTCATACTCATTATGCCAGTGAAAAGTGCTGTTCCTAACAGGTGCAACAAACACATTCACTGGAAATATTGGATTATTTGTAATAGATTCATAAATTGAATATGACATAAGTATTCTCCTGTACCATTTCTTTTCATTATACAAGATAACTCTCTGAGAAGAAATAAGAAAAATCTCCCACTCCTTTGCAGGGTTATGGGAGATTTTTCTTTTATTTTTCTTTTCTTTTTTCCAGTTCCTTTGATATCTGCGGGTAGATCTTGTCCAAATTACAGAAGAAAAGAAATACCAGTCCAATAACGATCAGCAGTGCAGGTACAAGTGTAAAAATAGTTTTAATTCCAGCTATTGTAGAAACAGTCTGTACGGTCAGACTTCCTTCATAGGCTGCCCACGCAAGTCCCCAGCCCACAATAGCCGATCCAAGTCCGGCTCCAACCTTCATTCCAAATGATGTAACCGAATTCGTAAGACCATCCAAGCGCACCCCTGTTTTCCATTCGCCATAATCAATCACATCTGCAACCATTGCAAACAAACCTGCATTATGAGGGATACCTCCAAGTCCAAGAAGAATTAAACCAATTACTGCAGTCTGAAAAGAAGCATCTGTAAATGCCATTACAAGAACACCAGCAAGCTCAATGCAATATCCGATCATCATACTTTTCCATTTTCCAAGGAGATTATTAATATATGGATAAAACAGATTTCCGATCAACTTTGGAAGAATAAAACAAAGCGTAAGTGTTCCCATAAGTCCCGCATTTCCCAGAACGTCTCTTGCATAATAAATACGTAGACCATTGTTTACACCGAGAATCGTGTAGTTTACAACAAAAACAACTGCTAATAACCAGAAATACCGATTCTGAAACAACAGCTTAAAGGATTCACCTACTCCAATCTTATTTCCCTTTTCCTTTCCGGCAGTTCCCTGCTCGCTGTGTATATTGCGTTCTTTTGTTCCCCAAAAAGTAATCAGAAGAAGGACTGTTGCCAGACCGCCGAAAATCACTGCCATTCCTGTCCATCCAAACTTGTCCACCAGATCTGTACAGTTGTAATTAATAAAAAGTACTGTGGACATGGTAATAAAAAAGCGAATGGAGCTCATTGTCACGCGGTCTTTAGGATCCGGTGCTTCCAAAGAAAGCAACGTATTATAAGAAAGATTACACGCTGTATAAATTCCTACTGCCATTAAAACATAGGTTACAGAAGCATATATCATTTTCCCACTGCTTCCTAATCCGGAAGGAACACTAAACATCAGAATCAGCCCCAGTCCCATAGGAATCGCAGTCCACAAAATCCATGGTCTGGCCTTCCCCCACCGTGTATGAGTGCGGTCGATAATACTTCCCATAACTAAATCAGAAATACCATCCAACAGCCTTGTTATCAGCATCATAGTACCAATTGCGGCAGCTGCCAAACCTACACTGTCTGTATAATATAAAGTAAGATAAGAACCGATTGTAGTCCATACCAGATTGCATCCGCCATCGCCTACCGCAAATGCAAGAATTTCTTTCCGGGATAATCTGTTGCTTTTCATGATTTTCCTCCTTTGTTTCCTTTAAGGTTTAATGTCAGAAAAGAAAGTTCTCCTTCACCTCTGTACACAAGATATAACTCCTTTTCGCAGGTAAAAGAAACTTCTGTTTCTGCTGTTTTCCACCAGTCTGATGAATCCAGTACAATTGTTCCCACCGGGTCATCTCCCTGTTCTGTACAAATATCCAAACGTCCCGATACCCTCCCTCTATACACAATTTCTATCTTTTTTGTCTCTTCAAGATTTATGTATTTATATCCGGCAAGGCTTCCGCTTTTCATATTTGTAATATAGCGTTCCCCATCCTGACAGGTCATATATGGAAAATCATCCGCTTTATTCGACCTTCCAAGGGAAGACAACGCTCCCATATGTCCATTTGTAAGATTACAGCAGTATACTGCCGGATACGAGGCGTTTCCGGAAAGCGGCTCTGGATTCATCCCACTGGTTGTTATTGTAACCTGGGGGATATGTCCGTTTTCATCGAAGTAGATTTTTTCCGCACATCCCTGACGATTATACTGATTTAAATATGTATGACGGTGATAAAAAATGTACCACTGATGATTGACTTCCACCAGCCCACCATGATTATTTCCCACGGACATCAGCTTATCTTCCTCTTTCCTGTCACAATATCCCACGTCTCCATTGCTGACAATTACACCTCCAAAAACAAACCCCTCCGTTGGCTTATCACTCACTGCATAGCAGAGCTGATGGGTATTAACCGAAGAATATACCAGATAGTATTTTCCATATATTTTCCTGATGGAAGGGCCTTCAAAATATTCGTTTCCCTCAAAAGAGGTTCCCTTTCCATACTTCAGACTCGGAATTACTATCTTAGGCGCCACTTTCACTGTAATCATATCATCCTCAAGCTCAACCACACTTCCCCCCTTCAAATCCTGATTTTTATATCGTGGAATATGAATCATACATGGAGCAAAACCATAATACAGAAAAATCCCTTCCTCTGAACAGATAACCGAAGGATCATAGGTCTGATTGTCCTCCATTACTCTTCCATCTTTATACTGTACACGTCCATAAAACTCATAATTTCCGGTTGGTGTATCACATACAGCCACATGAATGCCATCTTGAAATTTTATGCAGTAATACAAATAGTATCTTCCATCTGTTCCCTGTACCACATCCGGCGCATAAAGAGGAAGGCCTTCATGATTAAAAGGATCCTGATCTTTCCGGTAAATCACCCCCTCAAAACGCCAGTCAGAAAGATCATCTAGCGGCGCTGACCAGGATACATAATCCAACTCGCAAAACTCATTCCCGTTTTCTTTGTCATGGCTTCCAAATACATACAGCCTGTTACCAAATATACGTGGTTCTCCATCTGGTATATGTTCATATAACGGCAGATATGGATTATGGCATTGTGATTTCATTTGTCGGCCTCCTTGTTGTACTTTTTATACAATAATCATATATGCTAAGCCCAATTTTGTTCTGTCATTTTTTACTTTAATCACTGTCAAAGCCGGACATCTTTTATACTAATCAGATCCTTTCTCAGTCTCCTCCTTTTATTTTTTGTGCAATTTGCATAATTATCTCTCTGTTTTTTCTACAAAACCAATTCTTTTCTATCTACATAAAATATGCTAAAATAAATATAGATTTTACTTCAGGTACACACAGAAAAGGAAACACCAATGATATTACATAAATATCTGCGGAACATACAGAGTTCTCTGTTTCCCGTATTCCGCATTTCTTGAGACATTTCTTTTTCCTATTGCCAAAGATAAAGTAAAATCTAAAAAAGGACATTACAAAGCACATTTCTTCTGAAGTGTATTTTGTAATGTCCCGTTTTTATTTATACAGTTCTACAAACGCACAATCTCCCGCTTTCTGTTTATTTCCCGGAAGGCTCTTGGTGTCACATGATACTTTTCCCGGAAGACCCGGTGAAAATAACTGCCGTTCTCATATCCCACTGCCGCAATGATATCACTGATTGGAAGCTCTGTCTCACACATCAGTTCTATCGCCTTATTCATGCGCTTCCGCTGAAGCAGCTCCTTAAAATTAAATCCTGTGTTTTTTTTGATCATTTTACTGAGTACATGCATGGGAAGATGAAGCTTAACACACAGCTCTGTCAGCGTGGCCGTCTTATAGTTCTGCTCAATATAATCCAGGGTTGTCATAGCTATCATATTTTCATACTGATTCGGCACTCTCATCTCCGCATACTGGACAGAATCCAGAAGATACAGAAAAATCAGCCCCATGGTTGTCTGATTGATCCGGTTCTGATCTCCTTTGCCCGTCACCAGTGAATAGATCATGTTTTCCAGAAGATTCTGGATCTGAAGAACCTCTGCCACCCGGAAATGAAGGTATTCTCCCTTTTCTTCATTCTGCCGTAATACATGAACAAGAAAATCTGCCAGTATATTATTACTTCCTGCCATCGTATAGGCCACATCAAAAAACTCCGGAAGGATCATAAAATTAATGGCAATATCATTTTTTCCTGCCGGCAGGATCTCATGCCTGGTAAACTGATTCAGAAACAGAAGCTCTCCCGCTTCAATAACTACCTCTTTTCCTCCTATGATATTGGTAAGCGAGCCTTCGCACACATAAAGCACCTCAATAAAATTATGCCTGTGAGACGGAAAATGCACGAACCTGGTGTGAGTCCTCACTGCGATCAGCTTTCCTTCCTCCAGCATCTTTGCACTGTCCACAGTAAAATCCTTTCCTGACGTATACAGCCCCTGATCCACTTCTGATGCCCCACCAAGAATACGCTGCTCTTCTTCCGTTATTTTTCTTAAATGCTCCAAAAGCGCCTGCTGCATGTTTCTACCGCCTTCTTACTGATTTTTACTTATCATAGCATAAATAAGAAAGAGACGCCAGCTTCACGGCGTCTCTCTTTCAAAGGATTCTTAAATAGTATGAAAAAGCTTCTTATTATTACGGATACATGAATCAGTACAGCTCTGCGTACTCTTCAATGTTTTCAGGTGTGAACTGAAGCGGCTCCCCAAGAACAATCTCTGTTCCTTTGTCGTCAGCCTCTGTAATTGTGAAATCGCCAAGGTCGCCTGCTGTAAATGTCTCGTCAAGTGCGCCTGTGATATCGCCCTTTACAAGAGCCATAGTTGTGTAAGCGCTGAGTTTTCCAAGGCCCTGCATATCCCACAGATAGAAGTACGGGCAGGAATGAGCATCGTCATCGCCTGTGTACTCAAGCATCTCAGACGGAAGACCAAGACCGGTCAGTTTACATGTGGATTCATTGTCCTGAAGATATTTTGCAGCTGCTGCAATACCGACAGTTGTAGGTGCGCAGATAACCTTCAGGTCCGGGTAGTTCTGAAGAAGCGCCGCTGTCTGATCTGTAGATTTCTGAGGCTCATCATCACCATAAGCAACTTCTACAAGCTCCAGTTTGCTGTATTTCTCATCTTCTTCCATAATTTTCTTCATAGCGTCGATCCATGCGTTCTGGTTTGCAGCCTGGGATGTGGCAGAAAGAATTGCAAACTGGCCTTCTCCGCCGGAAATATCAAGGACTGCATCCATAAGAGCCTGTCCTACAGCCACAGTACCGGCCTGATTTACAAATACCTGACGGCTGTCTTTATTGGGGGCAGAGTCAAAAGAGGATACCTTGATCCCTGCATCCATAGCTTCTGTCAGTTTTGCCTGAAGAGCATTTACATCGTTTGCTGCAATGCAGATTGCATCAAAATCCTGGGAAATCAGGTTGTCAAGAACTTTGATCTGAGCATCAGCAGTTGCTGTCTCCGGATATACAACCTCCACTGTTCCGCCTTCTGCTTCCACTGTTTCCTTAAAGGAAGCTGCTGCGATCTCAAAGAACGCGTTGCCTGCTGATTTGCCAACAAGTGCGATCTTCTGTCCGTCTCCTGCGCCCTCAGCCATAACCGGGGTAGCTGCTCCGAGAACCATTGCTCCACAAAGAAGTGCGCTGATAACTTTTTTGTTCATTTTGTTTTCCTCCCTTGGAATAGTATAGTTTTTTGTTACTGAATCTCAGTAACGTCCTGCTGCCGCACAGACAGCAGCAGGTGTATCTGGAACTGCTCTCCCCTCAGGAACAGCAGTACCTTTTATTTTAAAAAGCATATCCTGAATTTACAATTCTTTTTTATTTACTTTTTACAGTTCTTCTTACCTGTCCGATAATATTCGGAAGAGCAACTGCCGCGATCAGAAGCGCTCCGATAATAAGAAGGATCACCTGTGCATGGACGTTCTGCTGTCCCAGCCCTACGCGGAGGCATACGATAATAAATGCCGCGATCACGCCTCCTGCAATATTTCCTTTGCCGCCTGTGGAAGAGATTCCTCCAAACACTGCCATGGCGATGGCGTCCATCTCAAAACCGTTTCCTGTTGTGGTATTGGCTCCGAAGGATGAGGACAAAAGAAAAATAGCGCAAAGGCCGGAAACCGTTCCCATCACTGTATAAATGATCATTCGGATCTTCTGAACATGAATACCGGAATAATATGCGGTCAGACGGTTTGTTCCGATGGCATATACTCTTCTTCCAAACGTGCTTTTTCCAAGAACAAGGGCAAAGATCACAGCCAGGATCACAACCAGAAACAGAATATAGGGAACCTGTCCCACCTTTCCTGCAATGGCAGTGAAGCCATCCAGATTTGACATGGTAATACTTCCGCCGCTTCCCAGAATGATCTCCGCAATACCGCGGAAAATAATCTGAGTTGCCAGAGTGACAATCATCGGAGGCAGCTCCGTAAATTTTGTAAGAATCAGTCCGTTAATGGCGCCGCATACAGTTCCCACAGCAAGGCCGGTAAGAACAACTACGATAAACGGAGCGTTCATATTGCATACAATACAGCACATAGTGGCTGACAGACACACAATAGAACCAACAGAAATATCAATCTCGCCAAGGACCAGGATATATGCCATGGGGAGCATGAGAAATACCTCTGCAAGATAAACCGGCATCTGACGGAGCAGACTGCTGATATTGTAAAACTCAGAAAACATTGCGCAGAAAATATTCACTGCAATAAAGATCAGAACCAGGATTCCTTCCCAGGAGAAGATCATCCGCTTTACCGAACTTTCTGGTACATTATTTATACTTCTTCCGGATTTTCCAGCCATGATTACATCTCCCTTCCTTTCAGTGCATTTTTGTCTGCCACACGCTGCAGAACCACATTCATTACAACTACGATCAGAATGATCAGTCCCTTGATGGTGTTCAGCCAGAGCTGGTCAAAGAACGGAATCAGAGGAAGCGCCTTTGCAATGGTTGCAAGGATCAGGGAACCGAACAAAGCGCCCAGAACACTTCCGCGGCCGCCGCTCATGCTGACGCCGCCGATTACGCAGGCAGCAATAACGTCCATTTCGCCGCCGTACTGCATATCAGGCATTGCTGATGCATAAACAGAAACCTGAAGAGCGCCCCCAAGACCTGCAAGAAGTCCCATGATCACATAAACAAGAAGCTTGATATTCTTCACATTGATACCGGAAACCTCCGCTGCGCTGGCATTACTTCCTACCGCATAGATCATTCTTCCTGTTCTTGTCCATTTCATAAACCAGAAAAAGAACGCATAGCACAGGATCACAACCCAGATCACACAGTTGATACCAAGGAATTTTGTTGTTGCAAAATCCTTAAAGCTGCCCAGAGCCGCTGCGCCGGCCCACTCACCGCCGTTGGAAACCAGGTAGCCCATTGCCCGGAACACATACATAAATCCCATTGTGGCAATGATCGGCGGCACATCCGCTCTGGAGATCACAAGCCCAACCACCAGACCGCAGATCACACCGATTCCTATGGCAATTACAAATGCCAGAGGAGCAGCTTCAATGACATCGTTTTTCAGCAGCATACCAATGGACATACCGGATAACGCCAGAGTAGACATAATAGAAATATCAATTCCGCCTACCAGCATAACGCACAGCATACCCAGAGCCATCACCATTGTTACCGCATTGTTTTTCAGCATATCCATCAGGGATTTCGGAGTCAGAAAAGACGGATTAATGGCTGTTATGACAATAAAAAGGACGATCAGAACAACTGCAAGCAGAGCTTCACGAGATCCTGTAAGTTTTTTTACCAATGATTTCTTTTCCATTATTTTGAAGCCCCCTTTTCCATGGCAAGCTCAAGGATCCTCTCCTGAGTCGCTTCCTCTCTTCCAAGCTCGCCGGTCTTTCTTCCGTTGCACATTACAATAATACGGTCCGCCATGCCGAGGATCTCAGGCATTTCCGAAGAGATCAGAATAATGGCATAGCCTTTCTTTGCCAGATCTCCCATAATCCCGTAGATTTCTGCCTTGGCTCCGACGTCAACGCCTTTGGTGGGCTCGTCCATGATCACAACCTTCATCTCCTGGCTTAAAGCCTTGGCAACAACTACTTTCTGCTGGTTTCCTCCGGACAGCGAGCTTGCAGGCTGGAAAATATCAACCGCCTTGGTATCTACCTCTTCCAGAAGCTTCTTTGCCAGATCTCTCTCTGTTTTTTCATCATTGATCCCGGCCTTTGCATATTTGCTGATAGTGGGAAGGGTTACGTTTCTTCCCAGTCCCCAGCTCATGATAAGCCCTTCCTTCTGACGGTCTTCAGGAAGAAGGATAATGCCTTTTTCCATTGCATCTGAGGGCTGCTTGATATGAACTTCCTTCCCTTCCAGATAAACCTTTCCGGAATCCGGACGGGTAATTCCGCACACAGCTTCCACCACTTCCGTACGGCCTGCACCTACCAGACCGGTAAGGCCAAGGATTTCTCCTGCTCTTACCTCAAAGGAAACGTCCTTAAAATATCCTGTTCTGGAAAGCTTTTCCACCTTCAGTATTTCTTCTCCCGGCTGGATCTCAGGCTTCGGGAAAAGATCTGTGATCTCACGTCCCACCATTGCCTTGATCAGATCCGCATTGGTAATACCGTTTACATCATAGGTTCCGATGTACTGGGAATCCCGGAATACTGTGACTCTGGAAGCCAGACGGTACATATCCTCAAAACGGTGGGAAATAAAAATAATGGAAACTCCCTCTGACTTTAATTTGTCCACAAGTGTATAAAGCTTTTCTGACTCTGATCTTGTAAGAGCTGCTGTAGGCTCGTCCAGAATAATAATTTTTGCATTGGTAGACATTGCCTTGGCAATTTCCACCATCTGCTGCTGGGCCACACTTAAAGTTCCCATTTCCGCCGTGGCGTCAAAATCCGCATCAAGCTGCGCAAGAAGCTTATTTGCCTCTGTATTCATTGCTTTCCACTGGATCATTCTGTTTTTTATGATCTCATGGCCCATAAAAATATTTTCTGCAACAGTCAGATGAGGATAGGATGTAGGATGCTGATATACTGCCGCAATTCCGGCTGCCTGGGCATCCTTCGGTCCTCTGAACTCCACTTTTTTGCCGTTCAGGAACATTTCACCCTCTTCTGCTTTATGTACACCGGTAATTACCTTAATAAACGTACTTTTTCCGGCACCGTTTTCACCCATGAGCGCATGAACCTCGCCGGGTTTCAGCTGAAACTGTACATTATTCAACGCTTTCACACCCGGAAAAATCTTTGTAATTCCTTTTAGCTCAAGAACATATTCAGACACGGCTCTTCCCCTCCTTTTTCATATCTGTTTACTGATTCTATTTTACCATTGGTGATTTTTTTATAAAATGGGAATATCTTTTGAATCCGGGTAATATATTTTCATTTATTTGCACAAAACCCGCTGTTTTTTCTCTCGTATTCCTGTTAAAAATATGATAGACTATACCTGACTTTTACTTATAACAAGGAGAATCCTATGAAATTACTGATCGTAGACGATGAAGAGCTTACCCGTACAGGGCTGATCAGCGCCATTGACTGGAAATCCCTTGGCATTGATCAGATCATTCAGGCTGACGACGGTATTCACGGTCTGGAACAGGCCCGTCTTTACAAACCCGAAATCATTTTGTGTGATGTACGTATGCCTCGCATGAACGGAATCACCATGCTGGAACGGCTGGAAAAGCTTCTTCCGGATTCTGTTCCTGTTTTTATGAGCGGCTATTCGGATAAAGAATATCTCAAAGCTGCCATTCGCCTGAAAGCTGTCAGCTATATCGAAAAGCCCCTGAATCCTTCCGAAGTCTCCCAGGCAGTCCGGGAAGCCGCTGATCTTTACATACAGAAACGCCACTCACGAAGAGGAGAGGTCCTGAAATCCATGGAAACCGCCTCCCGTCTGGCGCTGCTTCTGACACTTCCAGCTTTACCTGATATTCAGACTGCCCGCAGACTTTTCGGAGAACTTGGTTTTACTGTAAACAGCTCCACTTTTTTTGTTTCCTTTATTATAAGAATGAATACCTTTCCGGAGCTGTCTGCTCTGGAGATGTTTTATCAGGAGCTGTCTGACTTTCTGGAAAAAAGAAAGATCAATTTTATTTACACAGACAAAAAGCATCAGAATCTCCTGTGTTTCCTGTTTGGACAGACAGAACCTTCCATCCGGTGCTTTCATGAAATCAGCGACTTTATCTGTCAGCGCCTTTCTGTTCTGGGAAGATTTTCCATTGCAGCAGGAGAAACTGTATACGGAATGGCAAAAGCCTATCAGTCCTATGCCTCCGCTGTGATTCTTTTGCAGAGCAGTTTCTTTTTTCCGGAAAATACGCTGCTGACCCCTGACAGACTGAACCGGAACACAAAATCCTCCCCTGAGCCCGTTTCCGCATCACCGGAAAGCGAGTTTGCAGACTCACTTTCTTCCGGGCTTCCTGAATCTGCCTTTGTTCTTCTGGATCAGCTTCAGGAATATTTTACTGAAAATACAAAAGTGTTCCAGAATGCTGTTAAGGATCTCTATTACAAGCTGTTCCTGACTCTTGATAAAGCCCGGAAACAGAACCTGCAGACAGACGATGTGTACGCAGAACCCATTGCAGAGATCATTGACAGATGTTTTACTTTTTCCGAGCTTCATCAGACGCTTTGCCGGCAGACGGAAGACTTTTTGGAACATGCGGGAAATCAGACACATGAGAATCCAACCATCCATATGATCAAAAGCTACATCGGAAAACATTACATGGATGAGACACTTTCTGTCAAAGATATCAGCGAACACGTTTTTCTTTCCGCCTCCTATGTATGTACCTTTTTCAAAAACGAAACCGGACATACCTTAAATCAGTATCTTACAGAATACCGGATGGAAAAGGCCAAACAGCTGCTAAAAGACTCCAGATACCGGATTTCAGACATCTCATCCAGAGTTGGCTACAGCGACGGCAATTACTTTGGAAAAAGCTTTCGTAAATACAGCGGGCTTTCTCCGTCTGAGTACAGGGAGAAAAATCTGAAATGACAAGATTATTAAAAAAAATACGTCAGATTTACGGAGATATGAATCTGCAATCAAAATTTACCATTGTACTGAGTATTGCCGTCACGATTCCGGTACTTATTGTGGGAATCTTTTTCTACACCCGGCTGTATGACATGGTTGTCTCTGATACCATCCGAAAAGAACAGGATGCATCCTCCGAGGCCGCGCCTCTGATAGAGGCCCGTATCCAGAAAATCCTGGATGCCTATGAGGAGATCACAGAGCTTGGATTCTATAAAACATTGTTTCACCAGCCAGTCAATTCCCCTTTCCAGATGCTTCTGGATCCCCGGGATGCAGAAGCATTTCAGAAAAAAGCCCAGGAGCTTATTGACGGTCAGACCATTACCGGACTTCAGATCTACATGGATTTTCCAACAGAATCCGTTAAGCTTTTTCGCGATAAGCTGACCAGTGACTACTTTGTGCCAATGAGCCTGGCTCAGGGCACCTACTGGTACGGAATCTTTCAGGGAACAGGAAAATCCGAGCTCTACTGTCCGGAATTTTATCTGGGAGAACGGGAAAAAAGTACCTTCGGAGATATGGCGTACATTGTTTCCACTACTTTTTATTATCAGGGAAATGCCCATCAGGCTTACATTGCCCTTTATTCCTCCTCAGATCAGCTGACGCAAATGCTGAAAAGGAATCTGACTCTGGACGGCAGCGTTTCTTACATTATCAATGAAAGAAATGCCATTGTGGCATCTTCTGATAAATCCGGGACGGGTATCTATCTTCTGGATTACCAGACTGTTGAAGATTCCTTTATGGCTTCCAACGGTTTCATTGAAAGGACGATCCTCGACCAGAAGATTTATGCAGGATTTTACAATATCCGACAGCCCGGCTGGTTCATGGTAACTGTCCTGCCCTCTTCTTCTCTTTTAAAACAAAGCAATTTTATCATGTTCCAGTATATCCTTATGTACCTTGCAGTGCTGGTGCTTGCCTCAGTTATGGCTCATTTTCTGGCCCGGTCTGTAAGCAGCCGGATTTCCTCTGTGATCCGGCAGATGAGCAAGGTCCGTCAGGGATCTCCGGTTCCCATGGAAAGCCCTGTTTATCATGACGAGATTGGTGATCTGGTAGATACCTATAACTATATGACTCGAAAAATACAGCAGCTTATGGACGAGCAGATGAAAGCGGCAGAAGAACTTCGGATCGCAGAATTTAATTCTCTGCAGGCTCAGATCAATCCGCATTTTCTGTATAATACTATGGATATGATCAACTGGATGGCGCTGCAGGGACAAACCTCAGAGATTTCCAGCGCTGTACAAAGCCTTTCCCGGTTTTATAAGCTGACACTGAGCCGCAAAAAAAGCATCAGCACCATAGGAGAAGAGGAAGAGCATGTTTCTATTTACCTGAAAATCCAGAACATGCGCTATCATGACAATATTTCCTTTATCTCTGATATTCCGGATGAGCTGACAGATTATCAGATACCAAAGCTTACCTTACAGCCTGTGATAGAAAACTGCGTTCTTCACGGCATTCTGGAAAAGGATACCAAGGCCGGAACAATCGTTCTCACCGGCTGGATGGAGCAGGAAGATATTGTGCTTCTGATCTCAGACGATGGCGTTGGAATCCCTCCGGAAAAGCTTTCCACAATCATTTCCGGAAACAGCGCAGGTTCTTCCTCCGGCGGCACAAACATTGCTGTATACAACACACATCAGAGACTTCAGATCCTGTACGGCAGGGCTTATGGACTTACCTATACCAGCAGGCAGGGGCAGGGTACAGAGGTGCAGATCCGCATCCCGGCCCGCAGGCAGACACAGGAACCGGTGTGACATGATAATTATCTGAGATAATATCTTATGGAGAAAAACCTCTTCTATTCTGTAGTATAGAAACCTGTAAACTCAGCAGACATTTTTGACTGCGCCATTATTCTACCAGGAGGCATTTTTTTTGAACACATTTGATTTTCACAACATGAACTTATCCACACTGGACAGGGCTCCCGCCCCCAAACCGCAGATTCTTCTTTATCATTTTTCGCAGGATGAACGCACCAGACAGATCAGACGATATCTGAGAAGAGCTGGCGTTGACGTCCGTGAAGTGCCTTCTTCTGATTTGTTTCATCCTCTGGGATACCTTTTTGAAATTCCGGGATTTTCTCCCTGTTCCAGGTTTCCCATGGGAGAAAACTTCAGCGAAGAAATGCTGGTTATGAAAGATTTCTCCAACAGTCAGATGGACGCTTTTCTTCAGTTTTTCCGGGACAATCAGCTGAAAAACGTTAATCTGAAAGCAGTCCTCACTCCTGTTACCGTACACTGGAATTCCATGGAGCTTTACCGTGAACTGAAAAAAGAACACCAGAAGCTGAGATAGCTGTCTCAGCTCCTGGCAAAATCACATGTGCAGCAAAAGTTTTTATGTAATGGATTCCCATGCTGACAAAAACAACATCCCGCAGAACCATGACCGGTCTGCGGGATGTTGTTTTTGAATATGTGTAAATATCAGATACTTTCTCAAAACGAAGAGTCAATTTTATCTTGTAACGATCTCAACCGGAACGTTAAAGATTTTTGCAACCTTGAGAATCGTGTCAATGTGTCTTCCGGTTGCTGCTGCCATATGATGTGTGGGACCGGCTTCACTCCAGCGGTTTACAAACTCTCTTGCACCGCAGGTAAAGCGTGTTCTCATATTGGTATCACCAAAGGAAAGGATCGGCCCGTCTTCATTTACGCCTTCTGCCACAACGAACTTGAAGTTTCCGTCCTTATCCTGTGTAATGGCAAGATAAGTAACCGGTCCAAGATACGGATAGAACTGTGTCAGATATCCGCCGCCAGTCTTGCCGTGGAATACCTTAACGATCTTCATGGTCGGTTTTTTGTCAGAGATGTCTGCATCGCCGCTTCCGGAATGACCAATGATGCAGATGTCATCATTAAAGTCAATGGAATACATCTCAGAAAGCTGTCCGGTTCCGGAAATTGTTTTCAGGATACTCATTGCCATGGCAACCTTCATATCTCCCTCAACCGCACATGCAGTTCCCTGCTTGATCAGCATGGAAAATGCCGGAATCAGCATACTGTCAAGAACGCCTGCCTTGCCCTGAGCAAACCCGTCATAATGGGAAGCGATCATGCCAAGATGCTCGTCTTTTACCCACTGCTCAAAGGCAACCACATATTTTGCCATATCCCATACTTTTTCGATTGTGCCGCCGCCTTCGATCTCAAAAGTATCCAGAATGTCCTGAGCTTTTGCACGGATTGCGTCTTCATCTGTGATATCGTCTGCAATCGCCCACATTTTTTCCCAGTCAAACTGCTTGGTATAAAGGAACATTCTGTTATAGAGGTTTGTTTCATCAATGTACAGATCCATCATTCCCGGATATGGTCTGCCGATCTGCGCAATGTTAGTCTCACGAAATCTTCTTCTGACCTGAGCAGCCTTGCACCAGTCTTCAATCTCTGCCTGAACAGCAGGATCTCCGCCTTCTACCACACCTGTGATCACCGCATGTCGCTTGCCTGCTCTCTCAAGGTCTGCAACAGCTTCGCCTACAGCTCCGCAGGCATAGCCCTCTCCCAGCCAGGAAGCAATATCTGTATGCTCATAATCCAGGGCTTTCAGCTTCTGAACGTTTACCAGCACTACAGGAACATCCAGATCGCGGATTGCCGGAAGCATATTATAAGATGTAGCATAAGTCAGCATCTGAAGGAATACAAGATCAACGTCTGCAGCGCGGAATTTATCCCCTGCCTCCATTGCCTGTTCCTTGGTTGTCACCATTCCTCCGTCAATGATCTCTACCGTATCCGGAATTGTTTTTTTGAATGCAGCATACTGTGCCTCAAACTCCGGTACCAGTGACGGGAACTGTGGAAGATAAGCTCCCAGTGCGATTGAAAATACGCCGACTTTTGCTTTCGTATTAACTAACATAATGAACTCTCCTCTTCATCTAAAACTATAAAGCTGTTTATGCGTTATAAATTTTGATATTAAAGGACTCGTGAATTACTGTTCTTGCTTCTTCAATAGATTTGAATTCCTCTGCCTTTAACATCTGGGCAGTGATATTACCGATTGCAGTTGCCTCTCCCGGACCTGCATGAACCTCTTTGCCTGTAGCTTTTGCTGTCAGTTCATTCAGATATCCTGCATTGGAACCGCCGCCTACAACATGGATACGGCTGTAGGTTCTTCCTGTGATCTCCTCCAGTTCTTTTGCTGTTTTTGCATAACATTCTGCAAGGCTGGTGTAGATCACAGTAGCGATCTCGCCGAGAGTCTCCGGAACCTTCTGTCCGGTTCTGCGGCAGTAATCCTTCACTTCCTCTGTCATATTTGCCGGTGCCAGGAAGCACTCGTCATTTGCGTCTACTCTGGACGGGAAATCCTTTGCTTCTTCTGCCATAGCACAGATTTCAGCAAAACCGTATTTATCATTGATCTCATGACGTACAGACTGGATCATCCACAGGCCCATGATATTTTTCAGATAGCGGAAACGTCCTGCATATCCGCCTTCGTTTGTCAGATTCAGAGCACAGCTCTCTTTGGAGCAGTCTGCGGTCTCTCTCTCAAGCCCCATCAGTGACCATGTTCCGGAACTGATATAAATAAAGTCATCGTCATTTGCAGGTACTGCAAGCACAGCAGAACCAGTGTCGTGAGTTGCTGGAGCAACTACTTCCAGATCAAAACCAACCTCGTTCTTCACTGCTTCAGAAAAATGTCCGATGCTTGTTCCCGGCATGATCAGCTTCTGGAAAATCTTTCTCGGATATCCCAGCTTGTCGATCAGTTCAAAATCCCAGTCCTTTGTAACAGGGCTTACCAGCTGGCTGGTAGTAGCCTCTGTATATTCGCAGGATTTTACTCCTGTGAGAAGATAATGGAAGTAATCCGGTACATGAAGAAGGGTTTCTGCCTGCTCCAGATACTCCGGATGTTTTGTTTTTACTGACATAAGCTGATAGATGGTATTGTAAATTGCTTTCTGGATACCGGTTCTCTCATACAGCTCTTCCTGGGAGATCACTTTGTACACTTCCTGATCCATACCCTCTGTACGGCTGTCACGATATCCCACTGTGTTTCCGAGAACATTGCCGTCTTTGTCCAGAAGAACAAAGTCAACACCCCAGGTATCAACGCCCATGCTTACCGGAATCTTACCGATTTCTTTACATTTTTTCAGGCCGTTGATCACCTCTTTAAACAGACGGTCAAATTCCCAGCAAAGCTCATCGCCTTTTTTTACCATACCATTTTCAAAACGGTATACTTCTTCCAGGATCATTTTTCCATTTTCCATATGTCCCAGAATGTGACGTCCGCTGGATGCACCAATGTCTACTGCCAGATAATATGTTGCCATGATTAAAACCTCCTAAATATGTAAGATATACACAGAAGAATTTTTTATTGTCTGCTGTGTTTTTTAGTTCTTCCATATTTGATAACATCATATTACATGAAAATACTTCAAATCGGAAGAACCTGGTTTGTCTGAAAAAGTGTCCTTATTTGTCACTGTCCACTCTGTTTCCGGTAATCTGTGGACAGTTCCCTTTGTTTGTCAGCTTTCCTGACAGATATGTGTTAATTTAAAATATCCCCAGAGAATCCTCTGGGGATATAGTGAATATTGTGTAAAACTCAGAGACTAGAAATTAGTCATAAAGGTTCGGAGCGATTTCTTCGTCTTCCATGTTTGTTGCATCATACCAGTAACCAGCTGTCGGAACATCAGAAACCTCATCTCCGTTTGCTGCTGCTGTCAGAGCGTAGATTGCATAGTATCCCATCATAAGAGGAGACTGTGTAACAGCACCAAGGAATGTGCCATCCTGTACAGCTGCTTTGATGATAGAACCAGCGTCGAAACCAACACCGATAACATCGCCTGCTGCTGCGTCAGAACCAAGAACGTTCAGGTTAGCGTTAGCTGCAAGAACACCCTCAGCTGCAACCTGGTTGGAACCGAAGATAGCGATGCAGTTTTCTTTGGAAAGAATAGCCTGAGCCTCTGTGGAGCAAAGCTCTACAGTTGTCTGAGCCGGTACTGCAACCTGGATAACAACGTCTGCATCTGCTTCTTTAGCATCTGCACCTTCTGCTGCGTTTACATAGAACTCGTTACCAGCAACTGCAACAGTTTTTCCATCAGCCTGGATAAGCTCGATCATCTTGTTGATGAATCCAGCGCCACGCATCTGAATGTTCTGAGCTGTAGCATCCTGGTTAACCTCACCGATGATAACCTGGCCTTCAGCGTTTGCAATAACGTCTTTGATTGCGCCATACATGTTCTCAGCTGCTACTGCACCAGCCTGAGTGTTGTCTGTAACAACCTCTGCTACTACAGATCCTTCCGGAGCATCTGCAACACCTGTATCAAATGTTACAACGGGGATTCCGTCTGCTGCGCATTTCTTAAGAGCATCTGTTACAGAAGATGTATCGCAGGCTGCAAGACCCATACCAACTGGTTTTGCTGCGATAGCTGTATTGATCATGTTAACCTGGTCTGCGATATCGGACTCACTGTTCGGTCCCTGTGCTGTGAAAGTAACGCCCAGCTCATCAGCTGCTTTCTGCATACCTTCAACTGCTGCCTGCCAGTATGTAGACTGGAAAGATTTAACCATCATCGGGAATTCATATGCTTCGTTTGCTTTCAGTCCCTCAAACTGAGCTGCCGGATCAGCAGCGTCTTCTGTTGTTGCTTCTTCCTCAGCAGCTGCCTCTTCTGTTTCAGCAGTTTCTTCTGTTTCAGCAGTTTCTTCTGTTGCTTCTTCTGCTGCAAATACCGGAGCAACTGTCATACCGGATACCATTGCTGCACAAAGGCCTAATGCGATGAGTTTTTTAATTTTCATTGTTCTACATCCTCCTTAAAAATTATATAGTTTTTAGTTTTTATGATGATCCGTCAGGCGTTTTCACCTGACGGTTCACATACGTGATTAAAATTGAAAACTGTATTCTTTATAATGCTGCTGCTTTCTTTTCTTTGATGATATCGATCAGTACCGCAACGATCAGTACAAGACCTGTGATGATCTGCTGCCAGTTTGCCTGCAGTCCCACATACGGAAGACCGGTTTTCAGAAGCATGATGACAAAGATACCAACAAAGGTTCCAAGTACAGATCCATAACCACCTGTAGCTGCCACACCACCGACAAATACGCCACCAATGGCATCCATCTCAAGACCGGCGCCAGTACCTGGCTGTACGGTAGGAGTTACTGCTGCGTATGCGATTGCTGCAAGACCTGTAAACAGACCGCAGACAACATATACCATAACATGGTAGAATTTAACATTGATTCCGGAAAGAGCTGCTGCTTCTTTATTGGAACCGATAGCGATGGTGTAACGTCCGAACTTTGTATGGTTCAGAACAAATTCCATCAGAAGAACCAGAATAACCATCCACAGGAAACCGATCGGATAACGGTCAGCGCTTCTTCCTGTACCGATTGTAAGTTTAAAGATAGAATGGAACCATCCGCCTTCCTGTGTAAGACCCGGCCACGGTGTAGCGGTACAGAGAGATCCGGCACCGCGGGTAATCATACAGGTACAAAGAGTTGCAAGAAACGGCGGCAGATTCATTACGCCGATAAGAACACCGTTCAGTGTTCCGATCAGAACTCCAAGAAGCACACAAACCAGCATAGCAACAACAACAGGTACGCCATGGCTTCTTATCAGAGTTCCGCCGATCAGTGCATAACATACCATACCTGTTCCGATGGAAAGGTCTACGCCTCCGGTAATAAGAGGGAAAGTAACACCGATTGCCATCAGAAGATCATAGTATGAAAAATCCAGCAAACTCAGCAATGTGTTGTACTGTCTGAACTCTTTACTCATAATGGAGAATACAGCTGTCAGAGCAATAACAACAATTAAAACGATAAATCTCTGATCACTTAATATACTTTTTTTCTTCTTAGTCATGACTGTCCTCCTTAATCAATACTACGTGTAGCCTTATCCATGATGTTTTCCTGGGTAGCTTCAGAAATATCAATATTACCTGTTACTTTACCCTCACACATGATAATGATACGGTCACTCATTCGGAGAACTTCTGTCATTTCAGAAGAGATCATGATGATTGATTTACCTTCTGCTGCCAGTCTGTTCATCAGTTTATAAATTTCATTCTTGGCACCAACATCAATACCTCTTGTAGGCTCGTCAAAGATCAGGATTTCACTGTCTCTTGTAAGCCATTTTGCAATAACCACCTTCTGCTGGTTACCACCGGAAAGGTTTACAACAAGCTGGTCTGCGGTAGGAGTCTTGGTTGCAAGCTCTTTGATATATTTCTCAGTTACTTCTTTTTCTTTCGCTGAGTCAATCAGGAAGCCCTTTGTAAACTGTTCCATTGTTGCCAGAGTTGTGTTCTCAATACAGGACTTCTGTACAACACATCCATATCTTCTTCTGTCCTCTGACAGATAACCGATACCATATTTAACAGCATCCTGCGGACTGTTGATGGTAACTTCACGAAGCTGTCCATCTTTGCCCATGATAGAAATCTTTCCACTCTGTTTCGGATCTGCACCAAACAGTGCTCTTGCTGTCTCGGTACGACCTGCGCCCATCAGTCCGGAGAAACCAAGGATTTCGCCTTTGCGAAGCTCAAAGCTTACATCCTGAACCATCTTACCTGCATTCAGATGTTCTACTTTAAGTACAACAGGCGCATCCGGCGCAACCATACTGTGCTGCTTCGGATCCTCATAAATAACACGTCCCACCATCATGTTGATGATATCTTCTTTTGTACTGTCTTTGGTGATAAGAGTTCCAACATAACCGCCGTCACGCATAACAGTAACACGGTCTGTAATAACCTTGATCTCATCCATACGGTGAGAAATATAGACAATACCCAGACCTTTTTCACGAAGGTCACGAATGATGACAAACAGATCCGCAATCTCTTTTTCAGTAAGGGCTGCTGAAGGCTCGTCAAAGATGATAACCTCTGCTTTGTGGGAAATCGCTTTTGCGATCTCACACATCTGCTGTTTACCAACTGTCAGATTATGCATTTTTTCTTTTGGATCAATATCAATATTCAGATCCTGGAACAGTTTTTTGGAATCCTCGATCATTTTTTTGTCATCGATGCGGAAACCTTTTTTTGGCTCACGGCCGATAAAAATGTTCTGGGCAACTGTCAGGTCGCCTACCATGTTCAGCTCCTGGTGCACGATTACCACACCGGCATCCTGAGCTTCCTTTGTGTTGTGAAATTCTGTTTCCTTGCCTTTATAGACAATGGATCCTGAATCTTTCTGATAAATACCGGTAAGAACCTTCATAAGTGTGGACTTTCCGGCACCGTTTTCTCCCATAAGCGCATGTACTTCGCCGCGTTTCACTTCAAAATTAACGTGATCCAGAGCATGAACTCCAGGAAAGGACTTATCAATGTCCTTCATAGTTAAAATAACTTCACCCATTGTTACATCCTCCCTTCCGATCAGTTCTTTCTGCGTCTTGCAGAAACGTCAGCGTAAACTGCAACGATTACAATAATACCGGTGATGATCATCTGCTGTCCTTTACCAAGACCAAATGCCATGATTCCCTGCTGAAGAAGAGAAATGATGAACACACCGATCACAGTACCGCCGATGGAAGCAAGTCCGCCAACCATGGATGTACCACCCATTACGCAGCCTGCAATCGCCTCGTTGTTGTACTGATCGCCGTAACCTGGCTGAACAGTTGTATATGTAGCTACAAAGAACAGTGCGGCAATACCTACCAGAGTTCCGCAGATCATGTATGAAAGCATACGCCATTTTCTGGTGTTTACACCGGAAAGGCGAACCGCCTCACTGTTAGAACCAAGGCAGAGAATATAACGTCCCGGTTTTGTACGGAAAAGGATAATTCCGCAGATCACTGCTACTGCCAGGAAGATCACAATACCTACAGGAAAATCGTTATAGGAAACAATGTTTCTGAACCATCCGTTTTCCGGATCGCTGCCCATAGGCCAGCTTACAGACTGTGTTTTTGTAAATACAGAAGCAAGACCTTTGGCAATATTCATAGATGCCATAGATACGATAAACGGCGGTACAGACATGTAAGATACCAGCCATCCGTTAAAGGTACCAAAGCAAAGACCGATCAGTACACATAATACCATAGCTGCTGCACATGGAACACCATAGCTTGTCATGCAGTAACCGGAAACCAGTGCACAGCAGAACATAACCGGTCCGATGGAGAAATCAATTCCTCCTGTAGCGATTACAAAAGTAACGCCCAGTGACAAAAAGCCCAGGAAATAAACATAGTTCAATGTGGATCTGATACTGTCTCCTACCGGAAACTTATCTCCAAGAACCACTTTGAAGACTACGAACATAAGAATCAGGATCCCAACAAGCAGAATCCTGTTCAGGCCGAGCTTTTTTATGATTGGATTTTGTTTCAGCTTTTCCAATTTCTTCACCCTCCTACTGTTTTTCACACTCTCTGTGTTTTCTTAACTTATAATAACGTGAAAACCTGATAATTGTAATAGAATATCTTACAAAAAAAGGTAAAATATTTACGGTAATGTAAATATTTTACCTTTTTTCTTGACTGGTATCCCCAAATTTCACTGTGGATTGCCGTCTGTTTTTGTTGTTTTTAGTGTATTAAACGGAAAAAGCAGTTTTTCAATTTCACTTGTGTACATATTTTCCGGCGTCACCAGCTGACAGCCGGAATTGATCTCCGCCTCATAGGTTTCCCCTCTGAGCAGCCGAACTGTCTCCTGTACTCCCAGATACCCCATTTTAAAAGCCTTCTGTACAACAATTCCCTGAAAGATCCCATGTTCCATCAACTGGACTGCTTCCTGGGAACTGTCCACACCTACCACCTGAATCTTATTTTCCGCTCCGGCCGCCTTCACTGCTCTGGCAGCTCCCACTGAAGAATATTCATTCATCCCGGCGATCATTTTAAGACCGGGATACTGTCTGATCAGTTCCATAGTAAGCTCATAGGATTTGTCATACCTGGAATCACAGTACACCACATCTACAATGTTTTTTTCAAATTTTCCAAGGCCTTCCCGGAATCCTTTTTCTCTTTCCACAGCAGTAGAAACGCCTTTTACATGGGCAACAATGGCGATCTGATCCTCCGGTTTCAGCAGAGAAGCCGCAAATTCCCCAAGTTTTTTTCCTGCCTCCACATTGTCTGTGGCAACTGTGATCTCCTGAATACTTTCTTCTGTATAAGAGTCAATAAATGTGATCCGTATCCCCTGATCTCTTGCCTCCTGAAGAAGACTGTTGGATTCTGTAAAACTGGAGGGAGAAATAAGAATGGCATCAGGATTTTTAAGAATTGCCTGTTTCAGTATCCGGTTCTGTCCCTCCACATCATTCTCTTCCTCCGGAGCCATGATTTCAATATCCACATTTGCCTCCTGCGCCGACATCTGAACGCCCTGGATCAGAGACGTCCAGAAATCATTTCTGCTGTCCACCACTTTTGGAATGTAAATCAAGGAAAGACGATTCTGTCTTTCTGCTCCGTTTTTATGATAATTTACCGCTACCGCAGCAAATACCAGACTGAGAAGCAATGCCACAGCAATCCATTTTCCATACTTTTTCATCACAGCCCCTCCTGTTGTCCCGGTATTGTAATTGTGGCAGTAGTTCCTTCACCTGGTTTACTTTCATAAACAATTCCATACTCGTTCCCATAATAAAGCTGAAGTCTTTTCTGGACATTATATATCCCAACACCGTTGGAGTGATAATCCACCTTATGTCTTTCGTAAATATGATCCAGGGTTTCCTGATCCATGCCCACGCCGTCGTCAATTACCTGAAGTACCGCATTTCCGTTTTTCATAAATCCTTTTACCAGAAGAAGTCCCCTGCTCTCTTTATATTTCAGTCCATGATAAATGGCATTTTCAATGACAGGCTGTAATACCAGTTTGATCAGGCGTATATTTAATATAGAAGGTTCTACTTCAATCCGGAACTCCAGTTTGTCCTTATAACGCATTTTCTGGATAGTCAGATAGCCTCGGGCATACTCAATTTCCTGGCCTATGGATACCAGTTCATCCTCATTACTGATACTCTGTCTTAAAAGACGGGCAAGAGAAGCTGTCATCAGTACAACCTCTTCGTTTTTTTTACCTTCTGCCATCCAGATAATGGAATCCAGCGTATTATACAGAAAATGAGGATTGATCTGGGACTGAAGAGCCTTCAGCTCGCTCTTTCTCTTTGCTTCCTGTTCCCGGATATTCTGTGCCATAAGCTCATGTATCCTCTGAGTCATAACATTAAAAGATTTTGTGAGGCTGCCGATTTCATTTTCAGAATCCACTACAATATCGGAAACACTGAAATCTCCTTCCTGAACCCGTTCCATGGAATCACACAGCCGCTGAATAGGAAGCGTAATACTTTTTGCCACAAAACGGGAAAAAAATAAAGCTACTGCCATCAGCCCCATTGCCACCAGCACATAAATACTCTGAGCCTCATTGCTTCTTCGCAAAAGCTCTTCCACTCTTACACAGTCTACTACCGTCCATCCTGTTTTTTCCGATCTGGAAATGGAATACATTTTTTTGTTGATCCCATCCCCCCAGGTTACAATATCAGATCCTGCGTTCATGACAAGGTCAATATTCTCTGTCTGAAGCTCATTGTAAAGCTGCTGCTGCTGCGGATGATACACAATATTTCCATCTGCATCCACAATAAAAGCATATCCCTGATTTCCTACCATACTCTGATCACACAGCTCGCTGATAGCGCTGTAATTCAGATCGATAAAGAATACCCCTTCTTTTTCCTGTCCTGTTCCCATTTCTTTGTTACGGATTCCCCGGCTCAGCGTGATCACCCAGGGACGTTCTCCGCTGATAATGTGCTGAACATGAGAGGAAGTAAGATAAACGCTCTCCCTGCCTTCCAGCGCATTGGTATACCATTCCTGGGAATGAATATCCAGGTCCTGATTTGTAAGATGCTGCCCATTGTTGATCAGCATTCTTCCGTTTTCTGCAATAATTCCCAGGTTCAGAATATCACTCCGGCTGTCCAGAATTGTCTCAAACTGACTGAGAATACGGTCTCTTGCCTCAGGATCTGCAGTATCCCCAAAAAGATATTTCTGTACGTCTTCATTACTGGAAACCAGATAAGAGGTATTTTCCATATAATCAATATAAGAATCGATATTCTGATTCATCTGCTGGATAATGGTCTGTGTATACAAAGATGAATTTTCAAATACAGACTGCCTGGTATAGCTTAAAGAAATTACAGTTATAATAATCACTGCCCCCAGAAGAAGAACTGACAGCACTGCAAAAATAACGCTCTGAATACTTTTAAATTTTTTAATCATAAGGTCGCCCGGCTGGATTTTTTTCATCTTCTCCGCTCCCTGGCATATTCTGTAGGTGTGACTCCTGTCATCTTTTTAAAGGAAATGCCAAAATAGTGAGGATCAGAAAATCCTACTTTTTCTGCAATCTCATAATTTTTCATAGTAGTGTTTTCCAGAAGTTCCTTTGCCTTTTCCATTCGTGTCCTGATCAGAACCTCTGTGAAAGTCTCCCCGGTCATTTCTTTAAATATTGTACTGAAGTAACTGGTGCTGATATTCAGATAAGAACAGATATCGTTCAGGCTGAGATCCGGATCCATATAATTTTTCTGGATATAATTCATGGCCAGCCTTGCCTGCCTCTGTCCGGTAGAGCTGTTCATATCGGAAAGCAGTTTAAAGATTTTCATAATATAATCTTCCACAATCCTGCAGGCACTGTCAAAAGATTTCTGTTTCGTAATACTGTGGAGAAGCTCATCCCTTCCACTGAGGATTCTCTTCATATCCACTGACACATCCTCACATACCCGATCAATGGTTCTTACAATCTGCTGCAGGTACATACAGGCACGGCTTTTTTCCACCAGTGCCTGGCAGATAGAATCTTTCATCTCCTGAAATGCACTTTCCACCTGTTCCTTTTTTCCTGTTTTTAATGCTTCGGTCAGTTCCTCCAGAAGCCTGTCAAGAGGAATCACCTTTACAGACCTCTGCTCTGCCATATCAATCAGAAGATCCCCCCCCAGCAGATACCGGTACTGCATCACCTGAGCAGCCATATCGTGGGACAAAATCAGCTCTCCTGGATTCTTTACCCAGTCTCCGATTCCCATTGATACGTCTATCCCCATTACTTCTTTCATTTTGTCCTTGATCTCTCTGCATATTCCTTTTGTCTTTGCAGTAAAATCTCGGCTCCATTTTTCCTGAAACAGAATACAGACCCTGTTCCCGCCTTCCTGATAGACAATGCCCGCCTGTTCCCTTCTCACGATCTCATCACTGATGTTATAAAGTACAAAAGCCATCAACGCACTTTCCTGGCGTTTCTCCATATCAAGCTGATACATATCGGAATAAATATCAATATCAAACATGGCGACCCTGTATCTCACTGCCGAAGGATCGATTCCCATATTTCTCAGACGTTCCAGGCTTTCCTCCACATTTGTGGTACAGTTTACCAGAGCCTCTATTGCTTTGGAACGTATGACCTGAGCGTTTTTGCGGTAGCTCTCAGAAGCTTTTGTAAGCTTTTCCATTTTCTGCTTTTCCTGTCTCTTCTGATCTACCTTTTCCTTCATTTTATTAATCACACCCGTAAGCTCCATAGCTGTCACTGGTTTTAAAAGATATTCACTGACATTATACTGGATCGCCTTTTTTGCATACTCAAATTCCCCGAATCCACTGAATATCACGATCACAATATCAGGATAATTGTCGTGAAGAAAATGACTCAGCTCCATTCCATCCATATAAGGCATCAGGATATCTGTCAGCACAATATCCACCGGATGTTCCTTTACAAATTCCGCTGCCTGCTGGCCGTTTTCGCAATCGCCCACAAGCTGGCATCCGATTCCCTCCCAGTCTATATTTTCCTTTATGGCATCCCTTACAAGGATCTCATCATCTACAAGTAATATACGATACATAAACTATAAAAACTCTCCCGTTCTGAACATATAGAATACTTACTTATGATTTATTTTACCACAAACTATGGGAATATGGAATATGGCAAAGTTTTGTTTTTCATGTCTGTAACACAGTACTCTCCAAAAAAGAAAAGCCACTGCCATTTACAGAAACAGTGACTTTTTCTCTGATAAAATTATAAATTTGCCTCAACCTGGTTTATCTGATTTTAATAGCTGAATACCGTTTCTACTGTGCCTGTATCCAGATCTTTGCTCAACATTGCGCTGTTTACCCGGGCATACCCGGTTCTCCAACCTACACTGTTTGCCTGATCGATCACACCATGATCCAGAAGCATGTAAACCTTATTTCCGATTTTTTCAGCAAATTGGATAGTAACTGCCTCATTATCATTGAACTGGCCGCAGGCCACACTTCCCACAGATGCATAGTCTGCCTGAGTAACCAGTTCCACTGGCTCTCCGTTTTCATTCATAAAATAAATGCTTCCGTTTCGTGTAAAATACTTGTCCATAGAGTTAATATAATCATACATTTCGTCTATACTCTGGCTCACAACCATTCCATCTTCACTGACGGAAAAAACAGGTGCCCGAAGTCCGTCCATTCCTGCAACAATCTCTGCTTCCGTTCCGTCTTTTTTAACCTTCATAATCTTTCCACCTGCATATACTGCCCCGGTTCCTTCATAGGAACCATAGGAAAAGTAAATATATTCATCTTTAAAAACCATGGACACAATTGAAGCTGTTCCCTGAAAATCATCTGCATATAAATCCGGTTCTGTGGTGCACAGCGTTTTCTGTTGTCCTCCCTGTGCGTCCACTACAGCAAGAGATACTTTTCCTTTTGTAGCTGCCCCTGAATCAGCTTCTACAGGCTGATAATAGATCAGTCCGTCATGACTGGCAAGAAAGCTGCCGTCAACAAGCTTCATTCTCTCTCCTGTTTCTGCATCAATACTGTCAATACTATGATTTGCAGTATCTGAACAGATAATCTTCTTTCCATCTGATGCTTCAATCCGCCCCAGACCATATGTCTGTGTCTGTCCACTGTTCTGATCAATGCTGCAGATTTCGTATCCTCCGATCTGATCTACAGGTTTTTCATAAAAGATCAGGCTGCTGTCCGTAAGAACCAGGGAACCGCCGCCTTCCATATCACCGATCATGACTTTTTCTCCGGATGGGCTTTGCATCATAAGCTTATTTGTTTCTCCGACAATCGGCTTATAATATCCTAATGCAGCGCTGCCCTCAAAGTTGGAACCGTCATACTCCCAGTAATAAACAGTTCCGTCTTCTTTTTGCGCAACATTGCCTGCTTCATATACAGGAGCAGTTTCTTCTACGGTTTCCTGATTTTCTGCTGCCTGGACAAGCGTTCCGCTGTATTCCCCGGCCGAAACTGCCATAAGCATTGCCATACATACACCGACTGCCTGTTTCACATACTTTTTCATCTGATTTCCTCCATTTTTTGTCTATATGTAATAATTTAATTAATATCCCACAGTACCTCAATATGTGGCAGTTTCTGTGGTTCTCATTTTTTTATACACTCTCTGAATCCGTATGCTGTTTTATATGATTGCTCTTCCCTGCCTGTCACCGCAAAAAACCCGCCGGTTCCTGCCCAAAAGAGCAGGAGCCGACGGGTTCCTTTTTACTTCTTTCTTTACTGTTTTTATATTATTTTACGATCACACCATCTTCATCCCAGAGATCATGCCAGTCGTTTGCGCCCTCCCAGAGGAATACCTGACCTTTTACAAGGCGGTTGCCTTTTTCCAAAGTGGAAATGATTTTCATTTCCTCTTCTGTAAGAGGATCCTCAGTTACGCATTTCAGATTGGAAGCAAAATTATGTACGGAGAACGGAATGGAAATCTCTCCTCTCTGATGCGCCCATTTCAGAGCGATCAAAGCCGGATGTACTCCGTGTGCCTCTGCAATAGCTTTCATTTCCGGAAGCTGAAGATCAGCCACATCCTCCGGACAGATATCTCTCTCTGGTCTTCTAGGTGAGCCAAGAGGCATATAGCCTACCGGCTGGATATTGTGAGCTACCAGATAATCATAAAGCTCCTGCTGCTGGAAGCATACATGAAGTTCCAGCTCACAGGCTGCCGGTTTGATCTTCATAAGCGGAAGAACAGCCTCCAGCTTCGGAATCGTCATGTTTGAGATACCGATGTAACGGATCACCCCTTTTTCCACAAGCTCCTCACACTGACGGTAAGTATCCATAAACTCATCCACACTGAAAGGTCTGGAATCCGGATTTCTGGAATCTACATCACATCCCGGTGCATGATAATTTGGGAACGGCCAGTGGATAAAGTACAGGTCCACATAATCGCACTGAAGATCCTGAATACTCTTTCTGCAGGCTTTCTCCACATCTCTGTGCATATCATTCCATACCTTTGTCATAATAAAAAGATCTTTTCGCTCTACAACGCCCTCATCAAAAGCGTCCTTAAATACCTTTCCGATCTGTGGCTCATTGCCATAGCAGGCTGCGCAGTCAAACATACGATAGCCGCTGCGCACTGCCCCTGCAACCGCTGCTGATACATCCTCTGCTGATACACGGTCAGAACCAAAGGTTCCCATTCCAACACAGGGAACTTCCTCACCGGAAGGAAGAGTTACTTTTGGCACAAGTGCCGGATTAATAAATTCTGCCATCTTTTTCTTCTCCTTTTTATGATTTTCTGATTCTGTTGTATTTTGAAAACTCTACAAAATCTTTATACTTTCATAATCTTAATCTGAGGAAGAATTTTTTCCATATCCTCCATACAGAAAAATCCTGTTTCCTCCCGCATGGCTGCCGCCGCAGAAATGGCGCTTGCCTTTTTCAGGGTTTCCGGAAGGGACAGCCCCTCCTTCAGTCCGATAGCGAAGCCTGCGATCATGGAATCGCCGCAGCCTACTGTATTGACAGCATCGATTTTCGGTACTTCCGCCCGGAAGATTCCCTCGTCACTTACTGCAAGGGAGCCGTCTGCTCCAAGGGAAACAGCTACGATCTCCACGCCGTTTCTGTGGATCACCTTTGCCGCTTCAATAATATCGTTGATATCATCGCAGTTTTTTCCGGTAAGCATCCGGATCTCGTCAATATTGGGCTTGATCAGTGTGGGAGCTGCCTGAATCCCCATTTCCAGAAGCTTTCCGCTGGTATCGAGGATCACGTTTTTTCCGGCGTCCTTTACAATTTTTACAAGGCGCTGATATGCGGTTCCGTCTAAGCCTTTTGGAACGCTTCCGGACATTGCCACAACCTCTGCGTCAGCAACCAGAGTGCGGAATTTTTCTTCAAAGCCTTCAAAATCCTTTTCCGTAAGAGTAAAGCCCGGCTCCAGAAATTCTGTCTGCACATGGTTTGTCTCGTCCCAGATATTAATGCAGGAACGGCTTTCCGCATCCACATGATAAAATTCACTTTTGATGCCAAAGGGCTTCAGGGCATCCTCGATGTAATTTCCCGCATGTCCGCCTACAAATCCGGTTGCCACAACCTCTGCCCCGTAAATAGAGGCCGGCTTGGAAACGTTCAGGCCTTTTCCCCCAGGAACATAACTGCATTCCTTTACACGATTGACTTCTCCCACCTGAAAGTTTTCTACTACATACCGCTTGTCAATAGCGGCGTTTAAGGTTACTGTCAGTATCATTTTAGTTTTCCTCGTTTGATAAAAGAATCTTTCCTTTTACAAGGCCCGGTGTCTTAAAGAGCTGGAAGGCTTCCTGAGCCTGGCTCATTGGAATTTTCTTATAAATGAAGCCCGGATCAAATTTCAGCTGTCCGGTTGCAAAATAATGAGCGGTAAGCTCCCATTCTTTTCCCGGGAACGGAGCGCTGTAGGACATCCAGGAGCCTGTCAGTTTAAACTCCTTACGGTTCATGTTTTCCCACTGGGCAGGTGTAAAGGAAAGGTCTGCATGAGGAGTACCGATAAAGCATACATGGGCCTTATTTGCAGCCAGCTCAAAGGCCATATGCATGGTTGGAACCTGTCCTGCTGTCTCAAACACATAACCGTATCCCTTGTTTCCGGTAAACTCCATAGCTGTTTTCATGTAGTCCTCTTTTGTGGTGTTTACCACCTCGTCTGCCCCAAGGCGTTTTGCCAGCTCCAGACGCTCATCACTGATATCAAAAACCACAACCTTTTTGGAACCGAAGATCTTTGCCCACTGCATGGTAAACATTCCGATGGTTCCGCCGCCAAGGATCGCCACGCACTGGCCTCCCTGATAATCATTCTGCAGAAGTCCGTGAAGGGCTACTGTGGAAGGCTCGAACATTGCGCCCTGCTCATAGGGAACGGATGCGTCAAAAGGAACTGCGTTCTGCTCCGGAACCACCACATAATCTGCATTGCTTCCCTGCTCTCTGGAGCCGATAAAGCTGTAATGCTTGCAAAGGGAATAATTGCCTTTCTGGCAGTCCTCACATTTCATGCAGGGTACAAGAGGAGCTCCGGAAACACGGTCGCCTGCCTTTACCTTTGTAACACCCTCTCCTATTTCCACCACGTCGCCGGAGAACTCATGTCCCAGAACGATCGGATAAAAATGCACGCCATTGTGAAGGACACGAGGAATATCAGAGCCGCAGATACCGGAATAGCGAACCTTGATCTTTACATACCCCGGTTTTACCTCCGGTTCCGGAATTTCCAGATACTGCACGTCCTCATTTGCTACAACTACTGCTGCTTTCATAATAAGAATCCTCCTCCTTTTATTCATGTTTTGTCATCATACCGGACAGAGACCGGTACAATTCCAGATAGGTTTCATAAGTTTTGTCGTAAATCTCTTTCACCCTGAGATCAGGCTCATGGGTTCTTGTTACACTGACGGTTTCCTTTACTGCCTCCTCATAGTCCTGATAGAAGCCTGTTCCTACTCCGGCCAGAAGGGCTGCACCCAGAGTAGTGGCTGTATCAGAAGCCGGAACTACGATCTTTTTGCCTGTAATATCTGCCTTGATCTGGGTCCAGAGAAGTGAGTTTGCAGATCCGCCCATAGCGCGGAGAACGTTTGCCCGGGCGCCTGCGCTTTCTGCCACTTCCAGATTATGGCGGAGAGAAAGAGCCACACCTTCCATACAGGCGCGGACCATATGTCCCTTTGTTTTGGAGAAATCAAGTCCGTAGAATACGCCCTTTGCATAAGGATTCCAGATGGGAGACCGCTCGCCGGCCATGTACGGAAGAAATACCAGTCCATCGCTTCCGGCAGCTATTTTTTCTGCGATCTCATTAAGCTGATTCAAAGAAGAAACTCCTGTTTCCTTTTTCATCATCCGCTCATAGTCCGCAAATTCCCTCTCAAACCAGCGCATAACACCGCCGCCTCCGGTAGTACCTCCCTGAAGAAGCCATTTGCCCGGAACTACATGGAAGCCAAGGATCAGACGGGGATCTGCCTTATACTCGTCAAGACAGATACTCATACCGCCTGCCTGTCCGCCCTGCTCCTGAGTCTCGCCGGGATTGATCACACCGGCCCCCAGAGTTCCGCATGCTGCATCCAGACCTCCTGCCACAACAGGAGTTCCCTCTGCAAGTCCGCATTCCTCCGCAGCTTTTTTTGTTACTGTTCCCACAACATGGTCACAGGGAACGATTTCCGGCAAAAATTCCACAGGGATCCCCAGCTTTTCACACATAGCCTCATTCCACTTGCCTGTACGCATATCAAAACAGTGAAGTCCGTAACCCTGAGAAAGATCCTGGCTTACCGCTCCTGTAAGCTTAAAAGCAATAAAGCTGTTGGACTGAAGGATTTTGTCAGTTTTGGCATACACCTCCGGAAGGTTTTCTTTATACCAGAGGATCTTCGCTGTAGTATAAGATGGCTGAAGGGAGTTTCCTGCCACCTCAAAGATTGCCTCTGCGCCGATCTCCTCGTTGAGACGGTCACAGACAGACTGCGCTCTTGTGTCCATCCAGATCGGCGTATTGGTCAGTACATGTCCGTTCCGGTCAATGGCAATGGCTGACCAGCTCTGACCGTCAATCCCTACGCCGGCAATCTCTTCCGGAGCAACAGACGCCTCTTCGATCACCTGACGGACAGCCCCGCAGACAGCGCTCCACCATTCTTCCGGATTCTGCTCTGCCCAGCCCTCCTTTGGGTAATACACCGGATAATCCCCGTTGGCTGCTGCCAGAACACAGCCGCTCCGGTCAAAAAGAGCAACCTTACAGGCGCTTGTTCCAATATCAATTCCAATTAAATATGAGTGGGTCATGTCTTTTTCCTCTTATATTTATCGTGTTCTGCTTTCCCATGATTCTGTATCCTTAAAGCTGTGCAATGGATTTTCCATGAATAATGGTAGTTCCCAGCTTTTCTGTGCGGCATCCGGATTCATTTCCTGCATGTTCCAGACGTTCCAGCATAATCCCTGCCGCTGCCTCTGCTATTTTATCTGTAGGCTGAGAAACAATGGTCAGCTTGGGATTACAGGCTCTGGCAAAAGGAAGATTATCAAAGCCTACCAGAGAGATTTCCTCCGGAATCCGGATTCCCAGCTCATTAAGCCCGATCACAGCTCCCATAGTCATCTCGTAGTTGGTGATAAAAACCGCTGTCATTTCCGGATTTTCCTGCACCAGTGTTTCCATTGCCTTAACGCCGCCCTGAATGGTGTAATCACCGTGAACGATCAGCGACTGCCGTACAGGAAGATTCAGTTCCTCCATGGTTTTGCAATAGCCTTTCATTCGTTCCTGCGCTGTGGAGATTTCCTCCGGACCGCCAATGATCCCGATATTCCGATGACCTTTTTCATACAGAAGCCTTAAGGCATCTGAAGCAGCCTGCTCATTGTCTACCAGAACACTGTCACAGACAACGCCCTTGATTTTACGGTCAATAAGAACAATCGGCTTTCCTGTTTTCTGAAAAGTTTTCAGATGACCGCCCTCGGTATCTACCGGCATATTGATGATGCCGTCAACTCTTTTCCGGCATAAAAACTCCACAGCCTCCTGCTCCAGCTTCTTGTCTGTACGGCAGTCACAGATCATTGTCGCGTAACCGTGGTTTCTTAAAATATCTTCTATACCGGTAATGATCTCAGCACAAAAGGTATTGTTCAGCTCAGGAATTACCACTCCAATGGTTTTTGTTGCATTTGTCTTAAGATTCCTGGCAACCTCATTGACCTCATAGTGAAGTTCTTCAATAGCTTCCTCGATTTTTTTTCTGTTTTTTTCTCTGACATTTCCTCCGTTAAAATAGGAAGAAATGGTTGCAAGGCCCAGTCCTGTTCGCTTTGCAAGATCTTTCATGGTTGCTGCCATATGAATCCCCCTGTCAGCTATCTGTCAGTATTTCAGTTTCAGGCTTTTCCGTCGCATCCGCAGACCTTCATGCGATACATAACAAGCTCCTTGACTGCCTTGATCGCAGCTTTACCGTAAGCTTTCGGATCAATAGTGTTTTCATTTTCTGCAAAGGTTTCTTTTACTGCTTTGGAATAAGCGTCACGTAGCTCTGTAGCAAAGTTTACTTTACACATACCGCGTTTTACACACTCTCTTACCTGATCGTCGCTTAATCCTGATGCTCCGTGAAGTACAAGCGGAACCTCTACCATCTGACGGATCTCGCTGACGCGCTCAGTATCAAGAACCGGTGTGCCTGCATAGAAACCATGGGCTGTTCCGATAGCTACTGCAAGAGAGGTAACGCCTGTACGCTCTGCAAATTCTTTTGCTTCCTGAGGATCTGTATTTGTATCAGCATCTGCTTCCAGGTCATCTTCTTTGCCGCCGACCTTGCCAAGCTCTGCCTCGCAGGGAATATCAAGGGCGCGGGCTACGTCTGCAACTTTTTTTGTCAAAGCTATGTTTTCCTCAAAATCAAACTTGGAGCCGTCGATCATCACAGAGGTATAGCCTGCGTGGATTGCCTGCATTGCAAGCTCGAAGCTGCTGCCATGATCCAGGTGAAGGCATACCGGTACACTGGCTTTTTTTGCTTCCGCCGCAACAAGAGCTGCATAGGTCTCAACTGTTCCATATTTTACTGTAGATGGTGTAGTCTGAATCATAACCGGAGCCTTCAGTTCTTCGGCTGCTTCTATGATCGCTTTTACCATCTCCATATTTTCCGCATTAAAAGCGCCTACTGCGTATCCTTCCTTCTGAGCCTTTGACAGCATTTCCTTTGATGTAACAAGTGGCATGATCATTTCCTCCTTATGGTAAAATATAATGTATAACCTGCAGTTTTTCAGTATTTATGTGTTTCAGCTTTCAAAACCGAAACGTTTCTGTTTGAACTTATCATACATCGCCGAAACGTTTCTGTCAACAGTAAAATATTCATCTTTTACAGGAAAATATTCTATTGTAAACAACGGAAGATACAGGTAAATTTTATATTAGAAAAATTTTATTCTTAATAAACGGAGGTATTATTATGTTAAAAGGAATTCCTGAAATCTTATCACCAGAATTATTAAAAGTATTATGCGAAATGGGACACAGTGACCGTCTCGTTATTGCTGACGGAAACTTTCCTGTAGAATCCATGGGAAAAAATGCCATTACAATCCGCTGCGACGGACACGGCGTACCGGAAATTCTGGAAGCTATCCTGAAAGTTTTCCCACTGGATACTTATGTGGAGCATCCTGTAAATCTTATGGAAGTTATGCCGGGAGATACTGTAGAAACTCCGATCTGGGATACATACAAAGAAATCATCCGTAAATACGATGACAGAGGAGATGCTGTTGTGGGAAATATCGAGCGTTTTGCTTTTTATGATGAGGCAAAAACTGCTTACTGCATTATTTCCACAAGTGAAAAAGCTCTGTATGCAAATGTTATGCTTCAGAAAGGCGTTGTGATCAACGACTGATTCCGTAATCATTCTGCAAAATCCAGTAAAACATAAGAAAATCCCATAAATTCGGGATTTCCTATAAAGTGAAAATCAAATTTTCCTGATTATATAAAAAGTACAGGTTCCTTTCTCCTGATATCCCCTTCTGCCTTATATCTAGTAAAGGGGAACATATCACTTCAAGGTTCCTGTACTTTTATTTTTTATCGCTTTTTAAAATGATAGATCAGAACTCCGGCAGCTGCGCCTACTGCTATGGCTGCAATCCAGAGAAAAGGTGCGGGAATTCCGGAAGACGTTTTTACAGTCTGAGCCGATGTTTCCTGCGCATTTTCCCCTGCGCTGTTTTCCGTTTTTTTGACCGAAGGCTCTTCTTTCTCTTTGCTTTTTTCGGTTTCTTTATTGCCTGCCCCGGTTACTTCCGCAGATTCAGACTTTTCGGAAACTGCAGGGGTACCCTCGGCTTCCTTTTTCCCGGAAACGGTATCGGCTGTCCCGGAAGCCTTTTCTGGTACAGCTTTCGATGCGGAAGCCGCTTCAGAACTCTCTGCTGCATCCGGAGTTATGGAAGGAGCCGCAACTGATGTTTCCGGCTTCTCTTCTGTCTCTGATATTGCAGAAGGTGTTGTTCCCGGTTCTCCAGCGGTTTTTGAAACTGCTTCAGAAGATGTTTCCGGTTTCTCTGTACTTACAGAAACAGCTGTATCAGAAGTTTCCGCATCTTCTGCTGACAAGGCGCTGTCTGTCTTTCCAGGAGTCTTTCCATTTTCTGTGCTATCTGACATTTCTCCTGATTCAGTACCTTCCTGTTGGTCAGGATTGTTCACTTCATCCAGATTGACCCATCCCTGTTTTCCGTCTATGGTGGTCACACCCCAATAGCTTCCGTCATTCATATGGGCATCCTGAGTAATATGTAATGTTTCGCCGCTTTTGATATCACGGACTCCCGGAACTGTCCCGTATTTTTCGCCCGGACCCTGATATAGTTTCATATCATCCTCTTCCGATACAGTAATATCATAGTCCGCCTGATAGTTTACATTATCTCTTCCTGCCAGATACAGTTCTGAATCAATAGCCTCCTGTCGGGATGCTGCCGGGCGGCAGTCATCCAGCGGTACAAAACCATTCATTCCGTGATACTGTACATATCCCCAGGTACGTTTATGAGTCTCGTCTTCCACCTCACCCTCAATATGCAGAGCTGTGCCATTGGGAATCATTTCCTCGCTCAGCTTCGCAGCTTCCAGATCCGGGTTTGCATAGATATCAATGCCTCCGGCTTTTGATTCCACAATCATATAGTAATCTGTCTTATAATCCGGTTGGGTTTGTTTGTTCTGGACGTCTGCTGAAACTGTCACTGAAATAATCATACACAATATCGCCGCAAACCAGATTCCTGTTTTTTTCTTCATCTTTCTTTTCCCCTTGCCTTATGCATTTCCCCGAATCACATGCCTTTGTGCTGTTTCCCTGCAGACTCATGGATTCTTCTGTTACTATAAACAATCATAGCACAGTTTTTGTGGTTTGATAATCCCTTTTCGTTCTCATTTTTCTGATAAATAACGACAAAAACTACCGTCCGATTCATTCACATCAACATGCCCGGAGCACAGCTGCTGACAAAAATATATTATCAACATGCCACTGCCCTGCCAATGCTTTTTACTTAACCTCAAATCATTCTTTCTGATCTGGGATTCTTTCTGGCCTGGTTCTCGGGAAGAAAACCTCAAAAAATCATACCCCCGGATTCCACCAGGGAAATCTGCGGTTCAGCCATTTTTCACAAAGCGAACTCCATTCTTCACAACCACGGACAATTCCTCTTCCGTCTTCATTTGCCGTCAGCTCGTTTCCAAGTCCGATTCCATGATATCCCTCCGGAAACAGATGATATTCTGCCGGTATCCCATATTTTGCCAGAGCCTGAACAAAACATATGGAATTATACGGAAGAACTGTCGTATCCTCCATGGTATGCCAGATAAAGGTTTCCGGTGTGTCTCTGCTTACTTGATTTTCCAGCGACATTTGATCCCTCAGTTCCTCATACCTGTCTCCCAGCAGGTTTCGGAAGCTTTCCTCGTGCCCCTCTTTCCCTGAGGTGATCACCGGATAGCTGAGGATCAGGCCATTTGGACGGATATCCTCTGCCTCCAGCCCCAGAAGTTCTGCAAGCTCTCCATTATTCCAGAGGGTTCCGAGTGACGCCGCCAGATGTCCTCCTGCGGAAAATCCCATTACAAGTATCTTGTCCTGGTCGATCAGCCATTCCCCGCTTCTTTTTCTCAGAATATTTACTGACTTTGCAAGCTGGCAGAGAGCTGTTGGATAAACAGCCGGAGCCACACTGTATCTGAGAACCGCTGTATGGTATCCCATGCTCATAAAACGAATGGCAATGGCTTCCGCTTCCCTGTCTGAGGTCATTCTGTAGGCTCCTCCCGGACAGATCAGAATCACCGGGCGAACCTGTCCCGGATACAGTTCTTTAGACTCTTCCCAGAAATAAGTAGTCATCCAGGCTTCATAATCTTCATAACAGATTCTTATTTTTTCATGTAACATTTGCATTCCCCTTCACTTATCCAAAATTTCTCATGCTTCCCTGATTTTACCACACTGACAGAAAAATGGACAGAAGTACCGCAGATTTTACTCCAGGTAATAATGGATGTTCTGCACATTTTATTGCTTTCCTGACAAAAAAATCCTCCGGAGCTCTCCGGAGGATTTTTCATCTGGCATTTAACTGCCGATATAAGTCTTATTTGTAAAGAGGTCCGTAGTTCTTGCAAGCGCGGAAGTCTGCGCCCTCTTTGTCCATTCCAAATGCATTCCATGCAGCCGGACGGAAGATCTTTTCTTCCGGAACGTTGTGCATGCAAACCGGGATTCTCAGCATAGAAGCCATTGTGATAAGGTCTGCGCCGATATGTCCATAGGAGATTGCACCATGGTTAGCGCCCCAGTTATTCATTACATTGTAAGCATCCTTGAATGCGCCTTCTTTTCCGTCGCATCTTGGAGTAAACCATGTGCATGGCCATGTGTAGTCTGTACGTTTCCAGAGAGTATCAGATACTTCCTCCGGAAGAGCTACAGTCCAGCCCTCTGCGATCTGAAGAACCGGTCCAAGTCCTTTTACAAGGTTCAGACGGATCATAGTTGCAGGCATCTGATCCTTTGTTTCAAATCTGGAGGAGAATCCGCCTCCACGGAAGTATCCGTTGTCTGCTGCATTCCATGTAGTGGCATCCATAATTGCCTTCTGATCTTCTTCTGTTACATTCCACCATTCTTTCATAACAGCATTGCCGTTTTCGTCTTTAGCACCGCCGTTAGCATCAAGGCAGCATGCACCGGAGTTGATCAGATGAATGATACCGCCATTCTCTTTTGCAACACCTTCAATATCATATCCTGTTACTCTCTTAACTGCATCCGGGCTCCAGTATGTACGAACATCTGCGAACATCTGTGCACGGTTGGTAAGAAGTTTCATAAACAGCATTCCAAGACCGTTGAGAACGTCGTTCTCTGTAGCAAGGATGTACGGCTCTCTTGCTCCTTCCCAGTCAAAGGAAGTATTCAGAACTGCCTCTGCAAAGTCGCCGTTCGGATAGAAGTCTGTCCACTGTCTCTGTCCCTGGAAACCTGCTGCAATAGCATTGTGGCCGATTGCTTCCTCTGAGAATTTCGGATCAAGATTATCACAGCCGTTCATCAGCTCTTTGATGATAACTGCCATCTTAACAACAAACTCAAACTGCTCTTCTTTCTTCTCTTCGGACATCTGAAGCTCTTCCGGGTTCTTGTCAAATCCGATGGTGCATGTTTTCTTTGCCCATGCAAGAGCTCTCTCAAATTCATCATGATCATAGATGCCCTCTGTCATACGACGGATGATCTCTACCTCGTCAACAGATTCTACGCGCATTCCAAGATAAGACTCAATAAAGTCGGAGTCAACGATGGATCCGCCGATACCCATGCAGATGGAACCGATCTGCAGCCAGGATTTTCCTCTCATGGAAGCTGCTGCAACTGCTGCACGGCCGAATCTTAAGATTTTTTCTTTTACATCTTCCGGAATTGTTGTGTCGTCAGCATCCTGAACCTCATGTCCGTAGATACCGAATGCCGGAAGTCCTTTCTGTGCATGTGTAGCCAGAACGGATGCAAGGTAAACTGCACCAGGTCTTTCTGTAGCGTTGAAGCCCCATACAGCCTTGATTGTCTGAGGATCCATATCCATGGTCTCAGATCCGTAGCACCAGCATGGTGTAACAGTCAGAGTGATATCAACACCCTCTCTTCTGAATTTATCCGCACATGCAGCAGTCTCTCCAACACGTCCGATTGTTGTATCTGCAATAACAACCTTAACCGGCTCTCCGTTGGAATATCTTAAATTCTCTTCCAGTAATTTTGCTGCAGACTTAGCCATGTTCATTGTCTGCTCTTCCAGAGATCCTCTTACGTCAAGAGCGCCTCTGCGGCCATCAATTGTAGGTCTGATTCCGATTACAGGATAGCTTCCGATTAATCTGCTTTTAGCCATAATGTTTATTACCTCCATATTTAAGTTCGTTTGTTCCGGAAAAATCTGCTGCTGTTCCTTCCATTCACGGTAGTAAACCAAATTTCACTGTAACTTGCCCTTGACAGCAAAATTCAGTTTTGTATATCTCAGGATTTTTGTATGTTCATATCAAAACATCCCGGACAACGGTACCATGTAAACATCAGACAGAATTTCTCCCGTGTTTATATGCTTATTATACAATTGCAATATTATAATTACTTGTGTTATAATGGCAAAAAATAGTATAATATTCACCTTTTTAGAATTATGTATAAAATTTCTATAAACTGTCGGAAGGAGGCTCACCGTCTTGCATGATCTTGACCGGAATGAAAACAGAAAACGAGGGACTTATGAGTTCCCATTTGAATTTCATCACATTGATTCCACTCATCCCCGCTATGTGATGTCTTACCACTGGCATATAGAATATGAACTGATGCGGATACTCAAAGGAACTCTTACCGTCACTTTAGACGAAAAAAGTTTCACAGCCACAGCCGGAGATATCATTTTTGTACACAGCGGAATCCTTCACAGCGGAATGCCTGATGATTGTGTCTATCAGTGTCTTGTTTTTGACGGAAATGCATTTTTAAAGCACAACTCTGTATGTGCCGGTTATATGCAGAAAATCATCCATCAGGAAATCCTGGTATATCATCATTTTACAGATGAATCAAAAGATATCTGTGAAACTGTAAACAGTATTTTTGACTCCATGTGGCAGAATCAGCCTGGTTATGAACTTACTGTTCTTGGACAATTTTACCACTTTTTCGGTATCGTTTTTGGTAAACATTACTATTTGGAAAATGTGCAAAAGGCACGAAAAGACTATAAGAGGATTCTCCAGCTGAAACAGGTACTGGAATTTATTGAACATAATTATGCATCGCCGCTGACTCTTCAGGAGCTTTCTGCCTCTGTGTCCATGTCCCCCAAATATTTCTGCAGATTCTTTTCGGAAATGACACACCAGACGCCTATGGATTATCTGAACAGGCAGCGAATCGAACAGTCCTGCTACGAGCTTTCAACCACCGATGACTCTATTACGGAAATTGCCTACAGGAACGGTTTCAATGATCTCAGCTATTTTATCCGTACTTTTAAAAAATATAAGGGAATCACTCCGGGAAAATATAAAAGATCTTAAATTACTCTGCTGCAAATACAAAGGAGCGCCAAAGCGCTCCTTTTCCATCCATCTCTTTTTCCTATAAAACCTCATTGAGAACTGACAGTCCGTATTCTGCCAGACTGTGGTCTTCCTCACCGGTTCCTCCGCTGACGCCAAGGCCTCCGATGATGGTATCGCCCACCTTCAGCGGTACGCCGCCTCCAAAGATTACGATCTTGCCATTGTCCATTTTATCCACACCGTAGAAGGTTCCCCCCGGCTGAGCAAGAACGCTCAGCTCCTTTGTGGACATTTTCACCGCAACAGAAGTATATGCTTTCTTGGTCGCCACATCAAAGCTTACCAGAAAAGCGCCGTCCATTACGTGAACTGCAATGGGATTTCCCTCCGGTCCGCAGACTGCGATCACTGCTTTTTTGCCCCGGCGTTCTGCTTCTTTTTCAATTTTTTCAATCAGACGCTTGGCGCTGTCCAGAGTAATTCTGCCCTGGATTCCCATTCTTTTTAATACTTCCTGGATTACAGCTTCGCTTGGCTGAGTTCCCTGATTTTCTGCCATGGGTCTCTCCTTTTTATCACCGGATACCTGTGTGTTTTCGGATCTTTCCACCTTGTCTGCCTGAATGGCATCGGTATATCTGGCAAGGACATAAAGATAATCTGCCAGGCGGTTCATATATTTTTTTGTTCCGTTATCTGCTCCGAACTTTACACTGACCGCAGCCAGCGCACGCTCTGCCCTTCTTGCCACTGTACGGGCAATATCAAGCTCTGCCGATAATCTGTTGGCTCCGGGAAGAATAAATTCCTTCGGTCTCTGAAACAACCCCTCCAGACGATCGATTTCCTGTTCCAGCGTTTCCACCGGAGCATCTTCTATTTTATAATCTCTGTTATAAGGATCTGCCACACCTGCCATAATTGTGATCAGCCTGCGCTGAATCTTTTCCAGAACAGCAATTGCGTCTTCGTCCTCCATCATTGTCTTTACCAGCCCCAGATGGCTTGTCAGCTCATCAATCGTTCCCACAAGCTGAATACGGTCGTCTGACTTGGATACATTTTTTGTGCGTACAAGGTCTGTTGTTCCCTTATCACCGCTTTTTGTATAAATGTTCATAACGACATCTCCCTGTTTTCCCCGTAAATAGCCTTAAACGGCATTTTTTTTACCGCTCTCGCGCTGTTTGCCCCAAGATTTCTGCACTGCCAGAAACGTGGATCATTTAACTCAAATACATTTTTTCCTTTTGGAAGCTTTGCCATCTGCATGGCAATCCTGCGCTCTGCAATACCAATTCCTGAACCAAGCATAGAATCTTTTGCAGCTTCAAATGCAAGCTCATCCATGTCGGCATCTCTGGAATGTATCTCATAAAGAACGCCCTCTTCTTCAATTCCCACACAGATCTCCCTTAAAAAATCTTCATCCGGATCTCTGGTGTATATAATAACAGTTGGTTTTCTGACGATCATGCTTCCTCCTGAAACTCTGCCGTCTGTCTGACCGGTACGGTCAGCTGCTTAAATATGACATTAACAAACCTGTGGCCACTGCGTTTCTCGGACCCTCTGTTCCCCGGATATTTCCACGTCCGCAGACGATCCGGTATTCTGCAAGGGCTTCTGTAAGCATTTCCGGAATCTCAAAGTCCTCAGCGGAACCGCCAACCAGCACCACGTTTGATATTTTTCGTAAATCATGTTCAGGAGCCACGATTTTCAGCGCACGAACAGCATTTCTTACAAATACCTTCCGCTTTGCCTCTCTTCTGACCTCAAGAATCTTTTCCATGGGAATATCTTCTTCCACCTTCAGCATTTCGCCGGGTGCCAGAAGTACCACATGTCCATAATATCCCGGGTCTATAGACTCCTCAAAAAACTGCATGGAACCATTTTCCAGTCTCATATGAAAAAGGCTTTCCACCTTTCCCATAGGATATTTTTTTATCTGCTCTGCCGTAGTGCGGCTTCCCAGTCCTAGTTCTGTCTGTATCAGCATGGTAACAAGCTCTCCCGCTCCTGCCTGATGGGTCGTCCGGACTGTGCCGTTTTCTTCCAGCACCGCCGCATCTGTGGACCCGCCCCCCATATCAAGAATCGCAAGGGGAAGTCTTGTTCCCGGTGTGGTCAGCGCTCCAAGAGATGCCATAACTGCTTCCACGCCTGCAACTACAGCCTTCACTTTAAGTTCCTGTTCCAGTTTTTCTGCAATTTTCTGCATGGGAAGGTGCTTTGTCTTTACCATGGCAGCGATTCCCACTGCCTTTTCCATGCAGGTTTCTCCGGCAAGTGAGCCGGATATCTCAACAGGGGCCAGAGTATCTACTGCAAGAATGTCTGTGATCCTTACCTCCTGATCCCGGTCTGAAGCAACATCCGTCATACTTTTTTTGATACGGTCCAGCATATTTCCCACGTTGGTATTCTGCTGTCCGCTGATATCACGGATCTGCCCTGCTTTTTGGAGCGTTTCCATAATAGAATCTGCTCCTGTATCAATATTTACACTTAATTCTCTGCTTCCGTGGAAGTGGATCTCACCTGCAGGAAGAACATTCTCTCTGATGTTTCCGTTTGGGGTGCGGATCACAACCGCGCTCCTTTTTCCGATCAGGCTCTTTGCAATAGGAGTGACTGCTCTTGTTTCCTCCGGATTCAGTCCCAGGAGAGTGGCAATGCCGTAAGGATTGCTCAGCATCCTTATTCCGGTTCCCGGCAGAGCTACCTCAATAGCGGCCAGCTTATCTTCCGGAACCCGGCTGATATGCCTGACTTCATCAATAATAGGAATCTGCTTGTTCAGACGGTTTTCCACAAGGACTGCCTCATCAGCCTGAAGGATCAGCCCCCGGATATCAAGTTCCGGAATATGCTGGTTCAGCCTTGCCGCAACCTCCTCATAGGAGAACTTATTTGCTGCCACTACAATATAGGGAACTCCCGGTTTCCCCTTCCAGATATTTTCCAGATGAAGAAGATAACCGGATGCCTCACCTGCTCCTGCCGGAGTGGAAGGATTGTGCCCGATCATGGAAGATTCGGTAATAATGGTTTCTGTAATGGTCTCCATTGCCGTATCTCCGATCACAGGGGCTGCCTCATTAAGACGCACAAGATCAAGGGCGCTTAAAGGCTGCCTGATTTTATCCAGAGCCTCAAGAAGCGCGGACTTTATCCCGTGAACATTTGGCAGTGTCCCTTTTGTTCCGGTTGTCATCCTGGAAGCCCCGGAGAGGAAATGGAAACTTCCATCCTCTCCCACACTTCCAATGCATACTTCAGTTGTGGAATTTCCTATATCAACACCCGCAATCAGTTTCAAAGAAGAATTCCCCTTTTTTCATAAATCTCTGCTGCTTCCAGAACCAGCTTTGCACAGTGCGGCGCACTGTATTTTTCCAGAAGCTCCTGTGCCATAAGTACAAGCTCTGTTTTAGTAGAACGGTTCGGCCGCAGTTTGTTGTACATGTTCAGTATTACCTCGTCAGGTACGTTGGCAAGCTCAGAAGCTCTCTGAAAATTTGCTTCCATCTGAGGATTGTCCGCTTCCTTTGCCACCTGTCCCTGGCGTTTCAGCATTTCCGGAGATATCTTAATATCCTCCGCCTGTACATTACCTCTTTTTACTTCGTCCAGAGTAATGTCAGAAAGCTTTTTTCCTGTTTTGGAGGTAATGGTATCTGCTTCATTCTGTCCTAACGGATAGCTGCTCATCTTATTCCCTCCCATTCGATCATTCCTTTTTCCGGATCCAGCTGCTCTGTTTCAACAATATGCATCAGCGCTGCCTTTACCTGGTATTTCGCACGTACCATAGGGTCGTTGGTACACTCAACAGGCGTAACCTTTTCTCCCTTTACATACTTTGCGGCATTCTGTCCGATCTTACGGTAGGTTTCCAGATCCATAAGAGGCGCCTGTGGAAAAAGCTCCAGATTGGAAAGAGGATACAGATCCTTCTGATGAATGACTGTAGTTCCCTTTGACTGGATTCCGATGCCAATGCCGGAGCCGGAAAGCTTAGCAGCCTGAAGCGCCATAAAGCATACGTCCGAAGTATCCAGAACCTTTACCACACGGGAGGTCATTCCCTCTTCCTCAATTCCTGCTTTTACGTTACGGAGAACCTCATCAAGAGGAATTCCGCCCATAGTTTTATGGATTTCTGTCTGAAAGGCTGCCCCAACACCGATCACAATCTCTCGGGGATCTGTTCCCTGAGCCGCCCTGGCTGCATTGTCATAAGAATGTTTCGGACGCATCCGTGTTCTTCCGGCAAGGCTTCCGGATCCGGATGTTTCCGGTGTCTGAACTTCTTTTTCCGGCTGTGCGCCATTCTGATGAAGCTGCTCCACAACCGCCTGAGTGATCGCACGGATCAGTTGTTCATTTACTTCCATAGCGCACCTCCTAAAATTCGTTTACATTGATTCTGTGAGGAATTGCCTTGATCTCCTCCCAGCGTTTTCCGGAAACACGATATCCGGTTCCCGGCCCCATATAGTCATTTGGTGTATTTACGCCGGACATTACCTGGAAATGTTCATCCAGAATAGCTGCCGTATGCATATAATCTCCGATAACTCTCTGTTTCAGCATGTTCAGGATATTTTCTGCAAGCTCCGTATAACCGCTTTCGGCAAGAGCCTTAACCACGTCAACACCTGTGATGCCGCGCTTCATCATTTCATCCGCAGACATCAGGTCTGCCGCAGCGTCACGCTTCAGCGTATCCTTGCTTCCATGAGCATAGGTAACTGCCTCCACCTGCTCATCTGTCACCTCTGTTAAACCAAGATACTTAAACACGGCCTGAACAGCCTTGCCTGCAGTGCGACGCACACGGATCACGTCTTCTTCTGTAACAGGGCGAAGACCGCCGTCCACCTGCATGTCTCTCTGCATTACATTATAATCGTCAAAGTCCTCGGCATCAAAATTGGAGCCTGCGAACATATTGTCATAATTTGGCTCTGCAGCATATCCGGAAAAGATAAAGTCTGTTCCCGGCATAAACTGAAGCATGGTTCTTGCTGTTCTTCTCATGTCAGAATTGGAAAAACTCTGATCATTGGAGGATGCACATTCCAGTCCCAGAAGGGCTGCAACAAGATTCTCGCCAATGACCTCACGGATTCCTGCCGGAACGCCTGCAGCAACACCAATGCAGCTTACAGAACCATTCTGGATTCCCTGGCTTCCTGCTCCCTTTGTCACATAAAGGCAGCGGCACTCCAGATACAGCATGGACTTCATCTCGCTGCTTCCCATCAGCACTTCGCTTCCGGCGCCGGAAGTAAAGCGGACTTTCAGTCCTCTGGATGCATAAGCTGAATTCAGAAACGCCTTGGAATACGGAGTATCGTCTCCGTCAATAAATACCTTTTCCGTGCCATAAACAGAAAGGGTCTCCGCATAAGTGGTAAGCCCGCGGATCCCAAGTTCCAGTTCTGTAGCTTCCTCAGCCGAACACTGAGTCAGTACTCCCGGACGTCCTGCCTGGGAACCGATCAGAAGAGCCATTGCGCTGAACGGCGCATAACGTGCCACACCCATGGTAGTCTCTTCTTCACTGAAACCTCTCAGGGCGCCTTCTGCAGCGTCTGCTGCGATCTGAACCGGATCATCCTTCAGGTTTGTAATGTGAGCCTGATTTCCCGGAATTTTTCTGGCGCGCATTTTCTGCATTCCCATCATCATTTCCACCACATTCAGGCAGTTGATAACTTCCGCCATCTTTGCAGGAGTGATACCGGATACGATCTCCAGTATCTCCTTACGGGAAACATTGATATCTACGATCTTTCTGGCAATTTCCAGAGAGGGAACCGCCATAGACGCCTCTGCTCTGTCTGTGCGGATCGCGTAATCCGCAATGAACTGATCCAGGAAGTCAAAGTCTTCTCTCTTCTTTCCGTCCAGTTCTGTAATTATATTATTTTCTATTTTTACAGAAGGCTTCGGATCATAGGGACTGTGCATTGCCACAAATCCCATTTCCGGCCATTCGTCAATAAATCCGTCTTTATTTACTGCCCGGCGATCCAAAGCCTCGATTCTTTTCGATCTTTTCATATCGTCTACCTTTTCAGAAAAGTCTGTCTCAGATTATATCTGCCTTCCCTTTTAAAAGGACCACAGCTTTGTATAAATTTTTATAATATCTTCTTTTGTCGGCACTCGTGGGTTGGTAGGTGTGCAGGCATCTGCAAGAGCCGCCTCTGCCATCTTGTCTATTGCCGCAAAGTAAGCATCCGGTGTAATGGTTCCGATTTCCTGAATGGTAAGCGGGATGTTCATTTCTTTCAGCATGAACTGGATCCAGTTTACAAGTGAACGGACACTCATTACTTTATTATAATTGCTCAGCCCCAGAATATGGGCAATATTTGCATAACGCTTCACTGCCGGAAGGTATTCTTTCTGGCTTCTGCTGTGCTTATTGATGTTTGCATTAAATTCCACAATATGAGGAAGCAGCATTGCATTGGCTCTTCCGTGGGGAATATGGAACATTGCTCCCAGCTGATGCGCCATACTGTGAGTGATTCCCAGCCCTGCAGTGTTAAAGGAAAGGCCTGCAAGACAGGAAGCCACATGCATTTTCTGACGGGCATGCATATCACTGCCGTCCAGATAGGCTCTGAGAAGAAATACGCCGCAGATCTCAATGGATTTTTCTGCCAGAGCAGAAGAAAATTCATTATGATCTATGCTGACATAGGATTCCAGCGCATGTGTAAATACATCCATTCCCGTGTCTGCCGTAATAGACGGAGGAACACTTTTTACCAGCTCTGCATCCAGAATCGCCTCGTCTGCTGTCAGGCTGTCTGAAACAAGCGGATATTTTACTTTTGCCTCTGTATCGTTGACAACTGCAAAAGAAGTTACTTCTGATCCTGTCCCGCTTGTTGTTGGAATTGCGATCAGCCCCACTTCTGCATAGTGGTTGATCTTTAATGCAAACTCACGGATGGCTTTTGAGGAATCAATAGCGGAACCTCCGCCTACAGCCACAACAACCTCCGGCTGGAAACTCAGGAATTTCTTTACGCCGTCTGCAATTTTATCTACAGGCGCATCCGGTACTACATTGTGGAAAATATCATATTCTTTTCCGCCTCTTGTAAGCGGCTCTGTTATCAGGTCGATCATTTTGCTCTGAACAACAAAGGGATCTGTAATGATCAGGACTCTTTTATAAGGAATATCCTTCAGTCTTTCCAGCGCGTTCTCCCCAAAATGGATCACTGTTTTCATCTCAAAAGTATTCATGTCTGATGCTCCTTTTTTATGGCTGCTTCGGATACCGGCATTCAATTCCGGCATTGGTAAAACGTGCAAGCCATTTTTCAGACGGCCTTTTGTCTGTTACCACTACGTCTAAATCACGCAGCTTTCCTGCCACAGAAAAAGCAGTCTGATCAAATTTGGTACTGTCAACTACCAGAATTTTTTTGCGTCCGGAAGCGATCATGGCTTTTTTCGTTGTGCCAAAAGACTCCTGGGATTCCATGATTCCCCATTCCTGATCAAGTGCCTTACAGGAAAAAAACACCTTGTCCACATAATAGGAACGGATAACTTCCTCTGTCCTGGATCCCAGAAACGCAAGATATCCTTCTTTCATGACACCGCCTGTGGAAATGATATTCCATCCGGATACATCCGAAAGCTCTATCAGGATTTCCATGGAATTGGTGATCACTGTAAGTCTTTCTTTATCCTTTAAGGCTTTTGCAATAAAAACTGCGGTGGTGCTTGCATCCAGAAAAATGTGATCCCCGTCCTGCACCATTTCTGCCACAATCTCCGCCATTTTCTGCTTTCCGCCTACATTCTGGTTTTTGCGAATATTAAAGGGCAGGTCAATACTTACATTTTCATTAATAACGGCTCCGCCATAGCTTTTTGTGGCAAGCCCTTCCTTTTCAAGCTTGTCAAGATCCCGGCGTATTGTTTCTTCTGAGACTTCATAGAGCTGGCTGAGTTCACTTACTACAACCCGTCTTTCTGTCTGAAGTTTCTCGAGGATCAGATTCCGTCTTTCTAATGCCAGCATTTTCCTTGCCCCCTTTTTGAGAACTTTTTATAAAATAGAATCAATCATGCGTCTGTCCGGATGAGCAATTACAGAAGAGTCAAGGTACATGCCTTTTTCGGCAACAAGCTCTTTTGCTCTCTGAATGGACGCTTCTACTGCGGATACCTCTCCGGTAATCATCATATAAGATTTTCCGCACATACCCTTTGCAATACGAAGCTCGATCACATCTACAATGGCTGTTTTGGCAGCCTGGTCAGCTGCTTCGATAATAGATACCGCATCATAGGTTTCCAGAATTCCAAGCGCGCTGATATCCTCGATCACAGTGGTTCCGTACATAGCCGGAAAAAGTGATTCATGAGGATTTCCAAGCACAAAACTGTCAATACATTTATCTTCGTAAGTGGTAACTGCCGCGTCAACAGCCGCTTTTACCGCACTTAAATCACCGGTGATAATTGCAATATATTTTCCCGGACATACGGTCTGCGCCTCAACGATTTCTACGTCAGAGGTCTTTACCATGGCATCCGCTGCTGTGACACCTGTGGCAGTGGTTTTAAATTCAATCATTCCGATTGCTTTACTCATGTTCTGCACGTCCTTTCTACTTTGCTGCAATTATGATGTAGCGGTCTGTTACTTCAGTTACTTTTCCGCAGATACTTGCATGAATGCCGACGCTTAATCCGTCAGCAGGCTTTGCAATCATCTGACCTCTTGTTACTTCATCGCCTGCTTTCACAATTGCCTGTGCCGGAGCGCCGATATGCTGACTCAGAAGGATCTTAACCTTCGGAACAGCTACCAGAGTCTCATCCATCGGTGCATCCTTATCATATTTTGTCAGTCCAAGCCGCGCCATCAGACGTTCCTCAGGAACTTTGCGGTATTCTCTGGACTGCTGCACCGGTACCGGCTGTACACCCTGCGCAGGTCTGATTCCTGCTTTTCTGAGTCCGCCCTTCATATCCGCCAGCAGAGTTCTGGGAGCCAGGCTCTGAGGGCAGGCATACATCTCGCAGACACCGCAGGAACTGCAGAAATGAGAATCCAGATAAGGATTCAGATCTCTGAAATCACCGTTTGCTGCCGCTCTCATGAAACGCGCCGGATCAATAGGATGTCCCAGATTGTTTCTCGGGCAGAGATCTGTACAGGTATTACACTGGCAGCAGATAGACGCTGCACGTTTTAAATCTATGGAAGAAGTTCTCTGCTTCTTCATAACGATCAGATGATCCTTCGGAAGGACCAGAATCGCATTCGTTGTCTTTGTTACCGGGTCGGAACCGCTGCCGATCCGCCCCATCATAGGTCCGCCTACAAAATATACGGCGTCCTTTGTTGTAATTTCACCGGCCTGCTCCACAACCTCATCCAACGTACATCCGATAGGAACACGGACAGTTACAGGCCTGCTTACTTCTGCCACAACAGATACATATTTGTCTGTTACAGGCATCTGTTTTTCCAGTGCGCGGTATACGTTGTAGATCGTCTCAACATTAAAAACGATAACTCCCTGTTCAATAGGCAGTCCCCCGGGTCTTACCACGCGTCCGGTTGCTTCATAGATCAGAACAACTTCATCTCCCATAGGATAAACTTCCTCAAGAAGATGTATCCTGATTCTCGGGAATTCCTCAATATGCTGCTGAAGCGCTTTTACTGTCTGCACATAAGATTTTTTAATGCCGATGATCGCTTCTGATGCGCCGACTGTCTCTGCTACAAGATTGAAAGTTTTCATGATCTCATAGGCATGCTTTTCCAGCAACTGTCTGTGCAGTTTAAGCAACGGCTCGCACTCTGCACAGTTCATGAGAATGGTATCCGCCTTATCCGTAAGCTTGGCATAAGTCGGAAATCCGGCGCCGCCGGCGCCTGCCACACCGCTGTCCTGCATTATTTTCTGTAATTCTTTGATTTCCATGGCGTTACTCCAATCCCGCACCGTCATCAATGATTCCGACTATCGCCGCATCAATAGGTGCTGTTTCTTCGCCGCAGCCGATTCGTGCTGCGCTACCTTGTGCCACCAATACATACTCTCCGATTCCCGCGCCGATCATGTCGATCGCAACAATCTGGCTGAGTTCTGATTTCATATGATGCACCGGCTCTACAATCATAAATTTCTGTCCGATCAGCTTCTCACTTTTCCGGGTGGAAACCACGCTTCCAACTACTTTTCCTACAATCATGTGAGCCTCCGCATAAATATTCTTCTTAAATCCTCCTATGGGGATGCGGCGCATATATCCCAAAGGATCTTTTCCTGTGCTGCATCCCCTGCTTTTCGGAGGAACCTTATTTTATAATTGTAACGGTATTGCCTGTGGCGATCTTCGCCGCATTGGCCTCATCCGTATCAATATGCATTTCCAGTGTAAAGCTGTCGTCTACACGGATTTTTACCTGATTAAAGATTGTTCCGCGCTCGTTGTCTGCTTTTACAGAAACAATATCGCCGTCCTTTACACCTGCTGCCTGAGCATCTTTCGGTGACATATGAATGTGACGCATAGCCACAATACAGCCCTCGTTCAGATAAATAGCACCCTTTGGTCCCACAATGGCAATGGGAGCACTTCCCTTGACATCTCCTGATTCGCGAACCGGAACCTTCATTCCCAGTTTAATGGCATCTGTGGCTGATACTTCCACCTGTGATGCTTTGCGGACAGGTCCTAAAATCCTGACGTTCTCAATAGCACGAAGCTTGAGACCTACGATAGTAACCGTCTCATTTGATGCAAACTGTCCGCCCATCAGCTCTTTTTTCTTTGTAAGCTGATATCCCGGTCCGAACAAAGCCTCTACATGCTCCTGTGTCAGGTGGATATGCCTTGCGGAAACTCCAATGGGAACCATGAAACCCTGGCCTCTGCTCTCATTTTTATTAATGGCGTCTATCACCATTTTTGTGATCAGCTCTATGTTCTTTGTTTCCAAGAATACACCTGCTTTCCGAATAAAAATTCAGCCATGAGCCAGACAGCCGGATCAGGGAACCCCTGTCTGCACAAAAGTCTCTGACCCTTTTACCCGGCCTGTAATAAGTCTGGATACATGACTGAACTGCTTACTCTGATTTATTTAAGAACCGGAAGAATCTTCTCAACGTCTGTATGAGGTCTTGGAATTACATGTGTAGCTACAAGCTCTCCAAGTCTAGATGCTGCTGCGCTTCCGCTTTCTACTGCTGATTTCACAGCGCCTACATCACCGCGAACCATAACTGTTACAAGTCCGGAACCGATTTTCTCTGTTCCTACAAGCGCAACGTTTGCTGCCTTGCACATCTGGTCAGCTGCTTCGATAGCTGCTGTAAGTCCTCTGGTTTCAACCATTCCTAATGCTTCCTGTGTCATGATTTTTCCTCCTTATCAATGATCCATTATCAGGAAAGTTTCCTGAATTATTTTTCCGGCTGTTCAGCCTCTTCTTCTGTCTGCTCTTCAGACTGTTTCTTCCATCGGCTTGCGCTGAGTTCCACAAGCTTGACAATTTCCTCATGTGGCCGCGCGATCACTGCATAACTTGCCGGTTTCTTAATTGCCTTGGCTGCCGCTGTTTCAACAGCTTCGGTGACAGCCGATACATCACCCTGTACAATAAGAGTTACCAGGCGTCCGCCCAGCTTACGTTCCCATGACGCCAGCTCAACGTCTGCAGTTTTACACATAATGTCCAGCGCATCCATCGCCGCTACGACACCTGTGATTTCAATAAAACCATATGCTTTATTCACGAGCGAACTCCTTTACGCCTGTATGTTTGTATCTGTTATTTAAACAGTAGGCAGAATTTTTTCTACGTCTGTATGAGGTCTCGGAATTACATGAGTTGCTACAAGCTCTCCAAGTCTGGATGCTGCTGCGCTTCCGCTTTCTACTGCTGCCTTAACAGCTCCAACATCACCGCGAACCATAACAGTTACAAGACCGGAACCGATTTTTTCTGTTCCCACAAGAGCAACCTCTGCCGCTTTTGTCATTGCATCTGCTGCCTCGATCGCAGCGGTAAGTCCTCTTGTTTCTACCATTCCTAATGCTTCCTGTGCCATTTTATTTCTCCTCCTGAATCAAGTTTATATATTTGGGGACTATGTTCTGTCAGCTTTTATCAAGCGCGCTGATCTTTAACATTTTTTCCGTTCCCTCTTCAGGGTTCGGAATAATATAGTGCTGTACCACACCAGTCATCCGGTTCGCTACTTCCATTCCTGTTTCAACGGCTGCTGTCACATCCGTCACACTTCCGCGGAATTTGATGCATACCAGAAGCGGTACCGGCAGGCTGTCTGCATTTGCAGGCTTATTCTTATCGAATACCTCCAGTCGGACATTTGCTGCCTTACATCCGGCATCTGCCGCTACAAAGGCTGTGGCCAGCCCAAACACTTCCAGAATTCCTACAGCTTCTGCCATTTTGCTTCTCCTCTATTCTCCGGATTATTCATTAACGATGGCGATCTTCAGACCTGTCATTGCAAGGTTGGTCTCAAGAGCCTCATTGATCTGCTCAAGCGGGAACTTATGAGTGATAAGTTCAGACATCGGAAGTCCGATTGCCTTTGCTCTCTTGAGGAAATCAAAGGTAGTTGCATAATCTCTCAGGTTGTATACCCAGGAGCCAACCAGATTGATCTCTTTGGAGCAGAGATCAAAATGAGGATTGATCACTGCGTCTCCGCCGTTGATAAAGAAGCCAAGCTCACAGAGGCCGCCGCCGTTGCGGATGAATTTATAAATGTTTGCATGTGCCTTCGGGTTTCCTGTGCACTGGAATGCAAAATCTGCAAGATGTCCGCCCTGAGCCTCTTCAACTGCTGCTGCAAGAGCTTCCACACCCTGATAATTCATAAAGTTTACAGTTGTGTTTGCGCCCATTCTCTTAGCAAACTCAAGACGCTGCTCATTTCCGTCTACTGCGCAGATGTTTTCAACACCCATGGTACGGAGAACGGCAATGCAGATCAGACCGATCGGTCCGCAGCCCTGAACAACAACTCTGCTGTTGAACTTCAGGATTCCTGTTGTTTTTGCTCTCTCAACTGCGTGAACAAGAACTGCACATGGCTCGATCAGAATACGGGAATCCAGATCCAGATCACTTACATTAAAGAAAGTAGAACCGAAATTTCCGCCTCTGATTAAGATGTAGTCCGCAAACCATCCATTGAATTTTACATCATCATCCGGAAGAAGTCCATATACATCTGCTCCGCCCACGTTTTTCTTATTCAGGTCAAACATTGTGATCTCCGGATCATCCTTGAAGATCATACAGGTAACAACCTTGTCTCCTACTTTCACAGCTTTTCCTGCTGTATCAACGGTTACGTTTTTACCCATGGCAACGATCTCGCCGGTTCCCTCATGTCCGAGAACTACCGGAATCAGGCCAAACGGGTCGTTTTTATATTCATGAGCATCAGTTCCGCATACGCCGCATCCCTCAACTTTAACAAGGATATCGTCATCTCCCAGTTCCGGAATCGGATACTCCTGAAGCTCAAAATGTTTTTTCTCGGTCATCATTGCAACTCTTGCAGTTTTCGGAATTCCGCCGTTTGCTGCCGGAGCTGCCGGTGCGGAAGCTGCTGCCGGAGCCGCTCCCTTTCCTGTCATACCGGAAAGAACCTGTTTTACAATTTCCTCAATATTTACATTGTTCATATCCATTGTTCTATTCCTCCTGATTAACGAATGCAAAGGCTGTCAGACATTACGCAGCGTCTTCTCTTTGTAAAAGTGCTTGCGCTTGTAAGTCCCTCTCCTGTACGGCTGGCAATAGTAAAGGTACAGAAGCCTTCTCCTCCGAATCCCAGCGCAGAATAGGACGGGCCGTTCTTTACTAGGATTGCGGTATCGATCGCTCTTGCATATTTTGTGATATTGTCAACATTTTTGGAGTGGATATGTGCGGAGTGGCGGTTGCCGTGCTCCAGCCATACAGCCTGCTCTACTGCATCGTCAAAGTCTCTTGCTCTTACCATACCGAGAATCGGCATCATAAGCTCTTCGGCGATCAGCGGGTGTTCCTTCGGTCCTTCGAATACGATGCAGCGGATATTTGCCGGCGCATCCACTCCAATCATGGACAGAAGTGTTCTCGCATCACGACCAACACATTTACGATTCAGCTTGCCGCCTGCCAGAACAACCTCTGTAAGCTTGTCCTGTTCTTCCTTGGAAGCCAGGTAGCAGTCATTTTCTGTAATAAGATAATGCATCAGCTCATCTGCAATGGAAGACACTGCAACAATTTCTTTCTCTGCAATACAGGGAAGATTGTTGTCAAAGGTACATCCGTTTACAATATCCTGAGCTGCTTTGCGGATATCAGCAGTTTCATCAACAAGTGCCGGAGGATTTCCTGCGCCTGCTCCGATTCCTCGTTTTCCGGAGGAAAGAACTGCTGTTACCACACCAGGGCCGCCTGTTGCGGCGATCAGGTGAATGTCTTTATGTTTCATCATAATATCGCTGGTTTCCAGCGTCGGTTTCTCGACTGTTACAGCAATATTATCCGGTCCTCCGCTTTCCAGGGAAGCCTCATTTAAAAGATTGATTGCATAGATAGATGTTTTGATTGCTGCCGGATGAGGGTTGAATACAACTGTATTTCCGCCTGCCAGCATACCCATAGTATTACACAGAACTGTCTCACTTGGGTTTGTACACGGAGTGATCGCTCCGATCACACCAAACGGTCCCATTTCGATCAGAGTAAGCCCTCTGTCTCCTGACCATGCTGTTGTGGTAATATCTTCTGTACCCGGTGTCTTATCAGCTACAAGATGATGCTTCAGGATCTTGTCTCCGACATTTCCCATTCCGGTTTCTTCTACACCCATGCGGGCCAATACTTCTGCATTTTCTTTAATTTTTTTGCGAATGCAGGTAATGATCTTTTCTCTCTGGTCCATGGACATTCTCTTTACGATCAGTTCCGCCTTCTTGGCAGCCTCGATCGCATCATTCATATCCTTGAAAATCCCATGTTTTCCGGCCGGAGCTTCCGCAATCTGCATTTTTGCCATAACTTCCTGTACAATTTCCTGTACCATATTCTCACTGATTGGCATGAGATTGTCCTCCTTACTTATTCCGTCAGAATTATTTCATTCCAAGCTGTGCCATTACCTGTTTTGTGATGTTTGCGATCAGTTCTGCATCTGCTTCCTGAGCTCCTGCCTCCTGAGAATGAGCAACCATGCAGCCGCCGCAGTTATGACAGTTGATGCCGTCTTTGTTCTGACAGAGATCTGCCGGATGTTTGCCTGGAAGTCCCATTTTTCTTCTGATCTCATAAAGTTTTTCGATTGTCTCTTTATCGAATTCCTTCGGGCCGCCCAGAAGTTTGCTCTGGTACAGAAGCTGTGCGTAGAATTCAACAGACTCCATTTTCATGTATGCAGCGTTCAAATCTGTAGACCATGTAAGTGCTCCGTGGCTCTCAAGAAGAACTGCATCAAAATATGGAAGATATTTTTCCAGTCTGTCCGGAATCTCGTTTGTGGAAGGTGTGCCGTACTCAGCGATCGGAACACATCCAAGAGCGATAACTGCCTCAGGCATGATCGGCTGTGTCAGCGGAATACCTGCGATTGCAAAAGAAGTTGCATATACAGGATGAGCATGTACAACAGATCCAACGTCTGGTCTCTTCTTATATACTCTCATGTGCATTTTGATCTCAGAAGAAGGTTTGAATCCCGGGTTAGCCTGGATCACATTACCCTCTGCATCTACCTTACAGATGTACTCCGGTGTCATAAATCCTTTGGATACGCCAGTTGGTGTGCAAAGAAACTCATTGTCATTCAGTTTTACGGAAATATTTCCGTCGTTTGCTGCTACCATGTTGCGGTTGTAGATACGTCTTCCGATGTCACAGATCTGTTTTTTGATTTCAAACTCGTTTACCATGCTTTTTTCCTCCTTAAGCAATTAGGTGTCTTATTTTATTTCTAAGGAGATTTTACTCCTTAAAACCAAAGTTGTCAAGGAATTCTTGTTGATTCCTGTTGTTTTTATCGGTATTATGTTGTTGTTTTTGTTGTATTTCTATTTTTTGCCACTTTCTGGCGGAAACTTCCGTTATACTTCCATTGCCGCCGTGCCGCTTCTTTATTTTCTGTTCTCCATTCTTCCCTGACACAGCTTTTATCCGCCGATCTGAACGTGCAGGGAGGTAATACTTTCTGCAGCCAGCTTCAGTGTTTTCATTTTTTCTCCGTCAGGAGGCAGGATCCCCTCCATCAGATACTCTCTTCCCAGACCTTCATATTTATCCTGTCCCAGCCTGTGATAAGGCAGAAGATGAAGTTCTTTCACTCCGGGAAGAGAATCTGCAAAAGCGGCAATTCCTCGGATTTCCTCCACAGTATCATTAAAGACGGGGATCACCGGTACCCGTATGATCAGCCTTGTTTTTCCGGAGAGGGCAACCTTTCTGGCATTTTCCATCATCAGCTCATTGGGTTTTCCCGTAAACTGCCTGTGCTTTTCGGGATCTGTATGTTTGATATCCATCAGATAAAGATCCAGATACGGCAGTATCTCCTGAATGCTTTCAAAAGACGCACACGCCATACTTTCGATTGCCGTATTAATGCCCCGCTCCTTCGCTGCCCTGAGAAGATCTCTGGCAAACTCAGGCTGGCAGAGACATTCTCCTCCGGAAAGAGTCATTCCTCCCCCGGAGCGATAATAATAAGGCCTGTCTTTTTCCACCTCGGCGATCATTTCCGCCACTGTGGTGTCTTTCCCGATCACCTTATCCTCTCCAAGTACCTTCATGGTCTGTATCCTGTATTCCTGAGATTCCGGATTACAGCACCAGCGGCACCGCAGGACGCAGCCTTTGAGAAAAACAATGGTGCGGATTCCCGGCCCGTCGTGAACAGAGTATCTCTGAATATCAAAAATCCTGCCCCTGGTATCTAAATAACTCATATTATGCCTTTCCGTTCATACTCTCTCATATTCTGATCCATTGTCCTGCTCCTGTTATATTTCGCCCGGACACCTTCCCACGATCAGAATCCCTGTTCTGTTCTCCGGATAATATCATCCTGAAGAGATCTTGACAGAGTGGTAAACAGTGCGCTGTAGCCGGCAACCCGGACAACCAGATGTTTATATTTCTCAGGATTTTTCTGAGCGTCCAGGAGCGTATCTCTGTCAACCACATTAAACTGCATGTGCATGCCCTTCTGATCAAAATAAGAACGGATCAGTGCGGTAAATTTCTCAAGGCCCTCTCTTCCAGCCAGCGCAGAAGGATGGAATTTCTGATTAAACAGAGTTCCGTTAGATACAATAAAATGATCCAGTCTGGCAACGGAATTTGCAGCCGCAGTAGGGCCGTTTACATCCTTTCCTGCCGAAGGCGATACTCCGTCTGCAACCGGGGTATGAGCGTAGCGTCCGTCCGGCGTCGCTCCTGTCTGACCACCAAGAGGAACATTTGCAGAAACAGGGTAAAGCCCTGCCTGGAACTGACCGCCTCTGGGATTCTTATAATTCTGGAGAGGTCTTGTATAGGTATAAGCCACATCTCTTGCGAAATAGTCAACCTCTGGGATATCATTTCCAAACTTCGGAACCTCATCGATCATATGATGAATTTCCTCAAAACGCGCCTTCTGGTCTTCTGAAGGCTTCATGGTCATCACTGTTTCCAGCACGGATTTCACAGCGCTTTCATCAATGGCGCGACCCTGACGCTCCATCTCTTTCAGGATAGATGCTGTCATATCCGCTGCTGTCTCACTGTCGATTCCTTTTCCGTAATTCCATAAAAGGGCTTCTTTATATTCCTCCATGGAAACTTTTTTGTCTCTGTATACAAGCTGACGCACTGCATAAAGAGAATCTGCCATATTGGCGATTCCGAATCCCTGAGGGCCGGTAAAGTTATATACCGCTCCGCCTTCCTGAACAGAAATCCCTCTTTTTATACAGTCATCCACCATACAGGACAGAAACGGCAGCGGACATCTTTCTGCGTGAGCCACATCAATGGCATTATCAGCGTTTACAAGAAGAGAAATAAAGTAATCCATCTGTTTTTTATAGGCATCATAGAATTCTTCAAAGGTGGTCATCTCTGTCACATCACCTGTAGGAATCCCAACCAGTTCCCCTTTATCCATTCCATTGGAAAATACCAGTTCCAGAGGACGGCACATGTTAAAGAATGCCGCATCATGCCAGCCGTCTGTTTTTCCGGCTTTCTGAGGTTCTACGCATCCGATAATGTTATACTCTCTGGCATCTTCAAGAGAAAGTCCTCTGTTCTGAAGAGCCGGAATGATCACTTCGTCATTATAATAAGCCGGAAGTCCGATTCCTGTTCTGGTCAGCTCTGCCGCCTTGATCAGAAATTCATGCGGAGTGCCGTTCCATACTCTTACGGAAAGAGACGGCTGCGGCAGCTGAACATGCATGGATGCCTGAATGCACATAATCGAAAGATCATTAGTCACATCCTCTCCGTCTTTGTTCTGTCCGCCTGCGATCAGATTCTGAAACAGACTGTACCCGGCAAATCCCTCTGCTGAGGCAGCATCACGGCATTTATTCAGATCGTTCAGTTTTACCCAGATACAGTCCATCAGTTCCTGCGCAAACTCTCTGGTGATATTTCCATTATCAAGATCCCTTTTATAATAAGGATACATATACTGGTCAAAACGCCCCGGAGAGATGGAATGACCGCTGGATTCCAGCTGAAGAAGCTGCTGGACAAACCAGAAAGACTGACATGCCTCATAAAAGCTTCCGGCTCCTCTGGCAGGAACGTGGCTGCAGTTAAGGGCAATCACCTCAAGCTCATTTCTTCTGACAGGATCACTGCATTCAGCAGCCATTTTTTCTGCCAGCGCCGCATAACGCTGTGCATATTCCATCACTGCCTGGCAGCTTAAGATCACTGCGCTTAAAAAGTGAGATCTCCTTGCATAATCGTGGTCACCCACCTGACATCTGTCCAGCTCCGCCTGGGCTTTTGCCATGATTCCTTCGTATCCGATCGCAAGAACTTCCTCATATTTTACTGTTACATGACCTACACCGTTATAAAAATAATTTCCCGGCGTAAAAATATTGTGCTCAATGGCTTTTATTGCTTCCGGAGCCATGTAGGAGGTTGCCAGCTCACTGGTTGTCTTCCCTTTCCAGTATTTATGTACCTCTCTTAACTCCTGTTTTGTCTCTTCGGCAATGTAAAACGGGTCCGCGCTCCTCGTTTCAACCGTATCCAGTTCATCCTCCAGCCACTGATAAGAAAATTCCGGATAAGTCTGACAGCCTCTCGGCGCAATGGTACTGCTGCCTACGATCAGCTCCTCATCACGTATAATGATGGGAATATGACGCAGAATATGAGCAAATGCCTCCGCACGCCTGGTAATCATTGGTTTGCCTTCGGTTGCCTGATAGGATTCTGTAATCAGCTTCGCTCTGGCAGATTCGATCACCGGCATTTTCTCATACAGATGGTCAACCAGTCGTGTAATTCTGGATGACTTGGGAATATCTGTGGTATTAAACATTTCCACGCTTCTCCTTTCTCACAGCTTTTGCAGATAAAATCCGCACACTGTGTATCATATACAGCCATTATACGCTATCCTTTCCTGTGCGTCAACAAAAAGCAACATGTTATGCTCTGATTCAATGAGGTTTTTTGTGTGATTTTTGATTGTTTTTTGTTGTTTTTTATTTATTGTACTTTTGCAGAAACAAAAGTAGAAAAATCCGCTTTGTTCTTCCTGAATCTCTCAGACCTTGAAGTGCTTACTCCAGAACTGCCATAAACGGTCATATCCTCATGCATCCGGTTACATACTTACAAAGAGTTTTTATTTACCGGGACCTGCGGGGTATGTTTTTATCTTTCTTGTAATCAAGGTTACATACTTACAAAGAGTTTTTATTTGCCGGGACTACAGGCACAGAATCTGCCACTTTCCCGGTAAGTAAAAAAAGAGACTGCCGATTCTGTACCGTATCTGTCAATACCACAAAATCTGCCAGTCCCTTTTCACCTGCTTCTTCCTTATTCAGTTTTTATTTTTAACCCTGTCCCGGAACAAAGCCGGCCTTTGTCACTGTTCAGAGGGCACTTTTTATTTGCCTGAAAAGTCAGTATCGAATGTACCGCCTCCCTGATAAGTGGAAAAGATCAGAATTTTTTCTCTCTGGTCATTTCCCGGAAACAGATCCATGCACCGGATCGTTTCCCGGTGTTGCAGTTCATCCAGGCCGTTAAGATACGCCTCATATTCCTGAGAGGGATAATAAAAATACAGCCTGATCTCCCGTTGATTTTCATACCAGGATTCCATTATTCTTGCCATTGCCTGTTTAAGGATTTCCAGACAGAACGGATTAAAGAAAAAGCATCTGTCCACCTGTGCCGGAACCTGATAAACTGCCGCATCCTGCTGTATAAAAGATATCTTCCCGGAAGAAACTGCTTTTTCCTGATTCCGAAGAGCCGCCTGGTAAAACCGCTCATTGTATTCAATCCCAACAGACCTGCATCCTGTCTGATAGGATAAGAAAAAATCCACCCTTCCTTTTCCGCAGCCATAATCAAGGACTGTGTTTTTCTTTCCGATCTCTCCGCTGTTTCCAAGCCTTTCCAATACCGAATAAGGCGTGGGCTCATAGGGGTATTTGTACTGATCTGAGCCTGTATCATCCCGCCCTGAGGTACGGATTTTTAACAGCCTGTCCCAGGAATCTTCATTCATAGCAAATCCTTCCTCCTCTTCCTGTCTTTATACACACAAAAGCTTTTTCATTTTCCGGGGTTCTCTGCATCGTTTGTATGTAGTGATCTGTGAAGTATCACTTATTTACGGGATTCATTGTCCAGATGCTCCTCCAGTGTAGGATGCATATGGCGGATTACCATAATAGTTATCAGCATCAGCGCGATTCCCACCGGAAGGGCAATCCAGGCTGTTTTTACAAATCCCGCCACCAGATAGGTCACAAAGGATACTGCAGCCGCCAGAATTGCATATGGAAGCTGAGTAGACACATGATTTACATGATCGCACTGAGCTCCTGCAGATGCCATGATCGTTGTATCTGAGATCGGCGAGCAGTGGTCTCCGCATACCGCTCCTGCCATACATGCAGAAATGGAAATGATCATAAGCTCCGGATCAGAGCCCTCAAACACAGCTACCACAATAGGAATGAGAATTCCAAAGGTTCCCCATGAGGTTCCTGTTGCAAAAGCCAGGCCACAGCCAACCAGGAAGATAATTGCCGGAAGGATGTTCATCAGCCCGCCTGCCGCAGAGCGCATTGCGTTTTCTACAAATGCTGCTGCTCCAAGACTGTCTGTCATGGATTTTAAAGACCAGGCAAAGACCAGGATCAGAATTGCAGGAACCATTGCCTTAAATCCCTCCGGAATAGAATCCATACAATCCTTAAAAGAAAGAACTTTGCGCACCATATAAAAAACTACTGTAAGAACCAGAGCAAATGAGCTTCCCAGAGTCAGTCCTACAGATGCGTCGCTCTGAGAAAACGCAGTGACAAAATCTGTTCCGCTGAAAAATCCTCCTGTATAGATCATACCGATCACACAGCAGATCACAAGGCACACGATCGGAATCACAAGATCGATCACTCTTCCCCTTGGATTTACTCTGCCTTCCTTTTCTGCATCCGCATAAGGACGTCCCTCTGTTGTATAAAGGTCTCCCTTCAGAGCATTGACCTCATGGACTCTCATACTTCCAAATTCTGTTTTTATCAGCACCATACCTACCATCATCACAATAGTAAGCAGAGCGTAAAAGTTGTACGGAATTGCTCTGACAAAAATAGAAAGCCCGTCCTCGCCTTCTACAAATCCGCTGACTGCCGCTGCCCAGGATGAAATCGGCGCGATAATACACACCGGAGCTGCAGTTGCGTCGATCAGATAAGCAAGCTTTGCTCTGGATACGTGGTGCTTATCCGTTACCGGACGCATAACGCTTCCAACGGTCAGACAGTTAAAATAATCGTCAATAAAAATCAGAACTCCCAGAACAATAGTAGCAAGCTCTGCTCCCACTCTCGTTTTGATCCGTTTGCCGGCCCATCGTCCAAACGCTGCCGATCCGCCTGCCTTGTTCATCATGCACACCATGGCTCCAAGAATCACAAGGAAAATAAGAATTCCCACATTATAGCTGTCAGACAGAACACTGATGATTCCTCCCTGAAAAATATGGGTTACAGTTCCCTCAAAAGAAAATCCGGAATAGAGAAGTCCTCCCACCAGAATTCCCAGAAACAGAGAGCTGTATACCTCCTTAGTGATCAGCGCCAGCGCAATGGCCACTACAGGCGGTACAAGCGCCCAGAATGTAGCATAGAGAGCCGGCTGTGCGGCTTCCTCTGCTTCCGCTGCAAATACAGACAGCGGACTTGCCAGAATTCCCAGAAGCGTCATTGTAAGAACTGCCAGGAATGCTTTTCTTTTATTTTGCATATCTTTCCTCCCTTTGATATGAAAAGAGCCATGGATGTGTCTCCGAGCGGAGTTCTCCATGGCATCTGATCCCTGTCCGATATTTTAATCTGATCCTGTCAGTCCCTGATAGCGCTCCACATCTGTGACAGTCTGCAGAATCTTATTCTGCAGCCCAGAGCTTCGCCTCCTGGCGGTCAAAACCCTTCGGCGGTTTTTCCTTTCGCCGGAAACTGCCTGCCATGGCATGACACAACACCCCTGTGGGTATATTTGCATCTGTTTCCGGGTACTGATAAAACCCGCGCCTCTATCCTGTACTCTTTTATCTAATTTATTTTTATTTACTGTAACAGCTTTTCACAGAAATAGCAACAGGTTTCTGCATTTTTTGCAGATTTGCTGCCATCCTCCAATTCCATCGCCGTGTTCTCCCTTGGAGAATACAGCGCAGCTTGCAGAGGATTCTATCGTTTTTAATCTGCGCCAGTTATTTTACTTCCGGGAAATACAACTGCTCCCATTGCCACCACCAACGCCAACAAAACAGCGCAGCCCACAAGAATTCCGTTAAAAAACTTCATCCACAGTGCGCCGATCACCAGAGGAAACATAATATTCAGCATATTGGAAAAAGATTCAATGACTCCAAGGACTACAGGGGCATTTTTATCTCCCTGGCATACTTCCACACAATCGTACAGATATCCAAAGGACACCGGCGCAAACATGTCCTTTAAAAGGCTGATACAATAGCCTGCCATAAACCAGAAGTTTCCTGTGGGAATCAGAAACAGCGCAACTGATAAGATATCAAAGCCCACATCAAAAAGATACACCCACTTTTTATCCAGCCGGTCTGTAATAAGAGTGAGAAACAAGGAACAGATACAGTTAATCACAGTAAAAACAGCCGTATATTTCAAAAACACAGAAATCTCTATCTCCCGGGCAATCGCCAGAAGCGGGATAAACCGCAGAATCGTACCGTAAACTCCTGTTGCGATCTCAGTCAGTAAAAACATACGCACAACAGGATCCCGAATTACATTTCCAATCTGCTCTATGTACTCTTTTAAATGTATTGTTTTCTCTTCTTCCCGCCGGATCCACTTCCGTCCATTCCAGGTAAAAACCAGAGCGATCAGAAACCCCACACTCAAAAAGCCATAGGCAGCTTCCATACTCCATTTGCCGATCAGCCAGCCGCCGAGCCATGTACTGATCGCTATCGCCCCATAAAGAAAAATATCCCTCAGGGCAAAATATCCTGTCCGTTCCTCTGAAGGTACTGCAAGATTAAAGGAATTTCCCGCCGAATAATTAAACATGATACGGACACAGTAAATCAGAAACAGGCCAGCAAAAATCACTGCCTTATTCTCTGTCAGTGAAATTCCAACCGCCGCCCCGGCTCCCAGAAGCAGTGACAAGCCTCCCACTGCCAGAGGAGTAAATTTCTTTGAAAAGTATACGATCAGAAGCGGCAGCACAACGTCCATAATACTCAAAAGAGAAAGAAAAATCCCATATAGAGAATTTCCAATTCTTTTTTCAAACAAAAACGGAATATTGTTTTCCATACCGCCACTGGAAATATAAAAGAAAAAATATACAAGTAAAATCAAAAAATAATTTCTGAATATTGGTTTAAATGAAGAAAATAATTTTTTCATAACATCATTTTATCTCCTGTTCGTTTCGGTAATCATCAGTACGCGTCCCCTTATAACTCTCCTTTTGCGCCTTACAGTTATCGTACCACACTCCTGGTCTTATCCATATCGTATCTTCATAAGAACCGTTTTTTAAGCCTTAATATGATATAGAATTCCTCTGTTAAAAGTTTTGATTGATAGTTTATTGAATCAATAAGACGCTCTTCCATATAAGAGCTTTGCAGACCCCTGGCGCCGACAATGACGCAGGGGCAGAATTGCTTTCCGGCAATGCAGAATCATCGCCGATCTTTCACTCTTTATCTTCTGAATTAAAATACTCTTCTGCTTTTTCTTCAAATGTGCGCAGAGAATCCGCTCTTGCTGACAATTTATGCAAAGCCTTCAAAGTTTCAAGGTTTTCAAGATTCCGGATCTTCTCCTGAAGCTCACAGGGAATTTCGCCGAATTCCTCAAGCAGTTCCAAAACAGCTTCCTGTGTTGCCTCAAGTCTTCCTTCCTCTCTGCCTTCCTGTTTTTCCTCTCGCAGCATTTCTTCAAAGATCATATAGCGTTCTCCCATTTCCCGGTCTGTCTTAATCTGTCGGATTGTTTTCTGGAACCTCTGGACAAGACCATCTCCAAAATCCATTTCACTTTCCTTCAGATCTGCCGTTACAAACTTTAAAAACCTGACCAGTTCCTGTGATACTTCATCCTCATTCTCACCTTTGGTGCTCAGAAAAATAGTGCAGCTGTCATCCTCCAATTTCACATTGGGATCTTCCTCGCATATATTTCGGAAAGTATAACAGTACCGTTTTTTATCAAACGGATCAAAATCGCACACAAAGATCACAAATGTTGCAGGAAGCGTATCATAATCCTCACCGCTCTCCAAAGCTTCCATTACAATCTGGCTATGGTAATACCTGCTCCTTTTTCCAAGCGTCTTTTTCCTGCGCACCTGCATTTCCACATTATAGTGAGTGTGTTTGGCATCCTCAGCATAAATATCCAGACGGACCCCCTTATACTCCGGATGATAGATCATGCTCTTTTCTTTGCTGACCACCACACGGGCAATAGGAAAACCAAGCACCATTTCCAGAAAACCCTTACAGTTTTCTTCCACACTCATTACCGCGCCAAACATGAAATTATCTTTGATCGTCAGGTCCTGTAATGTTTTTCGTTTCTTCATCCTTCCTCCAGTTCTGCAGAGGAATCCTATAGAACGATTATATCACGCCTTCGCTCAGACTTCTATCTTTTTCATTCGACAAGACACTCCGAATGCTTCATCTATAAAAACATTTTTACACCCTGGTTTTCCCATCTACAGTAACTATCTGAAACTTATGGCATGCCTTTGTGAAATACTGTCCTTTCCCCTTCCCCCAAATCTTCCGATGTCTGATTTCAGTGCCAAATTTTACAAAATAATTATATCTCCCAGCTTACGGAGGCAATCACTTCAGGACTACAGAACATTTTATCGCCTGCTACCTTAAACCATCATCAGTACGCCCCCTCTGCCCCCTGTATTTTTAATGAACAGATTTTATAGCCTGGCTCCATTTCCACAAGATCTATATAACCTTTCATTTCATCTGTTATCTTCGTTCCATTCCTATTCTTTTGGATATTCATATGATACTTAAAAGCATCACTTTCTGAAATGGAATCAAACTCCAAAATAACACAAAAATCATATCGTTTCACTTCTGAATCATATGATAGAATAATCTCCTGATCTATCAGCCTAATATCAGTGCGAAAAGAAGAGGCAAATTCACACAACATTAAAGAATACGTATCTCTCACGGCATTTTCATATCCTTCCTTGGTAAAAAACTCTTTCATCGGCATATCAAGATCATTTTCAGACATTCGTTTTTTCGCCTCTTTGAGGGATACATTAAAATAACTTTCCAGAAAATCGCTGATTAACTTCTTCGGTTCATCCTCCATCGTTTTCTGTATATCATAATGAAAAAATCCTCCTACTATCCCTATCACCATCAAGAATAAAATCAATCTCTTCTTCATATTAGGTTTTCAATCTCCATTCCCTTTTTCATAATCGGCATTGTAACCACTAACAGGGCGTATAAAAACTTTTTTACACGACCTGTTTAAATATATTTTGCAAACAACATTTAGTTAAATTTATATCCTTCTAATTTTGTATCCGCAGTATGTAGTATAGATATTGCTAACGTGAGTACCTATCGGTTCTGAATATTTTGTCCCAGTGTTATATACGACTTATTTGTATTTCTATCTACCCAATTTGCCCAACCAATCCCGTACATATCATGATATGGAAGTCCATTGCAAACCTCTTGAATACGCGGAAGTATTGTTGTCTTTTTCTGCCCTAATCCTATAACATCATTTAAAAGCCTTGGATCAGCCGATACTTAAACAATACTTAAAAAAGTATACAAAATGCAACAAAAAAATCAATATATTCTTTATGCCCTTTACATTATTTTTTATTCTATGCCCGCTTTTATATCAATTGCTCTTTTTTATAGCATACCCCTCCCATCGGTATCACCTCCTCATTATTTTTTATTATTTTATACCATATCTACAAAGAACACCATAGCATAACCGGTATAAATCATTTTGTACCGGTTACGCTATGATGTTCTATAGCTAAATATATGTATAATAAAATGAATAAATTTAAGGAAGGATGTAATTATATGAATCTCAAAAAAGCAAAACTATTTATCTGCACATTACTGTTCACCATGGCATTTGTTTCTGTCAGCTCTGTATCTGCTTCAAAAACGCCCCCTACAGATACAAGTACCGAGGAAAACGCTCCTGAAACAGAATCTTCTGAAGAAATTTTTCACCTTTTAGCTATACTTTTCTTTCATTATAGCAAAAAACAAGGATTTATATGCAAAAAAGACTCGAAAGTAGTAAAAAACAGTTGTTATTATGTTGCTACAAGCAAAACGCCAACACTGTTATCCAATATAGAATTCCTCTGTTAAAAGTTTTGATTGATAGTTTATTGAATCAATAAGACGCTCTTCCATATAAGAGCTTTGCAGACCCCTGGCGCCGACAATGACGCAGGGGCAGAATTGCTTTCCGGCAATGCAGAATCATCGCCGATCTTTCACTCTTTATCTTCTGAATTAAAATACTCTTCTGCTTTTTCTTCAAATGTGCGCAGAGAATCCGCTCTTGCTGACAATTTATGCAAAGCCTTCAAAGTTTCAAGGTTTTCAAGATTCCGGATCTTCTCCTGAAGCTCACAGGGAATTTCGCCGAATTCCTCAAGCAGTTCCAAAACAGCTTCCTGTGTTGCCTCAAGTCTTCCTTCCTCTCTGCCTTCCTGTTTTTCCTCTCGCAGCATTTCTTCAAAGATCATATAGCGTTCTCCCATTTCCCGGTCTGTCTTAATCTGTCGGATTGTTTTCTGGAACCTCTGGACAAGACCATCTCCAAAATCCATTTCACTTTCCTTCAGATCTGCCGTTACAAACTTTAAAAACCTGACCAGTTCCTGTGATACTTCATCCTCATTCTCACCTTTGGTGCTCAGAAAAATAGTGCAGCTGTCATCCTCCAATTTCACATTGGGATCTTCCTCGCATATATTTCGGAAAGTATAACAGTACCGTTTTTTATCAAACGGATCAAAATCGCACACAAAGATCACAAATGTTGCAGGAAGCGTATCATAATCCTCACCGCTCTCCAAAGCTTCCATTACAATCTGGCTATGGTAATACCTGCTCCTTTTTCCAAGCGTCTTTTTCCTGCGCACCTGCATTTCCACATTATAGTGAGTGTGTTTGGCATCCTCAGCATAAATATCCAGACGGACCCCCTTATACTCCGGATGATAGATCATGCTCTTTTCTTTGCTGACCACCACACGGGCAATAGGAAAACCAAGCACCATTTCCAGAAAACCCTTACAGTTTTCTTCCACACTCATTACCGCGCCAAACATGAAATTATCTTTGATCGTCAGGTCCTGTAATGTTTTTCGTTTCTTCATCCTTCCTCCAGTTCTACAGAGGAATCCTATAAGGTGATTATATCATACGCCTGCAGAAAGTTCTATGTTTTTTCATTGACTTCTCACTGTATTCCTGCCATACTTAAAGTATATTTTATATCATCCCCTGGAAATACAGGGTATTTTATGTTTACTATACAAGGAGCAGTCTATGTATCTTTCTGATATGCATACACATTCTATCGCAAGCGGTCACGGAACATACTGTACGATTTCTGAAATGGCAAAAACCGCTTCCAGAAAAGGACTGAAGCTTCTGGGTATTACGGATCACGGTCCGGCCACACTGGCAGCCGGAACTCCTTCGTACTTCCGCAGTCTGACCTTTTCTCCCAGAAAACGTTTTGGTCTGGAAATGTTCTATGGAATTGAACTTAATATTCTTGATAAAGAAGGACATACCGATCTGGAGGAAGAATTACTGTCTAGGCTGGACTATGCCATTGCCAGCATCCATAGTCAGAATTACAAAAATGCTTCCTGTGAAGAAAACACGGAAGCCTACATAAACGCTATGAAAAATCCCCATGTAAAGATTCTGGGGCACTGTGACAATCCCCGATTTCCTGCTGATTATGAAAAACTGGCCTTTGAAGCTCGAAAACAGAATGTAATTTTTGAGATCAATGAAGCCTCTCTGGCGCCTTACAGCTACCGCGGTGATACTCGGTCCAACAACCGGGAAATTCTCCGCTGCTGCCGCAAGTATCGTCTTCCTGTAATTCTTTCCAGCGACAGCCACGGCAAAGAACATGTGGGGGATTTTACTTATGCCGCTGATTTTGTACACCAGGAAATGTTTCCCGAAAATCTGATCCTGAATAATCAGCTTCCCAGACTGAAAGTGTTTCTGCAGACCCGTTGATGAACAGAGCATTTTCCCTGCAGCCATATCATTCTGCCGATAAAACCCTGACGTACGGCTGAAATCTGTGTCTTCACAGTTTTTCGGCCTGTCCTGTCAGGGTTTCTTTTGATTCTTATTCTGTTTTTTGAGCCTCTGCCCATACATACCGGACAGATTTTCTTCTTTTACTCAGAATCCTTTATTTTTTTCATCATTTCCGCCAGCTCTGCGTATTTTCCGGTTATATATCCATAATTTTTTCTCTTATGAGGAAGCTGACAATTTGTACAATCCTTAATTCCTTTATCCGTATAACGAAAATTGCCTCCACATTTATCTCCAAGCGCATAAAGCGGACAATAGCAGAACAGACAGTTAAAATTTTCCGGATCTGCTCCCTGATGGCAGGGGAAATACTCACATTCTTTATTGCTGAAAAATGAATAGTGCTTACCTTCCCAATATGGTTTTTCCATGGTGTTCTCCTTTTATTTCCTGTTTCATTTTTACATTTTCTATACAAGGCTTACCGACTCTGCCGACGTTTAACAATATAACTGTAAATGAACAAATTTGAAAAAGCATACAAAATCATCACAAATTTGTCTTTATAAAATGCACATATAGAGCTTAATCTTTCCTTTATGTCTGTGTATTACGGATTCTATTGTGCAATATTCGATATTTGCCCATTTATAGAATATTACTGTAAATAGGTAAATTTAAAACACATAAATTTGTCATATTCTGATTTTTCATTGATTCACAAACAGGGCTTTGCCTTTTTTGTATCCGCACACTGCAGATTCTATTGTCTGAAATTCTGTTTTTGCTCTTTCATAAAATATAATATGAAATAAGCAGGTTAAAAACGCGCAACGTCATAAGGGCAGATACGTCCGCTTCAAACTCCCTGAATTTCCGGTAAATGAAAAAATCGGCGTCATAAACGCCGATATCCAAATTCTTCTGAGGTTGCGATCTACTCCGGGGTAGACCATGGATTCGTTCAAAATATGCGGAGGGAACGAACGCATCCGGAGTAGTATCGCCTGCCATTTAATCATCACCCTTTAAGGGTAAGTATAATTCATACGAACAGGCGGATTCCATAAAAAATGCCTGCTTCCATCAAGCAGACAACGCCTGAAACTGCGGATTTTTCAGGTTGGCTGTTACACTTTACACGGAAGTTTAACCTCGCCATACAAAGCAGGTTTCCTGGCTCCAGAATCAATGTTCTCTTTCCCCTTCTCATACATATGTACAATGGTTTCTGAAAGATTGCTCCTCTGTTACAGTGACCGGATCGCTCAGGACTTTCACCTGATTCCCTTTTCTGACTGCTTCGCGGAAAACAGCCAGCACTTCATATGTTCAATATGGAATTATACTGACGTTATCCTACCACATCTTTATATAAATGTCAAGGAATTCCAAACAAAATTCCTCCACTTTTTAAATTTTAGCTACTGTTCACACAGAACTATTTAGCGAGGTATTTTGACATATTTTACAGACTTACAGGCATGTACAGAAATGAAAAAGCTGTGGATTCAGAAATGGATAAACAACTACGGATTCCACTTAATGATTTAGTTCCGTACGAAAAACTGTAAATATTATTAACTTTTCGTCACTGGGCACAGAAAGAAATCAGAATAGCGCCTTTTACACTTCTCTTACTTTTTCCTGCGGCTGAAATCATAATCCCTGTATTATGGCTGTAAAATCAAAGGTTCCCCATAATCTTATCCTTGATAACAGCCAGAATCTCCCTGGGAATATAGATCAGAAGTCTCCAGGAACGATATCTGGATGGAATTCCACAGATATCTCTGCATCCGCATTTCTTTCCGATAGCCACTCCCCGAAATACATGGAAGTTATTGGTAACAACTCCTACTGATTTATTCAGATCCCCTATTTTTTCCAGGCTGAAATCCAGATTTTCTTTTGTATTGGTAGATCTTTCCTCCAGGATCAGCCGCTCTCTGCTGATTCCATGACCGGTCAGATAATCGTACATGGCCTTTGCCTCACTGACTGCTTCCCCCCTGCCCTGTCCGCCGGAGAGAACTGCTTTGGTGTCAGGATTATTTTCCAGATACTGCAAAGCCCTTCTGGTGCGTTCCAGAAGGGCCATACTCAGTCGTGTTCCGTCCACATGGGCGCCAAGCACGATAATGTAATCAAGATTATTTTTTATTTTCATTATTTGCCGCAGCAGAATTTGTATTTCTTTCCGCTTCCGCACGGACAGGGATCGTTACGTCCGATCTTGTGCGGTTTTACAACAGTACCGGATTTTTTCTGCTCTTTGTACAGCTCTTTACGTTTTTCCTCTGTAAAAATATTATTCCACTGAGGAAGCTCATACAGCCAGTCAGCCTTTGCGTCAACCATGTTTTTGTAAAGAAGCTCTTTGTCAAAAGCAAGGTTTACTTTTGTGTTCTCGTCCATTGTCTCAATAGGGTTCGGAACCTTAAGGCTGTCGTTAATGCCGTCCAGGAAACCAACCATGGTCAGAACATCCTGTCCGTATTTTTCGGCAAGCTCTTTTACTGTACCGCTTACAACTTCATCCGGATTGGAAAGAAGCTGCTCATAAATGCCTTTTTCAATATTAAAATAAGCTGCCCAGAACTGCTGAAGCTTATTGCGGTCTGCCTGCTGGTCATAAGCCATTGCACGCCACTGCTCTAAAATTGTTTTATCACTCATGTTATTTCATCCTCTTTTCAATGTATTATCAAATTTTCATCAGTGTTCATATTATAGCACTTTTATCTGGAAAAAACAAACCCTATTTTATCCGGGTTTCCATTGGTTTAAACAAAAATCCCACTGTTTCCTTCGTTCACAGCAGGCTGGTCAGCATACCTTTCAAACCATCTCAGGCAATCATACTTTATCCCTGTTACTCTCACGGAAAAATATAATTATCCAAATTTATGCTTCATGTATAAGACACTGAGATCCTGGCCATACTGTTACTGTTCACTTCATCCACAGCAACAGGCAAAAATTCATTCCGCATTGCCTGTGGCAATGGAACAGTGAACGGACACGCCCGAAAACATTTGCTGCCGTAAACCGAGTATACAGCAGCAGCTTCGGAAATACTTATATCCTCCCCTTTAAAGGTTCCGGGACTGACGCTCTGACGCGGTTCCGGGATTTTTTATTTTACTCCCAGAGCCTCCAGGTCTGCTGCAGCCTGTTTAAAATCATGAAAACGCACTGCATGCATTCCCAGTTTACGTGCTCCCCGGCAGTTTTCTTCCCGGTCGTCAATAAATACACACTCCTCAGGCTTCAGGCCGTAATCCTCCAGAAGGATCTTGTAAATTGCCGGTTCCGGCTTCACTTCTTTTACATCACAGGAAAATACTGCTCCGTCCATATATTTCAGGAAATTCATTTTAGCCTTTGTGCGCTCCAGCATATATTCACTGTAATTTGAGAGAATATAAAGACGATATCCCCGTTTTTTCAGATACTGTACCCAGGTCTGAGCATAGTCCTTTGTACCGATCGTCTTAGGTGTTTCTCTCAGAACTCTGCGGATATCTTTTTTGTATTCAGGAGCCTTTTCTATAAACCGGCGAATATATTCTTCCTCATCATAAAGCCCCTTATCTCTCTCATTCCAGATATCACTCTGGAAAATTTCCTTTGCAAGCTTTTTCTCCTCTTCCTCCGGGAAATGAAAGCCCTTCAGGTAAGTTTTCCAGTCGTAATCTACCAGAACATTACCTACGTCAAAAATAACATTTTTGATCCTGCGTCCGTCTTTTTCCAGTCTTTTTCTGTTAAGAAGCCTGTACATAAGCCACATTGCATAAGCCATCACTGCTGCAAACAGCGCCCCTGCAAGAGAGGCCATAAATTTTCCCATTGAAAATGTTCCGGTAAGAGCAAAGTACATGGGAAGGCAGAAGATCACCAGTAGAAAAACTGCTCCTGCAAGGGCCAGTCCCCTTTTCCATTTACTCATTTATACTGTACACATCCTTTCTGCTGTCAGCGGCGTCTTCATATCTGTCCGCTGTATTTTTATTTACCGGAAATATCAGTACAAAAAGTACGGATTTCCCGGTAATAAAACGCCGGAGATACTTCCCCGGCGTTTTGTTGATTTATTTTCTGTAAATAATATCGTTTCTTCCCGGTCCGTTAGAAACCATTGTGATTGGGAATCCGATCTGTTTTTCCACAAACTCTATATATTTGCGGCAGTTTTCCGGCAGATCTTCATATTTTCTGATTCCGCGGATATCGCATTTCCATCCCGGAAGCACTTCCAGAACCGGTTTTGCTTTTTCCAGAAGTCCTGTTGTGGGGAATTCTGTTGTAACTTTTCCGTCAATCTCATAGCCTGTACAAACAGGAATTTCATCCAGATATCCCAGAACATCAAGCACAGTAAATGCAACATCCGTTGTTCCCTGCATACGGCAGCCGTATTTGGAAGCCACGCAGTCAAACCATCCCATACGTCTCGGACGTCCGGTGGTCGCACCATATTCTCCGCCGTCTCCGCCTCTTCTTCTGAGCTCGTCAGCTTCTTCGCCAAAGATTTCCGAAACAAATGCGCCCGCTCCTACTGCGCTGGAATAAGCCTTGCATACAGTAATGATCTTCTTGATCTCATACGGCGGAACGCCTGCGCCGATGGCGCCGTAAGCTGCCAGAGTAGAAGAAGAAGTAACCATCGGATAAATTCCGTGATCCGGATCCTTCAGAGAACCCAGCTGACCCTCCAGAAGAATTTCTTTTCCTTCTTTCAGCGCGTTCCACAGGAACAGAGAAACATCTCCCACATAAGGAGCTACCATCTCTTTATATTTCATCAGCTCTTCCATGATCTCATCCGGATTCAGAAGCGGTTTGTGATACAGATGCTCAAGAAGAACATTTTTTGTCTCACATACACGTTCTACTTTTTCTCTGAGAGCTTCCTCATCAAACAGTTCCGCTACCTGGAAGCCGATTTTTGCATATTTATCAGAATAAAAAGGCGCAATACCGGATTTTGTGGAACCAAAGGACTTACCGCCCAGACGCTCCTCTTCATACTGGTCAAACAGAATATGATACGGCATTACGATCTGCGCTCTGTCAGAGATCATAATCTTCGGAGCCGGAACTCCTCTGTCCACAACCTCCTGATATTCCTTGAAAAACACCGGAATATTCAGTGCCACGCCATTGCCGATAATACTGGTGGTGTGATCATAAAATACACCTGACGGAAGTGTGTGAAGCGCAAATTTACCATAATCATTCACGATTGTATGACCTGCGTTGGCACCTCCCTGAAATCTTACGATAATATCCGCTTCCTGGGCAAGCATGTCAGTGATCTTACCTTTTCCCTCATCTCCCCAGTTTGCTCCAACTACTGCTTTGATCATAACACTATTTCCTCCTCGTGTCGTTCTTTGATCTCATTATACATTAATTTCTGCGGTTACTCCCAGAAGTTCTTTATGTGCATCCAGAACAGGCTGTACGGTCTTTGCAAGAAATACCTCTGTCTGCTCTTTTGCTCTTCCTACATATCTGGAAGGCTCCATTGTCTTTTCCAGTTCTTCTAAAGTCAGATTAAAGGCCGGATCTGCTGCGATCAGTTCCAGAAGATTGTTATCCTTTCCTTCTACCTTTACAGTACGTCCCGCTTCCATGGAAAGCTCTCTGATGCGCTCGTGAAGTTCCTGGCGGTCTCCGCCTGCCTTCACTGCATCCATCATAATATTTTCAGTTGCCATAAACGGAAGCTCAGAACGAAGGCGTTTTTCAATTACCTTCGGATAAACAACCAGTCCGTCTACCACGTTCAGGCACAGATCCAGGATTCCGTCAATGGCAAGGAAGCCTTCCGGAACACTCAGTCTCTTGTTTGCAGAATCATCCAGAGTTCTCTCGAACCACTGAGTTGCTGATGTGATCGCCGGATTCAGGGCGTCCACCATCACATATCTGGAAAGTGACGCAATACGCTCACTTCTCATAGGATTTCTCTTGTATGCCATTGCGGAAGAACCGATCTGAGACTTCTCAAAAGGTTCCTCTACTTCCTTCAGATGCTGAAGAAGTCTGATATCATTGGACATCTTATGGGCGCTTGCGGCAATTCCGGCAAGAATATTGAGAACTCTCGTATCCACCTTACGGGAATAGGTCTGTCCGGATACCGGATAGCAGTTCTCAAATCCCATTTTTTCTGCGATCATCGGATCGATCTTGTCAATTGTTTCCTGATCTCCGTCAAAAAGCTCAAGGAAACTTGCCTGGGTTCCTGTTGTTCCCTTTGAGCCCAGAAGCTTCAGTGTGCTTAAAACATACTCAAGGTCTTCCAGATCCATAAGGAATTCCTGAGTCCAAAGTGTGGCACGTTTTCCTACTGTTGTAGGCTGTGCCGGCTGGAAATGTGTAAACGCCAGAGTTGGCTGATCTTTATATTTATCTGCAAATTTAGACAGCTCTGCGATCACATTGACCAGTTTCTTGCGAACCAGCTTCAGAGCCTCTGCCATAACGATAATATCTGTATTGTCACCTACATAACAGGAAGTAGCGCCCAGATGAATGATTCCCTTTGCTTTCGGGCACTGTACACCATATGCATAAACATGGGACATAACGTCATGGCGGACCTGACGTTCTCTTTCTTTTGCCACATCATAGTTAATATCGTCTGCGTGAGCCTTCAGCTCATCGATCTGCTCCTGCGTAATATTCAGGCCAAGTTCTTTTTCTGTCTCTGCAAGGGCGATCCATAATCTTCTCCATGTGCGGAATTTCATATCCGGTGAGAAAATATACTGCATTTCTTTGCTTGCATAGCGCTCTGAAAGCGGACTTACATATCTGTCTGTACTCATTCCGTTTCTCCTATCATTTGAAAAATTCCTGCCGTGATCTGCCGGTGCCAGACAGAACCACAGTCTCTGTTTCTGCCTTTTCCTGACAGTCATATCATACGAGGAAAATTATATAACATCCCACATTTAAAAGCAACCTCTTTTCTCAGGCTCCCTGGTGGAATTTGCCCAGAAATTCACGCATACGGGCATTCTCAGAGGAAAATACCTGCTGAGGAGTTCCTTCTACAGCAATTACTCCCTGATCCATAAAGATCACCCTGTCTGAAATATCCTTTGCAAAATTCATTTCATGGGTAACGATCACCATGGTGATATGAAGATCTGCAAGTGAACGGATCACCCGAAGCACTTCTCCGGTAAGCTCAGGATCAAGAGCTGAGGTTGGTTCGTCAAAAAACAGAATTTTAGGGTTCAGCGCAAGAGCCCGGGCAATAGCCACACGCTGGCACTGACCTCCGGAAAGCTGACAGGGATAGGCGTTTTCTTTGTCAGAAAGTCCCATCTTTGCAAGAAGCTCCCTGGCTTCCCTGTAAACTTCCTCTTTTTTTCTTTTCTGAACATGGATCGGCGCATCTGTGATATTTTTTATTACAGAATAGTGGGGAAACAGATTAAAATTCTGAAACACCAGCCCAAAACAGGAACGTATTTCTTTTAACTGTTTTCCGGAAGGAACCACTGTCTTTCCGTTTTCCATCCACACGGATCTTTTTCCCATATAGGAAATTTCTCCGCTGTCAATGTCTGTCAGCATGGTAGCACACCTTAAAAGAGTTGATTTCCCGGAACCGGAAGGACCGATAATGGAAACAATCTCTCCTTCTTTTACCTGAAGGGAAATATCTTTCAGAACACTTTGTCCGTTAAATTCTTTTTTTATATTTTTCATTTCCAGAAGATTCATTTCCGTCTCCTCCTAATGATAGTAATTCAGTTTTTTCTCAAACCATTCCATAACCCAGGCAACTACAAAATTAAATATGTAGTAGAACACGCCTGCAATAAAGAACGGCATAACGGTTGTCTCCGCAGCTGCGATCTGTTTTGCCAGCGCAAACATCTCAATATAAGATACCGAATAGACAAGGGAAGTATCTTTTACCAGTGTGATCACCTCGTTCGTTACAGAAGGAAGTACGTTTTTTATCATCTGTGGCAGAATGATCTTCATAAATGTCTGTTGTCTGTTGTAGCCCAGAAGCTGCGCAGCCTCATACTGTCCTGCCGGAATGGACTCTATTCCGGATCGGTAGATCTCAGCAAAATAAGCTGCATAGTTCAAAGAACAGCCCAGGATAATCGCTGTGAATTTATAATTTCCAATATTCATTCCCCAGAGATAAAAGGGTCCGAAATACCACAGAAGAAGCTGCAGCATAAGCGGCGTTCCTCTCATAACAGAAATATAACATTTTACCACCAGACTGAGGGGTTTGAACCTGGAAACCCTTCCAAAATATATCACCAGTCCCAGAGGCAGGGAAAACAGAAGGGTCAGACAGAATATCATAAGCGTTGACCCGAAGCCTCTGGAAAGCTGTTGGAGCATTACCTGAAAACTCATATTTTTTCCTCCGTTATCAGGCAGAAAAGCTTTTCCTGCCGTAATAAAGCTGCTGTACATTTTTATTTTCAGCACAGCAGCTTTTTTGTCTTTTATTCCGGGTTCTGACTTCTGCCCGGTTCTGATTTTATCCGTTACTGTTTCCGGCAGCTTTTATTCTGCCGCTTCTTCAGAATCAGTTTCTTCTGTTTCTTTTTCTGCAGCCTCCTCGCTTTCCTCTCCGGAAGCTTTCAGACTTACCATATCCGCAATTTCATATTTCTCGGCCAGCTCCTGCACGGTTCCGTCTTCAGCAAGCTTCTGGAGATCTGCATTTACGATTTCGCAGAGTTCATCGTTTCCTTTTTTGAAGCCAATTGCATACTGCTCTGTATTCAGACTTTCGTCCAGGATCATAAAGCCCTCCCCTCTGGAATTGATCTGATATTTAGCAACGCCAATGTCAATAGCCAGCGCATCAAGCGCTCCTGCCTGAAGCTCTGTAAACGCAGTGTTGTAATCCGCAAATTCATTCAGAGCCGCAAAGGTATCTGACAGCTCCTTCTGACCGCCTTCTTCCTCGCTTTTCAGTACGTCCAGCGCTGCAGATGCCGCCTGAACTCCTACGGTTTTGCCTGCAAGGTCAGAAAGCTTCTCAATGCCGGAATCCTCTGCCACAACGATCACCTGGCTGTTATCCACATAGGGAACAGAAAAGGTATACTCGTCTTCTCTTCCGTTCATGGTAAAACCATTCCAGATACAGTCAATGGATCCGGAGTTCAGCTCCATGTCCTTGGAATCCCAGTTCAGAGGTTTCTTCTCAAGTTCCCATCCTTCCAGCTCACACACTGCCTGGGCAAGCTCCAGATCAAAGCCTGTATACTCTCCGTTTTCATCCATATATCCATAAGGAGGATATTCCGCATCAAAGCCTACGATCAGTGTTTTATCCTCAATTCCAGCCTGAACGTTTACCGCAGACATCATACCTGCTGCCATCAGGGCCGCCATCATTACCACAACTGTTTTTTTCTTCATACTGTCTGTCTCCTCTCGCTTCACTCTTCTATGTTATCACGTAGTCACTCTACCATGTGAAAGTATTGATATCGTAACATACCTGTACCCGCCTGTCAAGACAGTTTTTATATATTTACAGACAGTAAAAAAGCCAGCGGGATAAGCTGGCTTTTTTGGAGAAGGTATTTCTTCTTATGGGGTGTAGCAAAAACTATATAATGTATTGGGGGGTTTTTACGATATATATAATACCATGGGTCAACAAATAAGTGTGCACAAAGTTCACAAAAATGCATATTTGTTTTTGGATATATTGTACATGCGTATTTTTGCCGCTATGATTTTATGCTGTAAAAAGTGCCTCAAACTCGTCTCTCTGCACCTTTTCCTTCTCTAACAGAAGAGCTGCGCATTTATGGAGCACATCTTCATACTCAAGAATAATCTCTCTGGCTTTCTTATGACATCCGTCAATGATCCCATGGATCTCCTGATCAATATCTTTTGCAACCTCTTCACTGTAGCTTCTCGTATGAGCAAGATCTCTTCCGATAAATACTTCATCCCCTTCATCACCGTAAGCGATCAGTCCCATTTTTTCAGACATGCCATACTGCATGACCATTGCCCGGGCTGTTGCAGTTGCCCGCTTAATATCATTGGATGCTCCTGTGGTGATATCTCCGAAAATAATCTCTTCTGCCACACGGCCTCCAAGGAGAGTAGTGATATCCTGAAGCATTTTTCCTTTTGTATTAAACATCTCGTCATTTTCCGGAAGAGGCATGGTATAACCTGCTGCGCCTACTCCTGTGGGAATAATGGAAATCGTATATACCGGATCCATATCAGGGAGCACATGGAACAGGATCGCATGGCCTGCCTCATGATAAGCAGTGATCTTTTTCTCTTTTTCGGAAATAACCTTGCTTCTCTTCTCTGCTCCGATGCCAACTTTAATAAAGGCATGCTTGATGTCCTGCTGCATAATATAGCTGCGGCTGTCTCTGGCAGCCATGATCGCCGCCTCGTTCAGAAGGTTTTCCAGGTCTGCGCCTGTAAATCCGGCTGTGGTCTGAGCGATCTGAGCCAGATCCACATCCTCGCCAAGAGGCTTATCCTTGGCATGAACCCGAAGGATCTCCTCACGTCCCTTCACATCCGGACGTCCAACTGCCACCTTACGGTCAAAACGTCCCGGACGGAGAATCGCCGGATCCAGAATATCCACACGGTTTGTGGCAGCCATTACAATAATTCCCTCATTAACGCCAAATCCGTCCATTTCCACAAGAAGCTGGTTCAGAGTCTGCTCGCGCTCATCATGACCGCCGCCCATGCCGGTTCCCCGCTGTCTTGCGACCGCATCGATCTCGTCTATAAAAATAATACAGGGCGCATGGCGTTTTCCTTCTTCAAACAGATCTCTGACACGGGAAGCTCCCACACCTACGAACATCTCCACAAAATCTGATCCGGAAATAGAGAAAAAGGGCACTCCTGCTTCTCCGGCAACCGCTTTTGCCAGGAGAGTTTTACCGGTTCCCGGAGGTCCTACAAGAAGAACACCTTTGGGGATCCTTGCTCCTACATTCGTATATTTCTGAGGCGCTTTTAAAAAATCTACAACCTCGACCAGATCTTCTTTCTCTTCCTGAAGTCCGGCTACATTCTGAAATGTTACCTTTTTGTCATCCGGAAGCATCATCCTTGCGCGGCTTTTGCCAAAGTTCATCATTTTGGCATTTCCTCCGCCTCCTGACATCTGTCTGTTCATCATCAGGAAAAGGAACAGAATCAGTCCTCCTGTAAGAAGCAGAGGAAGAAGTGTGGTAAGGAACACATTCTGCTGAGGAACATCTTTGACCAGAGGAGCAATATTGTTTTCCTCCAGCATTTCCTGCGCCTCCTTGACATCTGTTACATAGACACGCTTCTGTCCTTCGTTCTCAATATCTGCAGCCACCGAACCGGTAGGTACTTCCCTGTTCTGATAAATCACCGCATCATTTACTCTTCCTTCTTCTGCTGCCTGCTCCAATGCTTCTATGGTATAGTCATTCTGACCTGACACCTGGCTGTTCAGATAAAAATATCCTCCCACCAGCATTGCGATCAAAATCAGATACAGGCCAATTCTGCTTGGCTGTTTATTCACTTAACTGAATCTCCTTTCATTCTTCTGTGTCCAGTTCTACCACGCCGATAAACGGGAGATTACGATATTTCTGGGCATAGTCCAGACCATATCCCACAACAAATTCATCCGGGATATTGAAGCAGCAGTAATCTACTTTTACATCCCTCACTCGTCTCTCCGGTTTGTCCAGCAGTGTACAGAGGCGGACACTGTTTGGATTACGTCCTTTGAGGATTTCGATCAGATAGCTGAGAGTTCTTCCTGAGTCGATGATATCCTCCACGATCAGCACGTCCTTGCCGATCAGAGGCTGATCCAGATCTTTGACGATTCTTACCACACCGCTTGATTTTGTGTCATCTCCATAGCTGGATACAGACATAAAGTCAAGAGATACCGGAACAGTGATTCTTTTTGCAAGTTCACAGGTAAAAAATACTCCACCCTTTAAAACACAGATCAGATGAATCTCTTTTCCTGCATAATCTTTGCTGATCTTTGCGGCAATCTGTCTGATTCTTGCCTCCACTTCTTCCTCGCTGAGTAATACTCTGATTTTTTCACTCATGATATTTTCCTCCTTGGTATTTGATTTCCAGCACATTCTTTGTCTCTGATGTGATCTTATACCTTTCATTCATTCTTCCGCCCACGATCCAGAGAACCTGGCTGCCTTCTGTGATCAGAGGAATCTTATCCCTCTGTTCACGGGGGATTTTTTCATCGATCATACACCGCGTCAGTTTTTTGCGATGCCCCTGACTGTTTACAGTAAGGTAATCTCCTGTTTTTCTGGTACGGACAGATATATCGTATTTTATTCTATCATAATCCAGCCATTTCGTATACTTTTTTTCACAAATCTTCTGGTCTGACCAGGAAAAGATTTTTGTTTCAAAATTTCCCAGACTACAGGCAAGGCTTCCGTTTAAAGGAAGCTGATATTCCCGGGATTCCCTGACCGGATTCTCAGGATTTTTCTTCCTTATGATAATTCCTTCATATGTTTTCGCTGCCTCCAGATTATATGGAAGCTTTACTGACGCTCCGGTGCGAAGTTCAAAAAGCTCCAGCACTGCGCGCACATGTATCAGAGAAATATCCTTTCTTCTGCCTGCAAGCTTTTCAACAGCATTTCTCACCGCATACTTCCGGATAATTTCAGGATATTTCAGGAAACTTTTTTCAAAAAGGATCTCTCCCTTTTCGGTTCGGCATTTTTCTGCCAGTGAAGCGCCTTTTTCCTGAAAGTAAGCCTCCGCCTGTCCAATCAGCTCAGATGTCTCTGCCATATGAGCCACTGTCTTTTCATTGATTTCACTTTCCAGAACAGGAAGTACATGGTGCCGGATCCTGTTTCTGGTATATTCGTCCTGAAGATTTGTGCTGTCTGTTACATAGGGCAGATTTCTTTCTCTGAGATATTCATTAATTTCCTTCCGTTCCAGACAGAGAACCGGACGAATGATCCCATCCTCTGCCGCTTTCATGGAAGAAAGTCCCCTGAGGCCGGTTCCTCTGCAGAGATGATGAAGCATAGTCTCTGCCAGATCGTTTCTGTTGTGCGCAAGAGCGATGAGCTTCTTTTTTTCCTCTGAAACCGGTACTCCGGCAAGCGCTTCTTCAAAAGCCTGCCTCCGGACTGTTCTTCCTGCTTCCTCCAGCCCGGTTTTCCACTGTGCGGCAAGCTTTGGAACATCAAAACAGTATACTCTGCAGGGAATTCCCATTTTTCTGCACAGTTTCTCTGCAGCCTCCTGATCTCTTTGCGCCTCTGCGCCCCGGATCCCGTGATTTATATGAACGGCTGTGATCTGAAATCCATATTCTTCTTTCAGTCTGTTCAGAATATCCAGCATGGTCACAGAATCGCCTCCGCCGGATACTCCGGCAGCCACCGCGCCGCACTGATCGAACATCCTGTTTTTTTCTGCAAAAGCACGGACCTTTGCATAAATCTGCTCCTGCATGTCTGCTTTTCTCCTCTTTTGTTTCTACTTGCGCAGCACACTGGCCACAAGCACAGTCATATCGTCTCTGGCCCGGTAATCACTGTATCCCAGCACCCGTTCCAGAATCCCTCTGCTGACCTCTCTGGGATTTTCCTCCTGAACGTCCATAATGATCTCCTTCATGGTTTCTTCTTCGCGTTCCATAGGAAGGGCATCCAGAACCCCGTCAGTCATCATGATCAGATAATCCCCATGATACAGTTTCCGGGAAGCAGTATCAAAGTCAATCTGCTGAACCAGTCCTGCTGCAAGACTTTCCGAAGAAATTGCCTCAACCCAGTGGTCACGTTTAATAAAGGTGGATGCAGCCCCGGCCTTCAGGAAACTGCAGATTCCTGTATAAAGATCCAGAGCGCAGATATCCACTGTGGAGAACATTCCCTCCCGTCCTTTCAGCACCAGAGCAGAATTTACCATTCTGGCTGCTGTCTCCTGGGTAAATCCGGATTCCAGAAACTGCTCCAGAAGCTCCACCACGATCTCGCTCTCTCTGCAGGCATCCATGCCGGAACCCATTCCGTCAGAAAGACACATAACAAACTTTCCGCCTTCTTCCTGTCTGCAGATGTAATTATCTCCTGAAATCTTTTCTTCCTCTCTTGTAAGCTTGGCCACTCCGTACATAACCTGATAGCTGACGTCTTCCACAAAATGTACCGTATGGTATTCGCCGTTTACAATGCCTCTGCTGTCAGCGGCAGAGGTCATAGCGCACTCGCACAGACCTGAAAGGAGCTGAGAAACCTCTGTCACAGATACACACTGGCCGCTTCTGGCTTTCATAGTAAGGAACATCTGCCTGCGCCCCTCTACCTTATCCATAACCCAGGCATTTTTCAGCACAATATGACGTTTTTTCAGAATCCGGCGAATACTCTCCTGAAACTTCGGGTCTGCCGGAGAAATATCATAAATATCTTCTGCCACCATTCCCATGATCCGGGATATCTCTGTCAGCTGCTGTGCCACTGCCAGCCTGCTTTCGATCATGCGGTTGCTCCATACCAGATTCTGTTTTTCCTTCTGAAAACGCTCTCTGACTGTTTCCAGATACTGTATGGATTTGCCGCAGATCTCCGCCCACTCCTGACGGATCATTTCTACAGCCTCCTCATCCCCCTCTTCCATGGCGCGGATCATTGCCTCTCCGCCCTGCTTCAGAAAACCGGAATTTTCTCCCCAGCATATTTCTCTGTGATAGCATCTGCTGCACATTTCCTCATTGGTATCCTTCAATATCGCGTCAATCTGACCGGAGCTTAAATATTCTTTCCGGTAGGGCATCCCGTAAAAGGTATCTGCCAGCTTCTGGAAAGAAGCCGCATACCGCTCCACCTTCTCCTTCTGAGGATGGCTTTCTCCGGGAGCAAAGGGTTCCTCCTTTTTCGACATTTGCCCCGTCAAAATAGTTTTTGCCATGTCCCGGAAAATCAGCAGTAGGCTGATCACGAGCATGGCAATAATCCATTCCTGCATATTTCCCCTCCCCTTTACACACTTCATCAAGTGCCATTATAAAGGACAGGTTCCAAAATATCTGTCAAACACAGGCGAAAGCAATTAAAAACTTTTCGCCAAAATCCGTGTTATTTTTCTTCTTCAAACACTATCTCATTATCTTTTACAAGCCCCAGTCTGTCTCTGGCAACCTCTGCCGCATACTCATCTGTCTGCATATACTCTGTGCGCTTGTCAATTTCCTTTGTCCGCTCTTTTTCATCAGAAATCTGCTGTTTCAGCTCTGCTGCCTGGGCGTCATAATAGGCAATCCTGTTTCTGAGGCTGTGACTTTTCATTGCCAGGCCGCCAAGAAGCAGAAGAACAACAACTGAAATAACAGCCATTCCCAGATAGTTATTTGTTATTCTTTTTTTGCTTTTCTTTCTTTTTGACTTTTTCAACCTGACTGATCCTCTTTGTTTTTAAACCTTTTCTTTTTTGCATAGTTTGATACTTATACAATAAAATACTACATCTTTTAAAGAGAAATAGCAACCTCTTTGTTGAAAATTTTACAAAATTCACCGGAATCCCGCACAGAAACACAAGAATCCGCTCAAACAGATCTGCCACCGTCCCCCGGCACAGAACAGCTCCCAGAATACTTCCTGCAAAAAGAAAACATCTGAGGGTTCCCTGATTGAACCTGTATATCACAGAAAACATAAAAATCCCTGCTGCAGTCCAGTAAAAAAGGTCTTCCGCATCCACTGCCCAGGACGGATGGGAAATCACTTTTCTCAGGGCAGTCAGAATCTTATAAAAGAGAAACAGAGCCGCCCCCATCACCACAGACAGAAGAAACAGTACTGCCTCATACTCCATATAACCGCTCATATTTTACCAGAACATCCGCTTCAGCAGAGATTCTTCTTTGTTTTCTGTCTTTTTTGAAAGATAGGTTAAGCTGTTTATTTTTCCTTCAATATCGGCCTCTCCCTTTTCCAGATTCAGTCTCCGCACATGGAGCAGTTCTCCTTTTACAGAAAGTCTTCCGGCCTCTGTTTCCAGCAAAATCTCGCTTTCATTAAAGGAATAAATGTCCCGGACGCCTGTAACCGTGCCCTCCTGTCGGTTATCAAGGGACAGTCTGTGGGCGCACATTGTTTTTTTCTCTTCCAAGGGTCAGCCTCCCATTGTTTCTTTCCATAAACAATGTATGAAACACCCATTATAAATAGACGTAAAAACTACAGATAGCGGAACATACTTTCCGCATCTTCCTTGCGGACTGTCTCTTTTACATCAAGAACTTCCACCTTAACGCTTTTTCCGCCAAACTGGATCTCCACAATGTCTCCGGCCTTTACTGCCGCAGAAGCTCTGGCAGGTTTATCATTAAGCAAAACTCTTCCCGCATCACAGGCTTCGTTTGCCACTGTTCTTCTTTTAATAAGACGGGAAACCTTCAGATATTTATCAAGACGCATACAAAATCTCCTGTTTTTTTTTTCTGTAATCTATAGAAAAAGGGGGAACACGCTGTTCCCCCTCTGCTGAACTTTATTATTTATCGTTTACAAGATCCTTTAAAGCCTTACCAGCTTTGAATTTCGGTGCTTTGGAAGCTTCGATTTTCATGGTTTCACCAGTATGAGGATTTCTTCCTTCTCTTGCAGCTCTCTCGCTTACCTCAAAGGTACCAAATCCTACAAGCTGAATTTTTCCGCCTTTTTTGAGCTCGGATGCTACAACATCGGTGAAAGATTTCAGGACTGCTTCTACATCTTTCCTGGAAAGATTTGTCTCTTTCGCCATTGCTGCTACTAATTCTGTTTTATTCATGGTGTTTCCTCCTATAAATGCTCTCTTTCTTTATTATCGCGTTATGCTTCCTGTCGATCACACGCTATTTACTATTTATATACCTTTTCCTGTAGATTGTCAAGGTTTTTTGTGGCAAATCCCCGTAAACCGGGGCTTTCAGGTTACTGTGAACGGAGTAAAAAGCAACGCTTCCGGCTAATGCTTCTGAAATACTTTTCAGAGCTTTTTCGTCTTCCTGCTCTTTTCGATTTCTTTCAGCTGATCCCAGGAAAGAGAGGTCATTGTCTCATCCTCCGGAACAAAGATTTTCGGATGACGAAACTGCATTTTTGAAGAAATACCATCGATCACATCCTCAATAGTAAACAGCCCCTCTTCCTGGGCGATCACACTGTGGAGCGCAACCTGAAACAGCACGTCTCCCAGCTCCTCACAGAGATTTTCACTGTCATTGTGTGTTTTCAGACGATCAATTCCCTCCAGAAGCTCATTTGTCTCACTGATCAGATAAGGTTTCAAACTTTCATGAGTCTGCACCTTATCCCAGGGACAGCTTTTGCGGATTTTTCGCACCACTTCCATAAATTCATCAAAATTCTGCATCTTCTCACCGCATTACATCATTGTATTGACCATATCAAGAACAGCTTTGCCCATGACTGCAGACTTTTCATCTGCATCCTCAAGGGAAGTTCCTTTTACTCCATAGTAGAATTTTACTTTTGGCTCTGTACCGGACGGGCGGACACATACCCATGCATCATCTGTCAGGTCATAGTACAGAACATTGGAATTCGGAAGTCCGGTAGGCTTCACCTCTCCGGTTGCCAGATCTGTAATGGTATCCTTTTTATAGTCTCTTGCAGAAACTACCTTATGTCCTGCAAACTCTGCCGGAGGATTCTTACGAAGAGTATCCATGATCTCCTGGATCTTCTGAAGTCCCTCAATTCCTTTCAGAGTAATGGATTTGATATCATCCTTATAATATCCGTACTGGTCATACATCTCGATCATTGCATCCCAGAGAGTTTTTCCCTGAGTCTTATAGTAAGCGGCAGCCTCGCACAGCGCCATTGTAGCCACAATCGCATCCTTATCTCTTGCGTATGTACCGATCAGGCAGCCATAGCTCTCTTCAAAGCCGAAAAGATAAGTTCCCTTTCCGCTGTTCTCAAAGCCCAGAATCTGCTGACCGATAAACTTAAATCCTGTCAGAACCTCAATGAGATCAACGCCATAGCCTTTTGCAATGGCATCTGCCAGATTGCTGGTAACAATTGTCTTGATCAGAGCGCCGTCCTCCGGAAGACTTCCGTTTACTGCTCTGCGCTGTCCGATCTCATAGTTTGCAAGAAGACAGCCGGACATATTTCCTGTCAGGTCATGGTATTCGCCGTTTTTATCTTTTACGCGCACACCCAGACGGTCTGCATCCGGATCCGTGGCAAGAACAAGATCCGCATCCACTTCTTTTGCAAGCTTCAGGCCAAGTTCAAAGGCTTCGGCTGCTTCAGGATTCGGATAGCTTACTGTAGGGAACGCGCCGTCCGGAAGCTCCTGCTCCTTAACAACATATACGTTTTCAAAGCCCAGCTCCTTCAGGATCCTTCTTGCAGGAATATTTCCGGTTCCGTGAAGAGGTGTATAAACGATCTTCAGGTTTTTGCCCTCTGCCTCAATGGCATCCTGATGGATCACCTGTTTTTTCAGCTCTTCCATATAGGCATCGTCAATCTTCTGGCCGATCACTTCATAAAGGCCTGCTTTTTCTGCCTGGGCCTTGTCCATGGTTTTTACAGTATTCCAGTCGGAGATTGCCTTTACCTCTCCCATGATTCCGGTATCATGAGGCGGAGTGATCTGAGCGCCGTCCTCCCAGTATACCTTGTATCCATTGTATTCCGGCGGGTTATGGCTGGCAGTGATATTAATTCCCGCAACACAGCCAAGGTGACGGACTGCAAAAGAGAGCTCCGGTGTAGGTCTTAAAGACTCAAAAATATATGCCTTAATTCCGTTTGCAGCAAGACAGAGAGCTGCTTCCTGGGCAAACTCCGGTGACATATGGCGGGAATCATAGGCAATTGCAACACCCTGGGACTGTTTGCCCACTTTTGCAATATAATTTGCAAGCCCCTGGGTTGCTCTTCTTACTACATAAATATTCATACGGTTTGTACCTGCACCGATGATTCCGCGCAGGCCCGCCGTACCAAATTCCAGATCCATATAAAAACGTTCTTTGATTTCATTTTCTTCTTCTGCGATGTTCTTCAGTTCCTCTTTTGTTGCATCATCGAAGTATGGGTTCGCAAGCCACTGCTCATATACTTCTCTGTAATCCATACCGCTGTACCTCCCTATATCTTTTTTAAACTGCGCTCTGCGAAGTTTATGATTTCTAATTATACACCTGTTTTCTGAAAAAGGGAAGTCTGAACAGTTTCTCCTTCATAAAATTTCAGGCTCCGGTGATCCCCAAATCTAAAATTCCCCGGAAACATGCTGTGTAAACAGTATATAAAGTTCCTTCTGTCTGTATTTTAAAAATTATATTCTTTAAAACATTGTTCTCCGAAAGCTTCCCATTTTTCTTTCTGTCTGATCAGCGCCTGAAGCTTTTCCGTATTTTTTTCAGAAATCCAGGCTTTGTTGTGGGTATAATAGTAGTTGGACAATTTCCAGAATTTTTCCGGATAAGTAAACCGGATCTTCAGGTTTTCCCACTCTTCTGCGGAAATCGGGCGGATTCTGTGGTATGTTTTTAGCATTTCTTCTGCTAAATTTATATTCCAGCCTGATTTTTCCAGTATTTTTCTCATAAAGTGGTAAAGATCTCCGATCTGGATTCCAAAACACCAGTGTGAGAACCCTGTTACTGCCGTCTTTGTTTTCAGTATCAGAACGTTATGCTGATTGTATTCCCCGTGGCAGACTGTGCCTTCTTCTTTTGCCTTTTCCCGAAGGTCTGCATAGGAAAACGCCCTGAGCATATTTACAGCCAGCTCTCCTCTCGCCAGAAACCATTCCACAGATTTTAAATATTCCTTTTCAAAAGCACACGCAGGACCTTTTTTTCTGATAAATCTGCGAATTTTCCTCAGTTCCTGATTATGGCGCTGATACTCGTCATTCAGATTTTCTTCCATATAAGAAAGGTCTGTCGGAAGTTTCATTTCTTTATGGATCCCGGCAAGCATCCCCACTGCCTGCAGAATCTGTTCTCTGGATCTTGTATCACATTCCCGCCCTTCATACCAGCGCTGAAGAGTATAGGAAATTCCATCCCGGTCAGTTGAAATAAGCTCTCCTTCTTTATTTTCCAGAAAGGTATCTACCAGACAACCATTTTCCTCCAGCTTTAAAAGAAGCTCCTGCTGCTTCTGAAGTTTTTTTCCCGAGCCTCTCTGTTCACGTAATACTGCCGGACCTCTGTCAGTCTGACAGAGAAGTCCTCCTCTGGTACGGGCTGTACTTTTTACAGTCAGCTCGTACTGTTCCAGAACGCTGAATCCATAATCATACAAATCTGCTTCCCCCTCATTTTTTGTACTTTCTATACTTATGTACAGAGGAGCGGAAATTATGCGTAGCTGTTCACACGGTACTGTCCCGCCAGGTGTTTTGTCATGTTCTTTGATTTCTGATCCTGTTTGCAGAAAAAATCCCTCCACAGAAAATTTCTGTGAAGGGACCTCTCCTATACGTTTCATGCTTTCTGAAATTTTAATCCTGGTATTCTTTCACCAGCTGCATCAGCGTTTCCTTCTGATTGTCTTCCGGATACTCCAGAACATGCTCCAGAAGCTGATCCAGAATTTCTCCCAGATAAGGGCCCGGCTTATAACCGGCCTGAATAAGATCTCTGCCTGTAACTGCCAGACTTTTCAGGGAAACACACTGTTTTTTCTCCACGATCTGCTCATAACAGGATTTCACACCTTCCAGCCGCTCTTCCTTTTCCCGGCGCTGATAAGTGCTTTGCGCCAGCATATCTGCTCTCTGAACCTCCAGATAAAGTGGAAAAATATCTTCCCCGATTTTGTTGACAGAGCGGCGTACATTTGGCATCTGGGCTGCCGGTCTGGCGTCATGCCACTTTACAAGCCGACAAACCTTATGAATGGTGTCATTATCAAATTTCAGCCGGCGCAGAATGGCTTTTGCCATCTGCTCACTTTCCGGTCCGTGCATTTTAAAATGATCGCGGCCATTTTCGTCCGTTGTTTTTACCACCGGCTTACCAATGTCATGAAGAAGCATGGTCAGGCGAAGAACCTTGTCCGCTCTGACGTGCAAAAGACTTTTCAGAATATGTTCGCCTACTGTATAACAGTGATGGGGAGTATTCTGATCAGTTTTCATGCACACATCAAACTCCGGCAAAAACTCTGCTGTCACCCCTGTTTCATATGCAGCACGGAGGTAGTCCGGATTGGGGGAAACAAGAAGCTTTACAAGCTCCACCTGAATCCTCTCGGCGCTGACCAGTTTAAGATTGGGAGCCAGAGCTCCTATGGCTTCCTTTGTACTCGCTTCTATGGTAAAGCCCAGCTGGGCGGAAAAGCGGACAGCTCTCAGAATCCTCAGCGCATCCTCCTGAAACCGCTCCATGGGATCACCCACGCAGCGGATCACCTTTTTTTCCATGTCATTCACTCCGCCAAAAAGATCTACAAGTCCCCTCTCAGGATGATATGCCATAGCATTAATGGTAAAATCTCTCCGTTTCAGATCCTCTTTAAGATTTGAGGTAAACCTTACTTCTTTTGGATGACGGCCATCCTCATAGTCGCCGTCCACCCGGTAAGTAGTTACCTCAAAGCCTTCTTTTTCTATGAGAACAGTTACTGTTCCATGCTGAAGTCCGGTATCTACAGTTCTTCTGAAAAGCGCTTTTACCTGCTCCGGAGATGCAGATGTGGTAATGTCCCAGTCATCGGGACAGCGTCCCAGAATGGAATCCCGGACACAGCCGCCCACTACATAGGCCTCATATCCGTGCTGTTCCAGCGTATTCAGAATAATTTCCGCACCGGAAGGTATATTCAGCTTCATCTTAGTATGCTCTTCCCCAGTAAACCATTTTTTTCGCAGGTTTTCCGCAGCATACGCACACATCGCTTAAATGCTCCTGCTCAAACGGCATACATCTGGAAGTTGCCTGTACGTCTTCCTTGATCTTGTCCTCGCAGGCCTGATCGCCGCACCACATTGCTTTTACAAAGCCCGGTTTCGTGTTGATGGTCTCTTTAAACTCTTCATAATCCGTTGCAACATAGGTATGAGCTTCCCGGTGAGCGCGGGCTCTTTCCAGCATATCCTTCTGCATGGTGTCAAGAACTTCCTGAACCTTTCCTGCCAGCTCCTCAAAAGTTACCACATATTTTTCCCGTGTATCACGGCGGCAGATCACAGCCTGTCCGTTTTCGATATCCTTGGGACCGCACTCAATACGAACCGGAATACCGCGCATTTCCTGCTCGGAGAATTTATATCCCGGACTTCTGTCTGTATCGTCCACCTTCACGCGGATTCCTGCAGCTTTCAGAGTCTCAAACAGCTCATCTGCTTTTTCCAGAACACCCTCTTTGCGCTGCTGGATCGGAATGATCACAGCCTGTACCGGAGCGATTCTCGGAGGAAGCACAAGACCGCTGTTGTCACCGTGAACCATAATGATAGCTCCGATCATACGGGTTGTCATTCCCCAGGATGTCTGATGAACATACTGAAGCTTGTTTTCTTTGTCTGTATATTGAATACCGAAAGCTTTTGCAAAGCCGTCGCCGAAGTTATGGCTGGTTCCGGACTGCAGAGCTTTTCCATCGTGCATCAGAGACTCGATTGTATAAGTCGCCTCTGCGCCTGCAAATTTTTCTTTGTCTGTTTTCTGGCCTTTTACAACCGGGATTGCAAGAACTTCCTCACAGAAGTCTGCATATACATTCAGCATCTGAATGGTTCTCTCTTCCGCCTCTTCAGCTGTTGCATGAGCAGTATGGCCTTCCTGCCACAGAAATTCTCTGGAACGCAGGAACGGACGGGTTGTTTTTTCCCAGCGGACTACAGAACACCACTGATTGTAAACCTTCGGAAGATCTCTGTGGGACTGGATCTCCTTCTGATAAAAATCGCAGAACAGAGTCTCAGAGGTCGGACGCACACAGAGACGCTCCTGAAGAGGATCCAGTCCGCCGTGAGTTACCCATGCAACCTCCGGCGCAAAGCCCTCTACGTGATCCTTTTCTTTCTGAAGAAGAGACTCCGGAATAAACATAGGCATGTAAACATTCTGAACGCCTGTTTCTTTGAATCTTCTGTCCAGCTCATTCTGGATGTTTTCCCAGATGGCATAGCCGGCCGGCTTGATCACCATGCAGCCCTTTACGCTTGTGTAATCGCAAAGCTCTGCCTTTTTTACTACGTCAGTATACCACTGCGCAAAATCTTCCTCCATGGAAGTGATGGCTTCTACTAATTTTTTCTCTTTTGCCATGATCATTCTCCTTTTTTCAATACTGTTATTTCCTGTTTCCGGGACTGGGAAGGACAGAATGCACTACTTTCCCGGTAAATAAAAAAAGCCCTTCCAATCCCTGCAAAGGGACCGAAGGACTTCGGCGGTACCACCCTGATTAGCAGTACCTCCATAAACAGCTGCCTCACGGACAGTCTGTATTTATACTGCTCTCTCCTGTTTCTTTAACGCAGAAATACGCCGTACTTCAATTGCACGGAGCTCTGAGGCCGGTTCCACGGTTCGCGCACAAAATCCTCACACCACCGCCTGACAGCTGAACAGGCTTCGGGATTTCTCTCTGAGATTGCTCTGCGTGTACTATTCTCTTCTTCGCCGTTTTCTGTTTTCAGTTGTGTTTCCACGAACTTTTACTCATTGTATGCGAAAAAATCTCCTGTGTCAAGCCTCCTGAACGGAAAACCCGGAACAAATCCCGCACTTTTATGGCTGCCCCGTAAAAATCTGACAGAATTTTCTGGGCAGACAGCATTTTTACCTTTTCAGACAGTAATCCTGATCTCTCTTCCGGTACGGTTGTATTTATAGTATCTGACGCCGGCTGCATCCAGCATACGCTTGGACGCGATCACGGACGGAGTATTTTCATATTTGTCACAGTCATATACAATTGTTTTGATCCCGGACTGAATAATGGCCTTGGCGCACTCATTACAGGGAAAAAGTGAAACGTAAAGCTTCGCGCCCTCCAGGCTTCCGCCTCTGTAATTCAGGATTGCGTTCAGCTCACTGTGAGTCACATAAAGATACTTTGTGTCCAGGGCATCGCCTTCTCTTGCCCACGGAAACTTATCATCCGAGCATCCCATAGGAAATCCGTTGTATCCCATGGAAAGAATCTTGTTGTCCTCACTTACAATACAGGCTCCCACCTGTGAATGAGGATCCTTGGACCGCATCCCGGAAAGCATTGCCACCCCCATAAAATACTCATCCCAGGAAATATAGTCCATTCTTTTTTCTTTCTCCATTGTAAAACCCTCCCCATAATACTTTATAAACTGCCTGTTGTCTGAGATCAACAGGCTTTGTGATTCAGGTAAACAGGACAACCCCTTTACAGATCGTCCTGTCCCCTTTATCTTCTTTATATCAGTCTGTCTCTATCTGGCTGATTCTGCGAATATGTCTTTCGTCATTGGAAAACGGTGTGTTTAAGAAAGTATCCACGATCTTAAGCGCAAGGCCTGCGCCTACAACTCTTCCTCCCATTGCCAGAACATTGGCATCATTGTGAAGTCTTGTTGCCTCTGCACTGAAGCAGTCTGTACAAAGTGCTGCGCGGATTCCCTTAAATTTATTTGCTGTAATGGAAATTCCAATACCTGTTCCGCAGATCAGGATTCCCTTTTCACATTCACCATTCTGGATCGCTCTTGCCACTTTTTTTGCATAAACCGGATAATCAACAGCCTCCTGACTGTCGCATCCATAGTCAATATACTCTATATTCTGCTGATCCAGATGCTTTTTAATCTCCTGTTTCAGTTCAAATCCACCGTGGTCACATCCTAATGCTATCATTCCTGTTCCTCCTGTACGTTTATAATCTTATGTCCTGCAGCTTTTAAAAGCCGGTTCATAATAGCCTGTCCCATTCTGGGCGTATAAAATGCCTCTGAGTAAATAGCGCTGACGCCATCCCCGTCAAAATCCCGAAGCACCTCGTAAAGATGATGGGCGATCGTCTCCTCATCCTCCCTGCTTCCGATACTCCGCACAACTCCGTTTTTGTACAAAGCCGATGTTTCGTCTGTGGCAATGATCCCCACACGTCTGCCCTGACTTACCGCTTCTTCTGTCATACGGTTTATATAGGCAGTTACCTGCTCTGTATTTCCTTCCACAACAGCAAGATCCGCCTTTGGTGCATAATGACGGTATTTCATTCCCGGAGCTTTTGGATGAACACTGCTGTCTGTGATCAGAAGCCCTCTGTCCATTCGTACCTCACCCAGAATCTCCTGAAGCATTTCCAGAGAAATATACCCTGGTCTCAATACTACCGGAACATCCTCTGTAAAATCTACAATCGTAGATTCCAGCCCGATACCAACCTGTCCTCCATCCAGGATCATATCAATGGCATCTCCCAGATCTTCCTCCACATGCTCAGCTCTGGTAGGACTTGGACGGCCCGATGTGTTTGCGCTTGGAGCCGCAACAAAGCCTCCCGCCGCCCGGATAAGCTCCTGAGCGATCAGATCACTGGGAAACCGGACTGCAACGCTGTCAAGACCGCCGGTTGTTTCTCCCGGAACGATCTCTGCTTTTGGAAGAATCATGGTCAGAGGCCCCGGCCAGAATTTTTCTGCCAGAAGCTGTGCCTTTGCAGGAATTTCTGACACGATTTTGGGCAGACTGGACATATCTGCAATGTGAATGATCAGAGGATTGTCTGACGGACGTCCCTTTGCAGCATAAATTTTCATGGATGCCCGGGGATCCAGGGCATTTCCTCCCAGTCCGTATACTGTTTCCGTTGGAAAAGCCACCAGCCCTCCGTTTTTCAGTATCTGTCCTGCTCTTTTTATTGCCTCTTTATCCGGATGCTTCGCATCCATGCTCACAACCTCTGCTCTCATCTTCTGCAACTCCCTGTCTTTATTGGTATATACCTGCAGTTTTTATACGACTGCAGGTCATTTCCGGCATGTATTGATTTTACTCAGCCCATTCAGACTGTCTGTTCAGATGTTTATTATAGTTTATTTTTCAAAAATATACAACCTGCAGTTGTACCTGCCGGATCTGTTCCCCTGTACAGCTTCCGGATTCTGCTGTCCTGCCTGGGGACAGCCCATAGGATCTGCATGCAGCTTAACAGGAACATACCTTTTCTCTCCCATAGCGCCTGAAAAATATCCCTTTATTTCTTTTATTCCGGTCTTACCAGCTCCAGCCTTTTCAGAACAGGATAAAGATAGCTGGCGCCGAATACCCCCAGTTTTTTCGGTCCCTGTACCGGAAGGGGAAATTCCTCTCCTCCCTGCCGCCTCTCCTGCAGTTTCCGAAAAACCATTTCCACACTGCTTCTGGTAATACTTTTACTGTTTACCTTTCTGTCCACAAAAATCTCATTTCCCCGGATTTTATAATGAAACTCAAGTCCCCGTGCCGTATAAAACCTTTCGCCCTGCATCAGGCACAGAACAGCCCAGAGCTTATCCATCGTAAAATCATTTTTCAGTTCCTCTGATATTTTCTTCCCTGTATCTTCTGTCATAATTCTGCCACCCCATATAAAAACCGTTCATTTTTCTTTTTATTTTATCATCTGAGAACTGCCAAAACAAGCAGGAAGCATGCATTACCGGAAAACAAAAACAGTGTCTCCTGCTCCAATACAGAAGCAGAAAACACTGTTGCAGGCTTTCATTTTTATAATAATGCGGACAGAACCGAGCATCCGCTTACTGATACAAGAAACAGAAAAACACATGCTACGATCAGACTGCAGAAATAAGCTCTGGCAAAGTTTTTCAGATTAATATTGGGGTTCACGCCAAAAGCAAATACCAGCGCAATGATCCAGCCTACAAACGGAATCGCAAACAGCAGGCTGTATCCAAAATATCCCCACATTCCAATAGGACGATATTCCACCGGAAGATCTTCAACTGTCATTTTCCCGGATGTGGGCGGCACAGACGTTGTCCCTCCCGTTGATGTCCGGGCTCCTGTTAAAGGCTCTCCGCATCTCCTGCAGTACCTTGCTCCATCCGGATTGTCAATTCCACATTTTCTGCAAAACATACTCTTTTCTCCTTCCTATTTCCGTATATTTCGGTTAATCATCCGGTCTATAAATCCAACTCTGAAATTATTGCAGTGAAGCGCCTGAATTCCCGCTATCAAAAGAATCAGATCTCTGACGATCAGGCAAATATAGTTAAGGAAACTGCAAAGATCCTGCACTGCCATACGATCCATAGGGCCTGCGCCTATGAACATTACCAGATAATTTAATCCTGAAATTCCATTTTCCACCATTGTAATTCCGGCTCCTATTACGCCGAAAATACACACGATCAGAATTGCCTTGGCAGCTACTGCGCGAAGCCAGCGGTCTTCCTCTTTTAAAAGTACGTAACCTGCTGCCAGAACAAGGATCGTACTGCTGATCAGTCCGCTGAAATAAATCATCATTGCCGCAAGTCCCACTGAAATCCCAAGCAAAGCCATTGGTTTTTCAGGCGCTCTGTTTACATCAGACCGTTCCTCAGTATTCTGACTGTATCCTCTGCTTTCCGGCTGATGCGAGTAATTTTTTTCTCCTGCTTCCACTCCTGTTGGTTCTCCACACCACGGACATACAATCTCATCATCTTCAAGCTGTTTACCACATTTTCCACAAAACATTTTTTTCCTCCCTGTTTTCTTGTTTTTCTATAATGATAATTATTAAAAAATATCATCCTTATCCTTTTTTTCATTTCTGTCTGTTCCGCCAAAAATATCATCACCGGGTTCTTCATTTTTCTGTCTCTGCTTGATATCCCTGATCCCATTCCTGCAGAATTCTTTTATATTTCCAATAGTGACCGGTATTCCTTTTTGTCTCATAAGCATCACTATGATCCCAAGCAGTACGCCAAGGATCACCAGTATAGTCACAACCGGCTTCACCCATACCCACGCATAAACAGTTTTGGTTTCCTCTGTAAAACAACCGCTGCATATTCGTGTTTTTACAATCGGAGCATTCCATACGCTTCCTTCTACTGTTACCCATTTTCCAAATTTATGCTTTGTTTTTGGAATCTTTTCTACTTTTACTGTCTCACCGCAATAAATACATCTTTTTACCTGGGTTCCTTCATAAGTGCAGGTAGGCTCCTGCTGCACAAACCACTCTTCTTCCTGTTTGTGCTCCATAATGGGAATTTCCCGGGTATCCAACCATTCTCCACAATACTTACAGTAAACAGATTCCTCGCCTGCTGACCAGCAGGTTGCCTCTGTTTCCACTTCCCAGTCGCCAGGTTCATGTTCTGTTTCCGGAATATATTCCGTATCGCAGATTTCCCCGCACACCTTACAATGGCGAACTTTCTCACCCTCCTCCTCACAGGTGGGTTCTGATTCTACTTCCCAGTCTCCCGGTTCATGTTCCAGCTTGTCCACTTTTTCTTCAGCACACACCTTTTTACATACCGTACAGTATTTTACCCGTTTTCCCTCTGCTTTGCAGGTTGCTTCTATCTCTGTCTCCCAGTCGCCGGGAGTATGTCCCAGAGCTTTTGTTTCCTGAGTGTTACAAATTTCCTTACATTCTGTACATCGCTGTACCTTTTTTCCTGCTTTATCGCAGGTTGCTTCTGTCTCGGTTTCCCACTCTCCCGGAGTGTGATCATGACCTTTCAGAACATCATCCACCACGCACAGGTATCCGGCCTTGCCCACTACTCTGATTTTCATTACTTTTACATTTGTCACATCCAGATTTACTTCCACCGGTTCCGTGGTCCTGCCTATTCCATTCTGTTCAAATGCAAGCTGGTCATCCAGATAAATCTGTACGTTCATATTACAGTTGGTAGTTGACTCTTCATCAATAATCAGTTTACCGGAAAAGGACAGATATTTCTGATCCAGATTATAAAGAGCATAGGATTCTGTCTCTGAAGTCATTGGATTCTTAAAGTACTGTCTTCCTTTATGTAAGTCTCCAAACGTATCCTTCTGTAAACAGGTTTTCTGCTCAAAATCAACGGAATCAATAACTGTCAGCTCCCCAAGCGAAGCATATGTCGGCGGTACTGTTCGTTCTTCAGCCTGGGTAAACTCTGCTTCTGCCAGAGAAATAGAATCCTCTCCACTGCTTCGTATTTCCAGGGTTCCCACACCGGTAACATCAAGATCAAAATCCTGCGCTTCCGTCTGCCTTGTCAGCCCCGCCTTACTGTACAGTTCCCTTCCATCTCCGTAAATGGCAATGTCCATCACACAATCTGTATAGACATCCTCCGCAATAACAATCTTACCTGAAAAGCGTGTATACTCACCATCCAGATTATATACCGCATAGGAATTTCTGCTGGCTTCCATATTTACAATATTCCCACTGTAAGAATTTCCATAGGAATCTTTCAGTTCTTTTTCCCATATTTCACATTCATTGCTGTCTTCCATATGCATATCCTTTAAAAGCACACTTTCATCTTCCGCATGTACCACACTGCACCAGGAAAACAGAAAGACAAGCATTGTGACAATCATGAGAACGTTTTTGTACGCTTTCTTTTGTTCCATTCTTTCATCTCCTTTGACCTGTTTATAAAAATTTTATTTTTTTCAGGTACATTTATCAAGCTGTGGCAATGGGTAGGGGCAGATTATTTTGAAATTAAAAAATATTAAAATGCTCTCTTCTTTTTACTGATGACCGTGAAAAACATCATCCTGTTGTGTTCTTTTTTCTTTTTTCTTCTTCCTCCAAAATTTTCTCTGGTTTTTCGATATAGTCTGTATCCCTTTCCTCCTTATCAAAATTATTGTAGTTCCAGTCAATACACTGACAAACAGCAGAACAAGTACTGCCGGCTTAACCCATACCCACGTATAAATATTTTTTACTTCTTCTGCATCACAGGCATTGCATGTACGTTTTTTTACAATTGGAGCGTTCCACACACTTCCTTCTGCCGTTATCCATTTTCCGAATTCATGCTTTGTTTGAGGTATTTTCTTTGTTTTCACTGTCTCACCACAATAAATGCATCTCTTTATCCGAGTTCCTTCACTGGTACATGTAGGTGCTTCCTGTTCAAACCATCCATCTTCCTCTTTATGCTCCAGTTTGGGTATCTTTTCTTCTTCGCACACCTTTTTACATACGGTACAATATTTTTTTCGCTCCCCCTCTGCTTTACAGGTGGCTTCCGTTTCTATTTCCCAGTCACCCGGTGTGTGTTCCAGAGCCTTTAGTTCAGCTGTATTACATATTGCCTTACATTCTGTGCAACGCCGTACTGATTTCCCTGCTTTTTCACAGGTTGCTTCTGTCACTATTTCCCAATCTCCCGGAGTATGAGCTTTCAGACTATCATCCACAACGCACAGATAACCTTCTTTGCCAACCACTCTGATTTTCATTATCTTCGTATTTGTTACATTCAAATTCACTTCCACTGGCTCAGTGTTCCAACCTATCCCATTCTGTTCAAATGCAAGCTGATCGTCCAGATAAATCTGCACATTCATATTACAGTCGTTATCCGACGTTATATTATCAATATAGTCCGTCATCAGCTTACCCGAGAATGATGAATATTTCAGATCCAAATTATAAAGAGCATAAGATTCCGTATCTGTGTCCATAGAATTATTAAAATACTGTTTTCCTCTATGTACGCCTCCAAACGCATCCATCTGTACACTGGTTCTCTGTGCAAAATTAACGGAATCAACAACTTTCAAATCTCCAAGAGAAACATGTGTTTGAGGTTCTATTCGCTGTTCTGCTTTAGTAAATATTCCTTCTTCCAGAGAGAAAATTCCAACTCCACTGCTTCGTATTTCCAGCTTTCCCACACCCGTTACATCAATATCAAAATTCTGTGCTTCTGTCTCTTTTGTCAGCAGTGCCTTGCTGTACAATTCCCTGCCATCCCCGTAAATGCCAATATTTATATAGAAAAAAAGTGATGTATCATTAATTACAATCGACTCAGTCTTATCCATCACAATTTTCCCCGAAAAGCGTGTATACTGACCATCCAGCTTGTAAACTACATGAGTATCAGAGATTGTACACATCTCTAAGATATTCCTGCTATTGTGATTTCCATTGGAATCTTCAATTTCATCTCCCCCTATGTCAACATATTCTCCTTCCCATTCCTCTATCGGCATATCCTTCAAAAGCACATTTTCTTCCGCATGTGCCACACTGCACCAGGAAAACAGAAAAACAAGCATTGCCAGAATCATGAGAATATTTTTGCACACTTTCTTTTGTTTCATATATTTTTCATCTCCTTTGTACCTTACTTACAATTTTTTCAGGTACATTTACCAAGCTGTGGTAACTAGCAGGGGAAAGATTATTTTATCTGATAAATAATTATCAGGATACTTTAAGTCATTCATTCTAAAAAAGTGTCCCCTCTTTCTGCAGAATCTTTTCGTCTCCGTCTTCCTCAAATAAATGTAATTCATTTCCCTGAAAATCAAAGTCATATACGTATACAAAACTGCTTACTGCCCACTGAAACCGGAATACCAGTTGTCCATCCACAACCGAGTAAGTTCCGTCCTCTCCAAAGCCGATAAAGGTTCCGTCACTGAAAAACTGTATGTCCTCGTCATAATCCACACTGCCGTCATCATCCACTTCATACCATGTTCCCACCAGTCTCTTTTCCGGATCCAAGGAAATTGCGCCTGATTTATTGAAAATTCCAATGACAACACATACAATTGCCAACAACACTACAGCTATAATCACATTTCGTGTAACTGTTTTCTTTGTTTTTTTATTCCTGCTTTCCAGTTCGCTCTTTATGATCTGCTTCTGTACCGGTTTACCGCATCCGGTACAGAAGGAAACTCCATCTTCTAATTTTTTTCCACAATATTTACAGTACATAATTTTCTCCTTTTTCATCATACGTTCTTTTTTACCAAAATCGGTTCCTGGCTGTGATTAAGTAACTCCAAAGCAGCAGGGAAGGTTCATGTAAATTGATATCTGCCTATTTGAGTTTATTTCCACAATAGTCCCATTCCTCGCTTTCTCCCTCCTTCGGACTGGTACTTATGTTGCCGCCTCGGGCATTACTAAAAGATATTTCTTTCAGTTCTTCAATGCCATACATATTCTCAACAATTACCCTGTTGTTAATATCAATAATTTTCCAGTATCCATCCTCTAATTTTTCCCGCAATATTTACAGTACATAAATCGATCCTTCCCTACTACAATTTCTTTTTAATAGGAATACGTTCCTAAAAGAGTCCCATTATAATCATAAATATCCTGTTCACCTTCATAGCCTCCCGTTGCCGTAATTGTTCCCATAGAGCCCATACTGATATCTTCATAATCTGAGTCTATGATTCTCTCACCGCCCAGATCAAGGACTCCCCAATATCCATATTCCTCCACTTTAAGCACATTTGGAGCATAGGAACTGTCAATATTTTCATAATCACAGTCTATCAGCATGTCTCCCTGAAGATTCATTGCTCCCCATTCTCCCTCTTCATCCATCACCACTGCAAGACCATTCCAGAAACAATATGCACTCGTAAAACTACAGGGAATTATCTCTTCTCCGTCTGCATTGATGTATCCGTACTCAGCATCTTCATTTTGTACACATATGATTCCATCCCTTTCATCCGGAGCAATCCATGCATAATCCAGTTTTTGAAATTCGCCGCTGTCCACCGTATATAAACGGTATTCTCCATCCTGATATGTTGTTATGTACCCCAAATCCAAAAAGCTCTCCGGACATGCTTCCTGGGGAACCACAGTGTTTCCCTCATAATCTAAAACTGCTGCATTTTCACCCTCTCGCTTTACAACAATGACGGCAGAATGCCATTGAAGGACTTCATAAACGTCTAAGGGAACAATAATGTTTCCACTTTTATCATAAATACCGGATTCATTCTCTGTGTGAACATAAAAGACTTCCTCATATTCGTCATAGTAGATTTCTGCGTAAACAGGGTCTATGACAGTATTTCCCTGTCGGTCTATTACTCCTGCGTTCATTCCATCTCTTATTCTGAGAAACTCTCCCAGTTCATATCCATAGACATCAATCGCTTCTCCGCCTGATCCCATATGGAATGCGTCAATGGTATAGTTGTTACTGTTTGGGATTTCTGTATATTTTCCGTCTTTCTGATTCCAGAATCCGTATTTTCCATCTCTGGAACAAAACCAGCTTTCCTGAACCTGGCTGTCCTTTGATATCATACTGTACTGACATTCCAGCATCACTTCTCCGGTCAGCATATCTACAAGTCCATAATTCTCTCCTCTTTTTACAAGAAGAAGATCCTCCGTATTCCTTTTGTCTTTTGCGGTAAAAACATAAGCGTAATCATACGCCTGTTCCCAGAGAACTTCACATTCCAGATTCATTACGCCGACCATTTTTTCTTTAGAAAAAACAATTACCTGTTTATCCGGAACATAGTATATCTGATCATACATACAGGGCAGTGATATCTTTCCGTCCAGAGTAAGCATTCCCTGTTTTGAACGATACTCGTCTGTGCCGCGCGTATACACGATTCCTGCCCCAATCCCGTCTGATGAAAAACAGTTTACAGTCTGCAGGTATCCTTTTTCATTTTCCCGAGGTAAAATTTCCTGCCCGTCGGGATTGTAAACCGCTGAACTTTCACCCTTTTGCATACAGCCGTTCGGATAGAGGATCACAGACCCATACTCCTGAGAAACAATTACATTTCCTTTGAAATCTCTTATTTCTGTTATTCCGTTCTCTAAGTTAATCTGATATCTCTGCTGTTCTGTAGAAACTTTCTCAATCTGTCCTTCCTGCCAGGAAACCAGAATCTCTCCCTGTTCTGTTATGATCAGACTGGATCCGTCACTCATCACAAGATATACACCGTCTCTGTCTGTATACAGTCTGTCTATTGGTATGATTCTGATATCCTGAGGTTTTATAATTTCTTTTCCTTCGGCATTTACAAGTCCCAGACCGGCTCCCTGAGTTACAATAAAATTCCCGTAAATGTCTGCTTCCCCGATATAAGTATAGCTGTTTTCGCTGATCCGGCTGCCCTGTCTGTTTACAATAAAATATTCTGTTCCCTCTCTTGCAGCTGCTGACTGATGTTCCCCAAATCCCCTTACATAATCGTATACCTTTTCGCCCTTTTCAGTATAGAAGTAAGTAGGTATTGTTAGATTTTCAGCAAAGGCTGACGGTACCAGTTGTTCTGCCAGAATCAACCCATTTTCTCCCGGTTCTGACACTCTGTCATAAAACGGCGGAATGATCTCTTCTCCCTCTTCGTTGACATATCCATATTTTTTATTGGTATGTCCTCCCCGGATTCTTGTCAGACCTGTTTCCGGATCTGTCCAGATATCTGCTTCCGCTTTTTCCCTGGCCTCTTCTTCTGCCTTTTGTTTCGCCTCTTCCTCCGCGATCACTTTGGCTTCCAGCTCACCTTTTGCTCTTGCCTCTGCGTCTGCCAGTGCCTCTGTTCTTTTGGCTTCCGCATTCATGGAATCCCCCAGCCGGTCTGTTCCTTTTTTCTCCGTATATATTTTATATCCGGCTCCTGCCCCGGCTACTGCCAGAGCCAGAACTGCTGCCGCCATAATAACCCTCGCCGGCTTTTTAGACGTTTTCTTCTTTACTGAATGATTTTTCTTTTCTGACTTTTCCGGTTCCTTTTTTACAGGCTGTCCCTGAACCGGTTTTCCGCACCTGGTACAGAATATTGCTCCATCTTCCAGCTCTTTTCCGCAATGTTTGCAGTACATAAGCCATCCCCCTTTTTCTGAAAAAAGCACTGCCTTTTATGCAATGCTTTTTCCTGTTTTTATTTCTCTATCAGAATTTTCACTTTATTCGTGTTCCGCATTTTCTGCAAAATATATCATCTCCCGCATAATTTCCGCAGTTGGGACAGTACTGATTTCCTTCTGAATCGCTTTCCAGACGGCTGTTTCCAATATCGCTTTCCGTCAACAATTCTGTACGGATTCTTCTGATATTATCCCTTAATATTCTGCATTTCTTTTTAAGATCTTCAATTTCATTTTCTACCAGTTCTTTTTTGTTTTCTGCTTCCTGTATCTTTTTCTGATATAATTCTTTCACTGACTGTTCACCCATAATCAGATCTCTGCCTCCCGATTTTCTTTTCCACAAAGAGGACAGTTCTTTAATTTGCGGTCATAAATCTGTCCGCAGGAACACATCCAGTTTTCTCCCTGTGCCCCCTCCCGTTTCATATAACTGTCTCCATATTGCCGACGCATTAATTTTAAGTCTTCTGTAACAAAATCGCTGTCCACGGAAAAACCGCTTCCTTCTTCTATGACTCCCGAAAAAACACTTTCTTTCACAATTTGCTGATCTGCACCGTAATCATCCCTGCCGGTCACGTATTGTCTGACATATATCTTAGCTTCTTTCAGATCACTAAAATTACAGTCCAGCTGTTTTCCATAAAGCTGACCATTCAGCACTACTTCGCTGCCTTTACTGGACGCCGGTTTAAAAAATGTCATAGCAGGCAGTACAAACTTATGGCCGCTGTTTGTGATCACATGGATTTCTGCCTCAATCATGTCAACAGATTGGTGCATAAAACTCATAACCTTCAAAAATGCAGTAAACGAATAACCGGTAAAAGAAAAACTCTGCCTGATCAGCAGCCTTACTGCCCTGAATGGAAGCACTGGGTCATAATTGGTTACTTCAAGAGGAATATCCCCATATTTTTTCTTTTCCTTCTCATCTTCTCCTTCTGCAAGCTTAGCGCATATGTAACCTGCTACAGAGGCGACAAGCACCAGCCATACTCCTGAATCTGCCTTTAGCGACATTCCCACATATTCATGGTAATCTCCCAAGTTGCTCTGGATCCACAGATTCGTAAAAAAACATATAAGCCAGGTTCCTGCCGCACAGACTATTCCCCACAAAGACGCTGATTTTACTTTCTGATACATATAAAGTTCTGAATGATGCTTAATAAGCTCATAAATACACAGTCCAAAAACCAAAAGTAAAATTACCATCAGTATTAAAAACAGTATAAAATCCAGCAGAAGAGCCGAACATAGTTTTGATCCGGAAATCCATCCGTTTCCTCTTGCTCCTTCTTCAAGAAGCGACAGTGATGTAATCATATTAAAAAAGTTTAAAGAATAATCCACCTCTGCATAGTCCATGATCCATGCAAACAGTGGCACATTCACCCAGGGAAGAAACAAAGAGCCGCAGCATATCATGCTCAATGCCAGAAAAAGGATTTTAGAATTTGTCCTTTTCGAAGACTTTTCTGTTTCCCGCTGCTGAACTTCTCTGGCTGTGGCAGGCTCAGACCTCCATTTGCGGCATCTTGCATACTCTCCTTTTTGAAGTCTGGTATAGTTATCCAGCTTCAGATTTAAGTCCTGCTCTTCCTGAAGCGTCTCTTGTTTTTTCTTTTCCAGCTCTGCCTGCTCTTTTTCCATATTTGCCAATTTCTCAGCAAGTTTCTGTGTTTCCTGATCGTATCCATACTGGCTTACTTTTTGTCCACAGTAAATACAGAACTGGGAATCTCCCCTGATTTCTTTTCCACATCGTAAACATTCCATTCTTTTTCCCTTACCTTTATCATTTTTTTCTTTGTCTTTTTCTTATTTTACCTTTGCTTTATGCCTGAGAACAATAAGTGACATCAGTTGTGGGCAGATTTCCTTTGTCTTTTTTCAATTTTTTTATATTTTTCTAATTGTGGCATATTTTGTGGGCAGATTTTTTCTTGTACTTGTCACATAAAAACAGCAGTTTTTCTTTTTTCACAGCCAAATTATGATAAAATAATATGAATACATAAGAAACAGAATGTGAGGAAGATATCTATTATGTCCGAATTTTCAAATATGCTCAGCCAATTTATTCACGAAAAAAATATAAAGGTTTATCCACTTAGTAAATACTGTGATTTCGACCGTGCCACCATGTACAAAATAATCAACGGGAAACGAAACCCACCTTCCCGGGATATCATTGAAAAAATGGCTTATTTTATGAAGCTGACGCCTACAGAATATGAGCAGTTTAAAGAGGCGTATGAAATTTCCAGAGTTGGAGCCGATAATTATTATCGAAGAAAAAGTACAGAAAATTTTCTCATGCATTTTCCGGATAAATTTTCTATCCGCCCCGGCTCTGCCACTCCCACGGATCCCGGCTTCAAAAACGAATTACAAAAGCCATCCTGTGCTTCTATTCACACACAGCTGGAATTAAACTATGCCCTGCGCAATATTCTGCTGACAGAATCCGGCAAAGGCGAGGGTAAAGCCGCTCTGTTTGTGCAGCCCGATCATGAAGGACTATTCAGCCTTCTTTCCAGTCTGAATCTTGGATATACACTGGAAATACGCCACATTTTCTGCCTGAGCAACAGCGAGATCCTGAATAAAGACCATGAACTGTATAATCTGGAATATTTTAATAATATCTTTCCTTTATATCTCCGAAATCTGAATTATCAGGCTTCATACTTTTATGACAGTATTCATTCACATTTTTTTAATCTGAATGTCCTGCCATATTTTATTGTCACATCCCGGTATGCTGTTTCCTTTTCCTCAGATTACCAGTATGGTATTTTTTACAGCGACCCGGATATCGTAGCTCAGTTCTGGAAAATATTTTATTCTTTCCAGACTAAATGTACTCCGCTTTTTCAGATTTTTCATATGCTTCCCAACAATTTACATATGCTGCAGAACATTTCTTTAAATGCCTCTGACAGTTATCTCCTTCAGCCGGAAGCATGTTTTACTCCGTTTATTACTGACAGGATTCTGGAACAGGCACTTTCTCCCATGCTCCCGGATCGTAACAGACTGCTGCCTCTTATCCGTGCATTTTTTAACAAGAATACAGAAAATCTTGCCAGTATGCATGTTTATTTTACACGGGAAGGAATCCGGCGCTTTGCCAGAACAGGACTTTTAAAAGAAATTCCTTCTGATTTTTACCGCCCGCTTCTTCCTGCCGAACGTTTGCAGATGCTTCAGAAGCTTCTGCCATGGTGCCGCCAGGGTACTTACCGTATGCTGAAACAGCCCCTTGACCAGCTTCCAATCAATCTTCACCTTTGCGTAAATGAAACTATGGGCTACTTTTCCTTTGATAATGCAGAAAATCAGACAACATATCTTATGTTTAACGAAACCGGGCTTCTGTATGTTTTTCTGGATTACCTGCAGTCACTTGAGGACACCTGTTTTTACACCCCTGAGGAAACTGCTGATTTTATTAACAGTGAGATCCGGACACTCCAGTACCAACAGCTGTGCAGTAAAAAAAATAAGGTTTTACCCCCCCCCACAGCCCGTCCGAAAACTTGATTCTCTACCATAAAAATACCCCTTTTCTTCCAATG